>JAESGH010000061.1_pt1 | contig 371848 bp, 376 predicted proteins | sample 9269641 | NCBI WGS metagenome assembly JAESGH01 (sample SAMN14515345, study PRJNA621665) | algae metagenome | isolation source: Phormidium tanganyikae FI6-MK23 and co-occurring heterotrophs from granitic... | place: USA: Fort Irwin, California | collected 1998-05-24
GCAGTCCCTCGAAGCGCTCGCCGCCCTCGGTAAGCTCGGCCGACACGCGCGGCGCTGCGCCGTGAACCTCGGCGCCGACATGATGCGCGACAAGGCGGATGATCCGTTCGCCATCGGCCGCGCTCAGCGTCTCGCCGCTGTCCTCCATTCCGAAGCCCAGCCGATCGACCCAGAGGCGGCCGTCGGGGTTGAGCATGATCTCGATGATCTCGCGGTCCGAGAGCCACTCGGAGATCGCGCCACCCATCGCCGTGCGCAGCATGCGTGCGCTGCGATGACGCGCCTCCAGCCGGTTCGGTTCTGCGCCCATCGGGTCCCCGTTTCTTGTCGCGGGGCAAGGGCGCCCCGCTCGACGGGGATGAGTAAGAGACGCAGCAAAGCGCCGGATTCAACAAGCTTTTCGCAGTGTCGCAGCGTGGCGATGAAAGACAGGCGGTGGCGTAGGCTCCAACAATCTCCAGCCCGATCCGAGCAAGATCCGGGGCGCAGAAACTTGCGTCGAGCGCGATTTTGACAAGAGTGTAACAATGACTGATTCGGGGTCGCAGCCGTCAGACGAGCCATTGCGCTGGGCACGTCTCACCGAGAAACAGCGCGCATGTCTCGATTTGCTGCTCGAGCGCCAGACCTCGAAGCAGATCGCGCGCCATCTCCAGATATCGAAGCAGGCGGTCGACCTGAGGATCACCACCGCCCGGCATATCCTCGGTGCCGCCAATCGCGACGAGGCCGCGCTGATCTACGCCCGGCTGCGCCAGACCTACGACCGAATACCATGTGATCCGGTCATACTAGTGCCGCACGCCGACCTCGTGCCATCCGATTTCCCAGACGGCGAGCCGGCCCCGCTGGCGCTGAACGACATCATGGCCGACCCGCCGTCCAAGGGTCTCTGGAGGCACGATTATCGTCGCTTAAACCGGGGCGGGATCATGGCAGCGATGTTGGCCTGCCTCGTCTTCGTCATTCTGGCGGCCGTGACGATCGGTGAATCGCTGACGCGCCTCATTTCCGGCTGACCCTTTCTAACAGTCGATCAGCAATAGCCGGAGCAATGGCTTCCGGCAGAGGAGAAGTCATGTCCAATGAAATCACGATCACGGCCGCTCGTCTCATCCGCGACGTTCCCGCAGCCGAAGTGCGCATCGACGATGCGCTCATCGCCTTATCATCGCTCATGACAAGTGTCGTCACCGCACGGCGCGACACGGTCGGAGTGCCCGCGATCAAGGGACAGGCCACGATCCGGAGATTGATGAAGGCGCAGGTCGCGCTGGTCGGCGTCAGCGGCGAAATCTTGCGTGTCCATGGCGAACTCGCCGACATCGGCCGCGAGACCGCAGGCTATGACCTTCATGAATGCCCGTCGATCGCCGCTATGGGAACCGGCGTCCATGCCGTTTCGGTCTGACGCCGATTGACGGGCAGGCACCGCCATGAAAGTCTGGGTCCGTGCGTATCGCGTTGTTTCTGGGCTTTCTGGCGGTTGCCATATGCTATGCCGCCTGGCGGGGCGGTGGTCCGGAACGCGTGATGGCGGGGATCGCGGCGGCGATGGTGGGGCTGGACCAGTTGCTCCACGCCTTCGTCCCGCCGAATTTCCTGTCGATCGACAGCGGCCATCTTGCGATCGACCTGTTCGGCGCGGCGGCGACCACCATCCTCGCACTTTTTGCGCATCGATTCTGGCCCATGTGCGTCGCCGTCTTGCACATCGCCCCGTTGCTGGCGCACATAAGCCGGGCGGTCGACGTCCACCTTCACCCTGCGGCCTATCTCACGATGCAGGTGGCGACGTCGTGGCCCGTCCCGGCGATCCTCATCCTCGCAACCTGGCGTCACCAGCGTCGGCTAGCGCGCGGCGACAGCGAGCCGTCTTGGCAAATCTCGTCGCCGTCATCGAGCCCGACAATAGCGCCGCCATAGCTGAGGCTCTGCTGGCGGAACATCGCACGCTCGCGCGCATCCTAGTGCAGTCCCCGGAGTCGCTGGCGAGAACGCTTGGCAAAGACAGCGCGGTCAGCGCATTGCTTTGCGCAACGCAGGCGGCTGCGATCGAGTCGATGCGGGGCGAGCTCGACGACCACGGAATCGATCCCGCCAATCCGAAACTGCTTCGCTATCTCAAATTGTCCATGGCAGCCTTGCCGCATGAAACGCTGAGGGTGCTGTTTCTCGACCCGGCGCGCCGCCTGATCGCCGACGAACAATTGCAGCAGGGCACGATCGGCCATGTCGCAATCTATCCCCGAACGATCTTCCGGCGCGCAGTCGAACTCGATGCCGCCGCGATCATTCTCGTACATAATCATCCGAGCGGCGATCCGACACCGAGCGAGGCCGACGTTGCGGCAACGGCGCGGTTGGCAGCTATCGGACGGGCGCTCGAAGTCGAGCTGCTCGAGCATATCGTTGTCGCGCTGCGCGGCCACCGGGCGATCCTGAAGCTAGGAGCTCGGCTTCACTCCTCCCCTACGCCCGACCATTTTCTTTGCGACAGATCCGCCAACTGGCGCAGCGCGCCCGATGCCCCGCGCGCGCTGGCGAACGCGCAGCGCGCGGCCCGACGACGGCTGCTTCGCCGACAGCTCGTCGGTACGCCTGGCCTTTTCGGCGAACCGGCCTGGGACATGCTCGTCGATCTCTTCATCCACGAGGCCGAAGCCAAACCCGTTTCCACCAGTTCGCTTTGCATTTCGTCGGGCCTTCCGATGAGCAGCGCGCTCCGGCTCCTGCAGCGTCTGACCGACGCCGGCCTTGTCACGCGCGAGGCCGACCGGACCGATGGGCGACGCAATTTCATCCGTCTCGATCCCGACCTTGGGCACCGGCTCATGGCTTATTTTGCCGAAGGCGATGAATGACCACCACAGAACGCAAGAATGGTTGATTTCCGCGACTCCCGTTCGGCAACTCTTCGTCGAAAAACCGAGAGCTTTGGCAAGAGCTAAAGCCCCATGCCGGGCAGCGAGGTCGCCGCTTGCGAGACCGCCGCGCTGATTGCCTTGTCGGCGGCGGGCGCGGCGATGGCTGCTTGCGCCATGGTGGCCCCTGCGGCGGGTGCCTGTGAGAGAGCAGTCTGCACGACACCGGCGCGCTCGCTGATCGCCGATGTCAGCTTCGCGCGATCGTTGGTGACGATCGTCGCCGACACCTTCGCACGCGAGATGCCTACATAGAAGCTTTTCTGGTCGACCAGATTGGTCGCCTTGCTATCGGCGTGAATGATGACATGATCGGCGGTGCGTCCCTGCGCCGCGAAGGCGGTATCGACATAGGCATGGGCGATATGCCGGTCGCGCGCGACATCGAGGTTGAGCGTCTGCAGCTGCCCGCGAGCCCCAATGACCGTCGCCGTCCGCGCCTGCTCGTCGATGCCCGTCACTTCGCCGCGCGCGCCGTTTATCCGCCCGGCCTCGCGATCGTTGCGGGTAAAGCGAATGCTGTCGCCGGTCCTGAGGTCGATATTCTGCGGCGCGAACACCTGCACCTTGCCGGCGCCCCATTGTCGGAGCCGCCAATCGACCTCGCGCCCATCCTCGGACCTCAGCGCAATGGCGGCCTTCACCGGATCGACCGCCTCGACACGATAGGCTTCACCGCGCGCGATACCCTTGTCGGCATAGTCGCGCGTGAACCTCACGACATCGCCCCCATCGTAACTCAGCGGATCGCGCGCCTCGGCGCGGGTGAGGCCCTTGTTGACAAGGCTTTCGACGGCGACGGTAGGACCGGAAAGCGCGCCGGACCTGACGAGCGCCGCCCTTATGTCCGCTGTCAGCGCATCACGTCCCTCGCGCGAGGGCTCGATGACAAGAGTTCGCGCCCGCGCCGCCTTGTCGAGCCCGGCATATCGTTCGGCGATGGCGGCGAAGCGGCCGGCGCGATCGGCATGTTCGACAATCTGGCCGCCACCGCGATCGAGCGCGGCGAGCGCATTCTTCGCATCGCCCTCGATCGACGCGAGCACCGCTTCCTTGGTGGCCACATTGCTCTGCCGGACGATCTCACCGAGCTTCGCGGTCTCCATGCCGGCGGTCTGGAGCTGCGCGAACGCCGCGCCCGCCTCGACCGATCCGAGTTGCTTCACGTCGCCCACGAGAACGACGCGGGCATCATACTGCTCGGCCATATCGAACAAACGCGCGGTATCGCGCGCCGACAAGAGCGAGGCTTCGTCGACGATCCATGCGAGCGGCTGACCCGGCGCAGAACCTTCCGGCCCAAGCAAATGGCGCGCCACCGTATCGCCGCGGGCGCCGAGCGCTTCGCCGAGTGTCGTAGCCGCCGATGCGGTCGGCGCCAGCGCGACCACCGACACGCCGCGTGCTTCGGCCTCACGCGCGAAGGTCGCCAGCACCGTCGTTGTCTTGGCAGTGCCAGCATAGCCCTGCACCGCGGTGATTCGATTGCGACTGGTTAGGAGCTGCTCGGTCGCGGCCTTCTGGTCAGCATTCCAGCCAAAGCCGGACCGCTCCGCCTGCGCGGCCGCACCCGCGACCGCCTTGGCGGCGGCGAGCGGGGATGCAATCGGCGCGAGCGCACCGCGCCCGTGCGCTTCGATCCGAAGCAGCGCCTTCTCGGCCGTGACATTCTGGCGGGTCGTGAACCCGGCGAACGCGGCACCGCGCCGATCGAGGAACGTGCGGTCGACCAATTCGCCCTCTCTGGTGGCCCGTCCGATCGCATCACCAATATCGGCATAGCCGACTTTCCCAAGGCCAACTCGCCCCGCGTCCTCATGAAGCGCCGCGACCGAGAACACAGACTGCCGCTCGCCAAGCTTGTCGGCGGCATGGGCGACGGCGCGATCGGCGATCGATGGACCGGGGAGGCGAATGCTGCTCGCGGCCCTGACCTCAGCCTCGCGAACCAAGGCCGTCCTTGCCTCAGCATTGAACCCAGCCCCGTCGGCGGTATCGCGCCAGTCGGCGACCAAGAAAGCTTGGTCGGCCGCAACCTTCGCCTGCCGCGTATCGAGCGCGGCCACCTGCTTTTCGGCAGCGCTGGCCTCTTCGCGCGATGTTCCGCGTTCGCCTAGCGCCGCTTCAATCTCGGCGCTGCGCGTGCTGAACGCCGCCATCGCGGCCTCCGAGACGCCTTTGATTTCGAACATCGACTCCTTGCCCGGTGCAATCTCATAGCCGAGCTCGCCGACCTTCAAGGCCAGCTCCTGCCGGTAGATCGCGCCGATCTGCTTCTGGAGCTGATAGATTGCGCGCGGTTCGAGGCTGCGCCATGCACCATCTTCGCCCTGCGTCGCGTTCATGATGACATTATGCGTATGAAGCTGCGGGTCTTGCGCCCGGCTGGTCCCATGCTGGAAGCTCGCGACAATGAGATTGCCGGTCGCCTCGCGGGTCACGTTGCCGCCATGCCGAACACGGGTCGCGGCCATGTGCGCCTCGACATGCGCGAGCGCGGTCTTCACCGCCTGTCCATGTGCTTCGATCAACCGCCGGTCGCCCGCAACCTCGGCCATGATTGACACCGACTTGGGCGCACTCAGCGTCACATCCCAACCGGGCCGATGCTCAAGCTGGCCGTCGCGCACCGTCCCGAGCTGCCCACCCGCGATTTTACCATCGAGCAGTTCGCGAAAGGCGTCGCGGTCGACGTCGCCCGATAGCCCAAGCTCCTCGGCGCCCTTGCCGTGCCATTCGGACGGCGACAGCCCGCCCTCGGCGTAATAATCGTCGGCCTCATAATAGCTGCTCGCCTGCGCCGAGCTGGTCAGCGCCGATACCGACGCGACCATCAAACCGGTCCCTCACCGCTCGGCTGTGGCCTCGGTGCCGCCTGCTCGGCCGGCGGCACCGGCTGCGATGGCTGCGCGACGGGCGCCGCTTCAACTGGCGGTGTCGCGACCGGCGGCCCTTCGACAGACGGCTGCCAAAGGCTGTTCTTGGGATCGCCCGCGATATAGCCCTGCTGCCGCGCCTTGCCGCGCCGTACGATATGGTCGTCGGTGAGCGCGATGCGTGCGACCGGCAAGCTATCGGGGAACAGCAAATAGCCCTGATGCTTGGGAAGGCGCAGCTCGCTTTCGAGCACGGCGGGCCGAACCTTGCGCTGGCGGCCGAGCGTCGTGCGCGGCTTGTCGTCACCTTCGGCGAGCGCGTCCGTCATCGTCGGCACCTCGACCTCACAGCTTCCGATGGTGTCGCTCGCCCATTGCCGGGATTCGCTGTCGGTCATCTGGAGGAAGAGCTTGGTGTTGCAGCAGCCGAGCATGGATTCGGCAAGGTCGTCGCCGTAGCGATGCCGCATCTGCCCGATCGCCTGAAAGGTGAGGACGACCGCCGCGCCAAACTTACGGCCCTCAGGAAGCAGCCGCGCAAGATTGTCGACGCGCGGCAGATCGGCGAGTTCGTCGAGGATGAACCAGACGCGGCGGTCGGGCGATGGGGATAGCCCAAGCAGCGCACTCGCGGCGCATTCGAGCCAGCAGGCGAGCAGCGGCTTCGAGGCCTCGAAATAATCCTCCTTCCGCGGCACGAAGATCCAGGGTTTCGCGCCCGGATGCCTGTCGAGGCCCGATATGAAATCGCGGAACGCGAATACCGTCTCCTCGCCTTCGTCGATGCGCAGGAACTGGATGAGGTTCGCGGCCTTGGCGAGCATGAAGAGTACGCTTCCCGTCGCGCGGTCGGCGTCGTCGGCGAAGGTGCGCGCCGACGAGCTGTTGCCTAGCCATAGCTTGAGATCGTCCTTGGTCCGCACCTGCAGCGCATGGAGCAGATCGGGGAGCGTGCCTTTGTCCTCGCGCCACAGCGCGCGGATCATGTTGGCGACAAGGATGCGGCTCGTCTCCAGCCATACGTCGCGGTCATGCTGGCCGGTCTCGGTGATAAGCTGCTGCGCGATGCGGTCGGCGTCCGCCGGATGCGCGATCTCGGCAAAGGGCGTCCAGGTCGCGCAGCGCGCGTCGAACGGGTTGAGGATGATGTCACCGCGCCGGGGATCATAATATTGGGCGACGAACTCACCACTCGTGTCATAGACGAGCGCCGCTTCGCCGCGCGCCTCGATGCTATCGAGCATCTGGCGCAGCACCGTCGTCTTGCCGCTACCCGTCGTCCCGACCATCGCCATGTGGCGGGTTTCGAGGCGGGTAGGCATGGGCACCGTCGCGATGGCCAAGGCATGGCCGCCCGCTTCGGAACCCGTCAGCTTCGCGAGCTTCGTCTCGGTTGTGACGATCGTTCCGCCGATAACGCGATCGCGCAGCATGCGGTCACGACGCCGGGCCATGGCGCCGCGAAGCAAGATCAGGCCGGACAGCCAGGCGACAAACCCCAGCCAGCATCCGCGTATGAAGAAGGCGATTACCGTGTCGACCGACCGGCGATAATAGGGATGCGCCGCTACCGCGCGGGCCGATGCTTCGTAGCGCTCGCCGCCACCGCCGATCATGATACCGGGATCAGCGGCGGTGCCGCTCGATATCCACGTCTTCAAGCGGGCGACATACCAGGTCCCCGTCGCCTGCATCGTCGCCGGCGTCAGCATCAGATAGGGGAGCGCCAGGCCGCCGAGTGCAATCGACCCGGCTAAGATGATCGCATGACGTTTGAACCGCCGCGCCTGGTTCGATCGCCAGTGCCGCCGCAGCGCATCGGCGTGGATGCGCTGGTCCCGATCACGCGTCATGACCGGTCCTCCTGCGAGAGACGCTGCTGCCGATCATAGGCGCGGCGGACTTCGGCGCCGATCTCTTCGTCGCTCTTCCCGCCACCAAAGGCGGCGCTGCGCGCATAGCAATAGGAAGCGCAGGCGGTGAACAAGGCGCGGTCGAGCATCCGCTCGACATCCGCCAACCGGGTGCCCATCGACGCGAGTTCGGCGACGAGTTCGCGATTGTCGGTCCCGTCCTCGGGCAGGCTCGACAGCGCCGCAACACCTGCTTCGACACATGTCGCGAGGATCGCGTAGGCGGTGTCGCCTCTCGCCTTTGCAAGCTCGATCACCGCCTTGTCGACCTCTGCCGGCAAACGAACCGTATGTCTGACGAGCTTCATCGTGATGCTCGACCAAGATGCCGATGCGACGTCTCCAAAAGTGGCGAAATTCCGCCATTTATGGGCAGGATGTTCGAGGCGGCGTCGGATCCGCCGCTCGAAAAGTGGCGGAAAAGCTGGATGCACCCGTGCGTGAGGTGTGTATCCAAATTGCGGGTCCGATGCGTAGCATCGTGGCCCTGCAACTTTACTCCAAAGCCAACCGGCTCAGACTTGAACCAAGGCCTCGGAAGCGAGAAACCAAGGCTGTTAGATTCGGAAACCGCTACGAGCGAGTTTGCTGCTGAGCCTGAATCCTTTCCGCGCGGTTGACGGACCACTCGACTGATTATGGGGCAGTGCCGCATCATGGTTGGTGTATCCCGGACAGAGGAATGAATAACGGCGAGCCTGCACCAGAAGTCGTGGCAGTCTTGCCCGCAGATTCGAACGAGCGCGGGGTGTCGACAGCACCGAGGGGTGCGATGAAGAGCCCCGCCCCGCGCCATCCGGTCGACGGCAAGGTCGGCGCAGCGATCGCGGCAATTTCACCGGCGGCGTGCAGTTCGGGTGCAATTTTGGCGACATAGGCGCGCGTCTCGGCGGGCAGTCCGCGGCGACCAGCGACATAGGCATCGGCGCGGCCCGGACCCGCATTATAGGCGGCGAGCATAAGCCCGACATCGCCATAGCGGTCCCACATAGCGCGCAGATAGGCGGCGCCCGCGAGGATGTTCGCGCGGGGGTCGAAGGGGTCCGAACCGAGCCGGTGGCGCGCCGTCAGCGACGCCCAGGTTGCGGGCATGATCTGCATGAGCCCCATGGCTCCCGCGTGCGACACGGCGCCGATCCGGCCGCGGCTTTCGGCGTGCATCACGCGCCAGATCCAGAGCTCCGGGATGCCGAAGCGCTGCGCCGCTTCGGCGACCGGAGCGGCATAGGGATGGCGTTCCGGCTGCGCCGCGGCGGCAGCCGGAGTGCAGATCGGCGGCAAAAGCAGCGCAGCCGATATGGCGGCGCGCCGGGCGCCGACACGCATCGGCCAGCACAGGACAGACAGGATGGCGAGGCTTCGCCGTTGCCGCGCAACCGTCATCGTCCTTGCTCCATCTCGTCGGCAATTGGTTCGAAGGAAGGACTCGCGCGGTGCCAGCGAAGCGATGCTTCGGCGTTGGCGCGCGTCAGAACCGGGTGCGCCGTGCCGATCAGACCGGACGCCGAAATCGGCCCGAAATATCGCCCGTCGAGGCTGCCCCGCGCGGGATTGATCAGGAATAATTCCTGCGCGCCGACGATCCGGCAACGTCGCCAGACAGGGAGCGGACGGTCCGCCCCGTCGCGCGCCAGCGCACGGGCGACGCCCGCTCCGTCGATCGTGACAAAGGCACCCGAACGGCAGACCAGAGAGCCCGGAAGCGCGGCGACGCGCTTCAGCAGCGGAACGCCGCGCGGAAGATATCCACGTCGGGACAGATAGGCCGCGAGCGCCGGTGGCGGGTCGATGGCGACAAGGTCGCCGAGCCTCGGCCGGGCGCCGACGTCGATCCGGTAGAGGCCGATGGGGGCGCTGGCGCTCGCGTTCCAGAGCAGTCGCGGTGTCGGCTTCAGCCAGGCGACGGCAACAAAGGAAGCGGTGAAAAGCGCCGCTGCACCGACCGTCGCGCGGAAGATCTGGCGGTTCATGCCTCGATCGCCCGGCGGCGCAGCCATGCCGTGTGGCGATCGAGACCATAGGGCCGGTAAGGCAGGCCGGCGGCGAGCCGGTTGCCGACGTGGCGCCAATGATCGGGCGACGCATCGCATGCCTCAATGCCGATCGCCTCCACCGCGTCGATCGCCGCGAGCGCCTGCTGGACCTTCGGCCAGCCGTCGAGCCGTGCCAGGATTTCGGCGCCGGGGCGGACGAAAGGAAGGGTCGAAAATGGTTCGCCGGGCGTCATCGCAACTGCGATCGCGATGGTCGAATGGATGGTGCCGAAGTCGTTCGACGTCCACCGAACGAAGGCAAAGACCCCGCCGGGACGAAAGGCGACAACACGGGTGCTGCGGCTCAATATCCGCTCGGCCGCGACGCGGCCGAAGCGGATCCATTGTTCGTGGCGGCCCTCGATCGAGGTCAGTTCGACCTCGGTCAAGCCGCAGCCGTGGGGCGACGCGGAAACACATCCGCTACCGTGGCCGGGGCAGGAGAGCGAAACGCCGGGCGCTGCGACAGCGCGCGGCATCAGGCGAGTCCCCGGCGCGCCGGATGCACGGTGCCGACGCCCGGATCGGAGGTCGACGAGCGCCGCCCGAGTTCGACCCATGCATCGAGTTCGTCGATCGCATAGACCACGCGCCCACCGAGTTTGCGATAGGCCGGGCCGGTGCCATAGCAGCGATGCTTTTCGAGCGTTCGCGGCGAGAGGCCGACGCGGCGCGCCGCGTCAGGGGTCCTCAGATAACGGGGAGGGTGCGCGGGGGTCATGGGATGCTCCTTCCAGCGGCGGCTCCCGAAAAGGCGGGGCAGCGCGCGATGGGGCGTCGTGGCGCGAAAGCGGGAGCGCGGGGGAGCGGCTGAATCGCCGAGCTATTTTTGTCGCCCCGCGCGGCCGGCGAGCAGCGTGCGATAGCCGCCCGCGGCAAGCGCGTCGGCCTCGTGGATAAGGCGCTGGGTCCGGCGGCGCTCGGGAGAGGACTTCCAGGCGGCGCCCTGTCCGATCGAGAGGCGCGGATAGACGAGGCGCTGCGCGACCATATGGCTCGTAACCTCGCCGTCTTGGCGAAGGTTGAGGATGGCCAGTAAGAGTTGGAGACGCCGCGCCTGATAGGCGGTCGGGCCGAATGGTTGCGCCGCGCTCCGCGCGCCGCGCAGCCATCGGTCCAAGCCTGCGAGGGCCTGCAGGCGGACATCGAGCAGCGCGTCGCACGGGATAAGCGAAGCAAGGGGGCGTCCGGCGGCCGCGTCACGCAGGCAGACCCGATGAAAGGACACACCATCGCTCATCACCAGATGCGTCTCGTCGCCCACCGAGCGCGAGGCGATGGCCGGAGGCCACCGGGCAAGATCGAAATGCGGACTATTCCTAGAAGCCGCCACTGCAGGGCCGAGGATTATGACCTGAGGACACTCGGCCGGGTCCCAGAAGGCAGGCGCTCCAAGCGCCGACAGATGGGGATCGGCCGGGAAAGCAAAGGCCCCACCGCCGGGCCATCACCTCCTGGGCCGTCGGGTCGCCATCCCGATCCGACATGACCCTCTCATAGTCGCAGCGATATGCGGGATTGCGGCGAAGAAATTCCTGCGCGAAGCCGGGGAAATCGAGCCGCACGCTGCTGCCCCCTTCGTCCCTTGCTTCCTCCGCCATGCGTGCCTCCGTGCGAGGCACGAGATTTGGCGACGACGCCCAAGCCGCCAATTCCATGGGGCGGGGAGCCATATCCCCAGAAATGGGTATCCCGCCCGGCGATGCCGGGCGGGATAGGAGCGTCAGTCGCCGCGGCGCGCCTGGCGGTTCCAGACGAGGTCATGCTCATCGCCTTCGCCCGCGAAGAGCTGCGCGAAGACCGGCGCCGTGAAGCTCGGGTCGTCGAGCTTGACCGACAGATAGGGGCGCTTGTCCTGTGTCTGCTTTTCCCAGGCCGCGCCGACTTCGACGTCGCCCACGAAGACGCGGTGGCTGGGGGCGTTGCCGCTCGGATTTTCCTCGGGCGCGATGCGAACCGACTTTGCCTGCACCGAGAGGGTGACGATGCTCCCCCGAAATTCTCCGGAGACTTTCTTGAATGTGCCGATCTTGGCCATGATGCATTCCTTCCTTGGCTCGGACCGCACCATCGCGGTCTCGATGCGCATCGAAGGTCAGCGGGGACCGGCGGTGCAGCCGCGGCCCGGAGCAAGGCGGAGGACGGCGCGCACCCGTCTTTCTTGTTTCGCGAGGAACGGCGGCACGCCGGGGGAAGAAAGACGCGCGCGCGCCGTTGCACCAAGCCGGTCAGCAAAGCGTCCCGATGACAGATGGCGCATGTCGAGAGACCGCAACGGGAGGACCGCAGTATGGACGCATCGCCAATCGGCCGGGAGGAAAAGAGAAGAAGAGGGGGAGGACAGCCTAGGCGGGCAAAGCCGGTCGCTCGGTTGAATCCGCGGGAGAAACAAGGTCGTGCCAACTCGCATAGCCGGTCACAAGGCCGGCGAGGATGGCGAGGCCTTGCTCCGCACCCGCTTCAAGCCCGCCCAAGATGGCGAGCGCTGTCCCGGCCTGATAGCCGGCAAAGGCCGCAGCGCCGACGAACGTCAGGATGACGCAGAGCTTCACGGGGAGCGGGGCCGCGCCGCGCACCAACCGCCGGCCAAGAGCCAGGACGGCAAGTCCCGCGATCAGCGCCGACCCCAGGATCGTCAACCAGCCAAAGCCGAGATCGCGCAATGCGAAGCCGAGCGCGATCGCGGCGCCGACCGGCATCGCGAACTTGGCGCTGCGGAATAGCAGCCGGAGACAATAGAGCGCTGCGATGGCGCCGAGAATGAGCATAAGGGTCATGAACGTCCTCCTGTCGGACGCGCCCGCCACCACCTCCACAGCGCAACCTGCGCGCGAAGCATAGTAGAAGCCGGTCCGGGGATGAACCCGAACCGGCCCCAATCTGGACCTATTTTCAAAGGGTCAGCGGTTGAAGGGATCATATTCGCAAACGATCGTTTCGGGGTCGCCATCGAATTCGTCGAGCGGCATCACAGAATAACCGGCGCTGGTTTCGATAAGGATGATCACGGTCATCATGGTCCGGGCGAGGTTCCAGCCGAGCGATTGGGCGGTGGTAAGCGGCATGGGATGAACTCCTGTCCTTGGGAGCGGGCCATTCCCGCTCGACAGGCGCCCCGCCGGAAGGGGACTGGCCGCAATCATCGCGGCAAAGCCGCGGCCCGAGCGCAGCGTGGGGACCCTTTACGGGTTGATTGAAGGAGGCCAGTCCTCGGCCAAGGGATCAGCGGCAATCGAGAGCGGGGATGGCCCGCGCCCATGCGGCAGCCCCCATGCCGCCCCATCGCCCCCTTGCTTCCGCTTCCCGGCGCCTGACCGAATACTCCCCGACACGCCAAACCAGCGATCCACCACGCCGATCAGATCATGATTTTCGAAGCCCCGCGACATGCGGCCCGTCAGGCAGAACCCCTGCGCAGTTCCCCAGTTGGCCAAGGGCCTGCCGGGCCAAACATGCCGAACGGCGGCCCGAAAACGGCCGTCCATCGACAGAAAGAGAAACCGGCTCCGCCCGAAGGCGGAGCCGGATGGCCGTCAGGCCGGCGGGTTCCAGATGATGACCTTCTTCATCGGATCATCGCCCGGCGCATTGGCGACATTGCCGTAGATGGTCCCGAATTCGGGGGCCGACATGGTCACCGACACATATTCGGCGCCGTTGCTCTGCGAGAAACGCTTCCAGCCGGCGCCGAGCTCGAAGCCGTTCTTGCGGCTGAGGATGCGGTAATCGGGCTCGTTTTCCTTGGTCTTGCGGCCATTGGGCACGATGGCGATCGGCGCGGTGACGTTGAGGGTGGCCAGCGTGCCTTCGAAGCTGCCGTCGGCCTTGACGTTGAGGTTGGCAATGGTGGGCATATAAAATCTCCTTCGCTTGCTCGGGGGACATCCCCGATGGCGCCGGAAGAAGGGGCCGCGAGCTGCCGTCACCGAGCGGCACGCGAGGGCGAACCCCGCATGGGGTTGACGGCCAGAGGCGAGCCGGACCCGCAAAAGGGCGACAGGAGGGGGTGACCTCGGGCAGGCCAAGGAGCGTTGCCCACGCTGCCGAAACCCAGCCGACGCGCGACGCTCCATCTGGTCCCGGCGGACTCGGTCGCCGAGGTCCCGCAAGGGCTTTCCCCGCGACCCACAAGAGAAAATAGTACGATCCTCAGTGCGACCGCGGACGGCGGAGAGGGCCGGATGCTTTGGAGCAAAGCAGGCCGACAATTGCCGCCCCAGGCCCTGCAATCATTCCACAGGGCCTCGACGCCTGCGCGAAGCGCCCGAGAAGAAGGCGCTCTTGGCGAGCCCGCGGCCGGGCGGCGTGCGCGCGGGCCTGGGGGCCAGCCGCCGCCCGGCAAGGAGTGTGAGCCGAGTGCGCCGCGCGGCCCAAAGCAACGCGCGGCCCCTGGCGCCGCCCGCCGGCGCCAGAGCACGCCCAATTCAGCCGCGCTCGATTTTGCCGGCCAGTTTCCGGACGTTCAACCGTTGTAGCGAATGACCGGCCCTGGCTCCCCGCAGAGACCGCACGGTCCTCTCAACCGTTCGAAACCTCCGGTCCCGCTCGCCGAACTGGTGACGACGCTCGCCTGTGCGATCGACGAGAGGTCGAGCCGGTCGGCGATACATTCGTCGCAAAGCGGCGTCCCGTCCATCCTGCGGACCAGTCCTGCCACTCGCTCCGCTATGGTCGGCCGCTTTGTCATAATGCTGCGATAGTCAGGCAGATCGACAAACGAAAGCCCCAGCAAGATTGGCCGACGGCGGTCAGTCCGCTTGTAGCGGGGAAGCGTTAAATGGAGACATTTCTGGCCCGTCCGGCCGCCGACACAGCTAGGGACCAATTGCAGAAGATCGTCGTCCCAAAAAGGGGACTGGTAACCGGCCCAATGCCCCTATTAATGCTTCAGTCGGCATCGCGCTTGCCTCTGCCGCAGGTGCGAGCCGTAGCGGACCCCAAATCATTTACTGCAGGTGGCCGGGCTGCTGCGCGCTATCATATTGGCGATCAGTGCTATGCTTCGCCCAGACGTGGCTGCCGACAGCCGCATCATCGCATACTTACCTCGGTGCAGGGGCCGTCCACCCCATCACGTCACCAGCCTGTTCGTGACGGCACTGCTTGCTCTGATCTTGTCGGCACGTGATGAGCTTCGTGCCCTGAAGAACTAAGGAAATAGGCCGCGGCGCTGCTTGGCATGCGACACGGTTTCGATTCCGATCGCTAGCGCCGCCATTCGATTCGAAATTCCAGCGACAGCCGCACGCGCCATCATTTTTTCGAAGCTCCTTTCCAAAATCTGGTTGAGGCGATTGCGAATTTCTACTTCGTCCCAAAAAAGCCGCTGAATATCCTGCACCCATTCGAAATAGCTGACAATCACGCCACCAGAGTTACACAAAATGTCCGGAAGCACAAAAATGTCGCCCCGATTGGTCAGGATTTGATCGGCTTCCGGGGTGGTCGGACCATTGGCTCCTTCGGCCAAGATCCGGCAGCGGAGTTTGCCCGCGTTTTCGCCATTTACGACTTGTTCGATCGCTGCGGGAACAAGAATGTCGCATGGCATCAATAGAAGCGATTGGGGATCGATTGCTGCTTCGAAAGCGAAACCCATCAAGCTTCCATTTATACGAACGTGGCGCAAAAGTGCCTCTACATCGAAGCCGCGGCGATCATAAATCGCCCCGCTATGATCGCTTACGCCCACGACTTTAATCCCGCGTTCTCGCAACTCCAGTGCCGAAACAGATCCAACATTGCCGAAGCCTTGGATAATTGCGGTGGCGCCGCTTGGAGTCAAACCGATACGATCCATGGCTTTGTCGACCAAGAATGCGAGACCACGGCCCGTCGCCTCTCTGCGGCCGGCGGTGCCGCCAGATTCCAGCGGCTTTCCGGTAACGATCTCGGTGACCGTGCTCCCGTGATGCATAGAATATGTGTCCATGAACCAAGCCATGACCTGTTCGTCGGTGCCCATGTCCGGCGCCATTACATCAATGTTGGGTCCGACGAAGGGGATCATTTCCTGCATATAGCGCCGCGAAAGTGCCTCCAGTTCGGCATAGGAGAGCAATTTGGGATCGACGGTGATGCCGCCCTTTGCTCCGCCGTAAGGGAGGCCGGCCAACGCGCATTTCCAGCTCATCCAGATTGCGAGTGCAGCCACTTCACTCACATCGACCGCGGGTGAAAAGCGGGTGCCCCCTTTGGTGGGGCCAAGCGTCAAGTGGTGCTGCACACGATAACCGGGAAACACCGCGATCGATCCGTTGTCCAAGTGAATCGGACATGAAACGGCTATGGCCCGCTTGGGCAGAAAAACTCTGTCACGAACGTCCAGATCAAGTCCGATTATATCGGCGGCATCCTCAAATTGGCGGCGCGCCATTTCAAATATCGGACCGCTAAACATAGTTTGCATTGATGTATTGCCTTGGAACTAGGGAGAGTCGTCGGGCTGACAGGTTGCGCGCCGTTGGCGACCAAAGAAGAAAAAGCGACGCGGCATCCGATCATTCGGCAGGCCGAACGATTTATGCGTCCGCGTGCGAAGGGGATGATGGCGAGTGCCTCTTCGAAGGGGGTGGCGAGGCACTCGCCATCTAGTCGGGTCGCGACCGAGACCCGGCTACTGAAGTACGTTGCAATGCTACTTTGGAACCGGTCTGCTCTGTTGGCGCAGATAAGCGATGACATCAGTGCGACGAGCTGGGTCTGTCAGCCGAAAGCCCATCTTCGTTCCCGGTATCATCTTCTGTGGATCTTGAAGAAAGCGATCGATCGTTCGGGCATCCCATATGATGCGCGACGCGCGCAGGGCCGCCGAGTAGTTATATCCTGCCATCGTTCCGGCGCGACGCCCGACAACACCGCGATGGGCTGGGCCCACTCGGTTCGCGTTTATCGAATGACAGCTGCCGCAGCTCGCTTGGTAGATTTGCGCGCCCCGCGCAGCGTCGCCCGTCGCGCTGCTTTGCGCGGCGACTGACGAACTGAAGCCGGCGACCAACATAATTGCGGTTGCGGTGACACGCATACCCAATCCCTTTCCGAAATCATCAAAGCGCTAGGGATCGGCGCTTCAGCCGAACAGAAAAGCAGTAGCCGGGATCGGCTGTCCCAACGCAGTGGTCAGCAGTGACCAGTGTGATGCTTCGTCGGCGGCGATTTTCGCGCACACTTGGGCGAGCTCCTTGCCACCAAGCGACGGCATCACACCGATGTAGGCGTTGGCCGCGCCCATCTCGTGCGACTGCGCAAGACGCAGAATGTCGTTCTGATTCTTGATCGCCGCCACATTAAGGCTTTCGACATAAGCGGCACGGGTCTTCGGTTCGACGGCCTTCCCACCCAGGTCGTGCACGGCACGTGCAAGCGCGTCTCGATGCCCTTTGTGGTGCCCTTGGAAAATCACCGCGAGGTCAAGCACGGGCTTCTGCAAAAGACCGCTTTCAGCCCCAATCTGATATGCCTCGATCGCTTCATGTTCGAGACCCAGAGCCACGTTCAGGATATCAATGTCGCCTTGGCTCGCTGTGACACCGGGGCCCTTGCCCATGGATCGAGCGAGTGCCGGAGCATCGCCGAGGATGCCGACGGCGACCGCAGACAATACACCCGTTCCGGTAAGGCGCATCAGGTTGCGGCGTGATTGTTGCATCTGTGTCATTCGAAACCCTTTCCTAAATGGACCCACAGCAAGACGATTGCCGCCTTGGGCCTGCATTCGATGCGGCACCGCGTTTCAGGTTCCCGAACTTCTTTTTCTTCCTCGAAGGGAACCTCGCTGCGTCGGCTTCATCGAATGGGTCCGCTGCTAGGAAAGGACGAAAATGGATCTCGTGACGGCGAATGAGCTGACCGAAAATAAGCCTCATACGGAAAATCTGGGTGATCTCGCTGCCTCTGATCGACCGAGCCGGGCAGCAATTGAAGCTGCCGTCCGAACGCTGATCGCAGCGGCGGGAGACAATCCGTATCGCGAAGGTCTGATCGAAACTCCGGCACGCGTCGCCCGGGCTTATGAGGAATGGTTTTCAGGCTACCAGATCGATCCCGCACAACATCTGCTTAGGGTTTTCGATGAATCGAACGACTATGAGGATACTGTCTTGCTAAAAGCGATCCCGTTCACGTCGACATGCGAACATCACATGGCTCCTATCATTGGTCATGCCCATGTGGCTTACCGACCAAGCGGCAAGGTGGTGGGAATTTCGAAACTATCCCGACTTGTCGACGGGTTTGCCCGCCGACTACAATTGCAGGAACGTCTGACCCAGCAAATCGCTCAGACCTTGAACGACATCCTAGAGCCGCGCGGCGTGGCCGTGGTTCTCGAAGCAAGCCACGGTTGCATGACCAGCCGCGGAGTAAACCAGCGCGGTGTCGCTATGGTGACCAAGGCTTGGCTCGGCGACTTTGCCGACGATGCCGAGCTACGACGTGAGTTGCTGATGTCCATCGCAAGCGGCTGTTGAAACATGAAAATCTGCACGCACAGGGGCAGCGTTTCGCCTTACTTGCCCGCGTGCATCAGACGCGTGAGGACTGCTTCGGTCAGCCTTTCACATCGCTTCCCAAGAAACGGAAAGCTGCCACGGACCGCGTCCGCCAATGTGGCGTCCAGCGATTTTCGCAGTAGTCGGCGTGCCCGATAGAGCCGGGTTTTTACTGTTTCAGGCTGCACGCCCAGAATTTCCGCGGTTTCCTCCACCGTAAATTCCTGAATGTCCCGAAGAATGAATGTCGGCCGAAAAACATCAGGCAAGGAATCGATGGCCTGCTCCAGCAACATGCGCGTTTCGGCTCGAGCGACATGCGTGTCGGGGCTTTCGACCGGCTGCCCCGCAGGGAATCCTATTACCGTCGCACTCTGTTGCTTAAGCGCGTCGGCCGCTTGGGCCACGGTTCGACGCCGGCGTAGCCGACCCCGGCTCTCGTTGATCACGATCCGCGTCAGCCAGGTGCCCAGACTCGAGTCACCGCGAAACCCGGACATAGCGGCAAAAGCGCGGGTATAACTCTCCTGGAGGACATCTTCTGCTTCGACATCGTCGGAGACTATTGCCCGCGCCACACGGTAAAGACTCTGATTGTAGCTCTCCATCAGCTGTCGAAAGGCGGATTCTTCGCCCGCGTTGATCCTGCCGACCAATCGCGTTTCGGCAACCCATTCGGATGTGGGTTTTGGCGTGGGTCGACGACTGCGCATGGCTGTTCCTGGCTACATTCCCACATTAGATGCAATTAAGCCAATCAGGTTCCCGCTTGAATTTCTCTCAGAGGCTGGCTTCTTCGTCGCCCCCTAGGCGTCGGCGGTCATCGCGAGGGGATCCGGCGACACGCCTCGGCGGACCTCGCCCCCTGCACCAAAACGACCTCCGCTTAACGAAGTTTGTCGATAATCTCTTCCGGGCGGTGTTTCTTGGCCGACATTCATATTCTCCTTCGTCATCCAAAATATCATCAATTTTGGACCGCTCAGAAGGGGGCAGATGACCGACCGGGCCTGTAGTTCCGGTCAATTTGGATGACGATCCCGAGCAAAAAGGGCGAACTCAAAATTCGGAGGAGCGCGCCTTGTGGGTGCAACGCCCTCTGATCCCCGCCGCGGAATGCCCTATGGGCACAGGGCGAGGTTCGTTACCGCGCCACTGGTCGGTTGCACGAAGCGGCCCACAAGAGGCGCAAACCGGCCTCGGTTCGAGCCCAGATGAATGACTGCTTTCCAGCACAGCCCGGTCGGGGTCGGAATGGCCAACATCAGGCGCAAAGCCGCCAAGCAAAAGCGGCGACCCCAATGGAGTCGCCGCAGGAGAATGGAGGAGCCCTCCATTTGGGTCGCCGCACGCGCATTAATCGGGTCGACATCAAACGCCAGTGGAATCAGGCTGCCGTAACGGAATCTTGCGGGGTGATGCTGTGAGGCAACACATTGTATCCCGTGCAACTATCATTGCGCCGAGATTGATCGCAACTGGGCTATCAAACCGGGCGGCAATTGGCCTCAAGCTCTGCAATGCGCTCCGAACAGATTTCGTGAACTGCCCGACCGAGTTCCTCGACGCGCGCGGCAAGCCAGATGAGGTCCGCTTCGGTGATGCGAAAATGCTTCGAGTAGCGGGCCTTCACATAAGCCTCTTTCAGTTTCTCGAACCGCGCTCGATCTGCTTTCAACTGGCGCGGCCAAGCATCGACCAAGCGCATGTCGAGCCTCTCTGCCTGCGTCCGCAGGAAGCCGAGATTGTGAACATGGGGCGTGTAGAAGCTGCAGACCAGCAGGACGCAATGATATAGGCTCTCCGTCGCCTGATGAAGAACGAATGACGCCTGTTTGAGCGCGCCTTCTGCCCGCCCTGCCTCGTGCATTTTGAAGAAGGCGTTAGCCTGAGGCATCCACTCCTCAAAATACTCCTTCGCCATCGCCAACGCCTGCTCGGGCGTTTTCGGCTTCGGCGTATGCAATTCCTTGTCGTCATATTCGTAGAGCGCGATCCCGTCGCGTGCGACGTCCATGAAGAAATAGCGCCCATGCGCGAGCCCGTCGTTCACTTCCTGCAAGGTGTGGACGATGAAATTCACCGGCGTGTGCAGCGTCTTGTCGATCGCAAGCTCGCGGGTCAGCCGATCCTCGAGCTTCGACCAGAAGTCGATCTTGTCGGTGAGGCGCTTGTCGTTGACGATGATGAGCAGATCGAAGTCGGAGCGATAGCCCTTGGCGGTGTGCGGCTCGTCGACCCAGCCGCCGCGGGCATAGCTGCCATAGAGGATCACCTTGTCGATCCGGCCCTTCTTCTTCCAGCCCATCGTCGAAAGCGCGACGGCATCTTCGAATTCTTCGAAGATGATCGCCTTCACGCGGTCGAGCTCGCGCTGCTTGTTGGCCGGAAGATGATCGAGATCGGTACGCATCGATATTCACCTGTGTAATTCTGCTCGCCGGAAGGCAAGCTTCGTCAGATCCAAATCGACACCTCATGGCGCCTCGCGGATGCGGAAATCCCAGACCGGAATGCCGAACGCCCGCGCCTTGTCGACGAGATTGTCCTGGATGCCGGTGCCCGAGAAGACGATGAGCCCGGCGGGCATGGCGTCGATCATGCGCTCGTTGCGCTTGAAGGGCGCCGCTTTCTTGTCGCGGTTCCAGTCGGGACGGAATGCGACCTGCGGCACTTTCCGCGCGTCGGCCCAGCAGGCAGCGGCGCGTTCGGCGCCGGTCGGAGTCGCGCCGTGGAGCAGGACCATGTCGGCGTGACGCGCATGAACCTTGTCGAGCGCCGACCAGATATGCCGGTGATCGTTGCACGCGGGTCCGCCGCTGAACGCGATGCGCGTGCCCTCGGGGATCAACGCCTTGGCCTTTTCGCGGAGGCGGCGGTCCATGAAGTCGCGGCTGTCGATCATCGCGGCGGTCATCGCCTGGTGGCGGATGCGCGACCCGGTGCGCGGGACCCAGGCCTTGCGGGCGTGGATACGAAACTGTTCGGCGGCGCATTCGCGGAAAAATTCCATCGCGTCGCGCCGCTCGATCAGGGTGATGCCTTCGGCGATCGCGCGCTCGAGTTCGACCGAGCGGATTTCGCTGCCATCCTGCTCGCGCTGGAGATCGCGCTGCGCCGCCTCGTTGCGGTCGAGCTCGCGTTCGATCCGCGTTCCGGCGCCATGGAAGAGATTGACGACGCCCCAGAGCAGATCCTCGAGATCGGGTTCGATCCTGGTGTCGACGAGACAGCCCGCGAGCGCATCGAAGATGTCGGCGACGGCGCCGCCGGCGAGCCGATCATCGGGAAGCGGGCGGCCATCGGGTTCGTCCTCGAAGGGGCGAAAGCCGTAGAGCTGCATTTCCTGGAGGAGATATGCGCTGGCGCCGGGCTCGGCGGGCTCGCCGCGTTCGGAAATGTCGGACAGGTCGGTCATATCATGCCTCGCTTCTGGTGGCCGCGCCTCTCGCGGCCTTCGCGGCGACGCCCCCGCGGCGGCGGGTGCGGGTCCGCACCGCGCGGCACGCGCGGCCGAAGCTTCAGCGGAGGATGGCAGGGGCGCGGCTATTTTGCCTCGCGATGCAAAGGGGCGCAGCCCCGGCGGAAAATAGCCGTGCATCCGCCATTGCGGTGCCCGTACCCGCCGCCGCAGTCGCCCTCCAGCGAAGGCCGGAGGCGCGGCCTCCGGAATGAGGCAAGCCGGCCGGGCGCCGGAAGAAGCGGCGCTCGCCATGTCCGAAATCCTACCATGTTTTTCGGACAGGCTTCTTGGCATCTGTCCGAAATACCGCTACATATTTCGGACATGAACATGCCCGCATCCGGATTGAAAGCCGCCATCCTCGATCGCGCAGCCATGCCGGGCAGCGTCTGGACGCCCAGCGATTTTCTCGATCTCGGGGGGCGAGACGCAGTCGACAAGACTCTCCAGCGGCTCAGCAAGTCCGGCGAATTGCGCCGGATCGACCGCGGCCTCTATGACAAGCCTGCGCATAATGAACTGACCCACCAGGCCAATCCCCCCAGCCCAAAGGCGGTGATCGACGCCGTGGCGCGCCGCGACCAGATTCGCGTCCTCGTCGATGGCATGACCGCCGCCAACGATCTCGGCTTCACCAACGCGGTGCCGGCGAAGGTCATCGTCCATGCCGAGACGCGGCTCAAAGCGATCAAGCTCGGCAACATGCCGATCATTTTCAAGTCGACGGCGGCGAGCAAGCTGTTCTGGGCGGGACGGCCGGCAATGCGGATCGTCCAGGCGCTGCACTGGCTGCGCGACACGATGTCCGGTGACGAGAACGGCCAATGGCGCGACCGGCTCGTGCAGCTGTTGAGCGATCCCGTCCATGGCGCGATACTGCGCGCCGATCTTGCCGATGGCATGGCAAGTTTGCCCGTGTGGATGCAGGAATTGCTCCGCCCGCTCGTCGTCCGTCCGGAGAGCGATGAATGAACCCCGGCTTCGACGAGATATTGCGCACCGAAGCGCAGACCTGGAGCGGCCTTTTCACCACCACCGCGCAGCGGCTCGGCACCACGCCGCAGAATGTCGAGAAGGATTTCTGGGTGTGCTGGACGCTGGACGCGCTGTTCAACGGCTTGCCCGATGGTCCCCGGCTGCTCTTCAAGGGCGGGACCTCGCTGTCCAAAGGCTTCGGCTTGATCCGCCGCTTCTCCGAAGACATAGACGTGACGGTCTTTCGCGACGATCTCGGCGTGCCGGCGTCGATCGACGAGCTGGCGGCCTTGAGCCGAAAGAAGCGCGAAGCCGCGCTCGACGCGATCCGGGATGCGTGCGAGGCCTATATCAACGGCGCGCTTCTCGAGCACCTGACCGTCATCGCGGCCGAATGCTGCGAACGTGCCGGGCTCAAAGCGGGATCGATCCAGGTTCTTCCCGATGCGAAGGACCGCCAGACATTGCTGATCGCCTACCCCAGCGTGACGAGCGAAGATGCCTATATCGCGAAGAGCGTGAAGATCGAGTCGGGCGCGAAATCGGCGCTCGATCCCAATAGCCGCCGCAGCATCGCACCCTATGTCGACGAGGATCTACCGGCGATCGACCTTGCGGTCCCCAATGTGACCATCGTCGATGCCGAGCGCACCTTTTGGGACAAGGTCGTCATCCTGCACGGACTGCGGCGATGGTATGAGATCCGGGGGCAACTTCGCGGCAACCGCCAACGCGTATCGCGCCACTATTATGACCTTCATCAGTTGATGCAGTCCGAGGCCGGGCAACGCGCGTTGAAGGACCGGGCCCTCGGCGAGGACTGTGTCGCGCATGCGCGGATGTTCTTCAATCGTCCCGATTTCGACCTCGCGTCGGCGCAGCCGCCGACATTCGTCCTTTGTCCCGAGAAGGGGATGACCGATGATTTGAGGCAGGATTATCGCGCCATGGCGACGATGATCTTCGGCGAGCCGCCCGAATTCGAGGCGATCATCGAAAATATCGCGGACCTCGAACGCAAGCTCAATGGCTCGAATTGAGAGCGGCCATCGAACAGTCGATCACGAGACCTTCACGCTATCGAGGAAGCGCCCCGCATCGAGCGGTAGCATCCGGGCGCGAAGCCGGGCCGCCATTTCTTCCCGGCCCATCCGAACAAGATCGCTGTTGAAATCGTCAAGCCGCGGATCGAGCGGGACGATCTCGATCCCGAGCGGCTCGGCGCGCGCGGCCAAGGTCTTCATCGCCCAGGACCCGGCGGCGTCATCGTCGCGCGCGACATAGAGACGGCGCAGCGGTTCGGGAAAATGGATCGCGGCGAGATGCGCCGCCGACAGACCCGCGATCATCGGCAGCTCCGGCAGAAATTCGCGAAGCGAAAGGACCGTCTCGACACCTTCGCCCGCGGCCATGACGTCCGCCGCAGATCCGAACCGCACGCCATGTCCGAGCAGATTTCCCATCGCGCGGCGGGGACAGGCGACCGGCGCCTTGCTTCCCGCCGGATCGAGCCAGGTGCGATGGACGCCGGCGATCTGGCCGGCATCGTCGGTCACGGCGGCGATCATGGCCGGCCAGGCAGTCCGCACGTCGGGAGCGTCATCGCTCGACGCCCGGTAATAGCAGCGCGGATGAAAGCGGATCGCACCATTGCCTGGGTCGATATCGATCCCGCGCGATGCAAGATAAGCGACTGCCAACGTCCCGGCGATCGGCTTCGACGCAGCCCAAAGCCGCCGCGCGGCCACGGGCGTTCCCATCGACACCTTGCGCGAGCGCGGGGATGGTGATCCGGTCGGCTCCGGCATCGGCATGCTCAAAAATCGCCGCGCCTCGGCGAGCGTCTCGCGCAAATCGACGTGACCGCAACTGGCGGCGATGACATCGAGCAGGTCGCCATGTTCGCCGCTCGCGGCATCGGTCCATTTGCCCGCCCGGCCCCGCGCGTCAGCCGACGCCGACAGGAGAAGGTAGAGGCTGCGACCGGGCGTCCCCCGGACATCGCCGACAAGCCAGTAGCGGCCTTCGCGGCGACCGTTGGGGAGATAGTGGCGGCACACGGCCTCGGCATTTTCGGCGAGGCGGCGCGCCAATTCACGGGCTGGACTTTCCATGCGGGGCTCCTTCAAAGGCCTTGTGCCCGCGCAGATGTCGATCGAAAGGCGATCGGCGATCCGCACGGACAGCTCGGCACCGGCAGCCCCTGCCAGCGCGTCGAGCGTGATTTTCTCACAAACGGGACTTCAGAATCAAGCATGACCTGCCCGCCCGTCGGCGGCGGGAGCCGCGGAACAGGCGGCGTCGAAGCCCATCCAAACATGGCGGGCAGTATCGGCCCGCAGGCTATTCGGCGGATGCCGCGCATCAGGTCGGCATGAGCGGACGATAACCCTGGTCATCGTCCATTTCCTCGGCCCAGAGCGCCATCTGGAAATCATCGTAGCTGACGCCGCATTGCTCGAGCATCCAGGCCGCGAGCGCCGGATGATCGGCAACCGCTTCGACGAAATCATCGCCATGGCCGCGCCCGCGGTCGAACCACCAGCCGACCTCTTCCTGGACGGAAGGATCGCGCTCGATCACGAGCTGCGACGCATCGAGTTCGAGCATCGCTTCGAGCAATTGCTCGCAATGGACGACATCGAGCGTCTCGCGCGGCCCATGCTGTCGTTGATAGCCAACCGACAGGTTGGTGCATTCGGGGACGATGCCGGCATATTCGTTGGTGTCGGTGTAAACCCCCGTGTCGTCGGGCGCGTAGCGGAACCCCATATTCTGACGGTTGAGCGCGGCCGCGAGGCTGGTCGCGAAGGCATCGGAACATGTCCGCCCATAGCTTTGGTGGGTGATGACATCGCCAAGCCCGGCACGGTCGAAGGCGATCGCCGCGTCGATGTCCGCGAGCAGTTCAGGCGTATGCCGCTCGATCCAGCGCGAGCCGAGGCACCCCTGCTCCTCGCCGCGATGGAAGAGGTAGAGGCCGGGGCGCGCGGCCGCGATCATGCCGAGCATGATCCACAGCCCTGCGCCGTCGTCGGCGCCGAGCGACATGCCCGCCTTGCCGTCGCACAGCTGCGCGATCCCATGTTCGTCGACGCCCACCGCCTGATGCCCGCCCACGGCCGCGACCGTGTCGACATGGCAGCTCCACAAGGTGCGGGGACGATCGCCGATCGAGAGCATCCGGTTGCCGAAACCGTCGGCGCGCATGCCGGGAACCGGATCGAGATATTCGCGGCAGAAGGCGCGTTCGGTCGCGCTGTCATGGGGCCGTGCCCAGGACAGGATTTCGAGAAGGCCGGCGCGGCCTGCAAGCTCATAAGTCATGGATCAGGCTCCTGTCTGGCAAGCGATGGCCATCGCAGCCACGGACGTTGCGGCGGCGTGGGCGAGGCCAACGGCCAAGTCCGGCGTTTCGAGAGAATGCCCGTGGCCGCATCCGCAGGCGCACGGTTCGAGCGGCGGGGATTGCATCGTTTCGAGGCGAAGGCGATCGGCCGCCTCTTGCTCGCGCCTCAGCCGTTCTTCGCGGGCACGCTCACCGGCTGCCTGCCATTCGGCGACCTCGATCGCGATCGCCGACATTTCGTACAGGAACCAGTCGCGAGCGAGGACATGGGCATTGGCGAGCGACGGATCGTCGTCGTCGACAGGATCGGGCAGATAGTCGGCGCTGAGCCATTCACCATGATATTCGGTGAGATCGGCGGCATGATACCAGTCGCCCGAAGCATCGCATTGCCGGCAGCAGGCCGCGAGCCACCATTCGCCGCGATCTTCGAGATAGACCGCGCCGAATGCCTCCACATAACCATCGAGCACGTCATGCTCGTCGCCATCGGCGAAAACGCTGATGAAGGTTTCGGCATCGCTATAGCTGCGCTCGTTGTGAGCGCAGAAAATCGTGTGGTCGGTGAAGCAATTATAACACCACTCTTCCGACGAGCCGTCGCCGAAATACACTTCCTCGTGCGGCGTCGCGTCGCGGTCGCACCGCGGACAATACCAGCATCGATCACCAAGACCGTTCGTATTTTCGGACGGTATCTCACCATGACCGATGATGAGATATTCGCCGTCGTCGGCGAGGTCATCGCCCGCATCGATATAGGGAACGACGAAGCTGCCGCCGTCGACGAGGCGCCGGATTCTCGCACCGTTGAGGCTGCCCTTGGCATAGCCCGCATTTTCGAGGAGCAGCTTGAGCCGCGATACGTCGCCATAGATGCTGGTGTAGATTTTGAGCTCGGGCCACACCACGCTGCGCGCCCGGGCATCGTCGCGGGCGCCGATATAGGCGAGCGCCGTATCGGGTCCGGCATAGACACGCACCGGGTGGCAGTAGCTTTCGAAGTCGCTCGCGCCGTGCGACATGCAGCTCCCGGGGCCGCCGACATAGACCTCCTCGATTTCGTCGGCATCCTGCGTGATCTTGAGCGCGTCTTCCGCGAGCTGGACCGAGAGTCGGGCGCACCAGCTTTCGATCGCATTGTTGTCGAGATGGGCCGAAAAGAAGCGATGAAGATAGCGCCCCGGCGACATCACAAGCTGGCGGTCGACCTGCCCCTTCGCGGCATTCTCGGTGAAGGCGATCTTGCCCGCCTGCTCGGTCGAGACATGGCAGAAATGCTCGTCGTGCTTCTCCTGATACCAGGGCTCCTCGTGCCAGGGCGTCGGCGCATAGGTGCCGTCGGCGAAGCGCAGCTTCTCGCGAACCGGCCAGTCGACGTCGCCGATGTCGGCGCCGGCAAGCGCGATGCGAAGCTGCGCGTCGGGCGCGCGGAGGAGAAGCTGCTTCCGCGCGGCTTCGGCTTCGTCGAAGGAGGACCAGAGATATTGCTGGTCGCCATTAGGCGCGAAAAGAAACTCGATCGTGACCGGCCGCCAGTCGGCTTCCGAGTGCGGGCAAAGGATTTGAAACTGTGCCATGGATGAGACTCCGCGCAGCCGCGCGCGGCCGCAAAGAGGAGCGAGCACGGGCTGCATTGCTGTTGGGGTGGCGCAGGGTCAGCGAGGGTCGGGGTGAGCGTCCGGGCTGCGGGCCGTGGCCGGCCTCAAGCCGTCAAAGGTGACGTTCCCGATCGCCGCTGCGCCGAGAAGAATATCCGGCGGGGGAATATCCCCCGCCAGATGGCTCATTCGGCTGCGACGGGCAGTTCGGCGTCGCCGGAATCGCTCTCGCCGGGATCGACGGGCCCCGACGTTTCGCCGCTGTCCGGATCGATGTCGTCCAGACCCGGCGTGCGCATCGGCAGCGGGAGCCAGGTCGTTTCTGCGACCAGCCTCTCGGCCTCGCGGGCCATGTCGGCTTTCTTGAGATGGCCGATCATCCGGGCAACTTCGTCGCCGCGCGCCTCGGCGACATCGGCTAGGATCTGCGGCTTGGTCACGCTGCCGAAATAGCCTGCAGAAGTCGGACGCCAGCCGGCGCCATGCACGTCGAGCCCCGCGGCCAGCGCGAGGACATGGCTGTGGGCAATCCGGCGCTCGACGCCGTGCGCCGAGATACGGCCATTGTCATATTTGGGGACGACCTCGGCCTGGGCGTTAACGCAGAGCGACGCGCAATGCGCCAACAGCTGCGACTGCTCCTCGCCACCCAAGGTGAGCAGAAAGCTCCAGACCTCCTTGTCCGACTGCGGCAACCGTGCCTTCCATGCCGCCGCGCGCGCGTCGAGCGCTTGTGCGGGCGCGCAATCGCGCAAATCTGTCGGAGCGTTGGAAAAGGAGACCCGGTTCGCCGCGATCTGGACGCAGCTCTCGCGGCTGAAGCTGTAGAAGCAGCCGAGCACAAGGACGTGGAGCAATGCGGCGAAGGCGAGCGCGGGGTCCTGCGCAACCCTGTCCTGCAGCGCCAGCGTGCGCCATGCCGTGAGGTCCGAGACGAGACGGTCCGGAAGCGCCCGCAGCGCGCCCCGTTCCTCCGCACCGCCCGCATCATCCGCCGACTTCGCGGCTCCGTCGTCGCTGCGGTCCGCGGAAGAGCGGCCATCGTCGCCCGCTTCGGACGCGCCGTCTTCGCCAAACCCTTCACGCGGCTGATCCTCGGGCCTCACGAAGCCGCGCTCGACGCGCACCGACCCATCGCGGTCGATCGAAACGAACGCGCCCGCGCTCGCCATATCTTCCGGCTTGAAGATCAGCGGCCGGTCGACCAGCGCACCGAGTTCGGCATCGATCGCCTCGATCCGCGCATGCACCTCGTCCGGCACGTCATGCGCATCGGCCCATTCGGCGCCCAGTTCCTCGCCTTCGGCTTCAAGCTCGGCGACGCGCGCCGCTTCCGCCTCGGTCATCGCGACCTCTTCGCGGTCGATCTCCCGAAACCCCCGCGTCGCGTCCCACGGCAGGTCGATCGCGGTCGTCACCCATTTCCAGCCCTCGGCGAGAATGCGCGCGGCTTCGGCTTTCAGCTTGGCGTCGACGAGCCGATCGAGAAGCGCGGGATCGGTGAGCCAGCCGCCGCCATCGGCTTCGAACAGGTCGCGCGCGATGCCGCCGCCCGCTTCGAGATACTTGTCGAGACCGACGAAGCCGACCCTTTTGTCACCCACGCGAACGCTGTTCTCGGTGAGTTTCTGGCGGATCCAGGTCGCCGACTTGTTGAAGCTGTGCTCGAGTTGATCCCAGACTTCCTCCTGCCGCGCATGGTCCTCGGCGATGGTGAAGGCCATCAACTGATCGAGCGTCATCGCCTCTTCGGCGTAAAGCGCGTGCAGTTTGGGCGACACGCCGGCGAGTTTCAGGCGCTGGCGCACGGCGGCGGGGGTCGTGCGGAAATGCGCGGCGATCTCCTCGATGCCGGCATCCTTGTCGACCATCGCCTGCATCGCACGAAATTCGTCGAGCGGATGCAGCGCCTCGCGAAAGCTGTTTTCGGCGAGGCTGTCTTCTTCGGCGAGCACATCATTGGCCGCGCCGCCGACCACACAGGGGATCGGCGCGTCCTTCGCGAGCCTCTTCTGTTTCGCCAGCAGTTCGAGCGCGCGAAAGCGCCGGCCGCCGGCCGGAATTTCGAACTGACCCGTTTCCTTACCCTCCCCATCGAGCAGCGGCCGCACGTTGAGGCTCTGGAGCAATCCGCGGCGGGCGATGTCCGCCGCCAGCGTATCGATCGATACGCCTGCCTTCACGCGCCGCACATTGGACTGCGACAGGCGCAAGCGGTCGAGCGGAATGTCGCGCGACGGGGCGAGAGTGATTTTCGGAAGCGATTTGGCCATGGGCCTTCTCCATGACGGGCCGCCGCGAGACACTCTCCCGGCTCCTGAAACCCGTCATGAAGCCCCGGCTTCCCTCTTCCTCGAACGGGGCCGCCACCGGCAGCCCCGAACAAGCCCTCAGCCTCAGCCGCGGCCCGAGAGCCGGCGCGCCGCCGCGTGCAGGCGCTGCTCACCGAGAATGATCGAGCCCGCGGCGCGCGCCGCCTCGGCATAAACCGACAGCGCATGGCGCGCTTCGAAGTGCAGATCGCGCTCGATGCCGAGCCCGAAGGGCAGCCGCACCGCTTCGAGTTCGGCAGCCGAGAAACTGCCGAGTTCGGGACAGCCGAACCCCAGATCCGCAAGACCGAACAGGATGCCATCGGCATCGATTTCGGTTGCGAGCCAGGTGGCGGCACCGACAGGGCTGAAGAAGCGCACCACGGGTTTGGGATCGGGCTCGCGCGCACCACGCGCGATCGCATCGCGCCGGGCGGCGCAATTGGCGGCAAGCGCGGCGGTGATGTCGGGGGTGAGCAGTTTCATGCCGCGATCCTCCCACCGGATTCTCGGCAGAAGCAGCGAAGCTTTGCATATTGATTCATTTCGGTTCTCCGCGGCGGACCGGCGGCGAGCCTCTCTCGCCGCACCCAGCCCGTCACGCGATGCCGCAACCCTCGCTCTCGCCCGCGGTCGCCTGCGGCCGCGGGACCGGCGATCATGGACAGGCCCCGGCGCATGCAGCGGGCTTGCCATGTTGTTCTTCCTATGTTCTCATATGGGCATGGACAGAATCGATACCGCCCGAGTCGCCGAAACCTTGCTTGCCGCCCCCGGGTGGGCGCGCGTCGGCCTGACTGCACCCACCAGCCATATCCGCGTCGAAGCGGCGTTCGAGCTGGCGCGGGTGATCGTCGAGAGCGTGACGGGCGAAGAGCCGGCCCACTCCGACCAGCTCGGGCTTTCCCTGTGACGTGGGCGGCTGGACGAAAAACGGGGGGCGGCGTGCGACGCACCTCTTCGAGGCCGCGGCCTGGTATCAGGCGGTCAAGCCGGTCTGCCGCTGCGGGCACAGCGCGACCTTCGATCCCTATGGTCTATGGTGGAAATTCCAGCGCAAGATGTGGGATGACGATCTTTGGAAGGCGCGCGACAAATTCTGGTGCGCGCGGTGCAAGGCCCGCACCGGCAAACGCATTCGGCCGATCCGCCTCGACTTGGTCAAACCGAGCAAGGACGATATTCGGCTGCCCATGCCCGACGAGCGGGAATGGAAGCGGGCGCTCAGCCGCTTCCGGGCCTAGAAGCAGGAGACTCTCCGATGGAAATTGAGAATGACGACGCCCTTGGCGGTATCGGCAAGACCCATCGCGTGATGATTTGGGACGGCAACCAGGAACGCGAGAAGGAACTCCACTGGGGCCTCCCGTCGCGCGACCCCGATATCTTCCAGATCCCGCTCCTCAAGTCCGAGACGGCGATCATCGACCGCCCGTGCCTGCTTCTGGCCAATGAGTTCGGTTTGGTGAAGCGCGGCAAGACGATCTACGCGGCAAGCCTCATCTCCGACGAACCCTTCTTCTGCATTGCCGCGGTGTGGCGCCCGGGCGGGCGCGACTGGCCCGACAGCTTCGCCGCGCTCACGGTGCCGGCCTATGACGATCTGGAACCCTATAAGGATCGCCACGTCGCGGTCATCGATCCGGACGACTGGTTCGACTGGCTGATGGGGACGCGCCCGCCGCTGGACATTCTGCGCCGCTTCCCCAAGGGTAGCTTCAGCATCATGCCGCCGATCCAGCAGAATTTCGACGCGTTGCTCGGGGCGGCCTGAAGGAGCCGCCGCATGTGCAATCTGGTGACGCTGAAATCGTCGGTCGACGAGGTCGCATCGCACTTCAAGGCCCGCCGTCCGAAACCGACCAATGCCGGTACCGGCGACGTCTATCCCGGCGGACAGGGATTTGTGGTGCGGCAGGATGCCGGCGAGCGCATCGTACAGGCGATGACCTGGGGCTTTCCGGTGCGCCTCAAACATATGAAACCGACGAGCAAACCCAAGCCGGTCAACAATGCGCGCGACGACAAGCTGATGTCCTTCTGGCGCCCCTGGTTCACGAACCCGGCGAACCGCTGCCTCATTCCCTTCACCTCCTTTGCCGAAGCCGAAGGCGAGGAGGGCAAGATGACGCGAACCTGGATCAGCGTCACCGACCAGCCGCTCGCCGCATGGGCGGGACTCTGGCGGCCGACCGACGAATGGGGGGATTGTTATACGGGCGTCATGGTCGATGCGACAGAGGAACTGTTCCATATTCATGATCGGATGCCGGTCATCCTGCATCCGGACGACCATGACAGATGGCTCCATGCACCGGCCGAAGAGGCAATGGCGTTGGTCGCGAAATATCCTGCCGATCGCCTCGCCGTCGAGCGCACCGATGTCCCCTGGTTCAGCCGCAAGGCGCCGCCTGCGGATGCGCCCTCGCTGCTTTGAAAGGGCCCATTCCCGAGCGGCGATAGATCCAGAAGCGGGGCCAATTGTCGGCTCCGAGCTCTTTACCCGGATTATCAGGCTGTTACATCTTACTCACCGATCGATCGCCATGCGCCAGGCTGCGGGAACAGCGGCTGGACAGGGCGTGAGGACCCGTCGGAAATCCCCCGTTCGCCCGCGCCGAAATGGAAGAGGTTCGCGGCGATAGTTGGAGCGGAGCGCAGGCGAGCGGGTCGGGAACGCGCCGGCGGCCGATGAACGATGTGAAGCATTATCATCTGACAGAGGAACTCGCACAGGAGATTTCAGGCGCAGACAAGGAAGATCAGCTCTTCGCCGCATTGGCCAATGCAGCGGGCCGCATGGGCTTCGACCATTTCGCGCTTGCCTTCGATCGGCGCGGAACCGGCGATCCGGCCTCGATCCTCGTGCACAATTATCCCGACGCCTGGGCCAAGGTCTATGTCGGCTTCGACCTCAGCGGTACCGATCCGATCCGCCGCGCCAGCGAGCGGTCGCTGACCGGCTTCGAATGGCGCCATGTCGACCGCTATATTCCGCTGAGCCGCGGCGACCGCCAATTGCTGTGCGTCGCGCGCGAGAGCGGTGTCGGCGACGGCTTCACGGTTCCTCGCCATTTGCCCGGCGAGGCATCGGGGACCTGCTCTTTCGCCGTCGGTCCCCATGCAGCCATTCCGGCAGAGATGCTCCACGCCGCCGAAATCCTCGGCGCCATCGCCATCGCTTCGGCGCGCGAATTGATCGGCTCTTCTCCTCTACGGCCACGCCCCACACTCACCGAGCGGCAACGCGAATGCGTGCTCTGGTCGGCGCGCGGCAAGACCGCCGGCGAGATCGCCGACATTCTCGGGATCAGCGAAGAGACGGTGGTCCGGCACCTGAAGATGGCGCGCGACCGCTATTCGGTTCATTGCCGCTCGATGCTGATTCTGTGCGCGCTGTTCGACGGACTGATCGGCTTCTCGGACATCTACGACTGGTGGCGGCCAAACTAGCGCGCCGCACATAATCGCAAAATCCTTGCCCAGAAATGGGCATAGCCGCCGCGCAGGATCGATGGTCTGATTCCGGCTCCACAGCCAAGGAATCATCATGATCGCACAATCGACGCGGGCGCCGGGCGCGCCCGGGGATGCCGCGCTACGCGGCATGTTTGCCGCGCGAAAGCAGGTCTTCATCGACCAGCTCAAATGGGATTTGCCCGTCCTCGACGGCCGTTTCGAACTGGATCAGTTCGACACGCCCGACGCCCGCTATCTGATCCTGCTCGACCCCGACGATCTGCGTCATCGCGCTTCGGCGCGGCTCCTGCCGACTACGGCGCCGCATCTTCTCGGCGACATCTATCCGCATCTCTGCGCCGATGGCGCGCCGACCAGCAAAGGAGTGTGGGAGATCAGCCGCTTCTGCCTCGACCCGGCGCAAACGCCCGTCGAACGCCGCGACGCACGCAACCAGCTCGTGACCGCGCTTGCCGACTATGCGCTGAACAACGGGATAAGCGATTATGTCGGGATCGCCGAGGCGGGCTGGTACCATAGTATCAGCAAATTCGGCTGGGCGTGCCGCACGCTGGGGCCCGTCCACCGAGATGACGCATGCAGGATCGTCGCGCTCAACATTTCGATCGACGAAGACACGCTCGCGGGCCTGAAACGAACGGGCACCTATGCGCCGCTCATGCTCAAATTTGAGGAAGGCGGGGAGCCAGCGCTATGAAGAAGGAACTCACCGAAGCCGATGTCAGCGCGATGCTGGTCGAGGAATTGCGCCGCACCGGCTACTGCATCGTCCGCAACGAGGCGATCGCCCGCGTCCACGCTCTGGCGAAGGATCTCGACCCGATCTTCGACGCGACGCCCTTCTGCGATGGCAATTTCTATGGTCGCCGCACGAAGCGCTTCGGCAGCCTGCTCAAGCGATCGCAGCATATGGCCGCGCTGGTGATGAACCCGATCATCCTGCCCGCGGTCGAGACGATTCTCGGATCGGGATGCGACCGGATACAGCTCAACCTCACCCAGGCGATCGAAATCCATCCGGGCGAAGTGCGGCAGTTTCCGCACCGCGATCAGGATATGTGGCGCGGCGCCGATGGTACCCAGGAATATCTGGTCAATATCCTCTGGCCGCTCACGCCGTTCAAGAAGGAGAATGGCGCGACGCGCATCTTCCCGAACAGTCATGGAGCGGCAGGAATGGCAAAGACCGATCTAGGCCAGCCGGTTTTCGCCGAATGCGAACCGGGATCGGCGATCTGTTTCCTCGGATCGACCGCGCATGGCGCAGGCACGAACCTCAGCAAGGAGGTCAGGCGCGGCGTGCTGGTCAGCTACAGCCTTGGCTGGCTCAAGCCCTATGAGAATCTGTGGCTCGCCTATCCGCCCGAGGTGGCGCGACATTTTCCGCCCGAGCTGGCGGCGCTCGCGGGCTATGCGCAGCATCGCCCCAATCTCGGCAATTATGAAGGCCAATGCCCTTCGGTCTTGCTGACGGACGAAAGGCCCGCGCATCTCGGCGCGATCGACGCGCTGCGCCCCGACCAGGCCGAGGCGGTCTCCGCCTTCGCCGCCGCCGAAAGGGCAGGCGCATGAGTCCCGCGCATGTGTTCGAGCCGACCTATGAAGCGATCAAGCGCCGATTGATGACGGGCGAATGGGCGACCGGCGCCCGGATCGAAGCCGCGCGCCTCGCCGATGACCTTGGGGTCAGCATGACCCCGGTTCGCGACAGTCTCTATCGCCTCAACGGCGAGCGCATGGTCGACTTCACGCCAGGCGAAGGCTTCCATGTCCACCGCCTCACCGAGACCGAGTTTCGCGACCTGCTCGAGCTGCATCTGATCCTGCAGCTCGCCGCGCTCGCAACAGCGCCAAATCGGCTGGCTACGCCGGTGAGCGCCGATCAGCCTTATCCCGAACGCATCGCGGACCTGTTCCTCGCGGTCGCGGATCGATCATCCAATTCCGAGATCGTCGCGAGCATCGCCGCAATCGGTGACCGGCTCCAGTTGTCGCGGCATTTCGACGCCGCGATCCTTGGCGATGTCGAGGCGGAATATAAATTGCTCGAGGCCGCCATTGTCGATGCCGCGCTGCAGACCGAGATGCGGAGCCTCCTGCTTGGCTATCATGAGCGGCGCGCGCGCGAGGCCACTTCCTATGCACGCACGCTCGCTGCGCACCCTGGCCGCCAGTCCTGAGGACGTACAATCGCCTGATCGACGCTTTTGCTTGTCACAGCCGCCCGCAATTGACATGATTCGGGTGCGCTGGAGCATTGCTGGCAGCTTTCGCGCGGACTATTTCGCCAGGCATTATATGCGCCAGTCCTTGACCGGACCGGCGGCCGAACCGGACCCTGGATCGCACAAGCGACCGAACGGCGGCACAGCACTGGGAGACGGGCATCCGGCTACGGCGGGATGGCTCTGCTCGTGCCCTCGGAACAATTGCTGTGTCTTCCTGTACCTGCTGCGACGACGCTCCGCTGCGTCACCCCTTTTCGGTGTCGTCGGCCTGTCATGTGCATCCCGACGATCGCCCGGCACCGGTCGAACATCGGCCCGTCACCGGACAGGATCTGGAGACAATGTATCGCGCGCACCGCTCGTCGCTCTTTCATTTCCTGCGCCGCAAGGCGGGCCCCGAGGAAGCACCCGACCTGGTTCAAGAAGTCTTCGCGCGGGCAGCGGGAAGCGAGCAACGGCATCACCTCGTCAACCCGGGCGGCTTTCTTCGCCGTATTGCTCAGAATCTGCTGATCGACCGGGCGCGACGCCGCAAGTCTGCGCCGATCGCTCTATTTTCGCTGCGCGAAGAGAGCGATGCCGTGACCCCGGCCACGCAGGAATGGAACCTCGAAGCGGCGGACCTTCTGGAGCTTTACGAGAAGGCCGTTGACGCAATGCCGCTCAAGACGCGCCGCGTCTTTCTGATGCACCGGGTGGACGAACTTTCCTATCGCGAGATACATGAACAGCTCGGCATCAGCATTGCGACGGTGGAATATCATATGATGAAGGCGCTCGGTCAGATCGCGAAGGTGGTGGACAGCGGGAAATGACCAAGGCCGTCGACGACGATTATCCGGCCGACGAGGTCGCGCGCGCGTGGCTCGTCAAGATGCGCGGCGAGGATGCGGAGGCGCTGCGCGACGAGTTCGACGCGTGGTTGCAGGCCTCAACCGAGCATCGCGAAGCCTATCGGCGCGCCGAAAAGCGGATGGCTGCGCTTGCGATCCTCAAGACTTCACAGCGCCACGGAACGACGCATGCCGAGGCGCGCCGTGGTCGAATGCGCGGCTGGTTCACATGGGGAGCGGCCGCCACCGCGCTCGCGCTCCTGATCATCGCGATCGGGGCTGCGGGCGCCCCCTTTCCCGGCCAGCCAGGCGGCGGCGCGACGGCTTTTGCCGCCGAACCGCTCGAGACGCAGCGCGGCGAGATCCGCACCTTCCGGCTCGTCGATGGTTCGCGCGCGACGCTCGACACCGACAGCCGGCTCGACGTGGCCTTTTCGCATGGCGAACGAAGCGTTCGTCTCGTGAGGGGCCGGGTCCGACTGTCGGTCGCGCCGGGCGATGTCCCACTCCGGATCGAGGCCGGGCACGGAGGGGCGACGGCAAATGATGCAGAAATCGATCTGAGTCTCGCCGCATCGGGGAGAGTGGTCGCATCGCTGCGCCGCGGCGCAGCAGAGGTGCGCGCCGATGCAGACGTCGAGCAGACCATGCCCCTCAAGGCAGGAAGCGCCCTCGCCTATGGGCCCGGTAGCCGGTTGGAGCCTGTCGCGGCGCCGGCGGCCGTCATTCAGCCAGACTGGACCGAAGGGTGGGCAGAGTATCGATCGATCAAACTCGGCGCGCTCGTCGCCGAAGCCAATCGCTACGCCGCGGTGAGGATCGTGATCGACGACACCGACATAGCCGCACGCGAAGTGTCGGGTCGCTTCCATATCAGCCAGACCGAGGCATTTGCCGAACGGATCGCCATATTGTTCGGCCTCGCCGTCGAACGGAGGTCTGACGCCATCCACCTCCGCCGTCGATAATTTTTTCACCGAGCGACTAAGGTCGCTCCTATCTTCCCGTCAACGCACCCCCACTGGCCGTCTGCCTGATGCACGGCCGAGAATATTGGGGGAGTGAAAATGTCGATTAAATCCCGTTCGCTGGCCGCGCTGCTCGTCGGCGCTGCAGCCTTGCTTTCGCCCGAAGGCGCGCAGGCCATGCAGGCGCCGCGCCAATCCTATGATATTCCGGCGCAGGATCTGGGCGATGCACTGCGCCGTGCCGCCGCGCTCGCCGATATCGAGCTCTATGTCAGCGCGCAGGACATCGAAGGGAAGAGGGCGCCCGCCGTGCGGGGTCAGCTCACGCCGCGCGAAGCCATCGAGGCGCTTCTCGCCGGCAGCGGCCTCACGGCGCGTTTCGAGAGCCGGTCGGTCATTATCCTGAGCGACGCCGCCGTTCCGGCCATCCCCGCGGGCGAGCCCGAAGTCATCATCGTCACCGGGTCGCGCATCGCGGGCGCTCCTGCCGCCGCGCCGGTTATCGACATCAGTGCCGAGGATATTCGCAACGCGGGTCATGCCGACCTCGGCGAGGTGGCGCGAAGCCTGCCCCAGAATTTCGGCGGCGGGCAGAATCCCGGGATCGGGTCGGGTCAGGGCGTCGCGAACGAGAATGGAAACGTCAATGGGGCCTCGACCTTCAACCTCAGGGGGATAGGGCCGAGTGCAACGCTGACGCTGCTCAATGGCAATCGCTTTGCCTACAGCGGCACGCAAAGCGCCATCGACGTGAGTGCGATTCCGGCAGCGGCGGTCGAACGGATCGAGATCGTCACCGACGGCGCGTCGGCGATCTACGGCGCCGACGCGGTGGCGGGCGTGGTCAATATCCTGCTGCGCAAGGATTATGAAGGAATCACGACGAGTGCCCGGCTCGGCGGATCGACCGACGGGGGCAATTTTCAGCAGCAATATGGGCTGCTCGGGGGCGCAAAATGGTCCGGTGGCGGCTTCCTTGCGGCCTATGACTATTTCGAGAATAGCGCGATCCTTGCGCGCAATCGCAGCTATGCAGCGAGCAGCAACCCCGCCTCGACACTCTACCCGGAGCTCAAGCGGCATAGTTTTCTGCTGAGCGCTCATCAGCAGGTGGTTGCCGGCGTACAGTTGAAGACCGACGCGATCTACAAGCGCGGCGATATGACTTCGGTGCGCGGTCTTATCGTGGACCGTCCGATCACGACGCGCGGTACGATTGTCACCAATGAGTTCGAAACCTTCGGAATCGCCCCGACGCTCGAGGCCGAGATCGGTGGCAGTTGGACCGCGCGCATCTCCGCCTTCTACGGCAGCGATAACACCTATGGCGAGACGCAGAATTTCACCAACGGGGTGGCGACGCGCCCCATTCGCATATTCAACAATCGCAGTGTCAGCGTCGAAGCCGGTGTGGAGGGCGCGATCTTCGCGCTACCCGCCGGCGATGTGCGGCTCGCCGCCGGCGGCGGCTGGCGTCGCAACCGGCTCGTCGCGGAGGTCAACGGTCGTGGTTTCGCCGGACGCCGCGACAATCTCTATGCCTATGGGGAGTTCTTCCTGCCGTTGGCAAGTCCTGCTCAAGACCTCTCCTTTGCCCACCGCGCGTCGATCACTGCGGCGCTTCGCTTCGAAGATTACTCCGATGCCGGGAGCATCGTGGTTCCCAAGCTGGGCTTCGTTTATGCGCCGGCCGAAGAACTAAGCATTGGTTTATCATGGGGCCGGTCGTTCAAGATGCCGACGCTCAACCAGCAATTCAGCGGCTACACGCCGGTGCTGCTGCCCGTCACTGGCTACGGTACAATGTTCCCAGCGGGTTCGACCTACATCTACATCGGCGGCCGGAATCCCGACGTCGGTCCCGAGCGGTCCGAGAATATCACCTTAAGCGCGACATTTCGGCCGTCGCCGCGACTCCAGATCGTCACCAGCCTGTTCCGGATCGATTATCGCGACAGGGTTGCGCCACCCTTCGGCTCACCGCTCGGAACGCTGACCAATCCGCTCTACGCTGATTTTATTACCTTCAACCCGTCGGCCGCGTCGCAGGCCGAGGCAATCGCCGGCGCCGCCGATCCGCTCGGCAATGGAACGAGCGGGCCCTATAATCCCGCCACGGTGATTGCGATCATCGACGGTCGCGACCGGAATATCGCCGCGCAGCGCTATGAAGGCGCCGATCTGGCGATCCGCTACCGGGCTCCGATTGGCAAGCAGACGCTGACGCTTACCGCCAACGCCACCTGGCTCGACAGCCGGCAGCGCTTGCTGCCCGGTCTTCCGAACATCGATCTGGCGGGCACGATATTCAATTCGCCGCACTTTCGCGCCCGTGGCGGCGCGACCTTCGGCGGCGAGCGCTTCACACTGGCCGCCTTCGCCAATTTCACGGGCGGCGTAACCGATCGGCGGCGCGCCGTTCCGGTGAGTGTCTCGCCCGTCACGACGCTCGATCTTTCCGCACGCGCGAAGCTGGGACGCCTCGCCGAGATATCGGTCAATGCGCTCAATATCCTCAATGCCAAGCCGGATATGACGGCAGTCGCATCCGCTAGCGACACGCCTTTCGATTCAACCAACTATTCGGCTGTCGGGCGTTTCCTCGGCGTCACGATCAGCCGCGACTGGTGAGGAGCGCCGATATGAAAATCGCACTCCGATCCGGCCTCCCGGCCGTGGCGCTCCTTGCCGCCGCGGCGCTCTCCCCTGCCGCGCAGGCAGGGGAGAGCAAGGGCAGGCCCTGGACGCTCGAGGATATCCTCACAGTTCCCGAAGTGAATGAAATCGCGCTGTCGGACAATGGCCGCCTCGCGATTTACGCTGCCGAGATTGCCGACCTCGATGCCGGAAAGCCGAGATCGCATATTCGCATCGTGGACGTCGAAACTGGTCGGACGAAGGAATTGCTGACGGTCGATACCATCAAGTCGCTGCGATCCGTCCCCGGGACACAAGACTGGAGCGCTTTGGTAGACCTTGGCGAAGGCCAGCAACTCTACCGGATCGACACCGAGGGCAAGCTGCTGCCACTGATCGTGAACCCCAACCCCGTGCCGGTGGGAAAGGCCGACATGTCTTTCCCGCTCGGCGGCGGCATACGCCCCTCGCATATCGGTATCCTCGACTATGACTGGTCACCCGATGGCAAATGGCTTTGGTATTCACAGCTCAGGGCCAAGACCGACGGACCTCGCGTCCGGTTCGATCGGGAAGTTACTGCGCTACTTGGCCGGCGACGCTCGACGATCGACGTCGAGGTCGACTATTTCCTGCGGGGACCTGAAGGAAACACGACGAAGATCATGACGCGGCCGTCGACCGATCGCGTCGCCACCCGCGGTGGGGGTCGCATTCTGTGGCGAGGCGACGAGATCCAGTTTCGGATTGAGACGAGCGACGGCACTTTGGGTGGTGCCTTCGAGTTCCTGGCGTGGAACCGCGTGAACAAGACGGTGCGCACGCTCGCGAAGCAACGCGACTTGCTCAGCATGTCGATTCTCGGCGGCCCGCGCGGTGGGCAGCTTTCGACAAGCGGTGTGGGCAGAGATCGGGAGTTGCTCGAGACTTCGGCGGAAGGCCGTTCGCACAGCTATGGTCGTGTCGCATTCGACATCGGCGATTCGCGTTCTGTCGGCTGGAAAAGCAGCCGCGACGGTAGACGGGTGGTGATCGGGACCAGGGGGCTCGGCGATGCGCGCTATGGTCTCGCGCTCATCGACAAAAGAGGGGTGCGTGAACTCCGCGGGGACGCGAGCCTGACGCGATGCGGCTTCGACGGCATGCTCCGGGCTGCCATATGCGTCGAGGAAGGCATGTCCCGGCCGCCGCGCCTCGTTCGTGTGAGCCTTTACACAGATAAGATCGCGGACCTTGGTCCCATCTCACCAAGACATGAGGAGATCGAACCTCTTCAGGCCATCGCACGCACCTTTGTCAATCGCGATGGCTATTGGTCGAGCGGCTATGTCTTGCTCCCGCGCGGCCACCGCGCCGGCGACCGACACCCAGCGGTGGTCGTGACCCACGGCACCGATGCAGACGACCGCTTTGCCGAGCCCGCAAACCAGTGGAACTATCCAGTCCAGCTGCTTGCTGAACGCGGTTATGTGGTTCTTCTCCTGAACGACCCCTCACCCGGCCAGTCGAAGGATTTGATGGACGCCATGCACGCCTGGCTACGCGGTAAAGGTCCCCCCGATCCTGAAACGGTTCAACAAAAACTCTGGCTGACCGGCGTGCACAGCTTCGAGGATGCCGTGACGGAACTTGCCGCTGAGGGGCTGATCGATCCGGCCCGCGTCGGAATAGCCGGCTACAGTCGCGGCTCCCAAATGGTCAACGTCACCGTCACGAACTCCAACATGTTTCGAGCGGCGTCGAGCGGGGACGGCGGCTTTCTGGAGCCTGCCGGCTATGCAACCGGGCGATCGAGCTATGATGCGGTTTATGGGGGTGCGCCGCTCGGGGAAAACATCGAACGCTGGCGCCGCTTTGCACCGTCGCTGAATGCCGGCAAGGTCTGTGCGGCAGTGCTGCAGCAAGTGGCTTCGGCATCGCCGTCACAGATCGAACTGTTCGAGGCCTTGCGTGCGGCGGGCGTCGCAACCCAGATCAGCTATTATCCCGGAGCAACGGCAGCGTCGGACGAGACGCATGTCTTCTATCTGACGTCCAACCGACTGCGCGCGATGCGCGAGAATATCGCCTGGTTCGACTATTGGCTGCTCGGCCAACGCGATGCCGACGCGCCTTTCCCCGATCAGATGGCGAACTGGGATCGATTGAAGCAGAACCGCCAAGCTCGATGCCCCGCCGAGCCATGACCCATGTTCAATCGGTCTCGGCAATTCCTGCAAAGAATATGTAGCGCTCCCCGGTGTCTTCCTCGACCGCACCGAGCGGGTCAATGCCGCGTGTCTGATCTCTGATCGCGCCAAGTTCCACAAGCTCCAACTCGCAGTCTCTGCCTTCCATTTCTGTTCCTCCAATTGGCAATTCGGAATGAGGGCGCATCACAGTCTCCTTCGGCATATTCAACTTCCCGCCCAATATCGGGCCCAATTTTCAGCGGCGACGAAGGTCAGAATCCTGTCGATGCGCTCGGCACCGCGCCATGTCGGATCTTCGGGCACGTCGAGTAGTCCGAGATCCAGCACGCCCGACGCCGCAAGTATCCCGCCGCGCAGGCGATCGTGCAGCGCAGCACGGTGAGTCCGATAGATTGACAGGTGGAAGTCCCCGGGTCCGCCCTTTTGCCTCCGCGCGGTAATCATCTCGGGCAAATATCCTTCGAATGCCTTTCGGGCCACGGCTCTGTTCTCACCGCCGGCGATCCACTCCCATGTCGGTATAGCGAGACAGGCCTCGACGATCGGCTGCGACATCAGCGGGGCAATATGGGGAGGCATCGTTGCGCGCGGATAGAGTTCGACGCCCTTCTGCGCTCGCATCAGATAGGCCGCGTGGACAGTTTTCCCCGGAAGAATATCGTCGGGCGCATCGAGCCAGGGGTGGGAGGCGCCCTCCGCCCTGATCGTTCGCCCAATCTCTTTTCCCAGACCCGCAAGATTGATGAGAGGGCGATGACGCCCACGATTGCGTCGATAGCGCTGCCAGCCGTGCTTCAGCACGGTCTTGGCGTCCGCTCCGGTCAGCAGGGTAAGATCATACAGGGTGGAAGCCAGGGATGGTCGCGGACCTTCGGCCAGAAGCCGATCGATGAAGGGCACGGCGCTTCGTACGCCACAAAGGATGCCGTCGCCGCCATTGCCGGAAAAAAAGGCATCAACGGGTAGTTCGCTGAGCAAGCGACGATGGATTACCTCATTGGTCTGCTTGTAGAGCGGAGCAACAGGCCAAGGATGATGTGGCGCTGCCGAGACGGTGACGTCGATATCTTGCAGCTCGCGATACTCCTCGATCAGCAGGGTGCCGATCGACTCTGCAAGCGCCCGGGCGTACCGGCGCTCGTCTCCATCGAAATCGGGGCTCACCAGATTCAGACAGGTCAGACTTTTGGCCATAGTCGCTGCCGACGCCGCAACGATGGAGGAGTCGAGCCCGCCCGACACGCCGACCATGATTGAGGGGAAGCAGGTAGCCCATGCTCCGACGCAGTCCGCTATCGTGCGCCTCAATTCGTCAGTCACTTCGTCGGCGCCAGCGCCGGAACGGGCGACATGATCCCAAGGCGACCAATATTGCTCGGTCCGCAAATCATCCTGGTCGATGACCAGGCATTCGCCGGCGATCAGTTCTTCAACGTCCGATACACATGTCCGTCGCCCTCGAAGATCGCCACCCGCCAGGATGCGAGCGATCTCATCGAGATTTGCCGAACCAGGGGCGGGGTTCGCGAGGTCAGTAATCGATCCTGCAAGCGTCACGCGGCCGCGATCGCGGCGGACATAGCAAGGAAGAAGTCCCGATGGATCGCGAAATATCCGTACCGCACCCGCTGGGTCGGCATGGACCATGACGTAACCGCCCCAGTATTGTCTCAGCAGCCGTTGCGCATCATTGGCCGCAAGACCATCGCCCTCGCCGACTTCAAAGGCCTCGACCCGGCGGCTGGGTGGGCCTCTCGTAAAGAGATGACCGATAATGACGGTCCGTGGAGGTATCGCGATCGCCGGTTCGGCGGTCCATATCCTCACGCCAGAGATTTCGAAAGTCGGCGGGCCCTGTTGCTCCGGAGCCGGACGGTTGGTCGACATCTCGACCTCAATTCGAAACCCGCCGGCCATCAAACGGCAAAGATCGGTCGATAGTGGAGAACAACGTCCAAGGAGTCGGTCAGCACGGTATCACCGACCTGAACCCAGCTATGGGCGGCGAAGGGCATGGTGACGCCAAACACCAGCGAGGCTGCCACGCCGCGGCGCGCAAGCATCCGTGTCATGGCAATGCCGCGCACCAGGCATCGGTCATCTGATGACATATAGCGCTTGGCGCGCACGAATGCGGCGGTAATATCGCGGCAATCGTCCGCACCGGATGGCGCCAGTCGATCAGACCTGCGTCCTAGGCCGGTTACAATATCGCTAAGAGAATTGTTTTGAAGATCGCGGCGGGCTCTCCGCTGCTCCCAGATACAGGATATTGTCGCCGCCATCGAAGCCTTAGCCGACGGCTCATCAACGAGACTGCGCGCGGCCACCGGCGGGGGTATAGCAAGCCTAGGATTTCGGTCTGTATCGTCAGCGAGAAGGCCGAGACTACGTAAATGGTCTTCATCTGCAGAAGTCCCATGACCGGCAAGCACGAGGTCAAACCGTTCGACGGACTGATCGGTGAGAAGAAAATAGCGGTCGGCGAAGAGATCGAACAGGACGACGGCGCCATTGAAATGGCAGTGATGCAGGCCCGATCGCAGCATGGCGGACATTTCGATAATTGCGCGGGGCAATGCGAATGGCGTGCCGCATGCGAGCGGCACGCCACCGCTTTCAGTCGTCGGCCGTGATGCCGCCGGCGAACAGATAATGTTCGCCCTGATCTTCGTCGACCGGCCCGAGCGGCTCGATGCCGCGGGTTTCGACGCTGATGGCGCCGAGGTCGATCAGTTCGTTGAAGTCCTTCATCGCTTCTTCCTTCCCAATTCGCGACCAGAATGAGTCGCATTCGGGAAGTTATGCCTCGGGCAGAGTGGCATCCATTTTATAATCGAATAATAATCGGATACCCATCAATCTCCCAAAAAAGTGACCGAGCCAAGGAAACGCACGTCGGGGCGCGTACCACTACCTTTAGCTTTCGCCTGGACATGCGTAGCGGAACCCGGTCACACGCTTCAACAATTGCGAAGCGCGCGGTTTCATCCCCGATCGATTGAGCAATTCGCAACGACAACTGGAACCGGAATTGGATGTTTCCGTGAACTGCATCGATGTTCGACAGACAGGTCGCCCAGACACGGCCTGCGATAGCCGCAGCCACTTCCCATTCGTAGATGGCTTATGGTCGACCTTGCAGATTCTTTCCGATGCCACGATCCCAAGTGGTGACATTATGGGGACAAACCCCATCAAAGGCCGCTTTGTCACCAAACGTCGCAGTGCGCCTGGAGGTCTAAGTCACTGGAAAATGTATGAAAACTGGAGCGGGCGAAGGGATTCGAACCCTCGACCCCAACCTTGGCAAGGTTGTGCTCTACCCCTGAGCTACGCCCGCTCTGGCGGCTGGAAACGGGTGGCTCCCAGCGGGTGAGGCGGGCGATTAGCATCGGCTTTCGGAGTCGGCAAGCCCTGTTTGCGATTTTCTGCGAAGGGTTGGCATATCGCGCGCAAATCCCACATAAGCGGACAAGCGCACAAAAAGGAGCACCGCCGCCGTGGCCACTCTCGGTCTGAACCCGCAGGAAAAAGAAGCCGTCGAAGCCTTCCGCCGCGACGTCGTCGAGCCGTCGATGTCGAAACTGGTGATCCTCGACTTCTGGGCCGAATGGTGCGGGCCGTGCAAGCAGCTTGCGCCGGTGCTCGAAAAGGTGGCGGCCGATTATGCCGACAGGGGCGTCGTGCTGGCGAAAGTCGATGTCGACGCGAACGGCTTCATCGCCAGCCAGTTCCAGGTCCAGTCGATCCCGACCGTCTATGCGATCTTCCAGGGCCAGCCGGTCGCCAACCTGACCAATGCGCGCAGCGAAAGCCAGCTGAAGGCGATTCTCGACCAGTTGCTGGCGCAGCTTCCGGTCGAAAGCGCCGCGAAGGATCTGGCGGTCGAGATCGCGCCGCTGATCGAAATGGGCGAGGCGGTGCTTGCCGAAGGCGATGGCGCGCGCGCGGTCGGCATCTTTTCGCAGATCGCCGAGATGGCGCCCGACAATGCGGCCGCCCACGGCGGGCTGATTCGGGCGCTGCTGCTGACGGGCGATACCGAGGGCGCGGGGCTCGCGCTCGACGCAGTGCCCGCCGAGATTGCGGGCGATCCCGCGATCGTGCAGGCGAAAAGCGCGCTGGCGCTCGCCGCCGACGCGCCCGACGCGAGCGAGCTGGCAGGCTTCGAGGCCGCGGTCGCCGCGAATCCCGACGACCATCAGGCGCGTTTCGACCTCGCCGCCGCCGAGATCGGTGCCGGACGGCGCGACGCCGCCGCCGACAATCTGCTCCATATCATAGCCGCCGATCGCGAGTGGAACGACGGCGCGGCACGTACGAAGCTGTTGTCGCTGTTCGAAGCCGTCGGCCTCGAGGATCCGTGGGTCGCGGCGCAGCGGCGCCGCCTGTCGCTGATCCTGTTCGGCTGATGGGCGCGACCGCTCCCCTGCATACCATCCAGCGGATCGCGATCTTTCCGCTGCCCGGCGCGGTGCTGTTCCCGGGGCTGCATTTGCCGCTTCATATCTTCGAACCGCGCTACAAGGCGATGGTGCAGGAGGTGCTGGCACGCGACCGGCAGATCGGGATGATCCAGCCGCGCCAGATCCCCGGCGAGGAAAATGTCGAGCCGCCCGCGCTCTACGACGTCGGCTGCGTCGGGCGGATCGTCGATGTCGAGGCACTCGACGAAGGCCGCTTCAACCTCGTCCTCGAAGGTGTCGCGCGCTTCCGCGTCCGCCGCGAGCTCGACGTCACGACGCCGTTCCGGCAGGTCGAGGCCGAGATCGAGGTCGAAGCCGAAGAGGACGCCGTCCTCGCCAGCATCGAGCGTGCAAGCCTTGAGCGTGAGGCGAAGCGCTTTGCGGCGCGGCAGGGCTATGTCGTCGACTGGGATTCGGTCGGCCAGCTTGACGACGCGACGTTGGTCAACGGCATCGCGCAGGTCGCGCCCTTTGACGCGGCCGCGAAGCAAGCGCTGCTCGAGGCGAGCCCGATCGACGCGCGCGCCGAACTGGTCGTCCAGATGATGAAATTCTTCGGCCGCTTCGACGGCGAGGACGGACGCGCGACGTTGCAGTGATCCAGGCGGTACCGGCCCGCTCCCCCTCCCGGCCTCCCATAGGCCACTATCGTCTGGGAGGCCGGGTGGGGGAGCGGGTCGGCATCGCCTTCCACGTCAGCGGAGAATCAGTGCGGTTTGGCGCCGGCAAGCCGCGCCATCTCCGCGAAGGCGCGGCGTACCGTATGGCGGTCGGCCTCGCCAAGCCGTTCGACCAACGCCTCGGTGTGGGTAAGCTGGCGCCGGACGAGGACGCCTTCGTCGCGCACCTTTGCCGCAACCCGCGCGGGCGCCGCCGCGCCGCGCGGCGTTCGCAGCAGCGCCGATTGCCGGCGCGACGTCCATTCGGCGACGAGCCGGTCGGCGACGAGCGCCGCCATTCCGTCCGACGCGGCCTGCTCGGTCGCTTCCTCGGCCGCCGGATCGACAAGCCATTCGTCGACGCCCTCGTCGGCGAGCGCCTCGTAGGACAAGGTGGCGGCGACCTGCCGACGCCCCGCGCAACGCTGGTCGCCGTGCAGGCGGAGGCGCAGCGCCTGCAGTTCGGCGCGAATCTGCCAGTTCACATAGGTGGTGAAGCGCGCCCGCGCGGGGTCATAATGGTCCGCTGCGCGGTGCAGCGCGATCGCGCAAGCCTGCTGCGCATCTTCGGCGACGTCCGACAAGCCGTAGGTGCGCGTGAAATAGCGGATGCGCGGCGCCGCCAGCCTGGCGAGCTGCGCAAAGGCGCGGTCGACACGGGCGCGGGCGCGGGCACCCGGCGCGGCTTCGAGCGCGGCGCGCGCCTGGATCAACGCGGTGACCGCCTGTTCGAGAGCATCGCTTTTCGCTGACATGATCGTTCCCCCATCGAGGCCGTCCGGCGGCCGTGCGACAGGGATAGGCGGCGATGGTTAGCGGGCGCATGGCGCGCGCCTAGGTAATAATACCTATATTTCGGCGCCTGCGAGCAGGCGCGGGAGGTCGCCCGCTTCACCGCGCGCCTCGTCCATGAAGAAGCGCTTGAGCATCGGCATTCGCTGGACTGCGCCGAGCCCCGCGCGGCGCACCGCCGACGCGGTACGGCCGGGAATCCCGAACAGGCGGGTGAGCCCGTCGGTCGCGAGGCTGACCATCAGACTGTCGAGTCCGCGCCAGCGCTGGTAGCGCGCGAGAAGCGCCGCATCGCCGAGATCGAGCCCCAGCCGCGCACCCTCGACAAGCACTTCGGCAAGCGCGGCGACGTCGCGCAGGCCAAGGTTGAGCCCCTGCCCCGCGATCGGGTGGATCCCGTGCGCGGCGTCACCGACGAGCACGATGCGGTCGCCAACGATCTTTGCGCTGTGATGGAACCCGAGCGGATAGGTCATGCGCGGCGCGACGAGGGCCATCGACCCGAGCAGGTCGCCGGCGCGCTTTTCGAGTTCAGCGGTAAAGCCGCGATCGCCGAGCTTCGCGAAGCCCGGCCCGTCCTTCTCGGACACCGTCCACACGAACGCCGAGCGGTGGCGCCCCTGGTCGTCGTCGACGAGCGGCAGCAGCGCGAAGGGCCCGGAGGGGAAGAAGATTTCGTGCGCGACATTGCCGTGCGACTTGCTGTGCGCCACGGCGCCGATCATCGCGTGGTGATGATAGGACCAGTTCGCGATGCCAAAGCCCGCGGCATCGCGCGTCGGCGACCGGCGCCCCTCGGCGACGATCAGCAGCGGCGCGGCGAGCCTGGTGCCGTCGCCGAGCGTCAATGTGACGCCATGAGTGCCCATGTCGCGTTGGACGACTGTTGACGGCATGAACAGCCGCACGAGCGGCGCTTCGGCAAGCGCCGCCGCGAGTGCGAGGCGAAGCCGGCGATTCTCGACCATCGTGCCGAGCGCGCGGTCCTCGGGCGACGTCACGAAGTCGAGTTCGCCAGCCTGTCCGCCATCGCTGACCTTGATCGCATGGATCGCACAGCCATGCCCGGCGAGCCGGTCGGCGATCCCCAGCACCTCGAACATCTGCCAGGTCGCGCTGGCGATCGCCGAGGCGCGGCCGTCGAAGCCCGGTGCGATCGTCGCGACCGGGTCGGCCGGATCGACAATCTGCGACGACAGGCCATGATGCGCCAGCGCCAGTGCCAGCGCCTGACCCACAAGGCCGCCGCCGGAGATCAAGACATCGCTGCGCAGAATTTCGATCATGGATTGGCCCTAGCATCTTTCCCGCCGAAGGAAAGATTTCCCACCATCACGCCAGACCGGTTTTCGCCTAAAGCCGCTCGGCCTGCACGATGCTGTCCGACGCGCGCAGCGCCGACAGGATGCGCATCACATGGTGGACGTCGCGCACCTCGACGACGACGTCATAGGTATGGAAGCCGCCCTCGCGGTTCGACAGACGCAAATTGGTGATGTTCGCCGAATTGGCGGCAAGGATACCCGACATTTCGGCAAGGGTGCCGGGTTCGTTGAGGATCACGACGCACAGCCGCGCGTTGCCGCCCTCGCTATCCTCCTGCCACCTGAGGTCGATCCAGTCGGCGTCGACACCGTCGGCGAGTCTGGGGCAGTCGATGACATGCACCTCGATCCCCTCCCCGGGGCGCGACAGGCCGACGATGCGATCGCCCGGCACCGGATGGCAGCAATCGGCAAGCTGGTACGCGACCCCGGGGGTCAACCCCGCGATCGACACCGCCGCGCCCTGCGCCAGCTTGCCAGGCTTGGTCTTCATCTCGGCGGTGATGCCGGGGACGAGCGCCTCCAGCACCGCATTGTCGGACACCCGCTGCTTGGCGATCGCGACATAGAGCGCGCTGTCGTCCTCGAGCTTGAGCCGCGTCAGCGCCGCCGCGCGCGCCTTGTCGCCGACCTTGTTGGGGAGCCGCGCGACGATCTCGTCGTACATCTTGCGGCCGAGCGCCGCGAGTTCGACCTTTTCCTTCGAGCGGACATGGCGGCGGATCGCGGCGCGCGCCTTGCCGGTCACCGCGAAGCCGAGCCAGGCCGGCTGCGGCGTCTGCTTGTCGGAGGAAAGAATCTCGACCGTGTCGCCGTTGGCGAGCTGCGTCCGGAGCGGCACGAGCCGGCCGTTGACCTTCGCCCCGACGGTGCGGTCGCCGAGCTTGGTGTGCACGGCATAGGCAAAGTCGACCGGGGTCGCGCCCTTCGGCAACTGGTGCAAACTCCCCTTCGGCGTGAAGGCGAAGATGCGGTCCTGATACATCGCGATGCGGGTATTTTCGAGGAATTCTTCGGGATCGTGGGTCTGTTCGAGGATCTCGAGCAGATCGCGAATCCACCCCGCCTGCCCATCGGGGGCCGCGCCGCCCTGCTTGTACGCCCAATGCGCGGCGAGCCCGAATTCGGACTGCTGGTGCATGCCCAGGCTGCGAATCTGGATCTCGATCCGCATATTCTGCTGATGCATGATCGTCGTGTGCAACGACTTGTAACCGTTGCGCTTCGGGGTCGAGATATAATCCTTGAAGCGGCCGGGAACCATTTTCCATTTGCGATGGATCAGTCCCAGCGCGGCGTAGCAATCGGCGTCGGACGGGGTGATCACGCGAAAGGCGATGATGTCGGTCACCTGCTCGAAGCTGACGTGCCGCTCCTGCATCTTGCGCCAGATCGAATAGGGATGTTTCTCGCGCCCCGAGACCTCGGCCTCGATCCCCGCCTCCGCCAGCAGGTCCTTGATCTCGCGGCTGATCGCGGCGACCTTGTCCTTGCCGCCCGCGGTCAGCTTGGCGAGGCGGCCGGTGATTGTCGCATAAGCCTCGGGTTCCAGCTCGCGGAATGCCAGCAGCTGCATCTCGCGCATATATTCGTACATGCCGATCCGCTCCGCGAGCGGCGCGTAGATATCCATCGTCTCCTTGGCGATGCGGCGGCGCTTGTCGGGATTCTTGATGAAATGCAGCGTGCGCATGTTGTGCAGCCGGTCGGCGAGCTTGACCAGCAGCACGCGAATGTCGTCGGACATGGCGAGCAGGAACTTGCGCAGATTTTCGGCGGCGCGCTCATTCTCGGTCTGCGCCTCGATCTTCGAAAGCTTGGTCACGCCGTCGACGAGCCGCCCGACGTCGCTGCCGAACAGTCGCTCGATCTCGTCGGGGGTGGTCAGCGTGTCCTCAAGCGTGTCGTGGAGCAGCGCCGTGACGATCGTCTCGCTGTCGAGATGCAGGTCGGTCAAAATCCCCGCGACTTCGACCGGATGGCTGAAATAGGGGTCGCCCGAGGCGCGCTTCTGGCTACCGTGCTTCTGCACGGTGAAGACATAGGCGCGGTTGAGCAACGCCTCGTCGACGTCGGGGTCATAAGCGCGCACGCGCTCGACAAGTTCATATTGCCTGAGCATCAAGCCCAATGTCGTTCATGCGGGCGCAATTGCAATGCGAAATTTGCTTGCGCGGAGTGCGGGGCGCGCCGCAATTTTGCTAAGTCTCGTTAAAAGCTTCGTTCACCAAGGTGGGCCGGGCGGCGGCGGACAGGGGAGAGCGTTCACGCGCCGCCCGGCCGGTCGGCTTATTTCACGCCGTTGCAGCGTGCCAGATCGTCGGCCTCGAGCGCTTTGCCGTCGGCGACGAAGCTCTTCACTTCGCCGGCTTTCTTGGCGAGGCCCGTGCAGATGAGCAGCGGCCGGCTCGTGCCGCGGCCGGCACCGCAATTCGCGCCGTCGCAAACCCAGACAACATCGCGTGCGACGAACTTGGCCGTCGGCGCCGGACCGGCGAGCTCGGCGCGGTAATAGCTGCCGCCGGCGGCGTTCGCCGCGACGGGGGCAAGCGCGCCAAAGCCGGCGAGCATGGCGCCGGCGACCGCCAGCAGAGGCGCCGGCGAAGAAAGCTTGATCATGGGGAGTCCTTCCTGTTTTGCGCAACCCGAAGGGTTGCAAAATGCAATTGGGTTTGCGGGTTGCAAAATGCAACTAAGGGTCCATATTTTTTTGTGCGAGGGGCAAAATTACGTTAGGGCATGGGGCATGGGAAAATTACGCGAACCGCTGAACGACATTTACGGCAACAACTGCGCGCTGCCGCTCGCGCTGGAGGCGATGGGCGAGCGGTGGTCGTTCATGATCCTTCGCGCCGCCTTCAACGGGGTCCATCATTTCGAGGAGTTCCAGCAGGAGCTCGGGATCGCGCGCAACATCCTGTCGAACCGGCTGTCGAAGCTGGTCGATCATGGCATCATGGCGCGCGAGGTGATGGCCGAGGATCGCCGCAAAGTGCAGTATCAGCTCACGCAGAAGGGCATCGAACTGCTGCCCGCGATGATCGCGCTGCGCCAGTGGGGCGAGAAATGGGGCGCGGGCGTGCCGTCGACCCCCGTGCTCGTCGACACGCGCGACGAGCAGCCGATCGGACCGGTGATGATCACCGCGCACGACGGCCGCTCGCTGGCTTATGGCGAGCTGGTATGGAAGCATCGCTCCGAATTGCAGCCGCTCGGTCAGGCGCGCGTGCGAATGGCGGCGGTCGCGGCCGAATGATCGCTGCCGCCCCGCGCGCAAAGCCTTTGATCCAGCCCCGTTGACCATGGCGACCAAGCCCGCCTCCGCATCCGTGTCCGCATCCTCCTCGATGCCTTTGTTCGGCTTTTCGTCGCCGGGTCCCTTTTTCGGCAACAAGGTACGCGCCTTCTGGAATCTCCAGATCCTCGGCTGGGCCGCCTGGCTCGGTCTGCGCGGGGTGTCGGGTCTCGCCAACGGCCAGCCCTTCACCTTCCTGATCCCACAGACGATTTCGGCGATCACCGGCTTCTCGCTGACGCTGATCTTGTCGGTCTGCTATCGTGCGTTGATCAACCGGCGGCCGATCCTGATGTGGGGGGTCAGCTTCGGGCTCGCGGGCCTCGCCGTCGCGCTCTGGGCGTTCATCGACGCGTGGGTCGCGCAGATCCAGAATCCGGCGAGCGAGGCGGGCTTCACCAGCCTGCTGCTTGGCGCGATCTATATCGATGCGACCTCGCTCGGCGCCTGGTCGGCGCTCTATTTCGCGATCAACTATTTCCTCCAGCTCGAGGAACAGAACGACCGGATGCTGCGGCTCGAGGCGCAGGCGGCGTCGGCGCAGCTCGCGATGCTGCGTTATCAGCTCAACCCGCATTTCCTGTTCAACACGCTGAACAGCATCTCGACGCTGGTGCTGCTCAAGCAGTCCGAGCCCGCGAACGCGATGCTCTCGCGCCTTTCGGCCTTCCTGCGTTACACGCTTGCCAACGAGCCGACCGCGCAAGTCACGCTGGCGCAGGAGATCGAAACCTTGAAGCTCTATCTCGATATCGAGAAGATGCGGTTCGAGGACCGGCTGCGCCCGCATTTCCGCATCGACCCCGCGGTCCAGCGCGCGCGCCTGCCCTCGCTGCTGCTCCAGCCGTTGATCGAGAATGCGATCAAATATGCCGTCACACCGCAGGAGGAGGGCGCCGACATCACGCTCTCGGCTCAGCTTGCCGGTCAAAACGTGCGGATCACCGTGTCGGACACGGGGGCGGGATTGTCAGAGGGAAGCGTTGATCCCACCACGGGCGCCGTTGCAACGGAATCGACCGGTGTGGGTTTAGCCAATATCCGGGACCGGATGGCGCAGGCTTATGGCGACCAGCAGCGGTTCGAGGTGCAGTCGGGCGCCGATGGCGGTTTCACGGTGATTATCGAGTTTCCGTTTCAGCCCGATGGACAAGTGACGACGATTGGAACCGAACGGACATGACGATCAGAACCATCCTGGTGGATGATGAAAAACTGGCGACCCAGGGCCTGCAATTGCGGCTCGAAGCGCATCCGGATGTCGAGGTAGTCGACACCGCGCAGAACGGCCGCGAGGCCATCAGAAAGATCAAGACGCACAAGCCCGACCTCGTCTTCCTCGACATCCAGATGCCGGGGTTCGACGGCTTTTCGGTGATCCAGGGCCTGATGGAGGTCGAGCCGCCGCTGGTTGTCTTCGTTACCGCCTATTCGGACCATGCCATCCGCGCGTTCGAGGCGCAGGCGGTCGATTATCTGGTCAAGCCGGTCGAGCCGGAACGGCTGGCCGACGCGCTCGACCGCGTCCGCCAGCGCCTCGCCGAAAAGCGCGGCGCGGCCGAGGTCGAGCGGCTGAAGACCGTGCTCGCCGAAGTCGCACCCGAAGCGGTCGAGGATTATGACGCCGAGGTTCAGGCCGACGCGCATGCCGCCGACCGCTATGAGAAGATGATCAACATCAAGGACCGCGGCCAGATTTTCCGCGTCGACGTCGACAGCATCGAACGCATCGACGCCGCGGGCGACTATATGTGCATCTACACCGCCGACAATTCGCTGATCCTGCGCGAGACGATGAAGGATCTGGAAAAGCGGCTCGATCCGCGCAACTTCCAGCGCGTGCATCGCTCGACGATCGTGAATCTCAGCCAGGTCAAGCAGGTCAAGCCGCACACCAATGGCGAATGCTTCCTCGTGCTGGGCTCGGGCGCACAGGTAAAGGTCAGCCGCAGCTATCGCGACGTGGTCGCGCGCTTCGTCCACTAAACAAACCGTCGCCCCCGCGAAGGGCGTTCAGAGGCACGTGACTCTAAACGCCCTTCGCGGGGGCGACGTGTTTCTAAAGCTGATGCCCGGTCCTATCCCGCTTCGTCGCGAGATACTGCTCGTTATACTTGTTCGTCGGCAGCGCGAGCGGGATGCGCTCGACAACGTCGACACCTTCCTTCTCCAGCCGCGCGACCTTCTCCGGATTGTTGGTCATCAGCCGGATACGCGGGATGCCCAGCAACTCCAGCATCCGTCCTGCAATCGCAAAATCGCGCGCCTCGACCGGGAAACCCAGCCTGAGGTTGGCGTCGACCGTGTCATACCCCTGGTCCTGCAGCGCATAGGCGCGCAGCTTGTTGACGAGCCCGATCCCGCGCCCTTCCTGCCGGAGGTAGAGCAGCACACCCCACGGCGCGTCGGCCATCGCGTGCAGCGCGGCATGAAGCTGCGGGCCGCAATCGCATTTGAGGCTGCCGAGCACGTCGCCGGTCAGGCATTCGCTGTGCAAGCGGACCACCGGCGGATTATGATCGCGCCTGCCGATGACGAGCGCGACATGGTCGGAGGCTTCCTCGGGGCTACGAAAGGCGACGATCTCGGCCGTTTCGCTCGCCTCGACCGGCAAGCGCGCACGCGCCGCAATCTCGAGCCGCGACGGGTCGAGCAGCGCGGCGACGTCATCGACTGAACATTCGGTCTCCGCCGCACCCTTCGCTTCGCGGACAAAAAAGGCGGGGAGGAGGCCAGCGTGACGCGCCATCGTCATCGCCGCGCTGGCCGCCGCCTCGCCGCCGGTCGCAATCGTTTGGAACGGCCCTTTGAGCGGGTGGGCGAGATCGAGCGCGGGGTCGGCGATCGCCAGCGCGGCGGCGACGGTGTCGGCCGCGCCCGCGAGCCGCACCGGCCCCGGCGTCGCGGCGGGACGCTGGTTGGTGAGCTTGAGCGTCACCGCGCGTTCGCCCGACAGCAGCAGATCCTCGCTTCCGAAGTCGCTCAGCGCCGCATCGCGCGCGCTCTCGACCGCGAGCAGATCGAGTGCGCCGTCGGCGCCGGTCACGCGGAATGTCCAGCCACGGCGTAGCGCGTCAATCGCGCGCGCGGCCCGCCGCGCGCGCGGCTGGTCGGCGATCTCGCTCAAAAGGCGAACTCCGTAACGATGGGGATGTGATCCGAGGGGCGCTCCCAGCTCCGTGCGGGCTGGACGGTGCGGTGCGCGACTGCCTTTGCCATCAGGTCGGGGGTGACCCACATATGGTCGAGCCGGCGGCCGCGATTCGAGGCTTCCCAGTCCTTCGCGCGGTAGCTCCACCAGGTGAAGAGCGGCGCCGGCGCCTCGATGAAGTGGCGGCCGAGATCAATCCAGTTCGACGCGGACTGCAACCGTGCAAGCGTTTCGACCTCGACCGGCGTGTGGCTGACGACGTCGAGCAATGCCTTGTGGTTCCACACATCGCTTTCGAGCGGCGCGACATTGAAGTCGCCGGTCAGGATCGTCGGCGTATCGACGAGCGTCGCCGACCAATCGGTCATGCGGCCGAAGAAATCGAGCTTTTGCCCGAACTTCGGATTGAGGTCGCGGTCGGGAACGTCCCCGCCGGCGGGGATATAGACATTGTCGAGCCGCACGCCCGACGGCAGAGTCACGCCGATATGGCGTGCCTCGCCATTCGCCTGCCAGTCATATTTACGCACTTCGGTCAGCGGCACGCGGCTGACCGTCGCGACGCCATGGTGCATCCGCTGGCCGTTGGTGACGATATGCGTGTAGCCGAGCTGTTCGAACATGGCCTTCGGGAAAAGGCCGCATTCGACCTTCGTCTCCTGCAGGCAGAGCACGTCGGGCGCTTCCTCGCGCAGGAATTTCTCGACGATGCCGATGCGGGCGCGGACGCTGTTGATGTTCCACGAAGCGATGCTGAAGGTCATTCGGCTGGCTCTATCGGCGCAGCGCGTCGTTAGCAACGGAGCGCGAGCGGCAAAAACGAAACGCGCAAACATAAACCCCCGTTCCAGGGGCGGTGGAACGGGGGTTCAAGGTCAGCGTTCGTCACGCTCTTGAATGAAGATGCCTGGCATTCCGGCTGGGGCAACAGGGGGAAACCCAAATCCGGAGGCCGTGGCGGCGTCTTCGAGAGTTGTTTAGCCCGGTTTCCCTGTCGCCAAGCTGAACAGCGTGCCATCGCCTGTCGTTCGTCGGCTCTGAAGCGCCGTTCGTCGAAGCATCCCGATCACACCTTCTTGCGCGGACGCGGATCGGTCCATTTGAAGGCGGAATCGGCGACCGCGACGTTGAACTTCTGGTTGCTGAGGTCGATGCGCGTGCGGTTGTTCTGCGAATCGAGCGCGACCCAGCCGCGCAAACGCAGGCCGGCCGGCGCAGACCCGTCGCGGATGAACACCATCGTGATCGTGCCATATTCGGGGCGCTTCGGATCCTTGACCTCGACGCTCAGCACCTCGTCGCTGCCGGTCGGAATGACCTTCGCATATTTCGACAGGTCGCGTTCGGGATCGAGCAGCGCACCGAGCGGCGAATTCTTCACCGGCCAGCTTTGCACCTGCTTCACCTGATAGTCGATCATTGTCAGCCGGCTGCCGTCGCCGACGATCAGCAGCGACACATCCTTCTGATACTGGAAGCGGATCTTGCCGGGGCGCTTGAGGGTCAGCTTGCCCGACAGGCGCTGGCCGTTGCGGTCGGTCTGGACGAAATCGGCGGTCATCGAGCTCGTCGCCTTGAGGTGCGATTGCACCGACGACAAGGTGCTGGCCGACTGCGCGATCGCCGGCGCGCCGATCGCGAAACCCGCGGCAAGCGCCGGAACGAGGGTGAAGGCCGCAAGGCGTTTGAGCTTGGTCTGGAAGATCATCGGGCTCTCTATTCTGCAAAGTGTCGGCCGGACATGGCGCGCGGGCATTGAACCCGCCCTGAACTGCACCTTCAACCAAATGTCAGGCGGCAACTTCGGTTCCGGGCGATGGAAAAATCGCATTGGCCAAGGATATCCATACCGATGATGGCATCGAAATGCTCGCTGGGCCCAAAGCGGAGGCCCATTATGGCATCGAATACATAGGGAAAGGAAGGCTGGATCCGATCCGATGTGCCGGCGAACAGCCCGATACGGAAAACGAACGTATCGACCATGGCCTCGCCGTGTGCAGCCTTTACCAGCCGCTTCCCAACCGGAGCCAAATCGAGCGCTTCGACGACTGCCGGCATGATCCCGCTCGACGTCGCGCCGGTATCGACCAGCGCCGTTACTGGATGGAAGCGAAGATCGGCCGGATCGTCGGCCCGCAAAATCGCGGCGGGAATGACGATGCGGCGGCCATCATGTCGCCACTCGATTTCAGGCATGCGACCAGACGCCCAAATCAATGGGTTCGTCGTTGACCTCCTGGATCGAGAAGAGCGCGTCGGGAAATCGTTCTTTCCCCGCAATCAGCGCCGCGCCGGGGAATTCAAAGAAGTCGATGATCTGACCGTGGCGCAGCAGCGCAAACTCCCCTCTATGCGAGGTCAGACTCGCATAGAGCTGGCGCTGAAACGCATCGAAATTGGCATCAATCTCGGATCGAATGCTAGTCATGTCGCTATCCCCCGCAACCACAGCCTAGGTGGTCTCAAATCATTGGCAAGCTTGCCGCGGCCAAGCGTTGCCGACATGAGTCTGGCCGAGATCATCTTGGCTGGCCATATTGATCGGTCAGCACATCGCGGCGGCCGACATGGTTCGGCGCGCTGACAATGCCTTCCTCTTCCATCCGCTCGATCAGGCGCGCGGCGCTGTTGTAGCCGATCCGCAATTGTCGTTGCAGCCAGCTGGTCGAGGCCTTCTGGCTTTCGGCGACGATCTGGCAGGCCTTCGCATACATGCGGTCCTCGGCGCTGTCGCCGCCCGCCGGCGCGCCCTCCATCGCGAAGCCGCCGTCCTCGGGATCTTCGGTGACGCTCTCGATATAGTCGGGACGGCCTTGCCCCTTCCAATGGTCGGCGACCGCGCGCACCTCGTCGTCGGAGACGAAGGGGCCGTGGATGCGGGTGATCTGCTTGCCGCCCGGGACATATAGCATATCCCCCTTGCCGAGCAGCTGTTCGGCGCCGGCCTCGCCCAAGATCGTGCGGCTGTCGATCTTCGAGGTGACGTTGAAGCTGATGCGCGTCGGCAGGTTGGCCTTGATGACGCCCGTGATGACGTCGACCGACGGCCGCTGCGTCGCGAGGATCAGGTGGATGCCGGCCGCGCGCGCCTTTTGCGCAAGGCGCTGGATCAGGAACTCGACCTCCTTGCCCGCGGTCATCATCAGGTCGGCCAACTCGTCGACCACCACCACGATCTGTGGCAGCGGCGCATAGTCGAGCGTCTCCTCCTCATAGACCGGCTGGCCGGTGTCGGGGTCGTACCCCGTCTGGACGCGGCGGCCCAGCGACTTGCCCTTGGCAAGCGCGCCGCGCACCTTGTCGTTGTAGCTCGCGAGGTTGCGGACCGACAGCGACGACATCATCCGGTAGCGGTCCTCCATCTGCTCGACCGCCCATTTGAGCGCGCGGATCGCCTTCTTGGGCTCGGTCACGACGGGCGCGAGCAAGTGCGGGATGTCGTCATAGACGCTGAGTTCCAGCATCTTGGGATCGATCATGATCATTTTTACCTGGTCGGGACCTAGGCGATAGAGCAGCGACAGGATCATCGCGTTGAGGCCGACCGACTTGCCCGAGCCGGTGGTACCCGCGATCAGCAGGTGCGGCATCGGGGCAAGGTCGGCGATCATCGCGTCGCCGCTGATATTCTTGCCGAGGATGATCGGCAGCGCGCCGGTCTGGTCCTGGAACAGCGCGCTGCCGATGATCTCGTGCAGCACCACCGCCTCGCGGTGCGCGTTGGGCAGCTCGATACCGATCACGGTGCGGCCGGGGATCGGCGCAATGCGCGCCGACAGCGCCGACATGTTGCGCGCGATGTCGTCGGCGAGGTTCGACACGCGGCTCGCCTTGGTGCCCGGCGCGGGTTCGAGTTCGTACATGGTGACGACGGGGCCGGGACGCACCGCCGTAATCACGCCCTTGACCTGGAAATCCTCGAGCACCGATTCGAGCAGGCGCGCATTGCGTTCGAGCGCCGCCTTGTCGATCGCGCCCCCCTGCCGCTCGGGCGCGGGGGCGAGCAGGTCGATCGAGGGGAGCTGATAGTTGGTGAACAGCTCGGTCTGCGGCTTCGCCTTGGGCTTCGACGGCGCGGCGCGCTGCACCGGTTCGGCGATCTCGGGCGGGGCACGGTCGATCGGCTCGGCGCGCGGGCGCGGGCGGATCACGCGCTCCATCAGGTTGGGCGCCCTCGCACCGCCGTCGTCGGCGCGCGCGGGCTCTACAATCCGCCCCCCTTCGGCCGCCGGAAGCTTCAGCCGCGACGCCCATCCCTTTTCGAGCCGCAGCGCGCGGAAGGCGAGCCAGAGGCCGAGCCCGACGAGCAGCAGGATCGTCCCGAAGCGGGCGAGCGCGGCGACGGGATCGCCCGCCAGCTCGAACAAGGGCGTCACCGCCCCGCCGACGACAAGCGCGATGATACCGCCCCAACCCGCGGGCATCGGCGCGCCGTTCGCGGGCGCCCATAGTTCGGCGCCGAGCCCGACGAGCAATATACCCGCAAAGCTATAGGCGAGCTGGCGCGGCCAAAAGGGCTGCGGCTCGCCCGCCCATAGCCGCCACGCCATGATCCCGAGCAAGGGGAGCAGCAGCACGATCGGCGCCCCGCCGATCGACAGGCCAAGGTCGGCGAACCACGCCCCCGCGCCGCCCATCCAGTTCGCGGCATTGCCGTTCGCGGCGGTATTGAGCGCTGCATCGGTGCTGTCATAGGTCAGGAAAGCGAGGGTCAGGAAGATCGTAAAGGCGGCCAGCCCCACCGCCGCCGCTATGACGAGGCTGCGCGCGATGCTCTGGCGAAAAATGGTGCGCCAATCGGCCTTTCCGGCGACGGGCTTGCGGCTGGCCATGCTGTTTTCGGTCCCCATGGGTGAGTGCAGGGCGATATGCGCATGGGGCGGACTCGCCGTCAAGCGAGCAGGGGGCCCCGGTAAAGGTCAGGCCGGACGCGATCCGGCTTCCGCCTCTGCTGGCGGCGTTTTGGACGCCGACTGTCGCAGGGAGCCGGTACGCTTACGCAACGGGCGCCGTGCCGGGCCTGCGACGCTCAGTTCGCGTAGAGCAAGGGCGGCCGCCACGCCGCCTGATCGACCTCGTCGCGGACCTTGTACACCTGGCTCTTGCTGTTGAGGAACAGCTTTTCCATCTCGCTCCGCGTGAACGGTCGCGAACCGACGCGGCCGAACACGGCGATCTGCCCGCCGCTCTCGTCGACCCCGCGGTCGCGGTCGAGACCCTTCGACAGCGCGATCGCCGGCGACGGGGTTTTCGCCCACGCGATCAGCTCGGGCGTCGGCTTCGGCGAGAAGCCGTAAAGGCCGGGATTGTCGGGGCTGGTCAGCTGCAGCACCTTGATGCCGTTCCGGCCGTCGGCGACATAGGCAAAGAGCGAGGCGTTGGTCGACGCGACGATCACATCCTCGGCATCATCGAGCTTGCCGTCGAAGGTCAGCGCGGGCCAGACGACCGGCGCCGCGGGCCGCGTCACGTCGACGATCACCAGGCCGTCGGCCTTCGCCGCGACATACATATACGTCCGCGCGAGATAGATTTTCCGCGCATTGGCAAGCCGCACATTGCCTTCGGGCACCGGCACCGGCTGCGCCATGTTGGTGATGTCGAACAGGCTGACACCCCCGGCATCGGTGACCCAGAGGTAGCGGAACTGCACCGCGCTGGCGCGCGCGTCGGCCAGCGGCAACTGCGCCGTGACCTTGGGTTCGAGCGGCGCCGACAGGTCGACGACGACGAGCCCGGCGTCGGTGGTGATATAGGCGTAATTGCCAGCCAGCGTGACATGCCTCGCGCCCTTGAGGACATTGTCCGGATTCCACGTCAGCGCGCGCGTCAGCTTGTTGTCGCGGAATTCGCCGTTCGCCATCGTGTCGATATCGACGAGGACCAGCCCCTCGACGCTGTCGGTGATCACCGCGTAGCGATAGAGCGGGTGGAAGGACTGTTCGTGATTCTCGGGGAAATCCTTCACGATATGGTCGTTGCGCGAGATGCTGATCGGCTGGTTGGTGCCGATCGCCATGCAGGTCGCGTTGGTCGTCTTGACATGCGTGTCGTGACCCAGCGGCGAGAAGGGCGCGCGGACGATGCGTTCGGAGAAGCCCTTGTTGCCGATCGAGGCGACGTCATAGACGCGGAAGCCGCCCTTGCCCTCGGCGACGAACATATATTCGCCGCGCTGTTGCAGGCAGTTCACGCGGCCGCTCGTGCCCTGGTTGATGTTCGCAAATTCCTCGAGCGCATATTTCTCGCCCGAAATCTTCTTGTCGAACACCTTGCCGCGCACCCAGTTCTTGAGCTCGCGGCCATTCTTGTTGACGTGCATGTCCCAATAATCGGGATAGGCATATTTCTGCAGATAGCTGCCGATCACCGCCTGCGGCTCGTCCCATTCGGTGACGCGCGTCGCCTGGAAACTGTCTTCCTGCCCCGACCAGACGTTGAGCCCGACGAAGTTCACGAAGTTGGTGCCCATCAGCAAGAGCTGCGACATGATCGCATTATTGTCGTCGGCTTCGGACAGGTGGCAGTCGGTGCATTGCTTGGTTTCCTGGCGCCGTACCGTGTGCGGGAAGTGCGGCGCGAACGCCTGGCTCGAGAAGCCCGCGGCCGAAATCGGCGGCTGCTGCACATAGATGCGCTCGCGATTGAGGTTCGTCGACGACAGGATCAGTGCCGAGGTAGATCGTACCGGCGTGATGATCCCGCGCACCTCGCCGTTCGGGCCGGGTTCGCCGGGCTTGGTCAGCATGTGGCGGCCGAGCTGGAACATCTCGTCGCGCGCCACCTGCGGGTTGTAGGTCGCAAAGTTGCGTGTCTCCTCCCCCTCGAAATGGTGCATCTTGGTCTTCCAGTTCGCCTCGATCGGCAAATGGCAGCCGCCGCAACTCGTCGTCCATGAGAGGTGGCAGGTGAAGCAGGTCATCTTGTCGTCGCCGTGCGCGCGATCCTCCTTCGCGACGCCGGGGCCCCATTCGAACTTGCCGTCGTCGGCACCCGAGCGCGACATCAGTTTCGCGCGCGCCGCCTTCGCATTGAAATGCGGCCCCGGGGTCACCGCCTGCTTGACGAGGCTGACCTGCCATTCGAGCTTTGGATCGACGATCGAGCGCTGGATCAGGCCCGTGACCTCGCCATCGTCATTATACTGGAATTCGAAGCGGCGGCGCCCGTCGCTGTTGCGCAGCAGCGCCAGATTTGTGCCCTGCGGCCGCGCCGCGACGTTCGACGTGAGCAGGTTCGGCAACGCATCGGCGGTGCCGTGGCAATCCTTGCACCCGATCTCGACCGCGTTCGCGACCTCGCCCTGGATATAGCCGTTGCCGTGCGCATCTTGCGCGAAGTGGCAGTCGGCGCACTGCATCCCCTTTTCGGCGTGGATGTCCATCATGTGCACCGCCTTGCCGGGGTTGAGGCCCGGCGGCACGAACTTGCCCTCGCGGCCGTCGGGGGCCGCGGTCGACAGGCAGAGTTCGCGCTCCTTCGCCTCGGTATAGTGGCTGCAGCTCTTGCGCCATTTCTCGGGATCGGCGGGGTCGACAATATGCGCCTTGTCGGTGCCATAGGTCGACATATTGCCCTCGGCATCGAGCAGATTGCCGTTGCGGTCGCGCTTGAAGATGCCGCGGAAGTTCCAGCCGTGGCCGTGATAGTCGGCGAACTGGGTGTTCTGGTTGGTGTCGTTGACATCATAGACGTCGCGCAGGAACTCGACGTCGGACCATAGCCCGCGCGTCGCCGCCCCTTCGGGATTGCGTTCGAGCGTCTTATGGACCTCGGCCGCGGTCGGATAATGCTGCTGCTTGTATTTCTTCTGATAGTCCTCGTCGCTCATCCCCGGCGGGCGCGGCGCGGTGTTGTTCGGCCCCGGCCACATCTGCGGCGCGTCGGACTCATAATCCCACATCGTGTAGCCGAGGTAGGAGTTCAGGAAGATGTTCGGCTGGTGCATGTGGCACGTCATGCACTGCGCGGTCGGGATCGCGCGCGTGAAGGCGTGTCCGATCGGGTGGCCCGATTCGAGGCGTTCCTTCTTTGCCTGGGCCTGCGGTCCGGCCTTTGCGGCGGCGGGGTCGACAAGCGCGCCATGCTGGTCGGGGTCGGGCGCGTGCTGCGCGCCGCCGCCATGGTCCGACGCGCCGCCGCCATGGGTGTCGCCGTGCCCGCCGCCATGCCCGTCATCGTCGGGCTTCCATTTGCGGTCCCGGATCGTCGGGTCGACCGTCGCGGTCTCGCCGTCGCGGCCATATTGGGCATAGATCAGGCTGTGCCGCGGCTCGCGGTCGTTGGCATAGATGACGTGACAGCCCGCGCAGCCCGAATGGCGATAGTCGCCCGGCTGGTCGTTGGTGCCCATGAACCACATGAAGGGATCGTTGAGGCGCGTCTTGTGAATGTTGAGCACGGGGATCGCGACACGCAGCCCGGTACCGGGACCGCGGTTCGACTGTTTAAGGTCGGGGCGGCCCGGCTCTTCGAGGCGCTGGATGCTGCCGCTCGGGTTCGGCAGGCCGATTTCGGCGAACTGTGTGTTGATGTTGCGCCCGCCGCGCTCGAACACGCGGAAGACGTCGCCCGGCGGAATCACGCTCCAGCGCGGGAGCGGATACATTTTCGCCAGCGCGCCGCGTTTCTTCTCGGCATCGGTCAATATCTTGTCGAAACCGAAGCTCGGCTTGCACGCCTCGGCATATTCCTCCTTCGTCAGCCGCGACGAGGGCGAAAGGATGCACGCGGGTTTACCGTCGCGCGTATAGGCCTCGCCGAAGATGTAATTCTTGTAGGGGACGATGCCGTTGTTGTACGCGGCGCCGCCCCACAGCATCGCGCCGGTCGACATCAGCGAACGCTCGGTCGCCTCGATCACCTCGAGGTGGCACGCTCCGCACGCCTCCCGCGCGACGCGATAGTCGCTCGGGTTGACGAAACGGATATATTCGGGCGCTTCCTTGTTGAGCAAAGTATAGCTGCGCTTCGGGTTCGCGGGACTGTCGCCCCACGCGCCTGGCAAGGTCGGTTGCGGGTGCGCGGCCTTCTTCGCCGCGAGATTATAGGCGCTTTCATAGCCGAGTTCGGGCTTGCCGAAGGCTGCGGGCGAGGTCGAATCGCCGCCGTGGCAATCGGTGCAGCCGAGCCGCACCGCGGGCGTCTTGTGCATCGTCGGCTGGTCGGTGCGGACGTGGCAGCTATAGCAACCCGCCGATTTACCGGCCATTTCGGCCTCGCTCTGCTCCTTCGGTGCCGGGGGCGTGAAGCGATAGACGACCTTGACCGGCTTTTCCTCCTCGGACGCGCGCACCGCCTGGCCGCCGAACGCCAGCGCCATCATCAGGAAAGCGAAGAGAGCGAAGAGCTTGCGCGCCATCGGTCAGAAACTCACGATCACATTGGCAAGGATCGAGACATAGGCCTTGTCGCGTTCCTTGTTGTCGAACAAATCCTTGAATCCCTTGCCCGGAAGGAGGACCGCGGCGCTGAGGCGCCCGACGATATTCTGCGTCGCCTTCGGCCGCCAGATCCCCGCGACCGACAGGTCGAAGCCGATATCCTTCGGAATCGAGCCCTCGACGCGCAGATTCTGGAGCACTTTCGTATTGTCGAACCACAGATGGTTGGCGTTGAAGCTGACGCGCGTTTCGGGCGAGAGGTCGAAATCGGCGCCCGCGCCGACGAAGACCGTGCCCGGATTGTTGAAGTTCGACTGCCCCTCTTCCTTCGACGAGCGCAGCGAGTTCAATATGCCGTTGCGGCCGTTGATCGAGATGACGCGGCCGCCGCCCGCGAAGGGGATCGTCTGGCGGATCCAGTAGCTGGTATCGGCGCCGCCGAAGATCGGATTTTCGAAGATCGCGTCGAACCCGCCTTCGACATTATTATAGGGGTTCCGGTCGCCGCTGGCATAGAGGCCCGACAGGCGGAAGCGCATCCAGTCATGGTCGTAGCTGAGCTCGGCGGCAGCAAAGCCCGCGCGGATCTTCGCCGGCTTGCTGGTGAAGAAGCTGTTCCGGTCCTCGCCGAGCGCGGCGTAGAAGCTTGCCGTGACGTTGATCCGCCCGATGCGGCCGTCGGCGCTGTAGCCGAGATAGGCGACGTCATATTCGCGCCCGCGCAAATCGCCGAGCAGCGCCGGCCGCACCGGGAAGCCGTTGTGGTCGATCTGCACGTCTTTCTTTTCGCGGTTCATATTGTAGGTCACGCTGACCTGGCTGGTCAGCCCGACGAACGGGAAATCCTGGCGATAGAGGTTGGCGGTGAATATGAAATCGTCGCGCGGGGTCTGGGTGATGTCGTTGAGACCGCTGTTCGTATCCTTCTCGAGCCGCCAGAAAGCAGCGAGGTTGTACTGGAAGCGGTTGTTGTCGCGGTTGCCGAAGAAACGGATGCCGAGCTGGCTGTCGTTGAACAGGAAGCCGCGGAAATCGCTCTGGAACGGCTGGATGCCGATGCGGATCGAATGGAAGTCGTAGCGGTCGCTGTCGTTGCCGAGATGCTTGTCGACGAACAGTTCCTGCACGCCGAGGAAGCTGTCGTAGCGATGGCTCGGCTTCGACGGACGCACGTCGAGGACGCGCCGTTCGGGCACGTCGACATAATTGGCCTGATAGGCGAGCGTGACGCGATATTCGACGTCGGGCGGCTTGAACGCGGTCGACCCCTTGATCAGCGCCGCACCGGCGATGAAGGTTTGCGCGAAAACGAAGCTGCGATTCTTGCCGAACACGTCGAGGCTGCCCGGGCGCGAAGTCGTCTGGACGCCGACGGGGATCGGGAAGGTGCGCGGTTCGAAGACCGTGTCGGACACGGCATTGGCGACAAAGAACCAGTCGTCGCCCTTGATCGGCAACCATTTGACCTTGTCGCGGTTGATCGGCCGGTCGCCCTTCAACGTATTCTGGTGATAGGGGTCGAACCAGCGTTCCTTGACGACGCCGAGCGTCTCGATCAGCCGCCAGCGGTCGGGGACCGGAAGCTGGTCGTCCATCCCCGGAAAGGCCTGCGGCGGCGGCGGGCGGAGTGCGCCGACATTATCCTGCGTCAACTGGTCGGGAAGATCGGGAATATAGCCCGGGCGGCGGCGGCCCTCGATGATCTGGGTGACGAGATCGTCCTTGATCACTTCCTGCCAGTCGACGGGTGGCGGCGGCGGTGTCAGTTCCTCGGTCGCCGGCGCCTGATCGGTCGCCGATGGCGCGGCACTTCCGTCAGCGGTTGCCGGATCGGCCGCGGGCGGCGGCGGCGCCTCGGCCGCGGGCGTCCCCTGCGCCGCGAGCGTCGCGATGATCGGCAGCAGGCTGACGTCGACGCTCACCCGCTAAAGCCCCTGACAGACATTTTGCTGATTGGTGTCGAGGAAGGGTGCGAACGGACAGCCGACATAACGCAGCCGCACCGTCTTGCCGTCGGCGAGCGTCACGACGACATTGTCCGACCGGATCGCCATCGGGGCATTGCCGATCCCGCCGACCCTGGCCCCGCCATTATGCGTGCCGAGGAAGCTGATCATATCGTCCTGATCGATACCGTCGCCTGACACGCCGATCCCGCCCACCAGCGTGCTGCCGCGATAGATCGGCACCGAGCCGGGAAAGATCTGGATGCCGTTCTGCAGCCGGTTCTGTCCCGCCGCGACATCGGGCAGGGTCGTGCATCGCGCCGGCGTGTCGGGGTTCGCGCCTTGCAGGAAGCCGACATGCTGGCCGAGGTTGCCGATGATCAGCGCCGACTGGAGCCCGGTCGAGAAGGGGTTGAATTGCGCGATCGGGCGGGAGAAGGGGCCGTTCGGCCGCCCCACCTCGCCATCGGGGAAATAGGGGCGCGACAGATTGCCGCCCGCGCGGTCGGGGAAGGCGATCGTTCCCGTCAGCGCGGCGGGGTTATTGAGGAACGTCCGGACCGCCGTCACGAACTGGCGGATGTCGGCGCTGGCATTCGCGCTGAGCTCGGCGCCCGCATTGGGGTTCGAGAAGAAAGCGGCGGTGCGCGCCTTTTGCAAGGACACGTCGGACCCGAAGATCGGCGCGTCGGGCGAGCGGACCATGCCGAGCGGGGTGCCGAAGGTGTCGACAACGGTGATCGTGACCTGCGCGCGGCTGTCGAGCGGTTTGCGGATCTGCGCGCGCGCGCGGCTCATCACCGTGAACGCCTCTTCGAGCACCGCGCGCACTTCGGCAGCCGAGAGCGGCGTCGCGACCGCGGCGCCGTCGGTGGCCGCGCGGATCGGATAGCGGTTGTTGCCGCTGCCGTCGGTGAAGATGAACGCGTCGCGGTTCGAGAATTCGGCCGGGGTCGACGCACGAATGCCCGAAGCCTCGGTGCCATAGGCAATGCCCGCCGTGACCGCCGCTGCCGAATAGCCCGGCACCGCGACGAGATTGCCCGCGACACCGTCGAAGGCGGCGAAGCTCGCGCCGCCGCTCGACATCACGCCCGCGAAGGTCGCGTCGGAAAAGCGCAAGGTCGTGCCATCGACGCTGATCTTGTCGGCGGTGATTGCCGCCGGCGCCTCGAATCCCCGCGTGCCGGCGAGCGCGATGAACTCCTCGGGGTCGTTCTCGATATCGAGGATATTGGGGTCGCTGCCATAGACGCCGTCGCCCATCACCCCGATGCCGCCGACGAGCACGCCATTCTTGTAGAGCGGCAGCCCGCCCGCATCGGCGGCGAGGCCGAGCGGCGAGCGCTTCGGCCCGATCAGCGCGGCGTTGCCCGCGGCACCGAAGCGCGACGAGAAATCGCTGCACGGAAGCTGGCTGAACTGCACCCCGAACAGCGGCCCGCTTTCGAGCCCGACGGTGGTCGGCGCGGGCGGGAAATGCTCCTGGACGATCTGGCTCGCCGTGCGCGTCGAAAAGGCGTTGCCGCCGCTCGACAGATAGGCGCCGGTGATCGCCTTCGCGATCGCGCCGCCCTCTGCCGGGAAGGTGACATTCTGCGCGTCGATATTCTGGCCGTTCGGCGCGGGCGAGGTCGTTGCGGTCGCGCGCGCGCCGTTCATGCGAAAAACCGCGAGGACATTGCCGACGCGGTCGGTCACCGCGATCACCGACGGTAGCCCGCGCGCCTGCGCCTCCGATATCGCGTTGGCGAGGATCGTCTGGACCTCGGTGACGCTGAGCGATTCGGCGGCGGGCGGGGTGAACAACCCGCCGGTCGGGGTCGGCGTGGGGGTCGGGGTTGGGGTGGGGGTCGGCGTCCCGCCGCCTCCCCCGCCGCCGCAGGAAGCGAGCAGAAGCGAGGCAGCCGCGACGAAGGCCACCGAATGAAAGAGGCGGGATTTGTTTCGCATGACGTTTACCGCAGCGCCCCGATCGCGCGCACCGCGCTGCTCAGCGAAGCCTGGAAATCGGCGGGGCGGAAGGCGTTCGGGTCCTTGACCGCGGTATAGGCGCGGTCGATGTCGGCGCGGATGCCGGCCGCGGCGCCGACGGTGATCCGGCCCGACGACACCATCGCGTTGAGCAGCGTGTCGACCCCCATTACCGCCTGCTGCGACCCCGAATAGTCGGTCAGCCGGTCGCCCACCGCCTTTGCCGAAATCGCATCGACGAGGGTGAAGGCGTCGGCGCCCGAGAAGCTGCGCGCCGCAAAGGCAGCCTTCAGCGCCGAGACCGTCTGCTGAAGCTGCGCGGCAGCGCTGACCGCACTCGCGCGGTCGATCGTCATCGCCTTGTGGAAGGCGGCGGTGCGGGCCGCGAGCTGGTCGGCGAGCGCGGGCGCGGCGACGCGTGCCGCCGCCGACAGCATGATCAGATTCTCATCATTATAGGGCGGCATGCCCTCGGGAATGTTCGTCCGCCCCGGATTGTCGAGGCTGGTCTTCACCGGCTTGGCCTGGTCGTAGATGCGGCGGTGGCAGCTGTGGCAGTCGAGGAAATAGAATTCGGGGAAAATCCCCTCGGTCCCGCGCCGCGACTGGAAGAGCGCGAGGCTGCGTTCGAGCGCGACCGCCTGCCCGACCGCCCACATCTGGACATGGTTGGTGCGCCCCGAACCCGCGCCGAACTTGCGCCAGCCATAGTCGGCGTCTTCCTGATGATGCGCCTGGAGCGAGGAGAAGAGATCGAGTTCGAACGAGATGCGGGGGTGCCCTGCGGCCATGATGCGGTGGGTGACGAACTGCCCTTCGCCCGCCGAGCCGAAGTGGCAGTCGACGCAGACGCCCGCGCGCACGACCGGATCCTCGAGCTTCCAGAGGCCGGCGCGAAGGTTCGAGAGATGCTTGTCGCGGATCTCGGCGTCGGGGTTGGCGTTGGTGCCGACGCCCGCATAATGGCTCGCGATCCAGCCGCCGGCGGGACCGTGGCACGATTCGCAACCGACGCCGTCCTCGAGCGGCACCGACCCGCGCCGCGCGCCGCCCGACGCGGCGATCGCGCCCTGCGTGCTATGGCAGCCGAGGCACATCGGCGCGGTCGACGGATCGCCGATCCCGAGATTCTTCGCGATGAACTGGCTGCGACTGTTGCTGAGCACCGCCCAGGCGCGGCTATGCGCGCCGCCGGGGGTCGAGGGCTCCTGCCAGCGCATCAGCTCGTCCTGGCGGACGACGGTGCCGTCGCCCTCCATCCGGCCGTGGCAGGTCGATCCCGCGCAGGAGGCGACGCCGGTATAGCGGCCGCCAGCCTCGCCCTGCGAGCGCGCGGGGGGCGCCGCGACGATCGCGGCGATCGTCAGCGCCAGCAGCAACGCCGCGAGCGTCCAGACGGTCGCCCACAGTCGTTCGCCGCGCCCCACAATCGCGTCGGTCGTCATGCCCATGTCCCCTTTTCCCGCCTGGCGCTTTTGCGCCTAGACTGCGACTTACACCACTCCGAATGCCAGCATCGCGTCGGCCACCTTCTTGAAGCCCGCGATATTAGCGCCCTTCACATAGTCAATATAGCCATTGCCCTGATCGCCATAGGTCAGGCAGCTTTTGTGGATGCCGTCCATGATGTCCTTGAGCATCTGTTGCAATTCGGCCTCGCTCCAGCTGCGCCGACCGCTGTTCTGGCTCATTTCGAGGCCCGAGACCGCGACGCCGCCGGCATTCGCCGCCTTGCCCGGCGCGAACATGATCTTCGCATGCTTGAAATGATGCACGCCCTCGAGGTTGGTCGGCATGTTGGCGCCTTCGCTGACCGCGATACAGCCGTTGGCGACCAGCGTCTTGGCATCCTCGCCGAGCAACTCGTTCTGCGTCGCGCACGGCAGCGCAACGTCGCAGGGAACGCCCCACGGCGTCTTGCCCGCGGTGAAGCTCGCACTTTTGAACTCGGCGCAATAGTCCTCGATCCGGCCGCGGCGGTGCGTCTTGTGCGCCTTCACCCAGTCGATCTTGTCCTGCGTGATGCCGTCGGGATCGTGGATGAAGCCGCCCGAATCGGACAGGGTGAGCACCTTGCCACCGAGCTGGACGATCTTTTCCGCCGCGTGCGTCGCGACATTGCCCGAGCCGGAGATGACCGCGGTCTTGCCGACGAGGTCCTGCCCCTTCGCCGCGAGCATGTTGGCCAGAAAATACACCGCGCCATAGCCGGTCGCCTCGGTCCGGATCAGCGAGCCGCCCCATTCGAGACCCTTGCCGGTCAGCACGCCGGTGAATTCGTTGGTGATGCGCTTGTACTGGCCGAACATGAAGCCGATCTCGCGCCCGCCCACGCCGATGTCGCCCGCAGGCACGTCGACGTCGGCGCCGATGTGGCGATAGAGCTCGGTCATGAAGCTCTGGCAGAAGCGCATGATCTCGCGCACGCTCTTGCCCTTCGGGTTGAAGTTCGACCCGCCCTTGCCGCCGCCCATCGGCAGCCCCGTGAGCGCATTCTTGAACGTCTGCTCGAAGGCGAGGAATTTGAGGACGCTTTCAGTCACGCTCGGGTGAAAGCGGATCCCGCCCTTGTACGGGCCGATGGCATTGTTGTTCTGGACGCGCCAGCCGCGTTGCACGCGAATATTGCCGGCGTCATCCTCCCAGCACACGCGGAAGGACACGACCCGGTCGGGCTCGGCGATGCGCCGCAATATCTGCTGCGCGTGATATTCTTCCTTGTCGGCGATGAAGTCGAAAATATCTTCGGCGACCTCCTGGACCGCCTGCACGAACTCATCCTGGCCGGGGTTGCGCTTTTTCACCCCTTCCATAAACGTCGGAAAGTCGACGTGATCCGAAACTGCCATGCACCCCTCCCCCTGTTGGCTGGGAAAATCGGTGCGACCCCACTGACGATTTTGTCGTTGACCGACCTCGCGGGTCGAAGGCTACACCATCGCGAGGCAAAGGCAAGACGCGAGCGCGTCGCGTCCATGTTTTTTGCGAGCCGGACGAGGGGACAAAGATGAGTGAGAGCAAGAAGATGGCAGACGGGATGACGCCCACGAATCGGGCGATCCTGATAGCCGCCGCGCTGCTGCTCGTCGCCGCGATCGGCTATGCAATCTGGCGCGATTCCGCCGATTCTGCACCGCAGAAGTCCGTCGAAGCCACCGCGCCACCGGGCGATCAACTCGCCGCGCTGGAGGCACGGACGCGCGCCGAACCGGGCAGCGCGGAGGCGTGGATGCAGCTCGGCGCAGCGCGCTTCGACATGGGCGAATACGCGGGCGCGGTCGCTGCCTACGAGAAAGCGACCGCGCTTTCTTCCGACTCGGCGGGGCTCTGGTCGGCACTCGGCGAGGCGCGGGTAATGGCGAGCGAGCGCGACCCGATGCCCGCCGCGGCGCTCGCGGCGTTCGACAAGGCGATCGCGCTCGACGCCAAGGATCCGCGCGCGCGCTATTTCCTCGCGGTGAAAAAGGATGTCGGCGGCGACCACAAGGGCGCGATCGAGGACTGGTTCGCGCTGCTCGCCGATACGCCGCAGGGCGCCCCGTGGGAGGCCGACCTCCGCCGCACGATCGAGCAGGTCGGCGCGATCCACAAGATCGACGTCGCGATGCGGCTGCAGAATACGCAGGCGCGGCCGCTGACCGCCAACGAGATGCCGGTCGCGGCGCGGGCGATCCCGGGACCGACCCGCGCCGACATGGAAGCAGCGTCACAGCTGCCCAAGGGTCAGCAGGATGCGATGATCGAGGGGATGGTCAGCGGGCTCGAAACCAAGCTGAAGGCCAACCCCAAGGATGTCGACCGCTGGATCATGCTGATGCGCAGCCGGATGACGCTCGGCGAGAGCGCGAAGGCGGCGCAGGCGCTGAAGGACGGCGTCGCCGCCAATCCGGCCGCCGCGGGACGGTTGAAGGCTCAAGCGCAGCTGCTCGGCGTGCCGGGGGCCTAACCCGCCATCAGCGCCGCATTGCCGCCCGCGGCGGTGATGTCGGTCGAGATCGACTTTTCCTCGGCGAAACGGTGGAGGTAGTGCGGGCCGCCGGCTTTCGGGCCGGTGCCCGAGAGCCCGCGCCCGCCGAACGGCTGCGAGCCGACGATCGCGCCGATCTGGTTGCGGTTGACATAGACGTTGCCGACCTGCGCGCGCGCCGCGATATGCGCCGCGACGCCGTCGATCCGCGTATGGACGCCGAGGGTCAGGCCGTAGCCCGAGGCGTTGATCGCATCGATGAGCTGGTCGAGCTCGCCGCCCTTCCACGTCGCGACGTGGAGCACAGGTCCGAAAATCTCGCGCTTGAGGTCGGTGACATGGTCGAGGCGGATCAGGGCGGGCGGCACGAAATGGCCGTCGGCGGGCAGGTTCGTCCGGCTCGCCTCGGCGATCACCCGGCCCGCCGCGCGGGCTTCGGCGACATAAGCCGCAATATTGGCTTGCGCCTCGCCATCGATGATCGGGCCGACGTCTGTCGACAGGATTGCGGGGTCGCCCACGTTCAGCTCGGCCATCGCGCCCGCGACCATCTCGATCATCGTGTCGGCGACATCTTCCTGCACGCAAAGCAGGCGGAGCGCCGAACAGCGCTGGCCCGCCGACTGGAAGGCACTGGCAACGGCATCGCGCGCGACCTGTTCGGGGAGCGCGGTCGAATCGACGATCATCGCGTTTGCGCCGCCGGTCTCGGCGATCAAGGTCGCGATCGGCCCGTCGCGCCCCGCAAGGCTGCGGTTGATCATCCGCGCGACCTCGGTCGAGCCGGTGAAGGCGACGCCGATGATATCGTCATGCCCGGTAAGCGCCGCGCCGACGGTCTCGCCGCGGCCGGGGAGAAACGCAAGGACGTCGCCGGGAACGCCCGCTTCGAGCAGCAGCTCGACCGCAGCGTGCGCGATGAGCGGGGTCTGTTCGGCGGGTTTGGCGAGGACGCTGTTGCCCGCGGCGAGCGCGGCCGACACCTGCCCCAGGAAGATCGCGAGCGGAAAGTTCCACGGGCTGATCGCGACGAAGACGCCCTTGCCTTCGAGGATCAGCTCGTTGCGCTCGCCCGTGGGACCGGGGAGCGCGACGGGGTAAGTGAAGTCGGCGCGCGCCTGCGCGGCGTAGTAGCGGAGGAAGTCGACCGCTTCGCGCACCTCGGCGATTGCATCGACCAGCGTCTTGCCGGCTTCGTCGATCGCAAGGCCGAGGAAGAGTGCGTCGCGCTCCTCGAGCAGATCGGCGGCGCGTTCGAGGCGTTCGGCGCGGAAGCTGCCGCCGGCAAGGCTCCAGTCGTTCTGCGCCTTGCGCGCTGCGGCGACCGCAGCGTCGACCGTCGCGCGATCGGCCTCGATCACCTGCCCGACGATAACGCCGGTGGCAGGGTTGCGCACCGGCTCGGCGGTGCCGCTCTGCGTGACGCCGCCGACGATCGGGGCGGCGACATGGTTGCTCTGGCGGGCGTTGGCGATCGCGGCGGTGAGCGCTTCGGGGACACCGGGCTCGCCGAGGTCATAGCCGCGCGAGTTGCGGCGTGCGGGATCGAAGAGTTCGAGCCCGGTCGCGATCGATCGCGGGCTGCTCGCGATACCGCGCGGGTCGACCGCTAGCTGTTCGGGGGTGACGTCGGGGTCGGAGAACTGATGCACGAAGCTGGAGTTCGCGCCATTTTCGAGCAGGCGGCGGACGAGATAGGCGAGCAGGTCGCGATGCGTCCCCACCGGCGCATAGACGCGCACCGGCCGAGGCGGCGGATAGAGCGCCAGGATCGCATCGTGTGCGCCCTCGCCCATGCCGTGGAGGCGCTGCAGCTCGTAGTCGGCGCCCGCGAACAGCTCGGTCACGAAGGCGAGGGTCATCGCATTGTGGCTCGCGAAGGCCGGGAAGATGCAGTCCTGCGCATCGCGGAGGATCTGCGCGCAGTGCATATAGTTGAGATCGGTGTGGTTCTTCGCGGTGAAGACCGGGAAATCGCCGAGCCCCATCGTCTGCGCGCGCTTGATCTCGGTATCCCAATAGGCGCCCTTGACGAGGCGCATCGACAGCTTGACCCCGCGCGCGCGCGCCTGCGCGGCGACCCAGCGGATCGCCTCGGGCGCGCGCTTCTGATAGGCCTGGATCACGATGCCGAGCCCGGTCCAGCCATCGGCGATGCCCGCGTCGATCAGCGCCGCGAACACGTCCATATGCGGTTCGAGCCGGTCGCTTTCCTCGGCGTCGATCATTAGCGGGATGTTCACATCGCGCGCCGCGCGCGCGAGCGTGATGACGCTCGGGATCAGTTCGTCACGGACACGGTCGGCCTGCAAATATTCGTAGCGCGGATGGAGCGCCGACAGCTTGATCGAGATGCCGTGGTTGGCGTGCGGGTCGCCCGCCTTCGCATTCTTCCCGATGCGCGCGATGGCACCCGCATAGCTGTCGTAATAGCGCCGCGCATCCTCGGCGGTGCGCGCGGCTTCGCCGAGCATGTCGAAGCTCGCGAGTTCCGATTTCTCCTTGTCGGCACGCTTGACCGCGGCGTCGATCGTCTCGCCCATCACGAACTGCTGGCCGAGCAGCTTCATCGCCGCGAGCGCCGCCTGGCGGATCACCGGCTCGCCCGAGCGACGGATCATCGACTTGAGCAGGCTCAGCGGGTTCGCCTTGCTGCCCATCGCATCGAGCATCAACGTCGCCGAACCCAGCGAAAGCCCGCGCGCGGAGAGCGCGACGATCAGAGGACTGTCCTCGTCCTCGCCTTCGTTCCAGTGCCGCCCGGCGATCTTGTCGCGGATCAGCGCATTCGCGGTCGCGCTGTCGGGGACGCGCAGCAGCGCCTCGGCGAGGCACATCAGCACGACGCCTTCCTCGGTCGAGAGGCGGTAGCGGTTCATCAGCTGCGCGACGAGCGTCTCGCGGTCGCCCTCGGCCTTCGCCTTGCGGATGAGCGCAAGCCCGCGCGCCGTGGTCGCCGCGACGGTCGCGGGCGAACGGGCGAGCTCGGCGCGCAGGTCGGCGACGATATCGGTTTCGGAACGGCGGGCGAGGGCGCGAAGCGCGGCGCGATCGTTGGGCTGGGTCATGACGCGCACCCTACAGCATCGCACCGCGGCGATCCCACCTAATATCGCGCCAAGGATTTATGTTTTGACCTAATTTGTGGCTTGTTTTAGTCGATAATCATGACGAAAGCCGACACGACAGTCGAATTGGATGATTTCGACCGGAAGATCCTCGCGATTCTGCGCAAGGATGGCCGCATCACCTTCACCGACCTCGCGCAGCAGGTCGGCCTGTCGAAGACGCCGTGCCAGCAGCGTGTACGCCGGCTCGTCGAGCAGGGCGTGATTTCGGGCTTTGCGGCGATCGTCGATCCGGCGAAGGTCGGGCTCGACCATGTCGCCTTCGCCGAGGTCCGCCTGTCCGACACGCGCGAGGCGGCGCTGCGCGAGTTCAACGCCGCCGTGCGGCGGATCGCCGAGATCGAGGAATGCCACATGATCGCGAGCAGCTTCGACTATCTGCTCAAGGTCCGCACCTCGGACATGCGGCGCTATCGCACGGTGCTCGGCGAGAAAATCTCGAGCCTGCCGCACGTCGCGAACACCTCGACCTTCGTCGTGATGGAAACCGTGTGCGAGGCGGCGCGCTGAGGCGGCAGGCCCATTGACCGTCGCCGCCCGCTGTGCCAATCGCGCGGGATCGCGGGTGTAGCTCAATGGTAGAGCAGAAGCTTCCCAAGCTTACGACGAGGGTTCGATTCCCTTCACCCGCTCCAGCCGCTTCCTAGGCATCGACAAGCTCCTTCACCGACACCCGCTGTTCGACGAGTTCGATCGCGCGGTACGCCGTAAGAAACGCCACGTCGGCGGCGTCGCGGCCGACGCAGATGCGCGCGGTGCCTTCGGGCCGCGCCATGCCCGTCGCATCGACCATGTACCAGCCGCCGTCGAGATAGACTTCGGCGATCGCGTGGAAATCCTGCGGGTCGACGCCGAGCGCGTAGACGCTCGCCATGCGCGCCGGGATATGCGCGGCGCGGGCAAGCGCGATCATCACATGCGCATAGTCGCGGCAAACGCCGCGCCGCTCGACGAAACTGTCGAGCGCGCCGGTGTCGGCGTCGCTGGTGCCGGGAAGATAGGTGAAACGGCTTTCGATCCAGTCACGCATCCGCGCGATCTTCGCGCCGCCCTCATGCTCGCCGAAACGGCGCTCGACAAAGGCGTGGAACTTGTTCGACGGGCAATAGCGCGATTCGTTGAGATAGGGCACGACCGCCGAGGGCAGGCGATGCAGCGCGACCTCCGGAAGCGTGCGAAAGTCGACCGCCGGCCGGTCGACCACGACCGCCGCGCGATACTCGGCGCGGAGCGTGCCCGAGGCGCGCAGCCAGATTGGCTCGCACAGCCCGTCAACTGCCGGGACCCGCGACACAAATTCGGGATTTCCGAGGTCGAGCGAGCTTTCGACGACTTGCTGGCCATGCCCATTCGCCGCCTCGATCTGCAGCATCAGGTCGACGGGTTCGGATAGGCGATAATTTAGGGAAGCGGAAATTTCGAGTTTCATCTATCGCCAACGCACAGAAGAGGGATCGGTGCCGCTAATGACAGTCGGGGGAAATAACAAGTGACGCCCGCGCGCACGATACCGTTCATCGTCGTTACCATCTTCATCGACGCAATCGGGTTCGGCATCATCATGCCGGTGCTGCCGCAGCTAGTCATGGAGGTCGGCAAGATCGATCTGCCGCACGCGATCGAGATCGGTGCCTGGATCGGACTGGTGATGGCGGTCGCGACCTTCCTCGCTTCGCCGGTGCTCGGTAATCTGTCCGACCGCTTCGGCCGGCGGCGCGTGCTGCTGCTCTCGCTCGGCGGACTGGCGGCCGATTACACGCTGCTGACCGTCGTCGGCACCCTGCCCTGGCTGTTCGTCGCGCGGGCGATTTCGGGGATATTCGGCGGCAGCTATGCAGCGGCGCAAGCGGCGATCGCCGACATCACCAAGCCCGAAGACCGCGCGCGCAACTTCGGCTTCGTCGGCGCGGCCTTCGGAGTCGGCTTTGTCGTCGGCCCATCAATCGGCGGCTTGCTCGGCGAGATGAGCCCGCGCGCGCCCTTCGTGGCGGCGGCGATCCTGGCGGCGGCGAACATGCTCTATGGCCTGATCATCTTCCCCGAGACGCTGCCGAAGGAGCGCCGCCGCGCCTTCGACTGGCGCCGCGCCAATCCGCTCGGCGCGCTGAAGACGATGCGCAGCCTACCCGGCATGGGCGGAGTCGCGACGGTGCTCATACTCTGGCAGATCGCGAGCCTCGTCTATCCGATGACGTGGAGCTTCTATTGCATCGCGCAGCTCGGCTGGTCGCCGGGGATGATCGGCGCGAGCCTCGCCGCCGTCGGCGTCGCGATTGCGGTCGGTCAGGCTTTCGTCGTCGGCCCCGCGGTTGCGCGCTTCGGCGAGCGCGATGCGGCGACGCTCGGCATCCTCGTCGCCGTCGCGGTCTATGTCGGCTATGCCTTCACGACGACGACCTGGGGGGCGTTCCTGTTGCTGGTCCCGGTCGCGTTGCAGGCTCCGGTCCAACCGTCGCTGATGGCGATGATGTCACGCCGCGCAACGCCGGAGACGCAGGGCGAGGTTCAGGGGATCTCGGCGATGGCGATGGGGCTTGGCCAGCTCGTCGCGCCGATCCTGCTGACGGGCACGATGGCCTACTTCACGGCCACGACCGCGCCGGTGCATTTCGCGGGCGCCGCCTTCATCGTTGCGGCGATCTTCGGATTGCTCGCGATCCTGATGCTGCGGCGTCTGCCCAGAGCCGAACGGATCGCCGCTCAGATCCCGCCGTCGGTCACCGCATAGCCGAGCGCTTCGAGCCCCGCCGCAAGCATCGCGACACAGGCCGCCACGGCGGCACCGTCGACCGAGCGAATGACGAAATTCGCCCCGACCTTGCCGTCGCGGAAGAAGGGGTAGCTGCCGATCGCGACGCCGGGATGATCCTTCTCACCCTGACGAAGCAGGTCGGCAACTTCGCTTTCGGGCGACCAGGCACCGATCGTATGCGCAATCAACGGCGCGCCGCCTTCAAGCTCGCCCGTAAGCGCGTCGAGCATGCCCGCGGTGATGTGCGGCACCCCCGCCATGATGAAGAGATTGCCGATGCGGATGCCCGGCGCCCCCGACATGCGGTTCGGGATCAGATCGGCGCCGTCGGGCACGCGCGCCATGCGCATTCGCGCCTCGGTCAGCTCGATCCCGCGTCCGCTGTAATAGCGCTCGAGGATCGCACGGGCTTGCGGGTGGATGACGACGCCGACTCCAAGGGCCTTCGCGACCGCATCGACGGTGATGTCGTCGTGCGTCGGGCCGATCCCGCCGGTGGTAAAGACATAGTCGTAGCGCGCGCGGATCGCGTTCAGCGCAGCGACGATCTCATCCTCGACATCGGGGACGATGCGCACCTCGCGCAGGCGAATCCCCTGCACGTCGAGCCAGGTCGCGATCTGCGACACATTCTTGTCCTGCGTGCGGCCCGAGAGAATCTCGTCGCCGATCACCAGCACGGCGGCGGTCCAGATGCGTTCGTCGCTCATGCCCTTGCCTTAGCCCGCTGGCATGACAAAACAAGTCCGCTGGACCATCGAAATTGTTCCTGATATGTTCTTACCCGACTCGCACGCCCTCAAGGGAGACGCATCATGGCCGAAGAGCTGATTTTCTATACCAATCCCATGTCGCGCGGCCAGATCGTCCGCTGGATGCTCGAAGAGGTCGGCGCGCCCTATGAGACGAACATCCTCGGCTACGGCACCTCGATGAAGGACGACGCCTATCTGGCGATCAACCCGATGGGGAAGGTTCCGGCGATCGTCCACAACGGAACGGTCGTCACCGAATGCGCGGCGATCTGCGCCTATCTGGCCGATGCCTTTCCGTCGGCGGGGCTCGCACCGGCATTGGCCGATCGCGCCGACTATTATCGCTGGATGTTCTTTGCCGCCGGGCCGGTCGAACAGGCGATCACCGCCAAGCATTTCGGAATCGAGCCCGACGCCGACCAGCAGCGTTCGGCGGGCTTCGGGACGCTGGACCATGCGCTCGACGCGCTTGAAAGCGCGGTCGCGGGCAAGACCTATGTCGCTGGCGACCGCTTCACCGCGGCCGACGTCTATGTCGGCAGCCAGGTCGATTGGGGCCTGCAGTTCGGGACGATCCCGTCGCGCCCGGCGTTCGAAGCCTATGCCGCGGGTCTTCGCGAACGCGCGGGCTACAAGGCGGCGAAGGCGATCGACAATGCACTGATCGCCGAGATGCAGGCGGCAAGCCCGGCTTAGGGCAGCGCCTTCAGCAGTTCGACCGCAAGCGGGGCGAGGCGCCTGATCTGCGGATCCTGCGTCTCGGCCGCGCTGACATGGATCGCGTTCGCGAATGCGGTTGTGTTGTGAACCGCCGCGAGACCGGCATCGTTGGTGTAGGTGTCCGTCCAGCGCGCACCCGTATCGGGATGCAGCGCCTTGAACCACGCCGCCCAGGCCGCGTCATCGATATCGGGGCGCCGGGCGAAAAACAGCACGGGCCGCGCGAGGCGGGCCGATTCGCCATGATGATAATAGGGCGAGGCGGCCGGCGCGACCTGCGCGGCAATCGCGGCGAGCAGCAAGTCGGCATCGGCGCGCGTCAGCCGCGGATTGAGCGCGAGCTGGAGCGCGAGGTCCGATCCATGCGCCACGCCGTGCCGCCACCCCTCGCGGGCGGTGAAACCGCGGTAGTCGCTGACTCCGCGTAGATAGGCGGCCGCGGTGCCCGCGAGGGCGTGGACCTCACCGTCGCTCATCCACGCAGCGATGCGGTCGGTGCGCGCGATCTCCGATAGCGCCAGGATCGCGAAGGGTTTCGCGAACCCGGCGCGATCGTCGGGCGCGGTCGCCATCGCGGTCAACCGGCCGAGCGCATGGCGCATCTGGTCAGCCCGAAGCTGCTTGCCGCGAAGACCTTCGGACCAGAGCGTGTAGGCGAAGCCGTCGCGCACCGCGGAATCGGGATCGCCGAGGCAGGCGGCGAGTGCATCGAGGTCGGCGTTGCTCGCCCTCGGAAAGAACGAAGCGGCATAGGCCTTGAGGTCGCCGTCCGCCGGCGATGCGACGCGGCAAAGCGCCGGTTTGACCTCCTGGCCCGCCGCCGGAGAGAGCAGCATCACCGCCGCGCCGACGATCATTCCCGCAAACCGCATCGCTGCCCCGCCCCCAAGAAAAAGGCCCGGCAGATCGCTCCGCCGGGCCCGTTATCGTTTCGATGTCCGTCTGTCCGCTTATTCGCGGTTGCCCAGAAGGTTGAGCAGGAAGGTGAACATGTTGACGAAGTCGAGGTAGAGCGTCAGCGCGCCCATCACCACCGACTTGCCGACGAAGTCGGTCCCGCGGACATAGAAGTACATGCTCTTGATCTTCTGCGTGTCATAGGCGGTCAGGCCCGCGAACAGCAGCACGCCGATGACGCTGATCGCCAGCGCCAGCGCGCCCGACTGGAACACGAAAGCGTTGAGCAGCATCGCGACGATGATGCCGACAAGACCCATGATCAGGAAGGTGCCGAAACCTGACAGATCCTTCTTGGTCGTGTAGCCATAGAGGCTGAGGCCGAGGAAGGCCGCCGCGGTCGCGAAGAAGGTCTGTGCGATCGAGGTGTTGGTGAAGACGAAGAAGATCGCCGCCATCGACACGCCCATCACCGCCGCATAAGCCCAGTAAAGCGCCTGCGCCGCAGCCGTCGACAGCTTGTTGATGCCAAAGCTCAGCACCATCACGAAGGCGAGCGGGGCGAGCATGATCACCCACTTGACCGGTCCCGGACCGAACAGCAGCGCGGGTGCGCCTTCCCACTGCGAGAAGAGCATCGCGACAACGCCGGTCAGCAGCACGCCCGACGCCATATAGTTGTAGACCGACAGCATGTACGACCGCAGGCCCGCATCGACGGCCTGATCCATCGCGCTCGCGCTGCCTGGGAAGCCGGACGCCGCCATATTGGGGTCGTTCCAATTAGCCATTTTCATCTCCATCACCGGCCAGACGATACCGGCCGTGGCGATAATATCGGGATATTCGCGGCTCGTTTCAAGCGAAACCGGACATGCGCCCTGTTTCGGCTTCGCAGGCGTCGCGCACCGCCCTATGCTGGCACCGCCATGTCGACCCATCGCCTGTTCGTCGCCCTGCGCCCGCCGCGCCCGATCCGGCAACAATTGCTCGCCGCGATGCACGGCATTTCGGGCGCGCGCTGGCAAGATGACGAACAGCTTCACCTCACGCTGCGCTTCATCGGCGAGGTCGACCGTCACCGCGCCGAGGACATCGCCGCCGCGCTCGGCAGCCTGTACGCGCCCGCGATCGAGGCGCGGATCGCCGGGGTCGGCCTGTTCGAGCGGCAAGGCCGGCCGCACATGGTCTGGGCAGGGGCTCTACCCCACGCGCCGCTCGCCGCGCTGCATCGCAAGGTCGACCAGCTGCTCGCGCGTGTCGGCGTCGTGCCCGAAACCCGGGCCTTCGTGCCGCATATCACGCTCGCGCGGCTCAACCGGGGATCGGGCCCGGTCGCGCCCTTCCTTGCGCTGAACAGCGACTTTGCCAGCGAACCCTTTCCGTTCGGCCATGTCACGCTCTACGAAAGCGAGATGGGGCACGGCGGCTCGCGTTATCATCCGGTCGCGCGCTATCCTCTCGACGAGGCGACGACCGCGGCAGCGACCACGCTGACATCGTCCCATGTTTCGGCGAAGCCGTTATCGGCGCCATAATAGGGATCGGTGACGCTTTCCCCTTCGCGGCCGGCGACCAGATCGAGCATCAGCCTGAGCTCGGCGGTCGCGCCGATGGGACGAAGCGCGCGGGCGTCGCGCAGATTGGCCTCGTCGGCGGCAAGGATGAGGTCGAAATCATGAAAGTCGCTGCGGCGGAGCTGGCGCGCGCGAAGGTCCGAGATATCGGCACCGCGCCGCCGCGCCTCGGCCTGTGCGCGGTGGTCGGGCGGGTGGCCGACGTGCCAGTCGCCGGTGCCCGCCGAATCGAGCCTCGCAGCGATCCCGGCCGCGGCAAAGGCGGCGCGCGCGGCCCCTTCGGCAAGCGGGGAGCGGCAGATATTGCCGAGGCAGAGGAAGAGAATCGCGGGGGGATTTGGTCGATCTTCGCGCATATCGTCCGTCTTCGCTCCAAAGGTGAACCGACTTTCAACTTGCGCCGGGCGGCGCCTCGTGCGACCACCGCGACATAAGGATAATGGGTCAGGGAGAGGGTTGCCAGATGGCCGATAGCGCGAGCGTGAACGAGACGGCCGGGGCGCCGCCCGCCGGGCCGCAGGCCAGCGGCTATAGCTGGTACGTGCTGTTCGTGCTGGTCGTCGTCTATATCCTCAATTTCATCGACCGGCAGATCCTGAGCATCCTCGCGGTCGATATCAAGGCCGACCTCGGGCTGACCGACAGCGACCTCGGCTTCCTTGGCGGCGCGGCCTTTGCGGTCTTCTATGCGCTGTTCGGCATCCCGCTCGGACGGCTCGCGGACAATTGGAACCGCAAGAAGCTGCTGGCGATCGGGCTGACCCTGTGGTCCGCGATGACGGCGCTTTCGGGCTTCGCGCAAACGCAGCTGACGCTGACGCTCGCCCGCATGGGCGTCGGCGTGGGTGAAGCAACCGCCAGCCCGACCGCCTATTCGCTGATTTCGGACTATTTCCCCAAACGCCAACGCGCCACCGCGCTCGCCGTCTATTCGTCGGGGCTCTATATCGGTGGCGGGGTGTCGCTGCTGATCGGCGCGAAGATCGGGCAGGTGTGGAACCAGACCTGGCCCGATGGCGGCCCGCTCGGCCTCGTCGGCTGGCAGGGCGCGTTCCTCGCGGTGGGTATTCCCGGCCTGCTGATCGCGCTGTGGGTCTCGACGCTGCGCGAACCCGCGCGCGGCGCGATGGACGGCGTCGCCAGCCCCGTTTCGCCGACTCCTTTCCGCAGCTTCGTCGGCGATCTGTCGAGTATCGTCCCGCCGTTCACCCTGCTCGGCGCGTGGGAGCGCGGGCCGGTGGCGCTCGCTATCAACCTCGCGGTCGCGGCGCTCGCCGCCGCCGCCGCGTGGCTGATGATCGGGCTGACCGGTAACCTGCCGCAATGGTCGGCGATCGCCTTCGGCTATTATGCCGTCTTCTCCTGGGCCTGCACGCTGAAGGCGCGCGATCCCGCGACCTTCAGGCTGATCTGGGGCACGCCCGCGTTCATTTGCACGACCCTGGGGTACAGTTTGGTCTCGCTGGTCGCCTGGGCGCTGGGTTTCTGGTCGGCGCCCTATGCCGAGACGGTGCTGCACCTGCCCAAGCAGCAGCTGGCGTTCGTGCTCGGCGCCAATGGCGCGGTGGCCGGCTTCCTGGGTGTGATCATCGGCGGCCGCGTGGCCGACGCGTTGCGGGCGCGCCATCCGGCGGGCCGCATCGGGGTGATCATGTTCGGCGTCGTCGCGCCGATCGTGCCGATCTGGATCGGCTATACCACCGACAATGGTACGCTTTTCTATGCGATGAACTTCCTCGCCGGGATGTTCGGCGCCGCGGCGCTCGGCGCGGCGGCGGCGACCACGCAGGATCTGGTGCTGCCGCGGATGCGCGGCACCGCGACGGCCGCCTTCTTCCTCGGCACGACGCTGGTCGGCCTCGCCTTCGGCCCCTATCTGACCGGGCAGATCTCGGACCTCGCCGGCACGATCGTCGACGGCAAGCCGGTCGGCGACCTGCGCACGGGCATATTGTCGCTGATCGCGGTCGCGCCGGTCGCGCTCGGCCTCCTTGTCTACGCTTATCGCGCGGTGCCGCGCGCCGAGGCGACGATCGCCGAGCGCGCGGCGGCCGCGGCCGCCTGACGGGCGTTTATTTCGCCGACCCGAGCGCGATCACCCCGCACGCGACGCGCGCGCCGCTGTTGCCGCTCGGGTCGGTCTTGAGGTCGTCGGGCTTGGCATGAATGACGAACGCCGCGCCGTCGGCGTCGAGGAGCCCGCCCTCACCGCTGAGCCGGGTGCCGACGATCTTCAGCGTCGCGCGGCCGATCTCGCCGCTTTCGACCACAAGATTCGGCAGGTCGCCGTGATGCGCTCCCAACGGATTGTCGCGGCCGTGCTGCGCGCCGGTCGGGTTCCAGTGCGGTCCCGCGCTCGCGAAATCGGGCGGCGTACACTGGCCGACGGCGTGGACGTGCATGCCATAGGTGCCGGGCGCAAAGCCGCGCGCGACGAGTTCGATACGCAGCCCGTCGCTATCCTTGTAGAAATCGGCGCGGCCGCGATCTGCGCCTGCCGCGTCGAACAGCGGCGCCGAGGCGTCGGCGGGCGGCAGCGTCTGCGTCGGCTTGCCCCCCATCCCGGCACATCCGGCCAGCGCCAGCGTCGCGGCCCCCAGCAGCGCGGCGGCGAGTTTCGGGCGGCGGGCGGCGGGCTGGGTCATCTCTCTTCTCCGGTTGCTTGACGATCATAACGCCGTCGGCGGCGATTTCGATCCATCGCGATGATGCCCTCGACTCGTCGCGCTGCCAAGCGCGATATGGGCGAAGGGCCGGCCCACGCCAGCCGGCCATCCCCTTGGAAGCGGGCTGCTTTGCGTGGTGGCTCTTGCCGGGAGAGGCACCGATGACTTTCGCCAGTTCCGAAATCGTCGCGCCGGTGAAGCGGACGCACGCGAAATTCGGCGTCGGGATCGATGAAGCGCCCGAGCCGGTTTTCGCCGACGCGGAGATGCGGCGCCCGATTGCTTGGCGGATCGACCACGACCCCGGGTGCCGGCGGCAGGTGCTTCGCGATCTGAAGCGAAAAGGCGAGACGTCGTTTTTCGTCGAGATCGATGGCCGTTTGCGGTTTCGCGAAGCTGGCAAGGGCGACTGACGGCAAGGGCTGGTTCGGGGTGGGGAGCGGGAACGGCTTCCCTGTCGTCGCGCCCTGGATTTCAAAGTTCAGGAAAGTTCAGCCTATTGCGCCCTTCGTTTTGGGGCGGGCGGATTGCCGGACGCGCCGTGCCCGCAAGCCAAGCCGAGATCGCCGTTTTCCAGCGGAGAGCCAGATGAAGGCTGGCACAGCGGGATAATGTAGGAAAGGCCCTATTTGAAGCCGATGGCGGCTTTGGGTTGGATTCCCGACACTCGTCACCCCGGACTTGATCCGGGGTCCATGACTTCGACGCCGCGATGGATCCCGGATCAAGTCCGGGATGACGAAGCGGGAACCATCCTCCCTGTCGCGAAGCGATGGGGAGGGGGACCGCCGCCGTAGGCGGTGGTGGAGGGGCGGCAACGTCGCGCCATTTGCCCCTCCGTCAGCGCTTCGCGCTGCCACCTCCCCATGGCTGCGCCACAGGGAGGAGCGAACGCCGACTTCCGGTCGCAACCGGTCATTGAAGCCAGATCGGCCGCAAAGAGAAAGGGCCGCGGATCGCTCCGCGGCCCTTCGCCTGTACGCGGTTCCGATCAGCGATCAGAAGACGCGTGCATATTGTTCGTTGCCGACGAAGCCGAGCTTGCCGACGCCGCTGCGCTTGACGACGGCCATCACGCGGTCGACGACGATATAGCGCGCATAGGGGTCGGGCTGCACCTGCAGTTCGGGTTCGACCGGCAGCGCCTTGGTCTGTTCCAGAAACTGCGAGAGCTGCGCCAGATCGACCGGCGTGCCGTTCCACGCGATCGTCCCTGCGGGGTCGATCGTGATCTTGTTCTTTTCCGGGTCGACGTTGTTCTTCGCGTCGGTCGGAACCGGCAGGTCGATCTTCACCGCGTGCGTCTGCACCGGGATGGTGATGATGAACATGATGAGGAGCACGAGCATGACGTCGATCAGCGGCGTCGTGTTCATTTCCATCATCGGTTCGTTGTCGTCCCGATCCCCAACAGCCATAGACATAGGTCTATTCCTTCATAACTGACCGGACCGCCTCAGAGACGGCCCAGCGTGCCCGAACCAGGAGCCGGTTCGGAAATGAACCCGATCTTCTGGAAGCCGGCATATTGCATCGTGTAGATCACGCCGCCGATGCACTGGTACGGCGTGTTGATGTCGCCGCGGATGTGCACTTCGGGGAAGTTTTCTTCGGTGATATTCTGCGGACCGCCGATGTCCTCGAGAAGCTGTTCGAGCTTCTTCTGGCCCCGGTCGAGCAATTCGCGCGAATCGACCGGGGTCTGGCCCCAATAGACTTCGCAAGCCGAGCTGTCGGCATTGGGTTCGCCGTCGCCATCGGTATCGGCAGAGCGGACCGAGAGAAGCACGTTTTCGGGCTTCGTCGTCGTCGGTTCGAAAACCACGTCGGGCAGCTTGAGGTTCACCGTCTCCAAAACCACGGGAACCGTGATGAGGAAGATGATGAGCAACACAAGCATGATGTCCACGAGTGGCGTCGTGTTGATGTCGGACATCGGGGCATCTTCGCCCTTTGCGCCTGAACTCATCGCCATAGGATTAGCATCCTGTCACAAAATTACTGTCATGGACCGGGACGGTGCACGCATCGCGCCCCGCCCCGTCCAGTGCGGCCCCCCGTGTATCGCCTTCGCGCGACACCCCGGGGCTCCGCAGACCCTTAGGCCTTCTTCGGCGCCGCGGCCGGAGCGGCAGCCTTCGCCGGAGCGATCGTCGCCGGCTTCACCTGGCCGCCCGACATGATCGAGCCGAGAACGTCGTTCGAGAAGGTCGACAGACGGCGGGCGATCGCCTTGTTGCGGCTCTGCAGCCAGTTGAATGCGAGCACCGCGGGAACCGCCACGATCAGACCGATGGCGGTCATGATGAGCGCTTCACCGACCGGACCGGCAACGGTGTCGATCGACGCCTGACCCGACGCGCCGATCTTAACCAGCGCGCGGAGAATACCGATAACGGTACCGAAGAGGCCGACGAACGGCGCGGTCGAACCGACGGTCGCGAGGAAGGCGAGGCCGCCGTTGAGCTTCGAGTTGATGTGGTTCTGCGAACGTTCGAGCGTGCCGTGCATCCAGTCGTGGGCTTCGACGGGGTCGGTCAGCTTGTTGTGCTCTTCGTTGGCGCGCAGACCGTCTTCGACGACCTGGCGATAGGCGCTGTTCTTTTCGAGCTTTGCCGCACCGTCGGCGAGCGTCGGGGCGCGCCAGAAGTTCGCGTCGACCGCCTTGCCCTGGTTGATCACCTTATTCTGTTCGAACAGCTTGGTGAACAGGATGTAGAGCGTGCCGACGAACATGATCAGCAGGACAAGGAAGGTGACCTGCGACACGATGCCGCCTTCGCAGAGCGCGGGGACGAGGCCGTAGGGGTTGGTGCCTTCTTCCTTCACGCACATCGACGCGGGCATCAGGCTGAAGCCGGCGTCGTGGGCGGCTGCCGGTGCCGCGGCGGCGGCATTTGCAATCAGGTTAAACATTTCGGATATTCCCTCTCAAAATACGATAAAGATCAAAATTTCCAAGGCGTTCGGTCAAGCGATCCCGATCGGGATCACTTCGGAATCACCCATTTGATGCGGCTCGAAAAGCTGCCCCCCGAAGGGTTGCCGGCGCGATCCTTCGCGGGATCGAAGCGCGCGCGGCGCATCACCAGCTTGCAGGTTTCCGCATCGAGATCGGCATGGCCGCTCGACGACGTGATGTCGCAGCCCGTGGGCTTGCCGCTCGCGTCATAGCTGACGCGGAAACCCGTCGTGCCTTCGCGTTCCTCACGCATCGCGCGGGCCGGATAGTCGTCGTTGGTCGCCCAGCGCGCCGGGTTGCCCTTCGGTCGGCCGGGAGCGCTGAGGTCGGGCGACGGCGGGGGGGCCGGCGGCGCCGCGATGGGCGGAATCGGAAGCGGCGGACGCGGCGGTGCCTCGGGAACCGACTGGATCGTGTTCGAGGTCACCGGCGGCGGGATCGGCGACGGGGGCGTCACCACCGGCGGCGGCGGCGGCAGCTTGTTGTCCGGCGGCGGCGGCGGAGGGGGTTCCTCCGGCGGCGGCGGTTCCTCGACGTCCACGACGTCCAGTTTCTCGGCAAGCTTCTTGACGATGCTGATGTTCAGACCGTTGACCAGGCCATAGCCCAGCACCGCCGTCAGCAAACCCACCAAGACAATTGCCACTACCCTGTTTTTAGGGTCGACATTATCACCATAAGCCATTCAGGGACGACGCTCCTTGCTAGATCATCCTGACACCAAAATCCCCACCGACGGGTTCGGTTGCCAAATGCCCGGATGATTTCCGATGCGTTCCACAGACCCGGCGGCGTAGCAGCCGGCTTATTATGCTCTTGCCGGACACTTCGCCGCACGTCCTATCGCGGTGGCGGCACATTCGCAAACCCTTTATCAGCGGTTAATGTCCGCTTCCCCATAAAGGGTATTTGGCGCCGCTCCGGCGCTTGTTACTATAGAAGGTGGTTCGATCATGCGCGCGCGTCTGCCGGCTCTGGCCCTGGGTATTCTGGCCGCAAGTAGCTGTTTTTACAGCGCTTCGGCGATGCAGGCTCCGACACCGGTGGCAACTCCCTCCCCCTATAGCTATGCCGACATTGCCGATCTGGCGACGATCGCGCCGATCGCGATCCACGGGCGAATCTACAAGACCGCGGTGCTGAAGCCCGAGCAGGCGCCCGGCCTGAAAGCCGGTCGGGCGCGACTTTATGTCGAGGCCGACGTGATCAGCCTGATTCGCGGATCGGGGCCGCTCGCGGCACGGGTGAACTATCTGGTCGACCTGCCGCTCGACGCGAAGGGCAAGGCACCGAAGCTCAAGAAGAAGCAGCCGGTGCTGATCTTCGCGTCTCCGGTCGCGGGCAGTGCGCCGGGGACACGCGATACCGGAAGCATCCGGCTGGTCGCCCCCGACGCGCAACTTCCCTGGGACGCGGCGACCGAGGCGACGCTGCGGGCGATTCTGACCGAGGCGGTCAAGCCCGGCGCGCCGCCCGCGATCACCGGCATTGCCAACGGCTTCCACGTCCCCGGCACCCTGCCCGGCGAGGGCGAGACGCAGCTGTTCCTCGATACGAAGACCGGCGAGCCGGTATCGCTGACGATCCTGACCGCCGCCGATGGCTCGCGGCGCTGGGCGGCGGCGTTCGGCGAGATCGTCGACGGATCGGCGGCGGTGCCGCCGCGCGACACGCTGGCCTGGTACCGCCTTGCCTGCGGCCTGCCACGCCAGCTGCCGCTCGCAAAGCTTGCCGGAACAGCCCCTGAGGATCGCAAGAAGGCGGCGTCGGACTATGCCGTGGTACTCGGCGCCCTCGGCGAATGCACGCGAACGCGCGCGCCGCTGACGGGAAGCTGAACTTTTCCTTCCGCTTACCGAAGCCGCGTCAGGCTTGTGTCCGGCCGAAAAGCCGATAGGGCGCTCGCGAGGGCGGGCCATCGCGCACGCCACCTGCAAAGGAGTGCCCGAATGTCGCCGTCCCCCGTCCCTGCCGTGCCCCGTCCGCCCTTGCGCGTCGCGCTGGCGGGAATCGGCGTCGTCGGCGGCGGCGTCGTCAAGCTGCTTGAGGCGAATCGTGAGCTCATCGCGCGCCGCGCGGGCCGGCCGGTCGAAATCGTCGCGGTGTCGGCGCGCGACCGGCACAAGGATCGCGGCGTCGACCTGTCGCGCTATCGCTGGGAAGACGATATGGACGCGCTCGTCGCGGCGGACGACGTCGATGTCGTCGTCGAGATGATCGGCGGCGGCGACGGCCCGGCGCTGACGATCGCGCGGCACGCGCTTGGCGCGGGCAAGGCGCTCGTCACCGCGAACAAGGCGATGATCGCGCATCACGGGCTCGACCTCGCGCGGCTCGCCGAAGCGAAGGACACGCCGCTGAAATATGAGGCTGCGGTCGCGGGCGGGATTCCCGTGATCAAGGCGATCCGCGAGGGCGCGTCGGCGAACCAGATCGCGCGCGTCTATGGCATCCTCAACGGCACCTGCAATTATATCCTCACGCAAATGGAGCGCAGCGGCGCGAGCTTCGCCGAGGCGCTCGCGGGCGCGCAGGCCGAGGGCTATGCCGAAGCCGACCCGACCTTCGACGTCGACGGGATCGACGCCGCGCACAAGCTGTCGATCCTCGCCGCGCTGTGTTTCGGGACGCGGCTCGACATCGGCGCGGTGACCGCAAACGGCATCCGCAACCTGATCGCCGCCGACATCCGCGAGGCCGAGGCGCTGGGCCACCGCGTCCGCCTGATCGGGATGGCCGAGCGCGACGCGAATGGGCTTTACCAGCATGTCCAGCCGTGCCTCGTTCCCGCCGACCATCCGCTCGCCTATGTCCCCGGCGCGCTGAACGCGGTGGTCGCCGAGGGCAATTTCGTCGGCCGCCTGTTCTTCGAGGGCGCGGGCGCGGGCGCCGGGCCGACCGCGTCGGCGATCGTCGCCGACATCATCGATATCGCGCGCGACGAATATGGCCCGGCCTTCGCCATGCCCGTCGACGCGCTCGACGCCGCGCCCGTCGCCGACGCCGGCGCGCGCGTCGGCAAACATTATGTCCGCCTGATCGTCGAGGACCGGATCGGCGTCCTCGCCGAGATCGCGACCGCGATGCGCGATGCGGGCGTGTCGATCGAAAGCTTCATCCAGCGCGGCACCGACGACGACGACGGCGTCGTGATCGCGATCGTCACGCACGAGGGACCGGCAAGCGCGATCCACGCCGCGCTGAAGATCCTCGCGGCGTCGGACCATGTCATCGGCACGCCGATGCATATGCCGATCCTCGCGCTCTAGTTCTCGGGTTCCTCGGGCGGGGGCACGCCCGCATCGGGGTCGGTCGCGCGCTTCGCCATCTCGTAGAGCGCATTATATTCCGGCCCCGGTTTGGCGCCGCCGGCGATCGGCATCCAGTTATAGGGCAGTTGGTCCCAGATCGTCGGATTGATGTAGGGCGCGTCGGGTATCGCCGTCTTCGTCGACTTGCCCACCCCGGCGATCGCGCGCAGTTCGGGCGACAGGCGATGGCGCTCGGTGTCGCTGCCGCATACCGTGATCGTCCCGTCGTCGGCGGGCTTGCAGCGCTTGACCGGGTCGGTCAGCTCCCGGCTCTTTTCGACCGCAGCATCGGCGGCGGACCTTGCGGGCTTCGGGGCCGGCGGGCCGATCAATTGCGCCGAAACGGGAGATACCGTCATCGCGATGACGCAGAATGGCGCAAAAGCGGCACCGAATCGGGCGAAGCATCCTCGACAAGCGGCGCGGGCAACCATATGGCGCGCACCATGCCGAAGGGGCGGGACAAGTAAAGACGGAGAGTGAAGGCGATGACGAACAGCGGCGGCAGCAACCTCGACCGGGTGCTCGTGCTCGAAATGGTGCGCGTCACCGAAGCCGCGGCGATCGCCGCCGCGAAGCTGATCGGACGCGGCGACGAAAAGGCCGCCGATGCCGCCGCCGTCGAGGCGATGCGCAACGCGTTCAATACGCTCTATATGGACGGGACCATCGTGATCGGCGAGGGCGAACGCGATGAGGCGCCGATGCTCTATATCGGCGAGAAGGTCGGTAGTGCCCCGGGCAAGGGTCCGAAGATCGATATCGCGGTCGACCCGCTGGAAGGCACGACGATCACCGCCAAGGCCGGCCCGAACGCGCTGGCGGTGCTCGCGATCGCCGAGGAGGGCTGCCTGCTCAACGCCCCCGACGTCTATATGGACAAGCTCGCGGTCGGCCCCGGCTATTCGCCAAACATCGTCAATTTCGACAACAGCGTGCGCGAGAATGTCGAGGCGGTCGCGCGCGAAAAGGGCTGCGCCCCCGCCGACATCATCGTCTGCGTCCTCGACCGCCCGCGCCACGAGGCGATCATCGCCGAGCTGCGCCGCATCGGATGCGGCGTCGCGCTGATTCCCGATGGCGACGTCGCCGGCGTGATCGCGACGACGAACCCCGAAACCAACATCGACATCTATATGGGATCGGGCGGCGCGCCCGAAGGCGTGCTGGCATCGGCGGCGCTGCGCTGCGTCGGCGGCCAGTTCAAGGGCCGCCTGCTGTTCCGCAACGATGACGAGCGGCTGCGCGCGAAGAAATGGGGCATCGAGGATCTCGACCGCGTCTACGATCTCGAGGATCTGGCCAAGGGCGATGTGATCTTCGCCGCGACCGGCGTCACCGACGGATCCTTGCTGTCGGGCGTCAAGCATCGCCGCGGCGGCATCCTGACCACCGAGACCGTCGTGATGCGCGCCTCGTCGGGCACGGTGCGCTGGGTGAAGGGCGAACATCGCGTGGCTTGAAGTTAACGAAGGCTGTGCCATCGTCTGCGCCGCAAAGGGGGTAGGTAGCGGTTATGGGAGAAGCAGGACGTCCGCAGCTGTTCGTCAGCCATCATTCGAGCAAATATGAGGTCGCGCTGCACGTCGAACGCGCGCTTTCGCGCCACGGCGTCGAATGCTGGATCGCACCGCGCGACGTCGGCCCCGGCGAGGCGTTCGATACTGCGATCATGAAGGCGATCCGCGATTCGTCGGGCGTGCTGCTGCTGTTCTGCAGCCAATCGGACAAGAGCCCGCATGTGAAGCGCGAGCTGATCCTGGCCGACAGCGCGCATAAGGCCATCATCCCGTTGCGGCTCGAAGAAATCGTCCCCGACGACCTCGCCTATCACCTTGCCAGCGCGCAGTGGATCGACTGGCTGGAAAAGCGCGACGATTCGATCGCGCGGATCGCGGTCAAGGCGCAGCAGCTCGCCGGTGTCCCGCCGGTCAGGGAGGGCGCGCCGGTAATTCCCGGGGGCGCTTCGGCGGTAGCAGCCGACAATCTGCACGCGGCCATCCTGTCGCAGGCCGCCGAGACGCCGCCGCCCGCGCCCGCGAGCGTGTCGGTGCGCACGCTGGTGATGGCGGGGCTGGGCGTCGCGGTCGCGGTGCTCGCCGCGATGCTGTTTCTGCGCGGCGGCGAGGCGCCGAAAACCGAGGTGGCGGCCTCGACCGAAGCTCCGGCCGCGACAATGTCGCCCCCCGCCGCAGCGACCCCCGCGCCCGGCACCGGCGATACGCCCGTTTCATCGCCGGTCGCAGCGCCGTCGCAATATGCCGCCGCGCCTGCAACGCCGCAGGCGGCCGACGCCTCGGCCCCGGTGCGTTCGCGCATCCCGCCGACCTTTAACTGCAACCGGGCGATCACCAACAGCGAGCGGCGGATCTGCGCGAGCGATGAGCTGGCGGCGCTCGACCGCGAAATGGCCGAAGCCTATCGCGCGCTGAACCAGATCGCGATCAACCGGCGCGCGCTGCTCACCGCCGAACAGAGCGCGTGGCGCGTGTCGGTGCGCGACGCCTGCCCCGACGACGCGTGCGTGGCGCGCGTGATGCGCCAGCGGATCGCGGTGCTGGTCGAACGACGGCTGGATATTGCCGAGAAGCGGGCCGAAAAGCCGGCCACCGGTTACTGATACTCGACCGTCACCGGGATACGCCCGCGATAGTCGCCGTCGGCGGAGCCCGTCACCTGCAACCGGCCGCCGAAGCGGAACTGCAACCGCCCGTCGATGCCGAGCCGCGGCGCGGCGCCAAGATCGGTGGCGAGGCCGACGACCCGCGCGGTCGCGCCGGTCCCGCTTTCGAGATCGACCGTCGCGGGCAGGAAAACGCGCACCTCCGCGCCGGGCTCGCCGCGCACGGTAACCACCCCGGTCAGCGCGAAGCCGCCGAGGTCGCGGACGTCGCCGCTGACCCGGCGAACGCCGGTGACCGGGTCGATCGCGACCTCGCCGCCGCCGCTTCCCGCCGCGATGCGGCCCATGTCGAGTTGGGTTTCGACCTCAACGTGCAGCGGCGTCTGACCGCTCCGACTCGCCGACGTCTTCGCGCTTTCGCTCGCGCCGCACAGCAGGCATTGCGCCGACGCCCCCGAGGGCGTGGCGGCGAGCAGCGCAAGACCGAGAAATAGGCGCAGTTCCACGCCCTCCGACATAAGGCACTCGTGGTTAATCTGCGGTAAAGCCGCCCGCGCGCTAACCGCTGGCGGTGCCTTTCAATTCGGTCTAACCAGCGCCATGAGCAGCCCCCAGCTCCCCCCCCTCCCCCGCCTCAACGCGCTCGCGACGGCGGTGCCGACCCACGATATCCACCAGGCTTTCATCGACTGGGCGACCCCGCGCCTGACCGACGAGCGCGTGCGCGCGCTGTTCGCGCGCATGGCGGCACGGTCGGGGATCGCGCATCGCTGGTCGGTGCTGCCGCCGACCGCGGATGGCGGGTCGCCGGTCGCACCGGGCGGCTTTTATGACGTGCCCGGCCTGCCCCCGACCTCGGCGCGCATGACCGCCTATGCCGCGCACGCGCCCGAGCTGGCGTTGCAGGCGATCGCAAAGCTCGGCGATGCCTTCGACCCGAGGCGGATCACGCATATCGTCGTTGCGAGTTGCACCGGCTTCGTCGCGCCGGGGATCGACCAGATTCTCGCCCGCCGCCTCGGCCTGCCGCCGACGGTCGAGCGCGTGCTGATCGGCTTCATGGGCTGCTATGCCGGGGTCACCGCGCTGCGGAGTGCGCGCCATATCGTGCGATCGGAACCCGGCGCGGTGGTGCTGGTGGTCAGCGTCGAGCTGTCGACGCTCCATCTGAGCCTTGCCGAAGCGCCCGAGCCCTTGCTCGCGATGCTCCAGTTCAGCGACGGCGCCGCAGCGGGAATCGTGTCGGCCGATACGCGGGGACTCGCGCTTGGCGCGGGGGTCAGCCTCGCGCTCGACGACAGCGCCGACCTCATCCGCTGGGACATCGGCGACCGCGGGTTCGAAATGCATTTGTCGGGCGAAGTCCCCGGCCGCCTGCGCGAAGCACTCGCCGCGCCCGCCGTGCGCGGGCAATTGTTCGATGGCGATCCGCCCGAACTGCTCGCGGTCCACGCCGGTGGCCGCTCGGTGCTCGACGCGGTCGAACATGCGCTCGGCGTCGATCCGCCCACGCTCGCCGACAGCCGCTCGGTGCTCGCGCGCTTCGGCAATATGTCCTCGGCGACGATATTGTTCGTGCTCGCCGAGATGATGGCGCGCGGCGCGGAGGGGCGGGGGATCGCGATCGCCTTCGGCCCCGGCCTCGCTGCCGAGGCGATCCGGTTCGACGCTGGCCGGTTCGACGCTGGCGGAATCGGGGCATGAACCCGTTCGCCAGCCTCGCAAGGCCGATCGCGCGCGAGGAGGAGATGGACGCCGCCGAGCTGGCGCCCGCGCGCTATGCCAAGGTGCTCGCCGACCTGTCGCGCATCAACGCGCTGACGCTGGCGCCGCGCCCGACGCTGGGCTTCCTCGATCGCGTCCGCGCGCGCGGGGTCGGGACAAAGCCCTGGCGCATCCTCGATGTCGGCTTCGGCGCCGGGGACATGCTGTCGCGGATCGCGCATTGGGCCGATTCGCGCGGGATCGCGGTCGAGCTCGCCGGGGTCGATCTCAATCCCAAGAGCGCGCCCGTTGCCGACGCGCGGCTCGGCGGCCGCGCGCGGCTGATCACCGGCGATTACCGCGATCTGGCAGGGCAGGGGTGGGACATCATCCTCTCCAGCCTCGTCGCCCACCATATGACCGCCGGGCAGCGGCGCGACTTCCTGCGCTTCATGGAGGAGGAAAGCGCGCGCGGCTGGCTGGTCAACGACCTCCACCGCCAGCGCCTGCCCTTCATCGGCTTTCCGCTGCTCGCGGTGCTGGCGCTCGCCGACCCGATTGTGCGGCGCGACGGCCAGTTGTCGGTCGGGCGCAGCTTCCGCCGCGCCGAATGGGGGGCGATCCTGGCGGACGCGCTGCCCGGGACGGCAGGCGAATGCCGGATTTTCCGCAGCTTTCCCTACCGCCTCTGCGTCGAGCGCATCCGATGAACGATGCGATCGTCGTCGGCGCCGGGCCCGCGGGGTCGGCGGCGGCGATCGGGCTGGCGCGGGCGGGGGTGAGGGTGCTGCTACTCGAACGCACGCGCGAAACGGGCGATGCGCTGTGCGGCGGATTCCTGAGCTGGCGGACGTTGGCGCGGCTCGAGGCGCTCGGGATCGACCGCGCGCGGCTCGGCGGGCAGGCGGTGCGCCGCGTCCGGCTGTTCGCGGGGCAGCGGAGGAGCGAGACGGCGCTGCCTGCCGAGGCGATGGGCGTTTCGCGCCTGCGGCTCGACGGCGCGTTGCAGGCGGCGGCGGGCGCGGCAGGGGCGGGGCTCGAACGCGGGGTCCATGCGTCCGCAATCGAGGGTGACAGCGTGCAGACGCGCGACGGCGCGACGCTCGCGGCGCCCGCAATCTTCCTCGCCGCGGGCAAGCATGGCTTTCGCGGCTTTCCGCGCGAGCCCGCCGCATGGCAGCGCGGCGACCCGGTGCTGGGGCTGCGGCTGCGGCTGCCCGCGCATCCGGCGCTCGACCGGCTCGTCGGCGATGCCGTCGAACTCCACCTCTTCGATCGCGGCTATGCCGGGCTGGTGCGGCAGGAGGACGGGAGCGGCAACCTCTGCCTCGCCGTCCACAAATCGCGACTCGATGAGGCGGGCGGCGAGCCGGTCGCGTTGCTCGGCGCGCTCGGCGACCAGTTTCCCTTCCTCGGCGAGCGGCTCGCCGCGGCGGATTGGACGCGCGGCGTCGATGCGATCGGCCATGTCCCCTATGGCTGGCGCACCGCCGACACCGCGCCCGGCCTGTTCCGGCTCGGCGATCAGGCCGGGGTCATCCCCAGTCTGGCGGGCGAGGGCATGGGAATCGCGCTGGCGAGCGCCGACGCGGCCGTGGCGGCGTGGCGTGACGGTGGCGCCGGCGCTGCGCCTGCTTTCCAGCGCCGGTTCGCGCAGCGCATGGCGCGGCCGCTGGGGCTGGCGAATCTGGTCTGGCGGGCGGGCGAAAGCCCCATCACCGCCGGGATACTGACCACCGCCGCGTCACTTTTCCCGCCGCTGGTGCGAATGGTGTCGGAGGCGACGCGAATTCGCGGCGGCTGACCGGCCGACCCTTGCGGGGCGCGCGCGTACACCCGATATTGGGCACAACCGGCGGCGGCGCTTCAAGCCCGCCGCACCCCGGAAAGGAGATTTCCGCATGACCGACAAGACACTCGACCCGATGGCGCACCATGTGCTGCGCGAAGGCGGCACCGAACGCGCGTTCACGGGCAAATACACCGACCACAAGGGCGACGGCGTCTATCGCTGCGCCGGGTGCGGCGCGCCGCTGTTCGACAGCCGCACCAAATATGACAGCGGGTCGGGCTGGCCGAGCTACACCGCCCCGGCGGGCGATGCCGCAGTGACCGAGCATCACGACATGAGCCACGGCATGATCCGCACCGAAGTGCGCTGCGCCAAGTGCGAAGGCCACCTCGGCCATGTCTTCCCCGACGGCCCCGGCCCCGAGGGGCTGCGCTATTGCATCAACAGCGCGGCGCTTGACTTCGCGGACCGCGGGCAGGATGACGCTGACACCGGCAAAGGTTAACCGATCGGCCGGCACTGACGCATCAGGGGCGCAGGAAGGAACAGACTACTTTGCGTCGCGAACGACAGCAGGCATCATCAGGTAAATCGTCATCCGCGGGCAAAGGGTCCGGTTCGTCCGGGCCCAAGCCCCCGCCGTCGCGGTTCCGGCTCTGGGTCCGGCGGCTGTTCCGCTGGGGCCTGGGGCTGGCGCTGGTCGGCGCGATCGCGGTCGCGGTCGCGGTCGGCATCGCGGTGCAGCGCATCCCGAGCTTCGAGGAACTGAAGCGCTCGCCCGCGGGCCAGACGATCCGCGTCCACGCCGCCGACGGCACGGTGTTCCTGTCATTGGGGCCGAATTACGGCCGCTGGCTGACGCTCGACGAGACGCCGCAGGTGATGCAGGACGCGATGGTCGCGGTCGAGGATCGCCGCTTTCGCTATCATCCGGGGATCGACCCCGTCGGCATGAGCCGCGCTGCGGTGTTCGCGGTCCAGCATTATGGCACGGGGCGCCGGATGCAGGGCGCATCGACGATCACCCAGCAGCTCGCGCGAAACATCTTCCTGTCGAACAGCTACACCTGGACGCGCAAGCTGCGCGAAATGGTGCTCGCGATGGCGCTCGAATGGAAATTCTCGAAGGACGAGCTGCTCGAACTCTATCTCAACAAGGTCTATTTCGGCGGCGGCAGCTATGGCATCGACGCCGCGTCGCGCCGCTTCTTCGGCCACAGCGCGACGCAGATGTCGCTCTCCGAGGCCGCGGTGGTCGCGGGGCTGGTCAAGGCGCCGTCGCGCTATTCGCCGACCGCCGACGCGCAGGCCGCGCTCGGCCGCGCGGGCGTCGTGCTCGACACGATGGTCGATGGCGGCTTCATCACCCGCAGCCAGGCCGACAGCGCCGAGCCCGCCAACGTCCAGCTTGCGCAGGAAACGGGGCAGAACAGCGCACGCTATTTCAGCGACTGGGCGCTGCCGCAGCTCGACCTGCTGATCGACGAAGGCACCGAGGCGCTCGACGTCTATACGACGATCGACCTCAACATGCAGCGGGCGGCGACCGCCGCGATCCAGGCCGACACGCCGAAGGGCGTGCAGGCAGCGCTGGTGTCGATCGACCGAGACGGCGCGGTGCGCGCGATGGTCGGCGGCACCGACTATGTCACCTCGAACTACAATCGCGCGACGCAGGCGCTGCGCCAGCCGGGGTCGGCGTGGAAATTGTTCGTCTATATGGCCGCGCTCGAAGCGGGGTATAAGGTCGACGACCAGGTGGTCGACGAACCGGTCACGATCAACGGCTGGTCGCCCCGCAACTCGTCGGGGCGCTTCGCGGGGACGATGGACCTGCGCACCGCCTTTGCCTATTCGGTGAACACCGTCGCCGCGAAGCTGGGCGACGAGGTCGGCTTCTCGGCGGTCGCCAACATGGCGCGCCGCTTCGGCATCACCACCCCGATCAACACCCACCCCTCGATGGTCCTCGGCAGCGCCGAGGTGCGCGTGATCGACATGACCGCGGCCTTCGCCGCCGTGTCGCGCAAGGGCGTGTCGGTGCAGCCCTATGGCATCACCAAGGTGACGACCGCCGACGGCCGGCTGCTCTACCAGCGCCCCCCCGAGCGCGGGCAGGTGCTCGTCGACAATTGGGTCGCCGCGGGCATCACCGATCTGCTCCAGACCGCGGTCAACACCGGCACCGGCAAGGCGGCCCAGATCGGCCGCCCCGTCGCGGGCAAGACCGGCACGACGTCGAGCAACAAGGACGGCTGGTTTCTGGGCTTCTCGAGCGGGCTGACCACCGGCGTCTGGATGGGCCGCGACGACGCTAAGGCCGTCGGCGGGCTGCAGGGCGGCCGTGCACCGGCCAAGGCCTTTGCCGATTATATGCGCGTCGCGGTCGCGCGGCGTCCGGTCGAAGCCTTCGATACCGAGGTCAAGCTGCCCGAATGGCAGCTCGAGGACGAGGGCGACGCCTATATGGGCGAGCCCGGTCAGGAAGGGCTGACCGACGACAACGGCATGCCGATCGAGCTGCCCTATGACATGCGCGGGCCCGAGGACATGCCCGACCCGCAGACAGTGCAGCCGGTTCCGGACGGCCCAGTCCTGAACCAGCAGTGGATCGAGGAACAGACCGGCCGCCGCCCGCCGCCGTCCGAGCTCGGCGCCACGCCCAAGGGCGGCGCTCCGGCGAAGGGCACGCCGCCACCGGCGCCCAAAACCGCGCCGCGCCCGCAGAACGGCGACGGCGGCTAAGGGTGCCGCGGGCAAAGGGAGGATGGCTTCAGCCGAAACGATAGCGGTGCAGGCCGCGCCCTTCGCGGCGCAGCCACGCGCGCGCCGCGCCGACGTCGCCGTCGTGGAGTTCGTCGACGAGCGCGTGGAAATCGGCGCCATGATCCATGTGCCGGAGGTGCGCGACCTCGTGCGCGACAGTCGCGCGGCGGACATGGTCGGGAGCGAGGATCAGCCGCCAGCTGTAGCGGAGGTCGCCGTCGTGCGTGCAGCTGCCCCAACGGCTGCGCGGATCGCCGATCCCGATGCGGCCGACGCGAAGCCCCGCGTGCGCCGCGATCTCGCGGCTTTCCGCCGCCATCAGGTCGAGCGCCTCGGCCTTCAGCCAGCGTTCGAGCCGCCGCCCGACGGTCTCCGCCGGGCCGCCGAGGCTCAGCCGTCCGTCCGCCATCCGCACCGCACGCGGCGCGCCTGCGATCCAGTCGATGCGATGGTCGGCGCCGCGAAACGGAATCGCCGACCCCGGCGCGACCAGCACCGGCGCGACCGACTTGCCGACCTGTTCGCTCAGCCAGTCCTGCTGTTCGCTCGCCCATTTGAGCGCGCGCAGCGCGCTCGCGCGGCGCGGCAGGGTCAATCGCAGCTCGCCGCGCGCGCCATCGAAGACCAGCTTGTACCGACGCGACCGGGCATGATGCACGAGCCGCACCGGCCACAGCGTCTCGCCGACGCGGATGTGCGGGCCGTCGCCCGCGGGGTCAGACCACGCGCTCGACAAGATGATTCTCCAGCGGCCCCGCGACATCCTCGCTCACCGTCCAGCCGACGATCGATTCGCCTGCGCGATGCACGGCGTCGCGGTCGCCGCAGACGAGATAATGCCATTCGGGCAGCGGTTCGCCTTCGGCACGCAGGCGATAGGCGCAGGTCTGCGGCAACCATATAAGGTCGTCGACTTTTGCGCGGGTCAGCGTCAGGCAATCGGGGACGTGGCGGCGACGATGCTTGTAATCGCCGCAGCGCGCCGTTGTCAGGTCGAGCAGGCGGCACGCGACGTTGGTCGGATAGATGCGCCCCGTATCCTCATCCTCGAGCTTGTGGAGGCAGCATTTGCCGCAACCGTCGCACAGCGCCTCCCACTGCCCGGCATCGAGGCTGGCGAGCGGCGCTTCCCAGAAGGGCTGCGCCTCGCGGGCCACTACTTGACCCACTTCGCCAGATCGGCGGCGACCTTGCCGGGCGCGCCCTCGTCGGGCTCGGTCGAGGGGTCGTCGAGCGGCAGCAGCGCAAGCGGTTTGCCGTCGGGGTCCATCAGGAAGGCGAGCTGGCTGTGCGCCATCAGATATCTGTCGGGCGCCGACCCCGGCACCTTGTTGTAGGTGACGACGAACGCCTTCGCGACCGCCGCGATCTGTTCGGGCGTGCCGGTCAGTCCGAGCAGGCGCGGATGATAGCGGCTGACGAAGGGTTTGAGCGCGGCGGGCGTGTCGCGTTCGGGATCGACGGTGATGAAGATCGGCGCCACTTTCGCCCCGCGCGCCGGATCGCTCTTCTCGAACGCCGCGAGGCCGCGCATCAGCTTCTGCAGGTCGACCGGGCAGATGTCGGGGCAATAGCTGTAGCCGAAATAGACGAGGCGATATCGTCCCGCAAAGTCGGTATCGGACACGGTCTTGCCGTTCTGGTCGGTCAGCGTGAACGGGCCGCCGATCTTCGCGCCGGCGAGCGGCGGCGTCGCCTCGGGCGTGCCGCCGGGGGCGCCGCACGCGGCGAGCGCGGTCGCGGCAAACAGGAGCAGGCTTGAACGGGCAAGCTTTTGCCCCATAATTGCGATATTCATCATGCGGCCAGCCTTGATCGGCTACGCCACGAAAATCAACCTTTGTCGTCCGACCGACTTAAGCTGCCAGGGGTCTCTTCCATCATGTTCCGACGCGCGGAATTCCGCCTTGCCTCTCTCCTTTTGATCGCGGGCGCGCTCGTCGCGAGCCCGGCGATCGCGCAATTCCGCGGCGGATACGCCTTTCTGTCGGCGGTCGACAACCGCGACGGGACAAAGGCGACCGACGCGCTGAAGAACGACCCGACGCTGATCAACACACGCAATCCGGACACGGGCGAGACCGCGCTGGCGATCGTGACCAAGCGCCGCGACCTCAACTGGCTGCGTTTCCTGCTGGCGAAAAGCGCCGATCCGTCGATCGCCGACCGGCAAGGCGTCACGCCGCTGATGCACAGCGCGCTGCTCAACTTCACCGAAGGCGCCGAGGAACTGATCCAGAGCCGCGCGCCGGTCGACCAGACCAACCGGCGCGGCGAGACCGCGCTGATCCTGGCGGTGCAGGCCAAGAATGTCGCGATGGTGCGGCTGCTCGTCAAAAATGGCGCCAGCCCCGACAAGGCCGACCATATCGCGGGCATGTCGGCGCGCGACTATGCCAAGCGCGACGACCGCACCGGCCAGTTGCTGTCGATCCTCGACGCCAAGCCCGACGCGCCGGGGCGCCAGCTGGGGCCGACCTTCGGGCCGAGCAACTAGCGCGACGGCTTCGGAGAAGTGTGGAATGTGATATCTGGATTGACAATCACATTATGATGTGAGACATCGTGATCATGTCCACACAGCTCATCGACCGTATCCGCTCCATCGTCGACGAAGGGACCATGTCCCGCTCGGGACTGGCGCGCGCCGCGGGCCTTCACGCCAACAGCCTTCGCGATCTCGATTCGGAAAGCTGGAACCCCACCGCCGACACGCTGCGCAAGCTGGAAAACTGGCTCGCGACCGGCAGCGACATCTCCCCGATGGCAACGCCCGAGGAGATCATCGCCGAGGCGCGCAACGGCCGCATGTTCATCCTCGTCGACGACGAGGATCGCGAGAATGAGGGCGACCTGGTCATTCCCGCGCAGATGGCGACCCCCGATGCGATCAATTTCATGGCGACGCACGGGCGCGGCCTGATCTGCCTCACCCTGACGCGCAGCCGCGTCGAGACGCTCGGGCTCGAACTGATGAGCCGCAACAACGGCACCCGCCATGAAACCGCCTTCACCACCTCGATCGAGGCGCGCGAGGGCGTGACCACGGGCATTTCGGCCGCCGACCGCGCGCGCACGGTGTCGGTTGCGATCGACGCATCGAAGGGCCGCGACGACATCGTCACCCCCGGCCATGTCTTTCCGCTGATCGCGCGCGACGGCGGCGTGCTCGTCCGCGCCGGCCATACCGAGGCCTCGGTCGACATCGCGCGCCTCGCGGGGCTCAACCCCTCGGGCGTGATCTGCGAGATAATGAACGACGACGGCACGATGGCGCGGCTCGACGACCTGATCCCCTTCGCGCGCCGCCACGGGCTGAAGATCGGAACGATCGCCGACCTGATCGCGTATCGCAGCCGCACCGACCGGCTGGTCGAATGCGTCGCCGACGAACCGTTCGAATCGGATTATGGCGGCGACTGGCGCCTCAAATCCTATCGCAACAAGATCGACGGCAGCGTCAATCTGGTGCTCCAGAAGGGGCCGGTCGATCCCGCCGGCGTCACGCTCGTCCGGATGCACGCGGTGTCGATCTTCGACGACATCATGGGCCGCCCCGGCCCCAAGAAGCGCCGTCTGCAGCGCTCGATGGACGCGATCGGAGAGGCCGGTGCCGGCGTGATCGTGATGCTGATGCGTCCGCTTCCCGGCTCGGCCGACGCCGAACCGGCGGCGCCGGGCGCCGGCATGGACCTCAGAACCTATGGCATCGGCGCACAGATCCTCGCCGACCTTGGCGTTCATGCGATGGAATTGCTCACCCCCACCCACAGCAACATCGTCGGCCTCGAAGGCTATGGCCTGTCGGTCGTCGGCGAACGCCCCATTCCCGGAGAAGCCTGATGGCCCACGTCCTGATCGTCGAAGCCCGCTTCTACAGCCATCTCAACGACATGCTGATCGACGGCGTGAAAAGCGCGCTCGAGGCCGAGGGGCATAGCCACGACACCGTGACCGTCCCCGGCGCGCTCGAAGTCCCCGCCGCGATTTCGCTCGCCGCCGACAGCGGACGCTACGACGCCTATGTCGCATTGGGCGTCGTGATCCGCGGCGAAACCTATCATTTCGAGGTGGTCTCGAACGAGAGCGCGCGCGGCATCATGGCGCTGACGCTCGACGGGCTTGCGATCGGCAACGGCATCCTGACCGTCGAGAATGAAGAACAGGCGCTTGCGCGCGCCGACAAGACGCGCAAGGATAAGGGCGGCGAAGCGGCGAAGGCCGCGCTCGCGATGCTGGCCCTGAAGGAACAATTCGGCATTGGCTGATCGACCACCCCCCAGCCGTTATTCCGTCGTCGAGCGCGGCGGGCGGCTGGTGGTCATCGACCGGGAGACCGGCCAGACCCCGCTCAGCGCCGCCGAGCGCATGGACCTCCACGACCGCAGCCTGGGCGTCGAGCCGATCCGGCCCTCCAAAGCGAGCGCGGTCCCCGACCTGTCGGCCGCGGCGCGCGCCGAATCGGGGCTGAGCGCCCGCCCCGCACCCGTCCAGCAAGCCACGCCGGCCGCGACCGAGGGCAAGGCGCGCGTCGCCGCCGCGATCGCCGAGCGCGGCAAGCGGCCGTGGAATCAGCAGCCGAGCGATCGGCCCGCCCTGCAATCGAACGCAAAGCCTGCGCGAATCGCCGACCGGCCCGCGCCGCAAGCAGGCGGCCGCAAGACGATCGTCACCGGCAAATGGTGGGATGCCAAGGGTCCGCGCACCCTCGAACTCGGCCCCAAGGGGCAGCAGGTGCTGAGCGGCGGTTTCGTGACGCTGTTCTTTGTGGTCGTCGCCGCAGCGATCGTGGCGCTGATCGTCCAGCCGATCCTGCTCTTCGTCGGCGCCTTCCTGCTGTTCCGCTTCGGCGGCAATATCCTCGGCCCGATCGGCGCGGGGATCGTCGACAAGGCGATCGCCGAAAAAGGATAGGGCCGGAACGGTCGCCCGCCCGGCCCTTCGCTCGCTTTCGGTTGCGTTACGCCGTGACCAGCGCCGGATAGTCGGTGTATCCCTCGGGGCCCGGAGAATACCAGGTTTGCGGGTTGTCCGCGGCCCATTCGGCGCCGGTGCGGATGCGCTCGACGAGGTCGGGGTTGCCGATGAAGGGCCGTCCGAAGGCGATCGCGTCGGCGAGACCGCTGGCAAGCGCGTCTTCTGCCTTCGCCACGTCATAATCGCTGTTGAGGATCAGCGGACCCTTGAACGCCTGGCGAATCGCGGGCGACTGTTTCGGCACGTCGGTACGGCCGAACGTGCCGTCGGGGCCGGGCTCGCGCAGTTCGAGGAAGGCGATGCCGAGCGCATCGAGCGCCGCCGCCGCCGCCGGGAACAGCTTTTCGGGCGCGCTGTCGTCGACGCCCTGCGTTTCGCCGTTGGGCGACAGGCGCACGCCGACGCGATCGGCACCCCAGACCGAGACCAGCGCCTCGGTAACTTCACGGAGCAGGCGGATGCGGTTTTCGACCGGCCCGCCATAATCGTCGTCGCGCAGGTTCGACCCGTCGCGCAGGAACTGGTCGATCAGATAGCCGTTGGCGCCGTGAAGCTGCACTCCGTCGAAACCGGCCTTCTTCGCATTCTCGGCAGCCTTCGCATAGTCGGCGATCACACGCGGAATCTCGTCGAGGCGCAGCGGGCGCGCTTCCTCGAGGTCGAGGCGCCCGACCGGCGTGTGCGCGCGGCCGACACCCTTGGTCGCCGAGGCCGACACCGGCTGCTTGCCGTCGTTGAACACCGAATGGACAAGGCGCCCCATATGCCAGAGCTGCGCGACGATGCGCCCGCCCGCGGCGTGGACGGCGTCGGTCACCGGCTTCCAGCCCTCGACCTGTGCCTCGGTCCACAGGCCCGGCGCGCTCGGCCAGCCGAGGCCTTCCTGCGAGATGCCGGTGGCTTCGGAGATGATCAGCCCCGCCGCGGCGCGCTGGCGATAATATTCACGCGCGAGCTCGTTGGGCACGAAACCCGGGCCGGCGCGGCCGCGCGTCAGCGGCGCCATGATGATGCGGTTCGGCGCCTCGATGGCGCCCAGTTTGATCGGATCGAACAGCGATACGGCCATGGTTCCTCCACGTCTCACTTTATTCGCGACGGCCCCATCGGTCGTCGCTATGGCCCGCGAAGCTATGGACGCCGCGGCGCCGGCACAATGGTGGGTAGCAAAAGAAAATCTAAATGACAGCCAAGATCGAACGCCTCGACGCAGAGACCGGAAAGGGCGTGGCATCGACCCGCTGGGCGTTTCTCGCGCTGCTCGGCGGCAATATCGCGCTATCGATCGGCGCGATGCTCGTGCGGCTGGCCGATACCGGGCCGACCGCTTCGGCCTTCTGGCGCATGACCCTTGCGCTGCCTTTCCTCCTCGCGCTCGCGTGGCGCGAGAGCGGCGGGCGGCTGCCGCCGCGCCCCGCGGTCGGCATTGCCGCCGCGGCGGGCGTATTCTTCGCGCTCGACCTCGCCGCCTGGCACCTCGGGATCCTGCAGACCAAGGTCGCCAACGCGACGCTGTTCGGCAACTCGGCCAGCCTGCTGCTCGTGATCTGGACGATCGTCGTCACGCGCGAGTGGCCGCGCGGGTGGCAGGCGCTTGCGATCCTGCTCGCCTTCGCGGGGTCGGCGCTGCTGATGGGCCAGAGCTATGAGCTTTCGCCCGCCTATCTGGTCGGCGACCTGCTCAGCCTGCTCGCGGGGGTGCTCTACACCGGCTATGTCATCCTGATGCAGCGCGTGCGCGGGACGGTCGCGCCCTGGACCGCGCTGTCGATCGCCTCCTTCGTCTGCGTCCCGATCCTGCTCGGCACCGCGCTCGCGCTCGGCGAGCGCGTGATGCCGCACGACTGGACCCCGCTGATCCTGCTCGCGCTGACCAGCCAGATCGTCGGGCAGGGGCTGATGACCTGGTCGCTCCCGCGCTTCTCGCCGCTCGTCATCGGGCTGACGCTGCTTGTCCAGCCCGCGATCGCGGCATTCGCGGGATGGATCGTCTTCGACGAGCTGCTCGGCCCGGTCGATATTTTCGGCGGGATGCTGGTCGGCGCGGCGCTCGTCTTGATCCGGTTGCCGAGCCGCACCGCGCGGCCTATCTGATGCACATGGCTACCATCCTTCCCGCCGATCCCACGCTCGACGAGATTCGCGCCGCGCTCGCGCCGCTGATCGCAGACAATGCGCCGTTCGACGGCTTCAGCACCGGGGCGCTCGCCGACGCAGCAACGCGCCTCGGTATCGATATCGACGTCGCGAAGCTCGCCTTTCCCGGCGGCGCGCGCGACATGGTCGACGCCTGGTTCGCCGATATCGACGCGCGCATGGCCGAACGCTGGCCGGCCGAGAAGCTCGCCACGCTGAAAATCCGCGAGCGGATCACAACGCTCGTCGAGACGCGCATCGCCCTGCTCGCGCCCAACCGCGAATCGCTGCGCCGCGCGCTCGCCCTGCTGGCGCTTCCGACCAACGCCCCGCATGCGGCGAAGCTCGGCTGGCGCGCGGCCGACCTGATGTGGAAGCTTGCCGGCGACACCGCGACCGATTTCAACCACTACAGCAAGCGCACGATCCTCGGCGCCGTCTATGGATCGACGATGGCGGTGTTCCTGAACGACGAGAGCGAGGATTTCGCCGAAACGCGCGCTTTCCTTGCGCGCCGGATCGATCAGGTGATGCGGTTCGAAAGCTGGAAGCACCGCCGCGCCGCGCGCGGCATCGAACGCCCGAGCCTCGCGCGCTTCGTCGGGCGCCTCCGCTATCCGGGGCGCTGATTGAGCGGGCGCAAGGACGCAGGCGCAAAGGGGGCTGGCATTCGCCAGCCGATATTGATAATCGCTCGCAAATGACAGCCTTGCTCGATAGGGCGCCCTTGGGCGTCGCGGTGCGCATCACGCGCATCGACTGGAATGCGATATCGGTCGACGAAGGCCGGCGCCTGCGCGAATTCGGGCTGATGGAGGGCTGCGAGATCGTGCCGCTCCATCGCGGCAGCCTCTTTTCGCGCGACCCGCTGGCGCTGACCATCGGTCGCATGAAGGTCATCATCCGGTCACGGCAGGCCGCGGCGATCGAGGTCGAGCCGGCAGCGGCATGACCGGTCCGATTCCTTCCATCGCCCTGGTCGGCAATCCCAATGCCGGCAAGTCGAGCCTGTTCAACGCGCTGACTGGCGCGCGGCAGAAGATCGCCAATTACCCCGGCGTCACCGTCGAGCGGAAGGCGGGTCATGCCAGCTTCGCCGACGGACGCCCGATCGCCCTGATCGACTTGCCCGGCACCTACAGCCTGACCCCTGCGAGCCTCGACGAGGCGGTGACGCGCGACGTCGTGCTCGGCAAGCAGGAGGGCGAGAAGCGCCCCGACGCGCTGATCGTCGTCGTCGACGCCGCGAACCTCGACAATCATCTCTGTTTTGCGCTGGAACTGCTCGCGCTCGGCCTGCCGACGGTGGTGGCGCTCAACATGCTCGACCTTGCCGAGCGCGACGGGCTGACCCTCGATCCCCAGAGGCTGGCGCGCGAACTCGGCGTACCCGTCGTCCCGACGGTGGCGGTGCGCAAACGCGGGCTCGCCGAACTTCTCGAAGCGGTCGATGACGCGATCCGCACGCACGAGCCGCGCGAAGTCGTCCCCGCGCCGCGCAGCGACGCTTCGCTCCACCAGCGCGCCCGCGCGCTCGCGCGCGCCGCGACGCTCAGCGAGACGCCGGTCCGGCGCTGGACGCAGCGCGTCGATTCGATCGTGCTCCACCCGATCGGGGGCTTCGCCCTCCTGCTCGCGCTGATGTTCGTGATGTTCCAGTCGGTCTATGCCGCCGCCGAGGCCCCTGCCGATTTCCTCGAGAGCGGGATCGGCATGCTGCAGGGCTGGGTGGTCGACACGATGCCCGACACTTTCCTGCGCGGGCTGATCGTCGAGGGGGTGCTCGCCGGGGTCGGCGCGGTGATCGTCTTCCTGCCGCAGATCCTGATCCTCTTCCTCTTCATCCTGCTGCTCGAGGCGTCGGGCTATATGGCGCGCGCGGCATTCCTGATGGACGGGCTGATGGGCAAGGTCGGTCTGTCGGGACGTGGCTTCATCCCGCTGGTGTCCAGCTTCGCCTGCGCGGTGCCGGGGATCATGGCGACGCGCGCCATTCCCGACGAAAAGGACCGGCTGACGACGATCCTGATCGCCCCGCTGATGACCTGTTCGGCCCGGATGCCCGTCTATGCGCTGGTCATCGGTGCCTTCATTCCGGCGCGAAACGTCGGCGGAACCCCGGTCGGCCTCCAGGGCCTCGTCCTCTTCGGCCTGTTTTTGAGCGGGATCGTCGGCGCGCTGCTCGTCGCCTATGTCCTCCGCCGGTCGGTGACCAGAGGCAATGCCGCGGGCTTCATGATGGAAATGCCACGCTATCAATGGCCGCGCGCGCGCGACATCGCGATCGCGCTGTGGCAGCGCGCGTGGATATTCCTGCGCCGCGCGGGCACGATCATCGCGATGACCACCGTCGTCCTCTGGCTGCTGCTGAGCTTTCCGAAGGCGCCCGTGGGGCAAAGCCAGGTCGAATATAGCGTCGCCGGCCGCATCGCGAGCGGCCTCGAAGTGGTCGTCGAGCCGATCGGTTTCAACCATGACATCGCGCTCGCGCTGATCCCTGCGATGGCGGCGCGCGAGGTCGCGGTGTCGGCGATGGCGACCGCCAATGCGATCGATGCCGACGGCGACGAGGCGGCGATGGCCGAGACGCTGGGCGAGCGGCTGCAGGGCAAATGGAGCCTCGCGACCGCGCTCGCTTTCCTCGCCTGGTTTGTCTTTGCGCCGCAGTGCATTTCGACGATCGCGATCACCCGCCGCGAGACCAATGGTTGGAAATGGCCAATGTTCATGGTTGGCTATTTGTTCCTGCTCGCCTATGCCGCAGCAGGTATCACTTACTGGACAGCCGTCGCCTTTGGCCTCGGCTGATCCTTCCAACTTTTGAGCGGAGCGGAGCGGCGGATGGCTGGCAGCGTCAACAAGGTAATTCTTATCGGCAACCTCGGCGCCGATCCCGAAATCAAGTCGTTCCAGAACGGCGGCAAGATCGCCAATATCCGCATCGCGACCTCCGAACAGTGGAAGGATCGGATGACCGGCGAGCGCAAGGAGCGCACCGAATGGCATAATGTCGTCATCAACGGCGACGGGCTGGTCGGCGTCGTCGAGCGCTACCTCAAGAAGGGCTCGAAAGTTTACATCGAAGGCTCGCTGCGCACCCGCAAGTGGCAGGACCGCGACGGCAACGACAAATATACGACCGAGGTCGTGATCGCCGGCATGGGCGGCACGCTGACCATGCTCGACGGCGCCCCCGGTGGCGGCAGCGGCGGCGCGCGCGGTGGCGACAGCTGGAACCAGGGCGGCGGCGGATCGAGCGGCGGCTGGGATCAAGGCGGCGGCGCGTCGGGCGGAAGCTCGGGCGGCGGCTGGAACCAGGGCGGTGGCGGCAGCCCGGGCGGTGGCGGCGGACGCCCGCCCTTCGACGACGATCTGGACGACGACGTCCCGTTCTGACGGTCTGGCCGTTCCGAGGACTTTGACCCATGGCGACTGACCTGTTGACCGCCGCGGATGTCGCGCGCGGCGTGTGCCGGCTGTTTGCGCAGCAGGGGCTGGTCGCGATCCCCGAAGTGACGCTGCCCAACGGGCGGCGCACCGACCTCACCGCGATCGACGCCAAGGGAAACATCACGATCGTCGAGATCAAGGTCAGCCGTGCCGACCTGCACGGCGACGGCAAATGGCCCGACTATTGCGACTGGTGCGACCGCTTTTATTGGGCGCTCGCCTCAGGGCTCGACCCAGCGATTCTCGAGACACCCGATTATCGCCCGGAAAGCTCGGGCCTGATCATCGCCGACCGCTATGGCGCGGCGGTCGTTCGCGAGGCCGCGAACTGCAACCTCGCCCCTGCGCGGCGCAAAGCCGAGCTGCTGCGCATCGGCCGCGTCGCGATGCGGCGGTCGATGATCGCAGCGGATCCCGAGCTGGCAGCGAGCTGGATCGAAGGTTAGCCTCTTTCAATATCGTCGTCATTGCGAGGAGCCGAAGGCGACGCGGCAATCCAGAGTGTGCATAAAGTCGCTCTGGATTGCTTCGCTTCGCTCGCAATGACGAGTAGGAATTAGGCCCCGCGCGCCTGCATCCGCGCGAGATAGCGCGCGAGGATGTCGATCTCGAGGTTGACCGGGCGGCCCGGGACCGCTTCGTCGAGCGTCGTCATCTCCTGTGTGTGCGGGATGATGTTGAGCGTGAAATGCGCGGCTCCGCCCGGCTGGTCGCTCACCTCGTTCACGGTCAGCGATACGCCATCGAGGGTGATCGAACCCTTGGGCGCAATGTGGGGCGCGAGCTCGGCAGGCGCCTCGACCGTCACCTTGACGCTGTCGCCGACGGGCTCGACCGCGACGATGCGCCCGACGGCGTCGACATGGCCGGTGACGATATGCCCGCCCAGTTCGTCGCCGATCTTGAGCGCACGTTCGAGGTTCAGGCGGCGCCCCGCGTCCCACATGCCCGGGGCCGTGCGCGCCAGCGTTTCGGCGCTGGCGTCGATCGCGAACCAGCCGCCGGGGCCGTTGCTACCCTCGTCGACGCCCTTGTCGACCACCGTCAGGCACGCCCCCGAGCAGGCGATCGACGCGCCGAGGTCGATGCCATCGACGTTGTAGCGCGTGCCGATGACGAGGCGGGTGTCGCCGCGATCCTCGCGGCTGCGGATGGTGCCGATGTCGGTGATGATGCCGGTGAACATAAAAGCCCTCAAATGATCCTGATGCGCTCGTAGACGTCGAGCCGGTCGCTGCCAAGCAGGCGGCTGTCGGCGAGCCGCCAGCGGCCGTGCGCGTCGGCGAGGTCGGAGAGGCCGATGTCGCCGAGCGCGGGCTTGCCGCCCCCGATCAGGATCGGCGCGCGGTAGAGCAGGAGCCGGTCGACGCGGTCGGCGGCGACAAAGGCCGAGGCCGCGCCCGCGCCGCCCTCGACGAGCAGCGAATCGACGCCCGCCACCGCAGCGGGCGAGGCGACGGCGGTCCAGCCCTCGGTCGCCGCGCCCGATGTCAGCACCAGCCGTTTCGGGCTGCGATCCTCAAGACCCGGCAAGCGGACATCGAGCGTCGGGGCATCGGCCGCGAGCGTGCCGCGGCCGACGAGGATCGCCTGATGGCTCGCGCGCTCGAGATGGCCGTGGGCGCGCGCGCGCTCCCCCGTGATCCAGCGGCTCGACCCGTCGGCCATCGCGATGCAGCCGTCGAGCGAGGTGGCGAGCTTGAGCGTCACGAACGGCCGCCCTTCGCGCTGCCGCGTCCACCAGGGCGCCATCGCGGTCCGGGCTTCGGCGGCAAGAAGGCCCGTCTCGACCTCGATTCCTGCCGCGCGCAGGCGCGCGATCCCGGCGCCGTCGGTGCGCGGGTCGGGATCCCGCGTGGCGATGACAACGCGCGCGATCCCCGCCGCGACGAGCAGGTCGGTGCAGCAGGGCCCGCGCGGGCTGGCGTGCGCGCAGGGTTCGAGGCTGACATAGGCGGTCGCGCCGCGCGCCGCATCGCCCGCAGCGGCCAGCGCCACCGCTTCGGCGTGCGGGCGCCCGCCGGGCTGGGTCCAGCCGCGCGCGACGACCTTGCCATCCTTGACCAGCAGGCATCCGACATTGGGATTGGGCGCCGAAGCCGGCCGGCCGCGCCGCGACAGCGCGACGGTGGCCGCCATCCAGTCGGCGTCGGAAGGCGGCCGCTGCATCAGGGCTGCGTTTGGGCGGCCGGACCGCGGGCCGCGCGTTCGGCAAGCGTCGAGCGCTTCGGCGGTGCGGGCTTCTTCTTTTTCGCCGCCGCCGCGACATCTTCGCCCAGCGTCTCGCGCGTCACCTTGTCGGCCTCGCTCGAATCATAGTCGATTCCCAGGCTGTCGGCGAAGCGCTGATACTCGGCACGCTTCTGCGCGTTGCGGAGTGTCGTCTCTTTGGCACGCTTCACCCAGTCGGCGCGAATATCGGCCTCGCTGCGCGTCGCCTGCCAATTTTCGAAATAGACGATCGTCGGCTTGGGCTTTTCATAGGGGATGAGATATTTGGAAAACCCCCAGATCACCACGATCGGCAACACGATCGCGACGCCCCAGCTCGCCCAGCGATGCGGACGCGGTTCGCGGACGTAGGCCCAGAAATCGGCGATCCCGCCGCCGACATCCCAATTGTTGAACATTCCCATGCCGCCAATTTAGGGGATGTTGGCGCGATTGGCGAGAGGCGCGTCGATTGCGCGATGTGACCGATGGTAACGTTCTCGATTGCAAAAAATGCAATTACGGATGCTCTTTTCGCAGTTGCAGCATTCATTGTGCAGTGCAATAACACACTTGCCTTTTAGGCATCCTCTCCCAAAACTTTCACGGGCCGCCTTCGGGCGGCCCTTTTTTTTGCCGTTTGCGGCGGAAAACCCGACTTTTTTGATCGAGAAATACGATCCGGTTCGAACTGGACCGGTCGCGAATCAGCCCTGAACGGGTGTGCGCGATTCGAATCGCCGCACTTCGGCGATGAAGCTGCCCGGCAGCGGCGTGGGCTGTCCGCTGTCCGAATCGATATGCGCATAGCTGATTTCGATGTCGGTCAGCCGCTCTTCGCCGCGGAAAATCCCGCAATGGAGCGTAAAGCTCGTGCGCCCGAAGGCGCTGATCCGCGCCGCGATCGTGATCAGTTCGTCGAGGCGCGCTGGCGCATGATAGTCGATTTCGCAATGCGTTTCGCGAATGTCTGTACCATATTGGTGAAAATAGGGGCCGGGTTGCCCTTCGCCAAGCGCGCGGAAATATTCGGTGACGCCAATATCGGCATAGACCAGATAATTGCCGTTGAAGACGATATTCTGGCCGTCGATCTCGTTGAAACGCACACGCACACGCTCCTGCACGCGAAAATCGGCGAGCGGCACGGCGCTGCGATGCTCGGTCATGCGCAGGCTCAGGCGGCGAGCGCGGCGGGAGTGCGGTCGAGCGGCGCACAGGCGGCCTCGAGCCAGGCGCGCTCCTCGCCCGCCATGCCCGCGCCGAGCTTCTCCAGCACCTCGGCATGATAGGCGTCGAGCCAGTCGGCCTCGGCGTCGGACAACAGCGCGACGTCGACGAGGTTCTGCGCGATCGGGGCGAAGGTGATCGTTTCGAACCCCAGCATCTCCTCCTCGGCGCCCGCGATGCTCTGCGGGGTGACGATGACCAGATTCTCGATGCGGATCCCGAAATGGCCCGCCTTGTAATAGCCGGGCTCGTTCGAGAGGATCATGCCCGCGTGGAGCGGCTCCTCGGTCCCCGCCTGGCCACCCGCCGGCTTGGCGATGCGCTGCGGCCCCTCATGGACCGCCAGATAGGTGCCGACGCCGTGCCCGGTGCCATGGGCATAATCGACCCCGTCGGCCCATAGATACTGGCGCGCGAGAATGTCGAGCTGGCTGCCGCGCGTCCCCTTGGGGAAGCGTGCGGTCGCAAGCGCGATGTGGCCCTTCAGCACCTGCGTGAAGCGGCGGCGCATTTCGGCGGTCGGGGTGCCGATCGCGATCGTGCGCGTAATGTCGGTTGTCCCGTCGGCATATTGCCCGCCCGAATCGACGAGGTAAAGCGTGCCGGTCTCGATCGCGCGATTGGTCGTCTCGTCGACCTTGTAGTGCGGCAGCGCGCCGTTCGGCCCGGCGGCCGAGATGGTGTCGAACGACAGATCCTTGAGCGCGCCGTTCGCATCACGGAATTCGCGAAGCTTCGCCGCGGCGCCGAGTTCGTCGAGATTCCCCTCGGGCGCGACCTCTTCCATCCATTTCAGGAACCGCGCGACCGCGACGCCGTCGCGGACGTGCGCGGCGCGCGTGCCGTCGAGTTCGGTGTCGTTCTTGATCGCCTTGGGCAGCACCGCGGGGTCACGATGGCGCTCCACCTTTGCACCCGCCGCTTCGAGTGCGGTGAAGATTGCGGCGACGGCGCGGTCGGGATCGACCGCGACCGCCTTGCCCGACAGGTCGGCGAGCGCCGTCTCGAACGCGTCGCGGTCGTGGATCCGCACGCTGTTGCCGAGATGCGCGCGCACCGCGTCGGTGACCTTTTCGGGGGCGATGAACAGGTCGGCGGTCGCGTCGGCATGGAGCAGCGCGAACGCGAGCCCGACCGGGGTGTGGCTGACGTCGGTGCCGCGGATATTGAAGGTCCAGGCGATCGAATCGAGCGCGGTCATCACCGTCGTGTCGAGACCCTTGGCTTTCAGCCAGTCGGCGATGATCTCGCGCTTTTCGACCGCGCTCTGGCCGGCCAATGCCGTGTCATGGACCGTCACCACCGCGTTACTCGGCGCGGGCTGGTCGTCCCACGCCGCGTCGAGCGGGTTCGGCGTCACTGCGACGAGGCTCGCGCCCTTCGCGGCGAGCGCCTTTTCCAGGCTCCGCGCCCAGTCGATGCTGTGGAGCCATGGGTCGTAACCGACCTTCTGCCCCGCACTGACGTTGGCACCGAGCCATTCGGCGACGCTCGACTGCGGCACGCCGACATAGTCGAACAGCGATCCGTCGACCTGATCGCGCACCTGCACCGTATAGCGCCCGTCGACGAACACCGCGGCCTTTGTCGGCAGCACCGCCGCGGTCCCGGCCGAGCCGCCGAAGCCTGTCAGCCACGCCATACGCTGGGCATAGGCGCCGACATATTCGCTCATATGCTCGTCGCTGATCGGGACGACGAAGCCGCCGAGGCCGCGCGCGGCGAGTTCGGCGCGGAGGCGGGCGAGGCGCTCTGCGTAAATAGTGCCGGGGACGGGGCTGGACATGGCTGGTTCCTTGTTCGTACATCGCAGCCATCCTGCCTGATCGGGGCGATGCTGCGGGGGTTTTCAATGCGCGCTATTTGGATGTTTCTGGCCGCAATTACCACCCCGCTTGTCGTGTCCCCGAGCGCCTTCGCCCCAGCTGCCCTTGCCCAAGAGAAAGAGACGAATTGACCAACAGCCCCGCCGCCCCGGTCGCCGACAGGCGGCCCCACGAGACGACCCTGCACGGCACGACGCTGTCCGACCCCTATTACTGGCTCCGCGACCAGAGCTATCCGGTGATCGATGACGCCGACATCCTCGATTATGTGAAGGCCGAGAACGCCTATTTCGACGCGAAGATGAAACCGCACGCGAAGCTGGTCGAGACGCTGTTCCAGGAGATGAAGGGCCGCATCAAGGAAGCCGATTCGAGCGTGCCGCAAAAGGATGGCGACTGGCTCTACTGGGTCGAGTTCGAGGAAGGCGCCGAGTATAAGAAATGGTACCGGAAGCCAGCGTCAGGCTCGGGCGAGGCGCAGCTGATCCTCGACGAGGTCGCGATGGCCGCGGGCAAGGAATATTTCCGCCTCGCCGAGCTGTCGATCAGCCCGAACGGCAAGCTGATGGCCTATTCGTTCGACGACAATGGATCGGAGCGGTTCGAGGCGCGCGTCCGCAACCTCGAAACCGGCGAACTGCTGCCCGACGTCATTCCGGGCACCCTGTCGTCGCTCGTCTGGACCTCGGGCAGCGACGCGATCCTCTATGGCCTCGCGAACGAGAATTGGCGCACCGACAATGTCCGGCTGCACAAGCTCGGGACGCCCGTCGCCGACGACAAGCTGCTCTACAAGGAGCCCGACATCGGCTTCGGGGTCGGGATCGGCAAGACCGCGGCCGACAATTATATCGTGATCGCGACCGGCGATAACGAGACGAGCGAGGTCTATCTTCTCCCCGCCGACAATCCCGAAGCCCCTATGCAGCTCGTCTCGGCGCGCCAGAAGGGCCGCGAGTACAGCGTCGACGAGCGCGAGGGCACACTCTACATCCACACCAACGACGAGCATCCCAACTTCCGCGTCGCGACCGCGAGCGTGAAGGATCCGGGCAAGTGGACGACGCTGATCCCCGGATCGGACCACAGCTACATCACCGGCCTGTCGGTGTTCCGCGACTATTTCGTGCTCGAAAGCCGCGAGGACGGGCTCGATCAGGTCGACATCCGCTCCTATGACGCGCCGCTGACCCCCGGCCGGATCAAATTCCCCGAGGCCACTTATGTGGCGGGGCTGGGCGACAATCCCGAATATCATCAGGACAAGCTGCGGCTCGACTATGAATCGATGGTCACCCCCGACACCGTCTATGATTATGATATTGCGACCGGAAAGCTCGAAACGCTGAAGGTGCAGGAGATTCCTTCGGGTTACGATGCAACGCAATATGTAACCGAATGGGTTAACCTGCCGAGCCGCGACGGCAAGACGATGATCCCCGCCTCGCTCGTCTACAGGAAGGGCACCAAGCTCGACGGCAGCGCGCCGATGCACCTCTATGCCTATGGGTCTTACGGCTACCGCGTCCCGCCGGGCTTTTCGACGACGCGGCTCAGCCTCGTCGATCGCGGGATGATCTATGCGATCGCGCATGTCCGCGGCGGCGACGACATGGGCCGCGCTTGGTATCTCGCGGGCAAGACGACCGAGCGCAAGAATAGCTTCAACGATTTCATCGACGTCGCCAAGGGGCTGATCGCGAAGAAATATACCTCGGCCGGCAAGATTTCGGTCGAGGGCCGCTCGGCGGGCGGGCAGGTGATGGGCGTGATCTATAACGAGGCGCCCGAACTGTGGGGCGCGGTGCTCGCGGGCGTGCCCTTCGTCGACGTGATCAACACGATGGTCGACGACACGCTGCCGCTGACGCCGGGCGAATGGCCCGAATGGGGCAATCCGGTCACCGACAAGGCCGCGTTCGATTACATGCTGAGCTACAGCCCGTACGACAATGTGACCGCAAAAGCCTATCCGCCGATGCTGGTGTCGGCGGGCCTCAACGACCCGCGCGTAACCTATTGGGAGCCCGCGAAATGGGTCGCGAAGCTCCGCGCGACGCGCACCAACGATGCGACGCTGCTGCTGCGCACCAACATGGGCGCGGGCCATGGCGGCAAATCGGGCCGCTGGGGCGCGCTGCGCGAGGATGCCGAGGAATTTGCCTTCGTGCTGACGCAGCTCGGGGTGGAGAAGTAGATTTCCGAATATTTCACGCGAAGGCGCGAAGGCGCGAAGAGATCGCGTTGGCCGCAAAGCGGCTTTCTTTTCCGACGCCGCGACAAACCGGGCGGATGAAAAGCCAAAAAAAGCCTGTCGCCCGAGCCGACCTCTTCGCGCCTTCGCGTCTTCGCGTGAAATAAGATGGGGCCTGCTTAGCTGGTCAGAAACCCCCGCGCGATCAACTCGCGTTCCAGCGTCGCCGCATCGACGAACTGGTGCCCCGCTATGCCGACCGATTCGGCGCCCGCGATATTGTGCGCGACATCGTCGATGAAGAACGCGCCCGCGGGATCAATGCCGAATCGCTCGATCGCGAGGGCGTAGATCGCCGGGTCGGGCTTCATCAGTTTCTCGGTGCCCGATACGATAATATCGCGGAAGCGGTCGAAGACCGGCTGCGTCGGGCGAAAGCCTTCCCAGAATTCATGGCCGAAATTGGTGATCGCGAAGAGCGGCACGCCCGCATCGTCCAAACGCTCCACGAGTTCGAGGCTGCCGGGCACCGGGCCGGGGATCGTCTCGTTGAAGCGCGCCGCATAGGCGTCGATCAGCGCCTCATGCTCCGGAAACTCGGCCTGGAGCTCGGGCAGCATCTCGGCGAGCGGGCGGCCGGCGTCGTGCTGGAAATGCCATTCGGGCGTGACGACGTTGGTCACGAACCATTCGAGCCGATCCTGATCGTCGATCAGTTTCGCGAAGAGATGGCGCAGATCCCAGTCGAACAGGACGCGGCCGACATCGAAGATCACGCATCGGCGAATTATGGGGCGAAGCATGCGTCCTCCAGACACGCGAAAGCGCCGCCGGAAGCATCCGACGGCGTTACGCTAGCTTGGCTATGCGCGCGGGACATAAGTCCCGGCAGGACGTTCAGCCCTGGCGCGCCTTGAAGCGGCGGTTGGTCTTGTTGATCACATAGGTGCGGCCACGGCGACGGATAACGCGGTTATCCCGGTGGCGGTCCTTCAGCGACTTCAGGCTGTTGCGAATCTTCATGATCTCTGTCCGTAAATCTTGGCGTATTGACGCGAAGCGGCGCAACTATGGGGAAGGGCGGAAAAAGTCAACCGCCTGCCGCCCCTTTTTCGTCATCCCGGACTTGATCCGGGATCCATATAGCACCGAAGTCGTGGACCCCGGATCAAGTCCGGGGTGACGAGGAGAGAATTACCCCGCGAGCGCCTTTTGCCGCCGCCGCTGCACCGACGAGCCATAGCCCATCGCCTCGCGATATTTGACCACGGTGCGCCGCGCGATGTCGTGACCCTCGGCCGAGAGCTTCTGCGCGATCGTCTCGTCGGACAGAATCGCCTTGGGGTCCTCGGCCTCGATCATCGCCTTGATCCGGCTCTTCACCGCCTCGGCCGACACGGCGCCGTCGCCTTCGGTCGCCGAAATGCCCGACGAGAAGAAATATTTGAGTTCGAACAGCCCGCGGGCGCAGCTCAGATATTTGTTGCTCGTCACGCGGCTGACGGTCGATTCGTGCATGCCGATCTCCTCGGCGACCTGCCGCAAGGTCAGCGGCCGCATATGCGCGACACCGTGCAGGAAAAATCCCTCCTGCTGCTTCACGATCGCGCTCGCGACCTTGACGATCGTGCGCTGGCGCTGGTCGAGCGCGCGGACGAGCCAGTTGGCGCCAGCGAGCTGCTCGGACAGCCATGCCTTGCTCTTCGCCGCCGCGCCCGTTGCCAGTTCGGTATAATAGCGGCGATTGACGAGCAGCCGCGGCAGCGTGCCGCTGTTGACCTCGACCGCCCAGCCTTTCGCGGTTTGCCGGACATAAAGGTCGGGAACGACCGCCTGCACGCCCTCGCCGCCATATTTGAGGCCGGGCTTGGGATCATAGCCGCGCAGCTCGCGAATCATGTCGGCGAGATCCTCGTCATCGACGCCGCAGATGCGCTTCAATTGCGGGAAGGCGCCCTTCGCGACGAGGTCGAGGTGCGCGATCATCGTGGCCATCGCGGGATCGTAGCGGTCGGCCTCGCGCGCCTGGATCGCGATGCATTCGGCGAGATCGCGCGCGCCGACTCCCGAGGGGTCGAACAGCTGGATGCCCGCCAGCACCTCTTCGAGCAGCACCAGCGGCACACCGAGCTGCGATGCGAGTTCGGCAAGATCGGCGCGGAGATATCCCGCCTCGTCGATCAGCGCGACGAGCTGGCCCGCGACGATCGCCTCGATCCCGTCGAACCGCTCGCCGACCTGCGCCATCAGATGGTCGTGGAGCGTTCCGTCATGCTCGGCAAAGCTGTCGAAGTCGATGTCCTCGCCAGCGCCCGACAGACCGACCGAATCGCTCGCGCTGTCGTGATGAAAGCGTTCTTCGCCGAAATCGACATCAAGGTCGTCGGCGGTGCCCGCGTCTGAGGAAAGCGCCTGGTCGGTATCGGTCTCGCCCGACACCGCGGCCACGGGCGCGTCATCGCCGCCCTCATCGGGTCCGCCATCATCGCGGTCGGCGGGCGAGGCGTCGAGCAGCGGATTGCCCTCGAGCGCCTCGGCCAGATAGGCTTCGAGTTCGAGGTTCGACAGCGCAAGCAGCTTGATCGCCTGCTGCAGCTGCGGCGTCATCACCAGCGATTGCGACTGGCGTAAATCGAGGCGCGGACCCAACGCCATCGGCGTTTAGTTCACTATCTTGCGCGCTCCCGCGAAGGCGGGAGCCCATCTCCGGTCGGCGCCATCTTGAACCCACCGGAGATGGGTCCCCGCCTTCGCGGGGACACACGGTTTTTTTTCTTGGTGAAAGACACCAAAGGTCAAAGCGAGAAGCCCTCGCCGAGGTAGAGGCGGCGCACCTCGGGGTCGGCGACGAGTTCGGCCGGCGAACCGGCAAGCAGCACCTTGCCGTCGTAGATGATCGCGGCGCGGTCGACGAGGTCGAGCGTCTCGCGCACATTATGGTCGGTGATCAGCACCCCGATGCCGCGCGTCTTGAGGTCCGCGACGAGATCGCGAATGTCGCTGATCGACAAGGGATCGATGCCCGCGAAGGGTTCGTCGAGCAGGATGATCGAAGGGTTTGCGGCGAGCGCGCGCGCGATTTCGGCGCGGCGGCGTTCGCCGCCCGACAGCGCCATCGCCGCCGAATCGCGCAGCCGTGCCAAACCGAATTCATCGAGCAGCTCCTCGAGCCGCCGTTCGCGCGACACCTTGTCGGGTTCGGCAAGTTCGAGCACCGCCTCGATATTCTGCGCCACCGTCATGCCGCGAAAGATCGAGGTTTCCTGCGGCAGATAGCCGAGGCCAAGGATCGCGCGGCGGTACATCGGCAGCGCGGTGATATCCGACCCGTCGAGCATGATGCGTCCGGCGTCGGGCTTCACCAACCCCATGATCGAATAGAAGCAGGTCGTCTTGCCCGCGCCGTTCGGGCCGAGCAGGCCGACGACCTCGCCCTTCGCGACCGACAGCGACACGTCCGACAGCACGACGCGCTTGTCGTAGCTTTTTGCGATCGAGATGACGGCGAGTCCATTGCCCGCGGCCGCATCGTCCCGGACATGCGCCCTGTGCTCGGCGACGCCATGATCGTCGCTGGTCATCGTGCCTGTCGTGGATTCGTCGGTCATACGCAGCTTGGTCCGTTCTAGCCCCCGTGCGGCGTTACCCCAGCGACGCGCCCGCGGTCAATCTGGCAAGATTATTGCAGGGCCGGAAGAACGGGATGAATCAGGCGGCGGCGAACAGGTCGCCGTCGGGGTGCAACCGCTCGCGCTCGGGCAAGTTGAGCCCCGCCATCGCCTCGCGCAATTCCTGCCGCGCGACGACATGGCCGATCCCCATGCCGCCGAGATGCGCCTTATCGAGCAGGGTCAGGCCGGCGGGAAAAAGCTCGCGATAGATCACGCGCTCGCCGAGCCCCGGAATGACGCGGAATCCGACGCGGCGCGACAGCTGGGTCAGCGCCTCGCCGACGCGGCGCATGTTGTGCGCGTCGACGTGCTGGAGGCGGTTGCGCAGGATGATCCAGTCGATCGTCCGTCCGTCGGTCTTCGCGCGCGCCTTGCGCGCGTCCCAGATAAGTTCCGAATAAAAGCTCGGCCGCGTGACCTGGAAGGTTTCAGGGTCGACCTGACCGATCAGGTCGAAGTCGATGAAGCTGTCGTTGATCGGCGTCACCAGCGTGTCGGCGCTCGTCGCGAGGTGGCGCGCGAAGACATCGTCGCGGCCGGGGGTGTCGGCGACGAAATAGTCGACGTCTTCGGCCAGCCGCTCGACCTGCGCGTCGAGTTCCTCGATCGTCGTGCCCTCGAACACCTCGAACCGCGGCGTCGGCAGCGCGATATCGCGGCGCTTCGCCGTATTTTCGCGATTCTCCAGATAGCGGTGGAAGGTACGCTGGCGCGGGTCGAGATCGATCCCGGCAACGCGCCAGCCCTGACTCGCCAATGCGACCGCGAAATGCACCGCGCAGGTCGATTTGCCGGTCCCGCCCTTCTCGTTGGCGAAGATGATGCGGTGCGGGGCGGGCTTCGTCATGGCCGTTGCGATTTTCCTGTTGGCGGCGCATGGGAGCCGCTTGGGGTGGCAGTTGGGCCGCCAATATCGGAGGCTGGGCGGACGTGCAAATCATCCGTGACATCGCGACGCTCCACCGCGCGGTCGACGCGCTGAAGCCGGGACGCAAAAGCGTCGCGCTGGTGCCCACCATGGGCGCCCTGCACGAGGGCCATCTCTCGCTCGTTCGCATGGCAAGGCGCGTCGCCGACCATGTCGTCGTGTCGATCTTCGTCAACCCGACGCAGTTCGGCCCGAACGAGGATTATGCCGCCTATCCGCGCGACGAGGCAAAGGATGCCGCACTGCTGGTCGAGGAGGGCGTCGCGCTGCTCTGGGCGCCCGATGTCGGGGTCATGTACCCGGCCGGCCATTCGACGCATATCGAGGTCGCCGAACTCGGCGCCGATTATTGCGGCGCTGCGCGGCCCGGCCATTTCGACGGTGTCGCGACCGTCGTCGCGAAATTGTTCAACCAGGTCCGTCCCGACATCGCGATCTTCGGCGAAAAGGACTGGCAGCAGCTCGCGATCATCCGCCGGATGGCGCGCGACCTCGATTTCGCGCTCGATATCTTGGGCGCACCGATCGCGCGCGCCAAGGACGGGCTCGCGCTGTCGTCGCGCAACGCCTATCTGACCGCAGCCGAGCGCAAGGCGGCCGCCGCCTTTCCGAACGCGCTGAAGGCTGCCGCGAAGGCGATCGCGGGCGGCGCCGACGTCGCCGGGACGCTGGCGAAGGCCGAGGCGGAGATCGTCAAAGGCGGCTTCGACAGCGTCGATTATGTCGCGCTTGCCAGCGCCGACAGCCTCGAAAGATTGACCGAGTTCAGCGAGCCCGCCCGCCTGCTTGCGGCGGCGCGGATCGGGAAAACGCGCCTGATCGACAATCTTGCCGTCGGCTGATCGCGTCAAAAATCGCCGCATTTCTGCCGGTTGTTGCGGCTATCCACAAAAAACTGCCATGGCCGTTAACGCTTTGTTGACCATAAGCCGCAAACTTGGGCCCCGAGGTCTCCGTGGGGTGGAGACGACAGGGGGTTATCATGGCGAACAGTCTGAAGTCTGCCCAATATCTGATCGAAAGCCGGCTGCTCGATGCGGCGCGCGGCGACGCCAATGCCTATTTCGATCTCGGGATCGCCTTCTCGACCGGCAGCGGCGGGGTCGATGTCGACCTGATCCAGGCGCATAAATGGTTCAACCTTGCCGCGCTTGGCGGCAGCCGCGAAGGCCAGCAGTGCCGCGCCGACGTGTCGAGCGAAATGAGCCGCGACGAAATCGCCGAGGCGCAGCGCCAGGCGCGCGCCTGGCTCGACGAAACGGCCCGCCGTCCCGCTGCCCGCCGCTTCGCGGCGTAATTTTCTGCTCACGCGGAGCGGCACCAGCCCGCTCCCCCACCCGGCCTCGTGCCGCTCTGACAAAATCAGACCGAGCGCTTGAACGGCGTGTGCCCTTCGAGCCATTCCATTTCGGCTTCCTCGGCGCGGCGTTCCTGTTCCAGATAGTCCGCTACCGCACGGCGAAAGCCGGGATCGGCAATGAAATGCGCCGACCAGGTCGCGACGGGACCATAGCCACGCGCAAGCTTGTGCCCGCCCTGCGCGCCCGCTTCGACCCGCGCGAGTCCGCGGGCGATCGCGATATCGATCGCGCGATAATAGCATAATTCGAAATGCAGATAGGGGATGTCGCGAACGCAGCCCCAGTAGCGGCCGTAAAGCGTATCGGTGCCGACGAAATGCATGGCGCCCGCGACCGGCGCGTCGCCGTCATAGGCGATCGACAGGATAATCCGGTTGGCCATCCGCGCGCCGAGCAGGTCGAACGCCGCGCGCGTGAGGTACGGGTGGCCCCATTTGCGGGCGCCGGTATCCTGGTAAAAGGCCCACATCGCCTCCCAATGCTCGGGGCGGATCGCATCGCCCGTCAAATCCTCGATACGCAGACCTTGCGACGCCCGCGCGCGTTCCTTGCGGAGCTGTTTACGCTTCTGCGAGGTCAGCGTGGCGAGAAAGTCGTCGAAGCTGCCATAGCCCGCATTGGCAAAATGAAACTGGATATCGCGCCGGACCAGCCAGCCCGCTTGCTCGAAGATCGGCATCTGTTCGGGCGCGACGAAGGTCGCATGCGCCGACGAGAGCCCGTTCTGGCGCACGACCGCCTCGGCGCCGCGGATCAGCAGCAGCGCGGTTTCGTGGTCCTGTGCCAGCAGACGCGGGCCGGGAACGGGGGTGAAGGGCGCGGCAATCTGCAATTTCGGATAATAATCGCCGCCCGCGCGCGCCCACGCGTCGGCCCAGGCATGGTCGAAGACATATTCGCCCTGACTGTGCGACTTGAGATAGGCGGGCGCGGCGCCAACCAGTGTGCGCGCCGCATCCTCGACAAGAATCGGCGCGGCCTGCCAGCCGGTGCCGGGTCCGACGCTGCCCGATTCTTCGAGCAGCGCCAGGAAAGCATGGCTGACGAACGGATTGCCGCCGCCCGCCAGCGCATCCCATGCCGCCGCGTCGACTGCGGCGACGCCGGTGCCGAGCGAGATGGTCCGGGCTGGCGGGTCGGCGTCGGCCACCGGAGCCCTTATGCCGGTTTCACAGCGACGATCGCGTCGACCTCGACCGCCGCGCCGAGCGGCAGCACCGCGACACCGACCGCGCTGCGCGCATGGCGGCCGGCCTCGCCGAACAGCGATTCCATCAGCTCGGATGCGCCGTTCGCGACCTTGGGCTGTGCGGTAAAGCCGGGATCGCTGTTCACGAACACACCCAGCTTGACGATCTTTTCGACGCGCGACCAGTCGCCGCCGACCGCATGGCCGATCTGCGCCGCCAGCATCAGCGCGCAGCGGCGTGCGGCGTCATAGCCCGACGCCTCGTCCATGTCGGCGCCGAGGCGGCCGGTCACGACCTGCCCGTCGCGGAACGGAAGCTGGCCCGAGATATGGAGCAGCCCGCCCTGCTCGACGACGGGGACATAGGCTGCGACCGGCGCGGCCGGCTTCGGCAGTTCGAGGCCGAGTTCGGCGAGCTTGGCGATAACGTCGGACATGTCGGTTCCTTTATACCAGTTCGGGATCGGGCGCCGGGATATTCTCGGCAAGCCGCGCCAATATCCACTCCAGCGCCGCCGTCCAGCCATCAATCCTTGCGTGCGCGTGGCGGGCGGGGGCGACCTTGTCCGCAATCGCGGGTTCGCCGACCATATGCAGCCGCCAGACCTGCGGCGCCTCGGCAGCGACCGACTTGTGATGATTGGCGAGGTCGTCGATGAAGATCGCAACGCTCGGCTCGCGCTCGTCGATCAGGCGCCGCACCGGCTCGCCCTTGCCGCCGCGGCTGCCGATCACCGGCGCGGCGAGGCCCAGCGCCGCGAGCTGGTCGGCGCGCGTCTGCTGGTGGTCGGGGCCGACATTGGTCAGGACGACGACGTCGGCGTGCTCGGCGATTGCCGCCATCGCCTCGAGCGCCCCGGGGATCGGCGTCTGGCGACCCATTTCGGTGCGAAAAAACCCGTCGAGCAGCGGCCAGACCTCGGCCGCCTCCAGGGGCGTCCCGCACTCCTTGCGCTTCAGGGCGTTGGCGAAGCTCGTGTCCTCCATGCGAAAGATCACGCCATGCTCTTCGTCGACCCACTGCGCGAAGGGGACGACCATGTGCATGAGCACCTCGTCGCAATCGGTAATGACGAGCGGGCGGGTCATGCGTCCATCCTCTGGTTTCCTTCGAGCCGCGCAGCGGCGGCCGCAAGCGCTTCGGGTTTGACGTCAAGCGCCGCGGCGCAGGCGATCAGATCGGTCTCATAGGCGATGAGGAAGGACAGGATCGCAGCAAGCGTCGCGCGGTCTCCGAGCGAGGCGCGCAGGCCATCGGGATCGAGCCCGGTCATCGCGAGCAGCCGTTCGGCGCGCGGCTCGTCGCTCACTATCCAGCCAAGCGCATGGAGCGCGAGCGCCGCGTCTTCTTCGAACAAGCCAAATTTCCCTTCCACGCGAGGCAATTGAGTCGCGCGGCCGATTCGCCTAAACCGGCTGCGGGTACAAGGTGGGGAACGGAAGAGACATGGGCAAGACCATCCTGGTCGTCGAGGATAATGAGCTGAACCTCCGCCTGTTCTGCGACCTGCTCAACGCCCATGGCTACAGCGCGCATCCGGTGCGCGACGGGCGCGACGCGCTGGAAAGGGCGCGCGAGGTATCGCCCGATCTCATCATCATGGACATCCAGTTGCCGCATGTCTCGGGGCTCGAACTGATCGAGCAGATGAAGGCCGACCTGACGCTCCGCGCGGTACCGATCATGGCGGTCACCGCCTATGCCGGAAAAGGCGACGAGGAGCAGATCAAGGCCGCGGGCGCCGAGGCTTATGTGTCCAAGCCGATTTCGGTGATCAAGTTCATCGAAAGCGTGGGGGCGTTTGCCTGAGCGACCGGTTTCGACCGAAACAAGCCGTCGCCCCCGCGCAGGCGGGGGCCGCTGTCAGTTTACGCTGCGGCGCAGGAAAAGGCCGATGGCGGCCCCCGCCTTCGCGGGGGCGACGATTATTGGTAACGACCGCTTCCCACCCCAAAGCTGACGTTTCCTGCATGCACGAAAAAGGGCGGCACGGGCCGCCCTTCTGTATCCCCTCGATCCCCGCCGAAGCGGGGATGACGCATTTCCACCCGCGCGCTTTCAGCGCATGGGGAAATGCATCACTTGATCTTGGCTTCCTTGAATTCGACGTGCTTGCGCGCACGCGGGTCGTATTTGCGCACCGACATCTTTTCGGTCATCGTGCGCGGGTTCTTCTTGGTGACATAGAAAAAGCCCGTGTCGGCGGTGCTCACCAGCTTGATCTTGACGGTCGTCGGCTTGGCCATGGCCCTGTTCCTCGAAAACTTGGCACATTCCCCGGAACGTCCGGCAAATGTGGCGGGACTGGGGGCCCCGGCGGTTGCGGTGAAAAACAAAGAGGGCCGCGCGTCGGACGCCGCCCCCATTTATCCGCGCGCCATTGGCGGGATTCGGTCGCCATGTCAAGCAAAAGGAAGGGCGGACGGCATCGCGCCGCCCGCCCAAGAGGGGTTCGGCCCCGCCTTCAGGCGCCCTTGATCTCGAAGCGGACGGTCATCACCTGCCAGCTTTCTTCGGGCACGCCGCCGCGCGTCGCCGGCTTGAAACGCCATTTGGCGAGTGCGCGCCGCTTCGTCTCCTCGAAGAAGCCGGGGCTGTCGGTGCTGACCAGCTCGACCGCCTTCACGCGCCCGTCGGTGCCGATCAGCACGCGGACGCGAACCGCGCCCTCGACCTCGCGGCGCTGCTCGCTCGCCGGATAGTCGGGCTGGAACCCCGCCGCATAGCGCGGATCGAGCTTTGCAAGCACCAGCGGCGGCGGAGCCGGTGGATCGGCGGGACGCGCGGGCGGACCCGGATCATAGGGCAGCGGGTCGGGGACGAAGGGCTTTACCTCGGCGCCGAGATCGGTCCGGGGACCAAGGTCGACGAGCGGCTTCACCGCCTCGCGCACCGAATGGCTCTTCGGCGTCGGCGAGGTTTCGGGCCGCTTGTCCGGGGGCGGATCGACCGGCTTCTCGATCTTGATCAGCGTGCCGGTCAGCGGCGAAAGCACGGGCTTGGGCTTGACGATCATCGGCGACAGCGCAACCGCGACGACGAGCACGACAGGCAAGCCCACCGCCAGCGCGGCCGCAAGCGGACGATGCGCCGCGCCGGGGTCGTAACTGTCGCGCCGCAGCGACGAACCGCCCTCCGGCGCGGTGATCGCCTCGGGGGCCGCGACGATTGCGGATATCAGGGGAATCAGGGTCATGGCACCTCTCCTTGCCTCAAGGAGACCCGGCCCCGCCCGCGTCGACCGCTGCTGTCGGCCAAGTCCGATTGTGTGATATTATAACATCACTATATTTGTCAATCGGAATGATCGGCAAGGCGTACCGCTGTCTCGCGGAGGACGATCAGGCGGCCGCGAGGCGCGCCACCGCCTGATCCTTGGCGATCAGCGGCAGCAACTCGGCCATGTCGGGACCATGGTCGCGGCCGGTCAGCGCGCGGCGGAGCGGCAGGAAAAGCGCGCGGCCCTTGGCGCCCGTCGCCTCCTTCACCGCGGCGGTGAGCGCGTGCCAGGGGTCGGCCGTCCAGTCGATGCCCGGCGCGGCGGCGGCGGCGGCGGCGAGCACCGGCCGGTCGGCATCCTCGGGCGCGGGCGGCGCGAACGGCCCGTCGAACACCGCCACCCAGTCGGCCGCCTCGGCGACGGTCATCAGGTTCGGGCGAATCGCGTGCCAGCGTGCCTCGGTGATCGCGGCGGGCAGGCGCGACGCGACCGCGGCATGGTCGGTGTGGTGCAGGATCTTCTGGTTGAGCAATGCCAACTCACCCTCGTCGAAACGCGCCGGCGCGCGGCCGAAGCGCGCAAAGTCGATGCTCTCGATCAGCGGCGCGGGCGACGTCACCGGCTCGACCGGATCGCTCGTCCCCAGCCGCGCCAGCAGCGCGACGAGCGCAATCGGCTCGATCCCTTCCTCGCGCAAGCTTTCCATGCCGAGTGAGCCGAGGCGCTTCGACAATTTGCCTTCGGTCCCGACGAGCAGCGCCTCGTGCGCAAATTGCGGCGGCGTCGCGCCCAGAGCCTCGAACATCTGGATCTGCGCCGCGGTGTTCGACACATGGTCCTCGCCGCGCACGACATGAGTGATCCCCATCGCGATATCGTCGATCACGCTCGGGAGCAGATAGAGCCAGCTGCCGTCGGCGCGGCGCACGACGGGGTCCGACATATTCGCCGGTTCAAAATGCTGAGAGCCACGAACCATATCGGTCCACTCGATCGACGCATCATGATCGAGCCTGAAACGCCAGTGCGGGGCGACACCCTCGGGAACCGGCGCATCGGCGGGCTTGCGCTCATAGACCGGCGGCAGCCCGCGCGAGAGCAGTATCTTGCGGCGAATATCGAGTTCCTCGGGCGTCTCGTAACAGGCATAGACGCGCCCCGCGACCTTCAGTTTCTCGAACTCGGCCTCGTACAATGCAAAGCGCGCCGACTGCCGCTCTTCGCCATCGATATCGAGCCCCAGCCACGCAAGATCGGCGCGGATGGCGCCCACATATTCCTCTTTCGACCGTTCGAGGTCGGTGTCGTCGATGCGCAGCAGAAATCGCCCGCCATGCTTGCGCGCCCACAGCCAGTTGTGGATCGCGGTGCGGAGGTTGCCGACATGCAGGCTGCCGGTCGGCGAAGGGGCGAAACGGGTCGTGACGGTCATGGACGCGCCTATAGCCCCTTTTGCGCGTGAAGCGAGTCAGGCCGTCCGGAACCCGTGCGTGATCGGATAGCGGCGATCGCGCCCGAAGTTGCGCGTCGACAGCTTCACCCCCGGCGGCGCCTGACGGCGCTTGTACTCGGCGATCGAGAGCAGGCGCTCGATTCGCGCCACCGCGTCGCGATCAAAACCATAGCGCGCCACGACATCGTCGACGCTCGCCTCCTCCTCGACGAGCATGTGGAGCATCCGGTCGAGGTCCACGTAAGGCGGCAGGCTGTCCTCGTCCTTCTGGTCGGGACGCAGCTCGGCGCTCGGCGGCTTGGTGATGATACGCTCCGGCATCACCGGGAACACCGGATTGCGCGAAAGGCGCGGGACATGCGCGTTGCGCCACCTGGCCACCGCGAACACCGTCGTCTTGTACGCGTCCTTCAGCGGATTATAGCCGCCCGCCATGTCGCCATAGATGGTCGCATAGCCAACGCTCATCTCGCTCTTGTTGCCCGTCGTCATCAGCATCGGGCCGAACTTGTTGCTGAGCGCCATCAAGGTGACGCCGCGGATGCGCGACTGGACATTTTCCTCGGTCGTATCGACATTTTTATCGGCGAAACTGTCGGCGAGCATGACGTCGAACGCCTCGACCGCGGGGACGATCGGGATGGTGTCGAGCCGGCAACCGATCATCTCCGCGCAGCCGCGCGCATCGTCGAGGCTTTCCTGGCTGGTGAAGCGGCTCGGCAACATCACGCACCAGACCTTGTCGGGGCCCAGCGCATCGGCGGCAATCGCGGCGCAGATCGCCGAATCGATTCCGCCCGACAGGCCGAGCACGACGCCGGGGAAGCGGTTGCGCGTCACATAGTCACGCAAGGACAGCACCATCGCATTATAGATATCGGCCGGATGCGCGTCCCACTCGGCGATCGCGCCGGGCGCGCAGCGCCACCCGTCCGCACTCCTGGTCCATTGCGTGACGCGCTCCTCGGCCTCCCAGTCGATCAACCGGTGCGCGGTGCCGCCTTCGCCATCGAGGACGAAGGAGCAACCGTCGAACACCAGCTCGTCCTGCCCGCCGATGCGGTTGAGGAAGATCAGCGGCAGGTTCGTCTCGGCCACGCGCGTGCCGAACACCTGGGTCAGGCGGCGGTCGTCCTTGTCGATCTCATATGGGCTGCCGTTCACCGAGATCAGGATTTCGGCCCCCTGCGCCGCGAGATGCCCGCAAACGGTTGGAAACCACCCATCCTCGCAGATCGGCAGACCCAGCTTGACGCCGCGCCATTCGACGACGTCGGGAAGCGGACCGGGCGCGAAGACGCGCTTTTCGTCGAAGGTGCCGTAATTCGGCAGCTCATATTTGCGCCGCGTCGCGACGATCCGCCCTTCGTCGAGCAAGGCGACCATATTGTAGAGGTGGCCCTCTTCATCGCGCTCGACCGAACCGACGAGCATCGCGGGCCCGCCGTCGGCGGTCTCCGCCGCGAGTTCGGCCAGCAGCGCCGCGGCGCGCTCGGCGAGCGCGGGCTTGAGCACCAGATCCTCAGGCGGATAGCCGATCAGTTGCAGCTCGGGGTAGAGGATCAGGTCGGCCCCGCCGTGCCGCGCGCGCACCTCGCGCATCGCGGCGGCGTTGGCGGCGAGATCGCCGACCGCCTGGGTCATCTGCGACAGGACGATAGAGAGATGCTCGGTCATGCCCAGCGGTTTAGGCGCTGCCGCCCCGAATTCAACACCGGACCGCGTGCTGACGGTCTCGGGGTCAGGCTCCAGCCCCTCGTCACCCCGGATCAAGTCGGGGGGACGACGAAAGATCTGCCTGCTGTCCGCCTAAGCCTGCGGCCTCGCGAGCGCCCGGCACGCCGATGGCTTTAACCCCTTCCCCTATCGGCCTCCGCTGGCTAAGGGGCGCGCATTCCCCATCGCGAAAAAGGGCCACCACACCCCATGAAACTCATCTCCGGCAACAGCAACCTGCCGCTGGCCCGCGCGATCGCCGATTATCTCGAGCTGCCGCTGACCGACACCAGCGTCCGCCGCTTCGCCGACGAGGAAGTGTTCGTCGAAATCCACGAGAATGTGCGCGGGCAGGATGTCTTCGTCGTCCAGCCGACGAACTTTCCCGCGAACGACAATCTGATGGAGCTGCTGATCATCACCGACGCGCTGCGCCGCGCCTCGGCGAAGCGCATCACCGCGGTGATCCCCTATTTCGGCTATGCCCGCCAAGACCGCAAACCCGGCCCGCGCACCCCGATCTCGGCCAAGCTCGTCGCGAACCTGATCACCACCTCGGGCGCCGACCGCGTCCTTGCGATCGACCTGCACGCCGGCCAGATCCAGGGTTTCTTCGACATCCCGACCGACAATCTTTACGCCGCGCCGGTGATGAGCGCCGATATCCAGGCGCGCTTCGGCGACAAGAATCTGATGGTCGTCTCGCCCGACGTCGGCGGCGTCGTCCGCGCGCGCGCGCTGGCGAAGCGCCTCGACAACGCTACGCTCGCGATCGTCGACAAGCGCCGCGAGCGCGCCGGCGAATCGGAGGTGATGAACATCATCGGCGACGTGAAGGGGCGCTTCTGCATCCTGATCGACGATATCGTCGATTCGGCGGGCACGCTCTGCAACGCCGCCGCCGCGCTGAAGGCCGCGGGCGCCGAGGGCGTCGTCGCTTATTGTACCCACGGCGTGCTGTCGGGCGGCGCGGTCGCCCGCGTCGACGCGAGCGAACTCACCGAGCTGGTCATCACCGATTCGATCCAGCCGACCGACGCGGTCAACGACAGTTCCAAGGTCCGTGCCCTGACCGTCGCGCCGCTGCTTGGCGAGGCGATCAAGCGCATCGCCGACGAATCGTCGGTGTCGAGTCTCTTCGATTGACCCGCGAATGACGACGGGCCGTCTCGTCGATCTGAGCCACGTCGTCGAACATGGTACCATCACTTACAAGGGTCTGCCCGCGCCCGTCATCTGCGACTATCTGTCGCGCGAAGAATCGCGGGCGCTCTATGCCGAGGGGACCGAATTCCATATCGGCCGCATCGATATGGTCGCGAACACCGGCACCTATATCGACACGCCCTTCCATCGATATGCCGACGGGACCGACCTGTCGGGCCTCGCGCTCGAGGCGCTTGCCGGCGTACCGGGAACGCTGGTCGATGCCACCGGCGTGACCGGACGCGCCATCGGCCCATCGCTGTTCGGCCGCCACGAAATTCGCGGCCGCGCCGTCCTTGTCCGCACCGGCTGGGACCGCCATTGGGGCAGCGATTCCTATTTCGAAGGCCATCCCTTTCTCACGCGTGACGCTGCGGAATATCTGCGCGACCAGGGCGCCACGCTCGTCGGCATCGATTCGCACAATATCGACGACAACAGCGGCGGCGAGCGTCCGGTCCACACGGTGTTGCTCGGCGCCGGCATCCAGATCGTCGAGCATATGACGGGGCTCGAACAGCTGCCGCCGACGGGGTTCCGCTTCTATGCCGTGCCGCCCAAGATTCGCGGGATGGGCACCTTTCCCGTGCGTGCGCACGCCGCGATCGACTGATATGGCGGAGCGGTCATCCTTTGTGCAGGTGACACCCTTTCTCGGGGTCGCCGCGATCGAACCCGCGCTCGCCTTCTATCGCGACCTGCTCGGCTTCACCGTTCACGTCGACGATGGCGGCTATGCCTATGTCGAGCGCGAGCGCATTGGCCTGCGCATCCTCGCGCTCGACGCGGGCGCGCTCAACCCGCCCGGCTGTTCGCACATCTATATCGATGTCCGCGACGTCGACGCGCTGTTCGCGGACTATGAGCCGCAGCTCGCCGCACTGCCGGCGGGGCGCTGGGGCGCTCCCAAAACGCACCCCTATGGCCAGCGCGAATTCTGGGTGCGCGACCCCGACGGCAATCTGATCACGTTCGGCGAAGGTGTTGGAGACAACGCCGGGCAATGGGATTATCGCGGCTGACATGAGCCTCGAATCCGACATCGCCCTCGCGCATCGCCTCGCCGATGCTGCCGGCGCCGCCATCCGTCCCCTCTTTCGTTCGGCGTACAGCCACGAAGCCAAGGCCGATGCCTCTCCCGTCACCGAAGCCGACCGCGCCGCCGAGGCCGCGATGCGCCGGCTGCTCGATGCCGAGGCGCCGCGCGATGGCATCATCGGCGAGGAATATGGCGCCGAACGCGCCGAAGCCGCGCGGCAATGGGTGCTCGACCCGATCGACGGCACCGTCAGCTTCATGGCCGGGCGGCCGATCTTTGGCACGCTGATCGCGCTGTTGCAGGACGGCTGGCCCATCCTCGGCATAATCGACCAGCCGATTTCCGGCGAACGCTGGGTCGGCGCGATGGGGCAGCCGACCTTGTTCAACGGAAAGCCGGCGGCGACGCGCACCTGCCGCAACCTCGCCGACGCGGTGCTGGCGACGACCGGCCCGCAATATTTCGCCGACCATGATGGCGAGCATTTCATGGCGCTCGCTGCGAAGACCTCGCACAAGCGCATGGTCTTCGGCGGCGACTGTTATAATTACGGCCTGCTCGCGAGCGGTCATATCGACATTGTCGCCGAGGCGGGGCTGAAGCTCCACGACTATGCCGCGCTCGTCCCCGTCGTCGAGGGCGCGGGCGGGACGATGTGCGACTGGAATGGCGAACCACTCAACGCCGACAGCCCGGGCCATGTCATCGCGCTCGGCGATCCGGCGCGGCTCGAGGATGTGATCGAGGGCCTCGCCTGCCGTCATTGACCGCCTCGGCGCTTGCATTTCGGCGCGAATCCGTCTAGGCGCGCGCCTTCGCACGATAGACAAGCGGACCTGCCTGGCGACAAGGGCTGCCAGGGCCGGTCGATATCGTCGCTAACCAAGGAGACGAAAATGCCCAAGCTGAAGACCAAGAGCGGTGTGAAGAAGCGCTTCAAATTCACCGCCTCGGGCAAGGTGAAGCACGGCGTTGCCGGCAAGCGCCACCGCCTGATTTCGCACAATAGCAAGTATATCCGCACCAACCGCGGCACCAGCGTGCTCAGCGATGCGGATACGGCCCACGTGCGCCTCTGGGCGCCCTACGGCCTGAAGTAAGGAGCGCTAGACCATGTCACGCATCAAACGCGGCACGACCACGCGCGCCAAGCACAACCGGATCCTCGAACAGGCGAAGGGTTATTATGGCCGGCGCAAGAACACGATCCGCGTCGCGCGCCAGGCCGTCGAAAAAGCCGGCCAATATGCCTATCGCGACCGCAAGGCGAAGAAGCGCAGCTTCCGCGGCCTGTGGATCCAGCGCATCAACGCGGCAGTCCGCGCCGAAGGCCTCACCTATTCGCAGTTCATGCACGGGGTGAAGCTCGCCGGGATCGAACTCGACCGGAAGGTCATGGCCGACCTTGCGATGAACGAAGGCGGCGTGTTCGCCGCGATCATCGCACAGGCAAAAGCGGCGCTGCCCAAGGCGGCTTGAGCCTCTGAGCTATTGCTAAAGCAAAAGGGCGGCCCCGACGGGGCCGCCCTTTTTCGTGATCGCAAAACAGGAACGGCGCGAAGGTTTCCCTTCACGCCGTTCCGACAATGGCTCCAGTGGAAAACCATCGCCCCCCTCCCTCCGTACCGAATAGCCGTGGGTCGCAGAAAGCTGCCGGCCGGCGGAAGTGTCCCTATGGCGCGACATATGCCGTCGTGCAGGACACAAAAATTGTAAGAACACGACACGACCTGCGCCTAGGCTGTTGTTTTTTTTCGCGCGCGTCCGCAAGGGTAACGTCATGACCGTGGGAAAATCCGCAAGCGGCCCCGACGCGGGCGTGCGCGTGCTGACGCGTTTCTTCCCTGTCTCCGAAGCGCTGCGCCGCTATTGCAGCATCATCTACCTGACCGAGGTCGAAGCGCCGCCTGGCGTGCGGGTCGAGGATTATCTCCATCCCGAATGGGCGAACCTGCGCTTCATCGAGGGCGAGCCCTCGCTCGCGGCGGTCGGCGACGCCGAACCGGTGCCCGCGCCGCGCTTCGTCGTCACCGGCCCGACCAGCAAGGCGACCTATTTCGCGGCCGGCACGATGCGTGTGTGGGGAATCGGCATCCTGCCCGCCGGCTGGGCCAAATTCTTCGCGCTTCCTGCCGCGGATTTCGCCGACCGGTTCGTCGACGGGGCGGTTCATCCGGCCTTCGCCGCCTGCGCACCCCTCGTCGCCAAATTGCGGCAGGCGAACGACGTCGAGGCGGCGGCGCGGATGATCGACGATCATGTCGCGGAATTGCTTGCCGGCGCCCCGCGCGACGACCCGGCGATCCTCGCTGCGCATACCGCGCTGGTCGAGGACGAACTGACAAGCGTTGCCGAACTCGCCGAAAAACTGGGCATGTCCGAACGCTCGGTCGAGCGACTCTCGCGCCGTGCCTTCGGCTTCCCGCCCAAGCTGCTGCTCCGCCGCCAGCGCTTTCTGCGCAGCCTCGCGCGTTTCATGCTCGACCCCTCGATGAGCTGGATCGCGACGCTCGACTATCAATATTATGATCAGGCGCAATTCACCCGCGATTTCCGACGCTTCATGGGAATGAGCCCGCGCGCCTATGCCGCGCGGCCAAAACCGATCCTGGGTGCGGCGGCGCTGGCCCGCGCCGCGGCGGCAGGCGAAGCGGTGCAGGGGCTCCACAAACCGGCCGGATAGCGCCGCTTTTCGGCCAACAGACTTGACCCGCGCCGCCCGTTCGGTGCAAGCGGCGGGCAACGGACGCGCGGGAAGCCGCCGGTTCCTCGACAAAGCAGAAACAACAGGCCGGCAGCGGCATCGCGCCGGAACAGGACGAACAACGATGAGCGAGACACAGGCCCTGCAGGCGAAGCTGGTGGGCGATATCGAGGCTGCCGCCGATCTCGACGCGGTCGAGGCGCTGCGCGTCGCCGCGCTCGGCAAGGCAGGCAGCGTGACCGGCCTCTTGAAGACCCTCGGCGGGATGACCCCCGAGGAACGGCAGGTCGAGGGGCCGAGAATCCACGCCCTGCGCGAAGCCGTTGCCGAGGCGATCGCCACGCGCAGGGCGACGCTCGAAAGCGCGGCGCTCGAGGCGAAGCTTGCCGCCGAACGCCTCGACATGACGCTCCCTGCCGCCGAAGCGCCGAAGGGCAGCGTCCACCCGGTGAGCCAGGTGATGGACGAACTCGCCGAGATCTTCGCCGACATGGGTTTTGCAGTCGCGACCGGACCCGAGATCGAGGACGACTGGCGCAATTTCACCGCGCTCAATATCCCCGAGACGCACCCCGCGCGCGCGATGCACGACACCTTCTATTTCCCTGACAAGGATGCCGAAGGCCGCGCGATGTTGCTGCGCACCCACACGTCGCCGGTTCAGATCCGGACGATGATGAGCGAGGAGCCGCCGATCCGCATCATCGCCCCGGGCCGCGTGTATCGCAGCGACAGCGACGCGACGCATACGCCGATGTTCCATCAGGTCGAGGGGCTCGTGATCGACCGCGGCATTCATATGGGGCACCTTAAGTGGACGCTCGAAACCTTCCTCAAGGCCTTTTTCGAACGCGACGACATCGTGCTGCGTCTGCGGCCCTCCTACTTCCCCTTCACCGAGCCCTCGGCCGAGGTCGACGTCGGCTACAGGCAGGAAAAGGGCCGCCGCATCGTCGGCGGCCATGGCGACGATGAGGGTCATGCGTGGATGGAGCTGCTGGGCAGCGGCATGGTCAACCGCCGCGTGATCGCCAATTGCGGGCTCGATCCCGATGTCTGGCAGGGCTTCGCCTTCGGGGTCGGCGTCGACCGGTTGGCGATGCTGAAATATGGCATGGATGACCTTCGCGCGTTCTTCGACGGCGACCTTCGCTGGCTGTCGCATTACGGGTTCGGCGCTCTGAGCGTGCCCACGCTGAGCGGAGGGATTTCGGCATGAAGATCACCCTCGATTGGCTCCGCGAGCATCTCGACGGCGACTACACCGCCGCCGATGTTGTCGCGACCCTCAACCGCATCGGCCTCGAGGTCGAAGGCGTCGAGAACCCGGCCGAGAAACTCGCCGGTTTCCGCGTCGCGAAGGTGCTGACCGCCGAAAAGCATCCGCAGGCCGACAAGCTGCAGGTGCTGACCGTCGACACCGGCGAGGGCGTGTTGCAGGTCGTCTGCGGCGCGCCGAACGCGCGCGCCGGCCTGGTCGGCGTGCTCGGCCTGCCCGGCGCGGTCGTGCCGGTGAACGGCATGGAGCTGAAGGTCGCCGCGGTGCGCGGCGTCGAATCGAACGGCATGATGTGTTCGACGCGCGAGCTCGAACTCGGTGATGACCATGACGGGATCATCGAGCTTCCCGCCGATGCGCCGATCGGAACGCCCTTTGCCGATTATAGCGGTGCGGGTGATCCGGTGATCGACATTTCGATCACCCCGAACCGGCAGGATTGCATGGGCGTGCGCGGGATCGCGCGCGACCTCGCCGCCGCCGGGCTGGGCACGCTGAAGCCGCTCGCGATTCCCGCGATCGAAGGCGCGGGTGCGCCCGCGACCGAGATCCGGACCGACGATCCCGAAGCCTGCCCCGCCTTCTACGGCCGCACCATCGCCGGCGTCGACAACCGCGTCGCGACCCCCGAATGGATGCGCCGCCGTCTCGAGGCGATCGGCCAGCGCTCGATCTCGGCGCTCGTCGACATCAGCAATTATGTGATGTTCGACCTCGGCCGCCCGAGCCATATCTACGACCGCGCGAAGCTTCACGGCGCGCTGGTCGCCCGGCGCGCCAGGGATGGCGAAACCGTCACCGCGCTGAACGGCAAGGACTACGCCCTCGACGACACGATGACCGTGATCGCCGACGAGCGCGAAGTCCACGACATCGCGGGCATCATGGGCGGCGAGCATTCGGGCTGCAGCGAGGAAACGACCGACGTCCTGATCGAGATCGCTTACTTCACGCCCGAGCGCATCGCGCTCACCGGACAAGCGCTCGGCCTGACGAGCGATGCGCGCAGCCGTTTCGAGCGCGGGGTCGATCCGGCCTTCCTCGACGAAGGCACCGCGATCGTTACGCGCTATGTGCTCGACATCTGCGGCGGCACGCCCTCGGCGGTGACGCGCGCGGGCACGCCGCCGGTCGAGACGAAGACCGTCGCCTATGACCCGTCGCTGTCGGCGACGCTCGGCGGAATCGCGATCGAACCCGCGACGCAGCGCGCGATCCTCGAATCGCTCGGCTTTGGCGTGGCCGAGGGCGATCCGTGGACGATCACGGTTCCGAGCTGGCGGCGCGATGTCGATGCCGCGCCCGACATCGTCGAGGAAGTCACGCGCATCACCGGCTTCGACGCGATCGCGTCGGCGCCGCTGCCGCGGACGGACGGCGTCGCGAAGCCGACCGCTACCGCCGAGCAGCTCGTCGAGCGCCGCCTGCGCCGCAGCGCCGCAGCCGCGGGCTTCCACGAGGCGGTGACCTGGTCATTCATCAGCGAGCGCGAGGCCGCGCCCTTCGGCGGCGGCACCTGGAGCCTTGCGAACCCGATCAGCGAAGACCTCAAGGTCATGCGTCCGTCGCTGCTTCCCGGCCTGCTCGCCGCCGCCGCGCGCAACCAGAATCGCGGCGCCGACAGCATCCGCCTGTTCGAGATCGGGCGCCGCTATATCGGCACGAGCGAACATCCGACGCTGGGCGTGCTGATGGTCGGCGACAAGACGCCGCGCGGCTGGCAGACCGGCAAGGCCGCGCCCTTCGACGCGTTCGACGCGAAAGCGGCCGCGCTCGCGCTGCTCGACGCCGCGGGCGCGCCCGCCGACCGGTTGCAGGTGATGGAGGCCGTCGCCGAATCCGGCATCTGGCATCCCGGCCAGGCGGCGACGCTGCGGCTTGGGCCCAAGGCCGTGCTCGCCGAATTCGGCGCGCTCCATCCGTCGCTGACGAAGCATTTCGACGTCGACGGTCCGGCGATGGCGGTACAGATCTTCCTCGACGCGATACCGGCGAAGCGCGCGAGCGGCCCCGCCCGTGCTGCCTTTACCCCGCCCGCGCTGCAATCGGTGCGCCGCGACTTCGCCTTCCTCGCGCCCGAAAGCCTGGCGGCGGGCGACCTCGTCCGCGCGATCCGCAGCGCCGACAAGGCGCTGATCGTCGATGTGCGGCTGTTCGACCGCTTCGCCGGGACCGGCGTCCCCGAAGGCCAGGTGAGCCTGGCGGTCGAGGTCGAGCTGCAGCCGGTGGACAACAGCTTCACCGACGCCGAATTGAGAGCAATCGCCGACAAGGTGGTCGCCTCGGCAGCGAAGGTTGGGGCGGTGCTGCGCGCATAAGGCCGGCTGACTACTCAAATATGACCGGTATCGACTGTTAGTTGCCGTTCGCTCCTCCCTGTGGCGCAGCCATGGGGAGGTGGCAGCGCGGAGCGCTGACGGAGGGGCAAATGGCGCCGCCGTTGCCGCCCCTCCACCACCGCCTACGGCGGCGGTCCCCCTCCCCATCGCTTCGCGACAGGGAGGATATTTCCTACTTCGTCATCCCGGACTTGATCCGGGATCCATGGCCACCCTCGCCTTCTGGACCCCGGATCAAGTCCGGGGTGACGAGGGGTGGCGGGCTCTGACCGCTTCCCACCCCATTTCTGCCGTCCGCCGCCGATCTGGCGGCGATGACCGGAATCGACCGGTTGCGGACATGGCGCCGCCGTTGCTAACAATGCTGCCTATCCTAATCGGGGTGTGTCATGGGCGGAATTAACATCTATTGCGGATCGTTCCAAGGTGAGGACAAGTCTGGAAGCGCATTTGAAGATGTGCTCGACGATCTCTCAATATTGGCTGACGCCAACACGCTATCAGTGATATCGCGCATCAAACTTTCTCTAGAAGATGCGAGCGATCATATCCTGGTTTTTCCAGACGACGCGAGTGACTTGATCGAACCGTTGCGGGCGTACAATGCTACTAGCACTACGCTTGAGATGGAAAGACATTACTGCTCAAGGAATCTGCTGAAAGCCTGTGAAACCGCCGCAGCTGAAGGCGAGCCAGTCGCTTTGGTGTGGTAGGTGAGGCGGCGTCCGCTTCCCACCCCTAAGCAGTCACGCAGCCACCGCTTCCTCGCTCCGGCTCGCGGCGGCTTCGAGCATCCGCTTCTCAAGGCTTTTGACGCGCGCGGCGCTGTCGATCTTGTCGCCGATCAGGTCTGTGACGTAAAAAGTGTCGACCGCGCGCTCGCCATAGGTTGCGACATGCGCGCTATGCACCGTCACCTTCGACTGGAAGAGCGCGTAGGCGAGCTGGTTCAGCAGCGCCGGGCGGTCCTGCGCATTGACCTCGATCACCGTGAAGCGGTTCGACGCCTTGTTGTCGACGAAGACGCTGGGGGCGACGCGGAAGGCCTCGGCGCGCGTGCGCGGCAGCGCGCGCGCTTCGAGTTTCGGAAGCAATTTCTGACGGTTGGCGAGCGCATCCTCGATCGCGCGCGTCAGCCGGCCGATCTGTCCCTCCTCGGCGAACGGGCGGCCGAGCGGATCCTGGACGAGGAAATTGTCGAGCGCGAGACCGTCGCGCGTCGTGTGGATACGCGCGTCGATGATGTTGCCGCCGGCGAGGTGGATGCCCCCCGCCATGCGGTAGAAGAGCCCCGGATGGTCGGCGGCGAGCACCATCACCAGGGTCGCGCCGCGATCCTCGTCGGGCACCGCCGCGATGTGGAGCGGCGCGTCGCCCGCGGCCTGGATATGGCGAAGATTCGCGGCGATCACCTCGACCGGTTCGGCGATCCAATAGCTTTCGGGCAGGCGCTTGACGAGTTTGGCGAACGCCTTCTCGTCGTCGCCCAGCAGATCGGCGACCGCCTCCTTCTTCGCCTCGATCCGCGCCTCGCGCCCACGCTGCTTGTGCCCGAGGCGCAGCACTTCCTCGGCCGCGTCGTACAGTTCGGTAAGAAGTTGGCGCTTCCAGCTGTTCCAGACGCCGGGGCCGACCGCGCGAATATCGACGACAGTGAGGACGAGCAGCAGGCGCAGACGCTCGGGGCTTTGCACGACTTGTGCGAAATCGAGGATCGTCTTGAAGTCGGCGAGGTCGCGCTTGAACGCCGTCGCCGACATCAGCAGGTGATAGCGCACCAGCCACGACACCGTCTCGGTCTCGGCATCGCTCAGCCCCAGTCGCGGGCAGACGCGCAGCGCAAGCTCGGCGCCGAGCACGCTATGGTCGCCGCCGCGCCCCTTGGCGATATCGTGGAGCAGCACCGCGACATAGAGCACGCGCCGCGAATGGATCTGGTCGAGGATTGCGGTCGAAAGCGGATGGTCGTCGGAGAGGCGCCCCTGCTCGATATCGGCGAGCAGCCCGATCGCGCGGATCGTATGCTCGTCGACGGTATAGTGATGATACATGTCGAACTGCATCTGCGCGACGACGCGGCCGAAATCGGGCACGAAGCGGCCGAACACCCCTGCCTCGTTCATCCAGCGCAGCACCGTTTCGGGATCGCGGGGCGAGGTCAGCACGTCGAGGAACAACTCGTTCGCGCGGGGGTTGCGGCGGATCGCCTTGGTTTCGATCAGCTTCGCGTCGTGGCGCGCCTGCCGCATCGCCTGCGGATGGATTTCGAGGCCATGCTTGTCGGCGAGCGCGAAAATCTCGACCAGCCGCACCGGATCCGCTTGGAAGAAATCGTCCGACGGCAGCGCGAGCCGGCCGCGGTCGAGGACGAAGCCGTGGAGCTTGCCCGGCCGCCGCCGCAGGGTCGGCAGGAAGCGCCGCCCGCGCGCCGCCATCTGCTCGTCGAGATGCGCAAGGAAGGTGCCGGTGACGTCGCCGACCGCCTTCGCATGGATGAAATAGAGCTGCATGAAGCGCTCGACCGCGCTTTTGCCGGGACGCTCGGCGAAGTTCATCCTCTGCGCAATCTCGCGCTGGAAGTCGAAGGTCAGCCGGTCCTCCGCCCGCCCGGCGAGGATGTGGAGGTGGCAGCGCACCGCGAGCAGGAAATTCTCGGCGCGTTCGAACTGCCTGAGCTCGCGGCTCGTCAGCAGCCCCGCGTCGACCAGCTCGGGCACCGTGCGCACGCGGTGGATGAACTTGCCGATCCAGAACAGCGTGTGAAGGTCGCGCAGCCCCCCCTTCCCTTCCTTCACATTGGGTTCGACGACATAGCGCGAATCGCCCATGCGCTTGTGCCGTTCGTCGCGCTCGGCGAGCTTTTCGGCGACGAACGCGCGCGCGTTGCCCGCGACGACCTCGGCGTCGAAGCGCGCGCTCGCCTGATCGTAAAGCTCGCGGTCGCCCCAGATGAAACGCGCTTCGAGCAGCGCGGTACGGATCGTCAGATCATCCTTCGCGGCGCGGATCATCTCGTCGAGCGAGCGCGAGCTGTGACCGACCTTCAGCCCCAGATCCCAGAGCGTGTAGAGCTGCGCCTCGATCACCTGCTCGGTCCAGCTTGTCTGCTTGAACGGCGTCAGGAAGCCGATGTCGATGTCGCTGAACGGCGCCATTTCGCCGCGGCCATAGCCGCCGACGGCGATCAGCGTGATGCGCTCGCCCGCCGAGCGATTGCCCGAGGGATAGAGATGGCCGACGGTGAAGTCGTGGCTGAGGCGGACGATCTGGTCGATCAGGAAGGCGGTCGCGTTCGCCGCGACGCGCCCCGACGAGGGGCGGGCGAGCAGCCGCCGGTTGATCTCCGCGCGTCCCTCTTCGAGCGCGGTCTTGAGCAGCGCTACCATCGCCGCGCGGCGCTTGCCGGTATCGCTCGTTTCGCCCGCGATCTCGCCGAGCCGGTCGGACAGCGCGCGCCGATCGATGATCGCGCGGCGGCCCTCAAGATTGTCGAAGATGTCGCTCATCGCTCGTCCGCCACGATCTGCTTCAGCCGGTAGAGCGCATCGAGCGCCTCGCGCGGCGCGAGTGTGTCGGGTTCGATGCCCGCGAGCGCGTCGCGCAGCGCGTCCTTCGCGGCGGCGGGCGCTTCCGCCAGCGTCGCGGCGAACAGCGGCAAGTCGTCGAGCCCCGCGGCGAGCCCGCCGGTCTTCTCGCGCCCCGCTTCAAGCTTCGCGAGCACCGCCTCGGCGCGCTTGACGACACCCGCGGGAACGCCGGCAAGCCGCGCGACGGCAAGGCCGTAGCTGCGGTCGGCGGGCCCTTCAGCAACTTCGTGGAGCAGCACCAGATCGCCCTGCCACTCGCGCGCGCGGACATGGTGGAGCGAGAGCGCATTCAGCGTCTCGGCGAGGCGCGTGAGCTCGTGATAGTGCGTCGCGAAGAGGCAGCGGCACTTGTTGACCTCATGCACCGCCTCGACCACCGACCAGGCGAGCGCGAGCCCGTCATAGGTCGAGGTCCCGCGCCCGACCTCGTCGAGGATGACGAAGCTGTCGGGGGTCGCCTGCGCGAGGATCGCCGCGGTTTCGACCATCTCGACCATGAAGGTCGAACGCCCGCGCGCGAGATTGTCGCTCGCGCCGACACGGCTGAACAGCCGGTCGACGAGCCCGAGCGTCGCCGAGGCGGCGGGAACGAAGCAGCCCGCCTGTGCCAGCACGACGATCAGGGCGTTCTGGCGAAGGAACGTCGATTTGCCGCCCATGTTCGGGCCGGTCACGAGCCACAGCCGGTCGACTTCGCAGAGCGAGACATCGTTGGGGACGAAACGCTCGCCCGATTTCGCGAGCGCCGCCTCGACCACCGGGTGCCGCCCGCCCGAGACATCGAGGCACGGCGTGTCGGCAAGGTCGGGGCGGCACCAGTTGTGGCTCATCGCATGATCGGCGAGCGCGGCGGCGACGTCGATCCGCGCGAGGACGTCGCAGCTCGCAGCGATCGCCTCGCGGCGGGAAACAGCGGCTTCGGTGAGGGCTTCGAGATGCGCGGCCTCGGCGGCAATGGCGTGGACGCCCGCCTGGGTGACGCGGCTCGCGGCTTCGTGAAGGTCAGACGAGTTGAAGCGCACGACACCTGCGAGCGTCTGGCGGTGGGTGAAGCCCGATTCGGGCGCCATCAGCGCGTCGGCGTGCTTCGCGGGCACCTCGACATGATAGCCGAGCACGCCATTGTGGCGGATCTTCAAGGAGGCGATGCCGGTACGGTCGCGATACTGCGCTTCGAGTGCGGCAATCGCCTTGCGGCCGTCGCGCGCGGTTTCGCGCAGCGCGTCGAGCGCGGCGTCATAGCCCTCGGCGACATAGCCGCCCTGCGCGGCATCGACCGGCGGGGTTTCGATCAGCGCGCGCGTCAGTTCGTCGACGAGTGCGCCATGACCGTCGAGGCCCGGAAGCAGCCGCGCAAGCAAGGGCGGCAGGTCGGGGCGGCGGGCAAGCCGCTCGCGCAAGAGTCGCGCGCCGCCCAGCGCATCGCGAAGCTGTGCGAGGTCGCGCGGCCCGCCGCGCCCCGCGACGACGCGGCCGAGCGCACGCCCGGCGTCGGGCAGCGCGCGCAGGGCGGCGCGAAGCTCGCCGCGCCAGAGTGCATCGCGGGCAAGGCCATCGACGAGGTCGAGCCGGTCGAGGATCGCCGCTTTGTCGATCAGCGGACTCGCCAGATCGTCGGCGAGCAGCCGCGCCCCCGCGGCGGTCACGGTGCGGTCGATCGTGCCGAGCAAGCTGCCGTCGCGCCCGCCCGCCATCGTGCGGACAAGTTCGAGGCTTTCGCGCGTCGCGGCGTCGATCGCCATGCGGCCCGACGCCTGATGCTTCAGCGGCGGCTGGAGGAAGATCGGCTGGCCGGTCGCGACATGGTCGAGATAGGCGACGAGCGCGCCCATCGCGGCAAGCTCGCCGCGGCCAAACTGGCCGAAACCGTCGAGCGTCTGGACGCCGAAGAAGTTTTCGAGGCGCTTTTGCGCCGCCGTGCTCGAAAAATCGGATTGCGGACGCCGCACGACCTGCCGCGCGACCCATTCGGGTACCGCGTCGGCGCTCTCGGTCACCAGAAGCTCCGACGGCGCCAGCCGCGCGAGTTCGGCGTCGACCTGTTCCGGGCGCACCGCGACAACCTCGAACCGCCCGGTCGAGATATCGGCGGCGGCGATCGCGACCTCACCCTCGCTGCCGACCTGCGCGAGCGCGGCGAGGCGGTTCGCGCTGCGGCCTTCGAGCAGCGCCTCCTCGGTCAGCGTCCCCGCGGTCACGAAACGCACGATGTCGCGCGCAACGAGCGCCTTCGATCCGCCGCGCGCCTTGGCCTCGGCGGGGGTTTCGACCTGCTCGGCTATGGCGACGCGGTGGCCCGCCTTGATCAGCCGCGCGAGATAGGATTCGGCCGAATGGACGGGCACGCCGCACATCGGCACCGGCTCGCCGCCATGTTCGCCGCGCGAGGTCAGCGCGATGTCGAGCGTCGAAGCCGCCGCCTTCGCATCGTCGAAAAACAGCTCGAAGAAATCGCCCATGCGGTAGAAGAGCAGGCAGTCGCCCGCCTTTTCCTTGAGCGACCAATATTGCGCCATCATCGGCGTCGCCGCGGGATGGGCGGCGGGCGCGGCGTTGCTGTTGGCGGCGGTGCGGGCGGTGGCGGACATCGCACCCTGCTTAGTGATTGGTGGCGGCATGGCAAGGCGCACAACTGCAACATTGCCGGTTACAATCGGCCCGAGTGACGCTAGGGGAATCAGAACTGGGCGCGCGCGGTCTGGACACACGAAACAGGGGATAAGGAATGGCCAGCGATAGCAAGGTGCAGTTTTCGGACCGCGAGGCCCTGCTCTATCATAGTTATGGGCGGCCCGGGAAAATCGAGATCGTCGCCTCGAAACCGATGGCGACGCAGCGCGACCTTTCGCTCGCCTATTCGCCCGGCGTCGCGGTGCCCGTGCTCGCAATCGCCGAGGATCCGGGGAGCGCCTATGACTATACGGTCAAGGGGAACCTCGTCGCCGTCATATCGAACGGCACCGCGATCCTCGGCCTCGGCAATCTGGGCGCGCTCGCCTCGAAGCCGGTGATGGAGGGCAAGGCCGTCCTGTTCAAGCGCTTCGCCGACGTCGATTCGATCGACCTCGAAGTCGCCACCGAAGATCCGCAGCGCTTCATCGAGGCGGTCGAACTGCTCGAGCCGAGCTTCGGCGGCATCAACCTCGAGGATATCGCGGCGCCGAACTGCTTCATCATCGAAGCGGCGCTGAAAGAAAAGATGAACATCCCGGTGTTCCATGACGACCAGCATGGCACCGCGATCATCACCGCCGCCGGCCTGATCAACGCCTGCCACCTGACCGGGCGCGACCTGTCGACGGTCAAGGTCGTCGTCAACGGCGCCGGCGCGGCGGCGATCGCCTGCACGGCGCTGATCAAGGCGCTGGGCGTGCGGCACGAGAATGTGATCATGTGCGACCGCAAGGGCACCATCTATCAGGGCCGCACCGAGGGCATGGACCAGTGGAAGTCGGCGCACGCGGTGCCCACCGAAGCGCGCAACCTGACCGAAGCGCTGAAGGGCGCCGACGTCTTCCTCGGCCTGTCGGCGGCCGGCGCGCTGAAGCCCGAGATGGTCAAGGATATGGCGCCCGCGCCGATCATCTTCGCGATGGCGAATCCCGACCCCGAAATCTCTCCGCCCGATGCGCGCGCGGCGCGCCCCGACGCAATCATCGCCACGGGCCGTTCGGATTTCCCGAACCAGGTCAACAACGTCCTCTGTTTCCCCTTCATCTTCCGCGGCGCGCTCGACGTGCGCGCGACCGCGATCAACGAGGAGATGAAGATCGCCGCCGCCTATGCCATCGCCGACCTTGCGCGCCAGCAGGTGCCGGAAGAGGTGGCCGCAGCCTATGGCGGGCGCGCGTCGAGCTTCGGCCCCGAATATATCATCCCCTCGCCCTTCGACCCGCGCCTGATGGAAATCGTCCCCGCCGCGGTCGCCAAGGCGGCGATGGACACCGGCGTCGCGCAGCGGCCGATCGCCGATATGGAGGACTATCGCACCGAGCTTCGCGCGCGGCTCAACCCGACGACCTCGGTGCTGACGCTCGCCTATGAGGCGGCGCGCGCCAATCCGAAGCGCATCGTTTTTGCCGAGGGCGAAGAGGAAGTGGTGCTGCGCGCGGCGATCCAGTTCCGCGACGGCGGCTATGGCATTCCGGTGCTCGTCGGACGCGAAGGGCTGCACGACAAGCTGCGCGCGATGGGCGTGCCCGACGCCGAGAGTTTCGAGGTCCACAACAGCGTCAATTCGCCGCACGTCCCGCAGATGGTCGACATGCTCTACGAACGGCTGCAGCGGCGCGGATACCTCCGCCGCGACGTGGAGCGCATGGTCAACCGCGACCGTAACATCTTCGGCTCGCTTCTGCTCCAGCTCGGCCTCGCCGATGCGATGATCACCGGCACGACGCGCACCTATTCGCAGTCGATGCGCGAGGTGCGGCGCGTGATCGACCATGCCGAAGGCAAGACGCCGTTCGGCATCCACGTCCTCGTCGACCAGCATCACACCATCTTCATGGCCGACACGACGGTCAACGAACGCCCGAGCGCCGAGATGCTTGCCGACATCGCCGAGCGTACCGCGCACGTCGCGCGGCGGATGGGTCATGAACCGCGCGTCGCCTTTCTCTCCTATTCGACCTTCGGGAACCCGCCGGGCTCGTGGCTCGACAATATCCGCGAGGCCGTCTGCATCCTCGACGAACGCAATCCCGGCTTCGAATATGAAGGCGAAATGGCGCCCGACGTCGCACTCAACCTGCGCGCGATGAAGAACTATCCCTTCTGCCGCCTGTCGGGGCCGGCGAACGTCCTCGTCATGCCGGGGCTGCAGTCGGCGAACCTGTCGGCGAAGCTGCTGCGCGAACTCGGCGGCGGCGCTGTCATCGGTCCGATGCTGATCGGGATGGAAAAGCCGGTGCAGGTCGCGACGATGTCGTCGACCGCGTCGGACCTCGTCACCCTCGCCGTCCTGGCGGCGGGCGGTATCGCGCAGTAAAAGAAAGGCGGCGGTCGTCGGGGAGACGCCGCCGCTGTTGCATTCCGCCTGGCAAAGGCCGCCGGCTTACTGCCCCGGCGCGCCACCACCGGTCGTTCCCGGCGCACCGACCGCCCCGATATTGCCGAAGATGTCCTCGAAGAAGCTGCGCTCGCGGCCGAGCGTCGGCGTCTTGTCGCCATCGGGGTTGATCTTGCTCACCAGCTCGAGCCCGGTCTTGTCCACCGCGACGACATTGCCCGCGGGATCGAAGCGCACGCGCAGCACCTGCTGCGCGACGGGGCGCGGCCGGGCGAACGCCAGCTGGCGCGTCTCGCGCGAGACATAATAATATTCATTGTCGCTGAACTGACCGACGAAGGTCGGACGGCCGAGGGTCTTTTCGACCGATTCGCGGTTGTCGACGCCGGGGGCGATTGCATCGGTCAGCACCGGATCGACGAAATAGCCCTGCCGGCCCTTGACCTGCGCGCAGCCGCTGGCGGTCAGCGCGAGCGCCACGCCCGCAACGATCAGGCGTGCGGGACGGGCGAAAGACTTGGGGTCGGCAATCGGCATCAACTCGTCTCCTTGCGCCGCTTTTCCCCGCATCGGGCGCCGGCGCTGGCAATCGCGCCTCTTAACCGCAAGCGGACGGCGCGCACAAGCGGCTTATGCCGCCCGAATGCTTGCGCCAAGCTGACTCAGAAGTCTTTTCGGATGGGCCGAATGCGCCTAAGCGTTGCGGCATGTTTTCTTCGCTCCGCAAGCTCTTCAAGTCCGAACCCGATCCCCGTGAAGCACGGCGCCCGCTGTGGAACGCCATCGTCGCGACCGCGCGGCAACCGCACTGGTATAGCGAGGGCGGCGTCCCCGACACGCTCGACGGGCGCTTCGACATGATCAGCCTGATCCTCGCGCTTGTCCTGCACCGGATCGACGAGGATCCGGACCAGGCGCGCGCGGGCGTCGAACTGACCGAATTGTTCGTCGACGACATGGACGGGCAGATGCGCCAGATCGGGTTCGGCGACATGGTCGTCGGCAAGCAGATCGGGCGGATGGTCGGCGCGCTCGGCGGCCGCCTCGGCGCCTATCAGGCCGCCGACGGATCGGATGAATTCAGGGCGGCGCTGGTGCGCAACCTGTGGCGCGGCAAGGAGCCGCCCGCCGCGGGGCTGGCGCATGTGATGGCGCGGGTGGCGGCGCAGCGCGCGGCGCTGGCGGCGACCCCGGTCGATACGCTCATCGTCGCCGACCGGCTGCCCGGATGAGCGCGCCCGAATTTTCGCACGTCGTCACGCTTGCCGAGGCGGCGCAAGGTCGCACGATGCGCCTCGAAGCCGACGAAGCCGTCCGCGCGGCGATCGCGAAGCGGCTCGACCTCGTCGCGCTCGACCGGTTCGTCGTCACCGCCGAGGTGCGCGCGGTCGCGGGCGGGATTGCCGCGAAGGGTGAGATCGAGGCGGCGGTCGTGCAGGGCTGCGCCGCGACCGACCTGCCGGTGCCCGCGAAGCTCACCGAGCCGTTCGATCTTCGCTTCCTGACGGGCGCCGAGCCCGTCGTCGATCCCGACGAGGAGATCGAGATCAGCGGTGGCGACTGCGATATCCTGCCGCTCGAGGACGACCGCGTCGATATCGGCGAGTCGGCGGTGCAGACATTGTCGCTGGCACTCGATCCCTTTCCGCGTCATCCGGACGCCGACCGCATCCTTGCCGAGAAAGGCGTGCTCCGCGAGGAGCAGGCGGGGCCTTTCGCGGCGCTCGCGAAGCTGCGCGGCAAATCCGGCGCCTAATCGCTCTCGGGCGTCTCTTTCGGTTCGTCCTTGACGAGGTCCGCGACCGCGGCGTCGAGACCCTGCTCGTCCTTCGGAGGCGCTTCCTTGGCCGCGCCATCGGTCTCACCTCGCGCGACGGGCAACGATCCGCCGAGCGCCTTCGCCAGCCCGACGAGCTGCTCGCCGAGCACGCGGTCGACCCCCGGCGCGACGTCGGCGACCTTGAAGCGCATATAGCCGCCGACCGTATAGTCGAAGCGGATCGCGCTGCCGGTCGGCGTCGGCTTGATCTGGATCGTCAGCGTGCCGACCACCGCTTCGCCCTGCAGCGGACCGAAGGCGCCCGACAGGCGCATCAGTTCGTCGGGTTTTGCGAACAGGATGCGCGCGTGCTGGACGCTGCCCGGCGCGCCGCCCGGCTTGGCGGGAGGCAGCTTCTCGCAGAAGCAACCGCCGGCCTGCGAATCGAGCCAGAAATTCGCCGCATCGCCCGACCAGCTATGGTCCTTCGACCACCATTTGTCGGGGGTGCGAAGCATCTTCCAGACGTCTTCGGGCGAGGCGGCGACCTGCGCGCTGTGCGCGACGGTGAAGCCGATGTCGCTCTGGTCGATGACCTTCGCCTGCGCGGGCATAGCCAGCGCAGCAGCCGAGAGCATCCCAGCGGCGAGACAGGATTTAGATTTCATACAATCCCCCTCCTCCCTGAGCTCCGTCATTGCGAGCGAAGCGAAGCAATCCAGGGCGGCCTTACACCGCTCTGGATTGCCACGGGCCTGCGGCCCTCGCAATGGCGTTTACAATGGGTTCGGCTCAGCTGCCGAGGATCGCCTCGATCGCGCCGTTGACATGGTCGATGTCGGCCATGCCGTCGACCTTGCTGACGATACCGCGCGCCTCGTAGATCGGCAGGATCGGCGCTGTCTTGGCACGATATTCGGCCATGCGCGTGCGCACCGTTTCCTCATTGTCGTCGGGGCGGCGCTTGAATTCGTGGCTACCGCACACATCGCAGGTGCCTTCGACCGCCGGAAGCTTGTAGCGGTCGTGATAACCCTCGCCGCACTTGGCGCACGAAAAGCGGCCGGTGATGCGGTCGACGAGCGCGTCCTCCTCGACCACCAGTTCGATCACATGGTCGAGCTTGCGGCCGCGATCCGACAGGATCTGGTCGAGCGCGTCGGCCTGTGCGGCGGTGCGCGGATAGCCGTCGAAGATTACCGAGGTGTCGCCGCCGAGCTCGTCGAGCCGTTCGCCGATCAGGCCCGAGACGATCTCGTCCGAGACGAGCTCGCCCGCGTCCATGACCGCTTTCGCCTGGAGGCCGATCGGGGTGCCCGCCTTGACCGCGGCGCGAAGCATGTCGCCGGTCGAGAGCTGAACCATGCCATGCTCGCTTTCGAGCCGCGATGCCTGCGTTCCCTTGCCCGCGCCCGGCGGTCCAAGCAAAATGATGTTCAGCGTCATGGAAGCCCCTGTTACCTCTGCCCTGTCGGGATTCGCGTAGCGGCGGCGTCAGCGACGCGCAATGCCGCCTTTCAATTTGGCCTTCTTGATGAGGTCGCCATATTGATGCGCGAGCATGTGGCTCTGGATCTGGCTGATCGTGTCGATCGTGACGTTGACGATGATCAACAGGCTGGTGCCGCCGAGCTGGAAGGGCAACCCCGATCCCGCGATGAAATATTCGGGGATGAGACAGATCGCCGCGAGGTACGCAGCGCCGATCACGGTGATGCGCGTGAGCACGAAGTCGAGATAGGCGGCGGTGTTCTTGCCCGGGCGGATGCCGGGGATGAAGCCGTTCTGGCGCTTCAGATTGTCGGCGGTTTCCTCGGGATTGAAGACCACGGCGACGTAGAAGAAGCAGAAGAAGATGATCCCCGCGGCATAGAGCGCCATGTAGAGTGGCTGTCCGTGCGCGAGATACTGGTTGAGCGAGACGAGGAATTCGCCCCACGCCGTATCCTGCTGGACATTGTTGCCGAGCATCTGGGTCACCGTCAGCGGCATCAGCAGCAGCGACGAGGCGAAGATCGGCGGGATGACGCCCGCGGTGTTGACCTTGAGCGGCAGGTGGCTGCGGTCGGCCTGCATCACGCCGCGCTGCGTCGCGCGCTTCGGATACTGGACGAGGACGCGGCGCTGTGCGCGTTCCATGAAGGCGATGAAGGCGATGACGACGATCGCGCCGCCGACGACCGCAACGATCGTGCCGCCGCCCATCGAGCCTTCGCGCACCTGCGTGAACATCTGCGCGAAGCTGCGCGGCAGCTGGGCAAGAATGCCCGCCATGATGATCAGCGAGACGCCGTTGCCGATGCCGCGGCTGGTGATCTGCTCGCCGAGCCACATCAGGAACAATGTGCCGCCGACGATCGAGATGACCGCGCCGATGCGGAACATCATGCCGGGGTCGACGACCGCGGCGATGCCCTGGCTCTGGCCGAGCGTTTCGAGGCCGACCGCGATGAAATAGCCCTGGATCGCGGTCAGGAACACCGTGCCGTAGCGCGTGTACTGGTTGAGCTTCTTGCGCCCGCTCTCGCCCTCTTTCTTGAGCGCGGCGAGGCTCGGCGCCAGCGCCGAGGCGAGCTGCACCACGATCGAGGCGGTGATATAGGGCATGACGCCGAGCGCGATGATGCTCATGCGCTCCAGGCTGCCGCCCGAGAAGGTGTTGAAGATGTCGAGGACGCCGCCGGACGCGGCTTGGCTGTAGAGTCGCGACAGCGCGACGGGATCGACCCCCGGCAGCGGCACGAACGACAGGAAGCGGAAGACGATCAGCGCGCCGATCGTGAACCAGATGCGGTTCTTGAGTTCGGTCGCCTGGCCGAACTTCGAAAAATTGAGGTTGGATGCAAGCTGGTCGGCGCGAGAGGCCATCGGTAGTTTCCTCGAGGATATTCCGGACCGCGCCCCCGCGACCCGGCGCCTATGTGCGTTCGGAGGTCACGAAGCGCAAGGGGAAAGGCCTTACTTAAGCGGCAGGTTGATACCGAATGCCGCCTTCATTGTCCGTTCGCATCGAGCGAAGCCGAGATGCCCCTCGAACTTGCGCTGTCCCGATGGGTGTCTCGACTTCGCTCGACACGAACGGGAAAAGAGAGGTCGTCAAATGACGTAGGGCGGCCCTTTCGGAGCCGCCCTCGTATATTACTCGGCCTTGGCCTTGGCGCGCCGCTGGGCCTTCTTGCCTTCGGGCGCCGCTTCCTTGACTTCGGGAAGCTCGACCTTGCCACCGGCCTTCTCGACCGCCTCGATCGCGCCCTTCGACGCGCCGGCGACCGCAAAGGTCAGCTTGGCCGTGAGTTCACCCTTGGCGAGGAGACGGACGCCGTCCTTGCCGCCGCGCGCAACGCCAGCGGCCTTCAGCGCGGCGTGATCGATCACGGCCTTCGCATCGAGCTTCTTGGCATCGACCAGCTTCTGCACCAGGCCAAGGTTCACGATCGCGAAATCCTTGCCGAAGATGTTATTGAAGCCGCGCTTCGGGATGCGCATGTGGAGCGGCATCTGGCCGCCCTCGAAACCGTTGATCGCGACGCCGCTGCGGGCCTTCTGACCCTTCTGGCCGCGGCCGGCGGTCTTGCCCTTGCCCGAGCCGATGCCGCGTCCGACGCGCATGCGGCCCTTGCGGGCGCCCTTGTTGTCGCTGAGTTCGTTAAGCTTGATCGTCATGTCTGTGCACTCGCTTTCGCTGTGGTCGCGCTGTGGCCCGAAAGATTTCAGTCCGGTTCGATTTCATTCGATGGCTGAAAACCGGGATAGGGCCCGGCTTTCTCCATCACGATGGCCTGGGCGACATAGCCGCGGCCATCGACTTCGGTAATCGAGGGGCTGCCGTGAAGCTGCCATCCCCGGTTGAGCAGTCCCTCGACCCGCGCGCAAAAGGCGCTGTCGTCGGGACCGGTCAACAGGCGGTAGAGCTTCACTGGCGCTTAGCCCTCGACGATTTCCACCATGTGAGGAAGCTTGCGGATCATGCCGCGCACTTCCGGCGTGTCGACCAGTTCGACTTCACGGTGCATCTTGCCCAGGCCGAGGCCGGTCAGGATCTTGCGCTGGTCCTTGGGGCGACGGATCGGCGAACCGATCTGGCGGATCTTGATCTTCTTGTCGGCCATCGTTTTACTCCGTCACCGCCGCGGCTTCCGCCTCGGCTGCGCGGTCGGACGAACCGCCACGCTTGATCAGGTCCGAAACCTTCTTGCCGCGACGCTGTGCGACCGACTTCGGGCTCGTCTGTTCGCCGAGCGCCTCGAAGGTCGCGCGGATCATGTTGTAGGGGTTCGAGGTGCCGACCGACTTGGTCACCACGTCGGCGACGCCCAGCGATTCGAACACGGCGCGCATCGGACCGCCGGCGATGATGCCGGTACCCGCGGGCGCCGAGCGCAGCGTGACGTTGCCGGCACCGAAGTGGCCACGGCCGTCATGGTGCAGCGTGCGGCCGTCGCGCAGCGGAACGCGGATCATCGCCTTCTTCGCAGCAGCCGTCGCCTTCGAAATGGCTTCGGGCACTTCGCGCGCCTTGCCATGACCGAAACCGGCGCGGCCCTTGCCGTCACCGACGACGACGAGCGCGGCGAAACCGAAGCGCTTGCCGCCCTTCACGGTCTTCGAAACGCGGTTGATGTGGACGAGCTTTTCAATGAGCTCTTCGCCACCGTCTTCGTCGCGCGGACGGCGATCGTCGCGGCGGCCACGGCCACCGTCACGGCCACCGCGGCCACCGTCGCGGCCGCCACGGCCACGGCGGGGAGCGCCGGTGTTTTCGGTCGCTTCGGGCGCCGCTTCGGCGTTCTGAATTTCGTCAGCCATATTAGAACTCCAATCCGCCTTCGCGAGCCGCGTCGGCCAGCGCCTTGATGCGCCCGTGGAACAGGAAGCCGCCACGGTCGAACACGACCTGCGTCACGCCCGCCTTCTTGGCGGCTTCGGCGAGGCGCTTGCCGACTTCGGCAGCGGCCGCAGCCGTGGCGCCCGAGGTCTTGCCGCGGACATCCTTGTCGAGCGTCGAAGCGGCGGCCAGCGTCGCACCGGCAGCGTCATCGATGAGCTGCGCATAGATGTGACGGCCCGAACGGTGCACCGAGAGACGCGGACGTCCACCGGCACGCTGGCGGAGGGCGGTACGCACGCGCTGGCGGCGTTTTTCGAAAGTGGTAAGATGTGCCATGGCTTACTTCTTCTTGCCTTCTTTGCGGAAGATGTACTCGCCGCGATACTTGATGCCCTTGCCCTTATAGGGCTCCGGCTTGCGCCAGCGACGGATTTCCGCCGCCACCTGACCGACTTTCTGCTTGTCGATACCGCTGATCTCGATCGTCGTGTTGTCCGGCGTCTTGATCTCGATGCCCTCGGGCACCGCGAAATCGACATCGTGGCTGTAGCCGAGCTGCAGCTTCAAGGTCTTGCCCTGCGAGTTGGCGCGATAGCCGACACCGGTGATTTCGAGCACCTTGGTGAAGCCCTCGGTCACGCCCGTGATCAGGTTCTGCACCAGCGTGCGCTGCATGCCCCAGAAGGCGCGCGCTTCACGCGTGTCGTTCGCGGGCTGCACCGAGATGCTGCCTTCACCGACTTCATACTTGATGTTGTCGGAGAGCGTCATCGCGAGGGTGCCCTTCGGGCCCTTCACCGAGAGCTGGCCGCCGTCGATCGCAGCGGTCACACCGCTGGGGATCGCCACTGCCTTTTTACCAATGCGCGACATCAGAACACCTCCGCCAGCACTTCGCCGCCGACATTATGCTCGCGGGCCTCGGCGTCCGAAAGAACGCCGCGCGGGGTCGACACGATGGTGATGCCCAGGCCGTTGCGCACGATCGGCAGCTCTTTCGAGCCCGAATAGACGCGGCGGCCCGGCTTCGAGACGCGGGCCACGTGGCGGATCGCCGGCTGGCCTTCGAAATATTTGAGCTCGATGCGAATGCCCTTGTGCTGGCCCTTCGCGCCCAGCGATTCTTCGCTGTAGCCGCGGATATAGCCTTCGCGCTGGAGCACATCGAGAACGCGGACGCGCAGGGTCGAGGCGGGAGTCAGGACGCTGTCCTTCTTCGCCTGCTGGCCGTTGCGGATGCGGGTGAGCATATCACCCAGGGGATCGGTCATTGCCATCTTCTAGTCCCTTACCAGCTCGACTTCACAACACCCGGGATCAGGCCCTTGTTGGCCAGATCGCGGAGCTGCACGCGGCACAGCCGGAATTTACGGTAATAGGCACGCGGACGGCCCGTCAGCTCGCACCGGTTGCGGATGCGGGTCGGGTTACCGTTGCGCGGAATTTCCGCCATCTTGAGGCGCGCGATCAGACGCTCGCCATCGTCGAGCGAGGTGTCGGCCGCAATCGCCTTCAGCTTCGCATAACGGCCGGCGTATTTCTTCACCAGCTTCTTGCGACGCTCATTCTTGTTCACCGAACTCAGTTTCGCCATGACTTAAGTTCTCTTTCCTTCTTGAAAGAGCCTGCCTGGTCCCTTGCGGGACTCAGGCGGCTTCCTTTTCCTGCGCTTCGATCGGGAAGGGGAAGCCGAACAGCTTGAGCAGTTCGCGGGCCTCTTCGTCCGTGCGGGCGGTGGTGGTGACGATCACGTCCATGCCGCGCACCGTGTCGATGCGGTCATAGTTGATCTCGGGGAAGATGATCTGCTCTTTCAGGCCCATGGCATAGTTGCCACGACCGTCGAAGCTCTTCGCCGACACGCCGCGAAAGTCGCGGATGCGCGGCATCGCGATCGTGATCAGGCGATCGAGGAATTCGTACATGCGTTCGCGGCGCAGGGTGACCTTGCAACCGATCGGCATGCCTTCGCGCAGCTTGAACTGGGCGATCGACTTCTTCGCGCGGGTCACGACGGGCTTCTGGCCGGCGATGAGCTCCATCTCGGCAGCGGCCGCTTCGACCTTCTTCTTGTCCTGCGTGGCTTCGCCGACGCCCATGTTGAGCGTGATCTTTTCGATCTTCGGCACTTCCATCGCATTCTTGTAACCGAACTTCTCGGTCATCGCCTTGACGATCTTGTCGTCATAGAGCTTGCGCATACGCGGGGTGTAAGCATCAGCCATTGATCGTCTCCCCGGACTTCACGGCCACGCGGACCTTCTTGCCGTCCTTGGTTTCAAAGCGGACGCGCGTCGGCTTGCCGGTCTTCGGATCGGCCAGCGCGACCTTGCTCGCGAAGAGCGGCGCTTCCTTGCGCTCGAGACCGCCCTGCGGGTTCTGCTGGGTCGGCTTGCGGTGGCGGGTGATGACGTTCACGCCCGCGACGACGACCTTGCCGTCCTTCGGCAGCGCCTGCGTCACTTCGCCGGTCTTGCCCTTGTCCTTGCCGGACAGGACGACGACGGTGTCACCCTTCTTGATCTTGTTCGCCATGGTCAGAGCACCTCCGGCGCCAGGCTGATGATCTTCATGTAGCCGCGGCCGCGCAGTTCGCGGACGACGGGGCCGAAGATGCGCGTGCCGATGGGCTCTTCGTTCTTGTTGACGAGCACGGCGGCGTTGCTGTCGAAACGGATCACCGAGCCGTCGGCGCGGCGAACGTCCTTCGCGGTGCGGACGATGACGGCGCGATGCACGTCACCCTTCTTCACCTTGCCGCGCGGCTGGGCTTCCTTGATCGAGACGACGATCACGTCGCCCACGCCGGCAGTGCGACGCTTCGAGCCGCCCAGCACCTTGATGCACTGGACGCGCTTCGCACCGCTGTTGTCGGCGACTTCCAATTGTGACTGCATCTGAATCATCGATGCATTTCCTTCTTCTCTGGCCTACCGGGCCATCCCGGCGGTTCCGTGAAACTCTTCGCGCTTACGCGTCGATCTCGTCGGCTTTCTTCGCCTTGGTCGAAACCTCGACCTTGTCGAGGACCTTCCAGGTCTTCAACTTCGAGATCGGACGCGTTTCCTCGATGCGGACGGTTTCGCCAGCCTTGAAGCTGTTGTCCTCATCGTGGGCGTGATACTTCTTCGAACGGCGGATGATCTTGCCGTAGAGCGGGTGCTTGACCTTACGCTCCACCTTCACCACGACGGTCTTGTCGCCCTTGTCGGACACCACCGTGCCGGTCAGAATGCGCTTCGGCATGGGTTGGTCTCCTTATTTCGCAGCCGAGCGCACGCGCCCGGTCTGTTCGGTCTTGATGCGCGCGATCGTGCGGCGCACTTCCTTGACCCGCGACGCCTTTTCCAGCTGGCCGGTGGCGGCCTGGAAACGGAGGTTGAACGCCTCGCGCTTCAGTTCGCCAAGCTGTTCGGCGAGCTGGTCGTCGGTCTTCTTGGTCAGATCTTCGGTCTTGGCCATGGCCCTCAACCCTCCAGATGCGAGGTGTCGCCGAGGCGGGCAACGACCTTCGTCTTGATCGGCAGCTTCATCGCCGCGCGTTCGAACGCCAGCGCGGCCACGGGGCCGGGAACGCCGTCGAGTTCGAACAGGATGCGGCCGGGCTTGACGCGGGCGGCCCAATATTCGGGCGAACCCTTGCCCTTACCCATACGGACTTCGGCGGGCTTCGACGACACGGGGACGTCGGGGAACACGCGGATCCAGAGGCGCCCCTGACGCTTGATCGCACGGCTGATCGCACGGCGAGCCGCTTCGATCTGGCGCGCGGTGATGCGCTCGGGTTCCATCGCCTTCAGGCCATAGGAGCCGAAGTTCAGGTCGGTGCCGCCCTTGGCGAGACCGTGGATGCGGCCCTTGAACGCCTTGCGGAACTTGGTTTTTTTCGGTTGCAGCATGTCAGCGTTCCTTAGCGGCGATCATCGCGAGCCGGACGGACCCCAGTCGTCTGCGCGTCGAGCATCAGACGGTCGGTCGCCATCGGGTCGTGACCCAGGATCTCGCCCTTGAAGATCCACACCTTGATGCCGCAAACGCCATAAGCGGTGTGCGCTTCGGCTTCGGCATAGTCGACGTTGGCGCGGAGCGTGTGCAGCGGCACACGGCCCTCGCGATACCATTCGGTGCGCGCGATTTCCGCGCCGCCCAGACGGCCGGCGCAGTTGATGCGGATGCCCTCGGCGCCCAGACGCATCGCCGACTGCACCGCGCGCTTCATGGCGCGGCGGAAGGCGACACGGCGTTCGAGCTGGTCGGCAATGCCCTGTGCGACGAGCTTGGCGTCGACTTCGGGCTTGCGGATCTCGACAATGTTCAGCGACACGTCGCTGCCCGTCATCTCACCGAGCTGCTTGCGCAGCTTTTCGATGTCGGCGCCCTTCTTGCCGATGATGACGCCCGGACGGGCGGCATAGATCGACACGCGGCACAGCTTTGCCGGGCGCTCGATCACGACCTTCGAGATCGCGGCCTGCGGCAGGTGCTTGAACACGAACTTGCGGATCTTCAGATCCTCGACAAGCATACGGCCATAGTCCTGGCCTTCGGCGAACCAGCGGCTGTCCCAGGTGCGGTTGACCTGCAGGCGCAGGCCGATCGGATTGCTCTTCTGGCCCATCTTACGCCTCTTCTTCCTGTTCGCGGACGACGATGCGGATGCGGCTGAAGGGCTTGACGATCCGGGTCGACTTGCCGCGGCCACGAGCGTGCCAGCGCTTCATCGAGATCGACTTGCCCACGCTCGCTTCCTTGACGACCAGCGCGTCAACGTCGAGGTTGTGGTTGTTTTCCGCGTTGGCGACGGCGCTGGCAAGAACCTTGCGCACGTCGACGGCCATCGCCTTCTTCGAGAAAGCGAGGACGTTCATCGCGTCTTCGACCTTGCGGCCGCGGATCAGCGCCGCGACGAGGTTCAGCTTCTGCGCCGAACCGCGGATCTGCGTGCCCACGGACAATGCCTCATTATCCGCAACGCGGCGGGGGGACTTTTCCTTGCCCATTAGCGTTTGCCCTTCTTGTCGGCCGCGTGACCGGGGAAGAAGCGCGTCGGCGCAAATTCACCCAGCTTCATGCCGACCATGTCTTCATTGACCGACACCGGCACGAACTTGCGGCCGTTGTAGACGTTGAAGGTCAGCCCGACGAACTGCGGCAGGATGGTGGAGCGACGCGACCAGGTCTTGATCGGGGCAGAGCTGCCACCGTCCTGAGCCGCTTCGGCTTTCTTGAGGAGATGAAGGTCGACGAACGGACCCTTCCAGACCGAGCGAGCCATGGCTTACCTCTTCTTCTTCGCGTGACGCGACCGGATGATCATCTTGTCGGTCGACTTGTTGTGACGGGTACGAGCGCCCTTGGTCGGCTTGCCCCACGGGGTAACCGGATGACGGCCACCCGAGGTCCGGCCTTCACCACCACCGTGCGGGTGGTCGACCGGGTTCTTCGCGACGCCGCGAGTCAGCGGACGCTTGCCGAGCCAGCGGCCACGGCCAGCCTTGCCCAGGTTGGTGTTCTGGTTGTCGGGGTTCGACACCGCGCCGACCGTGCCCATGCACTCGCCGCGGATGTAACGCTGTTCGCCCGAACCGAGACGCACGATGACGAGACCGCGGTCACGACCGACGACCTGCGCATAGGTGCCGGCCGAACGGGCGATCTGGCCGCCCTTGCCCGGCTTCATCTCGATGTTATGGACGATCGTGCCGACCGGCATCTGCGACAATTCCATCGCGTTGCCCGGCTTCACGTCGGTCTTCTTGCCCGCGACGATCGTGTCGCCGACGCCCAGGCGCTGCGGCGCGAGGATGTAGGCTTGCGTTCCGTCTTCATACTTTACGAGCGCGATGAACGCCGTGCGGTTCGGGTCATATTCCAGACGCTCGACGGTGGCCGGCATGTCCCACTTGCGACGCTTGAAGTCGATGAAGCGGTACTTCTGCTTGTGGCCGCCGGCGATACCGCGCGAGGTCACATGACCCTTGTTGTTGCGGCCACCGGTCTTGCGCTTGCCTTCGGTCAGCGCCTTGACGGGCTTGCCCTTCCACAGCGACGACTTGTCGACGAGGATCAGGCCGCGCTGCGCGGGGCTGGTCGGATTATAATGTTTGAGTGCCATTTTCTTGTCCCTTCCCGAGCCGCTCAGACGCCCGTGGTGACGTCGATCGACTGGCCTTCGGCCAGGCGAACGATCGCCTTCTTCACGTCGCTGCGGGTGTAGGGCTTGCCCTTCCAGCGCTTGGTCTTGCCCTTGGTGACGAGCGTGTTGACGCTCAGCACCTTGACATCGAACAGCGCCTCGACGGCGGCCTTGATCGCGGGCTTGGTCGCGTCGTCCGCGACCTTGAACACCACGGCGTTGTTTTCGCCGAGCAGCGTCGACTTCTCGGTGATCACCGGAGCGAGGATCACGTCATAGTGACGCGCGTCGATGGTCTTTGCCTTAGCCATTGCAGCGGGCCTCCAGCTTTTCGACCGCCGCGCGGGTCAGGACCAGCGTGTCGGCACGGATGATGTCATAGACGTTGGCGCCGATGGCCGGCAGCGAATCGATGCCGATCAGGTTGGCCGACGCCATCGCGAAGCTTTCGTGCACCGCATCGCCGTCGATGAAGAGGGCGCGATTGCCGAGTTCGAGCTTGCCGAGCTTGCCGGCGAGCGCCTTGGTCTTCGCGTCCTTGAGCTCGAGCGTGTCGATGACGACGAGCTTGCCGCCCTTCGCCTTGTCGCTCAAAGCCATCTTCAGGCCGAGGGTGCGGATCTTCTTGTTCAGCGAGTGGCCGAAGGTGCGGGCACGCGGGCCGTGCGCCTTGCCGCCGCCGATGAAGATCGGCGCCTTGCGGTCGCCGTGGCGAGCCGTACCGCCGCCCTTCTGGCGACCGAACTTCTTGCCGGTGCGGGCGACGTCGCTGCGCTCGCGGGCGGCGCGGGCGGGGCCGCGGCGCTTTTCGAGCTGCCACGCGACGACGCGGTGCAGAATGTCGGCACGCGCGTCGACGCCGAAGACGTCGTCGTTAAGGTCGATGTCGGCGCCAGCCTTGCCATCGAGGGTCTGTACCTTGACCTTCATGATCAGGACTCCTGTGCGCCGTCGGTGGCCGCGGTGTCGACGACGGTTTCTTCGACCGGCGTTTCGACCGGCGCGTCAGCCGGGGCTTCGTTGGTGTTGGCCGCGCTCTTGATGCCCGCCGGATAGGGGGCCTCGGGGTGACGCGGCAGCTTCACCGCATCGCGGACGAGCAGCCAGCCGCCCTTCGAGCCAGGGACCGAGCCCTTGACGAAGAGAAGGCCGCGCTCGGCGTCGGTGCGGACGATTTCGAGATTCTGCTGGGTGCGATTGCGGGCACCCATATGGCCGGCCATCTTCTTGTTCTTGAAGACGCGGCCCGGATCCTGACGGTTACCGGTCGAACCATGCGCACGGTGGCTGATCGAAACACCGTGGGTCGCGCGCATACCGCCGAAACCCCAACGCTTCATCGCACCGGCAAAGCCCTTACCCTGGGTCACGCCCTGGATATCGACGATCTGGCCGGCGACGAAATGGTCGGCCGACAGTTCGGCGCCGACGTCGAGCGTCGCGTCTTCGGCGACGCGGAATTCGACGAGCTTCGCCTTGGGCTCGACTTCGGCCTTGCCATAGGCGCCACGCTGCGGCTTGGCGACATTCTTCGCCTTGGCCGAGCCGGCACCCAGTTGAACGGCCACATAGCCGTCGCGTTCCTTATCGCGCACGGAGACGACCTGACAGCCTTCGAGGCTCAGGACGGTGACGGGCACGTGGCGGCCGTCGTCCTGAAACAGGCGGGTCATCCCCATTTTCTTCGCGATCACGCCAGTACGCATGATCCATACTCCTAAACAGAGGCCGGGCGGACCATTCCGCACGGCTTGCGGGACCCACCGAGGCAAGCCCCGGCAGAACCCTCCCAGCCCAAAATTTCGATGCATCGCCCCGTCCGGGCTGAGATGCCACCGTCCCGAAGGACCAGTGACGAGACGGGGGACGCAGCCCGGTCGTAAATGCTCTCCGAAGAGAGCGACCGGCGGTATCCACCCTATCGTGATGCAGGCGGCGAACCGTCCTGCCGATAGAGACCCCCGCTTTCGCGGGGGCGGCGTTGGCTTAGGCCAACTTGATCTCGACGTTCACGCCCGCGGCGAGGTCGAGCTTCATCAGCGCATCGACCGTCTGCGGGGTGGGCTGCACGATGTCGAGCAGCCGCTTGTGGGTACGCACCTCGAACTGCTCGCGCGACTTCTTGTCGACATGCGGACCGCGGTTCACGGTGAATTTCTCGATGCGCGTCGGCAGCGGGATCGGACCGCGAATGAGAGCGCCCGTGCGACGTGCCGTGTCGGCAATGTCGGTGGTGGCCTGATCGAGCACGCGGTGATCAAAGGCCTTCAGGCGAATGCGAATATTCTGCGTTTCCATGACTGTTCCAGTCGAATCCCGTCTGACGATGCGAAAGAGCGAAATGGCCTGTTCCGACCCCCAAAGGAGGCCGGAGAGGCCATCGAAAATCTTTTAGCTACGAGCCGCGCGAATCAGTCCGAATCGCGCGGCTCGCGGCCCTATATTACTTTGTGATGGTCGCGACAACCCCTGCGCCGACCGTGCGGCCGCCTTCGCGAATCGCGAAGCGCAGACCCTGGTCCATGGCGATCGGGGCGATCAGCTTGACCGACAGCTGGACGTTGTCGCCCGGCATGACCATCTCGGTGCCCTCGGGGAGGATGACCTCGCCGGTGACGTCCGTGGTGCGGAAGTAGAACTGCGGACGATAGTTCGCGAAGAACGGCGTGTGACGGCCGCCTTCGTCCTTCGACAGGACGTACACTTCCGAGGTGAACTCGGTGTGCGGCGTGATCGAGCCGGGCTTCGCCAGAACCTGGCCACGCTCGACTTCTTCACGGCCGACGCCGCGGATCAGCGCACCGATGTTGTCGCCGGCCTGGCCCTGGTCGAGCAGCTTGCGGAACATTTCGACGCCGGTGACGGTCGTCTTCTTGGTGTCCTTGATGCCGACGATTTCGACTTCTTCACCAACCTTGACGATGCCGGTTTCGACGCGGCCGGTGACAACCGTACCACGGCCCGAGATCGAGAACACGTCCTCGATCGGCATCAGGAAGGGCTTGTCGAGCGGACGCTCCGGCTGCGGGATCCATTCGTCGACGGCAGCCATCAGCTTCAGGATCGCGTCCTTGCCGATGTTGTCGTCGCGGCTTTCCAGAGCAGCGAGGGCCGAACCCGCGATGATCGGAATATTGTCGCCGTCGAAGTCGCGCTTCGAGAGCTCTTCGCGGATTTCGAGTTCGACGAGCTCGAGCAGCTCGGGGTCGTCCAGCTGGTCGACCTTGTTGAGGAACACGACCATGGTCGGAACGCCGACCTGCTTCGCGAGCAGGATGTGCTCCTTGGTCTGGGGCATCGGGCCGTCAGCGGCCGACACGACGAGGATCGCGCCGTCCATCTGGGCGGCACCGGTGATCATGTTCTTGACGTAGTCGGCGTGGCCGGGGCAGTCGACGTGCGCATAGTGACGGCCTTCGGTTTCATATTCGACGTGCGCCGTCGAAATGGTGATGCCGCGCTCGCGCTCTTCGGGCGCCTTGTCGATGTTCGCGAAGTCGACGGCTGCGTTGCCCGCGACGTTTTCGGCGAGCACCTTGGTGATCGCGGCGGTCAGCGAGGTCTTGCCATGGTCGACGTGACCGATGGTGCCGATGTTGCAGTGCGGCTTCGTCCGCTCAAATTTAGCCTTAGCCATGATTTAAGAACCTTCTTCTTAGGTGTTTCCGTTGATCAGTCGTGGACGAGCCTGCTGAATCAGGCGCCGCCCTTAGAGGGTCTTGCCGCGCGGCGCAAGTCCGCGCGGCCCAGGACCCTTACTGGGACCCGTCAGGCCATCTTGGCCTTCACTTCTTCAGCCACGTTCGTCGGCACTTCCTCATAATGCGAGAATTGCATCGAGTATTGTGCGCGACCCTGGGTGAACGAGCGCAGCTGGTTCACGTAGCCGAACATATTGGCAAGCGGCACGATGGCTTCAACCACCTGCGCGTTGCCGCGGCTGTCGGTGCCCTGGATCTGGCCACGACGGCTGTTGAGGTCGCCGATGACGTCGCCCATGAACTCCTCGGGAGTCACGACTTCGACCTTCATCACCGGCTCGAGCAGCTTGATGCCGGCCTTCGCCGCCACTTCGCGCATCGCCGCACGGCCCGCGATTTCGAACGCCAGCGCCGACGAGTCGACGTCATGGTACGCACCGTCGGTCAGACGGATTTCGAAGTCGATGATCGGGAAGCCGATCATGTGGCCGTTTTCGGCGCTCTCGCGCATGCCCTTTTCGACCGAGGGGATATATTCGCGCGGAATGTTGCCGCCCTTGATCTCGTCGATGAAGGTGATGCCCGAGCCGCGTTCGCCGGGCGCGACGCTGACCTTGACGCGGCCGAACTGGCCCGAGCCGCCCGACTGCTTCTTGTGGGTGTAGTCGACGTCGACCGGCTTCGCGAGCGATTCGCGGTACGCCACCTGCGGCGCGCCGACGTTCGCCTCGACCTTGAACTCGCGCTTCATGCGATCGACGAGAATGTCGAGGTGAAGCTCGCCCATGCCCTTGATGATCGTCTGACCCGATTCATGGTCGGTCGACACGCGGAACGAGGGATCCTCGGCAGCCAGGCGGTTGAGCGCGATGCCCATCTTTTCCTGGTCGGCCTTGGTCTTCGGTTCCACCGACAGCTCGATGACCGGCTCGGGGAATTCCATCCGCTCGAGGATGATCGGCGCGTTGGCGGCGCAGAGCGTGTCCCCGGTCGTGGTTTCCTTGAGGCCGGCGAGCGCGACGATGTCGCCCGCATAGGCTTCCTCGATGTCCTCGCGCGAATTGGCGTGCATCAGGAGCATACGGCCGATCTTTTCCTTCTTGTCCTTGACCGAGTTCAGATAGCTGCCCTTGGTCAGGGTGCCCGAGTAGATACGGGCGAAGGTGAGCGAACCGACGAACGGGTCGTTCATGATCTTGAACGCGAGCATCGACAGCGGCGCCGTGTCCGACGTCGCGCGCGAGTCGGGTTCGTTCGTGTCGGGGTTGACGCCCTGAACGTCGGGGATGTCGAGCGGCGACGGCAGATAGTCGACGACCGCGTCGAGCAGCGTCTGGACGCCCTTGTTCTTGAACGCCGAGCCGCAGAGGACCGGAACGAACGCCTGGCCGAGCGTGCCCTTGCGGATCAGCGCCTTCAGCGTCGCGACGTCGGGCAGCGTGCCTTCGAGATAGGCTTCCATCGCATCGTCGTCCTGTTCGACGGCGAGTTCGACGAGCTTTTCGCGATATTCGGCAGCCTTGTCGACAAGGTCGGCCGGAATTTCTTCATAGAAGAATTCGGCGCCCAGGCTCTCGTCCTTCCAGATGATCGCGCGCTCGTTGACGAGGTCGACGAGGCCCTTGAAGTCGCCTTCGGCGCCAATGGGCAGATAGAGGACGGCCGGGACCGCGCCGAGACGATCGATGATCGTCTGGACGCAATAATAGAAGTTCGCGCCGGTGCGATCGAGCTTGTTGATGAAGCACATCCGCGGAACCTTGTACTTGTCCGCCTGGCGCCACACGGTTTCCGACTGCGGCTCGACGCCGGCAACGCCGTCAAACGCCGCGACCGCGCCGTCGAGGACGCGCAAGCTGCGCTCGACTTCGATGGTGAAGTCGACGTGGCCGGGGGTGTCGATGATGTTCAGGCGATGTTCGGGGCCTTTGCCCTCATCGGCCTTCCACAGGCAGGTGGTGGCGGCCGACGTGATCGTGATGCCGCGTTCCTGTTCCTGCTCCATCCAGTCCATGGTGGCGGCGCCGTCATGGACTTCGCCGATCTTGTAGGACTTGCCGGTATAATAGAGAATACGCTCGGTCGTCGTGGTCTTGCCGGCGTCGATGTGCGCCATGATACCGAAATTGCGATAGCGTTCGAGCGGATGGCTGCGTGCCATGATCTTTTCCTTGGATTTGGGGGGAGGCCTTTGGAGCCGCCCCCGATATAGGAAGTTTTGTTGCGATTGCGAGACGCCGGGGCGTCGCGCAAATTACCAGCGGAGGCTGACCTTCCCGCTGTTACCAGCGGTAGTGCGAGAAGGCGCGGTTCGCTTCCGCCATGCGGTGCGTGTCTTCGCGCTTCTTGACCGCGTTGCCGCGGTTGTTCGACGCGTCGAGCAGTTCGCCCGACAGGCGCGCGGCCATCGTCGTTTCGCTGCGGTTGCGCGCCGCGGTGATCAGCCAGCGGATCGCGAGCGCCTGCGCGCGGTCCGGACGGACTTCGACCGGAACCTGGTAGGTCGCACCGCCGACGCGGCGGCTGCGGACTTCGATGTTCGGGCGGATGTTCGCGAGCGCTTCGTGGAACACGCCGAGCGGTTCCTTCTTGGCGCGGGCTTCGACCGCTTCGAGCGCACCGTAAACGATGCTTTCGGCGACCGACTTCTTCCCGTCCAGCATGACGCTGTTCATGAACTTCGACAGCACCGTATCACCGAAACGGGGATCGGGCAGGATTTCGCGGCGTTCAGGACGACGACGACGAGCCATAGGTAATTCCTTTTACAACAGCATCCCGGCGCGGAGCGCTCGCGGGATGATCAAATAGCCGAAAAAGCGGTCCTTACTTCGGACGCTTCGCGCCGTACTTCGAACGGCTCTGCTTGCGGTCCTTCACACCCTGGGTGTCCAGAACGCCGCGCAGGACGTGGTAACGGACACCGGGAAGGTCGCGCACACGGCCGCCGCGGATCAGCACGACGCTGTGTTCCTGGAGGTTGTGGCCTTCGCCGGGGATGTACGAAATGACTTCGCGGCTGTTGGTCAGACGGACCTTCGCCACCTTGCGGAGCGCCGAGTTCGGCTTCTTCGGAGTCGTCGTATAGACACGGGTGCAAACGCCGCGCTTCTGCGGGTTCGCGTCCATCGCCGGGACCTTGGACTTTGCCTTCTGCGGCGTCCGGCCCTTGCGGACGAGCTGGTTGATCGTGGGCATGAATGCTTCACCTTTATGTGTCCGCCCATCGGAGCGAACGGTTACTGTACCGCGGTGGATGAAGCTCTGGCCGACACCTGCCGAAACCGGCAGAAAACGGCCAACCTGATAACAGCAAAAGACCCCGGCGGACTCGTTCGTCCTCCGGAGGCTCCATCCGCGCCAGCAATGTTCAAGCGCTGTTGTGATCGAGTTTGGCGGAAGTCCGCCGCTTTCGACGTGCGCGCCCCTAGCGGTGATTCCTTCCGCGGTCAAGGGGAAGGCAATATTGTTGCGCCGTGCCTGCGCCGCTATCGGTCGTCCATGGCCGCGCTTCGACACGCCAGCTTCGCCCCGCATGTCGCGCCCGACACGCGCCTGCTGATCCTCGGCAGCTTGCCCGGCGCCCGGTCGCTCGCCGAGCGCCGCTATTACGCCCACCCGACGAACCAGTTCTGGCGCCTGCTTGGCGCGGTGATCGATCAACCGCTGGCGGAGTGGTCCTATGGCGAGCGGCTCGCCGCGCTGCGCCAAGCGAAGATCGGATTGTGGGACGTGATTCGCAGCGCCGAGCGGCGCACAAGCAACGACGCGCATATCCGCAGGGCCGACCCGCACGACCTTGCCGCGCTGGTGTTGACCCTGCCCGATCTTCGCATGATCGCCTTCAACGGCGGCAAGGCGGCGGCGATCGGGCGGCGCCAGATCGCCCCGCTGGGGGCGATCGCCATCGTCGACCTGCCGTCGAGCAGCGCGGCGCACACCATCGGATATGAGGCAAAGCTCGACCGCTGGCTGGCGCTCGGTTCCGCGCTTTGAGTCAGTCGATCACGCGCCCACGCGCCATCACGAAATCGACCGTCTTGAGGACGCCCACGTCGGCGACCGGGTCGCCCGCCACCGCGACGATGTCGGCGCTCTTGCCCGGCGCGATCGTGCCGATTTCGTCGGACAGGCCGAGCAGGTCGGCGGCGTTCACCGTCGCGGCCTTCAGCGCCTCGACCGGCTTCATGCCGTGCTGGACCATCAGTTCGAATTCGTCGGCGTTGCGGCCGTGCTTCGACACGCCGGCGTCGGTGCCGAACGCGATGCGCACGCCGCGCGGGACGAGCTGTTCGAGGCTCTTGCCGGTGATCGCAATGCGCCACTGGATCTTGGCGAGCACATCGGGCTCGTAGGCGTTCGCGTTCGCCGCGATGCGTTCCTTGTACCCGTTCACGGTCGAGAGCGTCGGGACATAATAGGCCTTCGACTTCGCCCAGGCCGCGATCGTCGCCTCGTCGAGGATCGTGCCATGTTCGATCGAATCGGCGCCGGCCTCGAGCGCGAGGCGGATGCCATCGGCGCCGTGCGCGTGGACCGCGACCTTCTTGCCGAACAGATGCGCGGTGTCGACGATCGCCTTCGCCTCGTCGTCGAACATCTGACGCCCGAGCCCGGCACCGATGCGGCTGTTCACCCCGCCGGTCGAGGCGAATTTGATCACGTCCGCGCCGCGCCCGATCTGCAGCCGCACCGCGCGGCGACAGTCATCGGCGCCGTTGCAGGTGTTGCCCGCGCCCTGAAAGAAGGGCCGAAGCTCGTCGCGATAGCCCAATGACCCGTCCATATGCCCTGCGCTGCCGGAGAGCGCATTGCCGGCATCGACGATGCGCGGCCCCTGTACCTTGCCCGCCGCGATCGCGTCGCGCAGCGCCAGCGTCGCGCCGTCGCCGTCGCCGAGGTTGCGGACGGTGGTAAATCCCGCGCGAAGCGTCTTCATCCCGTTGAGCTCCGCGTTGAAGGCCTGCGCCGCGGGGCTCAGCGTCACTTCCTCGAGCTGGCCCGCAAGCCCGCCCGCGTCGCTTGTCAGATGGACATGGCTGTCGATCAGCCCGGGCAGGACATATTTGTCCTTGAGGTCGATCAGCACCGCACCGGCATCGGGCGCCTGGAACCCGTCGGCGATCGCCACGATCTTTCCGTTCTCGACGATGATCGTCGATGCACCGCGCACCGGCTTGCCGGGTTCGGCGAGCAGCCGGCCGGCATGGATGACGGTACGCTGCGACTCTTGCGCCGCCAGCGGCTGGGCAAGCGCGGCGCCCGCCAGCGCGAGCGAAATGGCATGAATCGGTTTCATCGCGGACATCCCCTGTTCTGCTTTCGGGGAGCGTTAAAGCCGATCAGAAGCCCATCGTAAAGCGGAGCGCGGCGCCCTTGTCATCAGGCATTGCCGCGATATGGCCGGGATCACGGCGCCACCACATGTTGGCGACCAGATCGCCGCCGAAGACCGCCAGCGCATAGCTCGCCTCGACCACTAGTTCGCGGCCCGTCGGCGCGAGACTGTAGGTACGGCGCTCGAAACCGGCACTTTGTGTGGCATAGTCATATGTCACCGGAAGCATCAGATCGACGCCGCCGCGCGCGACCCGAAGCGGCTGCGCGAAGCGGAGCGCTGCATGGTCCCCGGCGCGCAGCAGGCCCGCCTTCGCGATGTCGAACGAGAAGGCGTTCGAGCGAAGCGCGCCTGCTGCGATCAGCCCGCCGCGGTCGGGCCGCGTCCACATCTGCCGCCATGCCCCCGCAAGGCTCCAGCCGCCACCGACGTCGACGCCGAGCCGCGCATCGCCGACGAGGCTGGTCGCTCCGCCCGCGCCGAAGACCGGCCCGAGCCGGGCGCCGAGCAGGCTGTCCGATTCGCGAAGCCAGCTTCCGCCGAGCGCTGCCTGAAACCGCCCGAACCGGCCGTCCCAAGAGGCGCCGAGGCGTTGGTAGCGACTGTCGCGGATACTCCGATAGCGGAGCAGCGGATCGTCCTGCCAGCGCGATCCCGACACCGTGCCATTCTCGGCGCTCAGGCTGATCGCCTGACCGGGGGCGATCCTGTGCCGGATCAGGGACCCGACCCCGGGGCTTGCGGCAAAGCCAAGGCCTTCCTGCGCCGCGTCGCCGACGAGCATCGCATGACCCGCCTCGCCGCGTTCGCCCGCGAGCAACCCGCCAACGCCGCGCCCCACTGCAAGGCCGAGCCGGGTGTCGGCGTCGAGACGCGTGACCATCGACGCGGCGATCGTCCGCGCCCGCTGCGCATCGTGAAAGGAAAGACCCGCCAGCGCGTCGGTCCCGCCGACGCCCGGCGCGGTGACGAGCGACAGCGCGGTCGCGCCCGAGGCGGCGCTCTGCTGGCGGACGAGCCCGCCGATCGCTCCCGACAGTTTGAAGTCGGGGCGGCGCTGGCGAAGCGAGCCAGCGAAGTCGACGTTGAAGGCGCGGCCGAAACCGTCGGTGACAAGCCCGACGGCGCCGCCCTGTCCCCGCGCACCCGCATCGCCCATCGGTCCGCCGAGTTCGCCTAGCGCACCGCCAAGCGGCACCGCGGTCGACGTCCCCGCCAGCGTCGTCGCGCCGATCGGCTGAAAGGCGCGCGCGATGTCGAGAATCCCCTGGCCATAGACCGCATCGTCGCCCGCCGCCCCGGCGTCGCGCGCCGACTGGTAGAGAAGGTCGACGATCTGTTGCCCCGTCAGGTTCGGAAAGGCCTGCGCCAACAAGGCGACCGCGCCCGCGACCTGCGGGGCCGAGAAGCTGGTGCCGTTGAGGACGAAGACGAAATTGCCCTCGGTCTTGATCACGCCATTCTCATAGGCGCAGCACACGCCCTCCCCGAGCGCCGTCAAATAGGAACCCGCATAGGCGCCCGCGCGATTGCTGAAGTCCGCGATGCGCCCATTTTCATCGACCGCGCCGGCAATGATGACAAGCCCGCCGCCCGCATCGCGCAGCCCCTGCGCGAACAATTCGGGATTGTTCGGGTCATTGCCGTTTGCCGTCGTATCACCTTCGTTGCCCGCCGACAGGATGACGACGATCCCCGCCGCGGTCGCGCGCGCCACCGCCGCGCGCAGCGTCGCGCCGGGCGGGTCGCCGCCGCCCAGCGAGATATTGACGACGCGCGCGCCGGCGGTGACCGCGCGGTCGAGCCCCGCCGCGATCGCGCTCTCGGGAAAGCGGCAACCCGTTTCGTCGTTCGACGGATCCTCGGTCGCGCAGCTTCCCGGCCGGTCGGCGCGGAGCACGAGCAGGTTCGCATTATAGGCGATGCCAAAGGTGCCGGCGTCATTCTTCGCGCCGAGCAGGATCTGCGCGACATTGGTTCCGTGCGTCCCCTCGCCGTTGATCCCGCGCGCGCCTGCGACATCGGCCGAGAGCGTCGAGATGCGTCCCGCGAATTCGGCGCTGTCCTCGTCGATCCCGTCGTCGATTACCCCGGCCAGCACGCCCAGGCCGGTCGCGCCCGCCTGATAGGCGGTGATCGCGCCGTGAAAATTGACACCGTCGGATCGCCGCGTTTCGGCCGTGTTGAAATTGCTGCCCGGCGGCGGGGTCGGCGTGGGCGTGGGGGTTGGCACCGGCGTCGGCGCGGGTGTCGGAGCCGGGGGCGGGGCAGGGGTTGGCGAAGGACGCGCCCCGCCGCCACCGCCGCAGCCACCAAGCGACAGGGCGGCGATACAAAATATTGCGGGCAAGGGACGCGTAGCGATCCGGCGCATGAAGCTCTGTCGCATCGCCTCGGCCATCGGTCTTCCCCCTGTCGCTGCCTTCCGTCTCCTAGCTCGACGGACGGGCCCGACGCTAGACCCTACAGCCTTGCCGGAAGGTAAAGCGACGCGCCTTGCCGCCGGATCGTTGGCGCTTTATGCGACCGGGCGTCATGACCGTGCCGATCGACCATATCGAAAGCTGGATCTTCGATCTCGACAACACCCTCTATCCGCCGTCGGCGAAGCTGTTCGACCTAATCGACGAACGCATGGGCGCCTTCATCATGCGGCTGCTGGACGTCGATGCGGTCGAAGCGCGGCGGGTGCAGAAGCAATATTTCCACGATCACGGCACGACGATGGCCGGGTTGATGCGGCATCACGGCGTGCACCCTGAGGATTTTCTGGCCGACGTCCATGATATTGCACTCGACCGGCTGAGTGTCGACGATCGGTTCCGTGCGGGACTCGCGCGGCTGCCCGGACGCAGGCTGGTCTTCACCAACGCCGACGCCGACTATGCCGAGCGCGTTCTCAAGGCGCGCGGGATCGCCGATCTGTTCGACGGCATCTGCGATATCCGCATCACCGCCTATACCCCGAAGCCCGATCCCGCCGCTTATGCCGCGATGGTCGCGCACCTGGCGGTCGATCCCGCGACGAGTTTGTTCGTCGAGGATATGGCGCGCAACCTGACGCCCGCCAAAGCGCTGGGCATGACGACCGTCTGGCTGGACAATGGCAGCGAAAGCGGCCATCGCGACCACCTGCCGAGCCATGTCGATTTTCACGCGACCGACATCGTCGACTGGCTCGATACCTTACCGCAACCTTGGGGAATTTCATGAGCACCGACCTGCAAGCCACGATCGAAGCCGCCTGGGACGCCCGCGAAACGCTGGGGCTGACGACGACCGGCGCGGTGCGGGATGCGGTCGAGGCGGCGCTCGCCGGACTCGACGACGGCAGCTTTCGCGTTGCGACACGCGACGCCGCGGGAACGTGGCAGGTCAACCAGTGGCTCAAGAAGGCGGTGCTGCTCTCCTTCCGCCTCAACGACATGGAGATCATCGAGGGCGGCGCGGGCGGCGCGACCTGGTGGGACAAGGTACCGTCGAAATTCGCCGGCTGGGGCGAGAACCGCTTCCGCGACGCGGGCTTCCGCGCCGTTCCCGGTTCGATCGTCCGCCGCGGCGCCTTCATCAGCAAGGGCGCGGTGCTGATGCCGAGCTTCGTCAATATCGGCGCCTATGTCGGCGAGGGGTCGATGGTCGACGCCTGGGCCACGGTCGGCAGCTGCGCGCAGATCGGGGCGAACGTCCACCTGTCGGGCGGCGCCGGGATCGGCGGCGTGCTCGAACCGCTGCAGGCGGGCCCGGTGGTGATCGAGGATGGCGCCTTTATCGGCGCGCGCGCCGAAGTCGCCGAGGGCGTGATCGTGCGCGAGGGCGCAGTGCTGTCGATGGGCGTCTATCTGGGCGCGTCGACCAAGATCATCGACCGCGCGACGGGCGAGGTCTTCATCGGCGAAGTCCCCGCTTATTCGGTCGTCGTTCCGGGATCGCTGCCGGGCAAGCCGCTACCCGACGGCACGCCGGGGCCGTCGCTCTATTGCGCGGTGATCGTCAAGCGCGTCGACGCGCAGACGCGCGCCAAGACCGGGATCAACGAGCTGCTGCGCGACTGATCAGATGCGTTGCCCTCGCCAGGGCGACGACTGCGGGCGTTAGCGCTCGCTGAGATAATAGCGTTCGCGCGCCGTCAGATCGTCGGCAAGCTCATAGACGATCGGCTGTCCCGTCGGAATCTCCAGCCCCGTGATGTCGGCGTCCGAAATGTCCGACAGATGCTTGACCAGCGCGCGCAGGCTGTTGCCATGCGCCGAGATCAGCACCGTCTTGCCGGCGGCGAGCTGCGGCGCGATCGCGCTTTCATAATAGGGCAGCACGCGCGCGATCGTGTCCTTCAGGCTCTCGGTGTTCGGGATCTCGATGCCGGCATAGCGCGGGTCGCCCGACAGGTCGTAGGGCGATCCGGCGTCGAGCGGCGGCGGCGGAATGTCGAAGCTGCGGCGCCAGATCTTCACCTGGTCATCGCCATGCTTCGCCGCTGTTTCCGCCTTGTCGAGCCCGGTGAGCCCGCCGTAATGGCGCTCGTTGAGATGCCAGTCCTTTGTCACCGGCAGCCAGAGCCGCCCCATCGCCTCGAGCGCGAGATTGAGCGTCTTGATCGCGCGCGTCTGGACCGAGGTGAAGCAGGTGTCGGGCGTGAGGCGCTTTTCCTTCATCAGCTCGCCAGCCGCCCACGCCTCGGCCGCGCCCTTTTCGGTGACGTCGACATCCCACCAGCCGGTGAAGCGGTTTTCGAGATTCCACTGCGACTGGCCGTGGCGGATGAGGATGAGCTGCGGCATGTTCGGTCCTTCGGATGGAGGAAATTTGCCGCCCCATAGCGCGGGTTTTTGCCGAAAGCCAACGCCCCCTTGAAATGGTTTCGGCGGTTACCAGATTGGCCTGTCCGGCCGCCAAAACGGGGCCGGGTCGCGATCGCGGTAGATATACCGTGGTCCCGTGACTTCGCTTTGAAAGGAAGGAATGACCCATGCGTAACAGCTTCGACTGGACTCCCTATCGCCGTTCGACCGTCGGCTTCGACCGTCTGTTCGATTTCCTCGAAACCGGTGGTTCAGGGGCCGAGAATTATCCGCCGTTCGATATCGAAAAGCTCGGCGACGACCATTTCCGCATCACCGTCGCAGTCGCCGGCTTCAAATCGAACGAGATCGACATCACCGCGCAGCAGAATATGCTGACCGTCAGCGGCCGCAAGGCGCCGGTGGCCGAAGGCGAGGCGCGCCAGCTGCTTTATAGCGGTATCGCGACGCGCGCATTCGAGCGCCGCTTCCAGCTCGCCGACTTCGTGCGGGTCGACACCGCCGACCTCGCCGACGGGCTGCTGACGATCGATCTCGTCCGCGAAGTGCCCGAGGCGATGAAGCCCCACAAGATTGCGATCGGCGGTGCTCCGGTGATCGAAGACAAAAAGGCCGCGTAACCGCGCGTCCGCTGCGACCGAAAACATACGGGGTCCGGAGTCCCTTCCGGGCCCCGTTTTCGTGGTCAGAGTGCGCGGGTCATAAAGCGGCTGAACGGATCGGGCCGGTAGTCGGCAAAGGGATCGCAATCCGTGAATCCATGCGCGCGATAGAGCGCCAGTGCCGGCTCGAACGCCGGGCCCGATCCGGTCTCGAGGCTGAGACGTTCGAGGCCCCGGGCGCGGGCCTGGTCCATGATGTGACCCAGCATCTGCGCGGCAACGCCCTGCCGCAAGAACGCCTCTGCGGTGCGCATCGACTTTATCTCGCCGTGGCGGCCATCGATCAGCTTGAGCGCGCCGCAACCGGCGAGTTCATTGCCCTTGTGGATCGACCAGAAGGTCACGCCGCCCGCGCGCAGTCCGTCGAAATCGAGGAAGTGACAGCTGCCGGCCGGCGAGTTCGCCAGCATCCCCGCGAAATGCACCTCCAGCAAGGCCCGGATCGGTGCGCCCGACAGATCGTCCTCGACGATCCGCCAAGCGTCACTCACAGAAGCTGGTCCAGCGTCTGCAGGCAGGCGTGCGCGAGTAGCTTCGACCGCTCGGGCGACCAGCCCTGCACCGGGTCAGGCAGGTCGCGATTGTCCTTGAAGGGCATCTCCAGCGTCATCGACACCGCGCCGAACCGTTCGGCGAGCTGCGTCGTCGACATCGACATATTCGCCTGTCCCGGCGCCGATTCGGCATAGCCGAGATCGGTCTGGAAATCGGGGGTGTTCGCGGCAAGCGCCTGTTCAAACGCTTTATATTTTTCCATCTGGCCGGGCTTTGGCGACTTGATCCCCTCGAAGCCGGCAAGAAACACCGCGGGGATCGCCTCGTCGCCATGGACGTCCATTGCCCAGTCGACCCCGCTTTCATCCATCGCGTTGAGAACCGCCAGCACTTCGGGGCTGCGCTCGGCGGTCGGATTATCCCACTCGCGATTTAGGTTCACGCCCGCATAGTTGGTACGAAGGTGGCCGCGGCGCGAGCCATCGGGATTCATGTTCGGCACGATATGGAAGCGGCACTTCTGCCGCAGCGAGCGCGCCCATGGATCGGCGGGATCGACGAGCTTTTCGAGCGCGCCCTCCATCCACCATTCGGCCATCGATTCGCCGGGATGCTGGCGCGCATAGAGCCACACCTGCGTCGCGCCGGTGCCGAGTTCGATGCAGTCGATCGGCTGGCCCTCGAGGCTGGTGCCGAGGCAGCGATAGGTCACCCCCTCGCACTCGGCGACCGAGGCGATCAGGTCGTGGTGCCGCTCCATCGAATAAGGCGCGAAATAGGCGAGCCACAGGATCGGGCTTTCGGCGGTATGCCGGATCGCGAGCTCGCCCGCGCCCGCATCATAGCTGGTGTCGAGACGGAACCAATGTTCGCGATCGCTGCTCGCGCAGACGGCGTAGCCCGGCCAGCCATCGGGATAGGCCGACCCGGCGAGCCCGCCGATGGTGAGGTCGAGTTCGTCGCCGACGTCGCACGCGACGCGGAAGTGAAACCATTGATAGAAATCGGATTCGCGATCCTTGCGGATCGAAAGGCGCGCCGACGTGCCGTCGACGGAATCCACGACGATGTTGCCGCTGTCGAAAGCGGCGGTGATGCTGATGGTCATGGGACGCTGATAGTGCGTCCCGATTCGCCGGGGAAGTCCTTGAATAGCGCCTCTGCCAATTTCGCCGCGGCGAGACTCGGCTGCGCCGCCGGGGCCTTGACCGGCACCGCAGTCAGCGCGCGGCCCTCCCACAGCGCCTGCCCCGTCGCGGCATCGTCGATGCGCACCGAAAGCTGGAGGTCGGCCATCCGCTTCGGCCCGCCGCCGAGATTGAAGCCGATGCCGAGCCCGACGCCAGAACCATAGCTGCCGGTCGAGCCGCCGACCCCGACCGAGACGGGCGAACGGCGCGGGCCATCGAGTTGCTGGGAGCGATCGAAGCCGACGCGGACGCGAAGCGGCGCGGTTTCATTGGCGCCCGCAGCGACGAGACCCTGCCGCTGCAACTGCTGTTCGACTGCGGCACGATAGCTGTTCCATTCGATCGACGGCATCGCGGCCGGATCGTCGAGCGGGGCGGTCTGGATCGCGTAGCGTGTGCCCGGCGCCCAGCCGGGGATGGCATTGTGAAATCGGGTGACTTCGACCGGCGGAACGGCCGTCGCACAGCCGCCAAGTGCGAGCGCCGCTGCGGAGAGCAGGGCGACGGAAAGATGATGCATCATCGGGCGATCATGCGCCACGAATAATGGCTTGGCAATGAACGGGATGCGCGAAGCCTCGCAAAGCGGCGCGGGCCGTCCCGAACCGAAAAGGGCGGGATCCGATCCCGCCCTTCACCATCACCGATAGAAGATGTGATTGTCGATCGCAGCGACGCGCGTCTTGCGCCAACCCGGCGAGACATAGCGCGCGTGGAAGAAGAGCGCACCCGGCGCCTGGTTCTTCCAGCTGCCCTCGCGCGCGATCTGTGCGATCGCGACCGCGTTGTTCCACTGCGCGCCATTGCGCACCGCGGGCATCCGGCCGCCGCGCACGAAGCTGAACTGGCTCGGCTGGTGGACGACGCCGCACAGGCTCTTGGGGAAACGGCCCGACTTGGCCCGGTTGATGACGACATGCGCAACCGCGAGCTGGCCAGCGAGCGATTCGCCGCGCGATTCGAAATAGACCGCGCCGGCCAGACAGCGCAGTTCATCGTCCAGATCGGCCGGCCGCGGGGTCGCGGCGACGAGCTCGGCAAGCGTATCGACGTCCAGCGGAACCGCCTTGGGCTCGACGGTGGATTCGTCCTTGATTTCTGGGGTTGGGATTTCAGGGGTTGGCTCGACCGGGGTCTGGGCTTCGGTCGGCAGGTCCGCCGGCGGTTCGGTTGCCGTCGTGTCGGCAAGCGGCAGGGTGATCGCGGGCAGGTTCGCGCTAGTCGCGAGATCGCTCGCGAAACCCGGTTCGGCCAGTGAAAGTGCGGCCACGGCGGTCATGCCGACGGCAGCCATACCGGCCACGTTCAGAATGCGACTCATATATTCCGTCAAAAGGGCAGATGACGGACCGAAACCAAAGAACAGGCGGGCGAGCTAATTTTGCTCAGTGCCGCCTGCGGCCGTCACCCGACTGCGTGTCCGAACCGTTTTGCCGGGTGCTTCGCCGAAGCGTCGCAACCCTCGGAACGACCTACGCGTTATGGGGTGCGCGGCACTTATTGTGCGGCGCAACAGAGTCAAGTTAACGCAGCCCAATCCGCGACGAGTCGTGGCGCATCTGCGATATCCAGCTCAACGATCCACAGATCGGGATCGGCCTTTCGCCGCCGTTCGCGATAGCTTTCGCGCGATTCACCATCCTTTGGGTCGTCGGGGCCCACGGATTCCCAGACATAGGTGCCATCCAATGAAAAGCGCCGTTCCAGCAGCGGTCCGGGTTCACCGCGATCGCTGCACTGGACGAGAATTACGCCCGACGTGTCGTCCCCTTTGCCGAGAACAGCCGCAAAACCGCCGGCCGCTTCGGTTCGCCGCATCAGCAGATCGACGAGAAACCGGCTCTTGAGCCGCGTCACGGGAAAATCCGGCGCGCGGCGTTATGCCGCGTCACGCGTTTCGGCGTCGGCGAGCAAAGCATAAAGCGCTTCGTCGTTCTTCGCGCCGCGCAGCCGTTCGGCGAAGCTGTCGTTGCGGAGCATCCGCGACACGCCCGCGAGCGCTTTCAGATGGTCGGCGCCGGCGTCGAGCGGCGAGAGCAGCACGAAAAGCAGATCGACAGGTAGTCCGTCGACCGCCTGGAAGTCGATCGGCCGCGCGAGCTGCAGGAAAAGGCCGCGGACCCCGGTCAGATCCGCCATCTTGGCGTGCGGGAGCGCAATCCCACGCCCGAAACCCGTCGAGCCCAGGCGCTCTCGCTCGAGCAGCGCCTCGCTGACCTCGCCGGCGTCGAGGCCGAGCGAACGGCTCGCAAGGTCGCCGACGAAGGGAAAGAGCGCCTTTTTCGAATCGAGCTGCACATGCGCACGCACGGTCGCCGGGTAGAGAAGGGAAGAAAGGTTCATCACTTTGGTCAAATCTGTAAAACGCCGGTTCGTTGCCGACCAGGACATCCTGCGGGCAAACGATCACGGATCCGTCGTGGCAGGCCCCCGCCATCCCAGCATCGGGCATCGTTGGGCGCGGCCCTTAGGCCGGATGGCGGAGAAAATCCAGTCCTTTGTCCCGCTGCTATCGTCCTAGCGGGGTTCGACCCAGCCGATCGTGCCATCCTCGCGCCGGTACACCATGTTGTGCGAGCCGGTCTTGCTGTTGACGAAGAGCAAGGCGTTGGTGTTGCGGAGGTCGAGCATCATCACCGCGTCGGACACGCTGCTGGTCGGAATGTCGACGCGCGTTTCGGCGATGATCGCAGGCGCGTCGCCCGCATCCTCTTCCTCGGTCCCGGTGTCGAAAACGGTGTAGCTGGCGTTGTCCTCGATCTCGTCGAGCGAGGCGGCCAGGGTGGCGCCCGCGGCGCTGTTGCGGTCCTTGAGTCGGCGCATATAGCGTCTGAGCTGCTTTTCGATGCGCTCGGCCGCGCCCTCGAACGCGACATGCGCGTCCTGCGCCTGGCCGTGCCCCTTGAGCACCAGCCCCTGCATCACATGCGCGACGATGTCGCACTGAAAACTGTCGTGCGGCCCTTTTCCGAAGGTCGCGTGCGCCCCGATCGCCCGCGAGAAATATTTGTCGGCAATCGCGTTCATCCGGTCCGACACATGCGCCTGCAGCGCTTCGCCGGTTTCGATCTGGTGGCCAGAGACGCGGATTTCCATTTTTCTTCTCCTTCCAGGGTCGCGCGAGCGGCGGGGAGGCCGCTACGGGCTATCGTGCCACAAAGGTTGGTTGAGTGCGGCGACGAACTCGGTGTGGCGCGCCAGCTCTGCGGCCGTGGCACCATGCGGGCGGGGCTCGCGGAACGCGCGCGCGGGAGCCGCCGCGCGAACCGGGGCGGCGGCGAGCGAACGCCCTACGTCTACCGATTGCGCCGCAAGGCCCAGGCCGATCTGCCGGCCGCCGGTCATTTCGATGTAGAGGTGCGCGAGAAGCTCGGCGTCGAGCAACGCGCCATGCTTGATACGGTGGCTGCGGTCGATGCCGTAGCGCGTGCAGAGCGCGTCGAGGCTGTGCTTCGCGCCCGGATGCAGCTTGCGCGCCATCTGCACCGTGCAACGCATCCGGTTCATGTCGAGCGCGGGACGTCCCGCGAGCATCAACTCGGCGTTGACGAAGCCGAAGTCGAAGGCGGCATTGTGCGCGACCATCGGCGCATCCCCCAGAAACTCCATCAGCTCGTCGACCCGAGTCGCGAAAAGCGGCTTGTCCGACAGGAACTGGATCGACAGGCCGTGCACGGCTTCGGCGGCAGCGGGCATGTCGCGCTCGGGATTGAAATAGGCGTGGAAGGTGACGCCCGTTTCGCGTCGGTCGATCAATTCGACGCACCCGATTTCGACCAGCCTGTCCCCGGTTTTGGGATCGAGCCCCGTGGTTTCGGTATCGAATATTATCTCACGCATCGAGGCGTCAATCTGGACCCTATCGCGCGCGGAAACAAGAGGCGATGGCGCGAATCTGGCGGCGTGTATAGCTTTTCGGACGCCCCGTTTCGATGACGAAATCGGCACGCGCGCGCTTGACGCGGTCGGGCACCTGCAGGTGGCGAATCGCCTTCAGCTTGGCGCGCGTCATCCCGGCGCGCCGCATCACGCGCTTCGTCTGCATCCACACCGGCGCCGAGACGACGGCGATCGCGCCGACGCGGCGCCAGCCGCCCTTTTCGAAAAGCAGCGGGATGTCGAGGATGACGACGTCGCGCGCGCGGTGGCGCATCAGGAATCGATGTTGCGCCTTCGCCACCGCAGGGTGGACGATCGCTTCGAGCGCGGCGAGTTCGTGGGTGTTGCCAAGGACGTGTGCGCCGAGTTTTTGCCGGTCGACGCCGTGTGGACCGGTGGTGCCGGGAAAGCGCGCCTCGATCGCCGCGACCAGCGCCCCGCCCGGGCCCTGCAGCCGATGCACCTCGGCATCGGCGTCGAACACCGGTACGCCCTCGCGCTCGAACATCCTGGCCGCGGTCGACTTGCCCATCCCGATCGACCCGGTGAGCCCGAGGATGAACGGACGGCGAAGCCGTGCACCGAGATGGTTGTGGAACCTCATGTTGTAAGCAGCGACCGCAGCTCGTCATCGCGGCCTTCGGGCGGCGATCGGCCGAAAAACAGTTCGAAGGCCAGCGCGGCCTGGCCGACCAGCATGTCGAGCCCGTCGACGGTGTCGAGCCCGCGCGCCTCGGCGGCCTTGAGGAGACCGGTCCGAAGCGGGGCATAGACGAGATCATAGACGATCGCGTCTTCGGGCAGGGGGGACAGGTCGAGATCGAGCGGCGGCTGGCCGGTCATGCCGAGGCTGCTGCTGTTCACCAGCAGCGACACCGGCGGCAGCGCGGCATCGAGCCCGACGACCTCGCCCTTGAGCCCGAAGGTGGCAAGCAGGCCCATCGCCTTGAGCGGCGTCCGATTGAGAATCGTGACATGAGCGACGCCCGCCCGCGCAAGCGCGAACAGCACCGCACGCGCTGCGCCCCCGGCGCCGACCACCGCCACAGCGGCGCCGTCGAGGTCGAGCTCGGCGAGCGGGGCATAGAATCCCGCGGCATCGGTGTTGGTGCCGATCAGCGCGCCGTCCGGCTGCCGCACGACGGTGTTCATCGCGCCGATCGTCCCGCGGATATCGCCGGGATCGTTCACCACATCCATCACCGCGACCTTGTGCGGGATGGTGACGTTGCAGCCGCGCCAGTAGGGATCGGCCTTGCGATCGGCGATATAGGCTTCGAGCGCTTCGGGTTTCACATGCGCACGGCGATAGTCGCCGTCGATGCCAAGCGCGTCGAGCCAGAAACCATGGATGAGCGGCGACTTCGAATGGGCGATCGGATCGCCGATCACTTCGGCATAAGGCTTGCTCATCGCGGCGCCAATCCGGTCGCGCGCAGCCATGCCATCAACGGAAGCATCGGCATGCCGATGATGGTCCAGGGGTCGCCTTCGACCCGGTCGAATAATTGCACGCCTGCCCCCTCGATCTCGTAGCATCCGACGGTCCAGCGGATGCTGTCCCAGTTTTTCGCCAAATAGTCGGCGATGAACGCGTCGGACAAGGGACGCATCCACAGCTTCGCCTCGCCGATCGCACGCCACACCGGCACCCCGTCGCGCGCGGCGACCGCCGCGCTGAAAAGCCGGTGGCGCGTACCCGCCATGCGACGCAGATGATCGGCAGCCTCGTCGGGGCTTTCCGGCTTCGACAGCATCGACCCATCTTCGAGCGCGAGCGTCGAATCGGCGCCGATCACAGTGACGCCGGGAAGTCGCGAGGAAATCTTCACCGCCTTCGCCTCGGCGAGCGCGTCGGCGATGTTGCGCGGAGTCTGGCCGGCGTCGAGCAGCGATGCGGTGAGTGCCTCCTCGTCGACATGCGCAGCGCTGGTTTCGAATGTCAGCCCGGCGGCGCGGAACATCGCGGCGCGGCCGCTGCTTTGCGAAGCGAGGAGCAGGCCTGTGCTGAGCGAAGTCGAAGGGGTCATGCGGCGCTACGATCCTCGACGAGCTTGATCACCGCCGCTGCGGTTTCCTCGATCGAGCGGCGCGTCACGTCGATCACCGGCCAGCCGTTGTCGGCGAACATGCGGCGCGCGTAAGCAAGCTCGGCCTTCACCCGCTCGTCGTCGACATAGGAGGTTTCGGGCGCCTGATTGAGCGAAAGCAGCCGGTTGCGACGGACCTGCACAAGGCGGTCGAGACCGGTGGTGAGTCCGACAACGAGCGGCTTCCTGAGATTGTAAAGCGCATCGGGCGGCGGCGATTCGGGAACGATCGGAATGTTCGCGGTCTTGAAACCGCGGTTCGCAAGATAGATGCTCGTCGGTGTCTTCGAAGTGCGCGACACGCCGGCGAGGACGATATCGGCCTGCTCCCAATTCTCCCATCCGATCCCGTCGTCGTGCGCCACGGTGAACTGGATTGCTTCGACCCGCGCGAAATAGGCGGCGTCGAGCTGGTGTTGGCGCCCCGGCCGCGCCTTGGCCTGTTGCCCCAGCATCCGCGACAGCGCGTCGGTCACCGCATCGAGCGCCGGAACCGTCGGCAGGTTGAGCGCCGCCGCGCGTCGTTCGAGGCTCGCACGCAGCTCGCCGTTCACGAGAGTGAATAGGATCATGCCGGGGCTCGCCTGCACTTCACCGATGATCCGGTCGAGATGCGATTCCGAGCGCACCATAGGCCAGAAATGGCGCACAACCTCGACGTCGTCGAACTGCGCAATCGCCGCCTTGGCGATGTTTTCGAGCGTCTCGCCCGTGGAATCGGATATGAGGTGCAGATGGAGCCGGCCCATGCGGCATCCTTTCGCGGCGACGGCGCAAAAGGCAAGCAAAGCCTTTGCGCGCCAGATAGCTCGGATCTACCCCGAAAGGCTGAAGCTACCCCCTGTGGATAGTTTCCGGCAAAAGTGCCGGGACAAGATCGGCACGGCGAATTCGTCCCCGGCACTGCCGATTCCGCTCCACCGCTTGTGCACAAGGGATGAATCTTATCCACAGGCTGTGAACTAGGAGGAGAGGGCAGAACGACTCCGCGACGGAACGCGCAACTTGGGGAGTCAATATGTTGGCAAAAGGGACGCTGCGGCCTAGAGACGCGCTGTTCGCCGACCAACAATCCACCACAATCATTTTTATATATTTATTGAGAAGAGAAAGAGGGGCCGTGTGAGGGCGTCGTCGAAGAGCTTGCTGGCAACGCTGCGCGGGGTGCGACAGGAAAAGCCAGCGCTATGGCTGATGCGCCAGGCGGGGCGCTATCTTCCCGAGTATCGCGCGCTCAGGGAAACCAAGGGCGGGTTCCTCGAGCTTTGCTATGACAGCGAGGCGGCGGCCGAAGTCACGCTGCAACCGATCCGGCGGTTCGGTTTCGACGGCGCGATCCTCTTTTCCGACATTCTCGTTGTCCCGCACGCGCTGGGCCAGAAGCTATGGTTTGAGGCAGGCGAGGGGCCGCGGCTCGCACCCCCGCTTGTCGACAGCGCGTTGGCGTCGCTGGAGGCGATGCCGCAGCGGCTCGACCCCGTCTATGGTACCGTCGCGCGCGTCGCGGCGTCGCTGCCGGCCGAAACGACCTTCCTAGGCTTTGCGGGCAGCCCGTGGACGGTTGCGACTTATATGGTTGCGGGGCAGGGTTCGAAGGACCAGGCGCAGGCGCGGCGGATGGCGTTCGGCGATCCCGACGCGTTCGGCGCGATCATCGACGCGATCGTCGACCTGTCGGTCACCTATCTTTCGGGCCAGATCGAGAATGGCGTCGAAGCCGTCCAGCTTTTCGACAGCTGGGCGGGGAGTCTCAGCCCCGCGCAGTTCGAACGCTGGGTGATCGCCCCCAATGCCGAGATCGTCCGTCGATTGAAGGCGCTGCATCCCGACACGCCGGTGATCGGCTTTCCGAAAGGGGCCGGGGGCAAGCTTTCGGACTATGCGAACGAGGTCGGCGCCGATGCCATCGGTCTCGACGAGACGGTCGATCCGGTGTGGGCCGACAAGGCGCTGCCGGCGCATCTGCCGGTGCAAGGCAACCTCGACCCGCTGGCGCTCGTGGCGGGTGGTGAAGCGCTCGATACGGCGATCGACCGCATCCTTGCGGCCTTCCCCGATCGTCCCCATATCTTCAATCTCGGTCATGGCATCGTCCCCGACACGCCGATCGCTCATGTCGAGCATCTGATCCGGCGCGTCCGTGGATAGGCGGGACTTATGGAACTGGCAGGATTCTTGGGGGTGACGATGCTTTGGGTCAAAGCCGCGCACGTCATCTTCGTGATCTTTTTCATGGCCGGCCTGTTCATGATGCCGCGTTTCTTCGTCTATCACCACCAGTGCCCCGTGGGGTCGGATGAGGACAGGAAGTGGATCGAGCGCGAGGATCGCCTGCGCAAGATTATCCTGAATCCGTCGATCCTGTTCGTCTGGATCTTCGGGCTGATGCTCGCGTTCAACGGCGATTATTGGCACGAGGGCTGGTTCATTGCCAAATTCCTGACCGTTGTCGCGCTGTCCGGCTACCATGGCTGGATGATCGGCTATTTCAAGAAGCTGGCGAAGGGCGAGCGCCCGCTGACCGAGAGGCAACTGCGGATGCTCAACGAAGTTCCCGGCATCGCGGCAGCGCTCGTCGTCATCCTGGTGATCGTCCGTCCCTTCTAAGGCTTCGGCCCTTTTGAGGTTTCGGATCGGCGCAGCCGCGATTGACTTGGCTGGCGGCCGGTTATAGGGGCCGATCAACCCCGTTTTTCAGCGGGCGGCGCCTCGATACGCCGATCTATCGATAACGGTCGTCCCACGGCCGGATAGGCACCAGCCGGTGCGACGAATTTTTTGTCCAAATTTCTTACTGAATTTCTACCCGGAATCTATCCCATGCACCTCAAAGAACTCAAAACAAAAGCGCCCGCCCAACTCGTCGAAATGGCAGAGGAATTGGGTGTCGAGGGCGCGTCGACCTTGCGCAAGCAGGACCTGATGTTCTCAATCCTGAAGGAACTCGCCGAGGAGGGCGAGGAAATCATCGGGTCGGGCACGATCGAGGTTCTCCCGGACTCGTTCGGTTTCCTGCGCTCGTCGGAGGCCAATTATCTGGCCGGCCCCGACGATATCTATGTCTCACCCAATCAGGTCCGCAAATATGGCCTGCGCACCGGCGACACCGTCGAGGGCGAGATCCGCGCGCCGCGCGACGGCGAGCGCTATTTTGCGCTGACCAAGCTCATCAAGGTCAATTTCGACGATCCCGAGGCGGTGCGTCACCGCGTCAATTTCGACAATTTGACCCCGCTCTATCCGAACCAGAAGCTGTCGCTCGACACCGTCGATCCGACCGTCAAGGACAAGTCGGCACGGGTGATCGACCTCGTCAGCCCGCAGGGCAAGGGCCAGCGCGCGCTTATCGTCGCGCCGCCGCGCACGGGTAAGACGGTGCTGCTCCAGAATATCGCCAAGGCGATCACAGACAACCATCCCGAGGTTTACCTCATCGTCCTCCTCGTCGACGAACGTCCCGAGGAAGTCACCGACATGCAGCGCAGCGTCAAGGGCGAGGTCGTATCCTCGACCTTCGACGAACCCGCGACGCGTCACGTCCAGGTTGCCGAAATGGTGATCGAAAAGGCGAAGCGCCTGGTCGAGCACAAGAAGGATGTCGTGATCCTCCTCGACTCGATCACACGCCTCGGCCGCGCCTACAACACCGTGGTGCCCTCGTCGGGCAAGGTGCTGACCGGCGGTGTCGACGCCAACGCGCTCCAGCGTCCGAAGCGCTTCTTCGGCGCCGCGCGCAACATCGAGGAAGGCGGTTCGCTGTCGATCATCGCGACCGCGCTGATCGATACCGGCAGCCGCATGGATGAAGTCATCTTCGAAGAATTCAAGGGCACGGGTAACTCGGAAATCGTGCTCGACCGCAAGGTCGCCGACAAGCGCATCTTCCCGTCGCTCGACGTCGGCAAGTCGGGCACCCGCAAGGAAGAACTGCTCGTCGAGAAGGACAAGCTCAGCAAGATGTGGGTGCTTCGCCGTATCCTCATGCAGATGGGGACGGTCGACGCGATGGAATTCCTGCTCGACAAGATCAAGGATTCCAAGACCAACGAAGATTTCTTCGACAGCATGAACCAGTAAGCCGGCAAAATGGCCGTCATCGAACACGCCTTGCTTCCCGTTCGTGCGGGAAGCGAAGCCGGGTTCGAGGCGGCCTTTGCCGAGGCGCGGCCACTGATCGAGGCTTCGCCGGGATTTATCTCGATCGAAATTCGCCGCCCGACAGGAACCGGACAGCCTTATCTGCTTTTGGCAGAATGGACGTCGATTGCGGATCATCGGGACGGCTTCCGGCAATCGGACCGCTACCAGCAATGGCGGACGTTGCTGCATCGCTTTTATGACCCTATGCCAGAGGTCAGCTATTTCGGAGAGCCACTGTGATCCTGGAAATCTTGACCCATGCCGGCGCAGCGGCGAGCGGCTTTGGCGGCCCCGGCGATATCTGGGCCGCGATCGTCAAGGATTTCTCCAACATCACATCGCCAGCGGCTTTCTCGGCCTTTCTCCAGGTGCTGATGATCGACATCGTACTCGCGGGCGACAATGCGATCGTCGTCGGGGCGCTCGCCGCGGGGCTTCCCGCCGACCAGCGCAAGAAGGTGATCCTGATCGGCGTGCTCGCGGCGCTGGTGCTCCGTATCGCCTTCGCGCTCGTCGTGACGCAGCTCATGCAGATCGTCGGCCTGATCTTCGTCGGCGGACTGCTGTTGATCTGGGTCGCGTGGAAGATGTGGCGCGAGCTGCGCGAAGGTGCGCATTCGGCAGGTTCGCCCGAGATCGAGGGTGACGAGCATTCGGGGCTGAAGCCTGCCAAGAGCTTTGCTGCCGCCGCGTGGGCGGTCGCGATTGCCGATGTGTCGATGAGCCTCGACAATGTCCTTGCGGTTGCCGGAGCGGCGCGCGAGCATCCGGGGATCCTGATCGTCGGGCTGATCTTCGCGGTCGCTCTGATGGGCCTCGCAGCGAATGTCATCGCCAAATATATCGAGCGCTATCGCTGGATCGCCTATATCGGGCTCGCCGTGATCCTCTATGTCGCGGTGAAGATGATCTACGAGGGCTGGATCGATCCCGGCGTTGGGATCGGAACGCTGTTCGGCTAGAAAAGGAAAAGCCAGCCCTTCGCGGGGCTGGCTTTTTTCCTATCGGCTCCCCATTTGACGCTCATGCCCCTGCTTCACATGACCCGCGTCGCCGTCGGCTGCGCCGACTATCCGGCGCTTCAGGCGCGGATCGCAAACTATGCGCAAGGCAGCGAAATTCGTTTCACGACGCGGTTCAAACCCAAGCGCGCCGACGAACTGATCGGCGGCAAGCTCCACTTTATCGTGAAGCACACGCTGGTCGGGCGGGTCGAGATATTGCGGTTCGACGATCGCGATGACGGGCGCATCGATATCGTCTGCGCCGCCCAACTGGAACGCGTGCATCCGCAACCGAAGCGTGCGCATCAGGGCTGGCGCTATCTGACCGATGCAGACGCGCCGAAGGGCGTCGATGACGCGAGCGGGCTTGGTGAGCTGCCGCCCGAATTGTATCGCGAACTCGCTGAACTCAGCCTTATCTAGAGGGCGGCGCGAAAGCTGTTGGGGCGCGCCATCGCCCAGTAACGCGCACCCGATACCGAGTCCGGATCGTCGAGCAGCACGCCGCGATCATAGAATTTATAGATACGGTCGATCGAATCCGAGCGAGCCGAATTGAGCCGTTCGTGCAGGTGATGCGGCCGGATCTGCCAGGGGCTGTCGAGCCCCATCGCGCAGCTGATGTCCCAGAGCGCCGACACTGTGGCGGCCTGGAAGCGGCGAACCCGTTCGGCCTTGTCCTCGACCACGAGCCCCCGTTGGCGGCCGGGATCCTGTGTCGCGACGCCCGTCGGGCATTTGTCGGTGTGGCACTTGAGCGACTGGACGCATCCCAATGTGAACATGAAGGCGCGCGCGGCATTCGACCAGTCGGCGCCAAGCGCGCAGTTCATCGCAAGCCCTGCGCCCGAGTGGACCTTCCCCGACGCCGCCAGCTTCACCTCCTCCTTGAGTCCGCAGCCGACGAGCGCATTGCGCACGAAAATGAGGCCTTCGCGCAGCGGCATGCCAAGGCTGTTCGAAAACTCGATCGGGGCAGCGCCCGTGCCGCCTTCGGCCCCGTCGACGACGATATAATCGAGGCGGATGCCGGTCTCGATCATTGCCTTCATGACGGCATAAACTTCATGCGGCTGGCCGACGCAGAGTTTGATCCCGACGGGCTTGCCGCCCGACAATTCGCGCAGTTTCGCGGCCCATTCGACCAGTTCGATCGGTGTCGCAAAGGCGGAATGGGTGGCGGGCGAAACGCAATCATGGCCTTTGGGAACGCCGCGGGTCGCAGCAATCTCGGCACTGACCTTCGCGCCGGGAAGAACACCGCCGTGCCCCGGCTTCGCGCCCTGGCTCAGCTTGATCTCGATCATCTTTATCTGATTATCGGTTGCGCGATCGCGAAAGCGATCGGGATCGAAGCGACCGGTATCGTCGCGGCAGCCGAAATAGCCGCTGCCAAGCTCCCAGACGATGTCGCCGCCGTGGATGCGATGGTAGGGGCTGAAGCCGCCTTCGCCGGTATCGTGATAAAAGCCGCCGAGCTTCGCGCCCCGATTGAGCGCCTCGATCGCGTTCGCGCCGAGCGATCCGAAGCTCATCGCCGAAATATTGAGCAAGGCGGCGTCGTAAGGCTGCGAACATTGCGTGCTGCCGACCTTCACCCGCTGCGCCCGATCGGCGTGCGGCGTCGGTACCATGCTGTGGCTCATCCACTCATATTCGTCGGAATAGACGTCAAGCTCGGTGCCGAACGGATGACTGTCGAGCTCACCCTTGGCGCGCGCGTAGACGATGTCGCGTTCGGTACGTGCAAAGGGGCGGCCGTCGAGCGGCCCTTCGACAACATACGAATAGAGAAACGGGCGCAGCTCCTCGAACAGCGAGCGGATGCGCGCGATCAGCGGGAAGTTGCGGCGGAGGCTGTGGTGCTGTTGGACGCTGTCGTAGATGGCGACCAGCAGCAGCGGGATCCACAACAGTAGCGTCCAGCGCGCTGGCGCCCACCAGCCTGCCAGTGCGATCGCGACGATCAGGATCGGATAGGCGATCAGCCGGAGCATCGCTTGCGAGCCGGACTAGCTTGCCTGCGCCGCGAGCATGGCGGCCATCTTCTCCCACACCTTGTTGATTGCCTTGAGCGGACGAACCATCACCTTGAAATCTTCTATTTTTCCTTCGTCGTTCCAGCGGATGATGTCGACACCGTTGATCTGGATGCCGTCTAGTTCGCTTTGGAATTCGAGCATCGCCTGGTCGCCGTCGACGATCTCGCGCAGGTAGCGGAAATCATCGCCGCCAAGGACGTGGCTTGCAGCGTGGAGATAAGCGAAGACCTTGTCGCGGCCCTCCTGCGGCGTGTGGACCACGGGCGAGTGGAACACCGCATCCTCCGCAAGCAGGTCGCGTAGCGCCTGCGGATCGCCGCCGCCCGCCATATAGGCGTGCCAGGCCGCGAGACCGGGGTGGCGGCTCACGCGAGATGCTCGGCGAAGAAAGCGCGGGTGCGGCTGTCGGCGAGCTGCGCACCAGCCTCGTCGCGGCGGTTGCCGCTCGTTGCGGCGAACCCGTGGTCGAGCCCTTCGTAGTCGTGGAGCGTGACCTTGGGGTTCGGATCGAGCCCTTCGTGCATCTTCGCCTGTGCTTCGGGCCCGACGAGATGGTCGGCGGTCGGCACATGGAGCATCAGCGGGTGCGCGATCGCGTGGCTTTCGTTCAGCATCTGGTCGATCATGACGCCATAATAGCCGACCGAGGCGTTGATGTCGGTGCGCGCGGCGGTCATGTAGGCGAGGCGGCCGCCGAGGCAGAAGCCCACACACCCCACTTTGTTTGTGCCTTGCGCATGGAGCCAGCGGATCGCGGCTTCGATATCCTTCACGCCGAGGTCGGCATCATATTGGCCGAAATAGCCGAACGCTTCCTGAAGCTCGGCCTCGACATCGGGATCGAGTTCGACGCCGGGGGCGAAGCGCCAGAAAAGGTCGGGGGCGATCGCGAGATAGCCCTCAGCCGCCCAATCGTCGCATTTCTCGCGGATGCCGGCGTTCACACCGAAGATTTCGGGAATGACGATGATCGCGCGCGACGAATCGGCGTCGGGGCGCGCGACATAGGCTGGGATATCGCCTTCGCCGTCGAGTGCGGGGATGGTGATGTTCGTCGCGGACATGGGGAAGCTCCTGACTCTTGCCAATTGGGAGGGAAAGCGCGAAGCTAGCCGCCGTCAGGGCGCGGCTCAAGCGCCGAAGGGGGCGAAAGGCACGGCGATGAAATTCAATATCGAGATCGATTGCACGCCGGAGGAAGCGCGGCGGCTGTTCGGGCTTCCCGACCTCGAGCCGCTGCACGATATCTACCTGAGCCGCGTGAAGGAGCTGATGGCCAAGGGAATAACCCCCGACGTGGTGCAGCAAATGGTCAAGACGTGGGTGCCGATGGGCGGCAGCGGGCTTGAACTCGTCCAGTCGCTGCTCGGCCAGTTCGGCGGTGGGCTGATGGGCGGATCGCCGAAATCGAACGACGACGACAAAGGCTCCAAGGGGCGCAAGAGCTGAGCCAGGATGCAGCGAGTGACACGATTTTCGCGTTGTCGAGCGGGATGCCGCCGGCAGCGATCGGCGTCGTGCGGATCAGCGGGTCGCGGGCAGCGGAAGCGCTGACCGCGCTCGCCGGGCGGTTGCCCGAGCCGCGGCGGGCTTCGCTGGCGTCGCTGAAAGACGCGGCGGGCGCACCGCTCGATCGGGCGCTGGTCCTGTGGTTTCCGGGGCCGGCGACGGCGACGGGCGAGGATCTTGCCGAACTTCATCTTCACGGCGGCCGCGCAGTGGTCGCCGCGGTCGAGGCGGCTTTGGCGGCGTTGCCGGGGCTGCGCCATGCAGCGCCGGGTGAGTTCACCCGGCGGGCTTTCCTGAACGGCCGGATCGATCTGGCGGAGGCCGAGGGGCTCGCGGACCTGCTTGCGGCGGAGACCGAGAGCCAGCGGGTGCAGGCGCTGGGGCTGGCGAGCGGGCATGTGTCGCGTGCGGTTGCCGGTTGGCAGGATCGGCTGCTTGCGCTGATGGCGGGGGCGGAGGCCGAGCTCAATTTTGCCGATGAGGATGATGTCGAAGTTTACGAAGGTGCCGCGCAGCGTTTGATCGAGGGGATGGCCGAGCTGGGGGCGGAGCTCGGCGCATGGTTGGCGCGGCCCGCGGCGGAGGTGATTGCCGAGGGACTGTCGGTGGTGATCGCGGGGCCGCCCAATGCCGGAAAATCAACCCTGATCAATGCCTTGGCGCAGCGTGAACTGGCGATCGTGTCGCCGGTCGCGGGGACGACGCGCGATGTGATCGAGACGCCGCTCGCGCTTGACGGGATTGCGATGCGCTTTTCGGACACGGCGGGGATTCGCGCCGAGGGTGCCGACGCGATCGAGGCGATCGGGATCGACCGGGCGAAGGCGGCCGTCGATGCCGCGGACATATTGCTGTGGCTGGGACCGCCAAAAGACGTCCCCGAGCATCCGCGCGCGATCCTGATCGCGGCGCAGGCCGACCGCTGGCGCGGCGACGCGGCGGCCGAGGCCGACGCCGCGCGATGCGACCTGAGCCTGTCGGCGGCGACGGGCGAGGGGATGGACAGGCTCCACGCCTATATCGTCGAGATGGCGCGGACCTTGCTGCCGCGCGAGGGCGAGGCGGCGCTGCGCCAGCGGCAGCGCGCGGCGCTTGCCGAAGCAAAACAATGGCTTACGATTGAATCGGGCACGCGCGAGGCCGGCGATCTGATCCTGATCGCCGAGCGGCTGCGGCTCGCCGCGACCGTACTTGACCGGATCACCGGACGCGCGGGGGTCGAGGATATGCTCGATGCCTTGTTTGGGCGTTTCTGTATCGGGAAATGATGTTCCACGTGGAACAGATTATTACGCAGGGCTGCGCGTAAGCGCGAATTTCTCACACAAAGACACAAAGATGGCGCGTTTGCCCGCGGCCCGACGCGCCATCTTTGTGTCTTTGTGTCTTTGTGTGAGATCATATTGGCACCCACCATAAGGGCACAGACACAACGGCCGGGCGCACAGCGTTTTCACGCAAAGGCGCGAAGGCGCGAAGAAGACGGGAGTCCTCTTGCCTGTGCGGGCGACTCCTTGGCGTTGAGCGTGGATGGATTCGGGCCGCGGTTTCGGCTATGCGCGGCCGCAATCATGAACTCTGAAGCAATTTTCGATGTCATCGTCGTCGGCGGGGGCCACGCCGGGACCGAGGCCGCCGCCGCCGCTGCGCGGCTTGGCGCGCGCGTGGCGCTCGTCAGTTTCGATCCGGCGCTGATCGGCACGATGTCGTGCAACCCGGCGATCGGCGGGCTCGGCAAGGGCCATCTGATGCGCGAGGTCGATGCGCTCGACGGCTGGATGGCGCGCGCCGCCGACCGCGCCGCGATCCATTACCGGATGCTCAACGCCTCGAAGGGGGCGGCGGTGCAGGGGCCGCGCATCCAGGCCGACCGCAAACTCTATCGCGACGCGATCCAGGCGCTGCTCGCGGCCGAGGATCGAATCACCGTGATTGCGGGCGAGGCGGCGGCGCTCAAACTGTCTGCGGATGCGGCGCGCGTCGAAGGGCTCGAACTCGGCGATGGGTCGGCGCTGCGTGCGCGGGCGGTCGTCCTCGCGACGGGCACTTTCCTTGGCGGCAAGCTTTTCCGTGGCGAAGAGCGGATGGAGGGCGGCCGCATCGGCGAAGCGGGGGCGCATAAACTCGCCCAGCAGCTTCGTGCTGCCGATCTGCCGATGGCGCGGCTCAAGACGGGGACGCCGCCGCGGCTCGACGCGCGGACGATCGACTGGGCGCGGCTCGAGGAGCAGCCGTCGGACAGCGTCGAGGGCGCCGACTGGACCTGTTCCACGTGGAACAACGCACGGATCGTGCCGCAGATTTTCTGCGCGATCACGCGCACGAACGCCGAGGCCCATGCGATCATCGCGGCGAATCTCGACCGCTCGCCGCTATTCACGGGCGCGATCGGCGCGGCGGGGCCGCGCTATTGCCCGTCGATCGAGGACAAGATCCATCGCTTCGCCGACCGCGACGGGCATCAGGTGTTTCTCGAACCCGAGGGACTCGATTCGCCCCTCGTCTATCCGAACGGCATCTCGACCTCGCTGCCCGCCGACGTCCAGCTCGCGATGCTGCGGACGATGGAAGGGCTCGAAGCGGTGGAAATGACCGTGCCTGGCTATGCGGTCGAATATGATCATATCGACCCGCGCGCGCTCGACCGCACCTTGCAGGTGCGCGCGATCGCCGGGCTCTATTGCGCGGGGCAGATCAACGGCACGACGGGTTATGAGGAGGCGGCGGCGCAGGGGCTGGTCGCGGGGGCGAATGCGGCGCTCGCGGTGCAAGGGCGCGCGCCGCTGATCCTCGACCGCAGCGAATCCTATATCGGGGTGATGGTCGACGATCTGGTGCTGCAAGGGGTGACCGAGCCCTATCGCATGCTCACCGCACGCGCCGAGTATCGGCTGCGATTGCGCGCCGACAATGCCGCGACGCGGCTGACCCCGAAAGGCATCGCGATCGGGCTCGTCCGGCCCGCGACCGCCGCGCTGTTCGACGCGCGGCAGGCGGAACGGAAGAGGGCAGCGGCGCTGCTCGAGGCCCCCGTCGCGAGTGCCGACTATGCCCTGATCGGGATGGCGATCCCCGGCGACGGGGCGCAGCGCACGCGTGTCGAACTGCTCCGCTTTCCCGAGGTGGGCATCGCTACGCTCAGGATGCTCGCGCCGGAGCTGGAAGGCATCGACGACGGGATCCTGTCCGAACTCGCCGAGGATGCGCATTACGCGCCCTATATCGCGCGGCAGGAGGCCGAGCTCCGCTCGCTCGCGGCGAATGAGGCGATCATCCTCGACCCCGCGCTCGACTATGGCGCGATCGGCGGTCTGTCGCGCGAGATGGTCGAACGGCTGAGCAAGGCACGGCCCGAAACGCTGGGGCAGGCGGCACGGATCGACGGGGTGACGCCGGCGGCGCTGACCGCGATCCTGGTGCATAGCCGGCGGCGGGCGGCTTGAGCGGGCGGTTCACAAGATTGGCATGTCGGTTTGGGTTGGATTCCAGACACTCGTCACCCCGGACTTGATCCGGGGTCCACGACTTCAATGCCGCGATGGATCCCGGATCAAGTCCGGGATGACGAAGAAAGGAATATCCTCCCTGCGGCGCAGCCGTGGGGAGGGGAACCGTCGCCGCAGGCGATGGTGGAGGGGCGGCAACGTCGCGCCATTTGCCCCTCCGTCAGCGCTCCGCGCTGCCACCTCCCCATGGCTGCGCCACAGGGAGGAACGAATGCCCGCAATCGGTCGGTTGCAGTCGTAATGTGCACCCCGGCGAAAGCCGGGGTCCATGTAGCAAGCGCAGCGCTCATTGTCTGGATCCAGGCTTGCGCCGGGAGTCACCAAGGCCGCAACCCGTCGTCAGCGGTCATTCGATCCAGACCGGCGGCGAACGGCCGAAAGGAGGTGGATTCCAGACCGTCCCCTAATTCCGTTCGTGTCGAGCGAAGTCGAGACACCCGGCAGCCTTGCGCCTAGCCCGAGGGGCATCTCGACTTCGCTCGATGCGAACGGATTAGGTTGGGCGGTCACGTCCACCTTCCGGTCGCTAGCTGACGTTGCGATGGAACGGGTCGAGGGGGAGGACTAATTTCTTCCACGGAGGCACGAAGATGTCGCGGTGGCAAAACTGCCCCTTTGTGTCTGTGCGAGGCTTTCAAAATCGCACGCAAAGGCGCAAAGGCGCGAAGAAGAATGATCCCGCGTCGCGGGAAAAGTGAAAGAGCAACGTGGCTGACGCCGAAATACTGGACGATGAAGGCGCTGCGCGCGACTGGCTGGCGCGGGCGTTTGTGCCGAGTGCGGAGCAATGGGCGCGGTTCGAGCGCTTTGCGGCGATGCTGGTCGCCGAGAATGAGCAGCAGAATCTGATCGCGGCGTCGACGATCCCGATCCTGTGGGTCCGGCATATCGCCGACAGCGCGCAATTGCTGGCGCTCGATGCGGGGGGCGAAGGACTTTGGATCGACCTGGGCAGCGGGCCCGGATTGCCGGGGCTGGTCGTCGCGATCCTGAGCGAACGGCCGATGCTGCTCGTCGAATCGCGCAAGCGGCGGTGCGATTTTCTGCGTGCGGTTGTCGCTGACCTTGGTCTTGCGCATGTCGAGATTGCCGAGGCGCCGCTCGAGCGGGTCGAGACGCGCCGCGCGGGCACGATCAGCGCGCGGGCTTTCGCGCCGCTCGACAGGCTGATCGACTTATCCGCGCGTTTTTCCACCGAATCGACGCGCTGGCTGCTGCCAAAGGGGCGAAATGCGGTAAAGGAACTGGCGTCGCTGCCGCAGACATGGCAGAATCTGTTTCACGTGGAACATAGCCGCACCGACGCCGATAGCCGCATCCTGGTGGGCCAGGGGCGCATCGCGCCGAAAAAGCGAGGAAAAGCATGATTCGTATCGCTGTGGCGAACCAGAAGGGCGGGGTCGGCAAGACGACGACGGCGATCAATCTGGCGACCGCGCTCGCGGCGACCGGGTGGCGCACGCTGATCATCGACCTCGATCCGCAGGGCAATGCATCGACCGGGCTGGGAATCACGCAGGCGCAGCGCGAGCTGTCGAGTTATGACCTGCTCCGCGCCGAGGCGACGGTTGCCGAATGCGCGGTGCATACCGCGGTACCGCGGCTCGACATCGTGCCGGCGACGGTCGACCTGTCGGGCGCCGAGATCGAGCTGATCGAATTCGCCGATCGCCTCCACCGGCTCGAACAGGCGCTGACCGGCGCCGAGGCGGGGCAGTGGGATATCTGCCTGATCGACTGCCCGCCCTCGCTCGGTATGCTGACGCTCAATGCGCTGATCGCCGCCGAATCGCTGATCGTGCCGCTGCAGTGCGAATTCTTCGCGCTCGAGGGCCTCAGCCAGCTGCTCACCACCGTCGAGCGCGTGCGCGGGCGTTTCAACCAGAAATTGTCGATCCTCGGCGTCGCGCTGACGATGTTCGACCGCCGCAACCGGCTGACCGACCAGGTCTCCGACGACGTGCGCGAAGTGCTGGGCCCGGTGGTGTTCCAGACCGTCATCCCGCGCAACGTCCGCCTGTCCGAAGCGCCGAGCCACGGCCTGCCCGCGCTGATCTATGACCATCGCTGCGCGGGGTCGGCGGCCTATATCGCGCTCGCCCGCGAGCTGATCGATCGCTTGCCCAACGTTCGCAAGGCAGCATAAATGTCTGAAAACGAAAAAGAAACTGGCGCGTCGGCGCCGCGCAAGCGCCCGTCGGGGCTGGGGCGCGGGCTGAATGCGCTGTTCGGCGATGCCGCGGTCGAGGCGCCGGTGCTGGCGACCCCGGGCGCCGCCGCGAAGGCCGCGCCGGTCGCCGCGGGCGATTCGGTTCAGCATGTATCGGTCGGCTCGATCCGTCCGCTGCCGAACCAGCCGCGGCGCCATTTCGACGAGGCGGCGATCGTCGAACTCGCCGACTCGATCAGCGCGCGCGGGCTGCTGCAGCCGATCATCGTGCGTCAGGCGCCCGATGGGCAGGGATATCAGCTCGTTGCGGGCGAGCGGCGCTGGCGCGCGGCGCAGCGCGCTGGGTTGCACCAGATCCCGGCGCTCATCCGCGATCTCGACGATGCCGCGACCTACGAGATCGCGCTGGTCGAGAATATCCAGCGGCAGGACCTGAACGCGATCGAAGAGGCGGGCGCCTATCGCCGGTTGATCGACGATTTCGGGCACAGCCAGGAAGCGCTCGCGAAACTGGTCGGCAAGTCGCGGAGCCATGTCGCGAACCTGATGCGCCTGCTCGACCTGCCGCAGGGCGTGCAGGCGCTGGTGAGCGACGGATCGCTGTCGATGGGGCATGCGCGCGCGCTGATCGGCGCCGACGAGGCCGAGGCGATCGCGCGCAAGGTCGTCAAGGAAGGCCTGTCGGTGCGCGCGGTCGAGGCGCTGATCCGCGCCGACAGGGGCGGCGGGCGCAAGGCGGCGGCCGAGCCCGCGGCGGGGCCGGGACGCGACCCCGATATCATGGCGGTCGAACGCCATCTCTCCGAACTGCTGGGGATCGGCGTCGCGATCCAATATGCCGGCGGGGGGAAGGGCGCGCTGACGCTGAAATTTGCGTCGCTCGACCAGCTCGACATGATCTGCCAGCGGCTGAGCGGCGAATCGATCTGATTCGCGTGCGGGCGGTCGATCCGGACTCGGCCGGTTTTTGTTCGCCGATTCCCTTAATTTGTCCCGGCGCGGGCCGTTAATAGCGCACAGGCGGTCCCCACGACTTGCCGATCTGTGGCCCAAGGCCTTGTTTTTGCTCGCTTGCACCCTGCAACGCGGGCCAAATCTCTATGCGCTGTTAACCATGGTTGTTGGGCAAAGCCTGAACGGGTGGCGCGTTAGACGGACCCTCGAATGGGGTGGGATTTCCATTCGAGTTTTCGACTGCACGTCATAGTTCAAGGGACCAAATCATATGCGCACCACTGGAATGAAGCGCGCCCTCGTCGGCGCCGCGATTGCTGCCCTCGCCTTCAACGCTTCGGCGGCGCAGGCGGCGACCACCACGGCGACGGCGAAGGCGCGTATCCTCGCGCCGCTCACCATCGCCAACACCAGCGACCTCGATTTCGGGACGATCGTCAGCGGCACCGGCGCGTCGACCGTTGCGGTGTCGTCGGCGGGCGCCGTCAGCTGCGGCACCGGCCTGACCTGCCTCGGCACGACCTCGGCGGCGAATTTCAACCTCGGCGGCACGAGCGGCGCCAATGTGACGATCAGCGTGCCGGGTTCGGTGAACCTGACCTCGGGCGCGAACAGCATGACCGCGACGCTCGCTTCGTCGGCGAGCAACCTGACGCTCGGCGCGAGCGGCGGCAGCTTCCAGGTCGGCGGCACGCTGAGCGTTGGCGCCAACCAGGCGGCGGGCAGCTATACGGGCACGTTCACCGTCACTGCCAACTATCAGTAAGATAACCGAACGGTGGGGGGACGGCGGGCTTCGGCTCGCCGGCCGAGATCGGCCGCCGGGGTACCAGCCCCCGGCGGCCTTTTCTTGTGCGCTTCGCGGGCCGGTGCCGAATCCTCAACCACCTGCCATGGTTAGCGAAATATCAACCATGATGGCGCAACAGGGACGCGACCAACCAAAGGGGTGACGGCCGTCGCCCGAACGATTGTGGGGATCGTGTCTATGTTGCGTATGTTCCGGGCCATCGGCCTGTTCGCTGCGGCTGCGCTCGGCGTGGCCGCGTCGCCTGCATCTGCCGCGGGCGACCTGCTCGTCGCGCCGACGCGCGTGATCCTCGACGGATCGCGCGGCACCGAGGTGGTGCTCAACAATATCGGCAGCGAGCCGGCGACCTATCGCATCAGTCTCGAGATCAAGCGGATGACCGCCGCCGGCGGGCTCGACCAGATCGCCGAGGCCGACGTCAATGCCGCCGAGCGCGCGGCGCTCGACATCATCAGCTTCAATCCGCGGCGCGTCCGGCTGCTGCCGAACCAGCCGCAGGTGATCCGCGTCGGCGCGCGGCTTCCCGAGGGATTGCCGCCCGGCGAATATCGCGCCCACATGCTGTTTCGCGCGGTTCCCGATGCGGCGGCCGAGGCCGCACCCGCGCCCGAGACCGCCAGGGCGAGCAGCGGCGGGGTGTCGATCGCGCTCACGCCGATCTATGGCATCACCATTCCGGTGATCGTGCGCGTCGGCGACCTCGACGCCGCGGCGAAGATCGGCGATGCGCGCGTCGCCGACACGCGCGACGGGCCGGCGTTCGAGTTCGATCTGGCGCGGACGGGCAGCCGCTCGGTCTATGGCGATATCGAGGTGACGCGGCCGGGGGTGAGCGAGCCGCTGCTGCTCGCGCGCGGGATCGCGGTCTATCCCGAGATCGGGTCGCGGACCGTCTCGCTTCGCGTGCCGCCCGAAGTCGCGGCGGCGCTGAAAGGCCCGGTGCGTATCCGTTACAGCGAGGACCGCGAGGTCGGCGGCGCGACGATCGACCAGGTCGATCGGGTGGTGAAATAGCGCGAGGGCCGGGCGGAGCCCGCGGGGCGGACGATGATCCGCGCGGCGATCCTGCGATGGATACCGGTGCTGGCCGCCGGGCTGGCGCTGGCGGGGCTCGTCCCCTCCGGCGCACACGCCGTCGATAAAGAGGCTGTTTCCGCCGCGTGGAGCCCGAACGAGGACGACAGCTGGCTGTTCGACCTGCGGTCGGGCCAATACCGGCTCGGCGACGGGGTGCGCGGATATCAGACGCCGCAGGGGATTTGCGTCGACCTGGCCGACATTGTGCTCGCGCTCGACCTGCCGGTGCGCGTCGACCGGAAGTTGCGCCGCGCAACCGGGTGGGTGTTCGATGAGCGGCGGAGCCTGACGATCGACCGCGAGGCGGGCGAGGTGCGCGTCGGGAGCGCGCGCTATCCGCTGACCCCGACGACGATCCGCGACACCGCGGCGGGGTGGTGCGTCAACCTCGATGCGCTGTCGAAATGGCTGGGCGTGCCGGTCGCCGCCGATCTGTCGAACGCGGTGCTGCGGATCGAGACGAAGGAAAAGCTGCCCTTCCAGCTCGCCGCCGAACGGCGCGCGCGCGCGGCGGGGCTGCGGCCGCAGGCGAGTTTCGACCTCGCCAGCCTGCCGCAAGCGACGCGGCCGTACCAGATGTGGGCGACGCCCTCGGTCGATGTCGTCGCCTCGGCGGGGGTGGTGTCGGACAAGCGCGCGGGCGGGGGTGCCTACACGCAGGCGCGTTACGAGATTTTCGCGGCGGGTGAGATCGCCAGGCACAGCTTCGACGCGCGGCTGTCGTCGGACGAGAAGGGCGAGCCCGACAGCCTGCGGCTGCGGCTCTATCGCACCGATCCCGAAGGGCGGCTGCTCGGGCCGCTCAAGGCGACGCATTACGGCGTCGGCGATGTCAGCCTGCTGTCGACGGGGCTCGTCGCGCAAAATGCACCGGGGCGCGGCGCGGTGCTGACCAACCGGCCCGTCGAGCGCCCCGACAGCTTCGACAAGACGAGCTTTCGCGGCGACCTGCCCGCGGGCTGGGACGCCGAACTCTATCGCAACGGGCAATTGCTGGCCTTCACGACGCCCGACGGCAACGGCCGCTACGAATTTCTCGATGTGCCGCTGCAATATGGATCGAACCGCTTCGAGATCGTCCTGTACGGGCCGCAGGGGCAGGTCCGGCGCGAAATCAGGCAGTTGCAGGTCGGGATCGATTCGATTCCGCCGCAGCAGAGCTGGTACTGGGCCGGGATCGCGGAAGAGGACACCGACCTGATCGAGTTCCGGCGCCACGGCGGTGCGTTCCGGCGCGGGTGGCGCGGCACGATGGGGATCGAGCGCGGGCTCGACACGCGCACCTCGATCGCCGCCTATGCCCACAGCCTGATGATCGAGAATGTCCGCCGCACCTACGGCGAACTCGCGCTGCGCCGCGCGATCGGCCCGTCGCTGCTCGAAGTTGCGGGGGCGCACGCCGACGACGGCGGGAGTGCGCTGCGCGCGAGCTGGCTCGCCGCCTTCGGCGACACCAATATCCGCGCCGACGCGATGCGCGGCTGGGGCGGTTTCGTGTCGGACCGGCTCGCGAACAACGTCACCGGCATCTACCAGATCTCGGTCGAACAGGCGGTGAAGCTGGGGCGCACCGTGCTGCCGCTGCAATTCGAACTCGGCCAGATCGACCGGGCGTCGGGCGTTTCGAGCCTCACCGCGTCGGGCCGCGCATCTGCGAGCTTCCGCGCGTTGACCTTCACCGGCCAACTCGACTGGAGCCGCACGCGGACGCCTGGTGGCCCCGACCCGCCCGACAATCTGACCGCGACGCTGCTCGCCAACGCCCGGATCGGACGCGTCCGCCTGCGCGGCGAGGCGCGTTTCGCGCTGTCCGGGCAGGAGGCCGACACGCGCATGACGGCGATCGCCGAATGGACGGGGAAGCGCGACGCCGAATGGCGCGCCGAACTCGGCTATGACAAGGGGCTCGACCGCGTGCGCGTTGGTGCCGGTTATTCGCGCCGTTTCAAACAGTTGCAGCTTTCGGGCTTTGGCGAGATCGCGAGCGACGGATCGGTCGCGGCATCGCTGTCGCTCGCCTTCAGCTTCGGGCCGCGTCCGGGTGGAGGCGATGGGGGCCGTGGCGGATGGCGCGTGTCGAGCGAGAAGCTCGGTGGCCGCGGGCAGGTGATGGCCGACGTCTGGATGGACGATAATGGCGATGGCGTTCGCCAGCCGGGCGAAGCCGCGCTCGGCGACGTTCCGCTGACCGCGGGCGGTCATTTTGTCGCCGCGTCGACCGACGAGGCGGGCCGCGCGATGGTCGACGGGCTCGAACCCTTCCGCCCGGTGATGATCGGGATCGATGCAGGGAGCCTGCCCGACCCCTATGTCCAACCCGCCGTCCCCGGCGTCGTCGTGACGCCGCGGCCGGGCGTCGCGACGCGCGTCGCGCTGCCGATGACCGCCGCGGGCGAAATCGAGGGCGTGCTGGTGCGCGAGGGCGGCAATCCCGTCGAAGGGCTGACGCTCGAGCTGGTCGATGCCGAAGGGCGCGTGCGCGCGACGACCGCGACCGAATTCGACGGCTATTTCCTGTTCGAAAGCGTCGCTTACGGGCGTTACACGGTTCGCATCGCGAAGGCCTCGGCCAGTGCGCTGCGGCTCGATCCCGCGTTCGTCATCGGCGCTGCGCCGGGCAAGGCGAGCCCGCGCGTTCGGCTGGGGACGCTGGCGCTGAAACCATTGCGGCGCGAAGCTGCGGCAACCGTCGCCGCGGAAGAAGAGGCGAACCGCGCGCGCGGGCCGCCGGGCGCGAGCGGCGTACCGTGAAGCCCGGAGCGGATGGGAATGGGCGGGTTAGGGGTCGTTTCCAGACCGTCCCCTATTTCCGTTCGCATCGAGCGAAGTCGAGACACCCATCGAAGCCGCGCCTGGATCGAGGGGCACCTCGACTTCGCTCGATGCGAACGGGGTCGGTTAGGGCCGCAATCGGTCGGTAGCCGTCATTTGCTTCCGATCGACGACAAATGACGGGATAGGGGTGGAAAGCGGACGTATCAACAACGTCGCCCCCGCGCAGGCGGGGGCCGCCATCGGCCTTTTCCTGCGCCGCAGCGTAAACCGACTGCGGCCCCCGCCTTCGCGGGGGCGACGGCTAGTTCCGGTCGTTAGCGGTCATCGAACCCGGATCGGCGGGGACTTTCCGACGCGGGGGCGTGATCGGGCGGGCTGCGGCACCCGAATGTGCGCGCGTTAACCAGTTTTTATCCATGTTCGGCGCAGAGCGGATCGCAGCAAGTATTTGCCTGTGGGGGACTCTTGATGACCGACGCCCAAGTGCCGAGCAACCGCCCGACGAGCGCCGATGTCGCCATTATCGGCGCCGGGCCCGCGGGGCTGACGGCCGCCTATCTGCTGACCAAGGAAGGTTACAGGGTGACGGTGATCGAAAAGGACCCCGTTTACGTCGGCGGCATCAGCCGCACCGTCGAGCATGAAGGCTTTCGCTTCGACATCGGCGGCCACCGCTTCTTTTCGAAGGCGCAGGAAGTCGTCGACCTGTGGAACGAGATTCTGCCCGACGATTTCATCCAGCGTCCGCGGATGAGCCGCATCTATTATGAGGGCAAATTCTACAGCTATCCGCTGCGCGCGTTCGAGGCGCTGTGGAACCTCGGAATTTTCCGGTCGGCCTTGTGCATGGCGAGCTATGCCAAGGCGAAGCTGCTGCCGAACAAGAAGGTGCGCAGCTTCGAGGACTGGACGGTCAACCAGTTCGGCCACAAGCTCTATTCGATCTTCTTCAAGACCTATACCGAGAAGGTGTGGGGGATGCCGTGCGACGAAATGTCGGCGGACTGGGCGGCACAGCGGATCAAGGGGCTTTCGCTCGGCGGCGCGGTGATCGACGGACTGAAGCGTAGCCTCGGGCTCAATAAAAAGCCGAATGACGGCATGGCGACCAAGACCCTGCTCGAAACCTTCCGCTATCCGCGCCTCGGGCCCGGCATGATGTGGGAGGCGGCGGCGGGCAAGGTGCGCGCGGGCGGCAACCATGTGCTGATGGGCCACAGCTTCAAGCAGTTGACGCAGGATCAGGTGTCGGGCCGCTGGCGGCTGACCGCGACCGGCCCCGACGGCGATGTCGTGATCGACGCGGCGCATGTGATCAGCTCGGCACCGATGCGCGAGCTTGCGGCGCGCATCCATCCGCTGCCGGCGTGTGCGCTGACCGCGGCGCCGAAGCTCAAATATCGCGACTTCCTGACCGTGGCGCTCAAGATCCGGTCGGAGGATCTGTTCCCCGACAACTGGATATATATCCACGACAGCAAGGTGAAGGTCGGCCGCGTCCAGAATTTCCGCAGCTGGTCGCCCGAAATGGTGCCAGATCCCGACCTTGCATGCGTCGGTCTCGAATATTTCTGCTTCGAGGGCGACGGGCTGTGGTCGTCGAGCGACGCGGATCTGGTCAGGCTCGCGACCGACGAAATGGCGATCCTCGGCCTGTGCGATCCGAAGGATGTCGTCGGCGGCGCCGTGGTCCGGCAGGAAAAGGCCTATCCGGTCTATGACGATGATTATGCCGCGCATGTCGCGGCGATGCGCGACGAGCTGGAGGCGCGTTATCCGACGCTGCACATGGTCGGCCGCAACGGCATGCACCGCTACAACAACCAGGATCATGCGATGATGACCGCGATGCTGTCGGTGCGCAACATCGTCGCCGGCGCGCGTGTTTACGACATCTGGGGTGTCAACGAGGACGCCGAATATCACGAGAGCGGCAGCGAGGGCGAACAGGCCGCGCTGGCGTCGGTTCGCGAGGTTCCGTCGCGCATCGACAAGGCCGCCTGAGCAGCGCGCGGGGCGTCACGGCGATGATGCGCACCCTCCGGACCCTGATCGCGACGGTTCGCCGCGGCGAGATCCGCTGGCTGAACTATCTGCTCGCGAGCGGTTTCGCGCTGGGCAGCGACGCGGGACTGTTCCTGTTGCTGCTCGACGCCGGGCTGCCGCCGATGGCGGCGTCGGCGATCGGCTATTGCGCGGGTATCCTCGTTCACTGGCTGATTTCGAGCCGCCTCGTCTTCGCCGACGGTGCCGCCGAGCGCGGCACGGGCGAGCGCCACCGTCAGAAGCTGCTCTTCGTCGGGTCGGCGCTGGTCGGGCTGGCGATCACTACCGCGATCGTCGGGGTCGGCACCGCGATGGGGCTCGACCCGCGGCTTGCGAAGCTTGCGGCGATCCTTGTCAGCTTCCAGACCACCTATCTGCTCCGCCGTCATATCGTTTTCCGGGCCGCCGCAGCATGACCGCCGCGGCGCCGCCGCTCGCCGAGGGCGCCGCCGGGACCGGCGCCGTACCCGAACCGGGCTCGAGCGGCTTTTCGCCCTGGCTCACGCCGCTCCGCATCGCGCTGATCGTGTGGACCGCGATGAGCATCGTCGCGGTGATCGCGCAGTGGCACGCGATCCAGATCCTCGAACTCAGCGACACCGACGACGCGATGCGCATGGCGCAGGTACGCGACCTGCTCGCGGGGCAAAGCTGGTGGGATCTCACCCAATATCGTGTCAATCCGGCGGGCGGCGGGGTGTTGATGCACTGGTCGCGGATCGTCGATGCGCCGATCGCGCTCGGCATCTGGCTGCTGAAGCCGCTGCTCGGGCAGGTGCTGGCGGAGCAGGTGGTGATGACGGTCTGGCCACCGCTGCTCGGCGCTGCGCTCAGCGTCGCCTGCGCGCTCGGCTACCGGAATTTGCCCGACAAGCGCATCGCCTATGTCGCGCCGCTCTATCTTGTCACCGCGGGTTTCATCGTCGTGCAGCTGCGCCCGCTGCGCGTCGACCATCATGGCTGGCAGATTTTCCTCGCGATGCTGATCCTGTGGCAGGCGCTGCGTCCGGCGAGCCGGCAGGCAGGGCTGATCGCCGGGGCGTGCGGCGCGGCGCTGCTCGCGATCTCGATCGAGGGGCTGCCCGTCGTCGCGCTGTTCGCGGGGCTTTGCGCGCTGCGCTGGGCGCTGCACGCGCGCGCCGACGATCGCGCGCGCCTGACCGGCTATATGGCAGGCCTCGCGGGCGGGGCGCTACTCTTCCAGTTTCTGACGCGCGGGCCGATGGGATTGGCCGGACGCTGGTGCGATTCGCTGTCGGCGCCCTATCTCGGCGCCTTCGCCGTCGCAGCCGTTGCGGTGCTGGCGATTGCGGCGGTCGATTCGGCGCGGCGCTGGGTGCGCTTCGCGGCGCTCGGCGGCGCGGGGGTGCTCGCGGCGGCGGCGCTGGTGGCGATCGAACCGCTGTGCGCGGCCGGACCCTTTGCGACGCTCGACCCGATCGTCGTCCATTACTGGTATCGCAACGTCCTCGAAGGCCAGCCGGTCTGGGCGTCGCCGCCGCATACGATCTTTTTCGTCGTCGTGCCTTGGGCGGTCGGGCTCATCGGATCGCTGCTTGCCTGGCGCGCCGGCAAGACGGACGAGGACCGCCGCGCGTGGACGACGGTGATCGTCGCGCTGGCCGGTGCGTCGGCGCTGTCGCTGCTCGTGCTGCGCAGCGCCGGGACTGCGCATCTGTTCGCGATCCCGGGTTCGGCGTGGCTTGGCCTTCGCGGCTGGCTGCGCGCGCGGCAGATCGCGGCGCTGCTGCCGCGCGTGATCGCGTCGGCGCTCGCGGCGCTGACGCTGCCGATGCTCGGCAGCCTTGCGGTCGCCGGGCTCGCGGGGCTTGTTTTCCCGGCGGTCAAGGCCGATCCGCGCGAGGTCGACGCGTCGGTGGCGAAGCGGACGTGCGTCGATCCGCCGACGATCGCGGCGCTCAACCATATGCCGAAGGCGACGCTGCTCACCCCGATCGACCTCGGCGCGCCGCTGATCTTCTGGACGCATCACGCGATGGTCGCGACTCCGCATCACCGCAATAAGGAGGCGATGGCCGACACGCTGCGCGTCTTCACCGGCGATCCGGCGAAGGCCGAGGCGCTGGTCCGCAAGCAGCAGGCGAGCCTGATCGTCTATTGCGCCGGGGCGAATGATTTCACGCGCTACCGGCGCGAGGCGAAGCAGGGGCTGGCGGCGCAGCTTTATGCAGGGAAGGCGCCGGGCTGGCTCGAACCCGTCGCGATGCCCGCGGGCAGCAGCCTGGCGGTCTGGCGGGTGAAGCCGGCGTCCTGACGGGTCAGGCGGGGCGGAACCCCAGCGCCGCGCCGTTCATGCAATAGCGCTTGCCGGTCGGCTTCGGCCCGTCATTGAAGACGTGGCCGAGATGGCCGCCGCAGCGGCGGCAATGCACCTCGGTCCGCGGATAGCCGAGCTCATAGTCGGTCGAGGTCGCGATGGCGCCCTTCAGCGGGGCATAGAAGCTCGGCCAGCCGGTGCCGCTGTCATATTTGGTCTGGCTCGCATAGAGCGGCAGCGCGCAGCCCGCGCAGACGAAGGTGCCGCGGCGATGCTCCTTGTTGAGCGCGCTGGTGAAGGGACGCTCGGTCGCCGCCTCGCGCAGGACGCGAAACTGCATCGGGGTCAGCCGTTTCGCCCATTCGGCGTCGGTCAGCCGCCAGCCGGGTTCGGCGAGCGGGCGCTTGCCGGGCTTGGCGAACAGCATCGGCGCGGCGATCAGCGCGCCGCCGAGTGCGAGGCCGGACAGGATATAGCGGCGTTCGATCATATCGGGCTTCCTCATGACCGGGATACGCGGCGAGGCTGCGCCCGGTTACGCCCGGCTGTCAATATTGCTCGAGCTCGACCTGCAGGTGGCGATAGCCGTGGACGAAGCAGGCGTTGACGCGCTCGGGCTCGCCGATGACGTTCACGCGCAGGCGGCGCTTCTGCATTTCGGAGATCAAGGTCGTGAGCTGCAACTCGGCGACCCGCGCGCCGACGCAGCGGTGGATGCCATAGCCGAAGGCGAGGTGGCGGCGCGCATTCTCGCGGTCGACGATGATCCGGTCGCCGTCGGGGAATATCTCTTCGTCGCGGTTCGCCGAAGCGTACCAGAGCGCGAGCTTGTCGCGCTTCTTGATCTGGTGGCCGAACAGCTCGGTATCCTCGGTCGCGGTGCGGCGCATGTGCGCGAGCGGGGTCTGCCAGCGGATGATCTCGTGCATCGCGTTGACCGCGAGGTCGGGGTCGTGATTCGCCTCGAGCTTCGCGCGTTCCTCCGGGAAACAGTGGAGGCCATAGGCATAGGCCGACATCGAATTGCGCGTCGTGTCGTTGCCGCCGACGATGAGCAGGATCAGGTTCCCCATGAACTCATTCTCGCTCATATGCTTCATCGCGTCGGACTGCAGCATGATCGAGATGAGGTCGTGCGTTCCGGGATTCTGCGCCTTGCGGTCCCACAATTGCTTGAACGCGCCGCCCATCTCGAACGCGACCGCAAGCCGCGCGTGGCGTTCCTCGACGGTGCTGAAGCTTTCGATGTCGCCGAGCGCATCGGACCAGCGCGTGAGGTTGTGGCGGTCCTCCCACGGGAAGTCGAACAGGATCGCGAGCATGTCGGTGGTGAGTTCGATCGAGACTTTCTCGACCCAGTCGAAAGGCTTGCCGACCGGCAGCGTGTCGATCAGCGCCGCGGTGCGCGCCTGGGTGTCGGCGCGCATCCGCTCGATCTCCGACGGGCCGAAGGCGGGAGCGACGGTGCGGCGCTGCGCGGTGTGCTGCGGCGGGTCCATCGCGATGAACATCGGCATCGGCACATCGCCTTCCTGCAGATGATCGATCCCGTCGCCGGCAACGGTGATCCCGCCATATTCCCACGACGAGGAGAATATCTTGGGCAGCGCCTCGATATGCTGGATCGGCTTGTAGGTCGTCACCGACCAATAGGGGCCGAACTTCGAATCCTCGCAATAATAGATCGGCGATTCGGCGCGCAGCTGGCGCATCGGTTCCTGCCAGACATCGTTGCGCCACAGCTCGGCGCGGCTGAGGTCGAGCGGATTGACGGTTTCGGATGCGGGGCGGATCTGGGTGGCCATGGGGTGTCGCTCCTCTCTGGGCCGTCTCCGCGGCCGATTCAGTTGCAGAATGCCACTATTTACAACTTTGTCAATGGAGCCGAGGGGGTCAGTTTTGGAGTGGTTTCCAGACATTCGTCATCCCGGACTTGATCCGGGATCCACGACTTCAACGCCGCGCTGGATCCCGGATCAAGTCCGGGATGACGAAGTGGGAATGGCTAAATTGCGGTGGGGAGCGGTCGCCCCAAGCTCGTCATGCTGAACTTGTTTCAGCATCCATGGCCGGGCCTTGCATCCTACGCCGCGCCGAAGGAAACGGCAGACCATGGACCCTGAAACAAGTTCAGGGTGACGATGAAAGATAGGTCGGCCTTCGGTCGAAAGCGGCCAGCCTAGGCCCTCTTCTTCTTCCAGAATTTCCAGCCGCTGCCGCTGCTGAGCACGCCGGCGCGGAACAGGCGGACCGAGAGATAGACGGTGAGCGCGACCCAGATCGCCTGCCAGCCGAGCGCGAGCAGGTGGACGCCGACCGCATCGTCGGTAGCGGCGCGCGCTGCCATCGCGAAGGGCGAGGAGAAGGGGAAGATCTGCGCGAAGCGGGCGAGGCCGGTGCCGGGGGCGCTCGCCGCCGCGGCCGAGAGGCTGAACATGCCGACCTGGAAGATGGTGATCGGCAGGCTGAGCATCTGGATCTCGCGCACCGTCGCCGCCTGCGCGCCGACGCCGAGAAACGCCGCGCCCAAAAGCAGGAAGGCCATGATGAAATAGGCGAGCGAGATGCCGAGGAAGAAGAGCCAGCCCGTCGCGGGCGCGGCCATCAGCGCGGGCTTGGCGGCGCCCGCGGCGGCGCCGGCCGCCGCGATGGCGGCGGGGTCGGCCTGAAGCGCGTAGAGAAATCCGCCGCCCATCGCGAGCGCGAACCAGAAGGCGATGAAGAGTATCGCGACGCCGAGCATCCCGAGCAGCTTGCCGAGGAAGACGCTTTCGAGCGGCACTGCAGCGGCGAGAATCTCGATGACCTTGTTGCCCTTTTCCTCGGCAAGCGAGCTCACCGTCTGGCCCGCGAGCAGCAAGGTGAGCAGGAAGATGGTGAACACCGCGCCAAAGGCGAGGCTTTGCTGTGCCGCAATGCTGTTGCCGCCGTTCGACAGGCTTTCGAAGCGCGGCGCCACGGGTGGCAGCGACCCGGCGGCGCGCGCGCGTTGCACCTCGGCGGCGAGGAGGACGAGATAGCGTCCCGGGCTGCTGCCCGGTTCGCGCTCGACGATGCGCGGCGCGGCGAGCGGTCCGCTCATCACCGCATAGGTGTCGCTGCCCTTTTCGCGCGCGATGGCGACCGGATCGGCGGCCGGGGACGCGACGCGGAGCACAAGAACCGCTGGTTCGCGCGGCATCGCGGCGCGCAGCCGGGCATCGGCAGTGCGCAGCGCTTCGATATCGGCAGCATCGGCGATCGCGACGATCCGCCCCGCGCCGCGCGCGCTGTCGGCGAGCTGCGCGGCGCCGGTGCCGCCGGCGAGCCCCATGGCCAGCATGAACAGCGGCGCGAGCAGGAAGAGCAGGAAGGTCGGCGTCGCGACGATGGCGAGAAAATCGCGGCGCGCGACGACGCGCATGTTCCGGAGGAAGGCGTTCATGCCGCGGCCTCCTCGATCGCATCGCTTTCGGGCGAGGCGTCGAAACCCGCGTCGACCTGCCGCACGATGTGGACGAAGGCGTCGTGAAGCGCCGGGCGCGCGATCGACAGGCCCGCGACGCCGTGCCCGCTCGCGGTGATTCGCGCCAACAGCGGTTCGACCTCGCCATCCTCGATGGCGAAATGCCACGCGTCGCCCTTGCGCATCGCCGCCGAGGGAAGCAGCGCCGCGACGGCGTCGCTACCGTCGCGCGGCGTATAGCGCACCTGCATCGGCAGCAGCGCGCGCGCTTCGTCGACGGTCCCCTCGAAGCGCCGCTGCGAGCGCGCGATGATCGCGAGGCGATCGCAGAGCCGTTCGGCGTGCGCCATGACATGCGTCGAGAACAGGATCGTCGCGCCGCGGTCGCGTTCGCGCCGGACGAGCATTTCGAGCCGTTCCTGGTTGACCGGGTCGAGCCCCGAGAAGGGTTCGTCGAGGACGATCAGGTCGGGGGCGTGGACGATCGAGCCGATCAGCTGGACCATTTGCGCCATGCCCTTCGACATCTTGCGGATCTTTTCGTCGATCACGCGTTCGAGGCCGAGTTCGGTCATGAAGGTCGCGGCGCGGCGGCGTCCCTCCGACCAGTCGAGCCCGCGCAGCGCGCCCATGAAGGCGATCGCCTCGCGCGCTTTCATGCCCGGATAAAGCCCGCGTTCCTCAGGGAGATAGCCGATGCGATGGCGCACCGATTGCGGCTTGTGGCCGCCCAGCAACCGGCTCGTGCCCTCGTCGGGGTCGATGATCCCCAACGTCATGCGCAGGCTGGTCGTCTTGCCCGCGCCATTGGGTCCGAGCACGCCATAGATGCTGCCCGCAGGAACCCGAAGCGACACATGGTCGACCGCCTTGAAGCTGTCGAAATATTTGGTGAGGCCATCGGCCTCGACGCTGTAGTCGGTCAAACGCTGGTCCCCGATCTTCGGTCACGCCGTCTATGGCACGGACAGGCGGTTGCCGTATAGAGCGCCAATGGTTGCCGAAGCCTTGCCTCACCCCGAAACGCTCGAACAGCGGCTCGAAGCGGTCGCGCGCGCGCAGGGGTTCGCCGCCTTCGGGATCGCGCGCGCCGACGCGGCGCCCGAAACCGCGGCGCGGCTCGACCGCTGGCTGGCCGAGGGATGCCACGGCGACATGATCTGGATGGAAAGCCGCAGCAGCCAGCGCGGGTCGCCGCAAGGGCTGTGGCCCGAGGTGCGGTCGGTGATCGCGCTCGGCATGAGCTATGCGCCCGAGGTCGATCCGCTGGCGCTGGCCGAGGTTCCGACACGCGGCCGCATCTCGGTTTACGCGCAGGGCGCCGACTATCATGACGTCGTCAAGAAAGCGCTGAAAGCCGTCGCGCGCTGGCTCGTCGCCGAGGCGAAGGAGGCAGAGGTCAAGGTGTTCGTCGACACCGCGCCGGTGATGGAAAAGCCGCTGTCGGCGGCGGCCGGGCTCGGCTGGCAGGGCAAGCATACCAATCTGGTCAGCCGCGAGCATGGCAGCTGGCTGTTCCTTGGCGCGATCTATACGACGCTCGACCTTGCACCCTCGGTTGCGGGGCGCGATCGTTGCGGCAGCTGCGCCGCGTGCCAGCAGGCGTGCCCGACCGATGCCTTTCCCGCGCCCTACCGCCTCGATGCGCGGCGCTGCATCTCCTACCTCACGATCGAGCATGACGGGCCGATCCCGGTCGAGCTGCGGCGCGGCATCGGCAATCGCGTCTATGGCTGCGACGATTGCCTTGCGGTGTGCCCGTGGAACAAGTTCGCCGACACGGCGGCGCGGCACAAGGCCTTCCTGCCGCGCGGCGAACTGGTCGCCCCGGCGATCGCCGACCTTCTCGCGCTCGACGATGCGGGGTTCCGGCAGGTGTTCGCGGGGTCGCCGATCAAGCGGATCGGGCGCGGGCGGATGGTGCGCAACGCCGCGATTGCGGCGGGAAACAGCGGCGATGCGCGATTCCGGGCGCGGCTGGAAGCGCTGACGCAGGACGAATCGCCGATGGTCGCCGATGCGGCGGCGTGGGCGCTTGCCGAACTGGCGTCCTGACGTCAGCGCCTGAGTGCGTTCACGCAGCTGTCGACATTGGCATCGCGCCCCTCGGGCGTGCGGGCGTCGACGTGCGTCGCAACCGGCTCGGCACCCTGTTTCGGGGCGTAATAATAGATGTCGAGGATACAGGCGGTGCCCGCGAACTGCAGCTTGCGGCCGGCACCCTCGGCGACGTCGAGGCGCGGCTTGCCGAATTGCGACAGCGCCGCGCCGGCACGCTGGCCGACGAGGCTGTTGTGCTGGACGATACGCGGGGTGACGGGTGGCGGCGCGGCGACCGGCCGCGCCGGGCGCGGTACGGCGGTGGTTCCGCAGCCCGCCAGGGCGGCTGCAAGCAGGATCGTCGGCAGCAGCCGGACCAGTTTCATCGCGGTTTCCCGTCGCTCAGGTGCAAAAGATGGACGGCCATAGCGGCGCTCAGGATCGGGGCCAACAGATTGGCGACGGGCACCAGGAAGCTTGCGGCGGACAGCAGGCCGAGCGACCAGCGTGTCGGCCGGTCGAAGCGCGGCCGGTCGGGGTGGCGCGCAAGCACCATCGCCTCGAGATCGCGGCCGAGCAGCAGTGCATTGACGGCGAGGGCGAGGATCGGGGTGCCGATACCGGTGACGAGCAGGACGATATAGAGCGGCAGCGCGAGGAGGTTGCCGACGATGAGGCGGCCGAGCGAGGCGAGCGCGAGCGCGATATTCTGCCGCCAGCCGACATCGACCGCGCGGCTTGCGGCGGCGGCATAGTGGCGCCCCTCGACATCGGCAACGATCGCGTCGGCGAACAGCCCGACGACGACGATCGCGACGGCGCGGAAGAGCAGCCAGCTTCCGACGACGAGCGCGAGGGCGATCAGCACGCCCGCCATGTCGAGGCTCGCACCGTCCAGCCAGCGCCAGTGCGCGAGCGCCCAGCGCACGCCGAAGAAGATCGCGGCACCCGCGGCGGCGAAGATCAGCAGGGTGAGCGCAAGACTTTGCGCGAGGATGCGGATCACGCGCGGGCTCGGCAAGTCCCTGAGGGCAAGCAGGAAGGCGTGGACGGTGCGGGTCATCATAGGGGGATGGGGCGCGGCGGGCCGCTTCGTCAAGCGATGCGCTTGCCTAGACGCGCTGTCGCCCTTAAAGCGCGCGGCAGTTTTCCCCGACCAGCACAGGATTTTTCATGGCCTCCACCGCCCGTTTCGACGTCGTCGCCATTGGCAACGCCATCGTCGATGTTCTTGCCCGCGCCGACGATGCGCTGATCGAGGCCGAGGGCCTGACCAAGGGGTCGATGCGGCTGATCGACGGCGACGAGGCCGAACGTCTCTATGCGGCGATGGGGCCCGCGGTCGAGGTTTCGGGCGGCTCAGCCGCGAACACGCTCGCGGGCATGGCGGCGCTCGGCGAGCGCTGCGCCTTCATCGGGCAGGTTGCCGACGACCAGCTCGGCCATGTCTTTACCCACGATCTGCGCGCGCTGGGCGTCGCGTATGAGACGCCGGCGCTCAAGGAAGGCGCGCCGACCGCGCGCTGCCTGATCCTCGTCACCCCCGACGGCCAGCGCACGATGAACACCTTCCTCGGTGCGAGCCACCTGCTCGAGCAGCGGATGATCGACGAGGCGTGGATCGCCGACGCCGAGATCCTCTATCTCGAAGGCTATCTGTGGGATCCCGAATTGTCGCGCGCGGCAATGCGCCGCGCAATCGACGTGTCGCGCGAGGCGGGGCGCAAGGTCGCCTTCACGCTGTCCGACGCCTTCATCATCGACCGCCACGGCGCCGATTTCCGCAAGCTGATCGGCGCGGGGCTGTTCGACATATTGTTCGCGAACGAGGTCGAGATCTGCGCGCTCGCCGAAACCGAGGATTTCGAGGCGGCGGTCGCCAAGATTGCGCCGCAGGTGCCGCTGCTGGTCGTCACGCGCGGTGCGCGCGGCGCGATCGCGCTCCGCGATGGGACACGAACCGAAGTCGGCGCCGAGCCGATCGAGACCGTCGTCGACACGACGGGGGCGGGCGACCTGTTCGCGGCGGGATTCCTCTCCGGCCTCACCGAAGGGCGGCCGATCAAGGATTGCCTGACGATGGGCGCGGTGTGTGCGCGCGAGATCATCGCGCAAGTCGGCCCGCGCGCGCAGACCGACCTGAAGGCGAAGGTCGCCGCGCGCCTCGGCTAGGGTCAGGATCCCGGGAACTTTTGCGTTCGCCGAAGCGTCCTTAGCGCCATAGTGCAAAAAGGAGGCTTCGATATGGCCGACGAAATCCACACGACGCGCGATCCCGACGGGACGACGCACACCACCACGGTCATCGACCGCGAACCGCGCCGCGGCGGCGGGATCGGGGTCGGCCTGATTGTCCTCGTCGCGATCGTGATCGCGGCCTTTTTCGCCTTTCAGTTCCTTGCGAACGACAAGACCGAAACGGGCGCGATCACCGAGGCAGCGCAGAAGGTCGGCGACGCCGCACAGGACGTCGGCGACGCGGCGCAGAAGGCGGTCGATTAGGTCAGGCGGCCGGCGCCGCGGCCTCGGGGTGCTTGCGGAACAGCGCGCGGTCGGCGGGGCCGAAGCCGCGGGTCCAGATCAGCCAGGCGTAGATGCCGAGGATGAAGGGGACGCCGATCAGCAGCTCGGCCCATTCGGGAAGCTTGGTCGCGCCCCAGCCGAGCACCGTCGCGCCCGCGGTCGCCCAGACGAGCGCCCAGCGCAGGCTGTTGACCGGCGCGCCGAGGATGTGCGCGAGCAGCCGCGCCTTGACCAGCGAAGCAAAGCCGAGCGCAAGCATCAGCGCGAGTGCGACCGCGGCGGCATAGTAGATCGGGTCGAGCCCCATCGAGCGCGCGACGAGGATCAGCGCGACGCTGAGCACCGCCTGCAGCGCGAGTGTCGCAAGGCTGATCAGCAGGTTGCGGTGGCGCGCGACATAGACGAGCGCGGCCTCGCTGACGACCGCGGTGGCGGCGACGACCTCGGCGGCGAGGAGGAAGGCGAGCGCGCCCGCGCCGCCGACGAACTGCGGCCCGACGAGGCCCATGACCGCCTCGCCCGGGATGCCGAGCGCGAGCGCGATGCCCGCCTGCGCGGCGATGATCCAGAAGCCGACCTGGCTGACCTGTGCCGCCACGGCGGCAAGCCGCTTTTCGGCGAGGTTGCGCGTGATCACGGGGCCGAGGATCGGCTCGAAGCTGGTCTTGAGTTTCTGCGGCAGCGAGGCGACCTGCTGCGCCATGTAATAGATGCCGTAGATCGTCGGCGAGGTGAACTGGCCGAGGATGAAAAGGTCGAGGCGGCGCGTGCCCCACTCGATGGCATCGGCGGCCGCGAGCGGGGCGTTGCGCCGCGCAACTTTGAAGAGGTGCGCGGGGTGCGGTTGCCAGCCGCCGGGCCCGCCATAGTGGCGGATCATCGGAACGAGCGCGGTCAGGAAAGCGCCGATCATCGCGCTGCCATAGGAGAGCATCAGCCCGTCGCGCGGCGAGACGAACCAGAAACCGGCGGCGGCGATGCTGATCACCCACGGTTCGACGACGGCGCGCGCGCGCACCGTCGCGCCGACGTCGAAGCGATAGGCGCAGGCGGCGAGCGCGACGTCGGTGCCCGCGATCGCGAAGATCAGCAGCGCCATCCAGCGGTCGGTGCCGTCGATGCTGCCTGCCGGAAACATCAGCCCCGGAAAGAGGAGCAGGATCGCCGAGCCCGCCGCGGAGGCAAGGAAGGCGACGAACATGCCGTCCCAGACGACGGTGCGCTGGTCGGCGCCCGGCGCGCTCAATTGCTCGGCGAGTCCGCGCTTGAGGCCGAGCGTCGCGAGCTGCGCGACGAGTTCGATCACGAGGACGGCGAAGGCGAAGCGCCCGACCGCCTCGGGCCCGTACCAGCGCCCGGCGAAATAGAGGAAGGGCAGGCGCGCGACGAGGCGCAGAACGAAGCCGAAGAAATTGGTGCGTCCGCCCTTGGCAAGCGCCGCGGTATCCGCCTCGGCCTGTGGCACCGTAGCGGACGAATCGGGGGTGCGCGCGGTCGCGCTGTCCGTGTGGCTCAAGCCTGGCGCCCCTTCTGCATGTCCCCGCGCAATCTAGCGCGGGGGTGCGGGGCAGGCAATCGGTGCAAAAGACTCATCGGCCCTCTGGTCGGAGCGGCCGGCTGAGCAGGGCCTGAATCGCTTCGCCCGCGCGAATCTCGCCCGCGACGAGCCGCGCCACGGCGTCGGTAATCGGCATGTCGATGCCGTCGGCGCGCGCCGCCGCGGCGATCACGGGCGCGCTGAACGCGCCTTCGGCCACCGTGCGGCGGTCGGCCATCAGTCGGGCAGCCTCCTCGCCGCGCCCGAGACCCTGGCCGAGCGCGAAGTTGCGCGAATTGGACGAGGTGCAGGTGAGGACGAGATCGCCGAGTCCGGCGAGCCCGGCGAGCGTTTCCGCCTGCGCGCCGCCCGACAGGCCGAACCGCGTCATTTCGGCAAAACCCCGGCTGATCAGCGCAGCGCGTGCGTTGAGGCCGAGCCCGGCACCGTCGACAATGCCGCACGCGATCGCGAGGATATTCTTGACCGCCCCGCCGATCTCGGCGCCGATCATGTCGGCCGACACATAGGGACGGAAATGCGGACGCGCGAGCGACCCGGCGATGGCCTCGGCGGCCGCTGTGTCGGCGGCGGCGAGCGTGATCGCGGTTGGCAGGCCGGCGGCGACCTCGTGCGCAAAGGTCGGGCCCGAGAGCACCGCGAGCGGCCTCGCGGGGCAAAGCTGTTTGGCGATGTCGATCGGGAAGGCGAAGCTCTCGGCCTCCATACCCTTGCTGCAGAAGATCAGCGGCGCGTCGCCTGCGGGTAGATCGGTCAGAACCGCGCGCAGAAAGGGCACGGGGACGACGACGAGCAGCGCATCGCAGGCGGCGAGATCGGCGAGCGTTCCCGTCGCGGTCAGCGAGGACGAAAGCGCTGCGTCCGGCAAGAAGAGCGGGTTGCGATGTTCGGCGTTGATCGCGGCGACAACCTCCTCCTCGCGCGCCCAGAGGCGCACCGGCGCGCCGTCGGCGGCGAGCATCTGTGCGAGCGCGGTGCCCCACGCGCCGCCGCCGACGACGCCGAAGTTCGAATATGATGTCATGCCTTCACGCGTCATGCTTTCACTCCGGCGCCGCGCACGGCTTCGGCCTCCGGATCGAGCGGCCAGCGCGGGCGCGCGGCGGTATCTAGCGGATCGGTGAGCCCCGCGGCGAAGCGCTCGGCGCCCGCCCAGGCGATCATCGCGCCATTGTCGGTGCAGAGCCAGAGCGGCGGCGCGACGAAGGGCTTGTCGAAGCGGCTTGCGAGTTCGGTGAGCGCGGTGCGGATCGCGCCGTTCGCCGCAACGCCGCCCGCTACGACGAAGGCGGTCGCTTCGGGGCAGGCCGCGAGCGCGATGCGGCTGCGGTCGACGAGGCAGTCGACGACCGCCTGCTGGAAGGAGGCGGCGAGGTCGGCGACGGCATGCGTGCCCGACGCCGCGGCGCGCGCGACCGCGCTCTTGAGCCCGGCGAAGGAGAAATGGGGCTCGGCGCTGCCGACGAGCGGGCGCGGCAGCGGCACGGCTTTCGGATCGCCGCGCTGGGCCGCGCGCTCTACCGCGGGGCCGCCGGGATAGCCGAGCCCGAGCAGCTTCGCTGTCTTGTCGAACGCTTCGCCCGCGGCGTCGTCGATCGTGGTGGCAAGGCGGCGATAGGCGCCGACGCCTTCGACGAGCAGCAACTGGCAATGGCCGCCCGATGCGAGCAGCAGCAGATAGGGAAATTCGAGCGCGGCGTCGGTGAGCCGCGGGCTCAGCGCATGGCCTTCGAGATGGTTGACCGCGACGAGCGGCTTGTTCGCGGCGTGCGCGAGCGCCTTGCCGGTGACGAGCCCGACCATCACGCCGCCGATCAGGCCCGGGCCCGCGGTCGCGGCGATCGCGTCGACGTCGGCGAGCGTGACGCCCGCGTCGGCGAGGACGCCCTCGACGAGCGGCGCAAGCCGGTCGACATGCGCGCGCGCGGCGATTTCGGGGACGACCCCGCCATAGGGCTGATGCTCGGCCTCCTGCCCCGCGACGCGGTGCGCGAGGACGCGCCGGTTGCTGTCGACGAGCGCTGCCGCGGTTTCGTCGCAGCTCGATTCGAGGCCGAGGATGAGAGTCATATGATCGCGCGCCCTTTACCCGCCCCTTTGCGGGCAGGGCAAGGGAGAGAGAGATGCGAGCCTTTCCCCGCCGAAAACCGGATTGGAAAAACCGGTTCCCACTTTTTCGGGAAATGCTCTAGCGCGTGAATATGGCTTCGATTCCGCTTCCGACAACTGCCCGCCCGCTGCGTATCGGCACGCGGGCCTCGCCGCTGGCGCTCGCGCAGGCGCATATGGCCGCCGCCGCACTGGCCAAGGCCCATGCCTTGGCGCCCGAAGCGCTTGAAATTGTGGCGATGACCGCGACCGGCGACAAGATCCAGGATCGCCCGCTCGCCGAGGTTGGCGGCAAGGCGCTGTGGACGCGCGAACTCGACGCCGCGCTCGATGCGGGCGCGATCGACATTGCCGTCCACTCGCTGAAGGATGTCGAGACGATCCGCGACGCGCGTTTTGCGCTAGGCGCGATGCTCGAGCGTGCCGATCCGCGCGACCGGCTGGTGGTGCGTGGCGGCGTCACGGCGACGACGATTGCGGACCTGCCGCACGGCGCGCGGCTGGGGACGAGCAGCCCGCGGCGCGCGGCGCAGGTCAGGCGGCTGCGTCCCGACCTGGTGACAACGCTGCTGCGCGGGAATGTCCAGACGCGGCTTGCAAGGCTCGAAGGCGGCGAGGTCGATGCGACCTTGCTCGCGGCGGCGGGGCTCGACCGGCTGGGAATGCACGACATCGGGCAGGCGCAGGCGATCGACCTGCTGCTGCCTGCCGCCTCGCAGGGCGCGATCGGTATCGAATGCCGTGCGGATGACGCCGCGACCTTCGCCCTGCTCAAGGCGATCGATCATACGCCGACGCATCGCGCGGTGGCGGCCGAGCGCGCGTTGCTCGCTACGCTCGGCGGCGATTGCCGTTCGCCGGTCGCGGCTTACGCACACTGGCTGGACGATGGCGCGCTTCGCCTCGACGCCGAAATCTTCTCGGACGACGGCGCCGAGCATGTGGCGGGCCATGCGCTGGTCACCGGTCGCGGCGATGCCGAGGCGCTGGCGCATCGCCTACTGGACGAAGCTCCGGGCAGCGTGCGGCGCCTGTTCGCCGTATGAGTGGCGGCCTGCCGCTGCTCGTGACGCGCCCCGAGCCGGGATGCGCCGCGACGGTGGCGCGGGCGCGGGCGCTGGGGCTCGACGCGCGGCCGCTGCCGCTGTTTGCGGCGCGCGCGCTCGAATGGGTAGCGCCCGATACGCGCGACCATGACGCGCTGCTGATGACGAGCGCGAGGGCGGCGCGGCTGGGCGGGCCCGGGCTGGCCACGCTCGCGGCGCTTCCGGTTTATGCGGTGGGCGAGGCGACCGCTGCTGCGGCGCGCGATGCGGGGTTCGGCGTCGCCGCCGTCGGCGAGCGCGACGCCCAGGCGCTGCTCGACGGCATGGCGTCATCGGGAAAGCGGCGAATCCTGTGGCTTTGCGGGCGCGACCGTTCGACGTTCGCGACCGAACTGACGGTGACGGCGCTGCCCGTCTATGCGGTCGATCCGGTCGATCCGGCCGCCGGTTGGCGCGATTCGGTCGCGGCGCCGGCGGTGGTCCTTGCCCACTCGGCGCGGATCGCGGCGCGGGCCGCCGACCTCGCCGGAGCGGCAGTTAAGCATTTGACCTTGCTGGCGATCAGCGCCGCGGCCGCCGATGCGGCGGGTGATGGCTGGGCGGAAAAGGCGGTTTCGCCGCGCCCCGATGATGCCCCGATGTTGGCAGAGGCGGTCCGTTTGTGCCACAAGGGTCGCCAATAGGGTCGTTCGAAAGAGACACATGACAATCGAAAGCATCGACAGGCCGGCGTCCTCGGACGGCGTGGCCCCGGTGAAAAGACTTTCGCTCCGCGCGCTGTTCATCGGCGCGGTGCTTCTCCTGATCCTGGGCGTGGTCGGCGGCGGCTGGGCGATGAGTCGCTGGCTGGCGAGCGAGAAGCCCCCGGTGACCGTCGTCAGCGACGAACCGGCGGTGGGCGGAGCGCTCGCCGCGATCGGCCAGGCCGAGGTGGCGGCTGGCGGGCAGGTGGCCGCGGCGCCCGCAGTCGACGGCGCAGGCGGTCTCGCGGCGCGGGTCGCCGAACTCGAACAGCGGCTGTCGCGCATCAACCTGCAGGCCGAATCGGCGTCGGGCAACGCCTCGCGCGCCGAGGGGCTGCTCGTCGCCTTTGCGGTGCGGCGCGCGCTCGATCGCGGGCTGTCGCTCGGCTATCTCGAGGCGCAGCTTCGCCTGCGTTTCGGCGACGACCAGCCCAATGCGGTCAAGACGATCATCGAAACCTCCCGCGAACCGGTGACGCTCGAGCAGCTGCGCGCCGAACTCGACGCGATCGCGCCCGAACTTGTCGGGCGCAGCGGCGACAAGGGCAGCCTGTGGACCGGCCTGCGCCGCGAGCTCGGCGAATTGTTCGTCGTGCGCCCGGCGGGTACGCAGTCGCCGCGCGCGACCGAGCGGCTCGAACGCGCGCGCCGCTATCTGGCCGGCGGCATGGTCGACCAGGCGATTACCGAGGTCGAGGCGATGCCCGGCGCGGCGGAGGCGGGCGACTGGCTGATCGACGCGCGCCGCTATCACGAGGCGCGGCGTGCGCTTGACCTGATCGAGACCGCCGCGATATTGGAGCCGCGCGACGGGGCCGCCGTCGCGATGGCCCGCGATCCGGCCGAAACGACCCCCTGAGCGCGCCCGCGGGCACGCCCCAAGAGAAAGCCCGACCCATGGCCCTCGCCGATCCGCAGCGCATCGAGGCGCTCGACCCGTTCGATCCGCTCCAGCTCGCCGACCAGCTCAGCGAAGAAGAGCGGATGATCCAGAGCGCGGCGCGCGCCTATGCCGAGGGCGAGCTGCTTCCGCGCGTGACGTCGGCGTTCCTCGAAGAGCGTTTCGACCGTGAGATCATGTCGGAGATGGGCCAGCTCGGCCTGCTCGGCGCGACGATCGATCCCGAATATGGCGGCGCGGGGCTAAATTACGTTTCCTACGGGCTGATCGCGCGCGAGGTCGAGCGCATCGATTCGGGCTATCGCTCGGCCTGTTCGGTGCAGAGCAGCCTCGTGATCCATCCGATCAACGCCTATGGCAGCGAGGAGCAGAAGCGGAAGTTTCTGCCCGGGCTGACCTCGGGCGAACTCGTCGGCTGCTTCGGCCTGACCGAGCCCGACGCGGGCAGCGACCCCGGCAGCATGCGCACGCGCGCCGAGAAGATCGCGGGCGGCTATCGCCTGAAGGGCGCGAAGATGTGGATCACCAACGCGCCGATCGCCGATGTCTTCGTCGTCTGGGCGAAATCGGACGCGCACGACGGCGCGATCCGCGGCTTCATCCTCGAAAAGGGGATGAAGGGCCTGTCGGCGCCGAAGATCGAGGGCAAGGTCAGCTTGCGCGCCTCGATCACCGGCGAGATCGTTATGGACGGGGTCGAGGTCGGCGAGGATGCGCTGCTGCCGCACGTCTCGGGCCTCAAAGGCCCGTTCGGCTGTCTCAACCGTGCGCGTTACGGCATCGGCTGGGGCGCGATGGGAGCGGCCGAATTCTGCTACGAAGCGGCGCGCAATTACACGCTCGAGCGCAAGCAGTTCGGACGCCCGCTCGCGGCGAACCAGATCGTGCAGCTGAAGCTCGCCAACATGCTCACCGAGATATCGATGGGGCTGCAGACCGCGCTCCGCGTCGGCCGGCTGATCGACGAGGGGCGGCTGGTGCCCGACGCGATCAGCCTCTTGAAGCGCAACAATTGCGGCAAGGCGCTCGATATCGCGCGCGTCGCGCGCGATATGCACGGCGGTAACGGGATTTCGGCCGACTATCATGTCATCCGTCACGCGGTGAACCTCGAGACGGTGAACACCTATGAGGGCACGCACGACGTCCATGCGCTGATCCTCGGCCGCGCGATCACCGGCATTCCCGCCTTTTTCTGATGCGGCCGCCGGCCCCGAAACCGCTGGAAGGCCTGCGCGTCGTCGAACTCGCGCGCGTGCTCGCGGGGCCGTGGTGCGGGCAGTTGCTCGCCGATTTGGGCGCCGAGGTGGTCAAGGTCGAGCGGCCGGGCGGTGGCGACGACACGCGCGAATGGGGGCCGCCCTTCGTCACCGGCGCCGACGGCGAGAATCTGGGCGCGGCCTATTATCACAGCACCAACCGCGGCAAGCGGAGCGTCGCGTTCGACATCGCGAGCGCCGCCGGGCAGGCCGAAGTGCGCGCGTTGCTCGCCGATGCCGATGTCGTCATCGAGAATTACAAGGTCGGCGGGCTCGTCAAATATGGGCTCGATCCGGCGCGCCTGCGCGCCGATTTTCCGCGCCTCATCGTCTGTTCGATCACCGGCTTCGGCCAAACCGGGCCTTATGCGCACCGCGCAGGCTATGATTTCATCGTCCAGGCGATGAGCGGCTTCATGTCGCTGACCGGCGAGCCCGACGGGGCGCCGCAAAAGGCGGGAATTGCCTATGCCGACATATTTACCGGCATGTATTCGGCGGTCGCGATCCTCGCCGCGCTGCGACGTCGTGACGTCAGCGGTGCGGGCGCGCATATCGACATGGCACTGCTCGATTCGCAGGTCGCGGTGCTCGCCAACCAGGCCGCGAACTATCTGGCGAGCGGGGTATCGCCGAAGCGGATGGGCAATGGTCACGCGAATGTCGTTCCCTATCAGGCGTTTGCGACCGCCGACGGTCAGCTCGTCGTCGCGGTCGGCAACGACAGCCAGTATCGCAAGCTCTGCGCGATTCTCGGTGAGCCGCAGTGGGCCGATGATGCGCGCTTTACGAACAACGCCGCACGGCTCGCGAACCGGGCGGCGCTGATCCCGCTGCTTGCGGCGAAGATCGCCACCTGGAATGCGCAACCGCTGTCGCTCGCGCTCGAGGCCGAGGGTGTGCCGGCTGGGCCGATCAACGATCTGGCAGGCGTTTTCGCCGATCCGCAGGTGATCGCGCGCGGCATGCGCTTCCGGCCCGAGGGCGCGTGGATCGACGGCGTCGCGAGCCCGATCGTCATCGACGGCGAGCGGATGGTCGCCCCGACCGGGGCGCCGCCACTCGCTCCATAGAAAAAGGGGCGCCCGGATGGACGCCCCTTCCCCCCTTATTGCCTTGCGATCAGAATTTGACCGTGCCGGTGACGAACACCTGACGGGGGTTGCCGTAGAAGGCGGTCAGCGTACCCTCGGTCCCCAGCGCCGAGGTCGGCAGGCCGTTTGCGCCGAGGATCGGCACGCCGGTAACCGGGTTCACGCCGATGAAGGTATAGCCCGAGGTCTTGTAGTGCTTGTCGGTCAGATTCTTGCCGAACACGCCTAGACTCCAGCGGCCTTCAGGCGCGGTGTAGACGAGGCTGGCGTCCCAGAGCGCGAAGCCCTTCTGGTCGATATAGGGGTTCGGAATTTCGAACTGGTTGGTCTTGCTGCGGTACGACAGCGTCGTGCCGAAGCTGATGTCGCCGTCGCCGATCGGGGCCGAATAGGCGAGCGTACCGCTGGCGGTCCATTTGGGCGTGTTCTGGACGCGGCGGAAATCGGCGACATCGGTCGGCACGCCGGCGATGTTGGTGACGAAGCGCTTGTACTGCGCATCGATATAGCCGAGCGCGGTCGACAGCGTCAGCCGGTCGCCAGCCGCAGCCAGATCTTCGCCCAGCCGCGCGCGGCCCTCGAACTCGAGGCCCTTGAAGGTCGCCTTGCCGGCGTTCGACACGATGCCGCAGAAGCTGGGCAGGCCGCCGACGGTGCAAGCGACCGAGCCGGGGATCTGGACGTCGGTATAGTCGGCATAGAAGCCCGCAATTGCGACGTTCAGCCCGCCGTCGAACAGGCTGCCCTTGTAGCCGAGCTCGTAGCTTTCGACCTTTTCGGGGCGGAAGCTCAGGAAGGCGGCGATTTCAGCGTCGCTGCGCGTGCCGTTGCCGTCGAGGTCGGGCGCGTTGGCCCCGACGCCGCGCGGATCGAAGCCGCCGCCCTTGAAGCCCTGCGAATAGCTTGCGTAGAGCGTGTGATCGGGCGTGGGCTTGAAGGTCAGCGAGGCGCGCGGGGTGAATTTGTTGAACTTGCGGCTGCCTTCGAAATCGGTGCCCGGCGCGCCGAAGGGAACGCCCGCGCCGCCGAACACCGGCGATCCACCGCCGAGATAATTCTGGCGCAGGATCGAAGCCTCGCGCTTGTCCCACGTATAGCGGCCGCCGAGCGACAGGCTGAACCGGTCGGTGAAATCATAGGTGAAATCGCCGAACACGGCCGCGGTCTTGGTATCGACATCGGCCTCGGTGAAGGCGGTCAGCCCGGCAAATGTGTTGAAGATGCGGACGTCGAACAGCGTGTCGGCGGTCGCGTCGAGATAATAGAAGCCAAGCAGGCCTTTCAGCTTGTCGCCTTCGTACAGGAGCTGGAATTCCTGGCTGACCTGTTCGTTGAAGTAAAAGCCGGGAACGTCGACATCGACCGCGGGCAAAGCGTCGAAATCGATCGGGGTGGCCGACTTGTCCTTGCGCCAGGCGCTGATCGAGCGGAGCGTGACCGTGTCGCTGAGCTCGGCGGTGACGTTCATCGCGAGGCCGTAAGCCTCGATGCTCTGCTTGGGATCGACGAGACCGCCGCGGCTGTCATAGACGTCGTCGAGCACCGGCGCGTTCGTCGCGAGGCTGGGAATCAGGCGGTGGCCGCCGCGCGGATCGCTCTTGTCCTTGCTATAGTCGCCCGAGATGCGGATCAGCACCGGCTCGCCATAGCCGCCGAACTCGACGGTTCCGCGACCGGCCCAGACATCCTTGTTGTAATTTTCGAGGCCGGTGGTGAGATTGTCGCCGAAGCCGCCGCGCGAGAGTCGCGCGACCGAGCCGCCGATGCGAAGCAGATCACCGATCGGGGTGCTCGCGGTAACGATCAGATCGGCCTGCTTGTAGGTTCCGAGCGTGCCCTTGATCTTGAGCGAGAAATCCTGCGGCAATGGGGCGGTAACATATTTGACCGCGCCGCCGATGGTGTTGCGGCCATAGAGCGTGCCCTGCGGCCCACGCAAAATTTCGATGCGCTCGACGTCATAGATGTCGAGTACCGCCGCCTGCGGGCGGTTCAGATAGACGTCGTCGAGGTAGAGGCCGACGCCCTGCTCGAAACCCGATACGGGGTCCTGCTGGCCGACGCCGCGGATGAAGGCGGTCAGCGTCGAGTTCGAGCCGCGCGAGACTTCGAGCGTCGTGTTCGGCGTGGTCTGCCCGATTTCGGTGATGTCGATCGCTCCGGCCTTGGCGAGCGCCTCGCCCGAATAGGCGGTGATCGCGACCGGAACGTCGATCAGCCGTTCGTCGCGGCGGCGGGCGGTGACGATGATCTCTTCATCGCCGGCATCGGCACTTGCGCCTTCTTCCTGGGCGAAGGCGGCGGGCGTGAAGGCGAGGATCGAAAGCGCGCTCGTCGCATAGACGGCACGGCGCAGCTGGCGGGCGAAAGGATGCATGAAAACTCTCCCATGTGGCGGACGACCCCTCGCCGTCCCTCCTCTTTTCTTGGGCCCGGTCTTGCCAAGCCGCGCGCCACCCAATAATGAAACGTGAACCAAGTTTCAACTTGGAATGTGAAACCGCTATGTTTTGCCTGCCGGTGATGCGAAAAGGTCACGCTGGCGGTAACCCGAGGAGGGGCAGGCGGACAGGGGACGGGAAGGCAAGGCAATGGATCAGCCGCGCTCATCGGCGCCGCTACGGGCGGAAGAAACGGGGAATCCCGACAAGACACCGCGCACCGAGCGCGGGCGGCGGACCTTGCGCAAGCTGCTCGACGCCGCGGCGACCGAGTTTGGCGAGCGCGGGTTTCACGATGCGTCGATCAGCGGCATCACGCGCCGCGCCGGCACCGCGCTCGGCAGTTTCTACACCTATTTCGATTCGAAGGACGAAATCTTCCAGGCGCTCGTCCGCTATATGAGCGAGCAGTTGCGCGACCATGTCACCCCGCGCGTGCAGGCGGCCCCCGACGAGATCAGCGCCGAGCGGATCGGCCTTGAATCCTTCCTCGGCTTCGTGCGCGAGCACAAGGAAATCTATCGCATCATCGACGAGGCCGAGTTCGTCGATTACGCAAGCTATCGCCGCCACTATGAAACGACGGTCGAACGTATGCGGCAGCGGTTGGAAGCCGGCGCGGCGCGCGGCGAGATCCGCGCGGATGCGAGCGAGGTCCATGCCTGGGCGATCGCGGGGATGAACGTGTTCCTGGGGATGCGCTACGGATTGTGGGATGCCGACGCCGACATCGCCGATGTGGCGCGGATCGCCAACGACATGCTCGCGAACGGACTGAAAAAGCGGGATTAACCGCGCGCGATCAGGAAGATCGCGTGCTCGGCGCGCCAGCTCGCGGCGGCGTCGCTCGTCGGCTTGTCGCCCGACAGATACCAGGCGCCCTCGACCCGGATGCCTTTTTCGCGCAGCAGCTCGCGAAAGTCGCGGACGGTCACATGGTGGATGTTCGGCGTCTCGTACCAGGCGACGGGCAGCAGCCGCGTCACCGGCATCCGGCCCGTCCATAGCAGCGACAATCGCACGCGCCAGTGCGCGAAATTGGGGAAGCTGACGAACGCGCGCGGCGCGATGCGGAGCAGTTCGCCGACGACGCGGTCGGGGCGTTCGGTCGTCTGCAGCGTCTGCGACAGGATGGCATAGTCGAACGCATCGTCGGGATAATCGGCGAGGTCGCGGTTTGCGTCGCCCTGCACCACCGACAGCCCCTGCGCCATCGCTGCCTCGATCGCCGCAGCGTCGATTTCGAGCCCGCGCGCGTCGATCTGCTTTTCGGCGCGCAGTTCGGCCATCAACGCGCCGTCGCCGCAGCCGATGTCGAGCGCGCGCACCCCCGCCGGAATCGCATCGGCGATGATGCGCAGATCGGGGCGAAGCGCGCTCACCAGCCGGCTCCGAGCGCGCCCGCCATGATCCGGTCGAGCGCAGGGACATCGAGCAGGAAGCTGTCGTGGCCGAAGGGCGCCGACAGCTCGACGAAACTCGCCGCCGCACCCACCGAATGGAGCGCCTGGACGATGCGCCGCGATTCGGCGGTCGGATAGAGCCAGTCGGTGTCGAAGCTCACCAGCGTGAAGCGTACATCCTTGGCGTTCGCGAAGGCGCCTGCAAGGCGCCCGTCATGCGGTTCGGCGAGGTCGAAATAGTCCATCGCGCGGGTGATATAGAGATAGGCGTTGGCGTCGAAGCGGTCGGTGAAGGCCAGCCCCTGGTGCCGCAAATAGGATTCGATCTGGAAATCGGCGTCGAAGCCGAAACTCTTGATGTCGCGCGCCTGCAGGCGGCGGCCGAACTTCTCGGTCAGCCCTTCCTCGGACAGATAGGTGATGTGTGCGGCCATGCGCGCGACCGCGAGGCCTTTTGTGGGCGCGCGCGCGCTGCCGTAATATTGGCCATCCTGCCAGTCGGGATCGGCCATGATCGCCTGCCGTCCGACCTCGTGGAACGCGATATTCTGCGCCGAATGGCGCGCTGCACTGGCGATCACGATCGCCGAGCGCAGCCGTTCGGGATAAGAGGCAGCCCACGCCAGCGTCTGCATACCGCCCATCGATCCGCCGATGACGGCATGAAGCCGCTCGATCCCCAGATGATCGAGCAGCATCGCCTGCGCGCGCACCATGTCGGTGATGGTGATGACGGGGAAGGCCATGCCCAGCGGCGCACCGGTCGCGGCGTCGGGGGTCGCGGGGCCACTCGACCCCATGCAGCTGCCGAGGACGTTGGCGCAGATGACGTGGAAGCGATCGGTGTCGATGGGCTTGCCGGGTCCGACCATCCGCGCCCACCAGCCGGGCTTGCCCGTCGCGGGATGGTCGCTCGCGACATATTGGTCGCCGGTGAGCGCGTGGCAGATCAGCACCGCATTCGACCTGTCGGCGTCGAGCGCGCCATAGCTTTGCCAGGCGATCGTCACCGACGGCAGCGACTGGCCGCTGTCGAGCGGCAGGGCTGCGGGAATCGTCACGCTCTGGTGCTGGATCTGGTGAAGCAGGCTTGCCATCGTGCGCGCGGGGCTAAGCGGGCGCGGACAGGCTGTCAACGTGCTGGACTTGGGGCGCACAGCCGCTAAACGGCGCGGCATGACCGACGCGACCCCGACCCTCACTCCGAAGCCGTGGATCAGCGGCATCGCACCCTATGTGCCCGGCAAGTCGGCCGGTGCCGACGGTCGCCCGCTGATCAAGCTCAGCGCGAACGAAAATCCGCTCGGCACCGGGGACAAGGCGCGCGCGGCGTTCGCGGCGTCGCAGGCGGCGGCCGACGCGCTGTCGCGTTACCCCGACCCGGGCGCGAACGAGCTGCGCGCGACGATTGCGGCGAAGTTCGGGCTCGACCCGGCGCGGGTCATCTGCGGGAACGGCTCCGACGAGTTGCTGCACCTGGCGGCGGGCACTTATGCGGGGCCGGGCGACGAGATTCTCTATGTGCGCTATGGCTTCGCGGTCTATGAAATCGCCGCGCGCCGCGTCGGCGCTACGCCGGTCGAGGCCGACGATCGCGACTATGCGACCGACGTCGATGCGCTGCTTGCGGCGGTGACCGACAAGACCCGCGTCGTCTATCTCGCCAACCCGAACAATCCCACGGGCACGCTCGCGACGCGCGAGGAGGTGCAGCGGCTCTATGCGGGGCTGCCCAAGGACGTGCTGTTCGTGATCGACCAGGCCTATAGCGAATATCTTTCGGCGGCCGAGGACGATGGCGGGCTGGAGCTTGCGAAGACGCAGCCGAATGTCTTCGTCACGCGCACCTTCTCGAAGATCCACGGCCTTGCCGCCGAACGGATCGGCTGGGGCTATGCCGCCGCCGAGGTGATTTCGGCGCTGCACCGTATCCGCCTGCCGTTCAATGTCACGCGCGCGGGGCAGGCGGCGGCGATTGCCGCGCTCGGCGACGAAGATTTCGTCGCGAACAGCCGCGACCATAATGCCAGGTGGCGCGCGTGGCTGGCGCAGGAGCTCGAAAGCCTCGGCAACCATGGCGTCCGCGTCGTGCCGTCGGCGACCAACTTCCTGCTCGTGCTGTTCGAGGGCGAGGTCAGCGCCGAGACGGTCTATAACCGGCTGATGGACGCGGGCTATATCGTCCGCTGGCTGCCGGGGCAGGGGATTCCGCAGGCGCTGCGCATGACGATCGGTACCGAGGCGGAAACGCGCGGGCTGGCGGCGGCGATCCGCGCGGCGCTCGCCGGCTGATGGCGATCGAGCGGGTCACGGTCGTCGGGCTGGGGCTGATCGGCTCGTCGATCGCGCGCGCCGCGAAGGCGCGGCTGCCGCAGGTGACGGTGACCGGCCATGACGCCAGCGCCGATGTGCGCGAAGAGGCGCGGACGCTCGGGCTGTGCGATACGATCGCCGACGATCCCGCCGCGTCCGTCCTGGGCTCCGACCTCGTTATTCTCGCAGTGCCGGTGGGGCGGATGGCCGATGCGGCCGCCGCGATCGCCTCGGGACTGAAACCCGATGCGATCATTTCCGACGTCGGATCGTCGAAGGCGGGGGTCGCCGATGCGCTGGCGAAGGCGCTGCCCGACCATGTCGTCATTCCCGCGCATCCGGTCGCGGGGACAGAGAACAGCGGACCCGCCGCTGGCTTCGCGACCCTGTTCGAGGGCCGCTGGTGCATCGTGACGCCGGGCGCGAGCGCGCCCGCCGACGCCGTGGCGGCACTGTCGGGCTTCTGGGAAGCGCTCGGCGCCAAGGTCGACACGATGGATGCGGCGCATCACGATATGGTGCTCGCGGTGACCAGCCACCTGCCGCACCTCATCGCCTATACGATCGTCGGCACCGCGAGCGAGCTGGAGGAAGTGACCGAGAGCGAGGTCATCAAATATTCGGCGGGCGGCTTTCGCGACTTCACACGCATCGCGGCGAGCGACCCGGTGATGTGGCGCGACGTGTTCCTGGCGAACAAGGATGCCGTGCTCGAAACGCTGCAGCGCTTCAACGAGGATCTCACCGCGCTCCAGCAGGCGATCCGCCGCGGCGACGGAGCAAAGCTCGAGGACTGGTTCACGCGCACCCGCGCGATCCGGCGCTCGATCATCGAACAGGGGCAGGATGATGCCGCGCCCGATTTCGGGCGCCGACATTGATTTTCCGCTGACCCGGAAAGCGGCGGCGGGCCAGTGCCGCTATCTGGCCGAAAGCAGCGCCTCGGGCGGGTTCAGCGCATTGATGGCGCGCCAGACCCGCTCCTCGGCCTCTTCGCGCGGCAGGCCGGCAGGAATCGTCTCGCCGATCCGGTAGGTGATCGTGCCCGGCCATTTGACCCAGCGGCGCGGCGGATAGACGAGGCCGCTGTTCACCGCGACCGGGATCACGGGAACGCCGAGCATCCGGTAAACGCCCGCGAAGCCCGAACGGAGCGGCGGCGCCGACCCGTGCGGCACGCGCGTTCCCTCGGCGAACAGCACCAGCGGACGACCCTTCGCCAGCGCGGCCTTGGCGGCGTTCAGCATCGCGCGCATCGCCTTGCCGCCGCCGTCGCGGTCGACCGGGATCAGGCCATAGAAGCGCGCCGCCTGCCCCCAGACGGGGATCGAGAACAGCTCTTCCTTCGCGAATACCGCCGGATGCCCGAACAGCATCGGCTGTTCGATCGTCTCGAACGCGCCCTCATGCTTGAAGACGTAGAGGACGGGGATATCGGGCATGTCGCCCTCGACGACGATCCTCTGCCCGAGCACGAAGCGGCAGATCAGCCGGTGGAATTGCGCCCAGATGCGCACGAACCAGATCGTCGCATGGTGCGAGACCGGCAGCGAAATGACGGCGCCGATCGACGAGATGCTGCTCATGATCACGAACAGCAGCCAGAAGAGGATCGAGCGGAGAAGGGCGATGGTGTAGCGCATCGGCGCGGTTTCTAGAGGCCGAGGAGCCCGCCCGCCAGCCCGGCGAGATATTTATGATATTCGCGGAACAGGGTCGCGAAGTTCGGCTGGCTGCGCACCGCGTCGGGGACGATCCGAACCGTGTCGCCGACCGCGCGGCCGATCTCATATTCGGCGCGGCGCATGTGCCAGTCGGTGGTGATCAGGCGGATGCTCTTGTAGTTGCGCCGCTGGACCCAACTCGCGACCTCGGTCGCGTTCGAGCGCGTATCCTCGGCCTCGAACCCCAGCGCAATGCAGCAGTCGAAAAGCTTTTTGGAGCGCTTGTATTCGGCGGCGAGTTCCGCCGGCTTCACCTCGCGCGCGACGCCGCTGATCAGCAATCGCTTGGCATCGCCTGCCTCGAGCCGTTCGAGCGCGCGGTCGATCCGGCCGGGTCCGCCGGTCAGGACGACGATCGCGTCGGTCTTTTCGGCGGGTGCGGGCTGCGGCAACAGCAACGCAAACCAGGCGAAGCCGAGCACCCAGGCCAGGAAGATGAGCGATATCAGGCGCTTGATCATAGTATCTTCTGGAGGGCAGCAAGCAGGGTCAGCCGCGCGGTCAAAGCTGCGAGCGCGATAGCCAATAGTGGCAGCGCCAGCAAGAGCGTCCAGCCGGCGGGGCCGAGCGACGCGGTCGCGGCGAGCCCCGAGGTGACCCCCGACCATTGCCAGCCGATCAGCAGCAGGATCAGCGCCGCGACGACGGTGCCGAGCGCGATGCCATAAGCCGTGTCGATCGCGATCCGCCGCTGGAACAGCCGCGTGATCTGTTGGTCGGTCGCGCCGATCATGTGGAGCATCTCGATCGTCGCATAATGGGTGCCGAGCGCGGCGCGCGCCGTCATGATCACGACCGCGGCGCTCGCGAGCGTCATCAGGACGACGAGGCCGCCCGCGACCCAGGCGAGCGAACGGATCAGCCGCGCGACGGGGCCGAGCCATTCGGCGTGCGGGATGATCCGCGCGCCCGGTGCCTCGCGCGCGACCAGCGCGCGAAGCTGGCCCATGTGGCGGGCGCGGTCCTCGCCGACGAAATCGATGTCGATCAGCGCGGGGAGCGGCAGCGACTGCAGCACCGGGTCGTCGCCTTCCGCACCGCCAAACCATTGGCCGAGCGTCGCCTTCAATTCCTCCTGTTCGACCGCGCGCGCCGAGCGGACGAAGGGCTGCGCGGCGGCCGCGCGGCGCAAGGCGACGGCCTGTTCGGCGCGGGTGACGGGGTTGGCGGTAACGATCTGCACCGTCACGCGCCCCGCGATCGCGTCGCCGATCGCGTTCGCCGAGCGCGCGAGACCGACACCCGCTGCCGCTGCGAGCAGGGTGAGCAGCATCAGGATCGCGATGACCCACGGCGTCGGCCCCGACAGGCGGTGGTCGGGGAGCAGGCGGCGGTGCTGGACGGGAACGCGGGGGATGATCATCGGCGCGTCACGATCGGTTCGGCGGATAGCGCAGCGCGCCGGTCGGGTCGGACAGGCGCCCTTTTTCGAGGCGCATCATCTGCGCATTCTCGATGCGGCTGATCAGGTGGATATCGTGCGTCGCAACCACGACAGTGGTGCCGAGGCGGTTGAGCGCCTCGAACAGCCCCAGAAGGCGCGTCGCCATCTCGGGATCGACGTTGCCCGTCGGTTCGTCGGCGACGAGAAGCTGCGGCCGCGCGATCACCGCGCGGGCGATCGCGACGCGCTGTTGCTCGCCGCCCGAAAGTGTCGGGGGAAAGGCCTCGGCGCGCTCGGCGAGACCGATCCAGCTCAGCATCTCGCCGACCGGGCCCGACAGATCCTCCTCGCTCACCCCCGCGATGCGCAGCGGCAAAGCGATGTTGTCGCGCGCACTGAGGTGCGGGATCAGCCGGAAATCCTGGAAGACGACCCCGATACGGCGGCGAAACCCAGGCAGGCGGTGACGCGGCATCGACACCAGATCCTCGCCGAACAGCCGGACGATCCCGCGGCTCGGCCGCTGCGCGAGATAGAGCAGCTTGAGCAGCGAGGTCTTGCCCGCGCCCGATGCGCCGGTGAGGAAATAGAAGCTGCCCGGCTGGAGGTTGAAGCTGATGTCGGACAGGATTTCGGCATCGGGGCCGTAGCGGAGCCCGACGCCGCTGAATTCGACCATCGCGCCGCCTGCGCGGGGCGCCGACGTCATGACGCCCTCGCGGCGCGAGCGGGCGCGCCCGACGAACCGTGGATGATGGCAGCCCCGACGCTCATGCGCCCGGCTGTTACATGCCTGCCCACAGAGGTAAAGCGCTCTGTTTCGCAGGAGGCGGCGCCGGCCCGTTCCCCCGCCCAACCTCCCGGCACGATATGCTATGGGAGGCTGGGCGGGGGAGCGGGCCGGCGCCGTGACAAGCTGCGCGTAACGCAGAGCTTGCCACGCGCGAATCGGCATGTTTAGAGGGGAGCCATGATCCTCGCCTGCCCGTCCTGCCATACGCGCTATGTCGTCCCCGACACGGCGATCGGACCCACCGGACGGACAGTACGCTGCGCCAATTGCCGGCATAGCTGGTTCCAGGAGCCCGCGGCGCCCGCCGCCGCGGCTCCACCGACCCCGCCGCCGGCGGCCGAACCGGCCGCGGCCGGGCCCGCCCCGGTCGTGCGCGAGCCCGATCCGGCGCCTGCCGCGCCGCCGCCCGAAGCGGTGCCCGAACGACCGGTTTTCGTCGAAGAGCCCGTCGCGGCTGCCCCGCCGCCGCCGCCCGAAGCCTTTGCCGCGCCCGAAACGCCGGTGATCCAGCCGCCGGCGGAAGACGCTCCGCTGCCCTTCCGCCGCCCGCGCCGCAACCCGGCGCGGCGCTGGACGCTGATCGCGGCGAGCGCGGCGCTGTTGATGCTCGCCGCGACCGGCGCGCTCTACTGGTTCGGGCTGCCCGGCTGGGCGCAGGGCCTCGGGATTCCCGGGATGACCGACGAGCCCGATCTGGTGATCGAGCTGCCGCCGAACCAGGACCATCGCGAACTGGCCGACGGCACCATCTATTTCGCCGCGTCGGGGGTGATCATCAACCCGACCGATCGCGAACAGCGCGTGCCGCCGATCCTCGCCGAACTGCGCGATGCGCAGGGGACGATCGTCTATAGCTGGACGATCAAGCCGCCGGTGCGAATGCTGCCGCCCAACGAGAAGGTCAATTTCAGCGAGGCCAAGCTCGACATTCCGCGCCGCGCCACGCAGCTGACGGTGAGCTGGGCGCTACCGAAGGGCTGATATCCCAGAGTGTTACGGTGACGTCACGGCGTCACAGGCTGATCGCGGCGGCCAGCGAAAACAGGAAGCTGGTCAGCGTCGCGACGACGATCGGGGCGAAGCTGCGCCACCCCTGATCGAGCAGCAGGTGCAACCGCGCCTTCATTGCCGTCGCGACGATCGCGAGCAGCAACAGCGCCTGCGCGGCGGTATTCGCGGCGCCCTGCACGGGCTTCGGGATCGCGACCAGCGAATTGACCGCGGCGACGGCAAGAAAGCCGAGGATGAACCACGGCAGACGCAGCGGAATGCGCGTCTTGGTATTGGCCTCGCCGCTCCGCGCCAGCCACAACCCGACGAGCATCAGCATCGGCGCGAGCAGCGCGACGCGCGCCAGCTTGACGATCGTCGCGACCTCGCCCGCTCGAGCGGAAAAGGAGAAGCCGCCGCCGATCGCCTGCGCGACGTCATGAATCGATGCGCCGATCAAAAAGCCTGCCTGCTGGTCCGACAGGCCGAGTTCGGTCGCGAGTATCGGGTAAAGCGTCATCGCGAGTGCGCTCGCGACCGTGATGCCGACGAGCGTCAGCGTGAAGCGCGCCTGGTCGACGCGCTTGTCGCCGATCAGCGAATAAAGCGCGAGCGCCGCCGACGCGCCGCAGATCGCGGTCGCCCCGCCCGCGAGCAGCGCCGAATGCCTGTCCTGCCGGAACAGACGCGCGCTTGCGACGGTCGCGACGATCACCGTGAGCATGATGAGCACGAGTAGCGCAAAGGGCAGCGGCCCCAGCTCGACGAGCTGTGCAGCGGTGATCCGCGCGCCGACGAGGACGATCCCGATCCGCAGCGCGGTCTGCGACATCAGGTCGAGCCCCGCGTGCGTCCGCTTGTCCTGCGACAGGAAGCTCATCGCCAGTCCGATCAACAGCCCCATCAGCACCAGCGGCGCGGCATAATGGTCGGCGAGCCACGCAGCGGCGAGCGCGGCGATGGCAGTGACGAAGGCGCCGGGCAGATAGTCGCGCAGCCGGCGCTTCGCCGGCGGCACCGCCTCGAGCTGCATTTCGCCATAAAGGTCGGCCGCCATCGGCCAGCTCTGCTCGGATGCGCGCATACGCTTTCCCCCAAATCGCCGCCCGCTTCGCACATCTGCGCGCGGCGGTCGATAGGCCATTGCTGGCGGCGCCCTTGCTTGCTAGAGGCCGCGCTCTACCGGCACCCGTAGCTCAGCTGGATAGAGCGCTGCCCTCCGAAGGCAGAGGTCACAGGTTCGAATCCTGTCGGGTGCGCCACTTCACTACAGAACTTCGAACGCCGTACGCCGCCATATCCATCCTCGAGGCGGCTACCAAGCTCGGACGCAGTTCCGATCTCGATCCCATGATGCGAACTTCGTCGTCTGCGACCTCGACGCGCTGTGCGAAGGCGCGCAGCTGATCAGGCCGATAGCCGCCCGCTTCCATACGCAGGCCGTCGTGTGCAGCGATGGTGGCGTTGACATATATAATCCGGTCGGGGTCTTCCAGATCGTGTCGGTATCGCGCGGCGGTCAACGACCCCGCGCTGGCCGATCTGCGGACCCCCGGCTTTGACGATTATCCCTTGTTCGCCAAGCCGCCGCCGCTCGATCATGGCTATTTCGAAGCCTTCAACCGCGATAACTGCATCTCGTCGACATCAAAAAAACGCGAAGCGCCGGTCGAGATAACCGGGACGCGAGTGCGGACGACGCTGAACGCGTATGACTTCGACACCATCGTACTGGCGACCGGCTTCAAGGCCTGCACCGGCGCGCTCGAAGCCTTTCCGATCCACGGCGAGGGCGGCCGGACGAAATGACTCTTCCTTCAGGCTCGTCACCGCGAGCCCGAAGCACGGCCGTCATCTGAAATCAATGGACCCCGCCCCGGCCGTTGCGTGTCGCCGGATGCCCGCGGAGATCGGCAAGATAACGAGCCGTCAGTTCGCCCACCGGCCCGCTGCCGAACACATAACGGTCGGCTCGGACGAGTACCGCGTCGGCGCCATGCTTGTCGAGCCAGTGCCGGACTTCGGCGCCAAAAGGTTCGATGTCGTCGAGCGAAAAGCAGGGTACGGCGCCGCTGGACGGCGAGGTTTCCCGCGCGACGACCCAAGGCCCCGGGCCGAGCAGATCGTCGAGCCGGCTCGGCCCCGCTTTGGGCTGCGGGAAATAGCTTCCTGCGCCCGGAGTGCCCGCGTCGATGAGGCCCGTCAGAATATCGGGATAAGCCGTTGCCCCGGCCGGCTCCTGATTGGCAGCGCGCGCCGCGAGCATCTGCGCGTCGCGGGCGGCCGCCGCGTCGGGATCGGTGATGCACACCGTCCGACCCATCATCATCGCGAGACCGATGATCGCGCGGACATTGGGCTCGCGCTCGGGCTGGTAGGTTTCGAGGATGGGCGCTGCCGCCTCGCCCCCTACGACAGCGGCAAGTTTCCACGCGAGATTGGCGGCGTCGCGAATGCCCGAACACAAGCCCTGACCGGCAAACGGCGGCATCTGGTGCGCGGCGTCACCCGCGAGGAAGATGGCGCCCCGCTGCCATTGTTCGGCGATGCGCGCCGAGAAACGATAGACCGCCTTGCGTTCGATTTCGACCGCGCCCGCGACATCCCAAGGGTCCAGCAGTCGCCCGATCATGGCGTCGTCGAGGAGGTCGTCGGGCCTTTCACCCGGCTTCACCATGAATTCCCAGCGGTGACGCCCTTCGCCCATCAGCACGCAAGTCGTCGGCCGCGCGGGATCGCAAATCTGCAGATTGACCTCGGGAAGCCGCGATACGTCGCTTACGGTCGTGTCGACGATCAACCAGCTTTCGTCGAAATCGAGGTCGTCGATGCCGATGCCGGCAAGGTCGCGCACGGTGCTGCGCGCACCGTCGGCACCGACAAGAAAGCGGGGCCGAACGAGCTGCGCGCCTTGCTCCGTCTCGAACTCCGCCGCCGGAGCGTCGCAACTGCCGCCGAGGCCGGTCAGTCGCCATCCCGCGCGCAGCCCTATATTCGGCTGTGCCGCAACGGCCTCGCGCAACAGTCGCTCGATCGAAGGCTGATGGATCATGTTCGCGCTATGCCAGCCGCCAGCTGCGATCCGGTCCGCCCCGTCGAGGCGAAGCAGCACCTGCCCGTCGGCGGTCAAGAAATCATAGCGCGGGCTGTGGCGGCACGTCGCGACGATGGCTTCGGCGATGCCGAGTTCCTGAAAGACGCGGAGGATCTGGTGATCGATATGCGCGGCGCGCGGCAGGGCGTAAGGCTCGGTGGCGCGCTCGGCGACGATGACCGTCACGCCGCGCCGCGCAAGCAGCAGCGCAAGCGTGAGCCCGGTTGGCCCAGCGCCGACGATCAGGACGTCGCAATGTTCGGCTTTGGGGCTGCCGCTCACGCCTCCGCCTCCATCACCCCCTCGATCGCGCCGAGGCCGTCGATTTCGCAGCGCACGACGTCGCCGGGCTTCAGGAATTGGCGCGGGTCCATTGCGGCGCCGATGCCGCCCGGCGTGCCGGTGAAGATGAGATCGCCGGGTTCGAGCGTCATCGCCGCCGAAAGATGCTCGATCTGCTGCCACAGGTCGAAGACCAGATGACGGGTGTTCGAAGATTGGCGCAGCTCGCCGTTCACGAGGCAACGAAGGTCCAGGGAATGCGGGTCGACTTCGTCTGCCGTCGTGATCCAGGGCCCGATCGGGGCGTGCGTGTCGAACGACTTGCCGAGCGACCATTGTGGCCCCGCGTGCTGCCACATGCGTTCGGTCACATCGTTGCCGACGCAATAGCCGAAGATATGCTCGTGCGCCTGCGCCGCGGGAATATGCTTGCCGCGCTTGCCGATCACCGCGACCAGTTCGACCTCATAGTCGGCGGTGAAGGTGTTTTTCGCGATCAGGATCGGCGCGAAGGGGCCATTGATCGAGGTCTGCGCCTTGGTGAACCAGACCTGCCGCTGCGGCGTCTCCATCTTCGATTCGGCGATATGGTCGGCATAGTTGAGGCCGATCGCGAATATCTTGCCGGGGCGCGCGATGGGGGCGGTCAGTGTTACCGCGGCAAGCGGGGCCGCGCCGCGGTCGTCGAGGTCGTCGAAGGCGGGGCGCAGCTCGTCCCAGCGCGCGATCAGGTCGATCATGCTGCCGGCGAAGCCGGTGTCGACGATCGTCTCGCCGCGAACGACGCCGATGTGCGCGACGCCATTCTGTTCGTAGGTTGCTATCTTCATGCTGCGATATCCTTGGGTTTGCGGCGGAAAAGCGCCTTGAAGCGAAGCCGGAGGGCAAGCAGCCTGCCGATCGTTTCGGGTTTCGGCGCGCGCTTGCCGGCGAGCGCGGGGAAGGGCGCACCCCATTGCACGTCGAGCAGTTCGCGCATCGTCGACAGGCGCGAACCGTCGGCGGCGGCGAACAGGTCGCCGTCGGTCCAATGCTCGAGTTCGTGCCCCCAGGGATCCTTCCAATAGTCGAAGATCTGGCTGCCGAGCACATGGCGCCCGACGCCCCACGCGGCGGTGCGCCCCGCGCGCTTCAGATGCTCGTGGCCGGCCATCAGGTCGTCGAGACCCTCGACCTCGAACGCGGCGTGGTTGAAGCCGGGGCGGGGCGGCAGCTGGGCGAGGAACAGCGTGTGGTGATCGGTCGGCGTGTCGCCGCGGTCGCAGCGCATGAAGGCACCGATCGCGAGCCCCGGCGCCGCCTCGATCTCGTCGGAGGTGATGAAGCCGAAACGCGCCTTGTACCACGCCTCCGACCGGCGAAAGTCGGCGACGTTCAGCACCACATGACCGAGACGCCGGACGCGCGAGGGTCGCTGGGCGATACGTACAGGCGCGCGCAAGCGGCGGCGCGCCGCGACCGAATTGAAGGGGGTTTCGCGGTCAGGTGCGACCGGCTCTGCCCATGCCTGTCCGGCGACGGCTTCGACGCGGTTGCCATCGGGGTCGGTGAGGCGGACGACATGGCCGCCGCCCGGCGCGGTCGATGCCTCGACCGCGACGCCATCGGCGGCCGCCAATGCCTCAAGGTCGGCGAGGCTGCCGACGCGAAAGGCGAGCCCGGCGAAGCCTGCATTCCCCGCGACCGTCGCGTGGGCAAAGGGCGCACCGTCGGACCCGCGGCCGTAGAGCACGCCCTGCTCCTCGAAACAGGCGAGCCCGAAATCCTCGAGAAATTTCCGCATCGCGCCGAGGTCCGGCGCGGCGAAGCGCACATGCGCGATATCCTCTGCCCGTGTAATGCTCATCGTTCGAGACTCGCTGTTGACTATCTGGTCAACTTAGCCGATATGACCATTTAGTCAACTGTGAGAGACGATGACGAGCGAAGCCCTGTCCCCCCGCGCCGCACGCACCCGGACCGCCCTGCTCGAGGCGGGGCTCGACCTGCTCGCCGACCGGCCGATCGATGCCATCGCGATCGATGAACTGGTCGCCGCCGCCGGGGTCGCCAAGGGGTCCTTCTTCAATCATTTCGGCGACAAATATGGCTTTGCGAATGCGATCGGCGAGGCGATCCGCAGCGATATCGAGGCGCTGATCGGGGCGCTCAACGCCGATGAGGATGATCCGCTGGCCCGGCTGTGCGGCGGAATGATCGGCGCAGCGGCGTTCGCCTTCAGCGAACGCAAGCGCGCGGCGGTGCTGATACGCAGCGCGCGCGGCATGACGCTCGAGCAGCATGTGTTCAACCGCGGCGTGATCGCCGATCTCGGCGCTGTCGGCGCGGCGCATCGGTTGGTGCCCGCGGCCGGGCGCTCGGGCGTGCTCTTCTGGCTCGGCTGCTGCCAGGCACTGATGGGCGGGCTGATCGAGAAGGAGGCCGCCCGCGCCGAGGTCGCCGCAATGCTGTCGGACATGATCGCGCTGGGGCTCGGCGGGCTCGGCGTCGATGCTGCGAACCGCGCGCGGCTGAGCGACGCGGCGCGTGTCGGGCAAGAGCTCGGCCGCGCGATCGGGCTTTTGAACGGAAATCGATAGGGCGGCGAAAGGCCGCAGCAGGCGAGGGCGCGCAGGGGTGCGCCCTCGCCCGAACCGTCACCGCTTGCGGGGACGGACGCCCTTCGCGGGGTGCCCGCCGCTGCCAATCGCTGGGCGGCTACCGCTCTTGGCGCCGGTGAAGCCGCCGTTTCCGATGCTGCCGCGCTCGCGTCGCTGGCGGCTGGTCGAGGCGGCGTTGCTGCCGGTGCCGCGGTCGCGCGCGACCTGGTCGCGGTCCACCGGCCCGGTCGTCGTGCCGGTCGCCGTGCCGGACGACCGCTGCCCATTCTGCCGCTGCGCCGTGCTGCGCTCGACCTGTTCCCAGCCGCCGTCGGTCTTTTGATAGACGTCGCCATTTTTCCCGGCATAGACATCATCGCCGACCTTGACCGCGCCGCCGGCGTTCACCGAGCCGCTGTCGCGGTCGTAAGTGACGCCGCCGACGCCCGCGGCGTTGCCGCCGGAACCGGTCGTCGAGAATCCGCCGACCGCGCCCGCGCCTTCCGGGCCGGTGCCCGCCGCGCCCGCCATGTTCGTCTGGCGGCCGGTGTTGCTATTATAGACCTCGCGGTGGTTCGCGGCGCCTGCCTGTCCCGTATAGGGGTTATAGGCGGCGACGCCTTCGTTCGCGACGACGCGGCCGGTTTCGGGATTGTAGCGCACGCCGCGCGCCGCCGCGGTGGTCGTGCCGGTATAGGCGTTGGTGTTGACCGCCGCCTGTCCGACCCCGCGTCCCCCGGTCGCCTGGTTGTAATAGCCGCCTTCCACCGCACGGCCGTAGTTGCCGGTCCACGGATTGGCCCAGGCCGCTGCGGTGCCCGAGACGACGGCGTTGCCCCATTGGCCATAAACGTTCCACGCCCCCGCGACGGGATAGGCGCCGCCATACCAATAAGCGGCAGGCGCATAAGTGGCGGGACAGCCATACCAGACCGAACCGACCCACGCGGTGCAGCGATAGCCGGTGCCATAGACCAGGACGGTTCCGGTCGACACGATCCCGTAATAGCCGGGCGTATAGCCGACCTGAACGCTGTCGCCGCTGACCCCATAGACGCGGACATAGGTCACATAATGGAGCGGCGAGCTGACCGGGATCGTATAGATTGCGGGTGCGACGCTGGTCGCGACCACCCACGGACCGTGCGGCGACGAAGCCGCGAACCAGACGCCATTTGAAACGGCGTAATAATGGCTGGCATCGACGCGGATCACCGGCACCGCCGCATTGCGCGCGTAGCTGAGGCTGGTCCCGGTCACGACACGGAATTCGGGATTGCCGTCATAAGTTGCGGTAAAGCTTGCCTGTTTGCGATTGACCGTCGCGGTCTGCGGGATGCTGTTGCTGGCGATCGCCGCCTTCGCCTGCGGCGTCCCGGCAACCGATGCGAGTACCACGCCCTTGGGGCTGTCGGCAGGGATGCGTGCGAAGTCGGCGGGCAGCTTGTCGGGCGCAACATAGGTCCATGGACTCTTCGCCGACGGCGCGACGAACCAGCGCCCCGACAACAGCACATACCAGTTGGTGTTCGCCGTGACAAAGACGTCGGCGCGCGTGTTTGCGACATAGGCGAGCGTCGTGCCCGCGATCGGGGCGAATTGCGGCTCGCCCGATATGGCGATCAGCTCGGCAGCGTCGCTGCGCACGACGATCACCGGCGCGCGGCCGGCGCGCAGCAGCGCGGCGACATCGTCCGCCGTCTTGTCCATCGGGTCGGCGAGCTTGTACGATGTGGCTTCGTTCAGCGCCCAGGTCACATTGGCGGGCACGTCGCGGGCCAGCGTCCAGCGGGCGTTCAACGCCGTTGCGGTCAGCCAGCGGCCGCCGGCGCGCAGATAATAAAGATTGCCTGCCCGGACCAGCAGCGCGCGCGTGTTGACGACGCGCCGGACGCCTGCCGACTTCATGTCGCGAAGCACGGGCTTGCCGTCGATATGCACCATGATCGTCGGCTCGAAGGCGAAGACGATCGCTGGCGGCGGGTTGTCGACCGCAATCGTAGCGGTCGTCGCGGTGGTCGCGGCGTCGGCGGGATGTTCCATGGCGACGAGCGACGCGCCGGCAAAAAGCAACCACAGCGCGGCGGCTTTGCCGTATCCGACGCGGCGGTTTCGGTTGGGAATATTGGTCATGACATAATCCTTGTTGCTTGATTTCGGGTACAAAAATCTTGTGACGCAGAATCGCGTTTCGGCTTGATTGCGGGGCGAAGGATCGAACGCGAGCCGACCGACACGGGGGAGGGGTCGACCGGCTCGCGCCGACGATGGTCGTTCCGGGCGGGCGGGGGGCAGGGGGAGGTGCCCGCCCGGAACTTCCGCACGATGCAGGTCAGTGCACCGAACTGGTATCCACGGCGCGCGTCGGCCGCGGGGCGAGCCAGATGATCGAGGCGGCGGCAGCGAAGACGAACGCGGCCCAGACGAAGGTCTGTCCGGTCGCCAGCGCGACGCTTTCCTTGTCGACCATCTGGCTGATGATCTGGCGGGCCTGCTCGAGGCTGTAGCCCTTGGCCATCAGCCCATCGATCGCCGCCTGCGTGCCGTGGAGGACGCCCGAGAGGCCGTCGCGCTTTTCCTGCGCACCGTCGTACCAGAGCGTCGTCGAGATCGCGACGGCGACGGCCCCGGCCATCGTCCGCAGGAAATTCATCACCCCTGCCGCCGAGGCCGTTTCCTCTTCGTCGACCGCGCCGAGGGCGATGGTCGTCAAAGGCACGAAGAAGAAGGGCATGCCCGCGCCCTGGATCAGCTGGGGGAGCGCCAGCGTCCAGAAGTCGGCGCCGCTGTTCCACCAGAAGACGCGGAGCAGCGAGGTGCCGCCGAGCCAGAGCACGCCGATGAAGACGAGCCGGCGCGGGTCGACCTCGGTCATCCGCTTCGCGACGACCGGCGCCATCAGCACCGCCGCCACGCCGTTGAACGCGGTCGCATAGCCGGCCCAGGTCGCGGTGTAGCCCATCGCGCCCTGCAGCCACTGCGGGATCACCACCAGGCTCGCGAAGAAGGTGCCGTAAGCGAACACCAGCGCGATGACCGAAACGGTGAAGCCGCGGTGCCGGAAGGGGCGAAGGTCGACCACGGGCCTGTCGTGGGTCAGTTCCCAGATCAGGAAGCTCGCAAAACCGACGATCGCGATGATGGCGAGCTGGACGATGATGTCCGCGCTGAACCAGTCATGTTCGCGCCCGAGATCGAGCATGAGCTGCAACGCACCGACCCAGAGCACGAGCAGCACGAGGCCGAAACCGTCGACGGGCTCGTTCACCTTCTCGGTCTCCGCCTTCCGCAGCACCGTCCACGCCGTGAAGGCACAGATCGCCGCAACGGGGACATTGATGAAGAAGATCCAGTGCCAGCCCCAGCTGTCGGAGATGGTGCCGCCGAGGATCGGGCCGAAGATCGGCGCGGTCAGCGTCGTCATCGCCCAGATCCCCATCGTCATCGCATGCTTGTCCTTGGGGAACACGCGCAGCAGCAAGGTCTGGCTCAAAGCCATCAGCGGGCCGCCGCAAATCCCCTGCCCGATGCGGAACGCCACGAGCATGGTGAGGCTCGTCGCGGTGCCGCAGAGGAAGGAGAAGATGCCGAAGCCGAGCATCCCGCCGGCGAATAGCCGCACGGTCCCAAGGCGCCGCGACAGCCAGCCGGTGAGCGGCACGCAGATCGCCTCGGCCACGGCATAGGATGTGATCACCCATGTCCCCTCCGAGGAGGAGATGCCGAGGCCGCCGGCGATATGCGCGACCGACACGTTCGCGATCGTGGTGTCGAGCACGACCATGAAGTTGCTGACCGCGAGCACCGCCCCGGCGAGCAGCAACATGCTGCCCGTCAGGATCGTCGAGCTGTGGCCCTCGGCGCCGGAGTGCTGGGCCCCCGCCGCGCTCACCGGACGTCCTTCCGGCGGGGCGCCACGTCGATCTCGGCTTCCATCGACAGGCCGACGCGCAATGGATGCTTCTTGAGTTCCTTCGGGTCGAGCGAGACGCGCACCGGCAGACGCTGGACCACCTTGATCCAGTTGCCCGTGGCATTCTGCGCCGGAATCAGCGCGAACGCCGAACCGGTACCGCCCGAAAAGCCCTCGACGCGGCCGTGGAAGACGACGTCCGACCCATAGAGGTCGGAGACGAGCTCGACCGGCTGGCCGACGCGAACGCGTTCGAGCTGGCCTTCCTTGAAGTTGGCGTCGACATAGACGGCGCCGATCGGAACGATCGTCATCGCGACGCTGCCCGCCGAAGCGCGCTGGCCGACCTGCACCTGACGATTGGTGACGACGCCGTCGACGGGCGCACGGATCACCGTGCGTTCCAGGTCGACGCGCGCCTGATCGAGCTTCGCCTTCGCGGCGAGTACGTCGGGGTGGCCGTCGACCGAGACGCCCGCGATCATCGCATTGTTCGCGGCGAGCGAGCCCGACGCCGAATTGCGCGACGCAACCGCCTGCGCGAGCCCGGCCTTCGCCTGCGCCAGATTGGCTTGCGCGGTCGCATAGGCGTTGCGAACGACGGTCAGTTCCTCGCCCGACACGGCGCCGCCGTCGGCGATGCCGGCACGGCGGTCGAGGTCGATGCGCGCCTTGGCGAGCGCCGCATTCGCGATCTGGACCTGCGCCTCTGCCTGACCGATAGACGCCGCACCGGCGCTGACCTGTCCGGCAAGCGAGCTGCTGGTCGCGACCGCCTGTCCGAACTGGCGGCGGGCACGGGCATAGTCGGCCTCGGCGCGCGCCAGCGCCAGTCTGGCGTCGGTGTCGTCGAGCTGGATCAGGATATCGCCGCGCTTCACATTCTGCGTATTGGCGACGAAAACCTTGGTCACCGCGCCCGAGACGAGAGGGGTTACCTGCGCCGAGTCCGCGGCGACATAGGCGTTGTCGGTCGCGACCAGATCGCCGTCGGCGAGCAGCCAGTAACCGGCACCGGCGAGCAGCACCGCGCCGCCGAGTGCGGCAAAGAGCTTCCTGCGCTTGGCCGATGTCGCGGCCTCGTTGGAGTCGATCGTCGGTTCGGTGGCCCGCGCGCCGTTGTCGCGGAAATCATCGGTATGGTCGAGAAGAGCTATTTGAGTCATCGGTCTGTCCTTTGGAAATCATCGTGCGGAAACGATCAGAGGGGGGTGGTCATGATCTGCTGGGCGGTTGCGGCGAACAGCCAGGCGCCCCCAATGAGCGCGAGCTTGAACAGCAGGCCGTAGCCCAGCCAGCGCAGCGCGCGCTGGCGTTTCGGATTTTTGACATCGGTATTCATGGGGATGGGTCTTTCCTTTGGGGGTTCGGAGGGGAGAGGATCAGGCTTTGGTGAATCCGCCGCCGAGCGAGCGGACCATCTGGACGTCGAGCGTGAAGACGCGCGCCTGAAGGTCGGCGACCGAACGCCGCGCCTGCAGGACATTTTCCTCGTTGCTGAGAACGTCGAGATAGGAGGCGAGCCCGCGCTCGTAGCGCTGGCGCGAAAGCTCGTGCGCGGCCTCGGCATCCTTGAGCGAGGCCAGCGACAGGCTGAGCCGTTCAGCCAGAGCGCGGCGGCTGACCAGCGTGTCGGCGACATCGTGGAGCGCGCCGATCACGGTAGCGTCATAGCGCGCGACGGCTTCGTCATATTGCGCCCGCGTGCCGCGATATTGCGCGCTGATCGCACCGCCATGGAAGATCGGCAGGCTCACCGCCGGGCCGGCATTGCCATAGAGCGAACCGCTGTCGGCGAGATTGCCGATGCCGAGCGCCTGCAAGCCGATCAGCCCGGTGAGGCTGATGTTCGGATAGAAGGCGGCACGCGCCGCCTTGATCCGGCTCGTCTGCGCATCGACCCCGGCGAGCGCCGCGGCGATGTCGGGACGGCGGCCGATCAGATCGATCGACGCATTGGCAGGGACGCCGCGGACGGCGGCAAGCGCGACCGCGGGGCGGCCGATCGTCAGCGCGCGGTCGGGACCGGCACCGGTGAGTTCGGCGATGCTGTTCTTCGTCAGCGCGATCGCTTCTTCGGTTGCCGCGAGCTCGGCCTTGGCGGCCGGAACGCGCGAGCGCGCCTGCTTGAGCGCGGCCTGATTGTCGAGCCCGGCATAGACACGGTCGCCGACGAGCTTCAGCGTCTCGAGCCGGTTCTGCACCGTGCGGTCGAGCACCTCGCGCTGTGCACAAAGCCGTGCGAGTTCGGCATAGCTGGTGGCAAGCGCGGCGGTCAGCGCGCTCCGCGCTTCCTGCACTTCATAGGCCGCCGCCAGCGCATCGGCCTTCGCCGCTGCGAGCGTCGCGCGGTTCTTGCCCCACAGATCGAGGTCGAGCGAGAAGGAGAGGCCGGTCTTTGCGGTGTCTTCCCAGCCGTCGGGGACGAATTGCGCGGGGACGCCGTTATTCTCGCTCTGCTGGACGAAGCCCGCGCTGCTCGTCGCATCGATTTGCGGCAGCAGCGCAGCGCCCGCCTGACGGGCATAGGCCTGCGCCTTGCGGAGTCGCGCCGAAGCCATGCGAAGGTCGGGCGATCCGGCGATCGCTTCCTGCATCAGCGCGTCGAGCTGGGCATCGCCATAGCCTTTCCACCAGCCGTCGGCGGGCCAGACGCCGGCGTCGCCGCTCAGGCTCGCGGCGCTGGCGATGGTTTCCGGCGCACGGATTTCGGGGCGCGCGCCGAGGTCGGGGACCGAGGCGCAGGCGGTCAAAGTGGCGGCGCTGGCCATGAGCATGGCCAGCCCGCCGAAGCGGGTTGCGATCATCGTCGATTCCTTTGAGGTACTATGCAGTACCGTTTAAATCGCGATTCGCGCCGCAAATGTCAATCTAAAAATGGTACTGCATGGTACCTGTATTTAATTCTATACAGATCAACAGCTTAAATGCGATATGAAGGGTTTTCTGGCCACAAAATGGTACCGTTATGCGAAAAATATGCGGCCGGAAAATGCCCTTCTTCGAATCTTCGTATCTTGCAAAAGGTGGGGAGTGGTATCATATTGGCGGCATGAAGATTGGTAAGAGAGAGAGCCAACGGCTCCTGAAACGCGCCCAGATCATTGCAATCGCGCGCGAACATTTTTTCGAGAAAGGCTTCGAGGGCGCGTCGATGTCGGCGATCGCGGCGCAGCTCGGCGGGTCCAAGCGCACCCTCTGGTCCTATTTCCCTTCGAAGGAAGAGTTATTCGCCGCGGTCGTCGAGGATACGGCGGCCGGGATTCGCGGCGGCATCGATTTTTCGGCGGTCGGCGATTCGCCGCTTGATCAGCTGACGCATCTGTCGCGGACGATCATCGAACGCATGACCGCCCCGATCGCGGTGCAGATGTTCCGGCTGATCAGTCCGATGTCCGAACGCAATCCCGAACTGGTGCGCATCTTCTTCGAACGCGGCCCGCGCCGGACGCAGAAGAGTATCGCCGAATATCTGCGCGCGAATTTCGGCGACCTCCTTTGGACCGACGATTATTGGCAGGCGGGCGACGATCTCGTCGCACTGGCCGCATCGAATTTCCATTTCGAGAGCCTTTGGGGCCTCAGCAATCCGCCGACGCCGAAGCAGAAAGACGCGCGCGCGCGGCGCGCCGCGATCCTGTTCCTCCGCGCCTATGGCCGCCACCCCGAGCTGTGGGCGCCGATCGATAAAGTGGATGGCGCCAGGGAAACGGTATGACCGGGGCTGCGTGGATGGCGTAGCCTGTTGGTACCCGCCTGAAGGCGAAGGTCAGGGCTTCGGGTCCCTTCGGGTGCGCGATTTTTCCCAATATTGCCGCGCGCCCTGCCTCAAATTTATTGGGGTTGCGGGCGCTTGTCTGTCTGGGGCATCGCTGTGCGGTCCTATCGGGGCGGGAGGGCGATGAGCGACACGCACAGGATCTTGATCGTCGACGATCACCCGCTCACGCAGAGCGGGCTCCGGCTGCTTTTTTCCGCGCATCCGCGCTTTTCGGTTGTCGGTGCGCTCGATCGCGGGGCGACGGTCGCCGCCTTCGTCCAGTCGCAGCCGGTCGACCTCGTCATCCTCGACCTCAACATGCCCGACGTGCGCGGGATCAACATTCTCGCCGAAATCGTCGGGTCGCGCGACATGACGGTGATCATCCTGACCGGCGAATCGGGCTATGGCGAGGTCGATTATGCCCTGAAACTCGGCGCGCGCGCCGCGGTGAGCAAGGCCGACCCGGCCGAGGAAATCATCGCCGCCTGCGACGCCGCGCTGGCGGGCGACGTCTATCTGTCGCCGCATATGGAGGAGGCGCTCGGCAAGTACAGCGGCTCGCCCGTCACCCTGTCGTCGCGCCAGATGGCCATCCTCCACTATCTGGCGCAGGGCGAGAGCAACAAGGAAATTTCGTACCGCCTGTCGATCGCGCAGCCGACGGTGTCGTTCCACATCGCCGAACTGCGCCGCAAGCTCGATGTGCCCAACAATCGCAAGATCGTCGAGCGCGCGCAGGAGCTAAAGCTGCTCTGACCCGCGCACGACGAGCGGGTGGCGCATCAGCTCGCGGCACGGCGGTTTCAAGATCATCAGCCCGACAAGCTCGCTCAGCCGTCCGCGCGTGACCGTCGTGTCGTCATAGGTCAGCGCGGCGATGCGGCGTCTGGAACCTTCGGCCGCGGCGAGCGCGGCGTCGAACGCGGCGCGCTCGTCGAAGTCGAGGATGCGCCAGCCGGGCAGGCCCGCCTGGAGTTCCTCCGCCGGACAGGGCGTGATCGCGTCATAGGCGGCAGGAAGCCGGACGGCGATCGTCGTGCCGCCGGCGTCCGAGGCGGTGATCGCCAGCGACCCGCCGAGCGCCCCGATCAGCCGCTTCGCCGAATGGAACCCCGACCCCGAGCCCGCCGCGCGCGCGTCGGCGCGGACGCGCCGGCCGTCCGCTGCGTTAAGGGCGCGGACGATGTCGGCGGGCATCCCGCTGCCGGTGTCGGAGAGGAGGATCACGGCCTCTTCGCCTTCGCGGTCGAGCGTCAACGTCGCGCCGCCCTTCGCCGTATATTGATAGCTGTTGCTGATCAGGTTCGCGAGCACCCGCATCAACAGCGGCTTGTCCGAAACAAGCATGATGTCGGCGTCGACCCGGACCGCGAGCGTCAGCCCCTTGGCGGCAAAGGGGGCGCGGAACATCATCTGCAGCGGCTCGACCAGCGCTGCGCCGCCGAAAGCGCCGAGGGCGACGAAATCATCCTCGCTGCCGACGATGTTGGCGCCGGACATCGTCGTCGACACGATTTCGCCCAGATAATCGGCCGAGCTTTGCAGCATCGCGGTCAATTCGCCGTTCGCCGCCGGGTCGCGCTTCAACGCGTCGACCGCGCTGTTGAGCGCGAGGATGACCTGCTTGCTGTCATGCCCCGAGGCATGGAGCAGCGCGTTCTGGCTGTGCACGGTTTCGAGCGCGAAAGCCTTTTCCTCCGCCAGCCGCGCGGCGCGCTCGCTGACCGCGAGGCGTCCGGCGAGTTCGCGGGCATAGGCCTCGTCGGCGGCGATCTTGTCGGCCTGGATCTTCTTGAGGTTGAGGCCGAGCGCGAGCGTCGCCATCAGCGATTCGAACAGCCCGACCGGCCCCGCGAGGTGCCAGTTGATCGGCAGCCAGACGAACACGCCCATCGAGGCGATCGCGGCATAGACGATGAAGAGCGCAAGGCTCGCCCAGCCGACGAACAGCGGCCAGAGCTGGCGCCCGACGCGCTTCATCGCGGCATAGCCGACGAACGGCAGGAACAGCGCGCCGGCGACCGCGATGATCCAGCAACCGATGTGCAGGCTGTGCCGGAAGACAGGCGGATAGAGCGCGAGGCCGGGCTGCAGCGCCATCAGCACCAGCGCCGCGCCGATCAGGATGCGGAGCGCAAGGTCGGTTTTCGGAAAGCGCGTCGCCGTCCCGACGAAACTGCGCGCGAACTGCGCCATCGCGCCCGCGAAGCCGCATTTGAACATATCCTCGATCCCGACGCTGGTCAGCGGATTGTCGGAGAGGAAGAAGATGGTGACATAGCCCTCCGAATGGATCGTGTTGATCGCGAAAAAGGCCTGCGCGACCGCGAGCCACACGAAGTCGCGGTGCCCGGTGATCGAGAAGAAGAGGAAGTTCAGGAAGATCAGCACCGCGAGCCCCAGCACGACCCCGGACACCAGCGCGATGTTAGCGCGCCGGTCCTTGAAGAAGCTGCCATAGGTCTGGATCTTGAGCGGCATATAGGTCGAATTTTCGGAGACGAAGTCGATCAGCAGCAGCTTTTCCTGTCCGGGGTCGAGCACGAATTCGGTGCTGAACGCCTGATAGCTGAGCAGATTCTCGCGCGCAGCCTTGGCGTCGGTGCCGTCGACGAGCAGGTCGACCTTGCCGTCGGCGACCTCGAAGAGGCGGAAATATTTGAGCGATCCGCGCCCGGTGGTGAAGATCCAGCTCCCCTGCGCGTCGCTTGCGTTACGAACCTTGACCGCGACGATCGTTCGGGCGCCCGGCGGACCGAAATGGACGCTCTGTCCCTGTATGGCTTCGAGCGGCGTCTCCAGGATCGCGGCAAGGCGCCGTTCGTCGGGCGCGCCGGGATCCTTCGTATAGCGGACATAGGGCGCGACCGCCGGGCCGTCGGCGCCGGCGCTGAGCTCGATCGTCGGGATCGGCTGTGCCGACGCTTGTGCCAACGCTGCGGCGGGCGCCAGCAGCGCCGCCATCAGCCAGAGGCCGAAGCCTATCCGCGCGACGATCGACATGCGCCGACCGGTGTCGCGTGCGCGGTCGGCAAAGTCAATTTTTGCGTTGCCTTTCAAGGGCGCGAAACAAGCCGGACGGGCATCGGACGATCGGGTTCGCGCGTCGGCCACCCCAACAAACATTGGGTAGCGCCTCGCGCGGCGCTGACCTAGGCGGTCGTTCAAAGCTCGGCGGCGCATCCGCGACCGGCCGGCGCGCGGGGGCGCAACGACATCGTGACGCGACGAGCCGGCCGGTGAGGGAGGCCGCGACCGGTCCGTCAGTTAACCGCACGAATTGCCTTCTGATCTTCTGCGACCCGGGTCAGGGCAGTTCGGTGGTGGGGCCGGGGCGGCTTTGCCGTTCCGGCCTCTTCTTTCCAAGAACGAAGGCGAATTGGTACGTCCGGCCACACGCACATCAAAACGGATTGAGCCGGTTCGCGTAACGCTGCAGTCGGGGTGGCACCCAGTCCTTGATGAAATGGCTCGTGCGTGTGCGCCAGTCGGTTCGGTCGGTGGTTCCCGGCCGGGTCTGGAACGTCGTCGATCGCTCCGGGATATTCTCGAGGCCTTCAGCGAACTCGGTGTAATAATAGGTGGCGATCGAACGGCGGTCGCGGTCGGGCGGGCAGGTTGCGGGTCAGCCCGCTCGGCACTGCCTCGGGCTTGAACTGATATTTGAACCGTTCCTGGTCGCGGTCGAAGAAGGTCTGGCCTTCGAGCGAGGGGTAGCGCTCTGCGACGCTGCGCAGGATTGCCGGGTCGATCTGCTCGTCGAGGACGATGTGCGGAAAGGGGTCGGCGTTCTGATAGTCCGCCGCCAGCTTCCGCCCCGCCGCGCGGCATTCGTCTTCATCGAAAAAGAGATAGTCGTCGATCCTGTTCAAGGTGAGAATCGGCATAGAAAAGCGCCGCCCCGGTCGCGCCCGATGGGTGTCACTCCGCCGGCGAGGCGGGAATGATGTCCCGGCGCGCGAGTTTCGATATTTTTCAGGGGAATGCCACTCTTTTCCTGTTTCGGGACGCCTTTGCGCCGCCTCGTCGCGATTCGGCATGCACGGACGAGCTTGCCGCGCCGGCGCCGGCAGCGAGCCTGAAATATTGTCGGATGGTGACCCCTACGGGAATCGAACCCGTGTTTCAGCCGTGAGAGGGCCGCGTCCTGACCGCTAGACGAAGGGGCCTTGTCGGTCGGATGTATCGGGAGAGAAAGGGCCGACCGCCCGGCTGCATCCTGCCCGTCAGTACCGTGGTGACCCCTACGGGACTCGAACCCGTGTTTTCGCCGTGAAAGGGCGACGTCCTAGACCGCTAGACGAAGGGGCCGTCAAATCGGTGAAGCGGGGCCTTAGACGGGCGTTCCCGTGCGGTCAAGCGCGCGCGCAAATTTATTGCGCCATCGCCGATCTTCCCGTCGTCGGTCGCCCCCCAACGCTGGCGGGAGCCAGCCGTCAGTCGGCCCACGCGGCATCCTCGAGGTGGAGTTCGGCGGCGGGGCGGCTGCCCCAGTCGTCGCGTTTGGCGCGCCCCGCGAGCCACAATTTGCGCCCGCGCGCGTTCAGCAGCGTCTGCCCCAGCTCGGTCTCGGCGGCGCGAAAGGCGATCGCCTTGAACCGCGCGCCATCCTCTCCCGCGACGATCAGGCGGAGATGATCGGTGCCGACGATCCCCGATTCGACGATTCGCACCGGTCCCGTCGCGACGCGCGGCGCGGGCCAGCCGGCGCCATATGGCCCGGCGCTTTCGATCGCGTCGCACCACAAGGGATTGATCCCGCGCGGCGCGAGCACCGCGTCGATCAGCAGCGACTTGTCGCCGCTCGCGCGCTCGACGTCCGCCGCCAATCGCTCGTTCAGGAAGGCGCCGAGCGCGTCGACCTTGTTCTTTTCGACGGTCAGCCCCGCCGCCATGGCATGGCCGCCACCCGCGACGAGCAGCCCCGTCTCCTTCGCGGCGAGGATTGCGGCGCCGAGGTCGACGCCCGAGATCGAGCGTCCCGAACCCTTGCCGACGCCGTCCGCATCGACTGCAATGACGATCGCCGGGCGGTGCAGCCTTTCCTTGAGCCGCCCCGCGACGATGCCGATTACCCCCGGGTGCCAGCCGTCGCCCGCGACGATCGCGACGGGGGCATTGGCGCAGGCTGCGCTCGCCTCGATCGCCTGGTCGAGCACCGCCGCCTCGATCGCGCGGCGTTCCTCGTTGAGGCGGCCCAGTTCCTGCGCGATATCGGCCGCCTCCTGCGGATCGTTCGTCGTCAGCAGCCGGACGCCAAGGTCCGACTTTCCGACCCGCCCGCCGGCGTTGATGCGCGGCCCCAGCGCAAAGCCCATGTCGCTCGCGGTCGGCGGCCTGGTCAACCGCGCTGCGTCCATCAGCGCGGCCATGCCGATATTGGCGCGCTTCGCCATCACCTTCAGCCCCTGCGTCACCAGCGCGCGGTTGAAACCGGTCAATCGCGCAACGTCGGCGACCGTACCGAGCGCGACAAGGTCGAGCAGCTCGATCAGCTGCGGCTCGGCGCGGCTGCCGAAATGGCCGCGTGCGCGCAGGGTGCGCAGCAACGCCGCGCCGAGCAGGAAGGCAACCCCGACCGCGGCGAGATTGCCGTGGATCGCCGCGTCGGGTTCCTCGTCGAGCCGGTTCGGGTTCACCACCGCAAAGGCTTGCGGAAGCGTCGTCGCGCACTGGTGATGGTCGACGACGATCACTTCGACACCTGCCGCGCGGGCCTCGGCGATCGCGTCGAACGCCTGTGCGCCGCAATCGACGGTGACGATCAGCTTCGATCCCGCCTCGCCGATCCTGACCAGGGCGGCGCCCGACGGACCATATCCCTCCATCAGCCGGTCGGGGATATAGGCGCCCACCGGCACGTCGAGCGCGCGGAGCAGGCGGACGAGCAGCGCCGCCGAGGTCGCTCCGTCGACGTCATAGTCGCCGAAGATCGTCACCGCCTCCTGGCGCTCGACCGCATCGGCGAGCCGCGCGGCGGCGGCGTCCATGTCGCGGAACAGCGACGGGTCGGGCATGAATCCGCGCAGGGTCGGGGTGCGCTGGCGCTCGATATCGTCGCGCGGCACCCCGCGCGCCATCAGCAATTGGGTGACGAGATCGTCGGGGGCGAGGCTTTCGCCGCCCATTTCGGCGCTCGTGCGCCGCCAGTGCCAGGGCTGTCCGCTGATCGAGTGGGTGATGCCAAGCGCGGCTTCGGTCATTGCCGCAGCCCTGCCGTCAGGATGCGCGCGCGCAGATCCTGCGCGACGCCGAGCGGGATCGCCGGAATCTCGTGGCTGGCAAGGCTGCTTCCGCCCGGCACCCCGAAAACAAGCGTCGCGAGGCCGAAGGGGCGGAGGATGAAGTCGGTCTTGAGGTCGACGCTCTGCACCGACGCGTGCGGCAGCAAGGTCATCTTCGGCTTCCACCAGCCGCGGCGGATCGCGACCTGGTCGCCGATATCGGCCCACAGATGATAGCGCGCCGCCCAGAAGGCGATCAGCGCGATCAGCGGCGCAGCGACGATACCGAGCCAGCCGACCGCATTGCCGAGCGAGAGGGCGACGATGCCGCCGATCGTGGTGGCGGTCGCGCCGATGACCGGGCCGAGCGCGACGATATGGTGGCTGTGCTGCCACGCCTGCGCGGCGTCGGGGCGGCGGATCGCGACCTCGTCCAGCACCGGGTCGATCTCCTCGATCCGGCCGAAGGGAACGACCTGATGGTCGCGTTCCTTCTCGCCGTCGCTCGCAAGGCTTTGCAGGCGCAGTTCGTGCCAGCCGAAGCGTTTGCGCAGCCAGCCGGTGACAAGGATCGCTGCCTGCACGCGCTTCACCGGCACCGCGACGTCGGTGCGCGTCGTCAGGCCGCGCGTGCGGCGGAGCGCGCGCGGCTCGCGCGTCAGGCGGAAACCCCAGTTGGCGAACACCATCGTCGCGATGCCGCTCGCGAAACCGATGAACAGCAGCGAGATCGCGGCGCCGATCCCGGCGATCCAGCGGTGCGCGAGCAGCCAGCTGTCGAGCCCGTAGCGCCCCGCGACGTCGATCCAGTCGGCGGGATTGAAGATGTTGAAATCGAACGGCAGCAGATTGTCGAAGAATTGCATGCCGCCGCCGACGACGGCGAGCGCGGCGAGCGAGAAGTTGAACAGCCCGGCGACGAGCAGCCGGCGGGGCCCCATCGCGAAGAGCAGCCGGTCCTCGGCGAGCGCGGGGGCTGGGTCAGGCGCATCCGCCGTCGGTGCTGCGACGGGCGCGCTGCGATGCGCGCGGATCGTCGTGCGCAGCGCCTGCGCGGCGTCGAGCCCGATGGCGTCGAGATGGGCGTCATTCTCCTTGCCGCCCGCGCCGGTCTCGAACCCGACCTTGGCGATGCCGAGCGCGCGCGACACCAACCCCTGTTCGATGCTGACGTCCTGGATGCGGTCGAAGGGGATGGTGCGATGCTGGCGAGAAAGAACGCCGCTTTCGATCACCACCGCGTCGTCGCCGACGATGAAGCGAAATCGCATCCATTGCAGACAGGCGGCGGCGAACGCGATCAGCAGATAGGCGAGGATTGCGGGGACAATCCAGACCCAGTTGCCGGTGAAGCCAAGCGCCGCGACTGCGGGCAGAAACTGCAGCGAGCGCGGCCCGATCCGGACAAGCGCGAGGGCCAGCGTCGCCGGGTGCAGCCGCTGCCAATGCGGCTCGTCGGCGGCCGCGGGAAGGGCGGCGGCGTCGCTCATGCGAAGTCGGTCTGGATATGCCGGCGGATCGTCTCGCGCATCGCAGCGGCAAGGTCGCTGCGCAGGCCGGGCAGGGTGACGGTGCTGTTGTGCGTGCCCGAGGTGTGGACGACGAGGTGCGAGAGGCCGAACCAGCGCTCAACCGGCCCCTGCCCGACGTCGATATGCTGGACGCGGACGAAGGGAACGATCGTGTCGGTGCGGAACAGCCAGCCGCGCGCGACGCGGAGTTGCCCCTCGCCGATCCTGTAGCCCCAGCGCGAAACGCGGCGCGCGGGAAAGGTGACGATCGCGATCGCCGCAAACAGCCACGCGGCGACGCTGACGAGCCCGGTCGGCCCGCCGATCCGCGGCATCACGAGCAGGTCGAACACCGTGGCGCCGATCGCGAGGGGCAGCATGTTGAGCGCGGTCGTGATGCGCAGGACATGGCCATAGGCGGGATCGACCGGACCCAGCCCCTCGCTCGCGTTGAGCGCGTCGGGCGCGAAGGGGTCGGTGGGCGCGGCAGCGGTGTCGGTCATGATCCTCCGTTAGTCGGTTGGCGTGTCAGGGCACAACTATATTGAAGCGCGGGTCCTGCGGCGGGTGCAGCGCGAACCACGACAGGAACGCCATCCGGTCGCCGTCGATCTTGATCGCGCCCGACTGCATCAGCGCCGGAAACTGCGCCTGCCCCAGCATCACGTCGTCGAGGGTGTTGCGGTCGATCGTGATCGTCGCGGTCGGCGCGGGGTCGGTGACGCCATAGCGCGGGAACTCGACCCCGCCGCCGACGACCACCGCGACGGCTTCCTTGCTATCGGGCAGGATGAACTGGAAGGTGCCTTTGAGGCCCGCGCCCTTGGTGGCATCGAAACGCGTCGCGAGCGCGTCGAAGAAGACGCCCGTCGGGATCGCGCTCACGAAGCTGCGGCTCTGGCCATTACCCGAGGTGCTTTCGACTGCATTGCCGCGCAGGGTCGCGGCGGCGGCGAGATAATAGTTCCGCCAGGCGCCCGATTCGGCCTGATAGCCCATCTGGTCATAGGCCGAGGCGAGCGCCGCGCGGGCGTCCCTGTTGTCCGGCTGCGCAAAGACGAGCTTGCCCAGCAGCTCTGCCGCCCAGCGATAATCGCCCGCCTTGATCGCGTCCTTCCCCGCGGCGAGCAATTTATCCGCCCCGCCGGCGAGCGCGACATATTTCGGCGCCGACTGCTCGGGCGGCAGTGGGTTGAAATTCGCCGGATTGCCGTCCCACCAGCCGAAATAGCGCTGGTACGTCGCCTTCATGTCGTGGTTGAGCGTCCCGTAATAGCCGCGTGTCCCGAAATCCCTGCTCTGCACCGGCGCCTCGGCGGTCTGGTCGGCGAGCTCGTGCAAGGTCGCGCCCTTGTTCGCGAGGAACAGCGTCCGGTCGTGGACATAGCGGTAGGCGTCGCGCTGGTTGGTCAGCAGCTCGCTGACCTCGCCCGTCCCCCACGTCGGCCAATGATGCGATCCCATCGCGACCTCGGCGCTGCCGCCCCATTTCAGCAGCATCGCGTCGATCACCTTCGACCAGCGCAGCGCATCGCGCACCTGCGCGCCACGGAGCGTCAGGATATTGTGCAGATTGTGGGTCACGACCTCGGTCGTGTGCAGCGCCTTGTAAGCAGGAATATAAAATACGAACTCGGCCGGCGCCTCGGTACCGCCCGCGTCCATGAAGTCGAACGCCAGCCCGTCGATCGTCAGCGTTCCGCCCTTGTCCGACACCGTCTCGGTCGGCTCCATATAGCCGATCGTCCCCGACGACAGCTTGGGTCCCAGCCCGGTATCGACCTGCCCCCGCTCGCCCGGCGCCAGGATCGACCCGAACATGTAGAGCGCACGTCGCCCCATCGCGGTGCCCGCTAGGACGTTCTCGGACGTCGCTTCTTCGGAGAAGCCGTGCGGCGCGATGATCCGCACCTTGCCCGCCTTGACCTGTTCGGGTGTGACGATCCCGCCGACCCCGCCGAAATGGTCGCTATGGCTGTGGCTGAAGATCACCGCCCTGATCGGCAGCACCTTTTCCTTCGCCTCGACCGTATCGGTGAACAGCTTCCACCCCGCGGCGGCCGTTTCTTCGGACAGCAGGGGGTCGACGACGATCCAGCCGCTCTTGCCGCGGATGATCGTCATCACCGATATGTCGTAGCCGCGGATCTGCCAGATCTTGCCCGGCACGACCTCGAACAATCCGTGCACCGCGTCGAGCCGCGCCTGCCGCCACAGCGACGGGTTCACCGTGTCGGGCGCGTCCTTCGATTGCAGAAATTCATAGGGCCGCCGGTCCCACACCGTCTTGCCTTGCTTGTCGAGAATCACCCCGCCCGGAATCTCGGCGAGCTTGCCGCGCCGCACATTGGCTTCGTCGCGCGGGTCGTCGAGCGGCAGGCGCCTCGCGATCTCGGCCTGCGCGGTGCGCGTGGCGTCGCTCGCGGCATCCTGTGCGATCGCGGCGAACGGTATAGCGCTGGCAAGCAGCACGGCGGTCAGTCGGCGCATGTTATCCTCCCCTGTTTCGGGGCAGCTTGCGCCGCGCCGCCGGGCTTGGCAAGCATCGCGGCATGACCGACGCGCCGCACCTGCTGATCGCCTGGCACAGCCGCACCGGCGGCAGCGAAGCGCTTGCGCGCGCGGCCGCCGATGGGGCGGGGAGCGCGTCGCTCATCGCGGCGAACCGGGTCGTACCGGAGGATCTGCTCGCGGCGAGCGGCTATCTCTTTGTCGGCCCAGAAAATCTTGCGGCACTGTCGGGCGCGATGAAGGAGATGTTCGACCGTTGCTATTATCCCTGCCTCGGCAGGCTCGAAGGGCGCCCCTATGCGACGATCATCTGCGCCGGCTCCGACGGTGAGGGTGCCCAGCGCCAGCTCGACCGCATCGCGACCGGCTGGCGGCTCAGACGCGTCGCCGATCCGATGATCGTGAACACCGATGCGCAGACGCCCGAAGCCATCCTGGCCCCCAAGACGATCCCCGCGAACCGCCTCGCCGAAGCGCGCGATCTTGGCGCCGCATTGGCGGAAGGGGTGGCGTCGGGGATTTTCTAAAGCACGCGGCATGGGCACTCCGAACTGTACTGTTCAAATAATACAGTCTGCGAGCGTTGTCGATATGCGCTTGAAGGACGGTTTTGGGGTGGGAAGCCGTCGTTATCGTCGTTCGTCACCCCGGGTTTGACCCGGGGCCCATTCGCGCAGCGCTGAAGGAATGGATCCCGGATCGAGTCCGGGACGACGATGAAAGATATGCCGGGTTCCGGCCGACTCGCGCCAACCTCAACGCGCGCCGAACAGCGCCGTGCCGACGCGGACATGCGTCGCGCCCAGCATCACCGCGGTTTCATAATCGCCGCTCATCCCCATCGAGCGAAGCGGAAGGCCATGGCGTTCGGCGAGCTCGTCGAGCAATGCGAAATAGGGCGCGGGTTCTTGCGTGGCGGGCGGGATCGCCATCAGGCCGTCGATCTTGAGCCCCGCGTCGCGCGCCTCGGCGAGCAAGGCCGGCAGGTCGGAAACGGCGCAGCCGCCCTTCTGCTCCTCGTCGCCGATATTGACCTGCACGAAGAGTTGCGGTTGCTTGCCTGCCTTGGCGCAGGCCTTTGCGAGCGCCTGGACCAGCGACGAGCGGTCGACCGAATGGATCGCGTCGAACAGCGCCACCGCTTCCTCGGCCTTGTTCGATTGCAGCTGGCCGATCAGGTGCAGCGTGACCCCGGGGGTCTCGGCGCGAAGCGCGGGCCATTTGGCCGCCGCTTCCTGCACGCGATTCTCGCCGAAATGATGCTGGCCCGCGGCGATCAGCGGGCGGATCGCCTCGGCCTCGTGCGTCTTCGACACCGCGATCAGTTCGATCCCGGCGGGCTCCCGCTGCGCGCGCTTCGCTGCACCCACGATATTCGCCCGTACTTCGGCCAGCCTGTCAGCAGCGTCGCTCATATTCGATCCTCGATCGGCGCGTTGCGCGCGCCCGCGACGCGCCTATAGGAAGGGCGATGGTCGGACGCCACCCCTCCCGCCCCCGAAACCTGCCTGCGACATGGCTGTTCAGCGACGAGCGGCTCGCGGCCGGGACGCGCGCGCTGGCAGCGATCGTGCCGCCCGGCAGCGGGATCGTCGTGCGCCACGACGCGCTGCCGGCGGGATTGCGCTGGCGGCTTGTCCGGCGGCTCCAGCGCATTGCGCGGACCCGCAAGCTGATGGTCCTGCTCGCGGGATCGCCCGCGCTTGCGCGGCGGTGGGGCGCCGACGGCGTTCATCTCCGCCAGCCGATGGCCCAGCGCGCGCGGCAGGCGCACCGCCTCGGCCTTGTCGTCACCATGCCGGTTCACGATGCGGGCGAGGCGCGCGCGGCGCGGCGCGCGGCCGCGCATGGGGCCTTCATTTCTCCGCTCTACCCGACGCGGTCCCACGCCGGAGCCGGCGCGCTGGGCCGCGCCGCCTGGCTGCGACTGGCGCGGCTCGCGGGCGGGAAAGCCATCGCGCTCGGTGGAATGACATCCGCCCGCGCGCGCGCGCTCCAGCGCGCAAGCGGCATCAAACCCGGCTGGGCAGCAATCGATGCGTGGGATGAGAAAGCGGCGAAACGCCGGAGACGTCAGAAGCGGAACGCCGTGCCGACATAGACCGCCTGGCTGTCGCGGCGCGCGTCGGTCAGCGGCTGCGCGCGGTCGTCGGTGCGATAGCGGACGCCTGCTGTCACATCGATATTCTTGGTCAGGCGATAGCTGCTGACGACATCGACATTCTGGTCGTCGCCGGGCGCGGTGACGCGGTCGGTCGCGCCGGCGGGATCGCTCGGCCGGCTGAGGACGCGCGTCGCGAAGCGCGATTTCTTCTCGGCGAGCTGTTCGGGTTCGCGCGCGACCGGCAGATTCTTGAGGTCGATGCCGCGCGGCAGCGCCGGGGTGACGAATTTCTGGAAGCCGACCGACGCGCCAAGGTCATAGGCGACGGGCGCGACCGCGATCGGCGCCTTGGCGCGGCCGGCGGTCAGCGCGGCGGTGCGCGCGGCGCTCGACGTGTCGTCGCGGCTGCGGATCACGACGGTGATCGCCCGGTTCCGGCGGCCCTCGTCGGTCAAGGCAGGGGTGAAGCTGAAGCTGCTGCGCGCTTCGGCCGACATCTTGGCGTAGCGCGCGATCAGCCGCGGGTCGCCCGATGCGGGGGTGAACTGGCCGAGCAATGTTTCGGAAAGCTGGGTATCGCGGATGCGGTCGGCGCGGGTCATCGCCGCGAGCGCAGGCGGAAGCGCGACCGAAATCGCCGCGGCGGCGACCAGCCCAGACTTCCAGAGATGTCGCGATGTCCGCGCCATTAAACTGCGACTCCAACCCCAATCGAATCCCCAGATAGGCCTGCGGCCCCGATATTTCCAGTGATTCACGAACGAATGATCCCGCCCTTCCGGCTTTTCGCCGAAGCTGTTGCGTTGACACCACAGTGCGACGCTTTGATGACCGCGCGATGAATGGCGGAAAAGAGGCGATTGCCGCGCTTGCGGCACGGGAACAAGGGCGATAGAGACGCTTGCAAATTCCGCACGCGTCCGTGCCCCGATCGGGGAGGCGACGCCCAAATATAAGGTGTTCCGGCATGTTCCAGCTTCCCGTCCCTGCCACGTTCGGCCGTCGTCCGGCCGCGCTGGCGCTGCTCGGGCTCGCCGCGCTCGGCCTGTCGGCCTGCGCCGGCAAGGAAAAGCCGAAGGCCGACCTCGCCGCGTCGCAGGTGACGACGATCGGCGTGAACTCCTATCTGTGGCGCGCGTCGCTCGACGCGCTGTCGTTCATGCCGCTGCTCCAGGCCGACTCGTCGGGCGGGGTGATCATCACCGACTGGTACGCCAACCCGTCGAACCCCGGCGAACGGATGAAGGTCACCGTGTCGATCCTCGACCGCGACCTGCGCGCCGATGCGCTGCGTGTCGCGGCATCGCGCCAGGTGTCGCAGGGCGGCGCCTGGGTCGACGCGCCGGTGCAGGCGGCGACGGTGCAGAAGCTCGAGGAAATCATCCTTACCCGCGCCCGCGACCTCCGCCGCTCGGCCATCGAAGGCTAATTCCCGGCGCGGATGCGCGCCGACTGACATCAACGGGGTAACTGACCAATGACCCGCGAAACGCGCTTTGGCGCTCTCGCCGCCGATGCCCGCTGGCAGGCCGCCTGGGACGCCGCGAACAGCTTCGTCACCACCGACAGCGCTGACAAGCCGAAAGCCTATATCCTCGAGATGTTCCCCTATCCCTCGGGGCGCATCCATATGGGCCATGTCCGCAACTATGCGATGGGCGATGTGCTGGCCCGGTTCAAGAAGATGACCGGCCACGATGTGCTTCACCCGATGGGCTGGGACGCCTTTGGCATGCCCGCGGAAAATGCCGCGATGGAAAAGGGCGTCGCGCCGGGCGGCTGGACGCGCGACAATATCGCGTCGATGCGCGCGCAGCTGAAGCGCCTCGGCCTCGCGATCGACTGGAGCCGCGAACTCGCGACCTGCGAACCCGATTATTACGGGCAGGAACAGGCGCTGTTCCTCGACATGCACGCCGCAGGGCTCGTCACGCGCAAGGAAAGCTACGTCAACTGGGATCCGGTCGACATGACCGTGCTCGCGAACGAGCAGGTGATCGACGGCCGCGGCTGGCGCTCGGGCGCGCTCGTCGAGAAGAAGAAATTGTCGCAGTGGTTCCTGAAGATCACCGACTTTGCCGACGAACTGCTCGAAGGGCTGAAGGGCCTCGACCAGTGGCCCGACAAGGTGCGGCTGATGCAGGAAAACTGGATCGGCAAGTCGCAGGGGCTCGAATTCAGCTTCCGCATGGCCGGCGGCGCGCCGGGTTTCGACGTCTTCACGACGCGCCCCGACACGCTCTATGGCGCGAGCTTCGCGGCGATCTCGCCCGACCATCCGCTCGCCGAGAAGCTGGCCAAGGATTCGCCCGAACTGGACGCGTTCATCGAGCTATGCCGGCGTCAGGGCACCGCCGCCGAACAGCTCGACACCGCCGAGAAGATGGGCTTCGACACCGGCCTGTCGGTCGAGCACCCGCTCGATCCGAATTGGCATTTGCCCGTCTGGGTCGTGAACTATGTCCTGATGGACTATGGCACCGGCGCGATCTTCGGCTGCCCGGCGCACGACCAGCGCGACCTTGATTTCTCGCGCAAATACGGCCTGCCCGTCCACCGCGTGATCGCCGAGGGTGGCGAGACCGGACAGGTCTTCCACGGCGACGAGGCCTATGTCGGTCCCGGCAAGCTGGTGAACAGCCATTTCCTCGACGGGATGACGATCGAGGAAGCCAAAGCCGCGATCATCGCGCGCGCCGAGCATGAGGGCTGGGGAAAGGGCACGACCGTGTGGCGCCTGCGCGACTGGGGCGTTTCGCGCCAGCGCTATTGGGGCACGCCGATCCCCTTTATCCATTGCGACGCCTGCGGGCTGGTGCCGGTGCCGAAGAGCGAGCTTCCCGTCGTGCTGCCCGAGGACGCCGATTTCTCGGTTCCCGGCAATCCGCTCGACCGCCATCCGACGTGGAAGCATGTCGCCTGTCCAAGCTGCGGCGGCGAGGCGGTGCGCGAGACCGACACGCTCGACACCTTCGTCGATTCGAGCTGGTATTTCCTGCGCTTCGCCTCGGCGCCCGCGGACAAGCCCTTCGACCCCGATGTCATCCGCCGCTGGCTGCCGGTCGACCAGTATATCGGCGGCATCGAACATGCGATTCTGCACCTGCTCTACGCGCGCTTCTGGACCCGCGCGCTCAAGAAGCTGGGGATGATCGAGATCGCCGAACCGTTCGCCAGCCTGTTCACGCAGGGGATGGTGACGCACGAAACCTACAGCCGCGATCTGGGAGAGGGCCATGCACCGGTCTTCTTCACCCCCGACGAGATCGTCCGCACCGCCGACGGCGCGACGCTGGCGGCCGATGGCGCGCCGGTCGATGTCGGCCGCGTGATCAAGATGTCGAAGTCGAAGAAGAATGTCGTCGATCCCGACGCTATCCTCGACCAATATGGCGCCGACGCCGCGCGCTGGTTCATGCTCTCGGACAGCCCGCCCGAGCGCGACCTGCCGTGGAGCGAGGCGGGGATCGAGGGCGCATGGCGTTTCGTCCAGCGGCTGTGGCGTATTTTCGGCGAGACCGAAAATGCCGGCGACGGCGGCGAGGACAAGGTGCTGGTGCGCAAGCTGCATCAGGCGATCGCCGGCGTGGCAGCCGATATCGAGGCGCTCGGCTTCAACAAGGCGGTCGCGAAGATCCACGCGCTCGCGAACGAGATCGAGAAGGCCCCGCCCTCGGCGACCCGCGCCGAGGCGTGCCGGACGCTGATCCTGCTCGTCGCGCCGATGATGCCGCACCTTGCCGAAGAGGCGTGGGCGGCGCTGCCGGAGGGCCAACGCACGACCGCGATGATCGCCGACGCCGCATGGCCCGCCGCCGATCCCGCGCTGCTCGTCGACGACGAGGTGACGATCGCGATCCAGGTCGCCGGCAAGCTGCGCGACACGATGACGCTCGCGAAGGGGATCGACAAGGGCGCCGCCGAAGCCGCGGCGCTCGCGCGCCCGCGCATCGTAGAGCTGCTTGGCGGGGCCGCGCCGAAGAAGGTGATTGTGGTCCCCGACCGTTTGGTGAATATCGTTCCCTGATGCGCAGCCTTTTCGTCTCCGCCCTTGTCGTAGCCTCGCTCGCCGTTGGCGGCTGCGGCCTGCGCCCGCTCTATGCGAACGGCAGCAAGGGGGCGGTGGCGCAGGTGCTCGCCGACGTCGATGTCGCGCCGATCGAGGGACATTCGGGCTGGCTCGTCCGCAACGCGCTCCGCGACCGGTTGCAGGCGACGCAGGCCGGACATGGCGCGGGCAAACGGCTGCGGCTCGACGTGCGGCTAGAGGATTCGATCACCGGCTTCGGCGTCCGCGCCGACGATGCGGTGACGCGCGAGCGGCGGACGCTGCGCGCGCGCTATCAGCTCGTCAACGCTGCGTCGGGCGAGGTGTTGCTCGACGCGACCGCGGCGCAAGACTCGGGAATCGATGTCGTCGGCAGCGAATATGCGACGATCGCGGCCGAATCGACCGCGCTCGAACGGCTCGCCTCGGGCGTCGCCGACCAGATCGTCGCGCGGCTCGCAGTATTCGCGAACCGCGGCGGCGGCGAGTCCGCCGACCCGCCGGCGGCGCCCGGCGGCTAGGCTCGTGAAGAGCGTCAAGCCTGCGGACTTCGAACGCCAGACCCGCCTCGATCCCGCGGTTCGCTTCGCCCTCCTCACCGGGCCCGACGAGGCGACGATGGGCGCGGTGGCGCAGCATCTGATCGGGCTGGCGGGCAAGGACGCCGAACGGCTCGACCTCACCGGCGCGCAGCTTTCGCAGGATCCGTCGCTGCTCGCCGCAGAGGCGGCGTCGATGTCGCTTTTTTCGCCCGCACGCGTGATCCGGCTCGAAATCTCGGGCAGCGGCGACGACAGCCTCGCCGCGGTCGAGGCGCTGCTCGCGGCCGAGACCGTCATCAACCCGGTGATCGCGACCGGCGCATCGATCACCGCCAAGTCGAAGCTCGTCAAACTGGTCGAGGGATCGGACCATGCGGTGGCGGCGATCTGCTACCAGCCCGACCGGCGCGCGCTGATCGGCATCGCGATGGCGGCGGCGCAGGAGCAGGGGCTGCGGCTCGCCAATGCCGAGGCGCAATTGCTCGTCGACCTCGTCTCGGGCGACCAGGCGCTGATGCGCCGCGAGATCGAGAAGATCGCGCTTTTCCTGGACGCCGCGCCCGACCGGCAGCGGCAGGTGACCCCCGCCGACATCGCCGCGCTCGGCGCCGCGACGCACGAGGAGGATGTCAGCGCGTGCATCAACGTCGCCCTCGGCGGCAAGGTGCGCGATCTGCCCGAGATGCTGAGCACCGCGGCGGCGGTCGGCGTCGCCGAGATCCGCATCATCCGCGCGCTCGGCATCCGCGCGATGCAGCTCGCGCGGCTGCGGGCAGAGGTCGACGCCGGCGCGCACCCCGCTACGGTCGTCGCGGCGAAGAGCAGCGGCGTGTTCTGGAAAGAGCGCGACGCGGTGACCGCGCAGCTCCACATCTGGGATTCGGTCCGCGTCGCGCGGCTGATGACGCGGCTCCTCGATTGCGAGCGCGCGCTCAAATCCTCGGGCACCGCGGGCGCGGTGCTGTTCCGCAAGCTGATGACCGACATTGCGCATCAGGCCGCGCGGGCGCGCTGATTTTCCTCACGCGAAGGCGCGAACAAGAAAGTCTCACACAAAGACACAAAGAGGTCGAGTTGTCTCTGCGAACGCAGCGGATGACGCAACGTCGCTTCTAATTCGGCCGGACGAAGTCCGGTGTTGTTGCAACAAGTGACTGCCCAGTGTTGCTTGCGATCTGGCCTGCCCTCTTTGTGTCTTTGTGTGAGAAATTTCTATCTTCTTCGCGTGAGGCAAAAAGAAACCGCCCGCTCGCGCAAGCGAGCGGGCGGTTTCCGTAACCCTATCTACGCGATCAGAATTTGCCGCGCAGCGTCACGCCATAGGTCCGCGGTTCGGCAAGGAACTGCGAGAAGATCTGGCGGCCGCCCGGATATTGCGGGTCGGCGAAGGCGGTGGTCGTCGAGACTGCGCCTTCCTGGAACGGCGAGTTGAACGCGACCTGGGCATATTGCTTGTCGAAGATGTTCTGGCCCCAAAGTTCGACGCTCCATTTTTCATCCGGGCCGCGAAGGCCGATGCGGGCATTGAAGATCGCATAGCCGTCCTGGCCCTTCTGCGGGAACAGGTCGGAGCCGGTGTTATAGTCGCTGGTCATGCGGCCATCGACATAGACGAGCCCGGAGAGCCCGCTGCTGCCGATGTCGGGCGTCCAGGCAATGCTGCTCGTTGCGACCAGTTCGGGCGCGTTCGACAGGTTGTTGCCGGGAAGCAGGCGCAGCGCCTGGCTGAGCGGAGCACCCGAATCATTGCCGACCAGATTGTTCCGGTATTTGGTGCGCGCATAGGTCAGGCCCGCGGTCATGCGGAAGCTGCGCGCCGGGACCAGCGAGGCCTCGAGCTCGAAGCCCTGCGAGCGCACGCCGTAACCCACGTCGTCCGACGGACAGGCGCCCGTGGTTGCCGCCGCCGCATTATAGTTCGGCGCGCCGGTGAACTTGCTCTGGTCGCGATCGCCGCCGTTGAGGCTGCTCGAGCAGCCGTTGATGTTCTGGACGAGGAAGACCGTGCCGTCGAACGTATTGAGCTGGAAGCTCGAGAAGTCCGACCGGAAGAAGGTCAGACCGGCGCTGAACGCACCGCCCGAATATTTGGCGCCCAGTTCGTAGCTGTTGACCGTTTCGGGATCGAACTGCAGCGCGCCGACCAGCGCCTGCGCGCCGCCCGGCGTCGCCGAGAAGGGCCGCGTCGGCGCCTTCAGCGCCGAACGGTCGAGGTTGAAGCCGCCCGCCTTGTAGCCGCGCGAGTAGCTCGCATAGACCAACAGGTCGTCGACCGGCTTGAACGACAGGATCGCGGTGCCGGTAAACTCGTCTTCGCTACGCTTGTCGTTGATCGACACATTGTTGAGTTCGGCGGTCGAATTGCCCTGACACGACAGGCCGATGATGGCACCCGCCGTCGCTGCCAGCGGCGTGCTGAGCAGCGAGAGCAGCGCCGCCTGATTCTGGGTACAGATCGTGTTGTCGTTGGTGAAGGTCGCCGAGAATTTCTTGCGGTCGTTCGTGTAGCGAAGGCCGAAGGTGAAATCGAGCGAGTCGGTGATATGCACGATATTGTGGGTGAACAGCGCCCAGTTCCGGCCGTCCTGGTAATAACGATCGTCGATCGAGCCGACATTGTTCATCGTGTCGAGCCTGTCGAGCGTCGAGAGGATCAGTGGTCCCGCCGCGCCGAGCGCACCCGATACCGTGGGACGCAGCGCCGGGTTGATACAGCTTTGCGAGGTCGGGCTGTACGCAAAGGCGAGCGCGCTGCCCGAAATCACACGGCAGTTCGCGAACCGGCCGTACTGGTTGCCGAAGCGGAGGTTGTCGCGCACCGTCAGCTTTTCGTTGGCGAAGAAGCCTCCGACCAGCCAGTCGAGCTTGCCGTCGAACGCTTCGCCCTGCAGGCGCAGTTCCTGGGTGAAGGTGTGGAACTGGCGATACGCATCGTCGCTCGGCGCGCGATAGAGGATGTCGACCGCGCTATAGTCGACGTCGCCTGCCTGGCTCGACCGATATTCGCGGTACGCGGTGATGGAGGTCAGCGTCGCAGCGCCGAGGTCATAGTCGATCTGGCCCGAGAAGCCGTAATCCTTGGTCTTGCCTGCATAGCTGCGCCCCGGAGTGACCGAGATGTCGCGGCTGTAGCCGCGGTTGAACGCAGCGAGCGGCTGGCCGAGGTCGGCGAGCACGCGCACGATGCTGTTCGTCGTCGCGGTGGCGGGCACCCCGGGATTGTTGAGGTTGCCGATGTACGGATTGACGCTGCTGTCGATGTAGGTCGCGGCGCAGCATTCCTCGTCGCGATAGGTATAGTCGGCGATCAGCCGGATCGACAGCGCGTCGGTCGGCTCGAACAAGAGCTGGCCGCGCAGGAAATAGCGGTCGCGGTTGTTGACGTCGCGGTCGTTGTTCGTGTCGTTGTAGAAGCCGTCGCGCTTCACCCACACGCCGTCGAGGCGCGCGGCAAGCGTGTCGCCGAGCGGGCCGGTGACGCTGCCGGCAAGGCGCCAATAGTCATAATTGCCGTAGGTGATCTCGCCATTGGCGCCGAAATTGAAGTCGGGCTTCTTCGAATAGATGCTGATGAGACCGGCCGACGAGTTGCGGCCGCCGAGCGTGCCCTGCGGGCCACGCTGGACCTCGATGCGCTCGATTTCGCCAAGTTCGTTGAGGCCGATGCCCGAACGCGAGCGATAGACGCCGTCGATGAACACCGGGACCGAGCTTTCGAGGCCGGGGTTGTCGCCGACCGTGCCGATGCCGCGGATACGCGCCGAGCCGTTCGCTTCCGAACCGGTCGAGGAGACGAGCAGCGACGGGGCGACCTGGTTCAGCTGGCGGATGTCGTTCGCGCCGCTGTTCTGCAGCGCTTCGGCGCTGACGGCCGAAATCGCAACCGGCACGTCGGACAGCAGCTGGGCACGGCCCTGTGCGGTGACGACGATCGGCGCATCTGCGCTGTCATCGGTGGTGTCGGTGGCATCCTGCGCAAAGGCGGGGACCGAAACAGCCGCTACGGCGATCGATACGCCGAGCGCGCTGCTGCGCAACCAGCGCGCGGCACGAAGGGAAGAAGATTTCATTGCGGGCACTCCTCTCAACATTTCATTATTTTTGTTGCCCGCCGAACATATCGAAATTGACCCGGCGATCCAGCCGGAGGCCTGCATTTGCGTCGTTTTTCGGGGGGTGATGCTTTTTGGTCACAGGCGGGGCAGTGGCGCGCCACACGCTGGACGGGTCAGCGGTGCGCGGCGATCCGGCTTTCCGTAACGTCATTATCGCCCGCGCCGCCGCAGGGAATCGACAGCAAGCGCCCGCGGGCGACGAGCATCGCGCGATAGGGTCCGGTGAAATTCCGGGCGATTGCAGAATCTTCGGCCGCGAGACCGCCGGTCAGGCTGCCGAAAGCGGGCAGGATCAGTCGCTGCGCATCGCCTGCGAAGCAGGGGCGCGATACGGAGCGCCCGCGCAGGGTCAGCCGCAGCTTCGGGTGGAAATGCCCCGAGATTTCGGGCCGGGTTTCCTGTGCCACGCTCTGGTGGCGAAAGACGACCCCGTCTGTCACCAGTTCGTCGGCGACCTCGCCGCCCCACGCGCCGCCCGAAAGGCCGTCGTGATTGCCCGCGATCCAGACGAGCTTCGTCGCCGCGGCATGGCGGAGCAGTCGCCCGGCGACCGCGGGCGCGATGCGCGCGGCGGCGTCGCGGTCGTGGAAACTGTCGCCAAGGCACCACAGCTGGCGCGCGCCGGTTTCGGCGACCAGCCTTGCCAGCCGGTCGAGCGTGTCGTGGCTGTCGTAAGGGGGCAGCGGCTGGCCGTGCGCGGCGTACCAGCTCGCCTTTCCGAGGTGCAGGTCCGCGACGATCAGTGCGCCGTGCCGCGGCCAGAACAAGGCGCGGTCGGCGAGCATCTGAAAGCTTTGGCCAGCAAAATCGAAAGCGACGGACATCGCCCCGCTATGGCGCCGCTGGCGCCCGCGGGCAACTCCCCAGTCCGCGGCTAGCTTCCGCGCACCGCCATATTCGCGGCAAGGCGAAGTTTCGTGTCGCGGCTCGCGCCGTCGGGCAGGTCGAAGACGACGCGCTTGTTCGGGAAGTCGATCTCGACCCTGTCGAACAGCGCGAGGCTGTCCATCCCCAGCAGCAGCGCGGGCCGGTCCTCCAGCCCGAGCGCGCGGAAGGCCTGGCTGTCCGCGAAGCTCACTGGCAGGTCGTTGACGTCCATGCCGGTGATCACGATCCGCTTGATCGCCGTGCGCAACGCGGGCACCGCCTCGCCTGACACGGCGTCGAGGGTCGACTCGATGAGCGGCAGCCGGTTCGCGCGGCGGCTCATCACCAGCTTTTGCAGCGCAAGGTTGCCGACGCTCGTCTGCGCGCCGGTGTCGACGATCACGTCGATCCGCTTTCCGTCGAGCCGCGCGTCGGACAGGATCAGCCGCCCTGCCGAATTGCGCGCCATCACGACGATCGCATCGTCGTCGCGGATAAGCGGCCGCGACTGCTTGCGCGTCTCGAGGATCTGCATGCTCTGCTTGCGGAAATCGATCAGGATTCGCCGTTCCTCGAGCATGTCGACGCCGATCAGCCCCGCGGCGCCGATGTGGCGCCCCGAAAAGGCGGGGGCATCGACGGCGGCGAGATGAAGGTCGGCCATCTGCAGCGCGGCGATGCGGTAGCTCGCCACCGTCGCGGACCCGCCGATCGTCGCGAGGCGCAGCTTCTCGCCCTCCACCAGCTTCAGCCGCTCGGCGAGCTCGCGCGCGATCACCGTGCGCTCGGCGCCGGTGTCGACGAGAAAGGAAAAAGGCCCCTGACCGCCGACCATGACCTGCACCGCCATCCGCCGCGTCGCGTCGAGGTCGAAGGGCTGGACGATCGGGGTCACGACGACCGGCGGATCGATCGCTGCGCCGGGCGGCACCGCGGGCGCGGCGGCCGGTTCGGCCGGGGCTGGCGTGGGCGACGCGCCGGCCAGCAACGGCGCGGCGAGCAAAAGCGCCCAAGGGACGGACCGCTTCGAAACTTGGGTCATCGCAGGCATCCTCGCTTTATTTTGCGCCAATCTACGCCTCCTTGCCTTTCGCGGCAAGCGAAACGCCGGTTACGATGCCGGGCCGGATCGGGGCGCTAATCGGCGCGCATCGCTGCCTCGGCCAACGTGTCGGCCAGCTCGCCAAGCAGCGCGTCGTCGAGATCCGATGCCGCGACATTCTCGCGCCCGATCAGCACCAGCACCGGGATCGCGAGCGGGCTGATCCGGTCGAGCCGCTGGTGCACCATCGTCCCCGCCGCGCGGTCGAGCAGGTCGCCGAGCCGCGCGACATCGGTCAGCCGCTCGCGCGCGTCGGCCCAGGCGGCTTCGAGCAAGAGATGGTCGGGTTCGTATTTGCGCAGGACGTCGAAGATCAGGTCGGTCGAAAAGGTCACCTGCTTGCCTGTCTTGCGCTTGCCCGGATGCTGGCGTTCGATGAGGCCCCCGATCACCGCGACCTCGCGAAAGGCGCGTTTGAGGAGGTGCGAGCTTTCGACCCATTCGATGAATTCTTCGGACAATATTTCAGCGTCGAACAGATTTTCGGGATGATCGACCGGGCGCAGCGACCAGATGGCGAGCGCATAGTCGGAGGCGACGAAACCCAGCGGCTGCAAGCCCGCCCGCTCCATCCGCTTGGTGATCAGCATCCCGAGCGACTGGTGCGCGTTCCAGCCCTCGAACGGATAGCAGACCAGATAATGATGCCCCTCGTGCGGGAAGGTCTCGACGAGCAGTTCGCCGGGGCGCGGCAGCACCGACCGCAGCTGCTGCATCTCCAGCCAGAAGCGCACATCCTCGGGAAAGCGCCGCCAGCTTGCCGGATCGGCGAGGAAGCCGCGCACCCGCTCGGCGAGCCGTGTCGAGAGCGCCATGCGCGCGCCGACATAGGAAGGAATGCGTGCGGGGCGTGTCGTCGCGCGAACAATCAGATCGGTGTCGCGGATCGCCTCGACCTCGAGGCTGAGGCCTGCGAAGGCAAAGGTGTCGCCGGTCACCAGCGTGCTCGCGAAATATTCCTCGACGCTGCCCAGTCTGCGCCCGTTCTTGAAGCGCACGTCGAGCGTCGGCGCATCGACGATGATCCCGGCGTTGAGCCGGTGCTGCGCGGCAAGCTTCGGATGCGCGATCCGCCAGCCGCCCTGCCCGTCGGGCGCAAGGCGGCGGAACCGGTCGTAGCTTTTGAGCGCATAGCCCCCGTCGCGCACGAAGCCGAGCAGGCGGCCGAAGGTCTCGGCATCGACCCAGCGATAGGGCGCCGCGCTGCGGATCTCGGCGAGCAATGCCTCCTCCCTGAACGGCGCTGCGCAGGCGAGCGCCATCACATGCTGCGCGAGCACGTCGAGCGCGCCGGGGCGGAAGCGGTCGGCGTCGCGCTCGCCCGCCTCGACCGCGTCCAACGCCGCGCGCGCCTCGAGATATTCGAAGCGGTTGCCGGGAACGATCAGCGCCCGGCTCGGCTCGTCGAGCCGGTGGTTCGCGCGCCCGATGCGCTGGAGCAGCCGCGACGATCCCTTGGGCGCTCCCATCTGGATCACGCAATCGACGTCGCCCCAGTCGAGCCCGAGGTCGAGGCTCGACGTTGCGACGAGCGCGCGCAGCCGTCCTTCGGCCATCGCTGCTTCGGCGCGCTGGCGCGCCTCGCGGTCGAGGCTGCCGTGGTGGATCGCGATCGGCAAAGACAGATCGTTGACCTTCCACAACTCCTGAAAGATCAGCTCGGCCAGCCCGCGCGTGTTGCAGAAGATGATCGTCGTGCGGTTCGCCGCCACGACGTCCATCACCTGATGCACCGCCCAGCGCCCCGAATGCCCCGCCCATGGCACCGCGCCGGCGGGCAGCAGGATGTCGATGTCGGGATCGGCGCCCGCCTCACCCTCGACCAGCGTAACCTTCCCGGCATCGGCATCGGGCGCGAGCCAGCTACGATATTGATCGGGGTCCGCGATTGTCGCCGACAGCCCGACGCGGCGCAGATCGGGTGCGATGTGCTGGAGCCGTGCGAGCGCCAGGCTCAGCAAATCGCCGCGCTTGCCGGGCGCGAAGGCATGGATTTCGTCGATCACCACCGTCTTCAGGTCCGCGAACATCGCGAAGCTGTCGGGATAGGAGAGCAGCAGCGACAAAGATTCGGGCGTCGTCAACAGGATGTTCGGCGGCCGGCTGCGCTGGCGCGCCTTCTTGTCCGAACTCGTATCGCCGCTGCGACTCTCGACGCTGATGTCGAGGTTCATCTCGGCGATCGGGGCGGTGAGATTGCGCTCGACGTCGGCGGCGAGCGCCTTCAGCGGCGACACGTACAGCGTGTGCAGCCGGTCGGAAGGATGGTCGGCCAGATCGACAAGCGTCGGCAGAAACCCCGACAAGGTCTTGCCCGCGCCCGTCGCGGCGACGAGAAGCGCGTGCTCGCCCCGCTGCGCAGCCGCGAGCATGTCGGCCTGATGCCGCCGAAGCCGCCACCCGCGCGCGGCGAACCAGTCGGTGAAGGGGGCGGGGAGGGACATGAGTTGAACGTGGGGCGGGATAGAGGGGCGTGCAATGCTTTCTTGATCGTCGGCTAGCGACCGTAAGCGGACCTATCCTGCATCGTCACCCTGAACTTGTTTCAGGGTCCATGGTCTGCCGTTTCCTTCGGCGCGGCGCCGGATGCAAGGCCCGGCCATGGATGCTGAAACAAGTTCAGCATGACGAGCCTGGGGCGACCGCCCCCCCCAATTCAGACATTCCTTCTCCGTCATCCCGGACTTGATCCGGGATCCATGGCCACCCTCGCCTTCTGGACCCCGGATCAAGTCCGGGGTGACGAAGGTCCGCTCCCCAACCCCCATCCCGTCATTTGTCGTCGACCGGAAGCGAATGACGGCTACCGACCGGAAGCTGACATTTCTAGCGTCGTCATCCTGAAACAAGTTCAGGATGACGAGAATTGAAAGGCTGGAAACCACCCCCAAGCAGACAATCGGCCCATTCGAATCCTGCGGCCGACGCCCGCAAGCGAGCGCCGGCCGCCGGACCTTCTAGAAAGCGTAGCGCGCCATCAGCTGGAAAACCGGCCCGGCCTTCTCGCGCTCCAGTTCATATTCGTCGAAGTTGCGATCGACCTGATCCTCGACCGTCGTGAACTTGTTGAAGCGTTCGCGCTTCGCGCCGTTCAGCAGGTTCTGCCCGACGGCGCGGATCGTGAAGCTCTTCCCGAAGCGCTTTTCGACGAAGATTTCGAGGTCGGCGCCATAGGTGGTGAACACCTCCTCGCCGACGGTGCGGTCGAACGCCCCGCCCTGCTTGCGATAGGTCGCGCCGAACGCCGCGCCGATCGACTTGATGTCCTGGATCAGGCCGAAGTTATAGACATATTTGCTCTGGCCGTTGAAGCGGCGCTTGCCGAATTCGTCGGTGATCTTGCTGTCGAGCCACGAGACGTTGCCGAAGATGCCGGTGTCGGGCAGTCCGACGAAGCCGAGGTCGGTCGACAGGTCGAATTCGACGCCATAAACCTTGCCGTCGCCGATGTTCTGCGGCTGATAGACGAAGGTGCCCGGCCCTTCCGATCCCTCTTCGCCGGTGTTGGTGAGCTCGATCAGGTCGTTCACCTTGCGGTAGAAAAAGTTGATCCCCGCGATACCCGAACGGCCGAGGCGCTGTTCGTAGCCGACATCGAAACCCCAGGCGGTTTCGGGATCGAGCAGCGGATTGCCGACAAGGTCGTTGTCGCCCAGCTCGGCTTCGAGCGTGGCGGGCGAGAGAAAATTGAACTCGGGGCGGCGGCTCGTCCGCGCCGCCGATGCGATGATGCGGCCGCGCTGACCGACGTCGATCTTGACCGATGCCGAGGGAAGCAGCTTCTCATAGTCGTTGGTGAAGCGCTGCAGCGCCGCGGGCACGGTCAGGTCGTCGATGGTGAGGTCGGTCGTCTCGTAGCGAACCCCGGCCTCCCACTTCACGCCCGGCATGTCGCCTTCGACAAGTACGAAACCGTCGAGGCGCTTTTCCTCGATCATGTTCACGCCGCCCACCGCGGGCACGAAGGCGCCGAAGGTGCGGACGAATTCGGTCGGGTTGCGCGCGAACTGGTCATAGCCCTGACGATCGGCGGCGGTCAGATTGTAGCGGTCGCGCGGCGCCTCGGTGATCGACGTGTCGCGGTCCTTGTCCTGCCAGAAGCCGCCGAAAACAAGCTTCGCTGCGTCGCCCAGCTCGACCTCATGCTCCAGCCGCACCGAAAACTCTTTGTCGGTGATGCCGGTGCGCGTCTGGTCACCGGTAAAGCGCGGCAGCGCGCGATCGAACTCGACCTCATATTCGGTCTCGAAGCGATCCTCGTCGAAATAGGCGTAACCGACCTTCAGGCTCGTCTCGCCCGCCGACCAGCGATGCGCGAGCTTGCCGTTCACGCTGTAATTGTCCTGATTGATCTTTGCGACATTGGCGTTGTCGACGGTCAGATTGCCCGGCGGCGTCGCGCGAACCGGACCGTTGACGGCGGTCGGATCATTATATTCGAAGCTGCGCTCGTCTTCGGTGCGGTCGGTATGAACATAGAAGCCGTTCACCGAGAAATCGGTGGTATCGCCCTTGATGTCATAGGTCGCGTTGAACGAATAATCCTTGCCGTCGCGCGTATCGCGCTGGTCTTCGCGGTTGTCGAAATCGTCGGTCGCGAAATCGGGGTTGTTCTCGGGCGAATCGCCATAGCGCAGCGACAGCTTCTTCTTCGGGTTGTGGCGACCCTGGAAATTGCCGCCGAGCAAGAAGCGGCCGGGGCCGAGCGCGCCGCCGACCACACCGCCGAGGCTGGGTTCGAGTTCATTGTCGTCGAACAGCAGCCCGCCCGCTCGGAGATAGCCGCCGTCGAGCTCGTAACCGTCGCGCAGTTTGATGTTGAGTGTGCCCGCCACCGCGTCTCCGGTCCGGCGCGCCGACGACGAGCGGACGATCTCGACGCGGTCGATCAGTTCGGCGGGGATGCGGTCGAGGAAGAAGCTGCGGTCGGCGTTCGACCCCGGCACCTTCTCCCCGTTGATCAGGATCTGCGTATAGCCCGGCGGCAGGCCGCGCAGCCGCGCGCCGTCGCTTTCGATGACGTCGGAGAGGAAGGTCACCGACGGCACCCGCTTCAGCGCGTCGCCCGCGGTCAGCGGCTCGAAGCGCTGGAAAAACTCGCTGTCATAAGAAACGACCGGCTCGGCCCCACTCTCGCTGCGGTTGCGATAGCCGATACCGCCGAGAACGACGATTTCCTGCGACGTCGTGATCGTCCCATCCTCGTTCTGGACCGGCGCGGTATCCTGCGCAGCGGCGGGGCTGGCAACGAGCGCAGCGACGATCGCGAGCGTTGCAGCGGAATGCAGGCGGAAAGGTCGAATCATGGATGGGGCCCCCTTGTTTGCGTTGCAGGGGCCTCTAGGGGCGGGGTGTGACAGTTTGCGGCGACAAAGATGACGCTTCGATGACGCTTAAGTGACCGAGATATTGTGGGATTGACGCGCTGCCGCTTTACTGGAACGGGGCGCGGCCTAGGCGCTTTCGGCGCACAGCAACAGGGGGAAATCGCGTGGCCCGAACCGATCGTTGGAAGCTGCTGACTTTGCTCGCCTTTACATCGACGTTGACCGCGTGCGCCGGAATGCAGGCACCCGCCATCTCCGGGCTGCCGCCGGTGCAGGTCGCCGCGGGCGGCGAGACCGCGCCGGTCGGAACGGGCAAAGCCGACGCGGCCGACGATCCGGCGATCTGGATCGATCCCGCGAACCCCAACCGCGCGCTGATCGTCGCGACCGACAAGAAGGCCGGGCTTCACGTCTATGACCTGGCGGGCAAGGACATCGCCTTCGCGCAGGCGGGGCTCGTCAACAATGTCGACGTCGCGGGCAACATCATCGTCGCAAGCGACCGCAACGACGGGGTAAACGCGCATCTCGCGCTGTTCCGCCTCGACGCCGACAAGCCCGCGATCGTCTCGCTCGGCCGCGCCGCGGCGGGCGTGGGCGAGGCCTATGGCCTTTGCCTGAAGAAGAGCGCGCCGGGCGAACCGATCACCGCCGCGCTGATCGTCAAGGACGGCACGGTGCGCGTCGGCACGCTGACCGTCGAGGGCACGCCGACCTTTGCGGTCCGGTGGGAGTACAAGATCCCGACCCAGTCCGAAGGCTGCGTCTTCGACGGCGACACGCTTTACGTGGGCGAGGAAGACGCCGGCATCTGGCAACTCGTGCAAAGCGGTACCACCGCCACCGCGCGCCTCGTCGCGCCGGTCGACAACCAGCGCCTGGTCGCCGACGTCGAGGGTCTGGCGACGATCGATCACAAGGGCCAGCGCTACCTCATCGCGTCGAGCCAGGGCGACAACGCCTATGCGGTCTTCAAGCTGCCGGGGATGGACTATGTCGGCCGCTTTGCGGTCGCCGCGGGCCAGTATGGCGCGACGAGCGAGACCGACGGGATCGAGGCGGTCGCGGGCAATTTCGGCCCCGCCTATCCCGATGGCATCTTCCTCGCGCAGGACGGCGACAACGCCCCCAAGGCGCAGAATTTCAAGCTTGTGCGCTGGGACCGGATCGCGGCGGCGCTCGGGCTGTAGCTTCGGACGACACGGACTCTGTGCGCCTCTACGAAGGCAGGGGCGCATCTCCGGTGGGTGCAAGGTAGAACTGGCCGGAGAAGGGTCGCCCCTTCGCCGGGACACGATGCGTTTATCGGCCAACGCGGCTTGCGATAGCGGGCGCACCCGCCTAGGGCGTCCGCGTCTTTCCTGTCTCGCAAAGGCCGCCTCTTCCCATGACCGATCTGATTCCCGTCCGCCGCGCGCTTCTCTCCGTCAGCGACAAGGCGGGGCTCGCCGAGCTTGGAGCTGCGCTGGTCAAGCACGGCGTCGATCTGGTCTCGACCGGCGGCACTGCAAAGGCGCTGCGCGAGGCGGGTCACACCGTCCTCGACGTCTCCGACCTCACGGGCTTTCCCGAGATGATGGACGGCCGCGTCAAGACGCTGCACCCGACGGTTCACGGCGGCATCCTCGCGGTCCGCGACGATGCGGCGCATGTCGCCTCTATGGAGGCGCATGGGATCGGCGGCATCGACCTCGTCGTGGTCAACCTCTACCCCTTCCTCCAGACGGTGACGAGCGGCGCCGACCGCGATACGATCATCGAGAATATCGACATCGGCGGCCCCGCGATGGTGCGCTCGTCGGCGAAGAACCATGCCTTCGTCGGCATCGTCACCGAGCCCGAGGATTATGCCGCGGTCATCGCCGAGATGGACGCCAATGGCGGCGCGACGACGCTCGCGCTGCGCAAGCGCCTCGCTGCGACCGCTTTCGCGCACACCGCAACCTATGACAGCATGATCGCGCAATGGTTCGCCTTTGCCGATCAGGGCAAATTCTTTCCCGACACGCTGCCGCTGACCACCAGGCTCGCGAGCGAACTGCGCTATGGCGAGAACCCGCACCAGAAGGCCGCGCTCTACCTCCCCGTCGGCCCCGCAGCGCGCGGCATCGCACAGGCCGAACAGGTGCAGGGCAAGGAGCTTTCCTACAACAACATCAACGACGCCGACGCCGCGCTCGAGCTTGTGGCCGAATTCCGCGACGCCGATCCGACCTGCGTCATCGTCAAGCACGCCAATCCCTGCGGCGTCGCGACCGCGGCGACGATCGCCGAGGCCTATGACGCCGCGCTGAAATGCGACGATGTCTCGGCGTTCGGCGGGATCATCGCGGTCAACCGGCCGCTCGACGGCGCGACCGCCGAAGCGATCAGCGGGATTTTCACCGAGGTCGTCTGCGCGCCCGACGCCGACGCCGATGCGCGCGCGGTGTTCGCGAAGAAGAAGAATCTCCGCCTGCTGCTGACGGGCGAACTGCCCGATCCGGCGCGCGGCGGACTGATGATGAAGACGATCGCCGGCGGGTGGCTCGCCCAGAGCCGCGACAATGGCCGCATCACCCGCGCCGACCTCAAAATCGTCACCGACCGCGCGCCGACCGAGGAAGAACTTGCCGACGCGCTCTTCGCGTGGACCGTCGCCAAGCATGTGAAGTCGAACGCGATCGTCTATGCCAAGGGCGGCTCGACCGCGGGCATCGGCGCGGGGCAGATGAACCGCCGCGACAGCGCGCGCATCGCCGCGGTCAAGGCGCGCGAAGCCGCGGAAAGCCATGGCTGGGCGCAGCCGCGCACCGTCGGCAGCGCGGTCGCGAGCGATGCCTTCTTCCCCTTCGCCGACGGCCTGCTCGCGGCGGTCGAGGCTGGCGCGACCTGCGTGATCCAGCCGGGCGGCTCGATCCGCGACGACGAAGTGATCGCGGCGGCGAACGAGGCGGGGCTGGCGATGGTGTTCACCGGGATGCGGCACTTCCGCCACTGATGTGCCTGTTCCCCGGCGAAAGCCGGGGTCCATGTCGTTCGGTGCCGCATGGATCCCGGCTTTTGCCGGGAAGCAGCTTCGGCGCGTCTCGACTTCGCGCGACACGAACGGCATAGGGAGGCGGTGGTCATCCTGACCCGACGACAAGGACCTGCATGACCGCCACCGCCCATCGCCCCGGCCTGATCCAGCGGCTCTACATCTGGACGATGGAGAAATCGGCGCATCCGCACGCCGAATATTGGCTGGCGCTGGTGTCGTTCGTCGAGGCCAGCTTCTTCCCGATCCCGCCGCACCCGCTGCTCGGGCTGATGTGCCTCGCGAACCCGAGGAAGGCGGTGCGCTACGCGATCATCTGCACGCTCGCGTCGGTCGCGGGCGGGATGCTCGGCTATTCGATCGGCTATTTCCTCTACGAGAGCGTCGGGCTGTGGCTGCTCGGGGTGCTCGGGCTCACCGACGCCTTTCCGCCGGCCGCCTGTTATCTGCGCGAATTCGGCGCCGAAATCATCCTGATCAAGGGCGCGACGCCGATCCCGTTCAAGCTGCTGACGATCACCGCCGGCTTCATCCACATGAATTTCTGGACTTTCCTGTGGGCGAGCCTCGCCAGCCGAGCCTTTTCGTTCATGCTCGTCGGAATCCTGTTCCGGCTGTTCGGGGCGCCGATCAAGGCATTCATCGACAAATATCTGATCTGGGTCACCGGCGCCTTCCTCGTCGCCGTGGTCGCGGGGTTCCTCGCGATCGGCGCGCTGTCGGGCGACAAGGGCGAGAAAAAGGTCGACAAATGCAGCGGCGCGACGCTGGAAAGCATCGGGCTCGACCGGGAGTAATAATTGGCTGGCCGCGGTAAGCCCGCCCCTCTTTCTCGTCACCCCGGACTCGATCCGGGGTCCATTTACACCAGCGTAGGAGCCATGGATCCCGGATCAAGTCCGGGATGACGAAAGAGGAAAACTCCGCTTCTCTGAGAAGTCTACTCGTTCGCCGCCGCGTGCAGCCAATCCGCGTGGCGCGGAGCCTTCTTGGTCTGGCTCCATTCCTCGAGCATCAGCGGCGCGACGCGCTTCAGCTCGGCATATTGCTCGTCGGTGCCGATGTCGCACGCGAGTTCCACCCGGTGCCCGTTCGGGTCGAAGAAATAGATCGACTTGAAGATGCCATGGTGCGTCGGCCCCAGCACGTCGACGCCGTTCGCGGTCAGATGCTCTTTCGCCGCGACCAGCTCGTCATAGCTGCCGACCTTGAACGCCAGATGCTGGACCCACTTCGGCGTATTCTCGTCGCGCCCCATGTCGGGCTGGTTCGGCAGCTCGAAAAAGGCCAGGATGTTGCCGTTACCCGCGTCGAGGAAGACGTGCATGTACGGGTCATATTCGCCCGTCGACGGCACGTGATCCTCGGCAAAGGCGGTGGTATAGGTCATGCCGAGCATGGCCTCGTACCACTCGACCGTCTCCTTCGCGTCCTTGCAGCGATAGGCGGCGTGGTGGACCCCGCCCAGTTTGATCGGGCTTTTGGTCGGACTCGTCATTCGGCGGGTTCCTCGACGTTGAGCGCGCCGCGACGGATCTGGTCCATTTCCATCGATTTGAACAGCGCGGTGAAATTGCCCTCGCCGAAACCCTCGTCCTTCTTGCGCTGGATGAATTCGAAGAAGACCGGGCCGATGACGGTCTGGCCGAAGATCTGGAGGAGCAGGCGCGGGTCGCCGTCCTGGGTCGATCCGTCGAGCAGGATGCCGCGCGACTGGAGTTCCTCGACCGGCTCGCCATGACCCGGCAGGCGATCGGCCAGCATCTCGTAATAGGTCGCGGGGGGTGCCGGAGCGAACGGGTTGCCGAGGGCCTTGAGCTTGTCCCACGCCGCGTAAAGGTCGTCGCACGCGAACGCGATATGCTGGATGCCCTCGCCATTATAGGCGCGCAGATATTCCTCGATCTGGCCGCCGCCGCCCGCGCCCTCTTCGTTGAGCGGGATGCGGATCTTGCCGTCGGGCGCGGTCATCGCCTTCGAGGTCAGGCCGGTATATTCGCCCTTGATGTCGAAATAGCGGATTTCGCGGAAGCCCGCGATGCGCTCGTAGAAGGCGGCCCAATGCGCCATGCGGCCGCCGTAAACATTATGGGTCAGGTGATCGATCACCTTCAGCCCGGCGCCCTCGGGATGACGATCGACACCCTCCTCATAGACGAAATCAATGTCGTAAATGCTGAGGTCGTCGCCATACCGGTCGATGAGGTAGATGATCGAGCCGCCGATGCCGCGAATCGCGGGCAGGCGAAGCTCCATCGGTCCGGTCTTGCCCTCAACGGGCTCGGCGCCGCGCGCGATGGCTTCTTCATAGGCCCTTGCGGCGTCGCGCACGCGCCAGCCCATGCCGCATGCCGATGGACCATGTTCGGCGGCGAAATAGGCCGCGGGCGATTTCGGCTCGTAATTGGCGATCAGATTGATGCCGCCCTGCCGCCACAGCTGGACATCCTTGGAGCGGTGGCGCGCGATCAGCGTGAAGCCCATGCGTTCGAAAACGGGCTCGAGAATGCCCTTATCGGGCGCCGAGAATTCGACGAACTCGAAGCCATCGAGGCCCAGCGGGTTTTCGAACAGGTCGGCCATGGTCAGTCCCTCATATAGTTTCAATTGTAACTATTATCGCCATATCGCCCCGGCAAGTCAAGGCTGGGCCGATGCCGGCCCATCATAGGTGAAGCCACCTCGCTGCCTCACACGCGGGCCGAGCTGGGCGGCCTGCCCGATCCGTATCTGGACCTGGTAATAATATTTGTCGGTCGGCTTTCCACTGTCATCGAAAAAGGCGATCTTCACCCGCTGTGCGACGCCACGCACCGTGATCGTCCGGCCCTTGAAGCGTTTCTCCGCCGCCGCCAGCCCCTCGCCTTCGGCGAGCTCTGCCATCACCGCTGCGGGCATTGCGATGGTAAGGCAGTTCCGGTCGCGATAATCGGTTTCGGAATTGAGGTAGTAGATACCCTTCTGCTCGCCAACCGCTTTCACTTCCATCCGGAAGGTGCCGGCGATCCCGGCTTTCGGCGCCAGATAGGAGGCATAGGTCACCGCCTCGACCGGCGAGATGCAATCGTCGCTGCAGGTGATCGGCCGCGGCGCAGTCGTCACCGGGGGCGGAGCCTTGGCGACGGGATTGGCGGCCAGCAACAGGGTCGCAAGAAACATCGGGGCTCTTCCTCCATGACTCGATCCCGGAACGGACCGTCATCGTCGTCCGTCCCGCGATCCGGAGCAATCCCCCAAAGGATCCGATCAGGCCGCCGCCGTCTCGATCGCCTCGAGCGCTTCCATCCATGCCGCCTCGACGCCTTCGAGTTCAGACGCGAGCTTGCCGCGGCGCTGCGACAGGTCGCCCATCGTCAGCTTGGCGAGCGCGGGTTCGGCACTCGCGGGGTCGAACATCGCGCGGTCGATCGCGCTGATCTGCTGCGCGAGCTTTGCGGCGCGCGCCTCATGGTCCTTGGCGGTCTTGCGCAGCACCGCCTGCGCCTCGCGCGCCTTCGCGGCTTCCTGCCGCGCGGACTTGGCGTCCTTCGATCTGGCGGCGGGCTTCGCATCGTCGTTCGCGGCGCTCTTGCCGAGGATGAAGGCGACATAATCGTCCATGCTGCCGTCGAAATCGCGCGCGGTGCCATTGTCGACGAGTACCAGCCGGTCGGCGCTAAGCTCGAGCATGTGCCGGTCGTGGCTGACGATCAGCACCGCGCCGTCGAAGCCGTTGAGCGCCTGCACAAGCGCCTCGCGCGCATCGACGTCGAGGTGGTTGGTCGGCTCGTCGAGGATCAGGAGGTGCGGCGCCTCGCGCGTGATCAGCGCGAGTGCGAGCCGCGCGCGTTCGCCGCCCGACAGTTTGCCGACTTCCGTCGTCGCCTTGTTGCCGGTGAAGCCGAAGCGCCCCAATTGCGCGCGCACCGCGCCCGGGGTCTTGCCCGCCATCACGCGCGTCATATGGCCAAGCGGCGTGTCGCTGCCGTCGAGTTCCTCGACCTGATACTGGGTGAAATAGCCGACGCGCATCTTGCCGGCGAAGGCCATCGCGCCATCCTCGGGCTTCAATTGCGCCGCGAGCAGCCGCGCGAGCGTCGTCTTGCCATTGCCGTTGCGGCCGAGCAGCGCGATGCGGTCGTCGGGATCGATGCGGAGGTTGAGGCGCGAGAGCACCGGATTGCCCGGCGCATAGCCGACGCTCGCGAGGTCGAGCGTGATCAGCGGCGGCTTCAGCTCGTCGCCGGGGCTCGGGAAGTCGAAGACGAGGCTCGGGTCCTCGGCGATCGACGCGATCGGCTGCATCCGGGCAAGCTGCTTCGCACGCGACTGCGCCTGTTTCGCGGTCGAGGCGCGCGCGCTGTTGCGCGCGACATAGTCCTGCAGCTTCGCACGCTGCGCGTCCTGCGCGGCCTTTGCCGCCGCAAGCTGCGCCGCGCGCTCGGCGCGCTGGCGCTCGAACGCGTCATAGCCGCCGGCGTATAGCGTCACCTTGCCGCCTTCGAGATGCAGGATATGGTCGACGACATTGTTCAAGAGGTCGCGCTCGTGGCTGATCACGACGAGCTGCCCCGGATAGGCGCGCAGAAAGCTTTCGAGCCACATCGTCGCTTCGAGATCGAGGTGGTTCGACGGCTCGTCGAGCAGCAGCAGATCGGGGTTCGAGAAGAGCAAGGCGGCGAGCGCGACGCGCATCTTCCAGCCGCCCGAAAAGCTGTCGAGCGGCTGGCCTTGCATCTCCTCGTCGAAGCCGAGCCCGATCAGGATACGCGCGGCGCGTGCCGGCGCGGTATAGGCGTCGATCGCGATCAGCCGCTCGTGGATGTCGGCGAGCCTGTCGGGATCCTGCTCGGTTTCCGATGCGGCCAGCAGCTCGGCGCGTTCGGTGTCCGCCGCCAGCACCGTCTCGAACGGCGTCGCCGTCCCGCTCGGCGCTTCCTGCGCGATATAGCCGACGCGCGTGCGGCGCGGCATTTCGATCCCGCCCTCGTCGGCTTCGAGCTGGCCGATCATCACCTTCATCAGCGTCGACTTGCCCGCGCCGTTGCGCCCGATCAGCCCGACGCGGCTCTTCGGCGGCAGGCTCGCGCTCGCGCGGTCGAGGATTGTGCGCCCGCCGAGGCGCACGGTTAGGCCGTTGATCGTCAGCATGGGCGCGGCGCCTAGCATGATGCGCCCGAAAGCCCAAGCCCGACGCTGGCATTTCGGCGCACGGCACGCCACAAGCGACCGCATGAGCAACCTCGCCCCCTTCCACATCGCCTTTCCCGTCGACGATCTCGCCGCCGCGCGCCATTTCTACGGCACGGTGATGGGTTGCCCCGAGGGGCGCAGCGCCGCGGACTGGATCGACTTCAACCTCTATGGCCACCAGATCGTCGCGCACCGCGTCGAACGACGCACGGCGGTCGCGGGGCACAATCCGGTCGACGGGCATGAGGTGCCGGTGCCGCATTTCGGCGTCGTGCTGCCGCCCGCCGACTGGCAGGCGCTTGCCGACCGGCTGAAAGGCCATGGCGTCGAATTCGTCATCGAACCGCACACGCGCTTTGCCGGCCAGCCGGGCGAACAATCGACGATGTTCTTCCTCGACCCGGCGGGCAATGCGCTGGAGTTCAAGGCCTTCGCCGACGTTGGACAGTTGTTCGCCAGATAGCGGCTAGTGCCCGCCGCCCATCGATATCTGCTTCGGGCGCGGTGCGAACCACACCGCTATCGCGGCCAGCACGAATACCACCGCCGCCGCGAGGAACAGGTGCAGCACGCCGAGCGTCGAGGCCTGGACATCGACGAGGCGCTCGATCGCGGCCCGCGCCTGCTCGAGCGTGAGCCCGGCATTCTGCAGCGAGGTCATCGCCGCCTCGGGGTTGTTCAGCGACGACACGAGCTCGGAGCGCGAGGTGCGGCTGGCATCGTCCCACGCGGTCGTTGCGACCGCGGTCCCGATCGCCCCGCACAGCGTGCGCAGAAAGCTCATCAACCCGGCGGCCGACGTCTGGTGTTGCGCGGGCACAGAGCTCAGCGCGAGCGCGGTGAGCCCGACGAAGAAGAAGGGCATGCCCATCCCCTGCAATATGTGCGGTAGCGCCAGCGTCCAGTAACCCACATCGGCGTTCCAGCTCGCCCGCAGGATCGACATGAGCGCCATCCAGAGGATACCCCCCGAGATCGTGATGCGGACATCGACCTTCGTCATCAGGCCCGCCGCGACCGGCGACAGCAGGACGGCGAACACGCCGAGCCAGGCAACGATGAAGCCGGTCTCGGTCGCCGTATAACCCGCGACCTGCTGGAGCCATAAGGGCGTCAGCACGACCTGCGCGAAGAAGGCGCCGAAGCCGAGCGAGATCGCCATCGTCGCGGAGGTAAAGCCGCGAAAGCGGAAGATGCGCAGGTTCACGACCGGATTGGCGTCGGTGAGCTCCCAGATCACGAAGGCGGCGAAGCTGATCGCGGCGACGATTGCGAGCCCGACGATCCACGTCGATTCGAACCAGTCATGCTCGCGCCCGGTGTCGAGCATGATCTGGAACGCCCCGACCGACATGACGAGCAGGATCAGGCCGATAACGTCGATCCGCGCCTTTGCGCGCTTCGTTTCGAACGGCGTGAGCAAGGTGAAGACGCCGAATGCGCAGATCGCAACGACCGGCAGGTTGATGAAAAAGATCCAAGGCCAGGTCCAGTTGTCGCTGATCGTGCCGCCGAGGATCGGACCGAGGATCGGCGCGGTGGTCGTCGTCATCGCCCAGATTGCAAGGCCGACGCCGGCCTTTTCCTTGGGAAAGATACGCAGCAACAGGATCTGCGACAGCGGCATCAAGGGTCCGCCCGACAGCCCCTGCAGCACGCGGAAGAGCACCAGCGCGTCGAGCGTGCGCGAAACGCCGCACAGGAAGGAGAAGATGCCAAAGCCGACGATCGAGACCATGAACCATCGCACCGTGCCGAACCGCATCGCGAGCCAGCCGGTCAGCGGTACGCTGATCGCGTCGGCGACCGCATAGCTGGTGATGACCCATGTCCCCTGCGTCGGCGACACCGCAAGGCCGCCCGCGATATGCGGGACCGAGACATTGGCGATCGTCGTGTCGAGCACGACGACGAAATTGGCGAGCGCGAGCGCGAAGGCTGCGACGATGAGCCGCACACCCGTCAGCGGTTGCGGTTCGGCCGGAATGGCGGATACGGCGGCGCTGGCCATGCTTCAGCTCATTTCCCGCGCGTGTCGATCACTGCTTCCATCGACAGGCCGACGCGCAGCGGATGCTCTTTCAGATCGCGGGGGTCGATCGCGATGCGCACCGGCAGGCGCTGCACCACCTTGACCCAGTTGCCGGTCGCGTTCTGCGCCGGGATCAGCGCAAAGGCCGCGCCGGTGCCGCCCGCGATGCCGATCACCTTGCCGCGATAGACGACATCGCCGCCATAATAGTCCGAGGTCAGCTCGACCGGCTGGCCGATGCGGATGCGCCTGAACTGGCTTTCCTTGAAATTCGCGTCGACATAGGCGGTCGCGACGGGGACGATCACCATGATCGGCGCGCCCGCGGCGATCCGCTGGCCGACCTGCACCTGCTTGTTGGTGACGACGCCGTCGACCGGCGCGCGGATCACGGTGCGCGCGAGGTCGAGCTTGGCCTTCTCCAGCCGCGCCTGCGCTGCGGCGACGTCGGGGGCGGTGTCGATCGTCGTGCCGCGCACCACCGCTTCGGCGGCGCCGAGATCGCCGCTCGCCGAACCACGCGTTGCTTCGGCCGAGGAAATTCCCGCCGCCGCAAGGTCGCGCGCAGCGATTGCCGAGGCGAGCGCGGTGCGCGCGGTCGTCAGTTCCTCGGCGGAGACCGCGCCGGTGCCCGCGATGCTTTCGCGCCGCGCCAGTTCGGCGCGCGCCTTGGCAACCGCCGCGTCGGCGTCGCGAAGCCGCGCCCGCGCCTGCGCGATATCGGCGCCGCGCGCGGCGACGCGCGAGCGCGCCGCATCGGCGGTCGCGCTCGCCTGGCCATAGCGCTGGCGCGCCTGGCGCAGCGCGGCCTCGGCATCGGCGACCGCAATCCGCTGGTCGGCATCGTCGAGGATGACGAGGATGTCGCCCTTCTTCACCACCTGCGTGCCGCTGACGCGGACATCCTTGACCGGGCCCGCGACGAGCGCGGTCACCGTCGCCGAATCGGCGCCGACATAGGCGTTGTCGGTCGACACGCGCCCCGCCTGCGTCAGGAAATACCAGAGGCCCCAGATCGCCGCGATCGACACGACGGCGATGGCGAGGATGCGGAGCAGGCGCGCGCGCTTCGCGGTGCGCGCGGCGGCCGCTTCGGCGCTTTCTTCGGCGGTTTCGGGGGTCGGCGCAGCCGTATCGTCGGCCATCGTCATTCTCCTGCGTTTGTCTGGTAACCGCCGCCGAGCGCGCGGATCAGGGCGATATCGAGGGAGAGCCTGCGCGCTTCGAGGTCGGAGACCTGCCGCGCGAGCTGGGTCATGCTGTCTTCGGCGGTGAGCTGCGGCAGCTGGGTCGACAGGCCCGCGCGATAGCGGAGACCCGCAAGCTGCGCCGCGTCGGTCGCCGCCTTGAGCGCCGCGCGCCGGTCGCCCAATTGCCGCTCGGTCGCGGCGCGGCTCTGGGCGATATCGGCAACGTCGCGCAGCGCCGCGATCAGTGTCCGGTCGTAATTCGCCACGGCCGTGTCGAATTCGGCGCGGGCGCCGCGATAGCGGCCCGCGAGGCGCCCCCCGTCGAAGATCGGCAGGCTGATCGCGACGCCGCCATTGCCATAGTCCGATCCCTTGTCGAACAGCTTCGACAGGCCGAGCGACTGGAACCCGACGAGCGCCGAGAGGTTGATATTCGGATAGAAATCGGCCCTCGCGACGTCGATGCGCTTCGCCGCCGCTTCGGCGCGCAGCCGCGCCGCGACGATATCGGGCCGGCGTCCGACAAGGTCGATCCCCGCCTGCGGCGGCAGGTCGATATCGGGCGAAGCAAGCGTCGGCCGCGTGATCGCGCGACCGCGGTCGGGGCCCGCGCCGACGAGCGCGGCGAGCCGGTTGCGCGTCGTCGCGATCGCCTCGTCGAGCGCCGCGATATCGCCGCGTGCCGCCGCGGCGCGGCTTTCGGCCTGCCGCTCGGCCGACTGGTTCTCGATCCCCGCCAGCGTGCGCTTGGCCGATACATCGGCGCTCGCGCTGCGCACGCGAACCGCTTCCTCTGCGACATCGAGCGCCCGGTAATAGCCTGCAAGGTCGGCATAGGCCGAAGCGATACCGGTGGTCAGCATCAGCCGCGCCTGCGCTTCGTCGACGCGCGCCGCCTCGGCCTCCGAGGTTGCGGCGGCGAGCGCCGCGCGGTTCTTGCCCCACAGGTCGAGATCGAAACCGAAGGTCGCGGCGACATGGCCGGTGTCCTGAATGCCGTCGGGCACGAATTGCGGCGGGATGCCGTTATTCTTGCTCTGCTGGACGCCGCCCGCGCTGCCCTCGACCCCGGAGCGCGGAAGCAGCGCCGCCCCCGCCTGCTGCGCCATAGCTTCGGCGGTGCGGACGCGCGCGGCGGCCGTCGCGATATCGGGCGAGCCCTTCAGCCCTTCGGCGATCAGCGCGTCGAGCTGCGGATCGCCAAGAGCCTGCCACCAGCCCTCGACCGGCCAGGCACCCCGTGCATCGGCAAAAGTCGCTGACGATTCAAGCGACTCGGCCGCAGCCGGGGCCGGTCTGGGACCGAGATCGGGAACGCTGGCGCAGCCCGCAAGCAGGCTCAGCACAAGGGCGGAGGGGAGAATCCTATTAGGCATGGCATCCAGTGATACTAGCTGGTATCATGCGCCATTGCACCTTGGAGATTCAGTTGTCAATCGAAATGATACCAGCCAGTACGGCCACCCTCGACGATGCCGCCGCCGCGCGCCGCAAGGCGTTCGTTGACGCGGCGCGCGAGGCCTTTTTCGCGAACGGCTATGCAGGCACCACCATGTCCTCGATCGCGAGCAAGGTCGGCGGGTCGAAAACGACGCTCTGGAGCTATTTCCCGTCGAAGGAGGAATTGTTCGAGGCGGTCGTCGACGACATCGTCGAGCAATACGGCCATATGCTCACGATCGACCTGCCGGTGGACCAGCCCGTGCCCGACGTGCTCCGCGGCTTCGGCACCGTATTGATGACCAAACTCACCGCGACCCCGCTGCTTTCGCTCTATCGGCTCGTCGTCGGCGAGGCCGACCGCTTCCCGCACCTCGCCGAAACCTTCTACGACCGCGGCCCGCGGCGCGGCAAGGCGCGCGCCGCCGAATGGGTTGCCGAGAAGATGGCGCGCGGCGAAATCCGCATGGGCGATCCGGTGCGCGCGGTGCAGCATTTCTCGGGCCTCTGCCAGTCGGGCGTCTATCAGTTCGCGCTGCTCTGCATGCCCGGGGGGAACGACCCCCAACGGCTCGCGGCCGAGGTCGACGATGCGGTCGAGACCTTCTGCCGCGCCTGGTGCCTGCCCGCACCCGAATAAAGCCGATTGCCAAAATATGCCATCGCGCTATGGGCGGCGGCGCGGGGCCTTGGCCTCGCATGATCGCGCCGGTGCCCCGAAAGGGGCTTAATAGGGAACGCGGTAGGAAGGATGGCACGCGCCGCCCTTCGAAGCCGAGGCTGTCCCTGCAACTGTAAGCGGTGAGCGCGATGCACCGCCCCGGACCCGTCCGGGGCAGCCACTGGGCCCAGCCCGGGAAGGCGTGCATCAAGCGATGACCCGCGAGCCAGGAGACCTGCCGGCGTGGGTCGCTCAATGCCTTTGGTCCAGGGAAAGACCGGGGCACGGGATATTCCGTCGAGCGACGACCAGGCGGCGGGTCCGCCGCGGTGCAGGATGCGTGGGCTCTTTACGCCACCCCGCTCCCTGCGCCGGCCGGTCGCAGGACGTGCCCGGCAGGCCCCGCCTTCGTTGCTGGCGTGCGGGGGATTCCCATGTTGAAAAGCATTTCCATTTCCGTGCTTACTCTGGCGGCGACGCCTGCCCTTGCCGAAACCGGCGACATCGCCGACCGGCCGGGCGAGGAAATCATCGTTTCCGCGTCGCGATCGGGCGAGGGGATCGAGGCCGACAAGCTCGGCGCCTCGGTTACCGTCATCGCCCCCGAAACGCTCGAGGCGCGCCAGACGCGCATCGTCTCCGACGTGCTGCGCGACGTCCCGGGTGTTGCCGTGAACCGCATCGGCGCCGTCGGCGGCCAGACGCAGATCCGCATCCGCGGCACCGAGGCCAATCACGTCCTCGTCCTCATCGACGGCATCGAGGCCGCCGATCCCTTTCAGGGCGAGTTTGATTTCGGCACGCTGATCGCCGACCCCGCGGCGCGGATCGAGGTGCTGCGCGGCCAGCAATCGTCGCTCTACGGCTCCGACGCGATCGGCGGCGTGATCAACTATATCACCCTGTCGGGCCGCGAGGCGCCGGGCTATGCCGCGCGCATCGAGGGCGGCAGCTTCGGCACGATCAGCGGCGGCGCCCGCGCCGCGGGCGCATCGGGCGATTTCGACTATGCGTTGTCGGGCTCCTACTATGGCACCGACGGCTATGCGACCGCGCGCGGCGGCACCCGCGACGTCGGATCGGACAGCGTCGGCGCGACCGCGAAGCTGGGCTGGGCTCCGGGCGAGGCCTTCAAGCTGACCGGCGTGCTCCGCTACAGCTATACCGACGCCGATACCAACAACAGCGAGTTCGATCCGACGAGCCCGCTCTTCGGTTATACGGTCGACAGCCCCGGCGTGCACTACACGAACGAGGCCTTCTACGGCCTGCTCTCGGCGCAGTTCAGCGCGCTCGACGGCCGCTGGGTGAGCACGCTTTCGGGCCAGTTCGCCGACGCGACGCGCAAGAGCTATACCAGCGTCGGGCTCGACTATGGCGACAAGGGCCAGCGCTACAAGGGCAGCTTCACGTCCAGCCTTTCGCTCGGGACCGCGGCGCTTACCCACCGGCTGACCGCCGCGGTCGACGTCGAGCGGGAGAATTTCCGCAGCCTCAGCCCCTTCGCCTTTCAGGGCAAGCGCCACACCGACAATCTCGGCATCGTCGGCCAATATGAGCTGATCGGCGACGCCTTCTCGCTCGGCGCCTCGGTGCGCCACGACGACAACAACCGTTTTGCCAATGCGACGACATGGCGCGTGCAGGGCAGCTATCGCCTGCCGACCGGCACCCGCATCCGCGCCGCCTATGGCACCGGGGTCAAAAACCCCGGCTATTACGAGCTCTATGGCTTCATCGACGGCGTTTACATCGGCAACCCCGACCTCAAGCCCGAAAAGTCGAAGGGCTGGGAGGCCGGGGTCGAACAGAGTTTCGGCGCCGACAATTGGGCGACGCTCGGCGTCACCTGGTTCGATTCGAAGCTGACCGACGAGATCTTCACCGACTATCCGCCGCCGAATTTCGTCGCGACCCCCTCTAACCGCGCGACCGACAGCAAGCAGCACGGCATCGAAGCCTTCGCGACCGCGCAGCCGATCCCGCAGCTCCGCTTCGACCTCGCCTATACCTGGCTGAAATCGCGCGAGAATGGCGTCGCCGAAATCCGCCGCCCGAAGCATGTCGCGAGCTTCAACACCACCGTCACCAGCGCCGACCAGCGCCTCGCCGGGACGCTGACGCTGCGCTACAACGGCCGCACCACCGACAGCGCCTATATCGACCCGAGCTATATTCCGGTCACCGTCGCGCTGAAGGAGTATGTCCTCGTCAACCTCGGCCTCGATTACAAGATCAGCCGCGCGATCTCGGTCTTCGGGCGCGTCGAGAATCTGCTGGGCGAGGATTATGAGGAGGTCTTCAGCTTCGTCGGCTCCGGACGCGCTGCCTATGGCGGCGTGCGGCTGAGCTTCTGACGATGAAGCCGCAACGCCCCGCAGGCGTTGACCGACGCCGCAGACTCATCCCCCAAACGGCGCCGTTGAAGCGTCTGTTCCGCGAACCGAATGTTCGCGCGCAGGCGGGCTTCGGGTTTTGAGGCACACCCGCCTGGCCCTCGGTGCGCTGTTGGCGGCGACCGGCGCGGGCGCGCTCTGGGCGGCAGTGCCCGCGAGCGCGCCCAAGGCGCCGGCCGCGCCCGACCGCATCGTCTCGATCAACCTCTGCACCGACCAGCTCGTTCTCGCGCTCGCCGACCGGCGCCAGATCGCGGGGTTGACGCGCAACGCGATCGATCCCGAAATGTCGGGTGCCGCCATCACGGCGCGCGGCCTGCCGCTGCTCGGCAATTCGGCCGAGCAGATCCTCGCGATCGATCCCGACCTTGTCGTGGGGATGCCCGCGAGCCGCAGCGCCGCGCTCGCCGCGCTGCCCCAGACCTACCCGCTGCTCGATGTCGACAACGCGACCACGCTGGACCAGATCTACGCCTCGATCCGGCAGACCGCCAAGGCGGTCGGCCACGTCGGCCGCGGCGAAGCGCTCGTCGCGCGGATGCAGGCCGAGCTCGCGAACCTGCCGAAGCCCGGGCGCGGCCGCGTCGCGGCCTATTACCAGCGGCGCGGCTATATGACCGGTACGGGCACGCTGGTCGACGAACTGATGGGCCGCGCCGGTCTCATCAACCTCGCCCGAAAGCTCGGCAAGCCGCCGCTGTCGCAGCTCAGCCTCGAGGAGATGGTCGCCGCGCAGCCCGATTTCCTGATCTTCGAAAGCGCGACCGACACCGTCACCGACCAGGGCAGCGAAATGCTCCACCATCCCGCGCTGAAGCACATTCCGCGCATCAGCATTCCGGAGGCTTGGACCGTGTGCGGCAGTCCCGGCTATGCGAGCGCCGCGCGCGCGATCGTCGCGCAGATCGCCGCGATCGACCGGGGCGGCCGATGAGCCGCTCGCTGCTCCTCCCGCTGCTCGCCGCGCTGACGCTCGCCGCCGCGATCGCCTCGCTGCTGTTCGGCCCCGTCGATCTGTCGGTCGGCCGGTTGCTTGCCGCCGCATCGCGTCATGGCGATTCGATCGCGACCACGATCCTCTTCGAACTGCGCCTGCCGCGCACGGTGTTGGCGCTGGTCGTCGGTGCGATCCTCGGCCTCGCGGGCGCAGCGCTGCAGGGCTATCTGCGCAACCCGCTTGCCGAGCCCTCGGTGCTCGGCACCTCGAACGCCGCCGCGCTCGGCGGGGTCGCCGCGCTCTATTTCGGTTTCGCGCAAATCCACCCCGCCGCGCTGCCGCTGCTTGCGATCGGCGGCGCGCTGCTGTCGCTCGCCGTACTCTTCGCGCTCGCCGGGCGTTCGGAAAGTCCATTGACGCTGATCCTCGCCGGGCTCGCGGTCGGCACGCTCGCCGTCGCGGGAACCAGCCTCGCGCTCAACCTGTCGCCCAATCCCTTCGCGGCGATGGAGATCATGACCTGGCTGCTCGGCAGCCTCGAAAACCGGTCGTTCGAGCATGTCTGGATCGCGCTGCCGTGCGTCGCCATCGGTGCGGCGATGCTGCTCTGGAACAGCCGCGCGCTCGACGCGCTGACACTGGGCGAGGATGCCGCGCAGGCGCTCGGCGTCGATATCCGCCGCCTCCGGCTCCGCCTGCTTGTCGGTACCGCGATCGGGGTCGGCGGCGCCGTCGCGGTAGCGGGCGCGATCGGCTTCGTCGGGCTGATCGTCCCGCACCTGATGCGGCCGCTCACCGACCGCAGCCCCTCGGCGACCCTGCTGCCCTCGGCGATCGGCGGCGCGGCGCTGCTGGTGCTCGCCGACATCGGGGTGCGGATCATCCCGACGACGAACGAGCTGAAACTCGGCGTCGTCACCGCCTTCCTCGGCGTCCCGATATTCCTTGTCCATCTGATGCGGGAGAAGCGGATATGGTGACGCTCACGCTCGATCGGGTCGGCGTCGCGCTCGGCCGCCGCCCCGTCGTCCGCGACGTCAGCGCCGCGTTCGCCGCAGGCACGCTGACCGGCATCGTCGGCCCCAATGGCGCGGGCAAGTCGACGCTGGCGCGCGCGATGCTCGCGCTCGTCCCCGCGACCGGCGCCGTGCGGATCGACGGCGACGATGTGGCGGCGCTGCCCCGCGCCGGGCTCGCGCGCCGCATCGCCTACCTGCCGCAGGGCCAGACCCTGCACTGGCCGCTCACCGTCGAGCGGCTCGTCGGCCTCGGCCGCCTGCCGCACCTCGCGCCGATGTCGCGGATCGCCGGTGGCGACGCCGCCGCGATCGAACGCGCGATGGCGCGCGCCGATGTGCTCGATCTCAGGGACCGTATCGCGACCGAGCTTTCGGGCGGCGAGCGCGCGCGGACACTGTTCGCGCGCGCGCTCGCGGTCGAGGCGCCGGCGCTGATCGCCGACGAGCCGCTCGCCAGCCTCGACCCCGGCCACCAGATCGACGTAATGGAATTGCTCCGCGCCGAGGCCGACACGGGCAAGCTGGTGATCGCAGTGCTCCACGATCTCACCATGGCGGCGCGCTACTGCGACCGGCTGCTTGTCATCGACCGGGGCACGATCCTGGCCGACGGCACGCCGCGCGACGTGCTGACGCCCGACCTGCTGCGCGCGGTCTATGGCATCGACGCACGGATCGAGACCGGCGGCGACTGGCCGACCGTCACCACCTTCGGCCGCGCGCAACCACCCGATTGACCGCCTGCCGCGCTGAACTACCCGCCGACGCTCCGTCTAAGCCGCCTCGAACCGGATCGGCAGCCGCTTCAGCCCGCCGACGAACACCGATTCGACCCGCGCCGGCTCGCCCACCAGTTCCAGCCTTTTCAGCCGCGGCAACAGCTCCTCCATCATGATCCGCATTTCCATCCGCGCGAGATGCTGGCCGAGGCAGACATGCGCGCCGAAGCCGAAGGCGATCTGCGGGTTCTTGTCGCGGTCGGGGTCGAAGGTGAAGGGATCGGCGAAAACCTCCTCGTCGCGGTTGCCCGAGACATAGCTCAGCATCAGCCAGTCGCCTTCAGGGATCGTCTGCCCGCCGATCTCGACGTCCTCGCGCGCGCTGCGCATGAAATGCTGCACCGGGGTCGTCCAGCGGATCGCTTCCTCGATCAGCCCCGCCTTGTCGGTCCCGGCATCGCGAAAGCGTTCGAACAGCGCCGGGTTCTTCGCCAGCTCCATGATCGCCCCCGCGGTCGAGGCGCTCGTCGTGTCGTGCCCGGCGGTCGCGATGATCATATAATAGCCGGCGAGCTCGCGGTCGGGGATCTGCTCGCCGCCGACCATCGCGTTGGCGATCACCGTCGCGATATCCTCGCGCGGATTCGTCCGGCGGTCGGCCGTGAGTTCGCGGAAATAGGTCTCGAAATCGGCGATCACATAATGCAGCATCGCGATCGCCTGCTCGGCGCTGGTGATCTCGACCTTGTTGCGGTTGAGTTCGGGATCGGTCGATCCGAACAATTGCTGCGTCAGCATCAGCATCCGCGGCTCGTCCTCGGGCGGAACGCCCAGAATATCCATGATCACGCGCAGCGGATAATGCGCCGCGACGTCGCGGGCGAAATCGGTCTCGCCGCCTGCCTCGAGCATCCGGTCGACCGTCTCGCTCTTAATCAGCGGGTCCTAGGTTCGAGCCCTAGTGCGTCCACCACTTTCTCCTTATAAAGCATATGCTTACAGCGCGACAGCAGAGACCTGCCGCGTGACGGAATTGCGCTAGGTAGCTCTCTAGGTAGCAGGCTCCTTGAAATTGATTTTGTGAGCGAAAGCTGCAAAATGGCCGTTCCGCGGGTTGCCTTGCGGCCCAGCTCAAGCTCACTTTCCAAGGCTGGCACGAATCGGCATTCTCAAAGTCGTCAGCCCTGCGACTTATATTTGAGTTCGGCGGTCCCATCTCAGCGGCAGAGGTGGCCAAATGCCAATTCCGGATGCGATGATCATTATCTGCCCGTCCTGCTCGACGGCAAGGCGCGGCTCGATGGAAGAGCTTGTCCGCCGTCAGCACCAATGGCACAGATTTGAGGTTGTGAGTTAAGGAGGATTGGGGCTTCGTCGTAGTGACGAAGGAACGCAGATGAAGCCCCAATCCTCCTCGAAAAAATCGCCAGCCAAGGCCTCCGCGGAGCGGGTGGTGAAGGACATCCGGCGTGCAACCCGGCGGCATTTCTCGGCCGAAGACAAAATCCGCATCGTGCTGGAGGGCCTGCGCGGCGAGGACAGCATTGCCGAGCTGTGCCGCAAGGAAGGCATCGCCCAGAGCCTGTATTACACCTGGTCCAAAGAGTTCATGGAAGCGGGCAAGCGCCGCCTCGCCGGCGATACAGCCCGCGCTGCGACCACCGGTGAGGTGCAGGACCTGCGCCGCGAAGCCCGCGCCCTGAAGGAATGTGTTGCCGACCTGACGCTCGAGAACCGCCTGCTGAAAAAAAGCATCGTTGCGGATGGGGACGACGACGCATGAGGTACCCCGCATCCGAGAAGCTCGAGATCATCAGGATCGTCGAGCAGTCACACCTGCCCGCCAAACGCACACTGGACCAACTCGGCATCGCCCGACGGACCTTCTACCGCTGGTACGACCGCTACCTTGAGGGCGGACCAGAAACGCTGGAGGATCGGCCATCGGCACCGAGCCGGGTGTGGAACCGTATCCCGGCGGACATCCAGGACCAGATCATCGAGATGGCCCTGGAACAGTCCGAGCTCAGCCCGCGCGAACTGGCCGTGCGCTTCGCCGATGAACGCCAATATTTTGTATCTGAAGCCACGGTTTACCGCCTGCTCAAGGCCCATGATCTGATCACCAGCCCGGCCTACGTCGTGATCAAGGCCGCCGACCAGTTCCACACCAGGACCACCCGGCCGAACGAAATGTGGCAGACCGACTTTACCTACTTCAAGATCATCGGCTGGGGTTGGATGTACCTCTCCACCGTGCTTGATGATTACTCGCGCTATATCATCGCATGGAAGTTGTGCACCAACATGCGGGCCGAGGACGTCACCGACACGCTGGACCTCGCGCTCAAGGCCTCGGGCTGCGACAGCGCCACAGTGCTGCACAAGCCAAGACTGCTCAGCGACAATGGGCCCAGCTACATCGCCGGCGAACTGGCCGAATACATCGAGGCCAACAAGATGAGCCACGTGCGCGGCGCCCCGTGTCACCCCCAAACCCAGGGCAAGATCGAACGCTAGCACCAGACCCTGAAAAACCGCATCCTGCTGGAAAATTACTTCCTGCCCGGTGACCTTGAGGCCCAGATCGAGGCCTTCGTCGAGTACTACAACCACCAGCGCTACCACGAGAGCCTCGGCAACGTGACGCCCGCCGACGCCTACTTCGGCAGGGCACCAGCCATCATCAAACAGCGGGAAAGGATCAAACGACAGACCATCGAATATCGGCGCTTGCAACACTGCAAGATCGCCGCCTAACATCAACCCCCAGACGAGGCCCGCACTCCGCTAATCTACGCCGCGACCTGCGCCAAATGTTCTGACGACGGACACTCGCGCGATGTCATCCTTGCCTCATGGCACAGGCCGGCATCGCGCAAGGAGACCCCAAGCCATTGGTTCCGGCTTCGCTTGCCCCCTGTCAGTGCAAGGTGTCGGAGGGCAGCATTCGTGCACTAGCGACAATGTAGAGCAGCAGACTGGCGATCACTACCGTTCCGCCGACAATCATCGGCAATGTCATTGCCTCTCCGATAACCGCCCATACCCAGACCGGACCCAAAACGGTTTCGAGCAGCAACAGCAGGCTGACGTTGGCTGCGGGCGTATGCCGCGATGCCACATTGAGCAGCATGAACGATGTCGGCAAAATGATGAAGCCCGACACCACGATCGGCCAAAGCTGGTCCCCGGCCGAAAATGTACCGGCCCCACCGACAGCGACGATACCAAACAGTGCCGCCAGCAGCGATCCAAGCCCGACCACCGCTTCGATCGGCATCTTGTCACATTTGCGGATGACCACAAAGGACAGCGCCAGCACCGCGGCCGAGCCCAACCCGGCCAGCGCCCCCAGCAGCACCGGAATGTCCAGTACAAGGCCGCCATCGCTGCTGCCAAACACCGCGACGGCGATGCCACTCAATACCGCAGCGATGACCGCCCAGGTGATCCGCGGCACAGCTTCACCGCCTATCCAGCCGAAGATCGCGGAAAACACCGGGACCGTTGCCACCGCGAACAGCACGATGGCCACAGGTGCTACCGACAACGCGGCAATGAACAAAATTCCGTTCAGCGCGTGACAGGTAACAAGTATCAGCGCCGCGCGGCTCTTGAGACTGGCCCGTTCCGGCAAGCCCTGGAATGCCCAGAGCCCCAGCAGCATCGTGGCCACACCAATACCGCGCCAGGCGATGAGGGGATATCCGTCCATGCCCGACAGACGGACCAGCAAGGTATCCGGTGTCAGCAGCATGGCGGCCATGATTGCGAGAACAAGACCGAAAGGCGAGGATCGGGGCAAGCGGGGGGCTCCTGTCAGCCGGGGCAGCGAACTCTCGAATTCACTGACCCACTGGCGGATTGAAACGCGAATAGCCTTCCAGCACCCACGCCGGATCGGGCTGGAATGGTTCGAGGTTCCATTCCTCCACATCGAAAGTCCAGAAACGACCGCCTGTCCCGTCATGCGCCCGGGTGTCGGCAAACTCAATTGTCGCACGCCCCGTCAGGTTAAGTTGCCTTCCGCCATCGAAATCGACGACCGTCAGGCCGCCCGCCGGTTCGAGCAGGAAGTTGCCCAGCGTCATGAACATCGAATTGCCGATATAGTCGGGGATCGTCAGCCGGTTGCCCTCGACCGCGACGAACCCGGGATTGCCGCCCCGATGGCTGGCGTCATGCGCATCATCTGCGGCCCTGCTTGCGGTAAAAAGCGTATCGGCGCGTTCGATCAGTTCGCGAACCGGCGCTGAAAGCAGGGTTCCAGCCTCGTGCACGGTGGAAATATAGGCGCCTGGCGCTCCGCCGGGCACCCGTTTCTGGATATATTTGGGACAATTGGGGCACGTCTGCTGCACGGCGATGGCAAGGTTGCCATCGCGCGCCTGTTCCAGCAGGCCGTTGACTCGGAACCGGCGGCCCCGAGCAGGGTCGATCACCACCATACCAATCGGACGCGGCTTCGGGCAGGCGTCCAGCAGTTCCCGCAGCAGTTCCGGGACATGGGCATGGGTCAAGCATGCCGCAAGGCGCCATGGATGTTCAACTACGAGAAACGGCCGGGCGGACGCGACGATGAACGACCAGACGCGGCCCCGATCGTCACTCATGGCGATATTCACCATCCGCTGTTCGGCCATGTAGGCACCGGCATTCGCAGGAAGATGATCGCTGATGAACCGCTCGTTCTTCAGGCCCGTGGAACGCTCTCCCGTCAATGTCTGGAGGCGCACCTCGCCCTCATGGAATGCCCCTTCATTCATCGTCACAGCCCCATGTCCGAAAGCGATGGATGATCGTCCGGCCGCCGCCCCTGCTCCCAACGGAACAGCCGCTGGCTTTCGTCGATCGGCAGATCGTTGATGCTGGCGTGGCGGTTCTTCATCAGCCCGTCTGGCTCGAACTCCCAGTTCTCGTTGCCGTAAGCACGGTACCACTGGCCGCTGTCGTCATGGTATTCATAGGCATAGCGCACGGCGATGCGGTTCTCGGTGAAAGCCCAGAGCTCCTTGACCAGCCGGTATTCTTGCTCTTTCGCCCATTTCTCCGTCAGGAACCGTACGACCTCCTCGCGCCCGTCGACGAATGTCGAACGGTTGCGCCATTTCGTATCCGCTGTGTAGGCTCTGGATACGGCCTCCGGATCGCGCGAATTCCAGCCATCCTCGGCGAGACGGACCTTGAGCATAGCGCTTTCACGGGTGAACGGCGGAAGCGGCGGTCTGTTTTCCAATTGAATATTCCTTCTTCAAGAGGTCCTATGCAGGGGTGCGATGAAACCTCGACACGCGCGGACTTTCGACGCTCATCGCCAGCACTTTGCTGATGTAGGTAAGACTCTGGCCGGATTCGGATTGCCAGACATCGAATGCCTGCTGGATCGCCTGCCGGGCTCGTGTGGATGTCGGCACCTTGTCAGCCACGCCTTCGATTGAGAGGCGCAGGATAACGTCGTCAGACAGAACATAGCTGTCCACGCCCGCTTCACGCAGGAAATATTGTGCCGTCTTGTCGCCAAGCCGATCGCCGCGGCGGTGAAGGTGTTCGAGCAACTGGGCGAACTGATGCGGACCGTGTCCGGCCAGGAATGCACCGAAACTGCCGTGACGTTCGATCGTATCCAGCACGAAGATGGCATTGCGCCGGACTGACTGGATGCGCGCGCCGTTGCGCACTATTCGCGTATCCCTGAGCAGGTCGTCGAACCAGTCGTCACTCATGTTGGCGCAGCGTTCGGGATCGAAGCCGGCGAAGGCTTCCTCGAAGGCGGGCCACTTGCTGTTGATGACCTGCCGGTTGAATCCGGCACGAAAGATGTTCTGCGTCATCTGCGACAGCCACCGGTCGCCCGGTACTGCAGACAGGTGCTGCGGCGAGAGCGGAGCCGGGATCGACGCCTCAACCCTCTCAATACTTCCCTTGCGCCCAACGGCGATGGCGAGGATTTCCGTAAACTTGCGCATGGGACTATTCCTTGCCCTGCCCGCGTCGATTCGACACCGGTTTGCCCACCCACCCGGCAAAGGTATCCACCCCGCGCACGCGGACCAATCCTGGATCAAGACCATGCCCGCGACCGGCAACTGGAAGCACCTGTTTTCCCGATCGCTTGCCGCGCAGGCGCCGCGCGTATCGTTTATGGCACATGGCCACCATTTGTGGCCTGACGTGACGCTGGAAGCACAAATAGCCGCCTGGCATGACGCGAGCGCCCTGGCGGGACGGAAATGGGACCATGTGCTTGGACCAGTATGGGAAGAAGCCCGGCGCCATGTGGCGAACGAACTGAACCTGCCCGATCCCGGAACAATCAGCTTTGCGGGTAACGCCCATGATTTCCTCGTCAGGATCGTCTCTGCCATGCCGCGCCGACCGGTGCGTGTGCTCACCAGCGACAGCGAATTCCTCAGCGCCATGCGCCAGTTGCGCCGATGGGAGGAAACCGGAGAAGTGACGCTCACGATCGCGAAGCCTGCGGAAATCGAGGGCATCGTCGCGAAAGGCGACTTCGATCTGATCCATGTCAGCCAGATCCTCTACAACAGCGGCCTGGAATCCGATTGGCGCAGCATCGCCCGGCTTGGGCGTCCGGAAGGTCCATGGGTTGTGATTGACGGCTATCACGGTTTCATGGCGTTGCCGACCGATCTGTCCGGGATTGCCGAACGCGCTTTCTACATCGCCGGCGGATACAAATACGCGATGGCGGGGGAAGGCGTGGGCATCCTGCACGCACCGCCCGGGTTTGCACCGAAACCCGGCATCACCGGATGGTTCGCCCAGACTGCCGAAGACGCCTCTCAACTCCCTGGCGAAGTATGGTATCCCAAGGATGCTCGCCGTTTCATGGGCAGCACGTTTGATCCCAGCGGTCTTTATCGGTTCAATGCGGTGCGGCGGCTGCTGGATGCCGAAGGGCTGGATACGGCCTTGATGGCGGCGCACGCGCATGCGCTGCAGAACAGATTTTTGCAGGACGTGCGGCTTCCCGGTCTGGAACTGGTCAGCCGATTTGGCCACGAACCGGGTGCCAGGTTCCTTGCTTATCGCGGAATCCATGCCGAAGAGGTGCGCAGCAAACTTGCCGAGAAGGGCGTTGATGTGGACGCACGAGGGGACCTGCTCCGCATCGGGTTCTCGATCTATCACGATGAGGCCGATCTCGAGCTCCTGATCAAGGCGGCGTCGACCTGATAGCGGAACATGGCCTGTCCCATTGCTCATCGTGCGGGGCCGAGTGACCTGAATACCGCCATGACCTGATCGCGCGCGTGCTTGTCTCCAGTCAGTTCCGCAATCCCCAGAAGGGTTGCGCGTGCGCCTTGGCTATCGTTCGTGGAGATCTGCAGGCGGGCCAGATGATGCCAGGAATCGAGCATCCGGGGCGCGATCCGGGTAATCCGGTCATGCAGCACGATTGCGCGCTGGGTATCGTTTTCGCTCTCAGCCCTGACCGCCTGATTGAACAGCAGCCGCGCGAGGACCTGATGATTGGTCATCGGAACAAGCAGTAGTTTGCCATCCATATCCACATCAATGGCGTGTCCCTGATAGAGCGCCGTGAATTCGTCCGCGCCAACATGGCGGCCACCGTTGAACGGATCAATGATAACGGGATTCTTCTCTCCGATCTGTACCAGCACATGACCCGGCCCGTTGAGAACATGGGCAACCCAGCCTGCCCGCCTGGCCATCGCGACGTAGAGGATGGCCAGACTTATCGGCAGACCCCGCTTGCGATCCAGAACCCGGATGAAATCCGCGTTGACCGGCGCGTCATAGCTTTCGGCATCGCCGGTGAAGCCATGTTCATCATGCAGCACCTCGGCCAGTACGATAGCCTGCTCGCTCGACATGATCGCGCCGCGGCCTTCCTCGCAAACCCCGTCCTCTATTGCTTCGAGCTGCGCCAGATAGGTGCCTACGTCGCATTCCGCATGGTCAAGCTGGCTGAGCGCGAGCGCTGCGATATCGAGGAGGATATCCTGATCATCAAGGACCCCGATTACGGAAATATCCATGGCATTCGTCCCTTCGAAACTTGTCACCTCAGCATGGCCGGTGCCGTACGGACAGAGTCGTCCAGCCTATCGCCAATCATTCGCCATGCCGCCCGGATCTCCTGACGATAAAGTGCATCGTCGCTGACCTGCGCGAGGCCGGGAAGGCTCAGCAAAGCCTGCTGCCTGGGGCTGAGTAAGCCTCGCGTATTCCCGCCGTATGGGACAGCCAGGTTGATCGCGGTGCGCTGCGCGGGAGTAAGCGGAAGGTATCGCATCGCGGTCTTGCGCAGATAGAATTGCGGTTCCTGATCGACTTTAAATCCACCCCCTCCGATCAGGGCGAAGCCTTCCGTTCGGGCATGTTGAATCAAGTCTTTACGTCCGTTGCTGCGCGGATCGAACTGTACCCGCACCACTTCCTCGCCATCCACCCAGCCGGCGTCGGTGGTAATGACCGAAGGATGCTGGGCCAGGCTGGTCTCACCCGACCAGAAACACGGCGTGGTGAAGGTCGCGGTCTCGGCAAGCCCGGCTTCTACCACCAGATCCCGACCCAGCATGGTGAACCATGGCGGTATTGCAATGCCGCCACGTTCCATCACTTGACCGATCTTACTGAATAGACCCAGCGGGTCATACCGATTGGCCAGACGATCAACGATTGGTTCGGCATCGGCCGTGACGAAGTGGATCACCGGATTGTTCCACGCCGCCTCGCCAAACTGGCGCAATACTTCCGCATCGCTGCCCGGGTGGTTGTTGAAGATCGCCAGAGGGACAAAATGCTCCTCGATAATCTCGACCATCAAGGGATGGCTGAGCACATCATGGCCGAAATTTACGCATGTGGAACAACCAGGGACCTCCTGGAATAACAGCAGGATCGGCTTGCCGTCTGCACGGGCTAACGCCTGTGCCTGTTCGAAATCGCGCAGCCAGCTGACATCGCCGAGCTCACGGTGCTCGCGACGGGAAATCATGAGTGTTTGCATATTTGAATATGTAGGCGGCATGCGTACCATTTCCAGTACCGGGCCAGGACTGGCCCGCCCGCACACGGTATGCCGCAAACCCAAATCACCGGCAGACATTTGATCCATGCAGTTCACGTATGTCACTAATGCGTTGCATCCTGCTGGCGACCGATCGAAGCTGAGGTGTGCCAGCACCGGGGGTGAAGAGAGTGATCGGTCCAACCCCAGCATGGCGGTAAGGGAAAACCAAACTATGCCCGACAACACCGACTTACGACAGCGATTGATCGAAGCATTCACCACCGCCGGCAGGGCACATGGGTTTGCATTCGTGCAGGTAAATGGAGCAGACGATGATTGGGCCTATTGGTACGCAGACATACTACAGCAGCCGCTCTCACTCATTTTGAGCCGCGAACTGACCCGCTCGCAAATCGTTGTCTGCCTGACCGCGATTGAGGACGAGCGACTCTCACGGTTCGGCGACCAGCACCCGTGGGCACCGCTGTATGCGGACCATTTCCTCACCATGTTTACAGCGCCTCAACCGGATGCCCAGCCCCAACTGGCGCTCTATTATTACCCGGAATGCCCCTATTGTCAGCGAGTGCTGCGCGCCATCACGGAAACAGGTGCCAATGTCTCGCTGCGTCACATCTGGGATGAACAGCAGCATCGGGCAGACCTTCAGGCCGCGCGTGGGCGGACCACCGTTCCGGTGCTGAGGATCGCTGACCAGGACGGAGATCGCTGGATGCCGGAATCCACCGATATCGTCCGTTATCTGCATGAATTGGCGAAGACATAATTGCTGGCTGCAATCCCTGACCGATCGACTGCACATGCGCGCCGAACGCATGCGACGATTGTATAGATTCGATGCCTTATTGTGGCTGCCCCTGTCGCACCCAATCTTGGTGACACGGAGGAAACGCTGCCGATCAGGCTGACAGGTTGCCTCTTCCGCTGTGATTGAATCCCTAGTGAAGGCACAAATGCCTGGACAGGAATCGAGAACATGGAACTGAATCGAAGAAGACTGCTGGGTGGACTGCTGGTCGGCGCCGCGGCGTTGCCATTCGCGAACAAGGTGCTACGCGCGCCCGCACATGCTGCGATCGACGCAAGACCGCGCGGTGAGATCAACCTGAGCGATGCCGAGTGGCGCCGACGCCTGAGCCCACAGGCCTATCAGGTGCTGCGACATGCCGATACCGAGTACCCCGGTACCAGCCCGCTCAACCGGGAACATCGCAAGGGCACGTTTGCCTGCGCAGGCTGCGATCTGCCGCTTTATTCAGCGACCACCAAATTCGACAGCGGAACCGGCTGGCCCAGTTTTTGGGATCACCTGCCCAACGCGGTGGTGCTTTCCACGGACTATGAAGTTGGATACCCCCGCACCGAAGTCCGCTGCCGCCGCTGTGCCGGACATCTCGGACACGTTTTTGACGATGGCCCACGCCCCACCGGGAAACGCTACTGCATGAACGGAGTGGCGATGAAATTCCTGCCGGAGAAATCACGATGACCAAGAGCTTGCTAGTTTCGGCCGCCGTTGCCGGTTTGACCGCCGCCGCAATCAACATTCCCGCGCCGTACGCCCGGGCAACGGGCGCTGTCCAGCCCGTGGCTGCAGGCAATGAAGTGGCAGTGTTTGCGGGCGGCTGCTTCTGGGGCATGGAAGGCATGTTCGAGCATATCAAGGGCGTTAAGTCCGTTACCCCTGGCTATGCCGGAGGTACGGCGCGGGACGCCAACTATCCCGCAGTCTCGTCGGAAACCACCAGCCATGCTGAATCTGTGCGGATCGTCTTTGACCCCCGGCAGGTGAGCTATACAGACCTGATGGGCGTATTCTTTACCGTGGCCCACGATCCGACTCAAGTGAACGGCCAATACCCCGACGAAGGCACCAGCTATCGCTCCGCGATCTTCCCGCAGAACGATGTCCAGCGACGGATGGCGGCTTCCTATATCGCATCGCTGGGTCGCTCCGGCGCCTTTGCCAAGCCGATCGCAACCAGGCTGGAAAACGGATCCTTCTATCCCGCCGAGGCGGAACACCAGGATTTCATGCGGCGCAATCCCGATCACCCCTATATCGTCAGGTGGGACAAGCCGCGCCTTGCCAAGTTGGCTCGGACCTGGCCCCAGCTATACGTTCGATAGTCTGTTCCTGACAGCGGTAAGTGGCGTGCACAGCACTCGCTGCCGTGCGCGTTCCCTGATCAGCGTCTCGTGGTCAGGCAAACATTATTTGCCGGACCAATCGGGGCAAGCTCGTAACGGGCCTACCCAGGTGCTGCATCGGTGGCATGTCGAAACACATGCCACCGATGCCCACTGACCTAGTGACGGCTCTACCCGGCCACTTGCTCTGCGTAGAATCGCTTCATTTCGGCAGCGATGTAGTTTCCGCAGTCTTCTACTGCAAAATGGCCGCTTTCAAGCCAATGGAAGTCCGCATCCGGCAAAATCGTCAGATAAAGTTCACCGCCTTTCGGCGTGAAAAAGATGTCTCCGTTGCCCCAGAAAATCTGGGCCTTCGGTTGCATCTTCTGGAACATGGCCTGAACTGACTGGTACTGACTCACGTTGTTCCGGTAATCGTAGAAGAAATCGAGCTGGATCCGCTCGGCGTATTCGTGCTGAAGATGAAAGGTGTCAATCTGCCAGGCTTCCGGTGACACCAGCGAGGGGTCGGGATGACCATGCTGGTATAGTGTCTTGACCGTATCCGGCTGCAGGAAACCCCTCAGTGGTTCCTCTGTTTCCGGCGTCTTGTTAAGCCAATAGGCACCGCGCAGCCCGTTCCAGACTTCCGTGAAGCCTTCTTCGAAGGCATTCGTGTTCTGGATGATGAGCCACTCAAGCCACTCAGGATGTTGCTCGATAATGCGGAAACCAACCGGGCCGCCGTAGTCCTGCAAGTACATCGCTGTGCGAGTGAAACCCATCTTTTCCTGGAAAGCGGCCATCATCCTCGCGGTATCGTCAAATGAGTAGGCATACTTGGCAGGATCGGGTTTGTCGGAATTGCCGAACCCAAGAAAATCGGGTGCGATGACGTGGAATGTATCGGCCAAGGTCGCCATGATGTTTCGGTAGTAGGCGGACGATCCCGGAAACCCGTGGTACAAGATCAATTTCGCCTTGTTATCGCTTCCCGCCTCTCGATAAAATACCTGATAACCGTCGATTTCCGTATAACCCGTACGAACAACGGTATTGTCGACCTTCGGGTTGTAGGATTTTGCCATTTTGTTTTCTCCTTTAAGTTCTGGGTGACTGGACTAGGTTGATCGGCGTGACTGTGGGCTCGACCGTCGCTTAGCGAAGACACAGATTTTGGAGAGCGAGCCCTCCCTCTTCCTGGCTATCAAGCGTCTCGGAAATGGCCGTAAATCGCGACAGTATGCGCCGCAGCACTTCGGCAACGGGTTCAGGTCTGGGGTAAAACGGCTCGGATCGACCCGAAATGCCGAGTGGGCGAATGTCCGACAACGCACGGTGCTGTATCTCGCCCCGCAAACCGTAGTGAATCGGCGTATAGTGAAAATGGAAGCGCTTGCCCGGCCAGCGCGCGGCAAATTCAACGAGCCGCGAACCCAGTGCAGCTACCGCCTCAGCTTCACTCAGCCCGCCCAGGGTTCGTGCGTGAACGTGGCCAAAATCGATACACGGCTCCACACCATCGACCTGGCTGGCCATATCCAGAATCGCCTCAACTGAGCCCAACTGACCCAGCTTGCCCGCGGTTTCGATGAACAGACCCGTTCCGCAGCGGCCGAGTTTCTCCATGAATGCCCCAACCCCATCGACGAAGCGCTTTGCGGCCTCTTCCTCGTCCTGGCCGTACAACGAGCCGGGGTGGATCACGATTTCTCGGACTCCAAGCTCGTCCGCCAACTCGAAAGTCCGCAGCAGGGATTCGGTTGAACGCCGATACTTCTCAGGCTCTGGACTGCTCAGGACAATATAATAGGATCCATGGATCGAAAGTCTGATGCCATAATTTTCTGCCAGCTTGCGGTACAGCCGGCAGGTGTGTTTCGGCATGTTTGCACCGCGCGTCATCTGCAGTTCCAACGCATTGAGCCCAAGCCCGGCTAGCCACGCAAATATGGCCGAACGGTCTTTCCCCGTAGTCCCCCTCACGAAGGCAGGTGGAAACCCGCCCACGCCAAAATTTGGCATCTGGCGGTTCATTGCCGGGGTTAAGGTGGCCTCAACCGGATTGCAGAATTGCCCACTTCGCGCGGTAGATTCACGCACGTGCAGCTCTGACCGAAGTCGACAGATTATCCATAGGGCGGTCAGCAATAATCCACAAAGGGCAGATAATTCATTACACGCTCCCTGATCTGGTGCGCGCGGAGGTGTTCTCAACAACCCGGGCGCTTGTCCAATCGCCTATCCGAATAGATTCAATACGAAATCCGGATGGTGCGCCGCATCCCATTGGCGGCGCGGGGCAAATATGGTTTCCCCTCGCGGCGGGTGGCGGACAGAACTATCCGTCCCAGAGTGTGCTCGCTACCGGCCGCAGGTTCCGAGGCCGGTGGCGCATGCTAGCACGCGCGCCGCAGTTTCCGGTGACTGCTTGTCGGTAGCGCGATCAACTGCGTAGTTCGCCTTGCGCATCTGATCCACGCCAATCCGCCCCACCATCGGCCGTACTGCCGCAAGAAACCGGCTATCACCCGCGGCGCGCCGTGAAAGCAGCATGACAGCGTCGTATCCTGGCAGCGCCCGGCGCGGGTCAGTCAGAACAACCAGACTGTCTGCCGCGATCCGACCGTCCGAGCTGAACGCCGAGATCACGTCAGCATCGCCGCTGGCCAGCGCACTGTACATCAGGGACGGCGCGAAGCGCCGGGTATTGGCAAATTCGAACCGATAGGCATGCCTCACCGCCTGCCATTCGGGCCGTGCAAGAAATTCCAGATCGGTGCCCATTACCAGATGCGGCGACTGGCGGGCGAGGTCATCGAGAGTTGAGATTCCAAGCGCCTTAGCCTTTTCACCTGGCATCGCGAAGGCATAGGCATTCTCGAAACCCAGGGCCCCGACCAATTCCACCCCGCCATTCGACTTCGCCCATTGCCCGATCGTTTCGAGTGTCTCCGCTCGATCTAACTGATCCGTGCGTTTCATCTCGCCGGCCCATAGTGTGCCGGTATAGTCAACATAGACATCGATCTCACCAGCAGCGACCGCCTTGTATGCAACGCTTGAACCCAGGCCGTCGCGGTAGTCGACCGCATACCCCTGCGCTTCCAGGCGTTGCCCGATCAATCGGGCAAGGATGAATTGTTCGGAAAAATTCTTGGCCCCGATCACGACGCGTGGACGCTCGGCAGCGGAAGGCGCGAAAGTGACCGCGAGGCAGAAAACAAAGCCAACGACAATCGCGAACCCCGCCAGCACGGCCTGCCATCTGCGCCGGAGCGACAAGCCGACCTCGATCTGACCGATGAGGAAATCGACTGTTAGCGCCAGCCCCGCCGCCAGTGTGCAGCCCGCCAGCACCAATGACCAGTTCTGGATCTGGAGCCCTGCAAAAATCGGATCGCCAAGGCTCGGTTGGCCGACCATGGTGGCAAGCGTGGCCGCCCCCACTGTCCACACTGCCGCCGTGCGTATTCCTGCGACGATGAATGGCATGGCGAACGGCGCCTCGACCAGGCGCAGCTTTTGCCAAGATGTCATCCCCAGTGCGTCGGCTGCCTCGATCACCTCCGGGTCCATCCGCTGCCGGGCTGTCACCGCATTGCGCAGGATGGGCAGCAGGGCATAGAGCGTCAGGGCCAGCAGCGCCGGGGTGAAGCCGAATGCCGGGATCGGCCAACCGGTAAGCGAGCCAAAACTTACCAGGACGGGATAGAACAGCGCCAGCAGTGCAAGCGCCGGGATTGTCTGGACCAGGCTGGCCAGTCCCAGCGCCACGGTCGCCACAGGCCGCGAACGGCTTGCCCACACCGCGAGCGGCAGCGCCAGGGTGATCCCCAGCAGCAATGCCGCAGCACTGAGCAAAACGTGTGCCGCGAGCTTCGTGCCCAGACCATCGAAGGCTGCCGACCACGCGGTCATTGCTGAAGCTCAATCAACCGACGTGCCGCATCGCGATGAATGGCGATCAACGCCTGCGCCTGTTCACCGCCGGCGCCTCCGAGTAGTGCACGGGGCGTTTCATCGGCCACGATCTGTCCGCGCTCCATAACCAGAACCCGGTCAGCGATAAGCAGAGCTTCGGCCATGTCGTGCGTGACGATCAGGCTGGTAAGCGCAAGCGAGTCATGCAGGGCGCGGACACGTCGGGCGAGGCCACTGCGCGTAACCGGATCGAGCGCGGCAAAGGGCTCATCCAGCAACAGCAGGGCTGGTGAAGGTGCGAGCGCGCGGGCCAGCCCTACCCGTTGTTGCTGCCCGCCCGAAAGTTCGCCAGGCATGCGCGTGGCAAAATCGGCTGGGAGCTCGACCAGTTCGAGCTGGCGCGCAACCAGCGCACTATCGGACCTCTCGCCCTTGATCGTCACGCCGATTTCGATGTTACGTGCCACGCTCATATGCGGAAACAGCGCGACCGACTGGAAGACGAAACCGATTTTGCGGCGATCCATTGGCCCAAGCGCAGCGCCTTCAAACAGCACCTCGCCACCATCGGGTGCGATCAATCCGTTGGCCAGGCGCAGCAAGGTCGATTTTCCCGCGCCGGACGTTCCTACGATCGCGGTCATGCTACCGCGCGTTATGTCCAGTGACAACGGCCCCAGCACGGGCCTTGCACCGTATGCCTTGCTGGCGTTCCGAAAGGTCAGAATGGTTGGGGTCGAAAGGTCCACGTGCAACACCGGTAGTGTATCATTGCAGCGACAGGAAGGGCCGTACGCCCCATTCAACCCCGGTTTTCAACGACGCAGGCACAGCTGGCCTTCAGCCAATCGGGGATCACATGTGCCGGTAGATTGCCGGGATGCCGAGCGTCGACTGACAGTCCCTGATCCGGGTGGTCGTGACGCTTCGTGGTCTTCTCAGCAAGGCCGAGAGGCACCACAACCAAGCGGGTCGGCACACCATCTGACTTCTCGGCGATCAAGGCAGCTCGCCCCGGAAAGTCATGCCGATCCAGCACCACCCCGTTCAGTTCGAGTCCGTTACACTGGAGCAATGTCAGTTCACCGAAACCAAGTTCCGCCCTGCCCTCTGCGATGCCAAGCGACAGGCGGCACTCCAACCAGCGCTTGTCTGCACTTTCATCGTCTGTACCCACCTTTTGGATCCATCGCTGACCGAGCGCACGGTGTCGAGGGTCGGACGCTGCACCATCGCCGCTGTATGCACGGTAGTGAGCGGCCACGCTGTCATCTATTGAAACGGTGATGCCGGCTGGCGCACAGTCAGGCCTGAGATATTTCACCAGCTCCTCCGCGTATGCGGCCTCACAATCGAGGAGATAGCCATAGCCACCCGGCCAGACCAGGAAATCGAACAGCACCCGCCCCCGATCGTCAAGCATGGCCGCCCATACCGGCAGATAGTGCGTGATCCGGTTCGACAGGCGCGGCTCAAGGAAAGCAGCGACATCGATAGAGCGATCTGCGGGATCAAGACGGACGAAACGGCGCGAGAACAATCGGGTCGCGGTCATGGAAAATCCTGGCTATTTGCGAAAGTTCAGTAAACGGCACGGACTTCAAATTCGCGCCCGCGAAATTCCGTGACATCTCCCGCCGTCAAGCCGTCAATCGCGCCATAGAACGGTGCGGACTCGGAAAGCCCCATCATCTCCACGCCTTCGCAAGTAAACCTTCCTGTCGATACCCCGATCACAAAATGACGGCCATCGACGCAAACCACGGCTCCCTGCTCAACCCTGTCCTTGGGGCTGAAATCGATTGCTCCGATCGCCTTGAATTTCTGTTCGGCGGAATGGACCGGCTGCTCAAGTCCTTCGGCAAGATTGGCCTGAAACTTCGCCTGGGCCTGTTCATCCAGTTCGATTGGTTCGGTTGGGACCAGCCTGGTTCCCGCCAGGAACTGAAGATAATTATGTGTAGCGTGCTCCAGTTCCTCGGCTGTGAGGTTCCGCAGGCTTTCCCTGACGCATTCTTTGTTCATTGTCCCACCTTTTTCCGCCGGGCACGTCACCCGGGCAACCCTGATTTCCAAAGGCTCAGCTTGAAGACCGTTTAGCCCACCGCGATGCCGCGCCAGAACGCAATGTGATCCCTGATCTCGGTGGCTGCTCCTGACGGCTCGGGGTAGTACCATGCCGCATCGGCATTCGTCTGCCCATCAACTGATACTGAATAATAGGACGCCACCCCCTTCCAGGGGCAGGTCGATTTTCTCGAGCTTTCCACAAGGTACTCCGCCTTCACCGACGCGCGCGGAAAGTAGTGATTGCCCTCCACCTGAACGGTCCTGTCGCTTTCGGCGATCACCACACCGTTCCACACTGCCTGTACCATATCAATCTCCCGGTCGGTTGATCCGTTCATACAAATATCTCGCAGCCCAATCGGGCTTCGACGCAGCCACCCGCCGTAGGAAGCTGCAGGTCAGGAGGGCCTTGATGCCCGACTCCGCAATCCAGGCGAACAGTTCCGCCGCAAGCCTGGCGCCAAGCCCCGACCCACGCAGTGCGGACGGTGTTTCGATATGGCCGAAAACAAAGGTCCCGTCTTCACGCAGCGAGTAACTGGCAAATGCGTCGCTGGGCTCCATGTGCCAGACGACGCGCTGCTGGTGCGGATAGTGAATTGCCCGGCGCGGGATCAGTCCGGACCGTCCAAGCAGCTTTTCGATGTCGCTGACCGCCGGGTTGCGCCATGCCCTTTGCCCGATCACCAGCGACGGTGAATGCGGCCTGCCATCACCGAACAGGGTGGCGAAGTCAGCCGCCGTTTCGGGATCGCCGGAAATGTCGACAATCTGCGGCTCTACACCAAGACCTTTGACCTGTTCGGCAATGGCTCGCGATTTGGCACAAGAACCATTGGTCAGGATCGTCACCGGGTTCGTTTCCATTGACACACTTGCCATCTCGTCAGGTTCCACAAAAGGTTACGCACGGTTGCGACCCGGCGGGTGCCGGCATGGCGTAATCGGCCCACTCAGGCCGTTCCACGTAGGGATTGGTGACGACTTCGAGCAGTCTGAAGTAGGGGGCAAGATCCCCTTCGACCGCCGCCGAAAGGGCCGCTTCCACCTTGTGATTGCGTGGAATATAAAGCGGGTTGACCGCATTCATCGCCGCCGCACGCGCTTCGGGCAACATGGCCTCATCGTTGGCAATGCGGGCATTCCAGTCATCGAGCCAGATGCCGATTTCCTCGCGGTTGGTGAACATACCAGTGACAACCTCAAGTCCAGCAGTCAGCGACCTGGCCAGGTTTCGGAACAGATTGGTGTAATCGACCCCCTGTCCCTCCATGGCAGCGAACAGCCGGTTGGCAAGATCAAGATCACCCGCAAGGGCGCGGGCCAGCCCCAGCTTGGCCCGCACTCCGTTCAGCCATACCCCAAGGTATCGCTCGCCATATCCCGCCAGCAGGGCATTCATCGTCTCCACCTCCTGCGGATTGACTTCGGCAACCACGCTCGCCAGCGCCGATCCAAGTTGCGTCAGGTTCCAGCGGCCGATCACCGGCTGGTTGCCAAAGGCATAGCGTCCATTTTCATCGATCGAACTGAACACCGCCTTGGCCGAATAGGCATCGAGGAATGCGCAAGGGCCAAAGTCGATCGTCTCACCCGAAATCGCGACATTGTCGGTATTCATCACACCGTGCACGAAGCCGACATGAATCCACGATGCGACCAATCGCAGCTGCGCTTCCATCACCGCCTCGAATAAGGCGAGATAGGGGTTGGCGGCCCCAGCGGCCGCCGGATAGTGGCGGGCAATGGCGTGGTCTGCCAGTCGCTTGACATGATCCGGCCCAAGATGGGCGGCGAAGAACTGGAATGTGCCGACCCGGATATGGCTCTTGGCGATCCGGGCGAGCACGGCGCCAGGCTGCAGGGTCTGCCGGGCCACCTGCTCCCCGCTCAGCGCGACACCGAGCGACCGCGTCGTCTCGATCCCGAGCGCGGCCATCGCTTCCGAAACCAGATGTTCGCGCAAAGCCGGCCCCAGCGCATAACGGCCGTCGCCACCACGAGAAAAAGCCGTGCGCCCCGAGCCTTTCAGCTGCAAATCGAACCGGGCCCCATTCGGAGTAATGTGTTCCCCCAATAGTATTGCACGGCCATCGCCAAGCTGCGGCGAGAAGTGGCCGAACTGGTGCCCGGAATAGGCCTGCGCAATCGGGTCGGCGCCACCGGGCAGCCGAAAGCCCGAAATGAGCTCAGCAGCGCCGTCCTCCAGTTCAGCCAATCCCAGCCGTTCGGCCAAGGTCCCATTCCAGACCACTAGTTCCGGATCGGTCGCCGCACTTGGGTTCGCCGGGGCGTAGAAGCCGGGCAGGTCGCGGAAATAGGAATTATCGAAATTTAACGACATTTTTCACCTGATAAATGGCCGCCGGGTGGTTGTTGCAACGGGAGAGGCAGCGTTGCAATCCACCCGGCGGCGCGCGAGCGACAGGCAGGGGGTGAGCCTGCGCTCAGCGTACGAGTTCTACCGTTGGTGCATCTTTGAAGGCCGCGATCAGCCGTTCCGGATCAAGCCGGAAATCGTTGAAGATCACTTCGCCCTTGGGATCAATCACGATGAACCAAGGCGTTCCGCCGCTGCGGTAATCCTCCATCACGGTCGGATAGCGTTCACCACTGGGCGGCAGATCATGCCCGAACGGAAGATCCAACCCGTAGTGCAGCTGGGTTTCGCGAAGTCTTTCCACGGTATTCTGATCCGCACCTTCGAACACGGTCTGGACCACGGCAAAGCCGAACCCCTTGTCCGACAGGCCATCGACCAGCCGCTTCAGTGCCGGAAAGCCGCGCGAATGGCAGCCAGGGCACCAGTGCTGAAAGCAGTAGATGACCTTGTAGCCATCACCCAGGTCGGCCAGCTTGACTGGTTCGATCTGGTTGCCCTTGCCATCGATCCAATAGGGCACTCTGAGTTCAGGTGCCTGATGCGAACTAATTCCAATCGACATGATGCCGTGCTCCTGAATTGCCTGACACGGGCGTAAAGTGGGGTGATCGTTGAGGACCAACCCACTTCGACCCTCCGGGCTCGTTGGCCCTCAGGCTGCTCGCGGCAGGACCCAGTCCTTGCGCGGGAAGTGGCAGGAATAGCCGTTGGGATAGCGTTCGAGATAATCCTGGTGGACATCCTCGGCTTCCCAGAAATCGCCGGCCGGGGCCAATTCGGTCACGACCTTGCCAGGCCACAGCCCGGAAGCCTCGACATCCGCGATAGTCCGCTGTGCTTCGGCCAGTTGTTCATCGCTGGTGAAGAAGATCGCCGAGCGATACTGGCTGCCGCGATCGCCGCCCTGACGGTTCTGCGTGGTGGGATCGTGGATCTGGAAGAAGAATTCCAGCAGCTTGCGAAAGCTCATTTTCGCAGGGTCGAACACAACTTCGAGTGCCTCGGCATGGCCGGTGGTGCCGGTCTTGACCGTCGCATAGGTAGCGTTGGGCGTGGAGCCGCCGGAGTATCCAACCCTGGTCGAGATTACGCCGTCCATCTTGCGGACGAGGCCCTGCATGCCCCAGAAGCAGCCGCCGGCCAGGATGGCCCGTTCACTAGTGACCATGTCAACCTACCTCCTCTGTGAAATGGCTGGCAAGATCGCCATAGCCTTCTGCCTCGAGCTGATCGGCCGGAACGAAGCGCAGGGCCGCTGAATTGATGCAATAACGCATACCGCCCCGGTCCTTCGGGCCATCAGGGAAGACGTGACCCAGGTGGCTGTCGGCATGAGTGGAGCGCACCTCGATCCGGCGCATGCCGTGGCTGCTATCGTCATGCTCGACTACCGCGCCGGGCCGTACCGGCTGCGTGAAACTGGGCCAGCCACTCTTCGATTCGAACTTGTCGGTGGACACGAACAGTGGTTCACCGCTCACGATATCGACATAAAGGCCGGGGGCGTGATTATCCCAGAATTCGTTGCGGAAGCGCGGTTCGGTGCCCCCGCGCTGGGTTACTTCGAACTGCATCGGTGTCAGTCGATCGACGGATTGACTGGTCTTCTTGAAAGTTCTGGCGAGCGCCATGATGACATCTCCCGTCATGGTTACTGTTCGGAAGATGGCCGCACAGATCGGAAATTACCAATAGCCGTGATGCATAGATTCTATAGGGTTGTTCGAATGGCTCCTGCCTATTCCCGATCCCAATCCTCCCTGGCAAGCATCCGGCGGAAATCCTGCAGGACTTTTGAATTTCCCGACCCCGAGACCGAAACGAAAGAAACTTCGCGGGACAGTTCCAGGCCCTCGACCGGACGCACGAGCATATTGACTGCAATCCGGGAATGCTCCGGAAGCATGCAAATTCCGCCCCCCGAGGCAACGACCTCCTGAAGCCAGTCTTCCCTCTCCGAACGCAGGCGCGCGGCGGGAAGGCTACCCTTTGCTTCAAGGAACTTGGTCACTCGTTCGCGAAACTCGCAATTGAGTCGGTCGATATAGGTCTCATTCGCCAGCTCATGCGGTGGAACGATGTCCATTTGCGCAAAACGGTGCTCGGCGCCGCATCCAAGCAACAGGCGTTCGGCAAACAGGGGAATGGCATCGAGCTTGTCATTTCTTTCCGGCATCTCACCGATGATGCAACCGTCCAGCGTACCGGCCAGCACCAGCTCTATGCCACTGCTCCGGCTTATGGGATGCATGACCACCTCCGCCATGGGAAGCTGTTCCAGCACGCGGCGGATGAACCGCGCAAAGCGGATCGGCGCAATTGAGCTGACGATCCCGATCGAAAGCTTGTCGAGATGTCCATCGCGGCTGTCACGTGCGATGCCATGAATCCGCTCTTCCGAACGCAGAATGGCCTCGAACTCATCGCGTACCGCCATACCGAGCGCGGTGAGGCGCGTATCCTTGCCATCACGATAGAGCAGCCTGCCGCCAAGCTGCTCTTCCAACCGCTGGATGGAGCGGGTCAGTGTCGGCTGGGTTACCCCACTCGCACGGGCGGCAGACGTGAAGTTCAGGCTCTCGGCCAGTTCCAGAAAATGGCGTATCTGGGATATGTTCATGGGTATTGATCTTCAGCCCTTGCGATGGTGTTCGAATATCTCGCCAACGGCGACATCATATTCCCGTAGTAGTCGCGCCTTGCCCAGTTCCTTGGCGCGTTCGTGATCGGGATGCTTGTCCCACGCGAGGAATGCCTCGCGATCGGTCCATTCGGCAATGACCACCATCTCGCCATCGTCTGCCGTGAAGACCTTGTGCCCGGCATATCCCGGCATAGCGGAAACGATCGCGCTCATTTCGGCGTAGAGCGTCTCGAACTCCGCCAGTGTTTCCTGCGTTGGTCGCGTTCTGAACGCGGCTATAATTCCACCTTCCGGCATGACTATCTCCCTAGAATGCTGTTGTCTTGATTTCGATGTGGTTTTCAAGCGTGCGGTGAACCGGGCATCGATCGGCGATGCGCATGAGATCGGCCCGCTGCCCATCATCGATCGGGCCATGCAACCTGATGGACCGATCCAAAACGTCGATCTGCACCCCGGCATTCATGTCGGGGCATTGGGCGCAATCGGCAGCATGTTCACGCCCATGTTCGAGCTCGATCTCGACCCGTTCGAGAGGAATGCCCTTGCGGCGGGCATAGATCATCAGCGTCATTGACGTGCAGGTACCAAGCGCAGCCAAAAGATGATCGTAAGGCGTCGGGCCCTGATCGTCACCGCCCACGTGGATTGGCTCATCCGCGATCCAATCATGGGATTGTGACTGAACATCCTGCACGAAATTTCCAGTGCTGGTAGCGACCCTGACGGTGCCGGGGAGCGGCCTCTTTCCTGCCGGCAAATGGCTGTTGGTGCGTGAAAACCAGTGGTCGATACTCTCGGCCACCTGAACCGATGCGCCAGGTGCACCCAGCAGATGGTCAGCATCGCGCAGTGTCACGAAGTCCTTCTCGGCGCCAGTAGCAACGAACAGGCGCTCGCCCTGTTCGTAGGCAACGACGTTATCCTCGCGTGCGTGCATAACCAGCAGGCGCGCCTTCAGTGTGGCCAACCGGGTAGCCTGCTCCGCGTTTGATGCCTGTTTGACGAAAGCATCGGTAATCACTGTCTCGCGCCCCAGAAGCGTCACAGTTGTGCGTCCGGTTTCAGCCAGTTCCGTGCGATCGGCACCGATGGTATCCAGCACATGATCCACTTCGAACGGTGCACCGATAGTAACCAGATGTTCCACCTGCGGAAGTCTGCTCGTCACAGCTATGGCTGCCGCCCCGCCATAGCTGTGCCCGATCAGCATATTGCATTGCAAGCCGCGTTGCGCGAGTGCCTCGATGGCGGACACGATATCATCCGCGTTGCCCAGCAGGCCCGTTTCGCCAAATTCGCCCTCGCTCTCGCCCACCCCCGCGAAATCGAAACGCAACACGGCAAAGCCGCGTTCGGCGAGATACCGTGCGACACGCGTGGCGGCCAGCGATTGGCGACCACAGGCGAAACAATGGGCAAAGACCGCGACGCCGCGATGCGGATGGGCAGCAGGGAGTTCGAGGATGCCCGCCAGATCGCCCTGACTCCCGGGGAAAGCGAAGCGCTCCGTCTTTCGCGCAGTCATGCCTCGTCCGATGAAATCTTGTCCAGGGCCAGAGCGTTCATGCAAAACCGCAAGCCGCTCGGTTCGGGGCCGTCAGGGAAGACATGGCCCAGATGCGCATCGCAGACGTTGCAGGTCGTCTCGATCCGGGTCATTCCGTGACTGGTATCCGCATGGTGGGCGATGACCGCATCATCGACGGGCTGCGTGAAGCTGGGCCAACCCGTGCCGCTCTCGAATTTGCTGGACGAATCGAACAGCTCCGTCCCGCAGCAGCCGCAGGCATAGCGCCCCGGCGTGAACAGGCTGCACATCTCGCTTGAATGTGGACGTTCGGTGCCCTTGAGCCGGGTTACGTAGAAACGGTCTTCAGGCAGCAGCGCGCGCCATTCGTCGTCGCTCCGCTCCACCCGGCGCGGTGGCTGCAGGTTTCCTTCCCTTGCAAACCTAACTACGTCGTTCCAGTTCATGCTTCCTCCGGCTTCGTATCGTAACATCTCGAAATTCCTGCCATATTCGCCGTGCTGGCGGAAGGCATGACTTGAGACTGGACCAGGAGCCGATTAGTAGGAAAAACTGTAGTTCCCAGAAGCTTATCCAGAGTCATGCGAAATCTGCATAGAATGTATGCCGCCCATTTTTGTCCCCAACTCCTAAGGTCGCAACCGAACGGGCGATCAAACGGAATCTCGAGTTTTCAATGACTGAAACAGGCCTTATGGATCGCTTTGCAAGCACCCGCAGTATGACGATGTCGCTCGTCGGCGGGATGAGTGATGCGGATGCGACAATCCAGCCGATGCCCGATGCCTCACCGGCAAAGTGGCACCTTGCGCACACAACCTGGTTCTTCGAGACCTTTGTGCTGCGCGACTATGGGCCGGGCTACGCGTCGTTTCATCAGGACTGGCCGTTCCTGTTCAACAGTTATTACGAGGCCGAGGGCGCTCGGCTGGCGCGCAACAGACGCGGGATGCTGTCCCGGCCTTCCCTCGATGAAATTCGGGAATACCGTCGTCATGTGGATCAGGCGATCCTGGCGGGATCCGATGAACTCGCCGGCCGCGCGGCGGACCTGATTGAACTGGGCATCCATCATGAGCAGCAGCACCAGGAGTTGTTGCTCACGGACATCTTGAACGCTTTTGCGCAGAACCCGCTCAAGCCCGCTTTTGTGGCCGCACCGGGTGGCGATGCCCCAACAGGATTGCAGCAACCACTGATCTGGAACGAATTCGATGGCGGCGTGGTTCAGGTCGGCCATGAAGGATCTGGCTTTGCGTTCGACGCGGAAACGCCCGCGCATCAGGTGATTCTGCGCCCTTTTGCCCTCGCCAACCGCTGCATCACGAACCGGGAATGGGAGGAGTTCATCGCCGAGGGCGGATACCGCGACCCTCGCCACTGGCTTTCCGATGGCTGGGCCTGGGTGCGGGAGAACGCGATCGACCGGCCGCTGTACTGGGGCGAACACGGTGGTGGCGGGCGCAAATCGTTCACTCTTGGCGGCGAGGGCCTGCTCGATCCCGATGCACCCGTTTGCCACATCAGCCTGTACGAGGCGGACGCCTATGCCAGCTGGGCAGGAGCACGTCTTCCCACCGAACACGAATGGGAATGGGCAGCGCGCGATGCCGATACCTTGCTGGGCAACCAGCTCGATTCCGGGCACGCCGTCAAACCTCTCCCTGCCACGGGTGGCGGCCTTGCCCAGATGTTCGGCGATGTCTGGGAATGGACCGGTTCGGCTTTTCGTCCCTACCCCGGCTTTCGCATCGCCGAGGGCGCGGTTGGCGAATACAATGGCAAGTTCATGTCGGGACAATTCGTCCTGAAAGGCGCCAGCTGCGCCACCCCGCGTGGCCATTCCCGGGCCAGCTATCGCAACTTCTTCTACCCGCACCAGCGTTGGCAGTTCTGCGGTCTGCGCCTTGCAAAGGACATTTGAAGGCATGACAGCCGCATCACAGACTCTCGTCCAGTCGCTTGCCCAACTCACCCCGGAGCAGGTCGAACTTCGCGACGATTTCATTCGGTGCTGCCGCGATACGCGGCAGACCATGCCCGCACGCTGGCTTTACGATCATCGCGGCTCCGAACTGTTCGAAGAAATCACCACGCTGACGGAGTATTACCCCACCCGCACCGAGCTGGGTCTCCTGCGCGATGCCGCCGCGAAATTGCACGAGGCGATCGGCGAAGGCCGGATGCTGATCGAGTTCGGGGCCGGCAGCGCGCACAAGACCCCTGCCCTGATCGAGGCGATCAGGCCGGCGCGCTATGTGCCGATCGACGTTTCGGGCGACTACCTGCGCGAATCTTCGGCCGAACTGGCAAAGGCGTTTCCAGATCTCGAAATCGAACCCATCGAGGCCGATTTCAACCGCGCGGTGCCGCTGCCGCACTGCCCTCGGCGTCTGCCCATCATTGGGTTTTTCGCCGGTTCGACGATTGGCAACCTCACCCCGTTCGAAGCCACCGATCTCTTGCGCCGAATGGGTGAAACGCTGGGGGACGATGCCCTGCTGTTGATCGGCATGGATCGAGTCAAATCGCTGGATGTGCTGCTGCCTGCCTATGACGATGCCAGGGGCGTGACGGCCGCGTTCAACCTCAACCTGCTGCACCGGATCAATCGGGAGTTGGATTGCAACATCCCGGTCGAAGCCTTCGCCCATGAAGCGCGCTGGAGCGAACCGCGCACCAGGATCGAGATGCATCTCGTAGCCCTGCGGGATGTGGAGTTCTCATTGGGTGGGGAACGGATTTCATTCGGCAAGGGCGCCACGATCCACACCGAAAACAGCCACAAGTACCGCTTCGAGGAAGCACGCATGCTGCTGCGCTGTGGGGGCTGGGAGCCAATCGATGCCTGGTCCGATCCGGCGGACCATTTCACCCTGTTCCTCGCCCGGCGAGATTCCTGAAATCGGAGACAAGTCATGCGCAGCGCCGTAATTGTTTCAACTGCCCGCACCCCGATCGGCAAGGCCGTGCGCGGTGCATTCAACATGACCAAGGCGCCGACGCTGGGCGCGCTTTCCGTGCGCGAGGCAGTGGTGCGTGCCGGCATCGATCCCAGCGAGGTTGACGATGTCGTCTATGGCAGCGCGCTGCAACAAGGCGCGGCGGCGAACAACATTGGCAGACTTGTCGCGCTGCGGGCCGGCTTGCCCGTTGAGGTTGCGGGACAATCGATGGACCGGCAATGTTCGTCAGGCGTCATGGCGATCGCCACGGCGGCCAAGCAGATCATCGTCGATCGCATGGATGTGGTGATCGGTGGCGGCCAGGAATCGATCTCGCTGATCGAAACGCCGGAATTCCGAATCGATTTCGATGCCGAGCTGATCGCGCTGCACGACGACATCTACATGCCGATGATCCAGACCGCGGAAGTCGTGGCGAACCGCTATGGCATCAGCCGCGAGGCGCAGGATGCCTATGGCCTGCAATCACAGCAGCGCACTGCTGCTGCCCAGGCTGCTGGACTTTTCGACCAGGAAATCGTGCCCGTAACCGTGACCAAGGCGGTGAAGAACCGGGAAACCGGCGAAGTCACCCATGAACAAGTTACGCTGTCAAAGGACGAGGGCAACCGGCCGGAGACCACGATCGAGGCCCTTGCCGGATTGAAGGCGGTGATCCCTGGCGGATCAGTTACCGCGGGCAACGCCAGTCAGCTCAGCGATGGCTCCTCGGCCTGTGTGTTGATGGAAGAAAAGCTGGCTGAAAAACGCGGACTGCAACCGCTCGGCCGCTATGTCGGCATGGCGGTCGCAGGCTGTAAGCCCGACGAGATGGGGATCGGCCCCGTCTTCGCGATCCCGAAACTGCTGGACCGCTTCGACCTGACCATGGACGATATCGGGCTGTGGGAGCTGAACGAAGCCTTTGCGGTTCAGGTCCTCTATTGCCGTGACAAACTGGGTATCCCCGACGAACTGCTGAACGTTAACGGCGGTTCCATCGCCATTGGCCACCCCTATGGCATGACCGGTTCGCGCTGCACGGGTCATGCGCTGATCGAAGGCAAACGGCGCGGTGCGAAATACGTCGTCGTCACCATGTGTGTCGGCGGCGGTCAGGGTGCCGCAGTCCTGTTCGAAACACTCTGAATCGAGAAGGAAAAAAATAATGGGAGATCGCAGCTTCGACTCGATCGTCATCGGGGCGGGCCAGGCTGGCCCTTCGCTGGCGGTCACACTTGCCAAACGGGGCGAAAAGGTCGCACTGATCGAGGCCGAACGGCTCGGCGGCACGTGTATCAACAACGGCTGCACGCCAACCAAGACCCTGCGCAAGTCGGCACGGGTCGCCTATATCGCGCGGCGCGCGGCCGAGTTCGGGATCGACACCGGGTCAGTCACGATCGATTTCCCCCGCGCGATGGCGCGGATGCGCGAGCGGGTCGATACCTCGCGCGCCGGGCTGGAGAGCTGGGTGCGCGGCAGCGGGGTCGAGGTCGTGATCGGCCACGGAAAGATCGAAGGGCGCGAGGGCGAGCAGTTCCGGGTCAACGCGGGCGGTGAAACACTGCTGGCGAACAAGGTCTTTCTCAACACCGGAACCCGCCCCTTCATGCCACCGATCCCCGGACTGGACGGAGTGCCTGCACTCGACAACCGCTCGCTGCTGGCGCTGAACGAATTGCCTGGGCATCTGGTGATCATCGGCGGCAGCTATATCGGGCTGGAGATGGCGCAGATCTTCCGGCGTCTTGGGGCCGATGTAACCGTCATCGAAGGTGGCCCCGCCCTCGCCTCGCGCGAAAATCCCGACATTTCGGCGATGATCCGCGAATTTCTCGAAGCCGAGGGCATCACCGTCCATACGGGTGCGAAGATCGAAGGAGTTTCCGGTGCTTCCGGGACCATTACGGTGCGTATGGACACCGGCGTTGCAAGTGGCACGCACCTGCTCGTGGCCACCGGACGCCTGCCCAATACCGATGGGCTGGGGCTTGAAGGCATCGGCATCGAAACCGGGCCGCGCGGTCACATCGCAACGAACGAACGTCTCGAAACGGCTGCACCTGGAGTATGGGCGCTGGGCGACATCAACGGTCGCGGTGCCTTCACACACACCAGCTATCATGATTTCGAGATCGTCGCGGAAAACCTCGCGGGCGGCGCGCGCAGCGCGGACGCGCGGGTGATGGCCTATGCCATGTTTACCGATCCGCCACTGGGCCATGTCGGCATCCAGCGTTACGAGGCGCAGAAACTGGCCGACGAAGGGCGCAGCATCCTGATCGCGGAACACGACATGAAGGACGTGAGCCGCGCCAAGGAGGAAAGCGAACTGACCGGGCGCATCCGCATCATCGTCGATGGCGATGATGGCAAGGTGCTGGGTGCGACAATGCTGGGCATCAATGCCGATGAGATCATCCAGGTCTTCTCCAATTTCATGGCAGCGGGCGGCCACTGGCAGGCGATGCGCAATGCCCTGCCCGTCCACCCGACGGTCACGGAATTCATGCCGACAATCCTGGCCAAGCTGGCCCCGTTGACGAAGGCCTGAGTGAATGACGGAACAAACCCTTGCCTGCGACATGCACCGCGAGACCGTTCCCGGCGGGCTGCTGTCGGCAACGGTAACGCCGCTGGCTTCGATCTTCGGCAGCGGCTTTCTGGTGATCGCCGCGATCCTGTCGGCGGCGGTCGGGCGCTATGCGGTGTTCGCCATGGTCGGCATCTGCGCTCTGGCCTTCGCGATCGGCATGGTGATGCGGCACAATATCCGGCATGTCGAACCGCTGCTGTTCAATCGCAAGCTGCCAGCCTGGCCCGCACGACTTGAACTTGTTTCGGATTTCGCACTGGTGCTGGCCTATGTGATTTCGGTCACGCTGTACCTGCGGATCATGGCTTCGTTCGCGCTCAACCTGGCCGGCGCGGACTCGCAGTACAACCAGTCCCTGCTGGTCAGCGGCTGCATCGCCGTGATACTGGCTTTTGCCTTGTGGAAAGGACTGAAGTCGCTTGAGTTCCTGGAGAAATGGGCGCTGATCCTGACAATGGCGATTGTCCTGGTCCTGCTGGCGACATTCGTGAAACTGGATGCCTCGGTGCTGACGCAAGGCGTGCTGAAGCTCCCGCAGGCCAGCGCGGAAACACCGCTGCATGCCCTGCTGCTGCTCGGCGGCACGGTCATCGTCGTCCAGGGTTTCGAGACCACGCGCTATCTGGGGGAACATTACTGCCCCGAAACCCGTATCCGCGCATCGCGCCTTTCACAGATCATTTCCACCGTGGTCTATGTCGCCTTCATCGCGCTGGTGACACCGCATACCCACCTGCTCGATGGCGTGATGAGCGACAGTGGCTTGCTGGACATTGTCAAGCAGGTCGCCACCTGGCTGGTGCTGCCGCTGGTCGGCGCCGCTATCTTCAGCCAATTCAGCGCGGCCATTGCCGATACCATCGGCGGGACAGGCAATGTGCGCGACCGCACCGACGGCAAGGTTTCGGAACGCGCAATCTATGCGGCAATCCTGTCGGTTGCCCTGATCCTGGCGTGGAGCGCGGATACGGCCCAGGTGCTCGTCCTCGCGTCCAAGGCCTTCGCATTTTACTATGGCCTGCAATGCGCTGTTGCCGCGATAATCAGCAGTGACACCCGGATTCGGCTGGGCGCCACGATGCTTGCGGCTGTGATGTTCGCGATCACTGTATTTGCCATACCGGTCGGCTAACTGGCATCGCGCGAGGTGGAATGGGTTCTCGAAACGAGACCGAATTGCAGATGGGGGAGTAGATGGAAGCGGCATTCACCGTCATGGCGATCTTTACGCTCTCGACCATTATCGTGCGGATCGCATCAACCATCATGCGGCTGACCGGCCTGCCCGACAACGTGGCGCGCTTCCAGAGCCTTTCCGCCATGACGGGCACCGGCTTCACAACCCGCGAATCCGAATTGATCGTGAACTACCCGATCAGGCGCAGGGTGCTGATGACATTGATGATCATCGGCAATCTGGGGTTGGTTTCGGTGGTCTCGACCTTCGTTGTCACGTTTTCGGCGATGGGCCCGGACAGGAGCTCGATCCTGCAACAAGCGCTGTGGCTTCTCGCCGCGCTCGCTCTCAATTTCGTCATAATAGCCAATCCGGTGGTCGATGGCCTGCTGTGCCGGTTCCTGAGCTGGTTTCTTCTGCGCACGACAAGCCTTGGCAAGCGCCGCTTCGTCCGCCTGCTCAGCCTTGATGATGAAATGACCATCGCCGAACATCATCTGCGGCCGCGAGGCCCCGTCATGCTGGGCGAACTGATCCCCGATCACATCGACCTGTCCGTCGTCATGATCAGGGGGGCAGAGACACGGCACCCCTCGCGCCTGGAAGACGAGATCGAAATCGAACCATCCGAGACCGCGGTCTGTTTCGGCAAGGAAGACATGCACCGGCGCTTCGCCGACTGGCTGGAACGCGAAGCACCGTTTCGCGCGCAGGCGATATCGTGATGGTTCACACACAATTCGAAACTGGAAAGTGGGAGAAATTCAATGAAGGGCACAAGACCATTTGCAGCGCGCCTGACCTGCGGACTGATCGCGGCAGGAATGGTGATGGCATCGCCAGGACCGGCGATGGCATCGCACCACTTCGATTCCTCATTGTCGCAAGGCAACCCGGCTCTCGACCTGACCGACCTTTTCGTCTTTCCGGCCGAGCGCAAGGGATACACCGCGTTTGTCGTCGATTTCAATCCGACGGCGAAACTTGACGACAAGTCGCCGCTGGCCTCCGATGGGCTCTACAGCATCCACATCGCCCGATCGGCCGACCTGTCGCAGGGCATGACGCTGACCTTCCGCATGGCCGGTGATAAGGTCCGCGTCGGCAAGGTGCTGGGTGCCAACGAAGGGGTCGGCTCGGCCGGGGAAGAGATCGGCCTTGCCGCAGTCGGCACCGCGGCCACTCTGCCAAACGGCATGCGGCTGTGGATCGGTCCGATCAGCGATCCGTTCATGGGCAACTGCGCCGGGCTGGTCAGACAGGATGCGGCCGTCGATGCAGGCAAGTTCGATCCCACCGTCTATGACGGCAAGCGCGATTTCTTCATCGGCAAGGCCGTCGGCTCGATCGTGGTGGAAGTGCCCGATGCCATGCTGGGCAAGGACGTGCATGTCTTTGCCACCAGCGCCCGGCACCTTGGCGATACTTGGGTCCAGGTCAACCGCATGGCCAACCCTCTGCTGACCCATATGTTCACGCGGGCCGATATCGCCAACACGCTGGAGCATGTGCAGCATCGCCCGGATTCGGACGGCATGCGCGTCGCGACAATTCGGGGGGCGGTACTGCGCACGGTCACACTCACAGGCAGCAAGCCTGGCGCCGAAGTCGCCTATGCTGACGACGTGGCGCACCGCCTCCTCCCCGACCTGCTGGGCTATGCCGTCGGCGGGCCTGCCAGCTATGTGCCCGGCACACTGGGTGGACGCAAGATCGCCGATGACGTGATGGACACGCAGATCTCGCTGCTTTGGGGGCGTCAGCAGAGCGACGGAGCGAATGAAAACGCCGCACGCCGGCAAAATGCCTTCCCTTATGTCATGCCGCTCGCCTCGCTGCCCGGAGGCTTGCCTGTCGGTTTCGAGGGGCAACAGACAAGTTGCGCGTCCTGACGATGGCAGCTGGTGACGATAAGGCCGACGAGATCGACAGGATGCGACGGGACATCCTGGCCTGCCGGGTGTGCGAGGCGCACCTGCCTAATCCCCCTCGCCCGATTATGGCGATTTCTGCCACGGCGAAGATCGTAATCACGGGGCAGGCGCCAGGGCGTTTGGCGCATGAAAGCGGCGTGCCGTGGAATGACCCCAGTGGCATCCGTTTGCGAGAATGGATGGGCATCGGTGATGCGGATTTCTACAATCCAGCAAAGGTTGCGCTGGTGCCCATGGGGTTCTGCTTTCCCGGCACGGGCAAATCCGGTGACCTGCCGCCTCGTCGCGAATGCGCGCCGAAGTGGCACGGCCGCATCCGGAACGTCCTGCCGCCCCGGCGACTGACCCTGCTGGTGGGAACCTATGCACAAAAGACCGGCCTGCCGAAGGAGTTTGGCACCTCGCTCGAACCGCGCATCCGCAATTCGCTTGCGTCCGGGGGCGATCTTATTGCCCTGCCTCACCCTTCGTGGCGGGTAACCGGCTGGATGAAGCGCAATGCGTGGTTCGAGGAGGAGGTGCTGCCAGCCTTGCGTGAACGCATCGGTAGGGTACTCTCACCCGGTGGAGGAAGGCCATGAAACCGGATCCGGCGCAACTCCCATGCCCACCGGGTGCGCTTGTGCACCACATCGTCAATCGCACGCCAGCGGTCGGCGAACGCGCGAATTTCGAATGGCTGCACTATTGCGCCCGCCATGAAGGCATCGAGGATATCCTTAACGATCAACTCGGCCTGCCGATGTTCATCTCGCAGGCCATGGTGGCCGACGAAACCCGCTCGCGCGCGATCGTCCGGCCCGAGGGCATCATGGTGCTGTTCAAGGCTATGCACCAGCACGATGGCGCCGATCCAGAGATGATGGTGTCGCTGCGGCTGTGGATCGAACCGCACCGCGTAGTCAGCGCGCGCGAGCGCGATATCGATGCGCTGCTGACCATCCGTGATGAAATGGAGGCGGGCACCGGCCCGGCGTCAACCGCGGATTTTCTGATTGAGATGATCGGCCACGTCTATGACGAATTCGAACCGCTGATCGACGCGATGGAAGTGGAGATCGACGCACTGGAGCTGCTAGTCGAGCGGGAGGAAACCGAGGCGGTCTGCGGCCGGCTTGCAGCACTTGAGCGGCGCACGGCGATATTCAATCGCCATCTTGCGCCGCAGGCCGCGATCTTCAGGCTGGTCGCCTCGAACAGCTGTCCGCTGGTCAGCGATGACGATCGCGATCACCTCAACGAACTGGACAGCCGGTTGCATGGCATTCTGGAGGCTCTGCGCGATATCCGCGAACGCGCGCTCATCATCGATCAGCGCATCCAGCGGATCGAGGAATTTCGGCAAACCAGGGCCAATCTGGTGTTCGCGGTCGCCGCCACGTTGTTCCTGCCGGCGACATTTCTGACTGGCCTGTTCGGAGTGAACGTCGGCGGCATCCCATGGATGAACGAACCGACGGGTTTTGCAATTATCGGCCTTATCTGCCTGGCGTTGATCGGGGCAAGCTATCTGATGATCCGTCGCGGACGTTGGCTATAAGACATGGGCATTCAATGACCTACGGGTCGGTTAGAAAATTCGGTTCGGATCGGGAGAAAAAGTCATGGTACGAAAATTGTCTGCCGAGTTTTTTGGCACATTCTGGCTGGTTTTTGGCGGATGCGGTTCGGCGGTGCTGGCCGCCGCATTTCCTGAGCTGGGCATCGGATTTGTCGGGGTGTCGCTGGCGTTCGGCCTCACCGTCCTGACCATGGCCTATGCCGTTGGCGGAATTTCCGGGGGACATTTCAATCCCGCCGTATCGCTGGGACTGGCAATTGGCGGACGGTTCGCGTGGAAGGAACTCGTCCCCTACTGGATTGCCCAGATCGCCGGAGCAATCGTGGCGGCGGCCGCACTCTATGCCATTGCTTCCGGCAAGGCCGGTTTCGCCGCTGGCGGTTTTGCGTCCAACGGTTTCGGCGAACTCTCGCCCGGCGGGTATTCGATGCAGGCAGCTTTACTGATCGAGATTGTTTTGACGGCGGGGTTCCTGATCGTGATCCTGGGATCGACATCGAACGCCGTTCCGGCCGGGTTCGCACCCATTGCGATCGGTCTGGCGTTGACGCTGATTCATCTCATTTCGATCCCGGTCACGAACACATCGGTAAATCCCGCCCGTTCGACCGGTGCGGCGCTGTTCGCCGAAACCGCAGCGATGGGGCAGCTCTGGCTGTTCTGGTTGGCGCCGGTCGTCGGCGCGGCGATCGGTGCGCTTGTCTGGCGTTTGCTGCTCAGACCTGATGGTGCGGAAAACGCCTGATCGGGAAACGTCAACGTTCTGAGAGATGAATCGGCGAACTCCTATCCCCGGCGCACTCTTATGCATGCCGGGGGTGCGCTGGTCGATTGCCATGAAGGATCACGACAATGACCGACGAACGACAGGCAGGCGGAAAATACGGCGAAGGTCTGGACGGGCGGATACCGCCCAACCAGGCGGTTACCCGCAAGTTCCCGGTGATGACGGCGGGCAAGACGCCCGATATCGACACGGCAGCATGGTCGTTCTCGATCAAGTCCGGTCCGCGCACTTTGGCGAGCTGGAACTGGGTGGAATTCAATGCCCTGCCACAAACACGGTGGCGCGGCGATATTCACTGCGTCACACGCTGGTCGAAGTTCGATACCGACTGGCAGGGCGTGACTATCGACGACCTGCTCGCGAGTGCCGGAATCGAGCCGCCCTCCCCCCATACCCTGTTTCAAGGCTATGAAGGCTATTCCACCAACCTGCTCTTGTCAGACATCACCGATGGCAAGGCGATGATCGCCACCCGTTTCGATGACCAACCCCTGACACGCGAGCATGGCGGCCCCGCCCGGTTGCTGGTGCCCCATCTCTATTTCTGGAAATCGGCAAAGTGGGTGAAGGCCATGCAGTTCACGCAGAAGGAAGAAAGCGGCTTCTGGGAACTGCGCGGATATCACCAACGCGGCGATCCATGGGCTGAGGAGCGGTTTTCCTGAACCATCACAGCATGTCGCAGAAATTCGCAAGGATATCCTTGCCATGATCCGTGCCGATGCTTTCCGGGTGAAACTGCACACCGAAAATCGGATGTTGTCGGTGCTGCAGCCCCATGACATGTCCGTCGTCGGACATGGCCGTGATCATCAGGCTGGCAGGCACATCCTCGACCACCAGCGAATGATACCTGACGGCAGGAAAGGGAGATGGCAGCCCCTGGAAAATGCCGATGCCATCATGGCTGATCTGCGATACCTTGCCATGCATCAGGCCGCCGCGCCGCACTTCACCGCCGAAGTGCTGGCCGATTGCCTGATGGCCAAGGCAGATACCCAGCAGCGGCTTCCCCAAGCGCGCGCATGCAGGGACCAGATCGAGGCACACGCCGGCTTCACTGGGGGTTCTTGGTCCGGGTGAAAGGACTATTGCGTCCGATTCTATTGCCATCAGCAGATCGACAGTGTGCACATCGTTGCGCACCACCTGAACGTCCCGCCCGATTTCCTGAAGATACTGGACGATGTTCCAGGTGAAGCTGTCGTAATTGTCTATCAGCAGTATCATCTTTTTCTGGTGCGCCTTCTCGTCCGGTCTCGAAGCCAGTGTGCGCCGGCAAATGTCGCATGGACCATGACGGCGGCCAGCATGACTCCGGACAGGCGCGCATGGAATGACAACAGGGCATGAGCAAGCGGTGCATCGGGCCGCGACACAAAATTATAGACCGGCAGCGGAGAGACGAGTTCGATCCAGCGCCCGTCCAGCGCCCGTCCAATCCAGGCCAGCATGCCCATCGCCACCGCCAGAACGGCGAGACCGACCTGATATCCCCTCACAAGCAGATGCCGCCTGCCGCCATGCACAAAACTGTTTCGGGGAAGGCGATAATACAGCAGCCAAGCCAGCGACGTGGCCATTCCAATCATACCTGCCGCGCGGTGAACCGCGAACAGATCCTCCCGCAGCGGGAAGCTCACCTCCCACGACCAATCGAAAGTGACAAGGCCGGTCCCCAGCGAGACGGCACAGGAAATCGCGATGATCGAGTGAAATCGGGCACGGGCACGACATTGCCGTTGCCGTGCTGAAGGTGAACGCCCTGCGCCGCTCACATCTATTTGAGCGTTCCCAAATAGGCGACGATATCCATACGGTGCCCACTGTTGCGCACACCATTGGGGAAGAGATTGCCCATGCGGTTGCCGGGAATGAATTCCCTCGGCTTTTCCAGATGCTTCGCAAGGTTCTCTGGTGTCCATGTCACACCGGAATTGGTCATCTCCGGCGAGTATGCATAACCTGGCCCGGTGCCCGCCTTGCGGCCCGCGACGCCGGCCAGCGACGGACCGACGCCTCCCTTCCCGGCAACGGTCGAATGGCACGCCACACAGGTCGTCTCGAAAGCGAGTTTCCCGGCCGCCGGATCGCCTTTTCCGTCAGTTGCGGCAGATGCCTCATGCCCGGCAGCATCCGGCGTCATGGCCGCGGTTTTCGCCCCTTCCGGCAAATTGACCTGGCCCTTGGGACCAAGCGCCGGATAGGCATAGGTATAGATCCAATCGTTGCCCTGCGCCGGTATGTGGCAGGACTGGCAATCGGTCTTGTAATCCGTGGCGATCTGGCGGGTCGTGTCCGCAGGGTCGAACTGCGCCCAGCCCCAGCCATCGCCCCATAACGGGTTATCGCCAAAACGGCCTTTGGCATCCTTGACCATCATGAACCAGGTTTTCGTGTCGGTCGGCCAGAAAGCCTCCCCGGTCGTGTGTTTGGCACCCCGGCTGGCCGAAACTTCCTTGATCAGCACGGCACCGTCAGGAAACCTGCCCGCTTGCCTGAAGGCATCGACATCGGATGGCCGTGCGTAGACCGAATGGATGTCCGCCACCCCGCCTTCTCCCGCAACGGCCCAGGAACCGATGAAACGAAAACCGTCGGGGAAATCAGCCGGAAAGCTGATTTCCCCTCTCTCGCTGACCAATGACGAGTAGGTATCGGCTTCGACAGGTGTATCCTGCGTGTCCTTACAGGCCGACAGGCCCAGAAGCCCCGCTGCCACGAGCATGAGGGCGCCTTGTCCCGTCCGATTGCGATTCATCTTGCTCATATCCCGGTCGCTCGTGTCTTCTGCCATACGATCGGCGTTGCCGTGTTACTTGCCGGGCAGTGGCAGCGGATCGAGGATGGGCTTGTAAAGGCTGACATAGACCATATCCTCGTCGGCATTGGCGATATGGCATCCCGCGCATTCGCCGATCGGCTTGGCCTCTGTCGAAGCGAGGTAGGGCGGCGCCGAATGGTTGAAGTTGAAATAGCCCCAGTTGTTGCTTTCCTAGAACCGCTTGCTGTCCTTGACGGCAACATCGAGTCCATTGACAGCACCGGGGAAGTAGCCACGTCCTGATGGCTCATAGCGGGAACCATCCGAAAATTCCGCCTTCCCTCCGACAAGCTGCAGTTCCTTCACCATCATCGTGCCTTCTGGCCACTTGCCGGTTGCTCGATAGGCCTTGAACGCGGCGGGCTGGACGTAGACATTGTGGAATTCAGGAAAATTCGCCTTGCCGTCATTCAGGCCATTAGGAGTCAACGGCGCGCCGATGAATACCCATTCGCGGAAATCCTTCGGCTGGAAAAGCTTGCCATCCCTGTCCCACACGGGCGGAATATCCATCTCCGGATATGCCGGGTCGGCCGCGGCGGCTGCCGTGCCTGCCGTTTCGTTCTTCGAACTCGCGGATCCAGACGCTGAATTTCCTTCGCCGCTGCTACACGCCGAAATCAAGGCCGTGGCACAGGCAAGACTGCCCAGTTTCCGGATTAGTAGCGAAAACTTGCGAACCATTTTCTCTCCCCCTGCCCGATTGTCGATGGATCAAGTGTGAGATATCCGGCGATCAGGGCTACTGTCCAATAACTGGTTCGGATACTTTCCATACGGAATGAGTATCGGGCAAGATGGCTTCGACTTCTGACCGTGTCCTACAGGTATCGATAAATCATGCACGCGGCTTAGCGCGATGATTTCCTCCACGATAGTTCACGGAACGTCTCAATGAGGCTTGTCCGCAATTGATCTGATCCACGCGTCGATTTCCGCCTCTATCCACACCGCGCATTTGGGGCCAAGCGAACGGGATTTCGGGAAACGGCCTTCGCTCATCCGCTGATAGATAGCCGAACGACGTAAGCCGACGCGGTCGATGACTTCAGGCAGCCGCAAAAGCCGGGCCGGCGGAGGGACTTGCGGTGAAGTCTGATCTGCGTCGGCGTCGTTCTCGGCAAGCTGTGGATTTGCTTTCATGATCGTTCCTGTCGGGTCAATTTCTCGGTCCCCTCCGACGTGAATTGGATCAGCGCGGCAGCGCCATCGAAATGTCGCGGTTGGCAAAATCATCGATGTGCTTGGCAAGCATGCGGGCGACGAGCTGCGAAGTGCCGTTCGCCCACCGGGGCCGCAAATCTTCGACGCGTCGCCCAAGCGTGCGTTCGAGCTGGCCTGGCAAGGCCGTGAAGAAGTCCTCAAGAAACTCTCCCATTTCGCTGCGCATCCATTCGCAGGCGAGATCCTCCTGACCAGCCAAGGCGAGGATCATGCTGGCGCGGGGAAAGGCGCCGCAGACATCGAGAACGCGCGCGGCTTCATCAAGGCCGATCGGCCGATCGCCGCGCATGACACGAAGCAACGTCTCGCGGTGGATCCCGACTTCTCGAGCGATCTGGTGCTTGGGCTTGTCAGACGACTCGATTGCATGGGCAAGAATGTGCGCGAGGCTGGTGTTGGCTTCGCCTCGGAATGGCGCGGGCTGGTGCATCGACAAAAACTCCAACGATGAGGAACTGAGTCGTAGCCATATCGCGCATGATCCATGTAGGAAAATGAAAAGAACATTTACGGAATATCTCGTTTCTAGGCGAATCATCCTCTAGGCCCGAGTCGCTGACAATCACCGCCACGCTTGTCGGGATTCGTCGACGTTGATTACCAAATAAGCCGCTGTTTCTGAGTATTATCGCCGACGTCGGCCAATTGATGCGTCCATATCCGTCCGCCACTTCAGCCCCAGAGGCAATCCGACTTTCCTACATCGATTTCCTAGATGCATGTGGAACACACAGCGAACGAAAGAACGCTGGGTTCACCCCTCCAGATGGAGCTCCATATGCAGTCTCTCACCCTCTCCCGGCGTTCCGGCGCCATTGATCACAACCCCTCGAAGTTCGGGCGGGCCATGACCATTGCAGTACCGCTTGCGGTCGCAGCACTGGCCGCCAGCGCTGCCTACGCTGGCGCCGACACGACCTTCACCCCTGCCCTCACGAAATTCACGGATTTCCTCGAAGGCTCGGGCGGCAAGATCATCACCGTCCTCAGCCTTGCAGGCGGCCTCATCGGTCTCGCCTCGGGCCGGTTCTCGCTCGGACAGGTCGCTGTTCCGGTCGGCGTCGGCATCGGCGTTGGCACGGGTGTTCCGATCGTCACCTCGGTCGTGACCGCGGTCATCTGACGCATCGGACGGGAAGGCGCGTCGCCATGGCAGACCCATATATCATCCCGCGTCGGCTCGACGATCCGGAGCTCATCGGCTTCTGGACCATCGACGAGTTCGCCGGGATGCTCATCCCCTTCACCTGGGGAATCCTCAGCCAGCATATCTTTATCGGCATCATCGTTGCCTTCGGCGCCTGGTTCGCGCTGCGAAAGGCAAAAGCAGGACGCGCCAGCTCCTGGGTAGCCCATGCCGCCTACTGGTATCTGCCGGCCGGATTGCTGGGCCTGAAATCGACGCCGCCTTCCCACTGCCGCCTGCTTGCCGGTTGAGGGGAGATATCCGTGTTTGCCGACATTTCACACGAGCGTCAGCAGTCGCTGCTGCGCCAGCGCAACCTCTTTGCGCTCACCAGCGCCGGACTTGGCATTGCGCTCGTCGTAGCGGTCAGCCTTGCTGCCACCCGCGACCGCGAAGTCGTCCTCCTTCCAACGCTCCCCAAGCAGCTCACTGTCAGCAGCGCGGGGGTCGAGGCCGACTATCTCGAACTCGTGACCCGCGATGCCGCGCTCGTTCTCCTCAATCGCAGCCCCGAGGGCCTCGACTACTGGATGGACGAGATCCTGAAGCTCGCCGATCCGGCAAGCTACGGGCGCCTCAAGGCCGATCTCGTCCGGATTGTCGAAGAGCAACGGGGTTCGGATGTCACCCAGGCCTTCGTCATCCGGTCGATGACCGTCGACCCCAAGAGGCTGACTTCCGATGTGACGGGCACGCTCAAGACCTTTGTCGGCGCCCAGGTTATCGCGAGCGACGAACGCCGTTTCCGCTTCAACTGGACCTACCGGGGCCTGCGTCTCGCGCTGTCAGGCTTCAGCCAGTTGCCCCCCAAAGACCCAACGAAGGAGGCCCAGTAATGGCTTACCGACGCAAGACGCGCGCGTGGAGCCTGGCTCTTTGTGCCAGTACCATCCTCGCATTTTCAGGAAGCGGCGCTCAGGCCGCCGATCAGTTCAAACAGGCTGCAGATGGAGCAAGCATCGAATGCGCCGTGTCGGCCCGCGAGCTGACGCGCTTCGCGCTTATCGACGACCAGTTTGCCAGCGTCTCGAAGATCTCGACCGGCACGCCCTACAACGATTTTGCGGTCACCAACGAACCGCTGCGCGGCGACATCTACGTGTCGGTGACCGAGACCTATGCGGCGCGGTCGATCAGCTTCTTCGCCACGACCAAGAAGGGCTTCGTCTACAAGGTTTCCTGCCAGGTCGAGCCTGTCCCGGCAGTGCAGGTCTTCATCACCAACCCGGCGATCGCGACAAACAAGGCATCTGGCTGGGAAAGCGAAACGCCGCTGGAGACGAGCGCAGTGCGGCTCATCCAGGCCATGGCCAATGACCAGACGGTCGATGGCTTCAAAGTCAGGCAGTCCTCCGCCCTTCCGGCACGGGTCGGCGATCTCGAAATCCAGCTCATCGCCGATTACCGCGGCAGCGCGCTTGCCGGAAAGGTCATCCGCCTGGCGAACCGTGGCCGCAAGCCGCTGACGCTTGCCGAAGCTGATCTCGCGTCCTCCCAGACACTCGCAATCTCGATTGCCCAGCCCACTCTCAAATCGGGAGAAAGCACGGTCGCCTTCATCGTCGGTTCAAACGGAGGGTTGGGCCATGACTGATGCTCCCTCGATCTCAACCCCGGTACAGGCCGATCCGGCATCGCCGTCGCCAGTAACCAGCCTCAACGAGAAGACCGCACGGCGGCAAAAGCTTCTGCTTGGCTCCTTGGGCGCACTCGCGCTTGTCGGTGGCAGCTGGTTCATCCTGGGCGGCGATGACAGCGCGAAGAGCGATGATCCCACCGCCGCGCAGACCATCGACACGGCAGGACTCATCAATCGCGACCTTTCGCAGCGTGAATTCGTCGCGACCTACGGCAATCGTCTCGATGCCGTGACCCGCGAGCAGAAGGCCATGAAGGATGCGAGCCTCCCGCGCGAGGAAATCGAATCCCAGCTGGCCGCACTCAAGGCGGAAAACCAGGCGATGCGCGTCGACGGCCAGGCCGCAATCGATGCGATCTCCGCTGAGAACGCGGATCTCAAGTCACGCCTTGCCAGCCAGGCCGCCCCGGCAGCCGCAAGCCTGCCGCCACCGGCCTATGGCCCGCAGGCGGGTGGCTACGATGCGCGCGGTCGACCGGTTCAGCCTGCCCCTGCGGGTTCTGCGCTTGGCGGAAGCGAAACCGGCCTTCCCGGTCCCGGTGAAGTCAAACTCATGAGCTTCACCGCCGACAAAGCAGGAGCCAGCGGCCTCAGGGCGGCTCGCCCGGAAGCGCCGCCGGTGGTGGTCGAGGACTCGCCGGACTATCTGCCGCCCAATTCCTATGCTCCTGCCAAGGTCATCGTCGGCGTCGATGCGTCGGCGGGCGTCGCGAGCCAGACCGATCCGCTTCCCGTGGTGCTGCGCATTACCGGTCCGGCGCGATCGGTCATGCAGAACGGCAAGGTTCTGACCACGCGGCTTCAGGGCTGCATCGTCAATGGCGCAGCGCGCGGCGATCTTTCGTCCGAAAAGGTTTACGTGAAGCTGGCGCGGATGACCTGCGACCAGCCCGGTGGGCGCGTCGCGGTGAGCGAGGTCAAAGGCTTCATCAGCTTTGCTGGAAAATCGGGCGTGCGTGGCCGTGTCGTCAGCCGCGAGGGCAGCCTTGTCAGCCAGGCTCTGCTTGCCGGGATTGTCGGCGGGTTCGGGCGCGGCTTTTCGGCGAACGCCAACAGCGTCTTCTCCGGCGTCACGACCAATGCCGATGGCACCCGCTCGAAGCTCTCTGCCGGCGACATCCTCGGCGGTGGGCTCGGCCAGGGCGCTGCCGATGCCGCCGATACGGTCAGCAAATATCTGATCGAGCGCGCCGAACAATACCAACCCGTCGTCGAGATGCCGACCGGCATCGATGTCGAGATCGTCTTCCTCGACGGCGTCTACGTGAGGAACTCCCAATGACCCCCGCCACAAATGATCCAACCCCCACCAAGCCGCGGCGCTGGCTGCGACCGGTGGCGACCGTTGCTGCCGTCGTCGCCCTGTCAGCCGCAACGGGTTGGGGCGTGGCCGGCCTCGCCTCCCCGGCTCAGGCTCCCGACGCGGCAAAGGTGCGCGCCGCGCTCAAGCTGCGCCTCCCGAAGACGCCGATCGACGCCATCACCTGCGATGGCCTTGGCGGCCTGTGCGAAGTCGCCTCGAAATCGACGCTGTTCTACGTCGATCGCGCGGCCAAATATCTGGTGATCGGGCGCATCTACGACATGGAGGCGCGGCAAGACCTGACGGCAGCCCGTCTCCTCGCACTCAACCCAGACTTGCTGGCAGCGGGCGGGGCACGGCGGAGCAATGCCAACGAAGAAAGCCAGCCCGCCCCGCGCGCCACCCCGCAGAAGGTATCGCTCGCCGGCCTGCCCGCGAACGGCGCGATCACCTGGGGACCGGTGAACGGCCCCAAGGTCGTCGTCTTCTCCGATTTCCACTGCGGCTACTGCAAGAAGCTCGAAGCCGAACTGAAGGCGATCGGCGCGCGCGTCGAGGAGCGGCCCATTTCGATCTTCGGGGCCGACAGCCGCCGCGATGCCGAACGGGTGCTGTGCTCGCCGCGCCCTGAGGTGTCACTGCATATGGCCTATTCGGGTCTCGCCCTCGCCAATCCAAAGCCGTGTGACACGAGCGGGCTCGATGCCAACGAGGCCTTTGCCAAGGCCCATGGCTTCAACGGAACGCCGGTGATCGTACGCCCGTCCGACGGCGCGATCCTTGAAGGGTATCGCCCGGCTTCCGTGCTCCGCGAATTCCTCAAGCCCGCGAAAGCGGTTGCCCCAGTTCCGGCCAAGAAAGGATAATCGTCATGGGATTTTCCCACCGTATTCTCGCCTCTGCCTGCCTTGCCGTGCTGACCAGCGGCTGCGCCACCTTCGGCACGAATATCGAAGGCGATTTCACCTGCCGTGCCCCGAAGGGCGACTGCGCACCCAGCCAAGTGATCGATGCGCGCGCGACCAAGGATTTGTCCGCGAGCGGACCGGTCCATGACGGTCTGCGTCCCCCTGTTTCCGTCGCATCCGGCGATCAGGCCCGCACATCCGAGCGTACGCTCAGGATCGTCTTTCCGGCCCATATCGATGAGACCGGGACTCTGCACGACGATGCGGTCGCCTGGGCGGTGGTCGAAAATCCGCGCTGGGCCGCAGAACTGCGCCGCAAGGCAGGCGAGGATACCGCCCCGCCGCTGATGCGGCAGCTCAGGCGCCAGCTGAAGGCCGCACAGGCCAAGAGCGATCTCCTGAAGGAAACCGCCACCCTTCCCGCGGCCGAACGGCCCGAAGCCGAGACGTTCGATCTCGGACAGCCCTTTCAGCCTTCGTCCTCGATCGAGGACATCCCCTCTGCCTCGCCGCTGGCCCTCCCCTCCACGGCGCGCGAGGCGGTTGCCGGTGCGAGCGCACCGGCGGTCGAGGGGTTCGACATGGCGCAGCCCCCGCATGATCGAACCCCTCGGCCCTCTGCCGACAAGGCCCCGCTGATCTACCCGACCATCGAGGCGATCGATGCCGCCAAGAACGCCGCCGCCAAGGCACACAAGGAGCCCAAGTGATGGCCGAGAAACTCAAGACGATTGTCGACAGGCTCCTCACCGGGCTTCTGGGCGATGCCGAGCACGCTGAACATGACCGGCCTGCCCTGATGCTCGACCTGCTGTCGGACTGGCTCCCTTACCGGGTCTACGATCCGGCGAGCCGGCTCTACTTCAACGCGCGCTCCAAAGGCTTCGTGCTTTCGGTTACTCCTCTGATCGGGGCGGACGAACGCACCGGTGAAATCCTCGGGTCGTTCTTCTCCGAAGGACTTCCGGCAGGCGCCTGTCTCCAGGTCCTGCATCTCGCATCCCCGCGCATCAGCCGGATCGTCGCACCCTGGTTTGCGCCGCGCTATGTCCAGGGCGGCGTTTACGAGGCGATTGCCCGTCACCGCGCCCGGCGGCTCTACGGTCTCGTTTGGGAATCGGGCTCGCAGGATGCGCCTTTCCACGCCCGGCACCATCAGGTCATCGTTTCGGTCGGCGTGCCTGCGGCCAAGGCGGTCAGCAACGAGGATCTCAAGCAGACCCGCGACGGCCTTGTTGCCATGCTGAAATCGCTCAATCTGGGCGTGGCCGAAGTCGAGCCGCAGCAACTGATCGCAATCATCGACGACCTGACCTCGCCGACCACCGCGCCGCAGGATGATGCTGTACCCTACAATCCCAACGACGCGATCGCGGCCCAGGCGATCCGGCACGATATCGAGCTCGTCATCCACGAAGACCGGATGCGGCTCGTCACCGAGCGGTTTCGTGCCACGGGCAAGATCGAAGACGGCGTTCCCGAGATCGGCACGGTCTATCCCGACGCGTTCGACGTTCGGCATTTTTCCTCGCGCAACATGCCCCAGCGCTGGGCGCCGTGGGAATGCGCGCGTCTCATAGGCGACATGTTCACCGACAAGCTGCGCTTCCCCTGCCCGGCCGCGACGATGCTGTGCCTCGTCTATCCGGACCAGGAAGCCGCTTCGGCCAAGGCCGGCTTCAAATTCATGCGTACGACGAGCCTTGCCGGAACGCGCAGCGCGCGTTTTCTGCCCCGCATCGGCGAGCAGGCAGCCGAGTGGCAGCATGTGCAGTCCGAGCTGCAGGAAGGCCGGCGTTTGGTGCGGGTCTTCTATGGCCTGACGACCTACTCCCCACTCGGCCGCGGGGACCGCGACGAACGCGCGATCAAGTCGATCTACAAGGCGGCGGGCTGGGATCTTGCCGATGAGCGATATCTGCAGATCCAGGGGCTGCTGGCGGCCATGCCGATGACGCTGGCCGATGGGCTAGGCGCGGACATGGAGCGCCTGAAGCGCTTCAAGACCGTGCTTTCGACGACAGCGGCCAATATCGCTCCCATGCAGGGCGAGTATCTCGGCAGCGTCCATCCGCACCTGCTGTTCGTGGGCCGGCGCGGCCAGCCCTTCTTCTGGTCGCCGTTCGAAAACGATGCTGGCAACCACAATGTCGCGATCTGCGGCAAATCCGGCTCGGGGAAGTCTGTGCTGCTGCAGGAAATGTGCGCCGCGCTTCGCGGCGCTGGCGCTCAGGTCGTGGTCATCGACGACGGACGCAGCTTCGAGCATTCGGTAAAGCTGCAAGGCGGCCGGTTCGTCGAGTTCACGATGAAGGCGGGCTTCTGCCTCAATCCCTTCTCGATGATCGATGGCGAGCGCGCGGCCGAAGACGAGGACTACCGGCTCGACTGCTTCGGCATGGTCAAGGCCATTGTCGGCCAGATGGCGCGGCACAGCGCAAAGCTTAACGACACCGAGCGCGGCCTGATTGACCGGGCGGTCAACATGGTCTGGAGCGAACGGGGCGTCGATGCCTCGATCACCGGCGTCGGCGAAGCATTGGCCGGTCTCGGCAACGAAGCCGCGAGCGACCTCGCCACCGCGCTTGCGCCATACATGGCGGGCGGCACCTATGGCGCCTTCTTCGAAGGCCAGGCGAGCCTCGATCTCGACACCGACTTTACCGTCTTCGAGATGTCGGACCTTGCCGCCCGCGAGGAACTGCGCAGCGTCGTACTCTCGGCGATCATGTTCATGACCAGCCAGGCCATGACCCGCAGCCCGCGCTCGGTGAGGAAGCTGCTCTTGATCGATGAGGCGTGGTCGATGCTCAAGGGCGGCTCGATGGGCGAGTTCGTCGAAACCTATGCCCGCACCTGCCGCAAATATGGCGGGGCGCTGGCAACCGCGACGCAGTCACTCAACGACTATTACAAGTCCGACGGCGCGACCGCTGCGCTCGAAAACAGCGACTGGATGCTGATCCTCCAGCAGAAGCCCGAGACGATCGCCGATTTCAAGGCGTCGAAGCGCCTCGACATGGACGACCGCACCGAGACCCTGATCCGCAGCCTGAAGCGTTCGGGCAGCGACTATTCTGAAGTCTTCATCAAGGGCCCGGAGACCGAAGCCATCGGCCGGCTCGTCCTCGACGACTATTCGGCGACGCTGTTCTCAAGCTCGCCCCAGACCTTTGCCGCGATCGATGCCGAAATCGCGCGCGGCCACCAGCTTGCCGACGCGATCGAACGGATCGCCTTTGCCAATCGAACCTGACTTCTCCCTCCATCCAAGGACACCCAAAACCGATGCCACTCCATCTCGTCACGCCTATCGACCGGGCCCAGGATGCCCGTGCCGACAGCGACAACCTCGATCTGCCGGCCAAGGGCTGGCGGTCTCATGCCGCCGACCTTTGCTACATCGTGCTTCGCGGCAGCACCTTCCTCGCCTCGAGCTACCTCATGGCGCTCGGGCTCCCGCTGCTCTTCTTCCTCCTGATTTCCGGCGGCGATGCCGGGGTCTTCTTCGCCCATCTCGCCAATATTGCGGACCGTTTCCTGGGCGCCGAGCAGGGCCGCCAGGTCGGCTTCCTCGACGAGTTCAAGTTCGTCCTCATCGGCGTCGCGACGCTCGTCGTGGTCTGGCGCCTGCCGCGCTTCATCAACGATCTCGAGCGCGAACTCTCGGGAGAAAAGCTGTGAAGAACATATTGGCAACACCGTCCCTGAGCGGCCGCATGAGTGCGGTGAACTGGACTGCCGTCGCGCTCGGTTTGAGCATGGTCGGCTCGGCGCTCTGGGGCGTCTGGGCGACCGACAAGCTTCTCGCGCTCGACAAGCGCGAAGTGGTGACGGTGCAGCTGAGCCGCATCATGGGCGACTTCATCGAAGCCGAAGCGCGCGCAGGCCGACCGCCAGAAGAAACCAAGATGCGCGTCCAGGCCTATCTCCAGGCGGTCGAAGCCTCGGTCGAACATCTGGGCCGTGAGGGCCGCACGGTCCTTGTCGCCGAAGCGGTGGTAGCCGGCAGCACGCCCGATTTCACCGAAGCCGTGCGCGCCGATGTCGCGCGCCGCGTGGGGGCCATTCCCGATGCGCGCCGCTGATCTTGTCCTCCACTCGCCAACCGGGCGGCGCCTCGCGCTGTGGGCAGGGCTTGGCGCGGTAGCGCTCGCGCTCACCTCGCTCGCCGCCTTCTCGAAGGACCACGCGCTGATGATCAACGCGAGTCCGAGCCTGCCTTACTGGGCGATCTGGCTCGATCGCAGCGCGCTGCCGCAGCGCGGCGAGATCATCCTGTTCGATCCGCCCGCCTCGCCGCTGCTCGAAAGGCACTTCGGCAAGAAGCCCAAGCCGTTCGGCAAGAAGGTGAGCGGCATGCCAGGCGATATCGTGACCGAGAAGGAGCGCAGCTTCTTCGTCAATGGCCGCAAGGTTGCGGTAGCCAAGCGCGAAAGCCGTTTCGGCGAGCCACTGGCGCTCGGTCCGACAGGCGTGGTGCCTCAAGGCTGCTATTTCGTCACCACCGCGCACAAGGACGGCTTCGACAGCCGCTATGCGGCAATCGGGTGGATCTGCGCCAGGCGCATTCTCGGGGTCGGGAGGCCGATCCTGTGACACCGCTGCGCGCCCCCACATTCCTCGTAGCCGGTGTTCTGATGGCCGCGCCGGCAAGCGCCCGCGACTACGGCCAGCAAGGCACGGTCTGGTCGGTGATTGAGCCTGACCTGCTCGAGCAAATCCATGCGCGCCTCACCCATCTCGAGAAGACCGGCGAGACGGCCAAGCTCAACGAGGAGCTGAAGCGGCGCACGATCGCGCGCGTCAACCGCCCTGAGCCGGTCGCGGGGATCAGTGCCGCGGCGGCGGCGCGTAGCTGGCGGTTTGATCCGACGATCAGCGTCGAGCGCGACATTGCCGACGACAAGGGCCGGGTGATCGTCGCTGCCGGAACTCGGGTCAATCCGCTCGATACCGTACCGCTGCGTGTGCCGCTGGTATTCCTCGACGGGGACGACCCCGAGCAGCTTGCCTGGGCAGCCCGGCGCTATGCCAGCACCAAGGCCAAACTCATCCTCGTGCGCGGCGCGCCGCTTGAACTGATGAAGGCCCGCCAGCGCCGCTTCTATTTCGACCAGGGCGGCAGCCTCGTGAAGCATTTCGGCATCCGCGCCGTGCCCGCAACCGTCGAGCAGCAGGGCCGCGTGCTCATCATCACCGAGCAGCCGGTTCGACCCAAGGAGCGCGCGTCGTCATGAGCAGAAAAAATCGTCTTCTCTCATGGATATGCTGCGCGATCCTTGCCTGCAGCCTCAGCCTTGCCGTGGCTTCGCCAGCGCAGGCATCTGCCGGTCCGGGCCGCTGCACGGGCAAGTTCGTCAATCCGATCACCGACATCTGCTGGTCGTGCCTGTTTCCGATTTCGGTTGGCGGCCTGAAGATCTGGCCGTCGAGCCGTCCCGATACGAGCAATCCGACGCTTCCCGTTTGCCTGTGCGGTTTGCGGCCGGGCATCGCCATGGGCTTCTGGGAGCCGGTGCGACTTGCCGACGTCAGCATGAAGCCCTGGTGCTTCGTCAATCTCGGCGGGATGAAACTCGATCCCGGCTTCGACATCGGGTTCAAGTCGATGGCGGGTCCTTCGGCGGTGGGCGGCGCGACGCAGTACAATTCGCAGTGGCATGTCCACTGGTATGCCTATCCGCTGATCTACTGGATGGAGATCGTTGCCGATTTCCTGTGCCTCGAGCAGGGCTCGGTCGACATTCTCTACATCACCGAGATCGATCCGCTCTGGCAGGACAGCGAACTCACCGCGATCATCAATCCCGAAGCGGTTCTCTTCGCCAATCCGCTCGCGCTTGCGGCCTGTGCGGCTGACTGCGTTGCTGCGACGGCCAAGCTCCCGACCGACGAACTCTTCTGGTGCGCGGGATGCCAGGGCAGCATGTATCCCTTGAATGGCAATGTCTCGGCGACGATCGGGCACGTCCAGGCATCCCGGCTCGCCCTCGCCCGCTTCTCCTACAAGCTTCACCGCGAACTCGTCGCCTGGGGCACGATGGGCAGCAAGGGGCTTTGCGGCAAGTATCTGATGCCGGTGATGAGGAAGCAGCAATACCGCTTCCAGGCCACCAATCCCAATCCGCAGACCAAGGGCCGCTACGCCTGCGCGCCCATTGGCGCATCCACAACCTTCATGTCGGCAGGCCAGGTCTATCCCGCCATCGGCGAGGACATGGGCTATCTGGTCTGGCGCAAACGGAACTGCTGCGCGTTATGAAAATACTCCCTCATCTCCTTGTAATCGCGTCGATCACTGGCGCCGCCGCCATGGCGGGAGCCGCAGCGCAGACGAGCGAGCCGGAGCTCGATCTCGAAGCGATACGCGCCCGCGCCAAGGTCGAGGCGAGCGAAGCCGATGCGCTTGCCGCCAGTGCCCGCGCGCGCGCCGAAGCGGTCCTTAGCCAAGCCAATGCCAGCGCCGCCGAAGCCCAGGCGCACGGCAAGCGCTACACCGAGCAGGCGGCAAGAACCGCGCGGCCAGAAAGTGAGGACGTCTTCGATTTCGACAAGATGGTGGCCGACGCGGGCACCATGGCCAGCGAGGGCTTGGGTGAAGCACCCCGCTTCATCGCCTTCGCTTCGCTCTCGATGCCGCCGGCGGCCTTGCGCGCAATGGCGGACGACGTCGCCCTTGCAGGCGGTGTGGTCGTGCTTCGCGGGCTGCCAGGAGGCAGCGCCAAGACCCTGACCGCAGCGCTCGCGAAAGTCGCAGGAGACGGCGGCAAGCTCGACGCGGTCGGCATCGATCCGCGCCTGTTTCGCGCCTTCGGAATCGAGACGGTCCCCACCTATGTGGTGACCAGCAGCGATTTCGATCTCTGCGATGGCTTCGATTGCCGGACCCAGGTTCCGCCCCACGACCGGATGAGCGGCAATGTGAGCGTGTCTTATGCGCTCGAAACCTTCGCCCAAGGCGGGGGTCCCGGCGCCCTTCTCGCATCCCAGCATCTTGCCCGCCTGCAACGGAGTGACCCATGAAGCGGCTTCTCCTCCCCCTTTTCTGCCTCGCCTGTGCCTGTCTGCCGACAAGCGTCTCGGCGCAAACCACAACCGATGCCGCCAAGGCGGACGGCAAGGCGTTCGGACGCGACCAGGCGGCCGCAACGCAGAGCGCGGCGACAACCGACCCGGATGCAAACCGCATTCCCAATTTCGGGGGTGTGCCGAACCAGTCGGATTATTTCGAAGATCCCGACCGGATGGCGCGTGAAGCCGCGAGCCAGGCATCGGCGAACACCGGATACCGGACCATGCGCGATTCCATGGATCGCCGTGCCAAGTTCAACAAGGTCGATCTCGACGCGGCGATCGCGCGCTCGAAGACGATCGCCGAGGATCCGCTGTCCTATACCAGCGGCATGGGCGTGAGCGGGACGCAGGGCCGCTGTGTGCCGCTTCCGCCCGCGAGCGGGACCGCCGCGCGCTACAAGGCAACCTGCAATACCGGCTATACCGTCGATAGCAGCACCCAGAGCTGCGCGGTGACGCTCCAGACGAGCGTTACCACGGTCACCGACTATCTCTACTACTGCTCCAGGCTCGATCCCGACTGCACGGCATTTCAGCTTCCGACCTGCCGGCGGACTGGAAGTCACCCAGGCAAGTGCCTTCAAGGCGTCGATACCCCTGGAGGGTTCAAGTGTTTCGAGCCCGGCGACCCGGTCGACGAATATACCTGTTCTGCGCCCGTCACGGGTGAAACGCCCATCCGTGTTTCGACCCGCCAGTCGGTCTCCACAACCAAGGACGAAAGCCAGTGCGCAGGCCTTGCTGCGGATAATTCATGTCAGCAGGACACCGAGACCTGCACCGACAGCGATCCTGTCACCCGGATCGTCGACGGCATCGCGGTCACCCAGCCCTGCTGGGCATGGTCGCGCAGTTATACCTGCGCCCAATTTACGCAAGCTCAGGACTGCCAGACGCTGGAAAGCACGCCCGGCTGCTCGCTGGTGCGCGAGGACTGCCTTTCGGGTGAGCCCTGTAAGACCTGGGAGCGGGTCTACGACTGCCCGGTCCCGGACCAGCCTGCCGATACCAGCCAGTTCATCTGCGACGGCGACGTCTATTGCATCGATGGCTCGTGCGAGACGATCGAGCGCGAGGCCAATGACGAGTTCAAGGATGCAGTCGTCGCGCTCAACGCGATGGACCAGGCACGGCGCGAGTTCGATCCCGACACGCTCACCCTGTTCAAGGGCACGCGCAATACCTGCTCGTCCAAAGTCTTCGGCGTGCTCAATTGCTGCAAGGGCAAAGGCTTCCCGCTCATTCCGGGTATCCAGCTGCTCGTCGCGCTCGGCTGCAGCCGCGAGGAAATGCTGCTTCACCAGCGCGATGCGCAGGGCCTGTGCGCCTATGTCGGGACCTATTGCTCGGACAGCTTCCTGGGCGTCTGCCTGACCAAGAAGAAGGTCTATTGCTGCTTTGAATCCAAGCTTTCGCGGATCCTGCAGGAACAGGGCCGCCAGCAGCTGAACAAGCCATGGGGCAAGCCCAAGACCGAGCAGTGCCTTGGCTTTACCATCGACGAGTTTTCGCGGCTCGATCTCTCGAAGATGGATTTCAGCGAGGTCTACGCCGAATTCACCGACGCCGCGCGCCTGCCCGACGAGCTCCAGGCCGCCACCGAAATCCAGCAAAAAATCGAGGACTATTATGCCCGCGCCAGCCAATAAGGCCGCCCGGCGGCTGCTTGCCGCCTGCCTCTCGCTCACCGCCGTTGCGCCCGCGCTCAGTGCTCCGGCACACGGGCAGGAACCGCCGCTGGTCACGACCAGCGACAGCCAGGACAGCTTCTACTGCGAGGAGCGACGCCTTGGGTACTGGTTCTATTGCGCCAGGCCCAAGCCGCCCGAAGTGCAAGAGGAGACATCCGAGCCTGCTCCGAGTGCGACGAGCCAGCTCGATGCCATCACTGCAAATCTGCGCGAACTGAAAGCCAAGGCGATTCTCGAGCCGACGCCGGCCAATGTGACGGCCTATATCCGTTTTCAGCGCGCCCAGCTCGACCGGGCATCGCTGTTCAGCGATGTCTGGCAGCGGGCGATCTGGCAGGATCCTGATCTCGACTACACGCTCCAGCGGCCAGTCTCGACGCTCGGCAAGCGCCAGTGGCAGGACTCGCGCAACGCCGAGCGCAATGCGGTGATGGCGCAGCTGTCCGAACGCTACGGGCTGTTCTACTTCTTCGCCCAGAGCTGCGGCGCCTGCGAAGTCATGTCGCCGATCGTCCAGAGCGTTGCGTCGACCTGGCACATCACGGTGCGCGCGATTTCGACGGACGGCGGCCCCTCACGCCATTTCCCAAATTACACAGTCGAGACCAACCAGCGCAGCCGTATGGGGCTCGAGCCCAAGGTCACGCCGGCGGTGGTGCTCTGGGATGCCGCCAAGGGCCAGCCCATCCCGATCGGCTACGGCGTGATGAGTGCCGACGAGCTTCAGGACCGCATTTACCTCCTCACATCGAAGGAAGCCGGACGTGACTACTAGGATGAAACGTGCCGTCGCCGCAATCCTCGCGGCTACCCTCCCCCTTACCAGCGCATCGGCCGATGTAGGCAGTTCGATGGACTCGTTCCTCAACGATGTTGGCGGCGCCGCTAACGTCAATGGGCCGACCGCGTTCGAGGGTCAGTCGGCAGGCTATTACAGCCTCGGCAACGTCTGGACGCGCTTCCCTCAGAAGACGACCAACATCGCCAATCTGCAACTACCGCGCGCCCGGGCGGGCTGCGGCGGCATCGACATCTTTGCCGGATCCTTCAGCTTCATCAACGCGAATGAGATCGTCGCGATGCTGAAGGCTGTCGCCAACAATGCGGTGGGCTTCGCTTTCAGCCTGGCGATCGACACGGTCTGCCCGGAATGCTCGAAGATCATGCAGGAGTTCAGCCAGAAGGCTCAGCTCATGAACAACCTCAACATCAACTCCTGCGAAATGGCGCAGGGGCTTGTGGGCGGCATCTGGCCCAAGGGCGATCTGGCCGACAAGGCGATCTGCGAGGCGATCGGCAACTCGGAAGGCATCTTCACCGACTATGCCGCCGCCAAGCACGGGTGCGGCACCAAAGGCCAGCGGTCGAGTACGACAGCGCAGGGCTCGGGCAAATATGACGACGTAAATCCCGCCGTGGCGAGAAACTACACCTGGACGATCCTCAAGAAGTCCGCGTTTTTCTCGCCGAATGGCACTTTCGACGAGGAACTCGCCGAATATGCAATGACGCTGCTGGGCACGATCATCTATGTCCCGCCCAAGGATGACGAGCCGGGCAAGTTCGTGCCGATCGTCGGGGAAGCGTCCTCAACGCTGGTCACCTCACTGCTCGATGGGACAAGCAACGGAAACGTCCTGATCTTCGACTGCGACGAGCCGGACAAGTGCCTCGATCCCGGCTTCAAGTCGCTCAGCCTTCCCGCATCCAAAGCGCTGCGCCCGCGCGTTGCAGCCCTGATTGCCGGCATGGTCCAGGCGATCCATGACGACACCGCGATCACCGACGCGCAGAAGGAACTTCTGCAGGTTGCCTCGATCCCGCTTTACAAGATCCTGACTGTCCAGGCGGCCTATGGCCGCGGCATGCCGACCGACGATCGCGAAACGCTGGCGGAGATCGCCAGTGTCGATCTTCTGTTCGCCGTCCTCGACCGGATCGTCAGCGAAGCGGGCCGCTCGATGTCGAGCTTCATCGGCGCGGACGAGGCCAAGATCGCCATGTGGCAGGGTCAGGTGAATGTCGTCCGGCAGGCGCTCGCCGACAGGCAGGCGAACACGCATCTGAAGGTCAACGCCATCATGCAGATCATCGAAAAGACCGCGTTCATCGAGAACGTGCTCGCCGCATCGATGTCGCCCGGCATGGCCGCCTCGCTCGACTGGTCGCGCGGCGTGCAATCGCGCGCCCTTACCCACTGATCCCTTTCAGCGCACCGAAAGCGGCGGGAGCCCAGCATCATGGTCGAGATTTTCACAGTTGGCGGCGGCGACTACTTGGTCAATGTTTTCCAGGCGGTCGCCGCCTGGACAGGCAATGGGGGCTACAAGAGCCTCCTGCAGGTTGTCATGGTCATGGGGCTTGGCCTGTCCGCCATCACGCTGGCGTTCAATCAGGACTGGCGGGCCTGGATCAACTGGTTCCTCGGCGCGACGCTGATCTATTCGTGCCTGATGGTGCCGCGGCTCGACGTCCATGTGACCGACCGGCTCAACCCTAGTCTTGCTCCGGCCAATGTCAGCAATGTGCCGCTGGGGCTTGCACTGATGGCGAGCTTTACGAGCCAGGTCGGCGACTATCTGACTGGCTCGGCCGAGGTGGTGTTCGGGCTGCCGGGCGACCTCAACTACTCGAAGAATGGCATGATCTATGGCGCACGGCTCTATGATGCCACGCGCTCCTTGCGCATTTCCGACCCGGAATTTGCCGCCAATCTCGACGAGCATTTCCGGCAATGCGTCTTCTACGACGTGCTGCTTGGCCGATATTCGATGAAGGAACTCGCCGAGACCAACGACATCTGGACAACCATCGCGCCCGGCAGCCAGGCGCGGGCCCAGCGCTTTCTGACCCGCGACACAGGGACAGGTCAGGTGACTTCGAATATCATCACCTGCCGCGAAGCCTATGATGCGCTGAACGCGCAGTGGGCCGGACTGATCGACGGCATGGGGACGGTCTTCGGACGCCAGCTCTATCCCAACCAGACCGCCGCCCTCGCCAAGGCCAAGCTTTTTGCTGACCTGCCGGTGGTTTACCAGTACCTCACCGGGGTCTCGGCCAATGCGACCGAGATCTTCAAGCAGACACTGACGATCAACGCGATGAGCCAAGCCATGCATTCGATGGCGGCAACGAGCGGCGCGGGCAATGTCGACGTCTACGCCCAGACGCGCGCCGATATTCAGACCGAGCGGACCTATGGCTCGATTGCCAGCAACGCGATGAAGTGGGTGCCGCTCCTCAATGTCGTGCTGACCGTCCTCTTCTACGCACTGTTTCCTGTCCTCTTCCCCCTGTTCCTGTTGCCCAAGACCGGACCGCTGGCACTCAAAGGCTATGTGACGGGCTTCTTCTACCTGGCGGCATGGGGACCGCTGTTCGTGATCCTGCATATGATGCTGATGTACAAAGGCGCCGCGGACATGAGCGCGGTTGCTGGAAGCAATGGCCTGAGCCTCGCGAGCTTCACCGGCATGGCCGATGTGAACAGCGATATCGGGCTGCTCGCAGGCTATCTCATCGCCTCGGTGCCGTTTCTGGCAGGCGGTGTGGCCAAGGGTGCCATGGCGATTTCTCACCACGCCACGAGCTACCTCAACCCGAGCCAGAACGCGGCCGAGGAAGCGGCCCGGGAGGCAAGTACCGGCAACGTCTCGCTCGGCAACACCAGCTTCGAAAACTCGAGTGTCCTCACCCGCCAATTCGCACAAGGCACGATCGCGCCGAGCTTCACGTACGGCGCGCCGCAGACGCGGACCTTCAGCGACACCGGGGCAATGACCACGAGCTTTCCGGACGGCAGCTACGACCAGATTCCGACCTCCAACTATCCCTTCACGCCGACGCTGGGCCAGGAGTTCACGGCGCGCCTTTCAACGATGGCATCGCAGGCCCGCGCCAACAGCGAGACCTATGCCAATGTCGCCACGGAATCGACGGCCAGCGCTGTCACGAAGTTCCGCGAGCTCAGGGACCAGTTCAGCCGCGGCTCATCCTTCGAGAGCGCGACCGGCACCTCGAATTCCGACAGCATCCAGACCGCATTCAGCGAGGTCGATCAGGCATCGACCAGTCTGCAGCGGCAATTCGGGCTGTCGCGCAGAGCAGCGGACGACATCACTGTAGCGTGGTTCTTGAACGGAGAAGCTGGCGCGAGCGCCGGTGTAACGAACGGCGTCGCGTCCGCCAATATCGGCGCCAAGGGAGGGCGCAACCAAACGTGGACAGACAGCGACATTGGCATCGCATCGGAGGATCGCTCGCGGATCTTCGGTAGCTTGGCCCAGATGTCCGACAGCAGGAATTGGTCGAGTACCCGCGATGGTTTCGTTCGATCGGTCAGCACCTCGAGCAGCTCCTCAATTTCGAGCACGGCAAGCGGCATGAACGCGTCCCTCACCGAAGCGCAAAGCTACAGCCGTGAGGCAAGGCGCGCCGAGGAGCTTGCCAACCGCCTCGAAAGCCAGGCGTCTTTCTTCAAGGGCAACAGCGCGGCAGGAAGCCTCAATTTGTCCCAGGCCTACCGTGAATGGGGATTGGCCGAGATTGAGCGCAACCGAGACTTCTACGGCGATGTGCGGTTCGACGACGTGACCTTCCAGCTCAGTCCGGAAGGCCAAGCCTTGCAGGCCAAGTTCATTGAAGGTTATGCCGAGCAGCTTCGGGACGGGATCGAAGATCGCCTGGTTCTTGCCCCCGGAAAGTCCGTGTCCCGTCCAGCTATCTCTGACGCCGGATCAGTACGCGGGCGCGCGCAGACTGGCGGAGGCGGTTCCGGCTCAGTGCCCCAAGTGGGCGCCGGCGATCTCCATGATGAGGTACAAAAGGCTCAGGCTGCTGGTCGCCAGAAGATCGGCGGATCCAGGGGACGCCTCGACGCGGTCACTAAGGGAGCGCAGGGCGCAAGTGCGGAGGCCGCCGATGACGTCAAAGAGTGGTAGGCGTCAGCCCCTGAGGAGGTCCCAGTAGATCACGAACCCCGCAAAAAGGGCGAAGATAACTACGACGACGATGCTCAGGATCCGCGACCACGGATCAGCCCAAGCTTTCTTGATCCGATATTCTGTCAGACGGTTTTCGCGGATTGCCTGATCGATTTCAGACAGCCCTTCCCACTTGCGGGTTCCGTGCGCCTCGGCGCTTTCAATGTCGAAATTCGTCATGATGGCGTTCATCTCAGGTCTCCTTGGAACATAGCAGAAACGAGGCCGAGGGACAGGAAATTCTGACCCCCAGCAGCTGCCGCAACCTCTCCTCAACTTCCAAGCTTTCCGCGATAGAGATGCGAACAGAGAGGGAACACATTTTGCTTGTAAAGCGTCTCTTTACGGGCCACATTGCCCCAAATCAGCTCGGGGCGGAAAGGCTATGTATGCAAACCGATAGCAATCCATTGTTATGTGGCATCCTGGAGACTTCCTAAAAAGCGCAATCATCGAGGCCAATGGCTTGTCAGTGACGGATGCCGCTCAGGTTCTTGGGGTGACTCGCCCTGCGCTTTCTGCACTGCTTAATGGCCGCTCGGATCTCACGCCTCAAATGGCGATTCGAATAGAGAAGGCGTTCGGCGTCTCCATCGAGCAGCTGATGGAGATGCAGACAAGTTATGACATCGCGGAAATCCGAAAACGAGCCGACGAAATCATTGTAGCGCCATTCAGGCCGAAAACGGCTAGGGCACGGCCAAGGGGGAAGATATGACAAATCCCATATCAGCTGCACGCTTGAAAAAGCCCGCGACGGCCGATTCAGCCGCAGCGGTCGACGTTAAACGCGTCGAGCTGGCGCGCGCCCGTGTTATTTCGAGGGCTTGGGCAGAAACAATCCCGGAGACACGCCGCACCAGCCAGGCAGCCCTTTTTGCCAGAACAGCCATTGAGGCATTTGCCGCCTGCGTCGCGCCTGAACTGACCCTCAGTCCTCCGTTCGTGACTGTGCGTGGAAGGTTGGACGCGACCCCGCGCCAGCTCGCCACATCCATCGGGCGCGAGGCGGCGACGCTGCCGACCCTAGAAGGTTGCCACTTCCTAACCAGTCTCTACACGACCCTGTTACCAGGGAAGGAGCGCAGCGCCCTCGGGGCATTTTACACGCCCCCGGCGCTGACTCAGCGCTTGCTCGATCTCGCAGATGAAGGGGGCGTAGATTGGTCAAGTGCACGTGTGCTCGATCCGGCGAGTGGTGGGGGTGCCTTCCTGTTGGAAGTTGCCGCACGCAAGCGCCGGGCGCTTGAAAAGTGCGAGCCGCCTTTTGTACTTGCTCATCTCGGGACTCATCTTTCGGGCCTCGAACTCGATCCGCATGCGGCGTCACTCTCCCAGGCCGCGCTTGAAATCTTCCTATCTGATCTCAGCATGGCGAGCGGCCGCGACGCGCCCGTCTTCGTGAAAGTCTGTGACTCGCTGGAAGAAGCGCCGGTGGCACAATATGACTTGGTAATCGGTAATCCGCCTTATGGGCGCGTGACGCTCTCCGCCGCGCAACGCTCGCGCTATGCACGCAGCCTTTACGGCCATGCCAATCTCTATGGGGTGTTCACAGACGTTGCGCTGCGATGGACGCGGCCGGGCGGGGTTATCGCTTACTTGACGCCCACAAGCGTCCTGGGCGGGCAGTATTACACTGCCTTGCGCCAGCTTCTCGCAGCCGAGGCTCCGCCTGTCGCGATTGATTTCGTGCATGCGCGCCGAGGCGTCTTCGAGGATGTGCTCCAAGAAACCCTCCTCGCGCTCTACCGGAAGGGCGGAAAGCGCAATGCTTTCCAGGTCCATTATCTCCATGTTGATAATGAGCGCGAGGCGCGCTTAACTAAGAATGGCAAGGTCGGTTTGCCGGAGGCCGCAGGCGCGCCCTGGCTCGCGCCGCGCGAACCCGGTCATGTTGGGCTTATCAAGGCGGCAGAGGGCATGGCCTCGCGCCTCTCTGACTGGGGATATGGTGTTTCGACCGGCCCGCTCGTCTGGAACAGGTTCAAGCCGCAGATGCGGACTCGCGCGGCGCGTGGGCTGCTTCCACTGATCTGGGCAGAGGCGGTGACAACCGACGGGCGTTTCGTTTTCCGTGCGCAGAAGAAGAATCATGCGCCCTACTTCAAGACGGAGGCCAGTCATGACTGGCTCATTGTCGATCAGGGGTGCGTCCTCGTGCAGCGGACGACGGCCAAGGAGCAAGCGCGTCGCCTCATCGCCGCAGAGTTACCACAGGAGTTCATTGACGCGCAGGGCGGCGTCATCGTCGAAAACCACTTGAATATGGTGCGCGCGATCGGAAAGCCGAAAGTGACCCCCGCTGCCGTTGCCGCCGTGATCAACAGCGATGTAGTCGATCAGGTGTTTCGCTGCATTAGCGGGAGTGTCGCTGTGTCGGCGTTTGAATTGGAGGCCATTCCGCTGCCGCCTGCCTCGGCCATGGCGGAAATCGAGCGGCTTGTCGCAAAGGACGCTCCGCGTGCAACAATCGAGAGGGCTCTGCGCGGCCTCTATGGCCTCAAAGCATGACGCTCCCTCCACTCCTACCGTGGAAGGAAATCCACGCGCGCTTACCGGAAATTTTCCCCGAAGGTTCCGCAAACCGCGAGCATTCGATCTGGGAGATCGCAGCCAAGACGATTTTTGTGATGCTCTACGTCGGCGCTGTGGAAGGAATGGGAGCTTGGCTCCGGCCTGATCAGGTGACGCGAATGACGGACGCGCAGGCGGCATTGACAAGTGCTGATGATCGCGCAGCTTGGGTGCCCGTCTCGATGAAATCCAGCAAAGGCTTGAACATCCCTGACCGGTGGTATGCGGTCAACACGCGGGAATCGATCCGGGACGATACGATCCGCTACGCTCTGCTCCAAAACGGCGCCGTCATCGATCGGCCGGTGGCCACCACATCGTCGGCAGGGAGGTATGCCCTACAGGCGGAGTTCGCGGAGCTATTTTCACCTGATCTGAACGAGGCGACCTTTATCGCCAAAGCAGCCGCGTGGCGCGAGAAACACCTCAATGCGGGTGCTCTCGCCCGCATCGCGATTGTGCGCAAGGGTGCTGCCGCAAGCGGCACTTACGAGCTGGTCACGTTCCCCAATGGTGAAACCCGCCGCATGGCGACCGGGCCGAGCGCTGATATCTCCAAAGCGGTTGTTGAGGTTTTTGCGCCAAAGTTCCTGCAAAAGCCTGGCGTGATCACGTTGAGCGAGAGCGGGAACAAAGTGGTCGCACGGGACGACGAGCTCGCCAAGGCAATCGGCCTGACCATCCCGGCCGACAAGAGTTTGCCCGACATTGTGCTAGTCGATCTTGGCCCAGCGCATCCGCTATTGGTGTTCGTCGAAGTTGTACATACGGATGGTCCTGTGAATGATGCGCGCAAGACTGCGCTCCTGCAAATCGCAGAGGGCGCGGGTTTTGCACCCCAACACGTCGCGTTTGTGACCGCATATCTGGATCGCGCCTCAGCAACTTTTCGAAAGACTGTGAGCAGCTTGGCTTGGGGCAGCTACGCTTGGTTCGCATCCGAGCCTGAAAGCCTTATGGTGTTCAGTGGCAAACCGCTTCAGATTGAGGGTGGCTAACGGCATGGCCTACTCAGACCTTACTTTCGACAGCGGTGGCGCCGAGGAGCGTCAGCCGCGCGAGGGAACCAAACAGGCACTGCTCGTCGCTATGCTGTCACAGAAGACCGGCGTGACTATTTCAGAACTCGTCGATGCCACGGGCTGGAAAACCAATACGGTACATGCCGCACTCTCAACTTTCCGAAAATCTAGAAAAAATATTGTTGTAGAAAATACCTCAGCAAGGCGGATTTATCGCATCCACAACAAAGGCCAATGCTGAATAATAGAAGGTTTCATTAATAATATCTACATTCTCGATATATTTGGAACACTACTTTAATTTTTGGAATTTCCTGACGGAGCTATGAGCGCCTTCACCCTCGCCTGAGTTGTCAAGCGCGGTCGCCGACCTTCTCGCAAATCTTTCACAAATCGCGGGTCTCCAACCGCCAACCGACCAAAGGTGCTCGGCGGCGTGCGTGTTTGTGCCAGATATGCCTCGATCTGCTCCAGTAGCTCCATCGCCCTCGACTCGCTTTAAGCTTGCGTTCTTGCTATGTTCTTACTAGGAAGGCTTCCTAGAGTCTAGGATCGATTTTCCTAGGTGCCCGCGATAGGACTGGCAGTCATGGACGACGCACGGAGAACCCTGGACGAACTGATCCAGCAACGAGGGGTAAATTACTCCTCGGTTTCGCGCCTGTTGGGGCGCAATGCCGCTTACATCCAGCAGTATATTCGGCGCGGCAGTCCGCGGCAGCTGGACGAGCAGGATCGCTCGGTCCTGGCGCGATTTTTCGGAGTCGATGAGAAGGTTCTTGGAGCCCCTGCCCGCCGCTCAGGCCCGGTGGTAGAGCTGGTCCATGTACCTTTGCTCAATGTCGAGGCATCAGCTGGCCATGGCGCTCTGGCTGAAATGGAAGCCAAATCCGCGCAGTTTGGCTTCGACGAGAAGTGGCTGCGGCGATTGACCGCGAGCAAGGCATCGAGCCTGTCGATCATCGCCGTGCATGGCGACTCCATGGAGCCCACACTTCATGATGGCGACGAAGTTATGGTCGATCTCGGGGATGGCCAGGCGCGGCTTAGAGACGGGATCTATGTCCTGCGGATGGACGATATGCTGAGCGTAAAGCGCATTGCGCTCGAACCGCAGGGCAAGCGCGCGTCGGTCCTGAGCGACAACCCGGCCTATCCAAGCTGGCGCGGCCTCGAGAAACGCACGCTCAATATCGTCGGACGGGTTCTTTGGTTCGGACGAGCACTCTAAGGTGGCCTTCTGATGCTTGCCCTTCTTGCCGCTTCGATCGTCGCTTCCGGGCAGACCTTTACCTGCACGCCCACTCATGTCTGGGATGGTGATGGTCCGGTCTGGTGTGCGGAGGGCCCTCACCTGCGGATCGCCGGTATCGCTGCCCGAGAAATGGACGGCACCTGCCGCACCAATCAGCCTTGCCCCGATGCCACGGCGATTGATGCACGCGATGCCCTCGTGCAGCTGATGGGCGGCGCGTGCGGAACGATCTCGACAGGTCACGTGGTAGTCAGAGGTCCGCGGCTGACATGCCGCTCCGAGGGGTCCGCAGGCGGAAACAGGACCGCTGCCTGGTGCCGCCTGCCGTCAGGTGCCGATCTGTCATGCGCCATGATCAAGACCGGCACGGTCCTGCGCTGGGATCGCTACTGGAAAGGCCCAGCTTGCCGGTGAGCAGCACCAAGCATCTGACCGGCATCGTCGAATGGGCGGCAAACGGGCCGGTGCTGCGCACCGATGGTGACGGGACTTGGGAACTCGACAACACCCGTCAGGTCCGCAGATTCATAGGCGCTCGCGTCGAAGTGGTCGGGGAGCGTTCAGGGTTCAACGGATTTGCCTGCGACCAGATATGGCCTGCCGGACAGCCTCGTCCGACTGCCTTCAAACTCCGGCTCGAATTCATTCTTGCCGCAGCCTTCGTCGCCTACGGTCTTTACGCGACGGTTGGCGGGGTCGTGAGCGTGCTGGACTGATGCTGAGCGACTGGGAGCTCTGGGCCTGCGCCAACCATGTCCTGCAAACTCATGGGGACAAGGCTCCCTTGTACGTCGCCGAGCAGATTGGGGCGCTCGCACTTGCAGGCGAAGAGGCAGGCATTCGGACATGGCAGGCTATCGCTGAGCGGATTGTCCAGCTGAGCTCCAAGGCCCCGGAGCGGCCACTCCAGTAACCCTCCTCGACAAGCCCAATCAGTTCATCCGATCGGCGACAGATCGCCCGGAAACAGGCACGGCTGCGCGCCTGGACCGCCATGGTTGTCGCCTTCGATGGTGAAAGCGCGCATGCGCTCGACAAGATGACGAGCCAGATCGACCCTGGCGCTGCGCTGGGCGCGTGGATCATCCGCATTGAGACGGACGAGCGTGTTCTCCGGCGCAACGGCCAGCGCGACTTCGAGATGAGTGAGGAGGATATCATCGGAGATTCGGGGCATGGGTCAATGAGAACAAATAAAGAACTTCGCGTCAACCGGCCATGTGCGGACGCATGAGGACAGTGGGACGCTAGATGCCGATCTCGAACGGCTTCGTGATCGACCGGTGAAGCTCTGGCGGCTTGCGTTCCGGTGCAGGAGCCACGCGATCTTTGGCTTGCCCTTTGGCGGCCGCATCGCGGAGGAGATCGACCGTTTCAAGCGCCGAGCGCTTCATGCCGGCATTACGCTCGACCGCCGCCTCGAGCTTGCCAGCATTATCGACATAGAGCGTGAGGCCATCGCGCAGCCGCGTGACTGTCACCAGGAACGTCTGCTGGTTGGCCAGATTGCGCTCGCGGCTGTCCATGACCGCAATGCCGCGATCGGAGGTCAGCCCCTGCGCCATATGGGCGTTGAGCGCATAGGCGAGATCAAGACGGCGGAGCATCGGGTCGCCCTGCTCCAGCCTGTGCTCTGCGCCCAAGGATGTCTTCACCACGACAGCCCCTTTTTCGACAGCAACAATCCGGGCCTGGCCGGCATTGAGCAGGCCCCGCTGGTGATCGGTCTCGGTCCACCGGATCTTGTCACCGGTGTAAATGTCGAGGGCGCGAACTTCGAACAGGCGCAGCGGATCCTGCTCACCTTGCGGCCTGATCTGACCGGGACGAAACTCGAACTGGCGGCCACGCTCGTTCTCCAGCGTGACACGCTCGCGCGCCACATCGGTTCCGACCACACGGTACTCGCCTGCTGCAAGACCTTGGCTGCGCTGACGCCGCGCGACATCGACCACCATGCCGGGGGCGTAGGTGCTCGCATAGCGCAGCTCCTCGCGGGTCACATTGACGCGGGACAGGGTCTGAAGCCGCATGGTTTCAGGACCAAGCTCGCCGCTCGCTGTAAGGCCCGTCTGCACAGCCTCGTTCACGGCGCTGCGCAGGTTTCGGCCTGAGGCATAGATTGCGGTTGCCTCGCGCTCGGCTGTCGACAGGGACAGCCAGGCTGCGGCAGCTTCGACAGCAGCATCATTCCCCGCCTCGATCACCTGGGGTGCCAAATGGCGCATGGCGTCTTCGATGCGCCCTTCTTGCGCTGCCAGTTGGGCTTCACGCAGGCCTTCGCTGCGTGCGCGAAGATTGGTGCCCATCACCGCAGTCTCGATGCCGGCCTGCTGCATCACATCGAATGGCTTTCCAGCATCGACGGCACCCAACTGCTTGCGGTCGCCAATGCTGGCAAAGCGGCCGAGTTCGAGCAGGTTTGCCAGCCGCACAAGCTTCTCCTTGTCGGCATTGCCGACCATTGATGCCTCATCGAGCAGCACGACGGTGCCGCGCATCTCGGCCCGCGCCTCGGCGAGACGGTCCGCATCGGCCCCTTCAAGGAGATCGCGGTGCCGGGCGAGGAACCGCGACACTGTCATCGATGGAATGCCGGTATCGCGCTCGAGCATCTGGACCAGGGTGTTCTGCACCGCGAGCCCGAGCACGGCCCTTCCCTCCTCGCGCAGGATATCAGCGACGGGTTTGAGGACCGTGCTCTTGCCTGCGCCCGCGACGCCTTGGATCGCGACGATCCGATTGTTCGAGCCAAGTAGCAGACGCCCTGCCCCTTCCTGTCCAGCGTTTAAGGTCAGGCCATATTTGATCTGGGACAGGGCCTGCAGACGGGACCCGGCAAGGTCAGGAGAAACAATCGCCGGCGCAGCCCCGCGCCCCTTTTCAACCCCGGCAATGATGCGCTGTTCGAGGCTTATGGCATCGCGTGTCGTCAGCAATTCCCGGTCGGCACCCCTGCCCTTCTCCAGATGACCCTGGCGAAGCAGCTGGTCGACGCGCTGCTCGATGTCTGCAAGTGAAGTCGGGAGCGCAAAGCCAAGCGCTGCGCGGTAGATCTCGGCCCGAGTGAAGGCAGCTTCCCGCTCGCCGAGATGCCGGACAGCCGAGGCGACTGCATGAATTGCGGCGACTTGCTCGACGCTGCGATTGGTCAGCCTGCTAGGTATCAGTTGGTCACCTTCCCGCAGGCCAAGGCGCTCGGCAAAGGAGGCTGCAAGGGCCTGAACATTGCGGACAAGCGCGCGCATCGTGGGCCCAACACCGCTCACATTGCCAAGATCCTGCGCGCTGCGAGCATTGACTCTGGCAATGACCATAGCGGGTTCAAACCCCAGGGTGGCGGAGGTCTCCTGCCACTGCTGCGTCAGCGCATCGCGGTCTTCGATCCGCCCCTTGTCGGCCCGGGTCATCAGGGTTGCGGCGTCGAGCACGCTTGGCCCTGAGAAGTTCATCTGGGCAGCCGCTTCCAGGATTTCCGCTCGCCGGGAACTGAAGGCGTCGCGGACCGCCTTGGGCACCCCCACGGCCTCGAAATTGCCGTGCTTGCCGAACTCGCCGACCTGGTAGCCGAGCTTTTCGACGCTCAGACGAAACCGGGCCATCGTCATGGCGTTGAGGAGGGTATTGTGCTGCCAGAGCTTGTCGTTGCGCAGCGCCCGCCATTTGCCGTCGGTCCCTCTCGTCACATTGGCAATGACGGCATGGAAGTGGGCGTTGGGTTCCTGGTTGCGATTGGTGTCGTGCTGGAACAGCGCGATCGCAAGGTTGCCGGTCTGGACGGCTCGCTCCCTGCCGCGAACCTCCATCCTGGTCTCGGCCAGGTTCTTCTCGGCCCAGCGCAGGGTTTCCCGGACGGCCGCAGCATAGGCGTCGAGGATCCGTTTGTCGCCGCCCACCAGAGCGAGGACCGACCAGCTTTTCGGCATCGAAAAGGTGAGATCGGTCCCCGCCCGGTGCGCCCGGTTGTCACTGCCGACACGGCTGCCGTCAGGCAACATCCCCTTGAGGATTGCCTCGAACTGCCGCGCGTCGACGGCCCCTTTGAGCCCGAGCGCCGCAGCGCCCTTGCCCAGCCATTCACCCGAGCGATCGGCATCAGCCCGCGTGTAGTAATTGTCGGCAGCGAAGTAGTTGGCCGCGCCGCCAGCGGTGCGGACATTGGCTACCGACAGCATCGATCGGTCCCCAACGCTAAGGCAGTTGGCGACATGCTCACATCTCCATGTCGCCAAGATCCGGACCAGTGATCGGCGGAGGCTCGTGCTCCCGCAAACCATCCTCGATCATCAGCTTGCGCGCGGCGGCATCACTCGAGCTTTGGCTCTTCGGGTTATCTGGCTTGCCCTGTTGCAGCCCTTCCGTTCCCGGCGTGCTGGCCTGAGGCGTGCCCTTAGGCGAAGCCGACTGATCCCGCGCCGCTGCGGCTTCGCCTGTCGGGAGAAGTGGGCGGGCAGAAGGTCCAGCCTTTCGCAACGGAGCATCGGTTCTGGTATTCGACCGGTCCTTCTTGGCCTTGCCCGCCTTATCTTGCCCGGAACGAGTTGCCGGTTCTCGCTCCTTCGACGTCTTGCCGGGTGTGCGTTCCACTGCTTGCCCAAGATCCTTGGCAGGCGCTTCAGGCTCCTTTTTCGAGGCAGCTCGCGCACCCTGGTCGAAGGCGAGCTCGCCCTGCTTCGGGACGACCGGCTTGCCGGCGCCGTCGTCGTTCGACGAAGGATGCTCACCTCCTGTCGGCGCTGCCTTCTGCTCTGCCCGCTCCGCCGCCGGATGGATCTCCGTGACGCTTGCCTTCGGGCTGTCCTTGACCCTCGCGATGAAGGTCTCCGCCCGCTTGGGTCGGTCGACGGGTTTCAGCTTGACCGGTGCAGCGGGAAAGCCGTCGGGGAACTTGATGTACCCTGACAGGCGCGGCAGGTTCATCAACTGGTCGGGCAACAGGAGCGGCTCGATGTGCTTGCGCGGGGTGAGGCTGACCGCATCGCGGGCATTGTTGTAGCCATAGGTGTAACCCTCTTCCATGTCCCTGACCTGGCGATGGCCGATGAAGTCGGAGCACCAGGTGGCCGTCTCGCGGTCGGCGGTTCCAAGGATCAGTTTGGTCCGGGCGAGCGATGCCAGCGTCATCGCCATGTTCTCGCCGTAGACCTCCTTGAGCTTGGCATAGGCGTGAAGGCCAAGGACAATCGCGCCGCCGAAATTGCGCGCTGTCTGCAAGCCTTTCTCGAGCGCCGGCAGGCGGTGCAATGCACCCAGCTCATCGACGAAGAACCAGCACTTGAGATCGCGGGTGCGGGGCATCGTCATCAGCGTGTTCATGGCCGTGTCGAGCCAGAGCGTGAGCAACTGCGCGCAGACGCTCATGTCGACATAGCGGGCCGAAATGAACAGGATCGAGCCTTCACTTCGGGCGCTAGCGGTCCCGTCCTCGATCCATTGGCGAACCGAGAAACGAGGTCCGGCAGTGGGCAGCAGCTTGAGCGCCTTGGCGTTCACGTTGAAGACGGCGCGGATCGATTCCGCCATGCGTGCGGCTTCCGGCGCGGTCAGCGGATCGGCGATCGTTCCGCGCATCATGGCATGAACGCGCGAGAGGTCCGCGGTCATCAGCTCCCGCGCCAGGGCGTCGTTGGTCGCTCTGCCTTCGGCCACAAGTTTGAGGCAGAATTCGACGAACAGGGCCCGGGCAGCGATCACCCAGAACTGGGCTTCTCCGCCCCCGTCATGGGGGACGAGGGCGTCCGCCGCGGCCCAGAACTCGCCTTCAGAACGGCATTCGTCAAACAGGCTCCACTGGGGGCAACGCGCATCGAGCGGGTTCAGGATGATGTCGCAATGGGCCGCATGGAAGTGCTCGATAAAGGCGCCGGTCAAATCGAAGACCACACAGCGCTGGCGCTTTGCTCTGGCTTCCGCAATCATGTCGGAGATTGCCACGGTCTTGCCCATACCGGTGGTGCCAATGAGCATCGCATGGCTTTGTTCGAGCCGCCAGGGATAGGAGACCGTGGCGATCTGCGATGGCCGATAGGGAAAGACCCGGGCGATCTCTCGCGGCAGGCTGAGCCGCCATTTCCAGCCCAGCGCGGAATCGAGCTCACGGGTGCGCTCGCGCCGGTTGTGCGCGGTCAGTTCATCGACAAGCTCGGGGAGCGTGACGAGCATCGCGCCGCGCTCATGTTTGCGCTCCTTGGAGCGGCCACCGAACCGCTCGGCGAACCAGTAGAAGATGGCAAACGCGGGGACCAGCAGGAACCCGGAACGCCACAAGGCACTGGTCAGAAGCGCCATCAGCTTCTGCCACGCATGGGCCACCGGGGGGTAGCTTTCGAGCTGGGCAATCGGAAACTGGATGGTCGCGCCAAAGGCAGTTTCCAGGGTGATCCGCTTGGCGGGATCGAACTCCATGAAGCCGTAGATGGCAGCATAGATCCGCATCCAGACGAGGTAGACTTCATGGTCGGTGAGGCCTGCCGAAATGGTCCACCAAGAGGTCCATGAGATTACGAGCGCGGCGACAATCAATGGGCCCTTGAGACCCGCCGCGAACATGAAGCTGAAGTGTCCGAGCAGCTGGCTGCCACGCGTGAAGTTGACGAGATTACGCTTCATCGGAGCCTCCCTCGCCAGCGGCTGTGGAAAGACCGAGTTCCTTACATTTGCGCACGTACGCCTGGTGAGCCCGACCGCGCAGCGCGTGGTCGGGGTGCCCTGCCAGCAGCGCATCAACCCCGACCATGAGGAACACCGAGCGGCGGGAAATTCGCTCAATGGAAGCGTCGAGCCGCGAGGCAAGCTCGTCCTCGGTGCAGGCATTGGCGAGCAAGGCGCGAACCCACTCGCTCATGCTGATCCCTTTGGCCTTGGCAGCCTTGCGGATCATCGAGCTGAGCTCGCTGGAGATGTAAACCTGGAGACAGATTGGCCGTGTCATGCACGGACTCCTTGTGGTCAGGAGCCCGGTTCACACTGCGAAAGGCACGATCGAAGCTAAGTCAGATACAAGAACATGTCAAGAACATAGAGGACTGCGAAATTCCGCCATTCTTGGCCTCACCTTGGTCAAATCCACGTAACTCCCCTGGCCCCCGTCACTTTTGACGGAGAAGCTGCCATTTCACAAAACTCGATGTATTCCTTTGTGATTGCCTACTTTTTCTGCCCGCCATTCCTGCGACCCGTCGCGTAGGGTGTGCCCGACTGTCCCCAACTGCGAGGAGAGGAACCAGCTATTGATCCTGTAACGGATGATGCGTTTTGCGATCCCCATTCCCAGGATCCTCGGCAGGTAGCCGATCCGCGGATCTCGATAGGCACAGACGGGATCGACGCCTATTATGCAGCCAGTATTCCGGGCAGAAAAGAGGCGCCGCATGGGCCAGGTCACATTGAGTGCGACACCGAAGGGCAACGGCTTCCAGGCGACAGTCACTTACCCGAACGGGGTGTCGATCAGTTCTTCCGAGGCTTTCCCGACACAGGCGGAGGCAATCGAAGCCGCCGCGTTGAAGGTCCTGGGTATGCCGGAGCGGCTCACGGATCTCGACCGTCCCGATACCCCCGACTGACGCTGGTAACCCGCCTCCCCGTCCCGGCCGAGGGATGCCGAAACGGTCTACGAGCAAAAAGAAAGGAGGAAGCCCTGATGGACCTCCTCCCAAACCGGCGGTTCATAATTCATCGCTGAGACGGCCCGGCACAGTATCGATGACACGGTCCAGCATGGCCTTGGGCAAGGCGCCGTAGTCGCCTTCATCGACCGCGATATAGCCTGCATCGTCATCGGTCAGGACGTACTGCGTGAAGTAGCTGTGAAAGGACCGGGCATGGGCCTGATCCAGGGCAGCAACGAAGGCTGCCTGATCGGCGGCGGGACCAGCAGCGGCAATGTTCAGAGAAGCGTACATGATCTTTCCTCCTGATGTTCGATGCGTCGCATCAGGAGCTGCGAAGGATGTGGGTGACGGGCTGGGTCAGGGACCGCGTCAGCGGCCGCGAAGCGGCGATGGGGGCAACGATTTTTGCCGGGCTTGCCCGGTAAAAATGGTGGGGCCCCGTCGTCCTTGACGCAGCCCCAAAGCCCGCATCACACTTGGTCTTTCTGCGAGAGAGACCTCTCCAACGTCAGCGCAAAAGTGAGACGTCTGCCCCACAAACCATTTTCCTACATGCCCTCGCAGTGCCAGGATCGAGAGCGGAGGGGACCAACGGCCAGCAAGAAGGAAGCACTATGGCCAGGTCCAAACCCACTGCCCGCGATGCGCTGAAGAAGCTGCGTGAACAGCGTGCCCAACTCGAGAACGAGGAAGCTCGTCTCCGCGAAGAAGCAGCGACCGAACTCGGAAAGCTGCTGATCGAGTGCGGCGCGGAGACGATCGAACCGGTACAGTTACGCCAGATCGTTCGCGCATCGATGGCGCTCGGGATCGAGGAAACGCTGAAGCGGATTGCTCCCGCGTAAGGCCCATCCCGCGGCGGCAAGGGGTTCGATGCCCCGCGCCGCCGCATCGCAGGCCTATAAAAGAAAAGGCCCCGATGGCGTCTGCCACCGGGGCCTTGTCGTGAGGGAAGGACATTCAGTCCTCGTCGATATCGGGAGCACCTTCGTTGCTGCCTGAGCGGCCCTTGGTGAGGAAGTCGACCTTGTCGGCGATGATCTCGCAGCCGTAGCGCTTGGTGCCGCTCTGATCTTCCCACTGGGTGTAGTGGATGCGCCCTTCGACCGTCACGAGCTGACCCTTGGTGCAATACTTGACGACGTTCTGGCCCAGGCCGTTGAAGCAGGTGATCCGGTGGAATTCGCTGTCCTTGGCGGTGTAGCCGTTTTCGTCCTTGTAGGTCTTGCCATCCTTGCGGGCGGGACGGTCGGTCACGACCGAGATCGATGTGATGCTGGTTCCACCCTGGGTGGTGCGAGTTTCGGGGTCGCGAGCGATGCGGCCAACGAGGATAACGAGATTGGTCATGGGCTTTCTCCTGATCGAGCAATCCGGGGCCATCCCGGCTGCAAAACCCGAGCAGAAGCGCCCCGCGGCGAAGCGCACCGAAGGGAAACCCGGAACTGGTTCGGGTGGTGCGGGCAGTCGGGCACGCAGCATCGCGCCGAAAAGTGGGAACCGGTTTTCGGCACCAGCGATGCGCAAAATCGTGCCCGGCAACTCGGTCGGACCTGATCCGGGTTGCGCGTCTCGACGGGGGGTGATTCAGGGACAGGTTTGCATCGAAGCCGGGTGGAGCTGGATGCCTTGAACAGGTTTGCCCTGCCCCGTTTCCCTCCGGTCCTGGCCGGATCATCCATGCCCGACCTTCCACCGGAGAACCCCATTCTAGATCACGGTACTAACCGCTCCTCCAACCGATGGCTCATTCCTGGACGAAACTGCTTCGCCGGGGAGAGGCATATCGATCGTCACCCCTTCAGCGCCGTCCAGAGGGTTGCCTCGAAGCATCCAGGTCTGCGGCGTGATCAAGCGCGCCCAGTCCGCAAAGGAGGGGATCGAGCCCAGGTCTTCGCGTACGTGCTGTTCGCCGACCAGACGCACCGGAACGACCCGGCCATCGGCATTGACGAGGGTCTCGCCGAACAGGGTTTCGAGCATGAATATCCCCTCGGCATGGTGCCGCAGCGCGCGGTGCCGTGGGTCTGCCAGGATTGCCTTGGACTGGTCGAACCACTGGTGAAGCGGGAGATAGTCATCGACCGTGCCGCCCCATTTCCGGACCGACGAGAGAGCGTGGTAGTAGCAGTGGGCCATGCTTGATCTCCTAGAGCTGGGTCGAATGATCATCGGTGGCGATGAAGCGCAGACTGCAGTCGAGCACGAAAGTCGCCTCAGCCACATCAATCACCAGTTCGCCGCAGGCACCGTCGTTGATCTCCCAGCCAGGATGGTGACGTTCGAGCGCCAGGTAGGTCAGCTGTTCGAGTGCCCGCCCGAGTGATTGCGGCTCTCTGGAACCGGTACGATCAACGCTGTCTGCTTCGCCTGCCATGAGGGAGACTTCCGGGCACGGGATCGGCACGCCGGCTGCATCGAGGCAGACACATTCCTCGACCGCACCGCTGTCGCCGCAACCGTCAAAGCGGATCTCGACGCGGGCGATGCCGGCTTCCTTCAAGCGTGGAAGAATGGCGACCTTGAGCTGCTGAATCTCTTCTGCAACCAGCGTCAGCCGCTCGGCCTGGCGAACGGCAAAGTCGGCCATCACGGCCTCGATATCGATCATGGAATGCCTCCTGGTGAATGAAGCCATCGACCATTCGCTGGCTCCAATCGACAGGCGCGCGCCTTTCCTCTGACGGATGACGCCAGCGCCGATTGGGCGCTGGCGCGAGGTTCGGCATGGCATCAGTCGGTCCCTGCCGAAGTGCTCTTCGGATTGGTGCCAAGCGGCCCGCGGCGATCGACCACGGTGATCCGCCGAGTCTTAGCCTCGATCACCAGACGTTCGAGCACGCCATTGCCCGGAAAGGCGATGACGTAACGCGGATCGAGGGAGAGCATCCGCTCGTTGCGCTTGAAGCCGGCACGGGCACCCAGGCGCATATCGAGCGAGAACGTGACCTGCGGGATGCCGCGGCGTTCGGCCCAGCTCGATGCCAGACGGTCGACGCCTTTGGTGTCGCCGCCATGGATGAGCACCATGTCAGGCACGCGGTCGCGGACCTTGTCGAGGGTGGCCCAGACATTGTTGCCGAAGGTCAGTGCATCGTCTTCGGTCGCATGACGGGTGCGCCCGCCAGCGAAGACGACAGGGGTTCCTTCGGGCACTGCCGCACGGCGCTTGGCCTCGGCACGGGCGCGCAGGAAATCGCGCCCTTCGACCAGCGCGGAGGTAAGCATGACGCTGTGATTGAAGCGAGAACTGGAGACCGGCTTCCAGGAGGAACCGAACTCATTGAGGTACAGGGCTGCTGCGACTTCGCGCATCTCTTCGAGCGCCAGCATCGCACTTTCGGCGCACTGCGCTCGCTCGACCTGGGTCTCAAGGTCATGGGTGTGGACCTCGGATCCGTCGGCAGTGGCGATCAGCGCGCGGACTTCGTCGGTCGCCCGGTCGAGGGCCGTTGATTTGCGTTCCGCCGAGCGGTGGAAGATGTTGACGAAAGCCCAGCCAAGATCCTCGGCGTCGGCTTCAAGAGCGGTCCCGGACACCATGGCGAAAAGATCGGACCAGACCGCTTCGAGGGTTTGGACAACCGCTTCCCGGACCGGGAAATCGCTGGTCGATAGAGGAGCGGGTCCAATTGAGAAGCCGGCGAGATCGAGCCCGGCGAGTTGATCGGTAAATGACGTGTGCATGGAGAAGTCCTCCTGACTGGTGTGAGGCCGACGCACCCGTTCATGGCTGCGCCAGCGAGAGCCCGTCAGGGCCAGCTTCAGGCAGGATTGCGCACCCGCGAGGGGAAACCCGGCTTGGCGGGCTGGCGCGGGCAGGCCTTGAGCCCGAAGGGCGAAGGCCAACACGGGCCCGCCCAAGCCGGGTTGCGCAAGACTGGCGGCTGGCCCAGGGCCTCTCTCGCATGGCGACAGACCATGATCGGCGGGCAATGCTCAGTCAGGAATGGCAATCGAAAGCACTGCGCCTGGCGAACTCGCGGAGCTCAAGCTGCGCGCTTGGTGTAGACCCCTTCGCCGTTCGACATGTGTCCGAGGCAATCGTAGTCGCCGAACATGGCATCGAAGCGGGATGCGATCTGGGACAGCCAGCGCTGTGCCCGCGGTGACCGGGCCGTGCGCCAATCGGCGTCCCAATAGGCCCCGTCATCGCGTTCGACGATCCAGACGGCGACCATCCCGCCATAGACCGATACGCCGAAATCCGCATAGGCATTGCGCATGAGGATCCTGTCTTCCCGGCCGCGCCAGCCGTCATGCGGGATTAGCGACGGGAAGGCTTCGGCGGCCCGCTCGCGCAAATCCTCGCGCAGCCATTCATACTCGAATTCCCAGTCGTCCTCGGCTTCGACCTCGAGAACCGTGAATGCGACAATTGCGCCGCCGGGATAGCTAACTGATCGGCCCATGGCATCCCCCCTCAGGCCGCAAGCGCAGCGTCGTCTGACGTGTCGTCAAACTGGTCGGGCGTGACCCTCCCGCCGAGCTTCAGCAGCAGACTCGCAGCCTCTTCGGCCTTGGCGGCAGCGGTCAGGATGGCACGGTCGTCGTCCTTCAGAAGCTTGAGTAATCGCGAGGTATCGATAATGTGAAGGAACGCGGCCAGATTGGCTGATGTCTGCGGTTTCCGGCCAACATTCCTTCGCATTATTCAGAGCGTGTCGAGCCAGGCGAGTACGCTTGTATCG